>Ga0079305_1000081_pt1 | contig 208708 bp, 201 predicted proteins | sample LMS_cellobiose_e_FD_79183 | JGI IMG/M metagenome (GOLD analysis project Ga0079305, IMG submission 79183) | Rumen-fistulated moose microbial communities from Alaska, USA - LMS_cellobiose_enrichment | ecosystem: Host-associated > Mammals > Digestive system > Stomach > Rumen fluid ... | reverse complement strand
GCCCTAAAGCACAGGGAATGTATCTGATGAGTGTGTATTCGGTTTTCAAGGTTCACTTTCAGGGGCAACCCCCTTTCACTCATCAGTTGAAAGTTTTTGATCCAAAAAAGAACCTCGAAAATAAAAATAATTTTCAGGCATAAAAAATCCGCCTGCGAGAGAACATCCCACAAGCGGAAAAATTTTTTCAGATTATGAATTTTTCACCCGACAGACCGCCGCACTGCGATTTGTCGTAAAGGCATTTGTCGTAAAATTGTCGTAAAATTCGATTTTTTGGAGCAAGAATCCAGTAATTTTAAGGCTTCCCGGACTCTTATACGTTAAATAAGAAATTGACTATGTCGCCGTCTTTCATGACGTACTCCTTGCCTTCGGAGCGGAGCAGGCCTTTTTCGCGGGCGGCGGCCATGCTGAAGCCGACTTCAGCGAATTTATCGTAGGCGATGGTCTCGGCGCGGATGAAGCCGCGCTCAAAGTCGGTATGTATCTTGCCGGCTGCCTGCGGGGCCTTGGTGCCGTTCTTGATGGTCCAGGCGCGGCACTCGTCTTCGCCTGCGGTCAGGAATGATATCAGATTGAGCAGGCTGTATGAAGCCTTTACCAGCTGATCGAGGCCGCTCTCCTTGATTCCGAGCTCTTCAAGGAACATCTGGCGCTCCTCGTCCTCGAGCTCCGCGATCTCGGCTTCCACGCCGCAGCACACCGCTATGACCTTGGAGCCTTCGGCGTCCGCGAGCTTTTGAACTGCCTGAACGAAGGAGTTTGAAGCAGCTTCAGCGACCTCATCCTCAGCGACGTTCGCGACATAGATGACAGGCTTATAGGAAAGAAGGCCGAGGCTCTTCACAAAGGGTTCTTCCTCTTCATCGATCTCCATCGCGCGGGCGTTCTTGCCCTCTCCGAGCCACACGTAGATGCGTTCCATGATCTGAAGCTCGCCAAGCTGGGACTTATTTCCGCCCTTCATGCCGCTCTTCACCTTGTTCATGCGGCGCTCGAGTATCTCCATGTCGGATAGTATGAGCTCGGTATCGATAGTCTCGATATCGGAAGCAGGGTCTATGCGGCCGTCGACATGAACGACATTGTCGTCCTCAAAGCAGCGCACGACATGTGCTATTGCATCGACCTCGCGAATATTGCCGAGGAACTGGTTGCCCAGGCCCTCGCCCTTGCTCGCGCCCTTGACCAGGCCCGCGATATCGACGAACTCTATGGTCGCGTAGGTCGTCTTTTTTGAATTATAGACCTCGTGCAGCTTTGTGATGCGCGGGTCGGGAACGGTAACTATGCCTACATTCGGCTCTATGGTGCAGAACGGATAATTCGCCGCCTCTGCCCCGGCTTTGGTTATTGCGTTGAAAAGCGTGCTCTTTCCTACATTGGGGAGCCCCACTATGCCAATCTTCATTAGTCTTCTTCCTTTGCTTGTGTTTCAGATGCTTCGGCAGGTTCTTCGGCAGGATCTATGGAAGCCGCTTCGACAGGCTCAGCGGCCGGTTCAGAAACAGACTCAGCAGCCGGTTCTGAAAAAGCCTCAGCGGCCGGTTCCGCGGCTGCAGAGGCCTTCGCTTCGGCCTCTTTCTTATACGCCACGCCGACGTCCTTGCGCATGTACCAGATGATGATCGCGGCCAGTATCATGACAAAGCTGAATATCTGGGCCTGCTTGAAGGGACCTATCATCAGGCTGTCGGTGCGCAGCTGCTCAACAGCGATGCGCTCGACAGAGTACAGTATCATATAGAGCAGGAATATCTGGCTGTCGAAGCTCTGCTTGCCCTTCTTTACGAACCAGAGAAGGAAAAGGCCTACGAGCAGGCACCAGATCGACTCATACAGGAATGTCGGGTGCACGAGCTGGCCGTCGCACTCAATTGCCCAGGGCAGATCGGTCGGCCCGCCGTGAGCCTCGCTGTTGAAATAGTTGCCCCAGCGGCCTATTGCCTGTGCTATGATCAGCCCCGGCGCGATCAGATCGAGCCAGCGCCAAAAATCTTCCTTCCAGAACTTTTTGCAGGCTATGATCAGGGCCGCAACTCCGCCTATCACACCGCCGTGAATAGCAAGCCCGCCGCTTCTGATATCTATGATCGAGAGCAGATTGCCCTTGTACATATCCCACTCGAAGATCACGTAATACAGCCTCGCGCATATCACGCCGGTGATTATCACGAGAATGAAAACATCGAGCATGCGGTCCTGGCTGAGCCCGTACTTGGGCGCCCTGAAATAGCCGAGGCACAGGGCGGTAAGCATTCCCAGCACCACCATGATGCCGTACCACATTATATTGAACCCGCCTACAGTAAAGGCTACCGGGTTCGGGACCGGCAGAAATGAACTCATTATAATTCCCTTCTTCCTTCCATCGCTTTTGAAAGCGTTACTTCATCGGCATATTCGAGGTCGCCTCCCACGGGTATTCCGTGTGCGATGCGCGTGACCTTGATGCCTGCGGGCTTGACCAGCCTTGCGATATACATGGCCGTGGCCTCGCCTTCTATATTGGGGTTTGTAGCGAGTATAAGCTCCTTCACATCGTTTTCCTGAAGGCGGACGATGAGGGAGCGCAGGTTGATGTCTTCGGGGCCTATGCCGTCCATGGGTGAGATGGCCCCGTGGAGCACGTGATAGAGGCCGTTGAACTCCCTCACGCGCTCAAGCGAAGAGACATCGCGGGGGCTTTCCACCACGCAGATGACGCTTTTGTCCCTCGAGCTGTCAGCGCATATCGGGCACGGATCCACATCAGTGAGGTTCCCGCAGACCGAGCAGTAATGCAGATCGCGCTTCGCCTCGCTTATCGCGTCCGTCAGCTGCCTGACCTCTGCTTCAGGCAGCGAAAGAATATGGAAAGCCAGCCTCTGCGCCGACTTTCCGCCTATGCCCGGAAGCTTTGAAAGCTCTGAGATCAGCCTCGAAAGAGGCTTGGCGTAGTACTTCATTTACAGCAGACCTGAGGGAAGCCCCATGCTTCCGGTGACCTTGTTCATCTCGGTCTGGGAGATCTCGTCCATCTTGCGCATAGCCTCGTTGGCCGCGGAGATGATGAGATCCTGGAGCATCTCAACGTCCTCGGGGTCGCAGACCTCGGGCTTGATGTTCACAGCGAGCACCTCATGCTTGCCGTTGACCTTTACGCTTACGGCTCCGCCGCCCGCGCTGGCTTCGGCCTCCATGGCCTCTATCTTTTCCTGGGCAGCCATCATGCGGCTCTGCATGGCCTGGATCTGCGCCATCTGATTCTGCTGTGCATTCATCTTGGGCCTCTTGCCGGCCTTCATTCCTTTTCCCATATCGGGCTCCTTTGCTTTTTATAATTTTATTTATCGTTGCTTGCCGGGCGGGACATCCTGACTACGGACATCTCGACCAGTATTCTCGGGCTTTGCGACCAGCGCGCGTCGAGCAGAGCCTGCGAAAGGTCTCTTATGCAGAGCTCTATGCGCTCCATGGGTATATCCGCGCACTGGGCCTTTATCCGGGCGATGTTCTCGGATGAAAGGTTGAGTATGTTTTCGGGCTGACGCACGTATTTTACGAGCATGAGGCTGCGGAAGTGCTCGACCCAGCCGCGGGCGAACTGCAGGACTTCCTTGCCCTCCGCAAGGGCTTCGTTCAGGGCCGCGAGAGCCCTTCCGGCATCGCCCTTTATTACCGCATCCGTGATGTCGATATAGCTTTCTATGCCTGACATTCCGAGCAGGAAGAGCACGTCGTCGCGGGTGAGCTTTTTGCCCGCGGCAAGGCAGCGGTCGAGAAGCGAGAGAGAATCTCTGACCGAACCGTCAGCGTTTGAAGCGATCAGGGCGAGAGCCTGATCTTCGGCCTCTACACCCTCCTTTTCGCAGATGCGCTTGAGGTGTTTTTGGATGACGCCCTCAGGCACACGCTTGAAATCGAGCCTTATGCAGCGCGACTGTATGGTCGCGGGGAGCCTCTCCGGCTCGGTAGTCGCAAGTATGAAGACCGTGCTTGCGGGAGGCTCTTCAAGAGTCTTGAGCAGAGCGTTGAAAGCCGCGCCCGAAAGCATGTGGGCCTCGTCGATGATGTAGACCTTGGTGCGCCCGAGCATGGGCGGATAATTGACTTCCTCGCGAAGATCGCGCACATCGTCGACGCCGTTGTTTGAAGCCGCGTCAATCTCTGTCACGTCTATGAAGCTGCCAGCGGCAATGGCTTTGCAGCTCGCGCACTGTCCGCAGGGACGGGGCCCATCTGAGGTGCAGTTGAGCGCTTTGGCGAGGAGCCTTGCGGTAGTGGTCTTGCCGGTTCCGCGGGTCCCGCAGAAAATGTAGGCATGTCCGGTAGTGCCCGATGCGATCTGATTTTTCAGTATCTTTACTATGTGCTCCTGTCCCAGAAGGTCTTCGAAGACCTCAGGCCTGAAGCTGCGGTAAAGCGCCTGATACATAGTGTCCTCCTTTGACGCCGCCGAAAGGGCGGCTTACAGCTTAGGCCTATGCGCCGAGCAGGAAGGCTCTGTAGCCCCTGTAAGCCTCATAGACGTCAGCCTTGGAAGTGACCTCATAGGGTGCGTGCATAGAGAGCACGGCTACGCCGCTGTCGATGACCTCCATGCAGTAGGTCGCCATGATATAGGCGATGGTTCCGCCTCCGCCGATGTCGACCTTGCCGAGCTCGCAGAACTGATACGAAACGTCTGCATCGTCCATGATGCGGCGAACCCTTGCGACATATTCGGCGTTAGCGTCGTTGGAGCCGCTCTTTCCGCGGGCTCCGGTGAACTTGTTGAAGGCCAGGCCGCATGAAAGGAAGGCTGCGCTGCGCTTTTCGTAGGCTTCGCCGTAGAGAGGGTCGTAGCCCGCGCTTACGTCGGAGCTGAGCATGCTGGAGTTCGCCAGGCAGATGCGGGTGGCGGAATAGCTGTCCTTGCCGAGGGCCCTCATCAGCTTTGCGACTGTATTTTCAAAGAACATCGAGGTCATGCCTGTGGCCCCGACGCTGCCGATCTCTTCTTTATCTACGATGAGGCAGCAGGCGGTCTTGCCTATCTTTGCCTCTTCCTCGAGCATGGCGAGAACTGAGGTGTAGGCACAGACGCGGTCGTCCTGACCGTAGGCCAGTATCATGCTTCTGTCGAAGCCGCAGTCTCTGGCATGGCCTGCAGGAACTATCTCAAGCTCAGCTGAGAGAAGATCTGCTTCCTCGAAGCCGTACTTGGCCTTGAGCAGACTGAGGGCGTTAGCCTTTACAGCTTCCTTTTCGTCCTTGGCAAGCTTGCTCTTTTCAAGAGGTCTGTTTCCGATGAGAAGATCGAGTCCTTCTCCGGTAATGACCTCGGAGGCCTTCTTCTGCTGCCTGTCCTGTGAAAGGTGGATGAGCAGGTCGGTGAATACGAATACGGGGTCTTCGGGATCCTCGCCTACGTTCACATCAACGCAGCTGCCGTCCTTCAGGGCAACGGTGCCGTGTATCGACATGGGCTGGGTCACCCACTGATACTTCTTGATGCCGCCGTAGTAATGGGTGTCGAGGTAGGCGAGCCCGTCGCTCTCGTAGAGAGGATTCTGCTTCACGTCGAGTCTCGGCGAGTCGATGTGGGCTCCGAGTATGTTCATGCCGTCCTCAAGGTCGCGGCTTCCTATGCGGAAGAGAGCAAGAGTCTTGCCCATGCATACGCTGTAATATTTATCTCCTTCTTTGGGAGCGCCGGCCTTGAGAGCCTCGTCCAGCTCCCTATAGCCGGCCTTCTCAGCCATGGCTATGGTCTGCTTAACGCATTCCCTTTCGGTCTTGCCGTTGTCAAGGAAGGCCTTATAGCCCTCGCAGACGCGCTCGAGCTCCTTGAGGTCGCCCTTCTTATACTTCTCCCATGCGGACTTGTTTTCCATGTATATTGATCTCCTTCTTAAATTTCAAACAGTTTATTATATCACGAACACACAGTCTTTGTATGTAATAATAACACAATTGCCCCCGATCAGCCCCGCCTGGAGACGTATCAGGCTTATCTGCGTCACACGGGAGTATCCGCTTATGGCTGCTTCCTTCCGGACCTGACCAGGTTCACAGGCTCCCATTGCGCAGGACCAGACACGGCAGACGAAGCTGACCGGAGGCAATTTACGCAAGTTACCGAAGTATTATAGTATTTTTACCGCGGCTTGTCAATCAGAAGCCCTACTTTATCATCTCAAGGAAGGCGGCCTCGTCGATGACCGGAATGCCGAGCTCCTGCGCCTTGGCGAGCTTGCTTCCGGCAGCCTCTCCCGCAAGCACGTAGCTGGTCTTCTTTGAGACGCTGCCGCTGGCCTTGCCGCCGAAGCTTTCTATGATGGCGCTAGCCTCGTTTCTGTCCATGGTCGGAAGAGTTCCGGTGAGCACGAAGGTGAGCCCGGCGAAGCGGTCGTCCTTTTTCTTGGAGGCCATACGCGACTGCATGTTCACACCGAGCTCCGCGAGCCTTTCTATCATGGAGCGCTTTTCAGGGCGGGCGAAGTAATCAGCTATATCGGAAGCCACGACCTCGCCAAAGTCGGGGAGCTTCATCAGGTCTTCCTTGCCCGCTGCCATTACGGCCTGCATGTCGGGATAATTCGAAGCCAGGGTCTTGGCGCTCTGCTTGCCCACATTGCGTATGCCAAGGCCTGTGATGAGCTGGTCGATATCGTTGTCTTTGGAACGTTCGATAGCTGCAAGAATATTGTCGACGGTCTTTTCGCGGCCGACTATGCCGCTTTCGATCAGCACCTCTCGGTGCTCTTTAAGCGTATAGATATCGGGTATGTCCTTTATAAAGCCGTCGGCGATCAGGGCTTCCATCGCTGAAGGTCCGAAGCCTTCCATGTTCATCGCGTCGCGGCTTATGAAATATGCCATAGACCGGCTGTCCTTGGCCGGGCAGGAGTCTCCGCCGCAGCGGAGGTGGACTCCGTCGGCGTCCCTGACTACGGGAGCCCCGCAGACAGGGCAGACATCCGGCATGCGGAACGGGACGGTGCCCTCGGGTCTCTTATCTTTTACGACGTAGAGTACTTCAGGAATGATATCCCCGGCCTTCTGCACCATAACCGTGTCGCCTACGCGCACGTCCTTTTCACTGATGTAGTCCTGATTGTTGAGCGTCGCGCGCCCTACGGTCGTCTCTGCAAGCCTTATCGGCTTGAGCAGGGCGAGCGGGGTCATGCGGCCAGTGCGGCCGACCTGGACGATGATATCCTCTATCACGGTCTCCTTCTGCTCGGGCGGGTACTTATACGCGACAGCCCAGCGGGGAACCTTGGCCGTCATTCCGAGGACCTCACGGCTCGCGAGGTCGTCCACCTTTACTACGGCTCCGTCAAGCCCGTAGTTAAGGCTCCAGCGTATGTCGCCTATGTGCTGTATGGCGTCCCAGACCTCTTCAGCCGTACGGGCTCTGAGCACCTCGGCGTCCTCGACGGTGGTGAAGCCCTGTGAGTGCAAGTACTGCAGGGTCTCTATGTGCGAAGTGAATGTCCTGCCCTCGGCTATCTCGAGGTTGAAGATGAATATGTCAAGCCCGCGCTCTGCCACGACCTTCGGGTCGAGCTGGCGCATGGTCCCGGCCGCGCTGTTTCGGCGGTTCTGATAGACCTTGCCGCCCTCGCGCTCCTGCTTGGCGTTCGCCGCCATGAAGCTCTCCGTAGACATATAGACCTCGCCCCTCACCTCAAGGTAAGGCAGCTTTTCGGGAAGCTCCTTTGGTATGGACCTTATAGCCATAGCGTTCGCGGTGACGTCCTCGCCTATGGCTCCGTCGCCGCGGGTTATAGCCTGATCGAGCCTTCCGTTATGATAGCGCAGCACCATGGTCAGACCGTCTATCTTCTTTTCGACAGTGAAAACGACCTCAGGGTATTCGGCCCTCACCCTCTCCACGAAGCTGACGACCTCCTCCTTTGAGAAGACATCCTGCAGCGATATCACGGGCACGTCGTGCTGGACCTTTTTGAACTCGTTTCCGGCCTTGCCCCCGACCCTCTGCGTGGGGGTGTCGGCATGGGCAAAGAGCGGATACTGAGCTTCGAGGGTGCGCAGCTCCACGTTGAGTTTATCGTACTCGAAATCGCTTATCTCGGGGTCGTCCTGGTTGTAGTACCTTTCGCTGTGATAGGCTATGAGCTTGTAAAGCTCCTCCATCCTTTTCTGAACGTCATCCATTTTCTCACCTATTCAACCTTCTTGAGAGGCGCGAGATCTTTTGCGAGCTTCTTTGTTCCGAAGCCCTCAAAGATCACCGTTACTATATTGCCCTTGAGTTCAATGACTGTTCCGCGGCCGAACTTGGGATGCTCGACCTGATCTCCGGGAGAAAGCGCCGTGCCTGCCAGAGTCTCGCGCTTTGCGGCCTGCTTGGCGGCCGCGACCGAGGCCAGAGGCGAGACATATTTGCCTGCGGAGTAGTTGTCCGATACAGTGCTGTATCTGTCGTAGGAGAGCCCCTGGCCCTTCTTTTCGTAAACGGCGTGACCGGTGAGGAACTTTTTGTCGATCTCCTTCATGAAGGGAGATTCAGATGTATAGTCGGTCTTGCCGTAGAGCGTGCGCTGCTCCGCGCTGCTCATGAACAGGCGCTTTTTCGCGCGTGTCATTCCAACGTAGCAGAGCCTGCGCTCCTCCTCGAGGCCTTCGCCGCGGTCTATCGCCCTGTAGCTCGGGAACACTCCAAGCTCCATGCCCGGCATGAAGACCACGGGGAATTCAAGCCCCTTGGCGGAATGCAGGGTCATCAGAGTCACGGCATCGGCTTCGTCGTCTTTATTGTCGACATCAGCTATAAGAGCGACGCCTTCCATGAAGCTCTCGAGCGTGAATTCCTCGCCGCTGCCTTCGGCCTCCTTCTGCTTTTCAAGTATTACCGACTTGAACTCCATGAGGTTTTCTATGCGGCTGTCGCCCTCGACGCTGTCGAGAGCTTCGAGTGAAGCGAGGTAGCCCGTCTTTACCAGAAGCGTGTCATATATCTCCTCGACCGACATCGACTGCCTGGTCTCGCTCAGGCTGCGGAGCAGGTCGTAGAAGTCTTCGGCTGAGGCCGCAGCCTTGGCGCTGAGCTCTCCGCGTACCTCAGGGGTGCCGAGAGCTTCAAGCATGCTCAGGCCGTTTACCTGCGCCGCGTAGCGTATGGCCGAGACCGCCTTGTCTCCAAGGCCACGCTTAGGCTCGTTTATTACCCTCTCAAAGCTGGTGTCGTCCTTCGGGTTGAGCACAAGGCGCATATAGCACATCAGATCCTTTATCTCCTTGCGGTCGTAGTAACGCAGGCCAGAAAGCACCTGATAAGGGATGTCCCTTGCCGAGAAAGCGTCCTCAAAGCGGCGTGACTGCACGTTGGTGCGGTAGAGCACCGCAAAATCCGAGTATTTGAGCGAGGGATCCTTTCTGCGCAACTCCTCGATCTTGGCGCCGACATAGCGGGCCTCCTCGCGGTCGTCGTCGGCCCTGTAGTACTCGATCTTTTCGCCCGCTTCGGCCCTGGTCCAAAGTTTTTTGGACTTTCTTCCGCGGTTGCGGCTGATCACGCTGTAGGCGGCGTCAAGTATATTCCCTGTCGAGCGGTAGTTTTCCTCGAGCTTGATGACCTTGGCCCCGGGAAAATCCTTTTCAAATTCAAGGATGTTGCGGATGTCAGCGCCGCGCCACTGATAGATGCACTGGTCGTCGTCGCCGACCACGCAGATATTATGGCTGCGCTCCGCCAGCAGCTTGACGAATTTATACTGAAGCATGTTGGTGTCCTGATACTCATCCACCATTACATACTGAAACTTGTCCTGATACTTGAGAAGCGAAGCCTCATCGCGCTCGAAGAGCTCCACTGCCCTGAGCACGAGGTCGTCGAAATCCATGGCGTTGTTCTTCTTCAGGGCGTCCTCGTACTTCTGATAGACAGCCGCGAGCTCCTTGTACTGGAACAGACTGCCGTTGCGTCGCATATATTCCGCCGCGCTCACCTGCTGCTCCTTCTGCTCGGATATCACAGACAGGACAAAGGCAGGAGAATAGCGTTTTTCATCAAGATTGAGCTCCTTCCGTATCCCTTTGATGAGGGACTTCTGGTCGACTGGATCGTAGACCACAAAATTCCGCTCGTAGCCTATCTTGTCGGCGTCCGAGCGCAGTATGCGCAGGCAGGCTGAATGGAAGGTCTGGATCCACATGCCAGGAGCGGGGCCGACCAGGGCCTCCACCCTTTCGCGCATCTCGCCGGCTGCCTTGTTAGTAAAGGTCACCGCGAGTATCGAATACGGAGATATGCCGACCTCGTCGAGCATGTAAGCTATGCGGCGGGTCATGGTGCCGGTCTTGCCGCTTCCGGCTCCCGCTAAAATGAGCACGGGGCCGTCAACTGTCGTTGCGGCCTCGAGCTGCTGGGGGTTCAATGTTTTAAGATAATCCTGCATTTACAGTCCTTATGCTATTACACTTCCCCCTATGAACTCCCTGATTATCGAGTTGTTGGGGATGAGATATTCGTCCTCAATGCCGTGCACGCGGCTGAGCAGGCGCAGCAGTCGCTGTGCCTCGCCGTAGCAGGGGTCGTCGATGCCGATGTCCTCGAGCATGGGCATGGCGGCGTTTTTAAGAGCGGCCAGCTCGTACACCAGCGTCGAGTTGAAGATGGCGTCCGCGTTGTCGCTGTAGGGGAAGATGTTCTTGTCTTCACCTGCGCGCACGCTCGCCCAGTTGTCTATCGTATGCTTCGCGTTCCAACCGCGCTTGCGCGCGTCGCGCACTATGCGGCGCAGCTTGCGGATGTCCGTGAGGGGGATCCTGCGGTAGCGGTCGACCGAGAGCATGGAGAGCGGGCTGATATAGATACGGAACTTATCGGCGTCGTCTATCTGCGGGGTCAGAGCCTCGTTCAGGGCGTGGATGCCCTCGATGACGATGGGCTGGTCCGGGCCGCAGGTGACTATGCGCTCGCCGAACACCGGTTCGCCGCTCTGGAAATCAAAGCGCGGAAGGTCGACCTCGCGTCCTTCGAGAAGGTCGTTCAGCTGCTTATTGAACAGATCGACGTCTATTGCGTCGAGGTCCTCGAAATTCTGCTTTCCATCCGGGCCGAAGGGTATTTTTGCGCGGGAGATGAAATAATCGTCAGTGCCGAGATAAAGCGGCTTTTTGCCGTTCACCCACAGCTGGGTGCAGAGGCGTCTTGCAAAGCTGGTCTTGCCCGAAGACGAAGGCCCGGCTATGAGCACTATGCGCTTTCCCGTATTTGTGATATCAGCGGCAAGCCGGGCTATATCGCGGTCATGAAGAGCCTCGGCGACAGCTATGAGATCTCCGGTCTCGCCGCGGTCGATGGCCGCGTTGAGTTCGTCTATGGTATTGATGCCGAGCATGGTGTCCCACTCGAGCTTGACCTGGAACGCCCTCATGAGCTTCAGCTCTTCGTCGTACCTGACCAGGCCTTCGGGGTGGGTGTCCTGCGGGACCCTGATGACGATACCGTCGTGCACCTTCTTGAGGTCGAAATTGGTGATGCGCCCGGTGGACGGAGTGGTCGGAACGAGCACCGGCGACAACCCGCTGAACGGGACGTCAGCCTTCGACATCGCCCGCATCTCCTTTTCGATGGCGTCGATCTCGAACTGCGACAGAACCATGCCCCGTATGTAGGTAAATATGCCCTTGTTGACCGCCGTCGATATACGGACGTCGGCGCCGGGATACTTTCTATGCACCGCCTCAACGTACATCGATATGAGGCTGTTCTGGAAGACCTCCTTCGCACTTCCGTCGCGCATGTCGAGCAGCACGAGCTCGCAGTCGCGGTCAAGCCTCGTATCAAGCGTGCTGAAAACGTTGTCCACTCTCGCCGCGTAGATGCGGTAGGGACATTCTTTTGCGTAGTCTTCTGCGATCTGCTCTATGGCAGTGCCTTCCGGATATTCGCAGGCTAAGGGAGCCGCGTCCGGGGAAAGTTTCAATGTGATCTTCATGTCTTTATTTTACCATAAAAAAAGGCGGAATTCAGCCTAATAAGCCTCTTCCGCCCGTTTTTCTCAGCGCTCAGAAAGCAGGCTGCGTCCCGCGCTCCTCGAGAACGCGGGCAAAGGCCTTTCTTCCGCTCTCCGCCATGAGTTTGCAGATAGTGTCCATCTCGTCCGGGGTGAGCGTGACGCCCCTGGTCATACGGCTGTGGTCGGAGTTCCAGTCCCTGATGTCGTACTTCGGCTTTCTGCCGTTCCAGATGACGATGTTGAGCTCCTTCGAAAAACCGTTCGAGAGAGTGCGCAGCACTCCGATGCTGTCGACGATCTCGTAGCTGAAATCGTCCTTGTCTTTCTTCTGCTTCGCGGCGTATTCGCTGCCGGTCTCCATGACCTCGTCTTCGCAGATCTCGGACTCGTCGACGAATCTGAACTTTTCCATATTCACTTTCCTTTCCTTCCGGCCCCCGCTGAAAGGCAATTTGAGGGTAACACAAAAGCCAGATATTGTCAATACAATATCTGGCATAAATTCAAATATTTTTATAATGCTTACGGAATGAGCACGATGCGGCCGAGGCAGGTCTTCGCAAGCTCAAAGCCCTTCTCGAAATCGGTCATCGGAAGGACAGCGCCGACGTACTTTTCGGGCCTGAGCTTGCCGATATCCATGAGGTCGAACATGAGCTCCCAGGTCTGGTACATCTCGCGGCCGAAGGTCGCGCGCAGCACGAGCTCCTTCTTGCCCACTCTGTCGAAGAACTTCGGGATGACTATGTCTTCGGACGGGGTCCCTACCGCGACCAGCTCGCCGCCGTAAGCCATGCAGTCGAGGGACATGTTATACAGCGCGGGGATTCCGGTCATCTCAAAGACCACGTCCACGCCGTGGCCGTTGGTGAACTCCATGCACTTCGCGACAACGTCCTCGGTCCTGCTGTTGACTCCGAAGTCGGCGTTCTCTGCGAGAGCCTGTTTTATCTTCTCGTCGCTGGTCGAGCAGATGATGACGCGGCTGGCTCCGAGGTTCTTCGCGGCGTCTATCATCATATAGCCGAGGGCTCCCATGCCCATGACCATGACGCTCTTGCCTGAGAGCGGGGTCACGCTTGCGGCGTGGTAAACGACTCCCATCGGCTCCATCAGGGCGCCGAATTCAGGCTTTGTATCTTTGGGCATCTTTACCGCTGCGACTGCCGGCAGAGCAAGATATTCGGCGAAGCATCCGTTCTTCTGGTTGCCGAGCACTCCCCTCTTCATGCAGAGGTGGGGCTTGCCCGTGCGGCAGAGATAGCAGGTCCCGCAGGGCATGTGCGAATCGCTGCTTATGCGGTCGCCCACCGCAAAGCCCTGTACCTGCGAGCCGAGCTCAACGACCTCGCCGAAGAGCTCGTGGCCAATGGTCATGGGAAGGGGTATACCCTGCTTGGAGGCCCTCCAGTTGTAGATATCGCGGTCGGAACCGCAGATGCCTGCCGCAAGGACCTTGACGAGCATCTCGTCGGGCTCGATCTTCGGCATTTCCCTGTCCCACAGTTCAAGGCCGACGCCGGGCTTTGCTTTAACTACTGCCTTCATCTATTTTCCCTCCTGGGCTATGAGCCATTCCGCCAAAGATCTTGTGAATTCGACCTTGGCGCTCTGGAAACAGTGATCGCTGTCAAACAGCAGATAGGTCACATCGAAGCCCCTCTGCTTCAATACGCTGTAGGCGGGCATCGCGTGGGATGACGGCGGGCAGAGATCGTCCTTTCCACCGGCGAACATCAGCACAGGCATGGACGGGTCCGCCTTCTTGGCGAGCTCGTCGAGGTGCCAGGTGATAGGATGGGCCTTGCACTCTTCCTCGAACACGGCTCCGCCTTTTTCGTCAAGGGTGTAGAACGGGCAGGAGCTCTCGACCATGGCGTTGAAGCCTGCCCTGTCGGACTGGTACTTTTCGACCATGTCGCAGGGAGCGACGAGGACCACGCCTTTTACGTCAATGCCCTCGGCCATAAGGCGCAGGGCGGTGAAGCCTCCCATGCTGTGGCCGAAAAGGTAGATATGGTCGGGATCGATGTTCAGCTCATCAGCGTGAGCCTTGCAGTATTCGACGTGCGCTCTCGCGTCGTCGGCAAGGCCTGTGAGCGTGTAATTGCCTCCGCAGCCCCAGACCCCGCGGAACGCCGAGGTCACAGTGACAAATCCCATGCGCTTGAGCGCCTGAGCGACCTCTATCCACTTCTCGTAGCCCGGGAAGCCGTGCATCATGATGATCGCGGGACGCTTCTCGTCCGGGGAGTTGAGGAAGGGCTTCATTACCCTCGCGAACAACGGGGAGCCGTCAACGGCCGGCACGATAGCGGTCACCTGCGACATAAATACGTCAAGCGGTTTAGGGTCCTCGAAAAGGTATTCAGGGTAAAGCATGGCGTTATACCTCCGGTATTATTATATATACTCGTCTCTCGCCGCAGCTTTCCTTACGACGCGGTGCGAGACGATGACCATTGCAACGACGAAGATTATGAAGACGAACGAATAACCGTCCGGCAGAGAAGCGATGAAATCGTAGGCTCCGTGGATGATCACGGGGAAGATGACTGCCAGCTTTCTGTAGAAACCGGCGTGGGCCTCCTGCATGTATACCTCGTAGCGCTTGGCGGCGCCGTAGAAGACGCCCATGAAGACGCCGAAGCAGGCATGCCCCGGGATCGCGGTGACTGCCCTCAGCAGGGCGGTATCAAGGCCGTACATGAAGACGTAGCCGATGTTTTCCCACAGCGCGAAGCCCAGCGACACAGATACCGCGTAGACCACGCCGTCGAAGGTGCAGTTGAACTCGGGATTGTTCCAGGTGAAGCGCTTGAGGAAGAAATACTTGAAGCCTTCCTCGGAGAGAGCGACGACTATGAAATACATCAGGGCGTTGTAGATAAGGCTTCCTTCAGTAAAGAAGAGCCCGAGCACGAAAGTGCCTATGTATTCCGTGGCCATGGCGCAGAAAGTGGCTATGATGCCTTTTGCGGCAAGGCTGATTATCAGCTGCCTGGGTTCAGCCTCTATCCTGTCCATTCTGTAAACGTAACGCAGGAGCCATATAGCGGGTATAACCGCGGCAGCGACCAGTATCAACATATCTTTACCCTTCAGATCACTTAGTTAGCAGGCCTGCTTTGAAGAGCAGGCGCGGTTTTCGTTTATTATACCATGAGGCAGGTTTTTTTCATATTACTTCGCTGATCATGTCGAAGGCTATGTCTATGCCGCAGACACGCAGCGTGCGGAATACCGTATCTATCTGCTCGACGGAGCCGCTGACGGTCCGGTAGTTGAAATCGTGGTAATATTCGACCTTTACCTCGTCGCCCGGACGCAGCTCTGCAAAGCGTCCGTTCAGCGCCTCGAGCTGCTCTTCGGAGAGCTCGCGCATGGGCTCGCAGCCGTGCTGCCTCCGCTTTTCCTCAAGGGCCTCGTCGAGCCCGCTGACGGCGGCGAAGGGCATGAACTGCTTGGCCCGCTCGCTTCTGGGCATCCTAGCTCTGTTCTTCACCGCTCTTATGCCCTCCTATCTGCATGTTGCGCTCCCTGCCGGTCGCGGACTCCTCGAAGTTCATCCCGCGCAGCAGCGAGTTCTTTCCGTATCTCTTCTTGACCGACAGGACCGCCTGCTGCAGCCTCCTGTCGCGCCCGCTCTGCTCGGGATCCGCGAACAGCGAGAGCTGCTCCCCGCCTTCCCTGCGAAGAACGTTGCAGCTTATCCCGACCCGTTTTACCTTGCAGCCGGGGACAAATATATCGTCGTAGAGCCTGGCGATCTCCGCGAGCCACACGCCCTCAGAGCTGGTCGGAGCGTCGACGTGCGCCGTCCCGCCGCTCGCGGGGGGCCAGTCGCTCTTTTCATAGCCGAGCGTGAGCGTCACGGAATCCGAAACGGCGCCCTCCTCAGTCATCTCAAGGCAGAGATTGTCCATCATCTCCTTGACTATGACCCTGCCCTCGTCGAACCCGTAGCCGAAGGCCAGCACCTGGCCCGAGCTGAAGCTGTTGCTCTTAGGCCTGAACGAGTGGATGTCCTCCATGGTGACGGGTTCCCGCCCCCAGGCGTGGTCGATCAGAAGCTCGGCGTCGATGCCGAACTCCCGGTAGAGCAGGTCCTCGTCGGCGTGAGCCACGGCTCCCATAGTGTGTATGCCGTACTTCGCGAGCCGCCTCGCGGTGCCCGGGCCTATGCGCCAGAAATCGGTGATCGGCCGGTGGTCCCACAGGCTTTCGCGGTAGCTCTGCTCGTCAAGCTCGCCTATGAAATCGGGCGAATGCTTTGCGGTTATGTCGAGGGCGATCTTCGCGAGGTAAAGATTGGTGCCTATCCCGCAGGTCGAGCGCACGCCTATCTCGCCGCTTATCGCGTCCATGAGGGATACGGCCAGCTGCCTCGGAGTGCTCGAATAGAGCTTCAGATAATTCGTGACGTCGATGAAGGCCTCGTCTATCGAATAAACGTGGATGTCTTCGGGCGAAAAGAAGCGCAGATAAAGCTCGTAGATCTCCGCGGCGTAGTCGATATACTTCTGCATGCGCGGAGGAGCCATGATGTAATCGATGTTTTTGGGTATCTCAAAGACCCTGCAGCGGTTGCGGACCCCCTTGGCCTTCATGGACGGGGAGACCGCGAGGCAGATGGTCTTTTCCGTGCGGGTGGGGTCTGCGACTACAAGGTCCGTCGTCATCGGGTCGAGGCCGCGTTCGACGCATTCGACGGAAGCGTAGAAAGATTTCAGATCTATAACAAGGTAGCTTCGTTCAGACATCGAGAAGCTCCTCAAAAGCGTCCAGGAAATACGGCGGACAGCCGGGGTCGCCCTTCAGGCCGAAGGCCTTTCCTGCGGTCTCGAGGGCGCAGGTGCCCATGCAGACGGTATTGTGAGACCCGCAGCCTTCCGGGAGCCGGTCGCAGGGACCCGTGATAAGGGTCTTTCCCGCGAGCCTTTCCTTGTTCTCAAGGCCGGCGAGAGTTGTCACGGCAGTGTTGCGGCAACCTGTGCAGGTGCCGGGCCCGCTTATGAGCCTGAAGCTATCCGGGACCCCGGGGAGCCTGGCTTCGCCGGCGCGAACGAAACGCCTTTCGACGTCTTCGATACGGCAGCCTTTTATTTCTATCTCAGAAAGATCTGCGCAGCCCAGTCCGCGGGCGGAAGCCTCAGCGGTGATCGGGACTTCGCAGGGCTCATAGCCCATTATCTTTCCCGCGGCAGCTTCGCAGGCGGCAAGGTCAAATGAGCCGATGACAAGGCCCATGTGCACCTGCTGTCCGAACACGGGGCCTATGCCCTCCTGGCACCAGGTGGCGTCTATGATCTCGAGCGCGGGTCTGAACAGTGACGTCAGCTCGCAGACGCCTTCGGCCACTCCGATGCGGTGGAAGCGCTTCTTGTCAGCGTCGGTGATGAGGCCCTTCAGGTTCTTCATACCAAGGGTGATCTCGAGCTGGTCGTGGGTCTTCATGACCGGGACGCTTATTATCGCGTCCGCGTCAAGCACCGGCTGCCACGTCGACACCCTGCCGAGCAGCTTTCCGGGCACTTCTACGCTCACGGGCTTCAGCGCCTTGAGATCGACGACGTCTATTCCGGCTTCGCGCAGCCTGTTATATCCGCAGAAAAGGATCACGTCCTCAGTTTCGGCTCCTACCGAAGCGGATTCCGCAACAAAAGGACGCCCTCCGCAGGCCGAAACGGCCTCGCAGACAGCGAGAACCACCTCCCAGCGGGTCACGGCTCCTGACAGCCTTGACTCGGGAACGGCGACGAAATTGGGCTTCACGAGCACGCGAAAGCCCGGCTTTACGGCTCTTTCAAGCCCTCCGAGGTCTTCGACGACCTTGTCCACCGCGGCTTTTATGCCCTCATACCCGTCGTTTTCGGTCTTTCTTACGGAAACGGTACTCATATGATGATTATACCGCCCGCAGGGGCTTTTCACAGCACTTTTTTTGTGCCATCCCCGCCATTTTCGAGCATTTGCCTGTAGATCTCCGCAAAACGCCTGCGCGCGCGGTGCAATCTGCTCGCCGCGGCCTGGGGGCTTATGCCCAGATATTCAGCCGCCTCGCCGGGGCTTTTTCCGCAAATAAAAATAAGCCGTATGATCTCCGAATAGGAAGGCTCGAGCATCTCCATCGCGCTTTCGATCATGACGCGGTCTTCGGAGCTGTCAATAGCTTCCGCCGGCGCGCCGGCTGCATCTTCCGCGCCCGACGACATGAGCAGCCTTGCCGCCCTGCTTCTGGCACGGTTCTTCCGGTAGATATTTATGGCTTCGTGTCTGGTAATGATATAAAGCCAGGCCGCGGCCAGCGCTGAGCTTCTCAGTTGCTCAAGTCTCTGCCATGCGCTCGCCATGGCTTCGGAGACGGCGTCTTCCGCGTCCTCCTGGTTTTTAAGGATGCCGTAGGCTATCATCTCAGCCTTTTCCCTGCACGGGATTATATACTCCTCGAAAAAGCGCCTGCGCTCCTCGGGGCAGCTGAAGACGCAGTCTGCCTATGCGTCCTCCTTTTTATTTCGTTTATATTCATGGATGATTATATCGCGGATGAAAGAGTGTGAAGGTTCAGGTATAAGTCTGTACATGATCATATCCTCCTCTTCTTCTTCGAACGGGCTCGGAACAAAGGGATATTCGACCTGTCCGAAAATGTACTCGGCGCTGACGTTGTAAAGATCCATTATACGGCGGAGCATATCGTAGTTCGGCTGGCGTTTGTCAGTTTCGTAATTGCTGTAGCTCCCCTCGGAGATGTTCAGTACATCTGCAACGTGTTTTTGAGTATATCCTTGTTGTAATCGCAGTTTTCTGAGCCTACTTCCGAGCGTTTCCATTGTGTATTGACTCCCTTTCTATTAAAATAATAGCGAAAGAGATTAAAAAATAAAGACGACCCGTCGATATGAATAGCGGCACTTCAAAATGAAGAGTTCTTCGGACTTGGAAATTACAGGCGTTTGCGGGTAAGATACTGTCAAAAGGAAAGCAATACAAAAAGGTACTGAACGACAAAATGAAGATGAACAAAACGGCGCGGGAGACCGCGGTAAAACTGCTCCTCGAGGAATATCCGGACGCGCAGTGCGCGCTTGATTATGATACTAAGTTCCACCTGCTGATCGCGGTGATGCTGTCTGCGCAGACTACCGACGTTTCGGTGAACAAGGCGACTCCCGCCCTGTTCGCAAAGGCTCCCGACGCCTTCGCGATGGCTGCTGTGGACCCCGCAGAGCTGGAGCCTTACATCCACAGCATAGGCATGTACCGCCAGAAGGCGAAGAACGCCGTTGCCGCGTCGAAGATGCTTGTGGAAAAGTATGGCGGGGAAGTCCCTGGAGATTACGAAAAGCTCGTCGAGCTGCCCGGGGTGGGACGAAAGACCGCTAACGTTGTCCTGGCGGAAGCCTTCGGACAGCAGAGGATAGCCGTGGACACCCACGTATTCAGGCTCGCCAACCGCATAGGCTTCGTGGACGAGCCAGACGTGCTGAAGACCGAGCTGGCGCTCATGAAGGCGATACCGGAAGAGCACTGGACGGCGATGCACCACGCTCTGATATTCCACGGAAGGCGCGTATGCAGCGCAAAAAAACCAGCCTGCGAAGGCTGCTGCCTCGCAGGCGTCTGCAAAAAGAACGGTCTGTAAACGTACCGGGGACGGGTCCCCGGTCTTTATTTGGTGTCGCGGTTGATGTACCTGTTGTGGAACTTCGAATACATGATCTTCTGGCTGCTGTAGAGGCCGTGATAGCCGGAGAGCGTATAGCTGAAAGCGATAGCCAGCAGATAATACGGCATGCCCTCGTAGCCGAAGAGCTCAAAGCTTATGAGCAGCGAAGTAATCGGGCAGTTGGTGACCCCGCAGAACATCGCGGTCATGCCGATCGCTGAGCATATGCCCGGTTCAAAGCCGAGCAGGCGGGCGGCGGTGCAGCCGAAGGCGGCGCCTATGCAAAGCGACGGGACTATCTCGCCGCCTTTGAAACCCGCGCCGAGGGTCACCGCGGTGAATATCATCTTGAGCAGAAAGGCTTCATACGGGGCTATGCCCGAGAAGGACATGTTTATCAGCCCCATGCTTGCGCCGTTGTAGAAACGGGTCCCGCTGAGCAGCGTCATCGCTATGATGGCGCAGCCTCCTATCGCGATGCGAAGATACTGGTTCTCGATCTTCTTCATCAGCTTTCCCGCTCCGTGCACGCTGATGCAGAAGACGTAGCTCAAAGCAGCGCAGAGCACGGCGAAGAAAGCCGTCAGGACCATGTGGTTCACCGATATCTCGGGCATTATCCGCACCGAGAAGAACTCGGGAGCTATGCCGAGCGCTCCCGCCAAGGCCTTTGAGAGCAGGGCTGAGATGACGCAGGGAATCAGCGCGTTGTAGTACATCACTCCAACGCTCTCTATCTCCATCGCAAAGAAAGCCGCGGCCATCGGGGTCCCGAACAGAGCAGAGAAAGCGGCGCTCATGCCGCACATGGTTATGGTCTTGTTATCTTCCTCGGTGAGCCTGCAGATTTTGCCTATATTGTAGCCTATGCAGCCGCCTATCTGAAGGCCGGCGCTCTCGCGCCCGCTCGAACCGCCGAACATGTGCGTCAAAACGGTCGAAACGAGTATGAGCGGAGCCATGACCGGAGGCAGGTGGTCGCCCCTCACTATCGACTGGATGACCAGGTTGGTCCCCTTGTCCTCGGTGATGCCGCAGGCCCTGTAGAGAAGCACTATCAGAAGGCCTGCCGCAGGCAGCGCATACAGGAACCAGTTGTGGGTCTCCCTGAGCCCCGTAACGTATTTTACCGCCAGCGCGAGTATGCTGCTGACGGCTCCCACGGCCATTCCCGTGAGTATCGAAAGTATCACCCAGCGCAGCAGGATAGTGATCCTGTGTTCCAGATAATGATCTTTTTCTTTGCTGTTATCTTTTTGCTGAAAATTATCCATGTCATTGCTATTTTAGCGCTTGACAAAGGTCCTGCGCAATGGTATTTTATTCGGGTATCAAGCAGAAGTTATCCGCTTCTCACCCCGAGGCGACGCCGAAAGGGTCTATATGAACACTTAAATAGTGTTTGTTTTGCGGAGCTTGTGCGTCCGCTTTTTTATTTTCCGGAGGTAACGACCATTAGTAAGGAAGCACTCATTAACGAAGAGATCCGGGCCAAAGAGGTAAGGCTTATCGATCAGAACGGCGAACAGCTCGGTATCGTAAGCATTCAGGAAGCCATGGCAAAGGCTGCCGAGGCTAACCTTGACCTCGTGAACATCTCTCCCAACGCAGCTCCCCCGGTCTGCCGAATCATGGATTACGGCAAATTCCGCTACGAGCAGCAGAAGAAAGACAAAGAGGCCAAAAAGAAACAGAAGACCACCGAACTCAAGGAAATGCGTCTGGGCATCTTCATTGAAGAGCACGACATCGACACCAAGGCAAAGACGGTGTCAAAGTTCCTGGACGACGGTGACAAGGTGAAGATCTCCATGCGCTTCCGCGGAAGAGAGATGGGATATGTCAACAAAGGCAAAGAGACCATGCTCAGCTTCTACTCCAGGCTCTCCGATCACGGCAAGATCGAAAAACAGCCGGTACTCGAGGGCCGCAACATGTCTATGGTGATAGCACCGTTCTCAGAAAAAGAAAAAGCTGCAAGAGCAAAAGCTGCAAAAGCGGCGGCCGAACAGGCGCAGTCCGAGCAGTAAAAGAAAGGATGACCGAGATGGCAAAGAACAAGATGAAGTCCCACAGAGGGGCAATGAAGAGATTCAAGCTTACCGGAACCGGTAAGGTCAAGAGAAATAAGGCTTACAAGAGCCACATCCTCACCAAGAAGACTCCGAAGAGAAAGATGGGTCTGCGTCAGTCGACTATTCTGTCCCATGCTGATCACAAGAGGATCAAGAGCGTACTCGTAGGCAAGTAGGAGGTAGAGGAAAATGGCAAGAGTTAAGGGCGGCGTAAACGCCAAGAAGAGACATAAGAAAGTTTTAAAGCTCGCTAAGGGCTTCTATGGTTCCAAGCATAAGATCTTCTCCGCTGCACAGCCTGCAGTGAGAAGGGCTCTGCGTTCCGCGCAGATGGGCAGGAAGCTTCGCAAGAGAGAGTTCAGAAGACTCTGGATCACCCGTATCAACGCGGCAGCCAGAATGAACGACATCAGCTACAGCAGACTGATGGACGGCCTCAAGAAGGCAGGCATCGAAGTTAACAGGAAGATGCTCTCCGAAATGGCTATCCACGACGCAGCAGGTTTCAGCGAACTCGTTAAGCAGGCAAAGGCTGCACTCAAGTAAGCGATAGAGATCGTCCGGCCGCAGCTGAGCGGCCGGTTTTTTAGTGAAAAAATTACGAACAAACGTTTACAAACGCGAACAAACGTGTTAAACTGTCCACGGAGGACAATGAAATGAGCGAACTTTCCGCAAGAGAAAAAGATATACTCCAGTTCATACAGAAGGAGATCTCACAGAACGGATATCCGCCCACCGTGCGCGACATCTGTTCGGCACTCAACATCAAGTCCACATCGACCGTGCACAAGGCGATGACCTCGCTCGCAGAACAGGGCTACATCAGCAAGCTCAGCAACAGGCGCCGCGCCATCAAGGTCACCGGCGCGGGCGAAAACGAGATCGGGACTGCCCCTGCCGTCCGCGAGCCCGAGAGAGCCGACGTCGCAGACGTTCCGGTAGTAGGCCGCATAGCCGCAGGCACGCCGATACTCGCGGAGCAGAACATCGAAGACGTCATGCCCGTTCCCGCAAGATATCTGGGCCGCGGCAACAACTTCATGCTCAGGGTCCACGGCGACAGCATGATAGAAGCCGGCATCTTCGACGGGGACTACCTGCTCGTAAACGAGCAGCACGAGGCCAGCAACGGCCAGATAGTAGCTGCGATGATCGACGGCGAGTTCGACAGCGAGGCCACGGTCAAGACCTTCTACAGGGAGAACGGCCACGTAAGGCTCCAGCCGCAGAATTCGGCGATGGAACCTATCATCGTCGACGACTGCGAGATACTGGGCCTTGTCAAGGGCGTGTTCCGCTATTTCAGCTGATCGCGCAAATAAGGCTGACAAAGATATTAAAAGGGCGATCGATGCGCCCTTTTCTTATTGCCATATAATGTCAATCATGTTATACTATCCGTACCTATACAGGAGGACAACATGAGTAAAGAATTATTCGCCGCAGATCTGAAGGTCAACGATGAGTTCACCGAATTCTTCATGGCCAAGGACGCCGCGGTAAAGATCGGTTCGAACCACAAAGCCTACTTCGATATCACCGTCTGCGACAAGAGCGGCGAGATCAACGGCAAAAAGTGGGACGTCTCCCCCGAAGAGGAGAAGAACCTCGAGCTTATAAAGGACGGCGACCTGGTCAAGATCAAGGCCAGCGTCAGCGAGTGGAACGGAAGCAAACAGCTGCGCATCATGCGCATAAGAAGGGCCCAGAAAGAGGACGGGCTCTCAATGGCTGATTTCATAAAAGCGGCGCCCGAGGAACCCGAAGACATGTACGCCTTCGTGCTCTCCGAAGCCGAGAGCATAGGCGACAAGGGGCTCAGGTCCATGGCCATCACCTTCCTCAGCCGCGAGCGCGAGCGCCTGCTCTACTACCCCGCCGCCATGAAGAACCATCACGCGGAGCTCGGCGGTCTGCTATGGCACATCACCAGAATGCTGCGCCTCGGCGAAAAGGCCTGCGAGGTATATACCAATCTCGACCGCGACTGGGTGGTCTGCGGAGTCATACTCCACGACATGGAAAAGCTCAACGAGATACAGTCGAACGAGCTCGGGGTCTCGCCGGGCTACACCGTCGAAGGCCAGCTGCTCGGCCACATCGCCCAGGGCGTAAAGGCTGTAGACAGGCTCGCCGAAGAAGTCGGCCTCGAATATGAAAAGGCCCTCATGCTCGAGCACATGGTGCTCTCACACCACTACGAGCCAGAGTTCGGCAGCCCCAGAAAGCCCCTCTTCCCAGAAGCGGAGCTCCTGCACTATCTGGACATGGTCGACGCCAAGATGTTCGACTTCGAAGCCGCGCTGCTCGGCACCGAGCCCGGAACCTTCACCGAGAGGGTCCGCACCCTCGACGGCCGCATGCTCTACAAGCCGAGCTTCGCAGAAAAATAGTTAACGCCGCAAAGGGAGGCTATGAAAGAAGAAAAGACCGGCACGGTAGCCGAGGTCAAGTTCCACAACGAAGAGAACTTCTATACCATAGCTGTCATAGAGACCGCGGATGAACAGTTCTGCGCCGTGGGCTATATGCCCATGCCGAAAAAGGGACGCAGATACCGTTTCACCGGCGAATGGACTGTTCACCGCAAGTATGGTGAACAGTTTGCTTTCAGCAGCTTTGAAGAGCTGCAGCCCACCACTGAGGAAGGCATCGAAGCTTTCCTGTGCTCGGGCGTCATAAAGGGCGTGGGTCCCGCGACGGCAGGCGCCATAGTGCGCAAGTTCGGGGAAGACTCGCTCAGGGTCATACTCGAGGAGCCCGAACGCCTTACCAGCGTGAGCGGGATAGGCCCCGCAAAGGCAAAAGGCATAGCCGCGGGCTACGCCGAACACCGCGAATACGCCGACACCGTGCTCAAGCTCTCCGCCTTTGACATAGGGCCGAACATAAGCATGAAGCTCTACAAGGCCTACGGCACGGATGCGGTCGATATAATCAGGCAGAACCCCTACCGCCTCATCGACGACATGTACGGAGTAGGCTTCATCACCGCCGACAAGATCGCTCAGAAGATAGGCTTTGAGGCAGATTCGCCCTTCCGCATCAAGAGCGGAATACGCTACGCAATGGAGCAGCGCGCCGGCTCCGGCGACACCTACGTCGTAAAAAATGACTTCGTCGAAGACTGCGCAGGGCTCCTGGACGTAAGCCGAGAGCAGGTCGGCGACGCCTGCACCGAGATGGTGTTCGAAGGCGATCTTTTCCTTGAGAACATCGACGGCACAGAGACTCTGATGCTCTGGCGCTACCACCGCGCCGAAACACGAGTGGCTTCAAGGCTCTACGAGCTCTGCCATTCTTCGCTCACAGCCATAGCCGCAGGCGAGGAACGGCTCATAGACCGCACGGAGCGCGAGACAGGCATAGAGCTTTCTGAGGGCCAGAGGCACGCGGTCATATCCTCGCTCAAGAACGGAGTCTCCGTCATCACGGGAGGGCCGGGCACAGGCAAGACCACGATAATCAAGGCCATCCTCGGCATCCTTAAGAACGCCGGCATCAGCACGGCTCTTGCCGCTCCGACGGGACGAGCCGCAAAGAGGATGACCCAGGCGACCGGGGTCGAAGCTTCGACCATACACCGCCTGCTCGAATACCAGTACACCCCCGACGAGACGTCCATGTTCTTTGCGAGAAACGCGGAGAACCAGCTCGACTACGGCTGCGTCATAATCGATGAGATGTCAATGGTCGACATACTGCTGATGGAAGGCCTGCTCATGGCCGTAAAGAACGGCAGCAGGCTCATACTCGTAGGCGACGCGGACCAGCTTCCGCCTGTAGGCGCGGGCAACGTGCTGCGCGACGTCCTGAGCAGCGAGACAGTGCATTCCGTAAGGCTCACCGAGATCTTCAGGCAGGCAGCGGAGAGCCTCATAGTAGTCAACGCCCACCAGATCAACCGCGGCGAATACCCCGCTTATAACGAAAAGAACCAGGACTTCTTCCTGCTCGAAAGGCACAGCCAGGAAGACATAGTCCGCACCATAAAAGAGCTCACATCCGTTCGGCTCCCCGCCTATTACAACGCGGCGGGCGACCCTGAAACCATACAGGTGCTCACTCCGACGCGCAAGAACCGCCTCGGCTGCGTCGAGCTGAACATCGAGCTGCAGGCCGTGCTCAACCCGCCCTCGCCGGGCAAGGCCGAAAAGCGCTACGGAAGCGTCATCTTCCGCGAAGGCGACAAGGTGATGCAGAACAAGAACGATTACATGCTCGAGTGGAAGGACCTCAGCGATTTCACCGACGGCACGGGAGTCTTCAACGGCGACATTGGCATAGTGCGCAGCGTCGACAACGACGCGGGCACCGTGTCTGTGCTGTACGACGACAGCAGGCTCGTCATCTACGACAACTCCAACCTCGACGAGCTCGAGACCGCTTTCGCGCTCACGGTGCACAAGAGCCAGGGCTCGGAGTTTCCCGTGGTCGTGATGCCGGTGACGAACTTTCCGCCGGTGCTCTCCACAAGGAACCTGCTCTACACAGCCGTTACGCGCGCCAAGCGCGGCGTGGTGCTGGTCGGCGACCCCCGCGCGGTCAACGCCATGATCGACAACAATTCCGTGACAAGGCGCTGCTCCGCCCTAGCCTGGCGGCTGCGCAGGCTGTGGGATTTCGAGTACGGAGCCGCCGACTGATCGCACAAAAAACGGGCAGTTTTCTCAAACTGCCCGTTTTATATTGTTTATTATATCAGTTCTCGGTCTCAAGAAGGCCGTAGCCTCCGTCGTTCCTCTTGTATACGATGTTGACCCTGTTGGTCTCCGCGTCCCTGAATACGAAGAAGCTGTGTCCGAGGAGCTCCATCTGAAGGATGGCTTCCTCTGTGGTCATCGGGTTGATGCGGAACCTCTTGGTCTTGACTACGCTGACTTCCGCTGCTTCTTCCGCTGCGTCGGGGATCTCCGCGGCGATGATGCCCTTCGGACCCTGATGCTTTCTGATGAGTTTCTGCTTGAAGCGGGACATCTGGCTGGAAAGTCTGTCGACCACCTTGTCGAGGGCGTATTCGATATCAGAGTTGGTGTTCTCAGCTCTGAAGATCATGCCGTCGGCGTTGATCGTCGCCTCCAGTTTCTGGCCTTCCTTGATGTTGCTGAGCATTACGTTGGCAACGGTCTCCTGAGAGAAATACTTGTCGAGCTTTCCGAGTTTCTTTTCGATCCTCTGCTTGAGCTGTTCACTTGCCGTGAAATTCTTGCCTGTAATGTTGATAATCATGAGATGACCTCCTTTATATGTGATGCCGGTCTCCCGGTTGCTGATATTATTATAACATACTTTGTATGAATTATGTGTGAGTATTCACTAATCTCTTAATGCGACCGGGTCGCGGACACCTTCTGCGGCGGCAGAGGCAAAACACAGCAGCGAGACCGACTGAGCCCCCGCAGCTCTTAGGACCGCGGCGCAGGCGTCGGCAGTGCTTCCGGTGGTGCATACGTCATCGACCAGCAGCAGTCTTTTGCCTTTAAGTTTTTCTTCAAAGCCCTCGGTGACGCGGAACACGCCCCGCAGCATCAGCCTTCTGGCTATGCCGTCGGAACCGCGCATCGAAGCTGTCTTTTCAGGCTTTTCTAGAGCCCTCCAGACGGGCAGGCCCAGACCTTTCGCGGCTTCAGCCGCAAGAAGTTCGGACTGATTGAAGCCGCGCCGGGCGCGCTTGTCTTTATGCACAGGTACCGGCACCAGCGCGTCGAAGCAGCCTCCGTGCAGCTTTACCCGTTCAGCCATGAGCTTTCCGGGTCCTTTCGCCATGTAAGGCCTTCCCGATTCCTTCAGCCCGTTCATTATCTTGCGCGCGTAAAAACCGTAGCGGCAGCAGCTGATGACTTCGTCAAAGGCAAATTCACCGCGCTGTGCGCGGAACGGATCGTCGAGGGTCCAGATCATCTGGGAAGCGCAGCTGTCGCAGATGCCGTGCTCGCGGCTGCTTTCCATAGTGTCTCCGCAGCACATACAGTACAGGTTTTCAGGGTAGATGAGGTCGAGAAGATCGCTGAGCATTCTTTGGGTCTCCTGTCTTTTCATTCCGATTATATGCAAATATTTCCATATACTGTATTATACTGCACGAGCGTCGCGATAGCAAGCTTTGTTTGTAAATAGCTATATTGACAAAATTAACATTTTATGCTATTATTCAAACAGTCAAATACCCTCTTGAAAAATATATATTTAAGTATATACTTTTACGAAGAGGTGATAACTATGGAGACTGCAAAAGTGTTTACAAACGGCGGGTCGCAGGCTGTAAGGCTTCCCAAGAACTGCAGATTCGCGGACAGCGAGGTATATGTGAAGCGTATCGGCAATGTTGTGATGCTTATCCCCCAGGGTGATCCGTGGAGCGCAATGCTGAACGGGCTTGATCTGTTTACTGACGATTTTCTCAGGAACGGCATCGAAGATCTTCCGGTCCAGGAAAGAAAAGCTCTATGAAATACATGCTCGATACAAACATCATCGCATACGCGAAGAACGAGCGACCGGAGAGCGTTCTTATCAAGCTGAAGCAGCATGCCGCTTCAGATCTTTGTATTTCAACGATCACGATGGCGGAGATCGAGTACGGCGTATATAACAGCTCCCGTCCGGAAGTCAATCAGCTCGCGTTCGCGTCTTTTCTCTCGGGGATCGAGATATTGCCTTTCGACAGCGCTGCGGCAGTAGAATACGGGAAGATACGCGCGGACCTGAAGAAAAAAGGAACGCTCATAGGAGCCAACGATATGCTGATAGCCGCGCACGCAAAGTCGCTCGGAATTACACTGGTGAGCAATAACACCTCCGAGTTTGAGCGTGTCGAAGGACTGATGCTTGAAAACTGGGCTTGAATGCATATTTATTCTTGACAAAAGCGGCACTTTATGTTTTCATACATAGTAATTTAATATTGCAATGAAAGGATAGAGGAGCGGTCATCAAGACTAGGACTGATGCAAGGCGTCGCAAAGCCGTTGTCAGCCCGAAAGGGATCACCGCCGAAGGGACGGACCTGCGGACCGGACCTGGACGTACGGAGAACATCCGTGCGGCTGTCGCATTTGCGGAGAGCTATGTATTTGATTGCTGTTTCCCTTTTGTTTGAAGGGGCTCAGACGACGGTCGATCGCAGCGGGTTGCAGATGCATTCGCTGCTTTTTCTTTATCGATCAATTCCCGACGTTGCATGAATATGAAAAGCCACGAATAACGGAAAGGAAAGAACTATGCACAACGTACCCATCTTCCGAGGAGTCGCCACCGCGCTCATCACACCGCTCACCGCCTCAGGCGTCGATTACGAGGCCTTCGGCAGGCTCATAGACTGGCAGATCGAAGAAGGCATCAACGCCCTCGTTATCGCCGGGACCACAGGCGAAGGCGCCACGCTCAGCGATCAGGAACACCGCGATGTCATGAAATTTGCGGCCGAAAGAGCAGCCGGAAGGATCCCGATGATCGCGGGGACAGGTTCCAACGACGTCGCTTACGCGACAGATCTCTCAAAATACGCCTGCGAGATCGGCTACGACGCGGTGCTTCTCGTGTCGCCCTATTACAACAAGACCACCCAGAAGGGCCTTATCGCAAGCTTTGAAGCGGTCGCTGACGCCATCGACAAGAAGGTCATACTTTACAACGTGCCCTCCCGCACAGGCATAAACATCGAGCCTGCGACGATAGCGGCTCTCGCAAAGCATCCGAACATCGCGGCGGTAAAGGAAGCCAACGGCAATATCTCAAAGATAGTCGAGACATCAATGCTCACCGACGGCGAGGATTTCTGCATGTATTCCGGCAACGACGACCAGATAGTGCCCATACTCTCGATGGGAGGTCAGGGCGTGATTTCTGTCCTTTCCAACGTCGCGCCGAAGCTCGCGCTCGAGATATGCGACAGGTTCTTCAGAGGTGACATCGCGGGAGCCGCGGCAGTGCAGAAAAAGGCCCTTTCCCTCATAAACGCCCTCTTCTGCGAGACCAACCCGATACCGGTCAAGGCCGCGATGGCGGCGCTGGGCTGGTGCGAGAACTATGTGCGCCTGCCGCTGGTATGCATGGACAAGGACCACGAGGAACACATGCTGGGGCTCATGAAGGAGCTCGGACTTCTTTAGGAAGAAGACACAGGAGAAGAGACCATGAAGATATTAGTCAGCGGGCTCGGAGGAGCCATGGGAAAGATCGTCGGGGAGATGTGCCTACAGGGCGTGCGCGGAGCCGAGCTTGCGGGCGGGGTGGACCCGTTCTACAAGGGAGGGTTCGAAGCGCCCTGCGCGAAGAGCTTTGACGAGGCGATCACAGACGTCGACTGCGTCATCGACTTTTCCCACCACAGCGCGACAAACGCCCTTCTCACTTTCGTAAAAGCGAACAGGCTGCCGCTGGTGCTCGCGACCACAGGCCAGACCGACGAAGAGCGCGCCGCGATAATCGAGGCAGCGAAGGACGTTCCCCTGTTCTTTGCCGCGAACTACTCGCTCGGAGTAGCGCTGCTCATAGAGCTGGCAAAGAAGGCTGCCGCCGCGATGCCCGACGCTGAGATAGAGATAGTCGAGGCTCATCACGACCGCAAGGTCGACTCGCCGAGCGGAACAGCCCTTGCGATTGCGAAGGCGCTACAGGAGGTCCGCCCCGAGGCGGAGATAGTCTGCGGGCGCTGCGGGGACGACACTAAGCGCAGCAGGACAGAGATAGGCATAAGCTCCGTGCGTATGGGCAACATAGCCGGCATGCACGAAGTTATGATAGGGACCTACAACCAGACCATTACCCTTAAACACGAGGCGCACAGCAGAGCGCTGTTCGCCGAAGGAGCCCTCGCGGCCGCGGAATTCCTTATGGGAAAGCCGGCCGGGCTCTACGACATGAAGTCACTAGTTGAATGAAAGGAATGGAAAAATGAAGATAGGCATTTACGGTTACGGAAACATAGGTAAGGGCGTGGAATGCGCCGCAGCGCAGAACCCGGACATGGAGGTCGCAGGAGTATTCACCAGGAGGGATCCGGCTACGGTCAAGACCGTGCTCGGAGCTCCGGTGTACGCTGCGGCTGACGTACTTCAGTTCAAGGACAAGATCGACGTAATGATCATCTGCGGCGGAAGCGCCACCGACCTTCCGGTCATCACCCCGGAGCTCGCTGAAGACTTCAACGTCATCGACAGCTTCGACACCCACGCGAAGATACCCGAACACTTCGCGCACGTGGACGCGGCAGCCCGCGAAAGCGGCCACACCGCGATGATATCCGGAGGCTGGGACCCCGGCATGTTCTCTCTGAACAGGCTCTACGCATCCGTTATTCTCCCGCAGGGCAAGAGCTACACCTTCTGGGGACGCGGCGTGAGCCAGGGCCATTCGGACGCCATCAGGCGCATACCCGGCGTGCTCGACGCAAGGCAGTATACGGTCCCCGTTGAGGCCGCGCTCGAAGAGGTGAGGAGCGGTTCCATGCCCGAGCTCACCACCAGGCAGAAGCACACCAGGGAATGCTTCGTAGTAGCGGCAGAAGGAGCCGACAAGGAGGCCATCACCAAGGCCATAGTCACCATGCCGAACTACTTCGACGAATACGACACCACCGTGACCTTCATCACCGCCGAGGAGATGAAGCGCGACCACAGCGAGCTCCCGCACGGAGGCTTCGTGCTGCGCACGGGCAAGACCGGGGCAAACGGCGAGCATACCCACACCATAGAGTACAAGCTCACACTCGAGTCCAACCCCGAGTTCACCTCCGGAGTGCTCGTGGCCTGCGCGCGCGCCGTCTGCAGGCTCAACGCGCGCGGCATCACCGGCTGCAAGACCATATTCGACATTGCGCCCGCAGACCTCTCCCCGCTCAGCGGCGACGAACTGCGCGCACAGATGCTTTAGGAAAGTTGACTTCATATGAACAACAGCTTTATCTGTGAAAACCTTAGTTCAAAAGACGGCAGACTCTTCTTCGCGGGCCAGGATACCGCGGAGCTCGCGGCACGCTACGGCACCCCGCTCTATCTTATAGACGAGGACCGCGTGCGCCGCAGCTGCAGGCTCTACAAGGGCGCCGTCGAGGCGAACTTCCGCCACGGCTCCCGCCCCCTCTTCGCCAGCAAGGCGGCATCTTTCGCGCAGATCTACCGCGTGATGAAGGACGAGGGCATGGGCATAGACGTGGTCTCGGGCGGCGAGATCTTCACCGCAGTCAAGGCGGGCTTCGACATGTCCCTGGCCTTCTTTCACAGCAACAACAAGACCGACGCCGACGTCGCCTACGCGATGGACTGCGGCGTGGGTTACTTCGTCGCCGACAATATCGAAGAGGTGAAGGCTGTCGAACGCGAGGCCGCTTCGCGGGGAGTCAGGCAGAAGATGCTTCTGCGCCTCACGCCCGGTATCGACACCCACACCTACGAGGAGGTCAACACCGGCAAGGTCGACTCGAAGTTCGGCAGCGCCATAGAAACAGGACAGGCAGAGGAGATCGCGGTCTACACGCTCGCCCAGCCGCACATCGAGCTCGAAGGCTTCCACTGCCACGTGGGCTCGCAGGTCTTCGGCGAGGACGTCTTTGAGCGCGCGGCGGTCATAATGCTCGAATTCATCGCAAAGATGAAGCGCAGCCACGGCTTTGAGGCAAAGATGCTCGACCTCGGCGGCGGCTACGGCGTAAGATACGTCGAAAGCGACCCACAGACCGACGTCGCCGCGAAGATCGCCGGCGTAGCGGCAGCCGTGCACGGCGCCTGCGCGAGGCTGGGCATAGAAGAGCCGCAGATAATGCTCGAGCCCGGCCGCGGCATCGTAGCCGACGCGGGCCTCACGCTCTACACCGCCGGCACCGTCAAGAGGATACCCGGCTACAAGAACTACGTCTCCGTCGACGGCGGCATGCCCGACAACCCGCGCTACGCGCTGTACAAGTCCAAATACACGGTGCTGCCCGCAAGCCGCATGGATGAGGAGCGCGGCATGCTCTGCGACATCGTCGGACGCTGCTGCGAGAGCGGCGACATAGTGCAGCCCGCCGTTTACATGCCAGAAAGCACCGGGCGCGGCGACCTCGTCGCGGTCTGCACCACCGGCGCCTACAACTACTCGATGGCCTCCAACTACAACCGCATCCCGCGCCCGCCCGTCGTGATGCTGCGCGGCGGCGAAAGCTACGTCGCCGTCCGCCGCGAGAGCTTCGAAGACCTCGCCGCGCTCGACGTATAGAGGCATTCAGCGATCACAACAAAAAGCCCGGAGCAAAAGCTCCGGGCTTTATATTGCTTTTTTCAGACTACTTCAGGAAGTCTCTGCACACGTCCGCGATGTGTCCCGCGGAGAGTCCGAACTCCTCGAGCAGGGCTCCCGCCGGGCCGGAGTGGCCGTAGGTGTCGTTCACGCCTACGCGGCGTACGGGCACCGGGCACTTCTCGCTCAGCACTCCGCAGACTGCCTCGCCGAGGCCTCCGATGATGCTGTGCTCTTCAGCGGTGACGATCTTTCCGCACTCCGCTGCGGCCTTGAGAACGATCTCCTCGTCGAGCGGCTTGATGGTCGCCATGTTGATGACGCGGGCCCTGATGCCCTCCTCAGCCAGAGCGGCGGCGGCGTCCATAGCGGCGGACACCATGATGCCTGTCGCGATGATGGCGATGTCGTTTCCGTCGCAGATGAGTTCGCCCTTGCCTATCTCGAACTTGAAATCTTCGGCATGGAACACCGGGGTAGCGGCGCGGCCAAAGCGCATGTAGACGGGTCCTACGAACTCATAGGCCGCCTTGACCATGGCCTTTGCCTCGATGTCGTCAGCAGGGCACATAACTGTCATGCCGGGCACGACGCGCATGAGCGCGAAGTCTTCGCAGCACTGGTGCGAAGCGCCGTCCTCGCCTACGGAGATGCCGCCGTGGGTGGCTCCGATCTTCACGTTGAGATGCGGATAGCCTACGGTGTTGCGAATCTGCTCGAAAGCGCGTCCCGCGCTGAACATGGCGAAGGTCGAAGCGAACGGGACGAGTCCCATGGTCGAAAGGCCTGCTGCCACGTCGATAAGGTCGGCTTCAGCGATGCCTACGTTGAAAAATCTTTCGGGGAAAGCCTTCTTGAAGGTGCCTGTCTTGGTTGCGCCTGAAAGGTCGGCGTCGAGTACGACAAGGTTCTCAGCGGTCTCGCCGAGCTCCTTGAGAGCGTTGCCGTAGCTTTCGCGGGTAGCGATCTTCTTTATATCAGCCATCTTATGCCTCCTTAATAGCCTGGCGCGCAGCCTCGAGCTCTGCCATGCCCTGTTCGTATTCTTCGTCGTTAGGAGCCTTGCCGTGCCAGCCGTAGTTGTCTTCCATGTAGGAGACGCCCTTGCCCTTGGTGGTCTTCATGATGATGCAGCAGGGCTTGCCCTTGCCCATGTTGGCGTGGAACTGCGCGAAGGCGTCCTCGATCTGGTCGAAGTCATGGCCGTCGATCTTGATGACGTTCCAGCCGAAGGCTTCGAACTTGGCGTCCACCGGGGCGGTATTCATTACGTCCGCGGTGCGGCCGTCGATCTGCAGGCCGTTGAGGTCAACGATGGCACAGAGCTTGTCGAGCTGATAGTGGGCGGCGAACATGGCAGCTTCCCATACCTGGCCTTCTCCGAGCTCGCCGTCGCCCAGCAGGGCGTAAACGTTGACGTCCTTGCCGAGGAACTTCGCGCCCTTGGCCATGCCGCAGGCTATGGATATGCCCTGTCCGAGCGAGCCTGTGGAGGCGTCGACGCCCGGGGTGAGGTTCATGTTGGGATGGCCCTGAAGGTAGGAACCCGGTTTTCTGAGGGTCTTGAGGTCCTCGACGGGGAAGAAGCCCTTATGCGCGAGAACGCTGTAAAGACCGGGGCAGGTATGGCCCTTGGAGAGCACGAAACGGTCTCTGTCGGGATCCTTCGGGTTCTTCGGGTCCACTCTCATTTCCTTGAAATAGAGATAGGTGAACAGGTCTGCCGCGGAAAGGCTCCCGCCGGGATGACCCGACTTTGCGCTGTGGACCGCAGTCAGTATGCCCTCGCGGACGTCCACGGCGAGCAGCTGCAGCCTTTTTCTTTCATCTGATGTCATAGCTCCTCCTTTGAAACTGAACGATATATGAACGGAACCGGTCCGTATTCTTACACCTTTGCGGGCACGATCGCGAAGAGCACGAGGTCTTCGTCGGTGTCGTTGATGATGCAGTGCTCATGGCCCTTTGCGCAGTACTGCACGAGGCCGGGGACGAGGCGCTCTTCGACGCCGTCGAGAATGGACTTGCCGCCGCCTGAGAGGACGCGGATGACTTCGCAGTTCTCGTCGTGAGTGTGCATACCGATGGAAGCTCCGGGAACGACGCGGGTCTGCATGAACTTCATCATTCCGTCGTCAACAGCGGTCTTTACCCAGATGTACTTCTCGCCGCCCTTGAAATTCTCTACCTTGACCTCTTCGATCTTATCAAAATCGTATAACATATTTACCTCCGTTACACAAAAGCAATCTAACAATTAATTATAACTGAAATAACAGCATAATAAAAGCTTCGGATGATGCCGCGCCGGCATGCATAAGCTGCTACCCGGTCAATCCATCGGGTAGGCCATATATGCCGTGAACTCAGGTACCTCTGTAAGGGCTAAAAACACCCCTGGGACGGACTTTTTCAGCACTTCCGCAGGAATACCCATGCAGCCCTCAGGTTCCTCGCCCTCGAGGCGGTTTACGTTTATAATGTGGCTTATGAACCTGTCGTCATAGCGTATGTAATTGACGCTGTCCTGGGCGAGCGTGAAGGCAGGCTTATAGCCGAAGCGCTTATAGAACTCCAGCAAGCCTTTGTCGGCAGGCATGAGCGCTATGCCGGCGTCTCCGCGGTCCCTGCAGTGTCGCGCGGCAAAGGCTAGCAGCTCCGACGCGTAACCCCTGCCCTGTACTGCGGGAAGAGTGCTCATCGCGTAAAGATAGCTTATGGGCATGCTGCGGTCCCCGAGCACCAGGGTGCAGGGCAGAAGAGCCGCCATACATACCGGGCCCGAGCCGTCGTCCCCCACCGCCATGTCTTCGTCCCTGAAGAGGTCGTCAAAAAAGCAGTCTATATATTCGTCGCTGTCCCCGAAGCACTCGCGCCATATCTGCTTGAGCGCGGGAAGGTCAGAGGCGCGGGCTGTTCTGCATTCCAGGCTCACAGCAGGGCCTCCAGAGTCTTCATCTCTTCTTCTGTGGTCGACCAGCTGGTTGCGAAACGCACCGCGGTGTGGCTTTCGTCGACCTTCTCCCAGAAGCTGAACGCGACACTCTTCGCGAGCTCCTCCATGCGGGAGTTTTCAAGGATCACGAACTGCTGGTTGGTGGGAGAATCTATGAACAGAGTATAGCCCTTGGCAAGGAACATCGCCTTGAGCCTCATTGCCTTGTCTATGGCCTGCGCGCTGATCTTCGCGTAGAGCCCGTCAGTGAACAGGGCGTCGAACTGAACGCCGAGCACCCTGCCCTTCGCGAGCAGCGCCCCGCGCTTTTTTATCACGTTGTCGAAGTGGGCCGGGGCGTACGCCTTGTCCGTGAACACCACCGCTTCGCCGCAGAAGGCTCCGACCTTGGTTCCGCCTATATAGAACACCTCGCAGAGCGAAGCGAGCCCGGGCAGGGTGAGGTCGCACTCAGGGCTCGCGAGCCCGTAGCCAAGCCTTGCGCCGTCTATGAACAGCGGCATCTTAAATTCGCGGCAGACATCGTGGAGCGCCGTGAGCTCGGCCTTCGAATAAAGCGTGCCGTATTCGGTCGGGAAAGAGATATAGACCATGCCCGGGAACACCATATGCTCGTGGTTCCCGTCGCCGTAGAAGGTCTCCGCGTAGTCCCTGAGGTCCGCTGCGTCCATCTTTCCGTCACGGGACGGCAGCTCCAGCACCTTGTGGCCCGAGTATTCGATGGCTCCCGCCTCGTGCACCGCGACGTGGCCGGTCCTGGCCGCCACGACGCCCTCGAAATCGCGCAGCATGGTGGAGATCACGACCTGGTTGGTCTGGGTCCCGCCGACCAGAAAGTGCACCTCGCCGTTCGCAAGCCCGCAGGCATCCAGTATCTTCTCCGCCGCCTGCGTGCAGAACCTGTCCGCGCCGTAGCCGGGAACAGGCTCGAGATTGGTCTTTGCCAGAGCCTCCAGCACCGCCGGATGGGCCCCGCAGATGTAATCGCTTTCAAAAGAGATCATAGGAAAACCTCCGTCTCCGGCCCTGCGGCCGGTCTATATTCCAAGGATACGTGCCGCCTTGAGCACAGCCATCTGGGTCTTGCTGTCGGGTATCTCCCCGCGCATCACTTCTTCGAGAAGCTGCGCCACGGGAACAGCCTTCACGTCAAGGAACTCGTCCTCGTCGAGCTCGCGCTCGCCCTCGTGCAGGCCGCGCGCCAGGAACATCATTATAGTCTCTCCGCTGTAAGCAGGAGCCGGGTAAAAGATGCCCAGCTCGCTCCACTCGTCGGCCGAGAGCCCGGTCTCCTCGCGAAGCTCGCGCCTTGCCGCGTCAAGGTAGTCCTCGCCCGCGAAATCGAGCTTTCCCGCGGGGATCTCGGTCAGGACCTTCCCCACCGCGTAGCGGAACTGCCGCTCCACTATCATCTTTCCGTCGTCCGTGAGCGGCACTATGCACACCGCCCCGAGATGCTTTATTATCTCGCGGCTCGCCTCCGCCCCGTCGGGCAGGCGCACGGTGTCCTCGAAAACGTGCAGCACCTTGCCGTCAAATATCTCCCTGCCCGAGACGTAGCTTTCGCCCAGGGCCTCAAATTCTGTCATGCGTTCCTCCGGTAAAGAGCCCAACAAGAGCATATTTTCACAACATTACGATTATATCGTAAAATGCCGCTCCAATAAAGCGCAGACGGTCAAAAATGTATAATAATTCACGGCAATGCTTGCCAGCGGGTTCCGCGTAATGGTATCATAACTGAAAAACAAAGGAGGATCCCCATATGTCAGACCACAAGACCCGTACAGACCGTATTCAGCGGGACATAGAAGAGCTCGCGAAATTCAGCTGCGTTGAAGGCATAGGCTGCACAAGATTCACCTACACCAAAGAGTGGCGCCAGGCAAGAGACTACGTCGTTGCCGGGATGCAGGCGGCAGGCCTCAAGGTACGCGAAGACCCCGTAGGCATCATCATCGGAACACTTGAGGGCAAGGACCCGTCCAAGCCCGTCGTGATGACCGGAAGCCACCTTGATACAGTAAAGACCGGCGGCCGTTTCGACGGCATCGCAGGCACCATTTCAGCGCTCGAAGCCGCCCGCGTGATGCATGACGAAGGCTTCGTTCCCGAACGCACCATCGAGTTCGTGGCGCTTCCCGAGGAGGAAGGCGCGCGCTTCGGCAGCGGTCTCTTCGGAAGCCGCGCGATGTGCGGAAAGCTCTACCCCGACGAACTCAATAAATATAAGGACAAGGACGGCGTCTCCTTCGCCCAGGCGATGACCGAATACGGCCTCGACCCGTCGAAGGCAGGCGAGACCGTCAGAAAGCCCGGCAGCATCAAGGCATTCATCGAGCTCCACATCGAGCAGGGCCCGATACTTGAGAACGAAAAGACCGACGTCGGCATCGTTGAATCCATCGTAGGTCTGCGCACCTTCGACGTATTCGTGCACGGCCGTTCGGACCACGCCGGCAACACCCCGCTCAACATGCGCGCCGACACCTTCCTCGCGACAGCCAAGGCCATCTGCGCAGGTACCGAAAAGGCCTATGAGATAGGCGAGAACACCGTGTTCACCTGCGGCTACGCCACCGTGGAACCCGGCGCCTTCAACATCGTCACCAAGGAGACCCACTTCCAGATCGACTGCCGCAGCAAGACCATAGCCAACGTCGACAGGGTCATGGAAGTCGTCAAAGCCTCGCTCGACAGAAGCTGCGCCGAGAACCCCGGCCTCAGCTACGAGATACGCGAAAAGCTGTCCATGGCTGAAGTACCGATGAACGAGGAGATCAAATCCCTCATGGAGAAGGAAGCCGCGGACGCAGGCATCAGCACCCGCCGCATGTTCTCCGGAGCCGGCCACGACGCCATGGTCATGGGCTCCATCTGCGACGTAGCGATGATCTTCGTGCCCAGCCACGAAGGCCGCAGCCACGTACCCGAAGAATGGACCGATTACGAGGACGTTCAGAAAGGCGCCGAGGTGCTCTACCGCGCGGTAAAGAAGCTCGCTTCGGAATAGAAGTCTTTTATAATCCCTCTTGACCCTTCAAGAAAGCTATAACTATCGCATTTCGCCTTAGTTATAGCTTTTTTCTTTCGTCCAAAGCTCCGCTTAAGTCAAAGTGTTCTTTTTGTTTTCCTTGAGAGAAACATGATAAGTACATTACACCTAATAACTAACTGAGTTAATTTGCTCTTTGCAATAAAAAACTGCAAGACCCCTTGCAGCAAAACTTTATATTTTGTTTTTTATTCTATTTAATCTCCTGTTCCAATGCGTCAAATTCAGGCGTGGAAAAGAACTCTCCCAGAGTGATTCCAAAACCGTCACAGAGTTTCTTTATTGTAACTATTCCGGGGTTTTTGCTCTCATCGTTCAAAATGCTTTTTATCGTAGCCTGAGGAACTGCGGCGATATAACTTAGCCCGTTGGGCGTGATATCCCGATCTTCACATAACTGTCTGATTCTAAAAGCAACAGTATCTTTTGTTGTCATCAGCGCAGGACCTCCAAATTATCCCTAGCCAATGATAAATCACTACTAGCCCCAACATTAGTGATACTTCACTAACAACGAGTTTTGTGCTAAATTAGTGATATATCACTATATTGGAGGCTGTAAATGAACGTCCTATCACTGTTCTCGGGTTGCGGAGGAATGGATCTCGGTTTCGAGGGTAAATTCACTTGTTTGAAAAAGTCAATTAATCAAAAAATGCATTCGGATTGGATACAATCCGAAGATGGTAATTGGGTCAGGCTGTCACCCACTTGTTTTTCTACAGTCTTTGCGAACGATATTCGCCCAGATGCAAAACGTGCATGGACATCCTACTTCTCCTCACATTTTGACAAGTCTGATGACATATATCACTTGGAGAGTATTGTTGACCTCGTTAAACAAGCGAAAACCGGCAAAGCAATCTTCCCATTAAATATAGATATTGTTACTGGCGGGTTTCCTTGCCAGGACTTTTCTGTCGCAGGGAAACGACTTGGTTTTGACTCAAAAAAGAGTCATCTTGGAAAACTACTCGATTCTGATGAACCCAGCGCTGAAAGCCGCGGACAGCTTTATATATGGATGAGGGATGTGATTTCGATTACAATGCCCAAACTATTTATAGCGGAAAACGTAAAAGGTTTAACAAACCTTGGTGATGTCAAAACAATAATAGAACACGATTTCGCAAATGCTGGTAATGGTGGGTACCTTGTCGTCCCTGCAAGAGTTTTGTATGCTCCGGACTATGGCGTGCCACAATCCCGTGAAAGGGTCATCTTCTTCGGTTTTAGAAAAAGCGCGCTAAGACCCGAGGCGTTGAAAGCGCTTTCCGAAGAGCAAATTCCTAAGCAATATGATCCTTATCCTGAAAAGACCCATGGCACAGGGAAAAAGATGCTGCCCTATGTCAACTGTTCCGATGCCTTTATTGATCTTGAAGAACCCGAACTGTCCAAGGATCCTTCCCAGACTAAATACTCTAGAGCGAAATATATGGGGGCGCACTGTCAGGGCCAAACCGAAGTAAAACTCAACGATGTGGGGCCAACTATACGGTCAGAGCATCATGGGAATATTGAATATCGAAGACTCAGCGAAGCTCATGGAGGAAAGCATGTTTTTGAACTTGAAAAAGGTCTACCGGAGAGACGTTTATCCGTCAGGGAATGTGCCCGACTGCAAACATTTCCTGATGATTATCAGTTTATTCTCCCCAAAGAGGAATCTCGTCCAGCGCTGAACTCAAGCGACGCATACAAAATAATCGGAAATGCCGTTCCATGTGTTCTTGCTTATAACATCGCAAAGAATCTTGAGAGTAAATGGACGCTTTATTTTGAGGAATAGCTAATACATGGCAAAGCAGCGCACTCCTGAAATCACGACAAAAATAATGTCCTCCATACCTTCCAAAAACACCGCTCCGGAGCTTGCACTCAGAAGAGCGCTGTTTGCGAAGGGATTGAGGTTCCGCGTAAATTACAAGGCGTTGAAAGGACATCCGGATATTGTCTTTACAAAAGCACGAATGGCTGTATTTGTTGATGGAGACTTTTGGCATGGTCATAACTGGGCTTTACGAGGATATTCAGATCTGGATGATGAACTAAGTCACTATTCCGATTACTGGGTCACTAAAATCAGAAAAAATGTCGAAAGAGACCAAATCGTCAATGATGCGCTGAAGGAAGACGGCTGGTTAGTTATCAGGATTTGGGAAAGCAACATAAAGAATGATCTGAACACGTGTTGTCAAATGCTTTTTGATCAATATCAAAAAAGAATGTCGGGTACTATCGGTGATAAAAGATGATTATCTCTACAGCTTGCGAAAGGGAACTTTCAGACTTTAAAAAACTAATAGAGAGAATGGATGCGACGCTAAATCGCGACGCTAAATCCAGAGAGGATTATTATGTGAGTCGTGGAGGGAAAAAGCTCGAAGAAGATGTATTTCGAGCTCTTTCATATTGCGCGAAAGGTACATCATTCGATGGAAGCATTAACCTTGTTTCAGGCGCCAGTTTTCCAGATATAATCGCAAAGAATATCTTTGGCGTAGAAGTGAAGAGTACAGAAAAGAATCAATGGCAGTCTATAGGCAGCAGCATTCTGGAATCCACAAGAAATAAAAGTGTAGAACGTATCTTTATGACTTTTGGGAAACTAGGTCGACCAGTCGAATTCTTATCAAAACCTTACGAAGAATGCCTTTCTGATATTGTTGTAACTCATTATCCCAGATACCGCATTGACATGCATCTTCAGGAAAACAATGAACAGACAATTTTTGAAAAGATGCAAATTGAATACGACGTTTTGCGCAATATGAATGAACCTGTTCCTCCTGTAGCCAACTATTACCGATCTCAACTGAACGAGGGAGAAAGCCTGTGGTGGGCTCCTGAAGACTTGGAAGCATCCACACCGATGAAAGCCCGTCTCTGGACAGCATTATCACCAGAGGAAAAAGAATCGGTCATCGTTGAAGCTTATTGCTTCTTCCCGGAAGTAATGGGACGCAGCAGCACAAAGTATAACCGATGCGCTTTATGGCTCGCCACAAATAAAGGTATCATCAACACCAATATTCGTGACAGTTTTTCTGCTGGCGGAAGAGTTAATATGATGACAAAAGAAGGCGTAGTTGCACGGATGCCTGCGGCTTTTGGCAGAATAAAAAAATACCGTCATCAGATTGTTAGTAGTATTAGTCAAGTAAGTGAAAAGACTTTGAAAGAATATTGGAAAAGGGAGATCCAAGACAATCGGCTAAACCAATGGAAACAGCTGGTTGCAGATTATGCGTCAGGGGTGGTAGGAAAAGATCTTGCGGAAAGTGTTCTTGAATGTATTTTTTCCGGACCAAATCCCAGACTTAACAAATTGCTTTACACTATCTCACCCGATCTTGCTGAAGTAGCTGAAACCGAAACAGAATACTTATAAACAGAATCACCCATGCCTCAAATTCCCTTGGATCAATGTCCAGGGGGATTTTTATACAAGGCCGGCAAAACGGCAATTTTATGGATATATTATGGAAATGCAGCTTGATGTTTGGATATTATTTTGATATAATAGTGCCGGAGGATATAAGATATGCTTACTGTCGAACAGATCAACGAACTCAGACACAAATACTGTGTCAATTATGAAATGATATCGGACGGCACCGGGGTGCCGCTCAGCACCGTACAAAAGGTTCTCGGAGGTTTCACAAAAAGCCCGAGACGAGAGACGCTTGAAGCAATATCAAAATACTTCGAAAAGAGCGAAAACCATGTACAATACAAGCTTTATGATGATACTCTGCCGGAAGACATCATGGTCATGGAAAGCGTCGATGCTGAATGCCTGGACAGTTACGGCGGCTATCGTACAAAGCAAAACAAACGATACACGCCCCATGAATTCGATAACATCACAAAAAGCGAAGCCCGTCTTGAGCTGATCGACGGAGTGGTCTATAATCTTGCGTCGCCAAGCACTTCTCATCAGACTATACTGACAGAACTCACATGGGCATTTAAACAATATATCCATTCAAATCAAGGCAAATGCAAACTGGTCATAGCTCCTTACGATGTATATCTGAAAAAAGATGAAGATAACCGTTTTCAGCCCGATCTCATAATATACTGCGGAGATGACAGAAAAAGTGTTTTCAAAAAGAAAGGCTTTTGGGGAGCTCCTGATTTTATCTGCGAGATAGTCTCACCTTCAACAAGTTCGAGAGATTACTATCTTAAGCGAAATCTGTACAGGGAGAGCGGAGTAAAGGAATACTGGATAGTTGACTACGGCGCAAACAAGATAACCCTCGAAAACTTTATGTCAGACAAGGGGCAGGACGTTTACAGCTTTGATGACAAGGTCCCTGTCGCCATCTACAATGGCAAGCTTGAAATAGATTTTGCTGTTATCAAAGCCGCCTGTGAAGATATAGAAGACTGATCGAAAAACGATATCCCAATGGATCCCTGTCACCGGCCCGGGGTCTTCCCTGTGCAGCGGTAGCAGTACCAGTAGATGACGCCCGAGAGCAGCAGCATGACCGCGAAGGCGATGAAGCTCGGAACGTAGGAGCCCGTGAGGTCCGCGACGAGGCCGGGCACAGTACCCAGAGCGATGGGACCGAGCACCGGGTAGGCCTGCAGGTCTTTGAGCATGTCTCCGAACGCCTCTGGAGGGCAAAGGTCTTTGGTGATCGCCGGGGTCCCTACGGAAGCGACTATCAGACCGTAGCATGTGAGAAGTATTGCCAGTATGGTCAGCACCATCGAGCCGGCGCCAAGGAAGGCAAGCATCAGTTCGCCAATAAAGCCCAGCATGCAGCAGGCGATGGTGACGGTGCGGCTCCCGAAGCGGTCGACCGCGGCTCCGTAAGTGAACTTCGTGATTATCAGCACAACGCCGAGAGCGGAGATGGCGAAGGCCGTCATATGCGGGCTGAACTGCTTTTCACCGAAGAGCAGCGCCATGTGCACTATCGTGCAGTTCGAGGCGGTGCATCCGAGAAGGACGGCGATGATGACAAGGATGCGCGGGGGACGCCTGCGCGCGGCCGCGCTGCTTTCTGCAGCTGCCTCGACACGCTCCGCCGCAGAGGCTTGTTTTCCCCTGCCTGCAGCCCAGACAAGGGTGTCGTCGAAAGGCAGGTCCCTCATCGTAAGGAAGATGAACAGGGCGCATACGACGCTTATTCCGGCCGCCAGGCGGAAGCCCGCGGCGAGGCCGCCGCTCTCGAGAGCTCCGGTGAGCGGCGAAGATACGAGCATGGTGGCAAAACCCGAGCCGCAGCCCGCGATGGCTATAGCTGTCGTTGTCTCCGTGCGGAACCACTTCGTTACCGCGACGGTCACTCCGTAGATGCCGCCCAGCGAGATGGTTGCGCCGAGTATCGTCACGAGAACGACTCCCAAGGCGTAGCTGCGGTTCACCGAGAGCTCGGCAAAAGCGATACCCGCCGTGATGACGGAGAGCGAAAGCCCCTTCCGCGCGCCCAGCCTGTCATAGAACTTCTTGAGGAACAGGGCGCAGAAGCCATTGGATATCGATCTGACCGTCAGGAACGACGAGGTCTGGGTATTGGTAAATCCGAGCTCGGTCTGCATGTACGGGAAGTAGCTTCCCAGAAGATTGCAGACCAGCCCCGTGACCACGAACTGCGCGAGAAGGCAGCCGAGGCATATCACCCATGGATAATATTTTTTCGCCGCACCGTTCATTTCCTACTGTTTATCGTAATATTTCTTTCCGGAATCGGGCCAGAAATAGGTTCTTATGTACCCGTCGGTCGAGATGACGACGAAGTCGTTGGTGGCCTCGATGTAATAGATGTCGTCGCCGTCCTCCTTTTCGGTCTTGTGGAGGGCCGATGGGTCGTTTGCGACGTCGCAGGCGGCTTTTTCGTAGTCGGCCGCCGAGGCGAAGCCCATCTCCTTGCCGTGCTTATCGTAGTGCTGGTTCAGAAGCTTGCTGTTGCGGAAGCGGTATTCGACGTAGCTCTGAACGTCCGGCTCCGAGGAGGCTTCCTGCCCGTCCTCATCCGGTATGCCCGAAAAATCGTCTATTATCAGATCGGACGAAGTGTCGGGCTCCGCCGCTGCCGCAGACGGATCCGTATCAGAAGTATCGACCGTCAGACCGGTGCCGCCCGGGGAAACCTCTGTCGCCTGAGTCTGAGCTGCAGGCTGCGTGCCCTGAGGAAGCGTATCAAACCACTTAACTGCTGCGAAGACTAAAGCGATCAGGAGTATCAGGAATATGATCTTTTTAAGCTTCTGTCTGTTCATTTTCATAGTATTCAATACCCTACACCCAGTTCCAGGGGGCTTCGTTCGCGGCAAGATAAGCGAGCCTTGCCTGATGAAGGCTCAGGTGATTGGCGCCGCCCGTAAGATCGGGATCGCGGCGCTGCACGGGGTCGTCCTCCCAGCCGCAGACCTCGCATATCTCATACTTTCCGGGCTCCTCGAAACGCCCTCTTCCGCATACCGGGCAGAACGTCCTGTCAGCGATAATGTCAAGTACCGTCATAGTTTCTCCTGGATCAATAATAATTTATTATAACAGAAAGCGCCGCAGGTTTCACTATATGTGCATATTTGCCCGTCCTTTGCATAATCTCCTTTTGACACTTCACTGCAAAGCGTTTATACTTATATGTGGTATATTGTAAAACAGGCTTCCACAAGATAGGGGGTCCGGAAGCTGTTAGCGCCAGGCCGCGGAAGCGGTGACGAGGATGGCAGTTATCGAAAGACTCGGCGGATGCTGCCACGGCTGTAAACGGGTCGTAAGGAAGGAAGCAAAAAGCAGAATGAAAACTGCAACAGAGGTCCTTCCGGCGTGATAATACGCGGTCTATCCGCGAAAACAAAGGAGAAAACTTAAAATGAGAGTAGTAATACAGGAAGATTACAACAGGATGTGCAAGTGGGCGGCTGATTACATCGCAAACAAGATCAGAGCCCATAAGGAAGACAGGCCCTTCGTTCTCGGCCTTCCGACCGGTTCCAGCCCCATCGGCGTATACAAGGAACTCGCAAGGCAGAACCAGGCGGGCGAACTGAGCTTCAAGAATGTCGTGACCTTCAACATGGACGAATATCTCGGGCTGCCGCGCGAGCACGACCAGAGCTACTGGTACTTCATGCACGAGAACTTCTTCGACCACCTCGTCGACATGCCTGCTGAAAACATAAATATCCTCAACGGCATGGCCGAGGACCCCGAAGCAGAGTGCGCGCGCTACGAAGCAAAGATCGCTTCCTACGGCGGCATCGACCTCTTCATGGGCGGCATCGGCGTAGACGGCCACATCGCCTTCAACGAGCCCTTCACTTCGCTCAATTCCCGCACCGGCGTGCGCGCCCTCACCACCGACACCCGCATCGTGAACGGCAGGTTCTTCGGGAATGACCCCGAAAAGGTCCCCGCTTACGCGCTTTCCGTCGGCGTAGCCACAGTCACCGACTCCAAGGAGGTCCTCATCCTCATCAACGGACACAACAAGGCCAGGGCACTCGCTGCCACCGTTGAGGGCGGCGTCAGCCACAAGTGGACCTGCAGCGCGCTCCAGCTGCACCCGGCAGCCATCATCGCCTGCGACGAGGCGGCCTGCGGCGAGCTCACAGTCGACACCTACAAGTACTTCCTCGACATCGAAAAGAAGGAGCGGCTGTAATGTATACGATAAAAGATCTCTACGATCTTGAGCACACCCTCGCGAAGGACTACCTTTCGCAGTTCACCTATCCGTGGGAGGCGCTCAAGGGAATAAAGGAATTCATCCTTCAGCTCGGCCCGACCCTCGGCGAAGAGTATGAAGAGGTCTCGGAGAACGTCTGGGTCCACAAGACCGCCAAGGTCTTCCCCTCCGCGTATCTCGGGGCCCCGTGCATCATAGGGCCTAACACAGAGGTCCGCCACTGCGCCTTCATCAGAGGCTCCGCCCTCGTTGGAGCCGACTGTGTCGTGGGCAACTCCGTGGAGCTCAAGAACGTCATACTCTTTGACCACGTCCAGACCCCGCACTACAACTACGTGGGCGACTCCATACTCGGCTACTACAGCCACATGGGAGCGGGCTCCATCACCTCGAACGTCAAGAGCGACAAGAAGCTCGTGGTCGTTCACGGCGACGGAGAAAACATCGAGACAGGCATCAAGAAGTTCGGCGCGATGCTGGGCGACCACGTGGAGGTAGGCTGCAACGCGGTCTGCAACCCGGGCACGGTCATAGGGCGCAATTCCAACGTCTATCCCACCTCCTGCGTAAGGGGCGTGGTTCCCGAAAACAGCATCTGGAAAGACAGCGGGGAGGTCGTAAGAAAACATGGGTAAATATTTCGGAACAGACGGTTTCCGCGGTGAAGCCAACAAGAACCTAAACTTCGATCACGCCATCAAGATCGGCCGTTTCCTCGGCTGGTACTACGGCGCAAGGCTTGGCAAAAAGGCCAAGATAGTCATCGGCAAGGACACCCGCCGCTCGAGCTACATGTTCGAGTACGCGCTCTGCACGGGCCTCATGGCCAGCGGTGCAGACGCCTACATCATGCACGTCACCACCACCCCGTCCGTGGCCTACATCACCCGCGTCGACGATTTCGACTGCGGCATCATGATCTCGGCCTCGCACAACCCGTACTACGACAACGGCATCAAGCTGCTCAACGGCGAAGGCGAAAAGATGGACGAGGAGACCATACTCAAGGTCGAGGACTACATCGACGGCAAGCTCGAGATACCCGTCGCGGAGCGCGAGAGCATAGGCCGCACGGTCGACTACGTCGCCGGACGCAACAGGTACATCGGCCACCTCATCTCGATGAGCAAGTACAGCTTCAAGGACGTCAAGGTCGGCCTCGATGTGGCAAACGGCGCGGCATGGCAGATCGCCAAGGGCGTGTTCGACGCTCTGGGAGCCAAGACCTACGTCATCAACGACGAGCCTGACGGCTACAATATCAACACCAACTGCGGCTCGACCCACATCGAGCACCTGCAGAAGTTCGTCGTCGAAAAGGGCCTCGACATAGGATTCGCCTTCGACGGGGACGCCGACAGATGCCTCTGCGTCGACGAAAAGGGCAACGTAGTGACAGGCGACCACATCATCTACATCTACGGCCTCTACATGAAGGAGCGCGGCAAGCTGCTCAACAACAAGGTGGTCACCACCGTCATGAGCAACTTCGGCCTTTACAAGGCTCTCGACAAGGCCGGCATCGAATACGAGAAGACCAAGGTCGGCGACAAGTACGTATATGAGAACATGGTGCAGACCGGCAACCGCATCGGCGGCGAGCAGAGCGGCCACATCATCTTCCTCAAGTACGAGACCACCGGCGACGGCATACTCACCGCCCTCAAGATGATGGAAGTCATGCTGGCAAAGGAAAAGCCCATGAGCGAGCTCGCGGCTCCCGTGGTCTTCTATCCGCAGGTGCTCAAGAACGTGCGCGTGAAGAGCAAGCCCGACGCCCAGAACGACCCCGACGTGCAGAAGGCGGTCGCGGACGTAGCGGCGGCGCTCGGCAGCGACGGACGCATACTCGTGCGCGAGAGCGGGACCGAGCCCGTGATCAGGGTCATGGTCGAAGCCGGAAGCGACGAGATCTGCGAAAAGTACGTCGATCAGGTCATCGAGGTCATCAAGGCCAAGGGACATATCGCGTAAACTGACATGATAAAAGCCCGGAGGCGCAGCCTTCGGGCTTTTTACTTTGCTGTTTTTCTAACTTAATCGATGAGCTTGAGATCGCCCTCGCGTATCATGCCCGCGCGGCGCATCAGTTCGCAGATGCCCCATGAGAGCACCGCGGGGAGCACGAAGCAGATAAGAATAAGACCGATCCAGTCCGCCGCAGTGATCGCGGTCTTGGCGCCGCTTGCGACGTCATTGAGCCAGCCGGTGTAGACTCCGATCTGGCCTACGAGGCCGCAGGTGCCCATGCCGGATGCTATAGCTTCGCCGTTCATGCGAAGGCCGAAGACGCAGGTGGCTATGGGGCCAGTGATGGCAGAAGCCAGCGTGGGCGGTATCCAGATGAGCGGGTTGCGCACTATGTTGCCCATCTGCAGCATGCTGGTGCCGAGCCCCTGCGAGACGAGGCCGCCCCACTTGTTTTCGCGGAAGCTCATGACCGCGAAGCCTATCATCTGCGCGGAGCAGCCGGCTACTGCGGCGCCTCCCGCAAGGCCGGTAAGCGCGAGCGCGGCGCATATCGCAGCCGAGCTGATCGGCAGCGTAAGTATCATGCCTACGACCACAGACACGACTATGCCCATGATGAAGGGCTGCTGCTCGGTAGCCCACATGATGAGCCTACCGGTGGCGCTCGCGGCGCTTCCTATGGCGGGAGCGAGCCACATCGCCAGCAGCACGCCGCAGCAGATGGTGACGAACGGTGTGACGAGTATGTCGATCTTGGTCTCTTTTGAAACGAGCTTGCCGATCTCGGTCGCGATTATCGCGATGATGAAGACCGAGAGCGGCCCGCCGGCCCCGCCCAGCGCGTTTGCCGCGCTGCCTACGGCGACCATAGAGAACAGTACGAGGTTAGGAGCCTTGAGCGCGTAGGCGATGGCGACAGCCATCGCGGGGCCGGCCACGCCCTTGGCGTAGCCGCCGATGTCGACCAGGGCTTGCACCCCGAGCTGCTGCCCGAGGGTAGCGATTATGGTACCTATCAGCAGCGAGGCGAAGAGGCCGTTGGCCATGGCTCCCATCGCGTCGATAAAATAGCGCTTTCCCGAAAGCTCAACGTTCTTGCGCTTCAGAAAAGCCACAAATCCGCGTTCATTCGCGGCGTTTTCGTTGTATTCCAATTTATCCTCCGAAATCTCCGGCCGGGCCGCCAAAAGCGGCTCAGTCCGTCACGTCCACGTCCGGCGTTATTATCACGCGGTAATCGGGGTACATCTCCTGTATCTCCCCGTAAAGCTGCGACAGCCCCTCTTTGGGGTCGATGTCGAAGCTCATCACCACGTCGAAGCGCAGCTCCTTCTCTTCGGTATCCGCGTGGAAACCGTGGAGCTGCAGCGCCCAGTCGTGAGACATCACCTTTTCCAGCACGGCGTTGCGCATGACTGCCGCCTCGTCGTTGCTGGTGTTATATGAATAGACACCCACGCCCGTGAGTATGACCCCGGTCTCGAGGTAGATCCTGGCCTGCACACGTCTCGTGAGCCGGTCGACCTCCTCTACGGTCATGGTGTCCGGAAGCTCCAGATGGACGGAACCCAGATGCTTGGAGGGCCCGTAATCGTTGAGGATGAGATCGTATGCGCCGCGCACCTCGGGTTCCTCGGCGAGCAGCCTCTTGATCTTTATCGAAAGCTCAGGGTCTTCCCTGTGGCCTATTATGTCGTCGAGCGTCTCGGCCAGCATTTCGTAGCCGGCCTTGATGATGAAGCCCGCGATGATCACGCCCACGTAAGCCTCGAGCGAGAGCCCCGTGAACTTGAATATCAGCGCGCTGGCGAGCACCGAAGCCGAAAGTATCGCATCGAAACTCGCGTCGGAGCCGGAAGCTATGAGCGCTCCCGAATTGGCCTTCTCGCCCTGCTTTTTGACGTAGCGCCCGAGCAGTATCTTTACGAGCACCGCGACGGCTATGATGATCAGCGAGACCACAGAGTAATCCGGCGTCACCGGGTCTATGATCTTCTTGATCGATTCGACCAGCGATGTTACGCCCGCGTAGAGCACCAGGGCCGCGACCAGCATGGAACTGATATATTCGGTGCGCCCGTGGCCGAAGGGGTGCTTCTTGTCGGGGAGCCTGTTCGCGAGCTTGGTCCCCACGATGGTTATAACGGAGGACAACGCGTCGGACAGGTTGTTGACAGCGTCAAGCACGACCGCTATCGAGTTCGACAGCAGTCCCACTGCGGCCTTGAAGCCCGCCAGGAACACGTTGGCGGCAATGCCTATGACGCTCGTCCTGACTATGATCTTGTTCCTGTCGATGATAAGTTTTTGAGTTTCATCCATGGCTATCTCCGTGGCTTGCGTTAATAACCCGCTATTTCACATATTATATGATATTTCTCTTCTCAAATACATAGTAATAATGAAATAATCTAAAACATATACTGCTAAATTATGTACAGATTTTATATTTCTTTGACTATGATAATTGTTCTTTAGTAAATTAATAAACGGCCCAAAATAATAAGGCCGTTTATAAAAATGGAGGGAGTTATGAAAGAATTACGATTAAAAATATCCGTAATAATGTTTTTTGCATACTGCTTTATAAAGATAGTCAGCCATCACTATAGTGTCAAATACCGGCAGTGCACAAACTGACTGAATGTCGGCGGCAAATGGCATAATATCCGGACACTCCAGCATTATACCGCCCAGCCGGGGCTGCTCATAACACATTTTTTTAACTATAGATAGGACCTCATCACGAAGATCGTCGACATTATATCCGTGCATTGACGGAGAAAGCTTTGCAAACACATCTGTGCCTTCACTGTCATAGACGACACACCTGTCAAAGTATTCTTCCGGCACACGGCAAGATCTAAACATGTCCTTGCTGATACTAGCCCTGTCTTTTGTAATTATTCCAAGCTTCTGCTCGAACCCCATTGCAACGACCGCCCATGGCACGGAACAAATCGTTGAAAGATATACCGGGACGGATACCGAATTTGCGACTGCGCTGTGCAGATCTGCCAGGTCACTGCTGCCTGCAATGATATATCTGGCCCCTTCATGCTCAAGATATTTTGCTGCATCTATCGCAGCTTCGCAGCGGTCAACGCCTTCCTGCGCTACGACACCGGCATACATGACCTGATATCCAAAGCTTTCAGCGCATACTGGATTCCCCGGAATGCGCGGAAGATATGAAGGAGTGACCAGTATCCCTGCAGGTGCTCCGGTCGTATTCTGTCCGTTCGTAGTATACATCTCATGGAGCTCTGTCGACGCGTCGACAGGTCCCCACATTCTTACAAGTTCACTCATGTCAGCCTCCTGCTACTTAAAACCGTAATATGGCTTACGTGCAACTGCTCCGGCTGCGAATCCCAGCATACTGAACGCATCAAATACAGGCATATTCAGTTCAGATGCTATATCTGCTGCAAACGGAGGCATATCAGTACACTCTAGAAGAATAGCACCGGCATCGGGATGATCATGTACAGCCTGCCTTGCAATCGACACTATCTCTTCCTTTACTACCTGATAATCAAAGTGGCCAGGAAGCTCAGTAAAGGTCGAGAACACAGGTTTATCCTGAGCTCCATAAACATGACAGCGGCGGAACACTTCATCAGGTACACTGCACTGATCAAATAGATGCTTTGTAAGATTTGGTCCGTCTCCGCAGATAACTATGATGCTTTGGTCATCCCTTAGCCCCTGGGCTATCCAACTGGACTGAATGACTGATGAAAGATAGCAGAGTATGTTTACTTCGCTGGCGACGTCGTTTTGAAAGTGTCCGAAGTATCCGCAGTTGGAACCGATGAACCTGCAGCCTTCAGCCTCTGCTTTTTTGGCAGTTTCAATAAGGACAGGCTTTAATGTCTGGTCACTGGAATGCATTCTCTTTTGATTTGCGCCAGGCACAGCAAGAACCTTGGTCGAAACATCATAGCTTCCGACATTGTTGATGTGACCGGGTGGGAATGGAAGCCAGGCATAAAGAGCCAGTATGCCTCCAACATGCCCGTTATTTCCAAGAGGAATATCAGGACCTTCGACATAGCCGTAACGAGTTCCGGGACCATAGTATTTCCAGTCCCGTTCTGCTTTCTTGTCCATTTTTACCTCCTATTTTGCTTCAGCAGGTTTAAGTATCTCTATAATCCCTGTATTTCCATCGAGTCTGATAAAATCACCGTCATGGATCTCCTTGCATGGATCTACGCCTTCAGGGAAATCTGCCACACATGGGCAGCGCAGATAAGAAACGGCTGCACCGCATTTGGAATCCATTTTAGTAAAGACAAAACCTGCGGGCTCAGTTCCCTGATCTTTGCACCAGCAGAAATAGCCAGACCATCCAAGAGAGCCTCTGCTGCATGGGACTACCAAAATCTTTCCGGTGAAACTTTCACCCTCATGAACATGACCCTTTTCAAGGATCGTGCCCGTGTACTGATCTATCGAGCTCCATCCCTGTATGCTGTTTGGACATACCATTGCATAAGCTTCTACGACGTCTCCATGCGCAGGACGGCCCTTAATTATCTTATTCATTTTGCAACCTCCCAATAGCCTGAAACCGCAGCATCCATAACCTCTTCATCTGTACCGAAATAGATTGGTATATCTTGGCGCTCAGTCTTTGAATAATGAGTCAGCTTAACGGCAGAAAGACCTATGCCCTTGCTCTTTTCAGCAATATGCATCGTCCTTAAAATGCAGCCGCTTGTAAGTACCTGCACTCCTGCATCGTTAAGGTTTTTAATAATTCCCGAGCGCTGTGCTATAGCGTATTGCGAGATGTTCGTGAAAATGCAGAATCTGACACCATCCTTTACATGCTTTCCACGCATATATCTCTCATAGTACTTCAATTCCTCGCACGAACAGTTCGGGCAGCCTATCTGAAGGAAATCAACAGGTCCGGAAGTCTGGCAGCAAAGTTCGACCCTAAGTTCATCAAGGATATCCTGCGTGATATCATATTCGGCGACGGGATCATGCCCCTGCATTGCCATTTCATATGTTTGAGCCTCTGGCGAAAGACCTACTATCAGACATAATTCAGCGCTACTGGCTGTCGCCATAGAGGTAAAGCATGATTTGACCTTAATCATGTCAGGATTTTTGAAATCGCCTCTCAGTACAGGCACGGCGTTTGGAGCCAGCCTGCGGCCAACGGCAAAACCTATAAGATCCCAATCCTGTTTCGTCTTCGGATTGCAAAGAATGTTGAATACATGCGTTCCGTAACGGTTTTCCTTAAGGATAAGGCCCCACTTCGGTGTCCTTCCGCAAACACAGGAAGCATAAGTGGTGCATTCGCCGCCGCCGTTTCCCCTTGCTCCGAGGAGCGAATTACAGAATAGCACGTTACTTGATTCTGTAGTCACAAAGACTTCGCCCATGAGAGGGAGCCAACCCGCAAGATAAGGTGCGCAGGTACCGGCGTTGCATGCACCGAGTTTTACCGCCTCACCTATCATGTATTCGTTACCGCGGTACAAAGATTCTTCTTGATTGCAGTATTCCCACTGGAACGCATCACAGGCGCTTACATCATCGATCACATATGTAGTTGGGCTGAAACTTTGAACACGAACTTTACCCGAATGATCAAGATAACGGTCAGAGTACCATTTGTTGTAGTCAAATTCAGGATTTGGACCGTCATTGTCGGGAGGATTACCGCATGTTACATGCGCTTTTGTCACTTCAGCAAGTTCCTCTGCTCCAAGGATTTGAGCATAATCAACGATTATCTCAAGAGCTTTTTTCTTATCTTCACCAAACTCTCCGTCAAGCATACGGCGTTCATAATCAGTTAGTTTTACATGCATTAGCCAAACCTCCTTAGTTTTATTATTCTTCCCTTAATATATTAATATGCTTTTAATTGTACCAAGACTCAACAAAATGCTCATTTCATTAATTATTTAAACTCCTTTGTTTTTTTGCTATAATATAGTTATTCATTATTCCCAAAAGTGAGATAATCATAATGGAAAAACATCTGCAACTATCTATCGGAAAAGTATCCGAGCTGACCGACATTTCCGTAAAACGCCTCCGCTATTATGACGAGCAGGGGCTTTGCTCTCCTGCTTACAGAGACCCAGATACGGGTTACCGTTATTATGAGGCCTCGCAGATTGCTACACTCACATGGATCGACCAGCTTCGTTCTGTCGATATTCCTATTAATGACATCCAGCTCATTCTTGAATCAGGAGAGCTGTCAACGATCAAACAGGCTTTTGACAGACAAATCAACACCAATCACGATATATTGGTCGACGCTCGGTATAAATACGAACAAGTCATCGAGATGCGCTCAAACGTACTTATTGCTCTCGAACAGACAAAAGCCTATTCAGAGAATGTTAAGGTCTCCCTTATAACGACTGAACCCTGCAAGGTGCTTACGATGGACGAACTGTGGGTCGACGACGGGATTGATAATGCAAGACGCGTAGTCCTGTCGGATTTCACCAGACTTAACCGCTACGCCAAGCATTCAAAACTCGTAGCACACGGCAGTGACATTCTTTTCATCTATAACCACTTGTGGCTCAGCGATCATCCTGCGAAGCCTTTGAAAGTCAGACCAATAATACAGATAAACAATCCGCCTCACATGCAGGTCGACAACATCAAAGAACTTCCGGCTAGGCAATGCGTAACAGCCAGTCATGTAGGGCCTTACAGCAATATCCGTAAAACATACGATTTGATGATCAACTGGGCTGAAGATAACGGGCTTCAGCTTGCATCCGACACCATGGAGGAATATCGTATAACAGCATCCATGGTTAAGGATAACCGTATGCTGATAACCCAGATTTATATACCATTAAAAGGTCAACCTGATCCTTTTGCGTCCTGAAGTGGTTTATTCAGATGAAATCTACGATCTCATCAATGGGCTTTCTTATGAAATGTCTTTCACTGGGCCCATCTGCCGCATAACCGAGAGGCATGAACAGCGCAGGGACTAAGCCCTCAGGTAGTTCAAAAGTCTCAATGGTTTTGTCCTCATAGAACCAGCACACCCAGCAAGTATCGAGCCCCTGCTCCTTAGCTGCAAGCATGGCATGTGTTGCCGCTATACAGGCATCCGTTAGACCGACATTAACCTCGTTCCTTCCCGGGAGAAATGAATCCGGGTGGTTCTTGTCATAGCAGAAAATAAGAACTGCAGGCGCTCCGTATGTGCACTCACTACATTCGGCGGCCCTTTTAAGCCCTTCGGAACTAGTGATCGCAAGAACCTTTATCTGCTGACTGTTACATCCCGTAGGGGCAATACGTACTGCTTCAAGTATGTATTCCATTTTTTCTACAGGAACGGGAGTAGTTTTGTATTCTCTGGAAGAATACCTTTCCCCGGCAAGCTTAAGAAAATCCATTTATCAAGTCTCCTTTCTAAACCGTAATGAATCTGTCCCGAGCGGCAACTTTCCACTTGCCGCATATCGTTCCTTGCGATACTGCAACGACATCGGGATAAAACAACATGTTTGGACAGATGTGCGCAGGAATGATAAACACCTCGCGCCCGATTTCAGGCCGTTCGGCTTCATGACCCGGAAGCATCTTGAATACCCAATGCTCCTCATTTTGCATCAGTTCGGTACAGCTAGTAAGTCCGACCAACAGGCCTTTAGAATCTCGGGTATCCTGTGAAAGAGCTTTTGTGCCGCAGTCAAGAGTAAAAACTCCGTCGCATGGATGGCTCACAACACGGCTCATGATAAGAGCTGCAGGCTGATAGTCCATAGACGGGAAACAGGCCGCATAAGTCCAGTCATAAAGAAAATTGGTACCAGGCGAGTAGAACATGTCGGGATAAGCCACCATTGCGTGATACTCGAGTTCAGGAGTCCCGCCTACAACTAAAAACTTTAAATTCGGATGAGAAGCTTTGACACTCTCATAGTATCCGATTATCATTTCATCCTGCTTAAGAACATTCTTTTTGAAAAGCTCAGGATCTATGTCCCTGTCATTCGGCTCATAAAAATGTATTCCGCAAAGCTTGACTCCGGAAAGCTTATCTACTGATTCCACGAAGCTGTAAATTTTTTCGGGCAGTATCCCTGTACGGTTCAGTCCTGGATTCACATCGACAAGCACGTTAACTGTCAGTCCGGCTGCCAATGCGGCTTCGGAAAGCCTCCCTAGCTGCACGATATCATCCGCAAGCGTATAAAAAGCAATCTGTGGATATTTCAGGCATAGGGTTATATATCTTCCAACATTAGGCCCGACAAGGTTATATGAAAGCATGACTTCAGGAACACCTGTTTCAGCGGCAAGTTCAGCCTCTGCTATAGTAGCGGCCATGACTTTTTTTATTCCAAAATCTGAAGCAAGCTTCAGAAGCTCTGCGGTCTTATGCGTCTTCATATGCGGGAACAGCCTATCCGCGCCCCCGGCAGCAGTAATCATCTTTCTGATGTTTTCCTCGATAATATCCTTGTAAAAGATCATCTGAGGAGTAAAGACGCTTTCTTGACCGTCAAAAGAATAGTCAGCCTCGCTTATGCTGCCTGCGAGAGTTCTTTCATAGTCGCTTCCGAAACCGGGATACCGGCTGCCTTTGTGTGAATACTCCATTGTCTCTTCCTTTCAGCACCTATCTTTAATGTAGTTTCTGGCATACATGGCTCCATAAATAGGTGTTTCAAGATTCTGATCGAAGCCTGCCTCAAGTATGTTCTTTATATACCATTCGTTATATTTTGCCAGCTTATCCTGATCAAGACCGACTCCGAGCCCCGGACCCGAGGGGACCTCTATGCATCCGTTTTCGATCTTCAGGCGCGGTCCTGCAAGCACATCATCTACAAGATGAGGATATTCGGCTATCTGATTGACCATCGTGATAGCCGGACAGGAAGCGATGAAATGCATTCTTTCAACTACTGAGAGGCCAAGCTCATAATAAGCGTGGCTGCAGACAGGTATACCGGCGGCCTCACACATACCTGCGGATATACGCGCACCGGTAACGCCTATGTTAAAACGGTTATCGAGCTGCACCATATCCGCCGCGCCATGCTTAATGACCCTAAGGGTATCGTACATATTCCAACATGGTTCATGAGCAAGTATAGGAACAGAAACTGATTCTCTGACGCGTTTGAGTCCGTCGAGATCGAACTGCATGACAGGCTGTTCGACACAGTCAAGACCATAGTCAGACATCTCGTTGATGATCTGAATGGCCTGGGGGACGTTCCAGCCCTGATTGGCATCTACACGTATCTTAACATTGGGGTCAGGTATCCCTTTACGCATTGCCATGACCATGGCAACATCATCTTCCGGAGTATAGAAACCGGTCTTTGCATAAATAACCTTATACCCTTGATCGTAGAATTCTGCAGCCTGTTTTGTCATGGAATCGAGGTCATCAGGGTTTGGAAGAACAACTGCAAAGAAAGGTATCTTCTTTCTGTATGCGCCGCCCCAAAGCTCATAAAGAGGCATCCCGGCACGCTTTCCAGAGATGTCCCAAAGAGCTCTTTCAACCGAGTTCAATGCCCAGTTGGCTGTCATCGGATGAAGATGGTACAAATTATAGCGGGCATACAGCTCCTTCAAAAGGACGTTTATATCTGCCGGGTCCTTTCCTATAAGGAAGCTTTCCGTAGAATCGACCATCTCCTTGGCAAGACGGCATCCGTAAACGTCAGGGACTTCTGCGATGCCTGTGAGACCTTCATCAGTAAACAGCTCGAGTATGACAGCTGTATAGCATGCCGGTCTGCATACTGTAAGACTCTCTTCCGCTTTGTAATCAAGAGGAATGGCCACAGGTGTAGTTTTGATTCCTTTGATCTTCATCGAATTGTTCCTTTCTTATTGCTCCTTGCTATAAGTACTGTTGAGATCAGTACGAGGATCACTCCTGTAATATGGACAGGATCCAAAGCTTCGTTCAGAAATACGATGCCAAGAATCACGCTTGTCGCGGGTTCGATGCTGCAAAGCAGCGAAGCTTTCTGGCTTCCCGCTAGCGGGATCCCCTTCTGACTTGCAAGAGTCCCGTACAGAGTAATGGCAGCATGCATGGCGGTATGAACAGCCCATATCCCGATGGTGGGAAGCTTTGCATCCCGCATTATAAGGAGTACAGGCAGAAGCATTATCGATGAGAACAGAAAATAATAGAACGAATAGCTGACAAAGTCGACCTCATTCATGATTCTGCTCTTATCGATATACAGCGTGTATGTTCCATACGCTGCCCCGGAACCAAGCGCAAGCAAAAAACCCTTGAACGACCAGGCACCTGAGAAATCACACATCATTATTATCCCTGCAGTACAAAGCGCCAGGCATAACCATATACGTGAAGAGATACGCTCCTTATAAAACAGCATGCCAGCGATCAGAACAAACGCCGGATAAGTGAAATTCAAAGCGGTAGCCAGGCCGATCCCAATCATACCGTAGGAAGGAAAAAGCAGTGCGCTGTTAAGGGCCCCTCCGGTCGCAGCCAGTATCAGTATTTTTCTAAGCTGCGTCTTGCCGTATCTCAGATTATGATGTCCTATTACAGCAATGATCAGAAAAACAGGCACAGCCAGAATATGGCGAAGAAATGCCAGCATAATAGCGCTTAACCCGCTTGCGGTCGCATATGCAGCGATCATAGGACTGATCCCGAACGCAACCGCAGCGGTGATCATAAGCGCTGTTCCATGTTTACCTGAATCCATATACGGGTTTTCTGCTTACCGCCATAGCAGCATAGTTTATCATACTGTGTGCGTCGTATACAGGCAGGTTTACGGCAGTTGCGATATCCGCCGCATAAGGAGGAAGATCTGTGCATTCAAGAAGTATTGCCCCAATGTCCGGATGATCATGGACCATCTGCTTTGCTATGGTTACGATCTCTTCTTTAACTTCCTGGAAATCAAATGTCCCCGGCAGTTCTGTGAAAGTCGAGAACTGAGGCTTATCCTGTGCACCGTAAATATGACATCTGTTATAGTCTTCTTCAGATATCCCGCATGACTCAAAAAGATGATATGTTAGATGTGGAGCGTCGCCGCAAATAATACCTATGCTTTGATCGTCCTTAAGTCCCATCCGGACCCAGGGAACCTGTATCACAGATGAGAGATAGCATGGAATATCAACTTCAGCCGAAACTTCCTTTTGGAAATGTCCAAAATACCCGCATGTCGAAGCGAGGAATCTGCAGCCCTGTCTTTCAAGACTTTTTGCAGTAGCGATCAGCGCTTCGAGAAGTCCGCCGTCCGCTGAATGCATACGGTGCTGATTTGCGCCTTCCACCATTTGCATTTTCACAGTAAAGGGATATCCGCCCAGGTTGCATACATGTCCCGGCGGCAGTGGCAGCCAGGCATCAAGAGTAAGGATCCCGCATGTATAACCGTTTCCATAGAATCCGTCATTCTGGCCGTAGATCTCGCCGAGTTTGGTGTTAGGACCGTAGAATTTCCAATCTCTTTCAATATTATTTGAATTCATACATCAGTCCCTGCCTTCCTAGAAGTAACCATAGAAGTGCTCTTTAAGAGCAAACTTCACACAGTAATGCACAAGGGTCACAGTATCGTAGACCGGAAGATCAACTGCTGCCTGTATATCTGCGGCAAACGGCATTATATCCGGGCTGTCGAGAAGTATGGCGCCAAGTTCAGGATGATCTTCTTTTGCCTTGACGCACAGAGCTACAGCCTCGTCTCTCAGCTTGCCTGCATTGTAGTGCGTAGGATGATCCTTAAGCGATGAGAACGTCTCATAACCTTCAGGATCGATGATGAGAGCTTTTTCATAGTATTTGGGATCGACACCGAGAACATCCACCAACTCTTTGGTTATACGGGATTTTTCCTGGGTGATGACAGCGTATTTCTGAGAGGCTCCAAGTGCGACTGCCACCCACCCCATCTCACATAAAGGCGACATATAAACGGGGATATCGACGGCGTTTCTTACAGCCTTTTGACAGACGGCAAGTTCCGGAGCGATGCCGACGACAAAGCGGACACCGTTACGGCAAAGGTATTCTGCCTGTTTTACAGCATTTTCTATCAGTTCCGCATCGTTTGAACCCTCGACTATGGCATACATTACCTGAAAACCGTCATATGAGTACGCATTTCCGGGGTGACCCGGGAGTTTGGGAAGGCAATTCGGCGTCGTGAGAAGCCCCGCAGGGACCCCCGCGTTCAGCTGTCCGCGAAGTCCCCAGATCTCATGCATCGTGACGGTACTGTCTATCGGGCCCCATGGTCTGTAACCAATAAAATCCATTGCATTCTCCTTTTAAACGACCGCGTACATTGCAATCTCAATGAGGAAACCGCATACCGGCGAAGCAAGAACTGTATACCGTCCCGGACCAGGTTCTATGGGCTCAAAGAATTTGGCATAGGCCTTGTTCATGCCCTCAAAATCTTCTTCGTTCTTAAGGAAGCATCTGCACATCGTCACATCATTCAGGCTCGCGCCCGCAGCTTCGAGAACACTTATACAGTTCTTGATTGCAAGCTCAGTCTGAGCCTCAATGCCTTCCGGAACAAAACCTTCAGCGGTCTCTCCGACCTGTCCTGAAACAAAGATCATGTTTCCAGCCTTGATTCCCTGAGAAATACCTTTTCTAGGCATGGCGACTTCTGGGGAATAGAGTCCCTGTCTTTCCATAACATTAACCTCCGTTTACTTGATGAGTCCGAGTAGATGCGGCAGCCAGGTCGCGAAGCCCGGGACATATGTTGTTATAATTAGCGTGGGCATCCAGGCGAACAGAACAAGCCATGCAGTGGGTTTGAACACACGACTCGCGTCGACGCCAACTATCCTGGAAGCAAGATATAACTGAGGCGCGCAGGGAGGAGTTACATTACCCATACCGAGATTGACACCGACTATGGCTGCAAAATGGAATGGACTTACTCCTATTTGTTTGGCAATCGGAAGCAGGATTGGAACTGACAGAAGCAACGCGGAACCGTCATCCATAAGCATACCCATGATGATCATGAACACGTTCATAAGAAGCAGTATCACGTTTTTGTCAGTTGTGAACATATAGATAAGCTTAACCAGCTCACCAGGAAGATCCTCATAAACGAACCATCTGCTCAGGATACTTACGAAGAAAAGCATGATTGCGATAACACCGCTTGTGGTTGCAGTGCTCGCAAATACGTTGAGCGTATCTCTCCATTTCATTCCCTTGTAGATATAAATCGCTACAGGTATACAATAGAGCGTGGAAACGCAGGCGGCTTCAGTGGGAGTCATGACTCCGCCATAGATCCCGCCGAGGATAATAACAGGCATCAACAAGGCAGGGATGGCTATTCTGGTCCTCTTTGCACCCTCTCTCGAAATCAGTGGCACATAATCGCTTGCAGGCTGAACGCCCTCATGCTTTGCAATTACGATACCCACTATGCCTATCAGCGTCGCAAGCAACACACCGGGAACAACGGTGCAGACAAAGCAGGTAAGGACAGATTCACCCGACAGCCATGCGTACATAATCATCATGGAACTGGGAGGAATCAGCAACCCTAGCGGCGCTGAGGAAGCAATGACTGCTGCAGAAAGTGCATCACTGTAGCCTGCAGCTTTGAGTCTCGGAGCCATTACAGATCCGATACAGCTGTTTGTCGCAGCGGCACTTCCGCTTATTGCGCCAAATACCGCAGAGGCATACGCTACTACAAGACACAATCCGCCCCGTATCTTGCCTATTATCATATACAGGAAACTGACGAGCTGATCTCCTATTCTGCCTCTTTCGATAAAGCCTCCGGCCATAACGAATGTAGGTATCGCAAGAAGGATTGCAGTATTTATTCCGTTAAAACCAACAGGAAGACCTGTCGCGAATGTTCCGTGCAGAGAGAAATACAGGTAGATCATACCCGCACCGAACGCGAACGGGATAGAAGTTCCCATAATCAGAACTACCATTAGGATGGCTATGGAAATGAAAACGTTTGTCATTATTCAGCAGCCTCCTTTCCGGTACTGAGTAAATTGCCAAGCTCCCTGAATAACCAGCCTAGCTGGGTTACTATCATAAACAAAAAACCTATGAAAACCGCCAAATGATTGAAGAACATTGGAATTTTCAGTCCAGGGGAAACCGGAGCTGTAGCAAGATCGGTCTTCAGATATTGAATCGACCATATAAAGCATATCGTAACGACTGCAAGTTCAACGATTTTTACTAGAACCTTGTCGACACCGACAACAATTCTGTTTTTGCAAAAGGTCTCGATCAAGCCAGCCTTGATGTGGGAGTTTTCAAAGCTGCCCTGCGCCGCACCGAAGAAATAGAGGTACATTACGGCAAGAAGGATCACCTCATCCAGGCCCATTATATTGACTTTAAAGATATATCTAAGCACAACCGTCACTATAGTAAGGACAAAGACCACTATGCTTGACACAACCATGACCCAGTACTGCGCTTTCAGCACACCCTTGTTCAGAAGCGCATCCCCCAGTTTATTGAAGAAATCGCTTGATTTACCCATTTTGTGCTCCTGTTAATTAAGTGCAGCCCCATGCGAACATGGGACCGCACTTCATAAAACGATAATGAATAATTAGTTCGATACGCTTGCGAGATCGTCCCGGAGGAGCTGAAGTGCATCTGCACCGAATACGTCAGACTGGCTATCCCACACAACATCTCTTACATGGTTGGCGAGATTGCTGAGTTCAGCATCTGTGAGCGGCAGGACTTCAATACCGTCCTCTGCGAGCATGTCATAGCCGGCCTGTTCCATTTCAGGAAGATTCTCAAACACATAGTCAAAGGTCTCATCGGCTGCCGCCTGAACTGCTGCCTGCTGCTCAGCACTGAGCTTCTTCCAGGTTACCTCGGACATATTCAGATGGACCTGCTCGGGACCATAGTTGTAAGGAATGTAGTAATTTACAACGTCTCTGAGGTTAATGTGAACACCCTGAGCGGTCTGACCAGTGGAGCCATATACGATTCCGGTCTGAATCGAGCTGTAAACATCAGACCAGGTCATGGTCACGGTGTTGTATCCTAGTGCATCCCATGCAGCGACTGCGATAGAAGAGTTCCAGGTACGAATCGGAAGCGGCTTTCTGACAGTATAGTCATTATATCCCTCAACATACTGTGAGCAGGAAAGACCGGAGCTGCCTTCGATGAATACACCAAGCATATGGAGTCCGAATTCAGCAAAACCGTCCTTCAATATCTTGTAAAGATTGGAACCTTCAGAATAGAGGTACTCAAGTTCCTTATAGGTGGTCGCAATAAACGGAAGGTTGGTGATATCAAGCTTCTGATTGTAGGACGCATCTATAAACTCGAGGACGAGGTCTACGGAGCCGTCCATCATACCCTGAACGAGTACATCCTGTGCACCGAGGGAATTTGCATAGTAAATCTTAACATCGAGAGAACCACCTGATTTTTCAGCGACCTTTTCAGCAAACATCCTGGCTGCCTGTGATGCCTGATGTTCTTCGGGCTGAGCTACAGACATCTTAAGTGTGACCTTTTCTGCGGAAGCTTTGTTGCCTGTAGTTGAACCGCTCGGGGTTTCTGTCTTGGAACCGCATGCTACACACATAACGAGCAGGGCAAAACAGAGAATAATGCTGATAAACTTTTTCATTTTTTCCTCCTGTCTATCTTAACTAAAACTATATCTATTTAGAACGACCACCAAGCACTGCGCCCTGTGCAACAGAGTTGCAGTTCCTTTGGTAAAGTCCCAAATAGCCGCTGAATACCGGATACTCGTCGCCCTTGAGTTCGGATATCCTCTGCGCGATCTGCTCATCGCTCAGTTCAACATGCATGGTGCGGGCAGCGATATCATATTCGATGATATCCCCGTCCCTTACCGCAGCCAGAGGGCTGTTTAAAGCCGCCTCGGGAGCTGCGAACTGGAAGCTAGCGCCCTGCGCCGCGCCGGACAGGCAACCATCGGTTATGGTAGCTACGCTGTCAGCAACATCGCTTCCCTTAAGTGCAGAAGTGAACCAGTACGCAGAATCGTACGAAGCTTTCGGTCCGAGATATCTTATGACTACTATGCTGCCTGCCTCGATATCATGTGCTCTAAGTGCCTTCATGGCCGAGGGCATATTGTTGAATACCCTTGCCTTGCCGCGCATCTTCATCAGGCAATCCGGAACTGCAGACTGTTTTACATAGCACCCATCAGGAACAAGGTTGCCCTTAAGCAGTGCGAGTCCGCCTTCCTTATCGAGAGGATCGTCAAATCTGTGGATGACGCTCTCATCGCGAATATCGCAACCTTCGATATTTTCTCCGACGCTCTTCTCATTGACGCACATGCAGTCAAGTGACAGATGGTCTTTGATCTCATGCATGATCGCTCTAGTCCCACCGGCTCTGTCATAATCAAGCATGATAGAAGGACCGTTGGGGCGGACACCGACTAGCAGAGGAATCTCAAAGCTGGCGCCCGCGTATTCTTCACTGAAGTCAATATCTACTTCAGCTTCATATGCAACTGCGGGAACATGGATGATGGTATTGCCGGATCCGCCAACAGCCATGCATACCTTGATTGCATTGATGATTGACTTTTTCGTTATTATCTGGCGCGGGGTTATACCTTTTCTTAAAAGCTCCATGACCTGCTTTCCGGCAGACTTTGCCAGAGCATCCATTTCCGGACCTACGCCCGGAGTGTTGGAGTTTCCTGGAAGCGACATTCCTATAGCCTCGGTGATGATGGCCATGGTGTTTCCGGTCCCCATCATGCCGCAGGCGCCGCCTCCGGGTACTGCGCAGTCGCACAGCTGGTCAAATTCCTCTCTGGTTATCTTGCCGTCATAGAGTTTGGTCCTGTTTATACCGATATCTATGAAGTCTACATGCTCACCCTTAAACTCGCCGGTCTTCATATAACCGCCGGTAACTATCACTGTCGGAAGATCAAGCCTTGCGGCTGCCATAAGCAATGCTGGAAGGATCTTGTCGCAGGAGCCGATCAGCACCATGGCGTCAAGCCTGTGATACGACACCATGAGTTCGATATCAGCTACCAGAAGATCTCTGCTGGGAAGTGTCCAGGCTTGATTATCAAACATGGAGTCACAGAGATTGGTGCCATTAAACTCGAGAGGAAGGCCGCCTTCTTCTCTGATACCCTCTTTTACGCGCTCGGCGATACGCCTCTGATGCATATGGCCGGGATTGAGAGGGTTGAGAGTGTTGTATACAGCGATACGGGGCTTTTTGAAGTCTTCGTTGGTAAATCCACACCCATGAAGAAGGGCTTTTGTTTCCGCATTGTCAATATCGAACATGTCAAATTTCGGGGATGGATTATTGCAATATTCACAACTCATTTTATTTCTCCCTTACTACAAACTGCGCTTACTTTAAGTCGTACCATAAATTCCGCGCGGTCTCGATAAACTGAAGGATTACTCTGTCATATCCTTCCGCATGCAATTCATCTGCATAAATGGCCGCCGCAGCGTTGCATACATCCTGGGGACGATTGAACCAGTAGATGTCAATCATCGGGCAATGTTCTACTACACCTTTTGATGAAAAGAACTCGCATGAGAGCAATTCGGTCTCCACCCATTCTTCCGGGATGTTTAGTTCTTTTTCAAGTCTCTCATTGATCCTTGGAACTGCTTGCAACATGGCATGTTTACTCACGCCGGATACAATAACTTTTGGCATCTTGTCCTCCAACTGCAATGAAAATCTAAAAATGAAGAAGATTTACGAATTAATTCTAATTAATTGACACAGGGAAGAGTCAATATATATTTTCATAATAAAAAAAACACCGTGTTTTCAACAAATAAGCACGGTTAGTTCACTTTAACATCTTTGTGGAAGACAATCAAAACTGTCCCCCCGTAGGAATCTTTTTTGAAACAAAAATGGAATTAATAACAGATAAAGAACAAATAAGTCTACATACAATCTAATAATCTACAAGATTCGAGCACAAAAGTATCATCCCGCGTTCCGTTTGAACCATCCGGCCCTTTTTATATAGATCACTACCGAAATCATGCAAACCACTTCAGTAAGGATATTCGCATATGCTCCTGTGAAGCCGTGATAGACGATCCATAGAGGAGAATTTAGAAACAGTTGAAAAAACCTTATCTTCTTGGGATCCTGAGACCAGCAGACTATGGTCATGACCGAAACGGCAATGAAAGGTAGAATGCTTAATAAACCGTCCCAGGTCTTTATTGTGGTTATAAAATTAACAGCGATAAGTAAAACTACCCAGCCTCTCCAGGACGCCCATTTATATTCCGGGAACGCAAGTAGAAAGCATCTGATGCAAATAAAGGCGATCGAAGCCATTCCGCTCATCCCGTCAAGGATGAACAGGCTTATTCCGCAGCAGATATTGCTTAGCATCTGGACGAGGAATAGTACTTTATTACGTTTACATTGAAAACTTATGAAAACTGTAATCAGTCCGAGAATGCCGAACAGCTGTGCAATTATAAATCTTCCGCCCATCGATTTGTCACCAGGATACCGTTATTACCACACTATTAGTCCACCACGCGTTCACCATAGACTGAAACGCCGAGATCATCTTCAATATGATTTTAAAAAACTGACACATAGCAAAGTCAAGCAGAATATTCGGATTTTGTTGCTGCGGTACGAAAACAAAAATGTTGGTATTAGTTCCTATTCTCCGAGAACTACGGTCATAGCGACCGGGTTGTGATCCGAATTGACGAAGCCCATATCGAGGGTCTGCACGCCCTGGACGTTCACGTTGGGCGACACGAGGAAGCCGTCGATGACGTAATACTGGGTATTCGTGTCATTCTTGTCGTAGGGCTTGTTGAGCAGACGGCAGGTAGGCACGCTCTGGTCAAATATGAAGCTCCAGCCGTCCGGGCAGAGCTCGGGGTCCATGACCTCCGCGACATAATTATCGGTCTCGGTTATCGGGTAAAGGGAAGGATCGACGTCCGGGAATGTCATGTTCCAGTCGCCTCCGGCGATGACGTAGTTGCCCTTTTCGTATTCGTCCATGCAGATCTTCTTGAGCAGATAGGTCTGCTGCTCCTTGGCCTCGAGCGGGGCGTAGGCCTCAAGGTGCATATTGACGAGTATCAGCTCTTTGCCGCTGCCCTCGACGGGAACGCTCTCTACGAGCAGGCAGCGCTTGAGGTTGGCCATGCGCACGGGCCAGCTGTAGCTGAGGCTCAGCTGATAGCGCTCGGCGTGGTCGACGGGAGAATTCGTGAGAGTGAGCAGGCCGCTGTTCACCTTTCCGAGAGTCACAGGGAACGGATAAGGAACATAGGGGCAGCTGTAGTTCAGCGCGTAGTAAGCCGTGCGGTCGCCGAGGCCTGCGAGATACTCGACCTCGTTGATCTTGTAAGACCTCTTTGAGCTGCTGTCGACCTCCTGGAAGAAGACGATGTCGGGATCGGTGCTGCCGAGCAGGCTGCCGATGGCGCTGAGGTTGTCCCTGACCACGTCCGCGGAATCAGGCCTCACTTTGGTGCCTCCGTCCATGAAGAAGTCTTCGGTCTCGCCGAGGGCCGCGTAGCCTATGTTCCAGCTGAGCACGTCAATGCCCTCGCCCTCGCGGTAGTGCCTGCTGAACTTCGTGCCTATCTGCGAAGCGGGTTCGATGTCGGCTGGCTTCCACTCGACTATCGTAAGCCACGCGAAGAACAGGACCACTGCTATCAGGATCACGATGACGATCCTTAGCAGTATCGCGAGTATCATTTTGAACGGTGAGACCTTTTTAGTCATGGAAAGCTCCTTTCTATTCGCTTCCTGCAAGCGAGAACATGTCAGCCAGGTACCAGCCCGGGGCAGCTATCGACTCGTCCTTGATGTTCACGAAGAACATCCTGTTGTCGAAGACGTCGGTGCGGTCCGCGCCGGTGGTCAGGTGCATGTTTTTCTCAAGATAAACGTCGCACGAGAAGAAGTCGTCGCTGAACTTGACGTAATTCGTCACGTTTCCGTTGGTCCAGCCCGTTATCGAGTGATGGCTCACGAAGGTGATATCCACCGACTTGGCCCAGCTTTCGGCCAGGGTGTCGAGGTTGGAACCTGGCAGCAGCATGCAGTCCGTGCGGACCTTCTTGAGCCCGTGGTAAGCTCCGCCCACGTCGTTGGTCATGAACTTGGACCAGAGCTCGGCGATCGCCAGCGGGTCCGCGACCGTTGCCGCGAGGGCCTGGGCCTCGAGCGTCGGAACGAAGCTGTCTGGTACGGCTATGGTGCCGTCAGGCTCGGTCACGTAATTTATCGGCTCTCCCGCGTTGTTCTGCGCGGTGATCACAGGCTCGAACTTGAGCCCTTCCACCGAGAAGCTCTTCGCGACGGGCACGTCAGTATACGGCGCGACGTACTGGAACTGGATGAGCTCGCTCTCAGCCGCGTCCGCGGGGACAGCGACAGGCTTGCCGTCCATGAGCACGCTGAAGCCTTCGGGCACGCGGAAGCTGTACGCTACGGTATTATCAGCCGCGATCTTGAGATCTTCCGCCGGATCCGCCGCGCGCAGGAAGCAGTCTTCGACCGTCCAGTCGCAGACAGTGAGTATCGCGAGCACCGTGTGCTGTTCACCCTCGCCCAGAGTAAGCCTCAGGAAGGGCTTATCGTCCGCTGTGACGGCGAAAACGGGGTGGGCCGATGTACTTGTCCCCTGCTCCGCGGAAAACGCTATATCGGCCGATTTTACGGTCTCGTAGAAGCGGGCCCTTCTGGCCTCTCCGTCGCCGTAGGGCTGGCTGAACACGTTCGCCTCCATGAAGTCGCCCAGCGCCCCGTCTCCGGGAGCCGCGCCCTTTATCATGTCCATGATATAGTTCTCGGGAACCATCTGCTCGTAGTCGAGCATTATCGCTTCGACCTTTTTATGCACGGTAAACAGAGCGACTGCTATCGCAGCGATCAGCACCAGGTAGAACAGCCAGAAGGCGTCGAACTTCTTTTTCTTCTTTTCTGCTCTCGGACTCATCACTGTCCACCTCCCATCACGATAAAGGCCGTGGGAAGCTTCCACGAAGCGTTGGCGTAGTAGAGCGTGACGCTGGTCATCAGGTATTTGTCGCCGTAGTACATGGTCGAGGAGCTGCCTCCGTCGAGGTTGGCGGCGTTGACCGCGCCGTATTCGAGCATGATGTCGATGAGGTCGGATGCTGTGGCTCCGAGGTGCCCCGCGCTGCCGCGCCCGTCGGTGACGAGCAGCAGTATGGCTCCGTCGGCACGCTGGCCTATGACGGTGCGCGGGTTGGCGCCGGAACCTGCGCCGTTTAGCTCGCGGGCCTCGCCGTTGATGACGAGGGGCACGAAGTGATTGTTCTTATCTGAAAGCTCGTCCTGGAAAGCGACCGCGTCGCGTATGCCCTCCTCTTCGGCGAACTGCTTGAACTTGTTTGCAGACCAGCCTTCGATGTCGACTATCCTCAGGATATCGTTCTTATCGAGGCCTATCATATAAAGCCCGGCCCAGCCGGAGGGGTTGTTGAGCTGTATCTCGCCGTTCGAAACGCAAACGCCGTAAGGCCTTCCGCCCCTGTTTCCATCAGCCGCGTAAAGGCCTCCGTTGACTCCCGCGACGGCTCCGCTCTGAGCCACGATCTTGTCGAGCTCCTTGCCGTATTCGCCCCAGGGGTAGGTGGAACCGACGTGCACTTTGGACGGGTCCTTGACTATCATGAGGGTCGCGAAAAAGCTGCGTCCGTTGATCTCGACGACCTCTATGCCGTTCTCGTCGAAATTGCCCTCGGCAGTCGCCTCGACGTCGATGAGTTCGGTGTCGATATTCGTCTCCATGGCCTCCATCGAGGTCTGGCTCACTATCTCGTTTATCTCGTCCTCGTTGAGGAAGAGCCCCGCGAGGAACTTGAGGTTGCCCGATTCGAGCACCGTCGTTATGAAGGTGTCGCGGGCAGACTTCGAGGGTCCGTTGACTATGGTCCCGACGACCACGGCAAGAGCCCCTACCGCGCCGAGAATCACAGTCAGCAGAACAAGGAGGACGCGCCTTATATTGCGGCCTCTGAGTTTCTTTTTCTCGCGCTTCGCACGCCTTGCGGCCTGCCTCGCGCCTATCTCTTCGCTTGTAAGTTTCTGTTCAGACAAATGAAGCCTCCGTGTTATCAGATAATGCTTTATTATACCACACCGGACGCCATATATGATAAAATATTGGAAAACCACAGGAGGAAACCTATGTTTCAGACCATCCTGAGCGCGATCGTACTTGCCGCGGGCGTTTTGTACGCCCTATATTTCCTGATAGACAGTTACAGGGACCGCGAGACAGTGAAGACCTTGTCCGGTGACCTGCGAAAGCTGATACCTATCGAGCTTATCGTATACTTCATATCAAGCCTGGGCGTTTCTGACATCCTTCAGAACACGCCCGTGGTCAACCGCTACAGGCTGTGCCGGGACGAGGAGCTTCCGGGAACTCTGGTAGGCTGCGGCATAGTCCCCGGAGCGATCATGGCTTTCGGGCTGCTGCGCGCAGGTACGGAGATAGGCTTCAAGACAGTCGCGGTCTGCGGGGTCTTTCTCCTTGCAGGGGTGATCACAGGCGGACGTCTGGTATCGAAAATGGGCGGCCGGCGCATCAAACAGATAATGCAGATCGCCCTCGTGGTTTCGTTCGTTTTTCTCATTGTAAAGATAATCGTTTCATCCGGGAGCGCAGGGACCGGAACAGGTCTGAGCGGGATATCGCTGCTCATAGCTGTCGTGGTCTGTTTCTTCTCCGGCATCTTCAACATGTTCGGCATTCCCATGAAACCGACCTGGACTGCAATGTTCCTCATCATGGGACTCTCGCCCATCGTGGTGCTGACACTAACGCTTGTATTCGGCGCCATCGCCCCGCTTACAGGCGGTATCAATATCATACGCAGCGGCAAGTATAATAAAAAGATGGTATTCGCCGCCGTGACAGGAGGTTCCGCCGGAGCCATACTTGGCACGGCTTTTGCGGTATCGCTTCCCGCCGCGGTGCTCAACGTGCTGTTGATAGGCGTGATGCTTATAGCGATAATCTCCATGTTTCGCAAAAAATAACCGTCCCGCGGCAGCCTCGGCCAAAAGTCTCAATTGACGACCATAAATCCGACCTTTTATCATAAAAGTGACCTGTTTTTTTTCATGAATAACAGAAAGGAGCCGACACAATGAACCGCAAAAGAGTCCTGACCTTACTGATCTCAATTCTTACCGTGCTGGCGCTGATACCGCTGAACGCGTTTGCCGCGTCGGCCCCGAGCGCCGCAGACCTTAAGACCGCCCCGGTCATCTCAAAGCTGGAGATACACGATGACGCGGAAGGCTTCGTCTGGCTCGAAGTCACCGTGCAGACTCCGGCCAACGTGATGAACGCCATCGACTATTTCGAGAACCACGAGCTCGGTTACAATCAGGCCGGCTATATCGGCCAGATCGACCTTCAGTATTCCATCGACGGAGGAGAATGGCAGGAGACCGGCATTTCCGGCTCTCCGAATTATAACAATGACGACCCGTGGAACGGCGTCTTTGAGACCCAATATATGGATGAGCTCCACGTCGATTCGGAAGTCAAGGCCCGCGCACGCTACAGGGGAGCGGATGCTGACGGAGATTCCAGATACAGCGACTGGTCCAACATGCTGACGCTGAACGAGAAGACCGATTTCCAGGCTCATTCCTGGGCTCTCGCCGAGCTGGCGGAGGCTGAAAAGCTCGATCTCATCCCCGACTGCCTCAAGGGACAGGATCTCACAAAGGATATCACCCGCGGAGAGTTCGCGGCAGTGAGCGTCAAGGTGTTCGAAGCACTCACCAGTACCAAGGCGCAGCCTGTATCCGGCAACCCGTTTACTGACACAAAGGATGCCGAGATACTCAAAGCGTACAACATAGGCGTGACAAACGGCATCACCGCGACCACCTTCGCGCCCGACAAAAAGCTCGACCGCCAGACCGCCGCGACCATGCTGACCCGCGTTTACAAGAAGGTCAACATAAGCGGCTGGACCCTCGCGGAGGACAGCAAGTTCACTCTCAGCTTCCCCATGCCCGCCCTCTTCGCCGACGACGCGAAGATATCCGGCTGGGCAAGGAACAGCGTCTATTTCATGGCCGCAAACAAGATCATAGGCGGAAAGAGCAACAACCTGTTCTGGCCGCGCTCCACCACCAGCGCCGAGGAAGCAGCGGGCTACGCTCTCGCCACCCGCGACGCAGCCCTGCTGATGGCCGTCAGAATGGTCAAGAACCTTAACCAGTAACTAAACGCCTGCATTGCAGGGACACAGGCATAATAAGACCGGACTGCCGAATGAACGGCGGTCCGGTCTTTTGATTCATTTATAACGCGTCTGTCAGTTTGAGATCCTTCACCTTCTTCAGGGCCGAGATGTTGATCAACACCGTAAAGAATACCGTGATGCCCGCGCCTATGAGGAAGGACGGTATGTCGGGATCGTCCACGAACTCGTAAGCCGGTGACTGGAAGGCCATGAGTATCCACTTCGTGAGGAAGAAGCCCGCCGTACAGCCGAGTATGATGCCGGCTGAAGTCGTAATATACGTTTCCCTGAGAACGTAACTGATGGTCTCCTTGACCGTGAAGCCGTTCACGCGCATGATCGCGAGCTCGCGGGTCTTCTGGCGTATATAGATGTTCGTAAGGTTGGTAAGTATCACGCCTGCCATGAGGCCCGCCGCGAAAGTGAGGAGGGCAACAAGGGCAAGGACGATGAGCGAGAAGCTCTCGAAGAGACTTCTCATGGTGTCGGAACGGGCGATCTTCTCAAAGCCCGGAACAGACTTCACGGCCTGTTCGACCTCGCCGTAATCAGCCCCGTTCAGCAGCCCCATAAGGTAATTCGGCTGAGGCTCGCTGCCGAAGATCTGCCTGTAATACTCAGGCGTCACGAACAGCATCTGGCCTGCGTAATTGCGGTAAAGTCCGCCGATCACGGCTTCGGAAGGTACGCCTCTCGGATCGGTAAGAGTGACGCGGGTCCCCGCGCCGGCGCTGTGGGATCTGCCAAAGCCCGAAATGGCGTAAGCCCCGTCGCTGCCAACGGTCACAGGCGCCCCGTTTGCAGGGTCTTTCAGGGTGAACAGCCTTGCGATATCTTCAGATCTCATCACGACCATCTCGGCAAAATCCGTTCCGCCGTCGACTCCGATCGTGGTATAGAACCTGTATGCTGGGATCCCTTCCGCGCCAAGCCGCGCAAGCGCTTCTTCAGCTGCTTTGCGGTTAGCTCCGTCTTCGCCGGCGTCAAAGCTCAGATCGAAATCGTAATGAACTATCTGGCTGTACTGCCTGTCGGGGGTCTTATTGAAGCTCGAGCGCATGGAGAACCCTATAACTATGAGCGCGCAGCAGCCTATGATGCTGACTAGCGTGATGAAGATCCTGCCGGAATCGGACCGCATGTTGCGGAGTATGAGCCTCTGGTAAAGGGTGAGGCGGCTCTTTCCGGAGCTGCGTCCGGCCGTGCTTACAGGAGCGCTGTCCTGCATGAGCTGCATCGCGGTGGAGCGCATCAGCTTCTTGCTTGCGATGATCACCGCGGCCGAAGCGATGAGGACGCCCGCGGCCAGCACGATACCCATTATTCCCGGCATTATCACTGGAGGCGGCGTTTCATAGACGAAGACCTTTGAGAACGCCATGACGACGTACAGCTGCAGGGCAACGCTGGCGGCGGAACCGACGAGCACGCCCGCGGATGTGGCGCAAACGCCATAGATCAGGTATTTTATAAGGATCTCGCGGTTGTAGAAACCGAACGCCTTGGTCGCGCCCACGAGCTTGTGTTGTTCGTCGACTATCTTGCTTACCGTAGAGTAGATGACCAGCGCGGCGATCACGAGAAAGAGCGTGGTGAAACGGCTGCCCAGGGCGCCCAGGGAATTCTGGCTCGACTGCTGCTGCAGGAAACCGCCGTTTGCGGAAGCGTCGAGCAATATCCAGCGCGCCGGAGGAAGCTCCGAAAGCGACTTGCGAGCCTCGGCAAGGCGCTCAGCGCCTTCCTCGTACTGCGCCAGGCCGTCAGCGTATTCCGCTTCTTTTTCTGCAAGCAGAGCGCGGCCCTCTTCGAGCTGCTTAAGGCCGTCTTCATACTGGACGAGGCCATCCTCATAGGACTTTTTGCCGTTTTCGTAAGCGGCCAGACCTTTCCTGTAGTCGGCCAGGCCTTTATCGTACTTGGCCTTGCCGTCGTTATAGAGTTTCAGGTTCTTCTCATATTCCGCGACGCCTTCGTCGTAAAGAGCCTTGCCTTCGTTATACAGGGCAAGGCCGTCGTTGTACTGCGCCAGGCCTTCTTCATATCTGGCGAGGCCGTCGTTGTACTGCGCCAGACCTTCTTCATACCTGGCCTTGCCTTCTTCGTACTGCTCAAGCCCCTTGTTGTATTCGTCAAGGCCAGCGTTGTACTGCGCTGCGCCGTAAGAATACGCGGCCCTTGCGGAAGCGAGCTGGGCGGCGCCTGCCAGGTACGCCGCGTGGCCGTCGTTCCACTGCTGGAGCTGCGCGACGCCGGAATTGTACGTATTCTGGACCGTGACTGCCGTGTTGAGCGCGTTCTGGGCGTATGCCCTAACGGCAGCTTCAGAAGCTTCAAGGGCGGAGGTATCCACGTTGAGCGACTGCAGAGCCGCGACAGCGGCGGCGAACAGACCGTCGAACCTGGTCATGGCGGCTGTGACTGTCGAAGCGTAATCGACCTGCGAAAGAGTAAAACCTAAATTATTGGTGATCTTGAACTGTGTGGCGTCGAGTGAGGAATCGCCGAGCGAGGGAGCAGTGTCGACTGTGGCCCAGGGTATTAGCGCTATCGCCGCGGCTGCGTCGGCGGTGGATATCCCGCCAGCTTCGAGCGCGCCCTGCATCGCAGCCTTTATCGCATTGCGCACGTCCTGTTTTACGCTCTCGATCTGCGCGTAGGTCGTGTTGAGCGTCGCTGCGGCGCTGTTGAGCTGCGCCTGGCCGGCGGCTATCTGCGCGCCTCCGCTGTCGAGCTCCCTTTCGGCTTCTTCAAGCCTCGCTTTGCCATCCGCCAGCTTTTTCTCAGCTTCGTCGAGCTCGGCCCGCGCGTCGGCGAGTATCTTTGCGTTGTCTTCAAGCTGAGTCTTGCCGTCCGCAAGTTCGCGTTCCGCTTCGTCAAGCTGCGCACGGGCGTCCGCAAGCTCCGCGCCCTTTTCGTCGAGCAGGGTCTTGCCGTCCGCAAGCTGCTTTTCTGCGTCATCCAGCTGCCTCTTTGAGCGCGAAAGCACCGCCTTCGCGTCGGCAAGCTGAGGTTCCGCCTCTTCAAGCTCCGCAAGGCCTTCCTCAAGTTCCAGAGCTGCATCGTCGAGCTTTTTCTGATTCTCCCCGATCTCCGCTGCTCCGTCGTCGAGCTGCGCGCGCGCGTCAGCGAGCTGCGCCGCAGCGTCGTCGAGCTTTGCCTGGTTCTCGTCGATGAGCGCCTGATAATAGCTGTTGACGCTGGCTCCGCGCTCAGCCGCAAGCTCACTTCCCTCTGTTTCAAGCTTCCTCTGCACTTCCCTGACCGAAGCCAGGTAATCATCCTTGCTGCGGTCAGTCCTTTCAGGCTTATCGATGAGCACTTCGGCCTTCATGAAGCAGCCTTCCATTTCTGCGAGGTCGAAGTGATCCGCGGGGACTATCACTATCGGGTCCGCGCTCACGGAATCACAGATATGCTCGGGATGGATAAAGATGCCGGTGATGACGAACTCACCGGAGTCCAGATATTCGGCATTCCCTCCGCGCCCGTCTCCGAGCTGCAGGACGTCGCCTTCGGACAGATCAAAACTGTCAGCAAGGCGCCTTTCGACGGCGCATTCCCCCCTGCTCTGAGGGGCTCTTCCCGCCGTATATTCGGGAACGTTTATCCTCTGTGTGAGAGACTGGACCACTACCGCAAGCTTTTCATCGCCCTTGCGCACCTTGCCCGAGGTCTGGAGCAGGCCTTCGGCGTCCGCGACGCCTTCGGTGTTCCTTATGGCTTCGATGTCGCTTCCTTCGAGGAGCAGGGTCGAGATCACCTCTATGTCGCGGAAAGCGGTCCTGTCGTAATAGGAATTGCCCCCGCGGGTAAGAGCGATCTCTCCTGCGGAGACACCCACGTAGCATGTGACCGCCATGAACGCGATCAGCACTATCGAAAGGAAAGATACCCGTTCTTTTTTTATATTTCTAAAAGCGTCTGTTAACTGGGTCTTCTTCATTTGTGCCTACCAGGAAAGATCGTCCGCGTGCAGGGGATGCAGATTGGTGCGTATGCTGTAGATCTTGCCGCTCTTCAGCTTGATGACGCGGTCGGCCATTTTTGCGATCTCCTCGTTGTGGGTGATCATCATGACCGTAGTGCCGTGGTTCTTTACTATGTTCTCAAATACGCGCAGCACCTCGATGCTGGTCTGGAAATCCAGGGCAGCCGTAGGCTCGTCAGCGAAGATCACCTTCGGGTTCTTCGCCAGAGCACGGGCTATCGAGACCCTCTGCTGCTGTCCGCCGGACATCTGCGCGGGGAAGTTATTGGCGCGCGAAGTGAGCCCCACCTTTTCGAGGGCCTCGTCAACGTCGACGGGGTCAGGGCTGATCTCCGCAATGAACTGGACGTTCTCGCGGGCGGAAAGGTTGGGCATGAGGTTATACGCCTGGAAGACGAAGCCCACGTAGTTGCGGCGGAAATCGGTGAGGTCCGCGTCGGAAGGATGCGAGAAGTCTTTTCCCTCTATGGTGAGGGTCCCGGAAGTCAGGGAATCCATGCCTCCGATTATATTCATCATGGTCGATTTGCCGCAGCCGCTCTCGCCGAGCACCACGACGAACTCGTTCCTGTAGATATCGAGATTGATGCCCTTGAGCACGCGCAGCACGGTGTCGCCGGACTTGAACTCCTTGATGACGTCGCGAAGGGAGATGATGATCTCCTTCGACTCCTCCGCCTCGAAGCTCAGGCCCTTGTCTTCTATCGCGATAGCCGCCAGAGCCGCCATCTGCTCGCAGAGCGAAAGGTCTTCCTCAGTGTACAGCCCGCCGGACTTCTTGTTGATGATCTCGACGCAGCCTATGGTCTCATACTCGTTCTTCAGAGGGACGCAGATGAGGCTCCTCGTCACGAAACCAGTCTCATCGTCGACGCTCCTGCTGAAGCGCTCGTCCTTTGAAGTGTCCTCGACTATGACGGACTTTCCGTCGCGCCCTACGCTGCCGACTATGCCCTGACCGAGCTCCACGCTGATGCCGGCTATGTCGTCTGTACCGACGTTGACCACGGCAGTGAGCCTGCCGCTGCGCCTGCTGAGCAGCCAGACCGAGCCCGCCTCGCAGTCGAGCACCTTCGTTATTATCTCAAGGCAGCCCGAAAGAGCCGCGACGATATCGTCCTCGCCGCGCAGCTTTTCGGTGATCTGCCATATCGCTTTTGTCCTTATCGCGCTGCTGTCAGCCATTATTCTGTCTCCTCTGCCTCATATTCGCTTATCCCGGTGTTTTCGCGGAGCCAGGCCTCGTAGCCCGATGGTATCGAAGTGAAGCGGATCAGGACGCTGCAGCCATGCTTTTCCATGACCTTGCAGAACAGCTTGCCGCCCGCGTCGAGCTGTATGTTGTCCAGCACGTTCAGTTCAGCCTGAGTGTCGAGCACCACACAGTCGTGAGCCACGGCAGTGATGCCTCCGTAGAACGACTTCGCGCTGCCGTGCTTGCCTTCCAGCCTGTGGAACCTTACGGGGATGGATTCCGGCAGTTCCTTTGGCGCGGATTTGGACTGCTTGACGCAGACGTTGTACGGCTCGCCTATCCCGGTCACCTGTGAAAGGACGAGCTCGCCCTTCACTCCTTTCGGGTAGACAGACATCTCCTGGGCTATCTCGAGTTCTGCACCGCAGGACTCGCGGGTCATAGGCGATATCAGCACCTGTCCGCCCACGGTGTAACTTTCTATGCGCCCGCAGAGGTTGACGTGGCTGCCGACTATGCCGTATTTGGTGCGCTGCTCGGATCCTATGTTGCCGACTATCACCTCGCCGGTATTGACTCCTATGCCCATCTCGAGCATGGGGAAGCCCCGCCCGGCGTTCCACGCGTTCACGGCCTCCATACGCGTCTCCATCTCGAGCGCGGCCGCCACCGCGTCGGCGGCGTGTCTGTCTGTCGGTACCGGAGCCCCGAATATCGCCATGATGCCGTCTCCAATGAACTCGATTATGGTCCCGCCGTGTTTTTCTATGATCGCTGTCATCTCGCCGAGATAATGGTTCAGCATTGAGACAAGGTCGGCGGCGTCCATGAACTCGCTGAGAGCGGTAAAGCCCCGCAGGTCGCTCATGAGTATCGATATCCGGCGCTTGTCGCCGCCCAAAGAGAGCCCTCCCGGAGTTTCGAGCAGCTGGCGCACTATCTCGTCAGAAAGGAAGCGGCCGAAGGTCTCGACCAGCAGCTTGTTGCGCAGCTCGAGCTTGTCGTTGAGGGCACGTATGCGCTCCATGGCCTTCACGGCGTCCCTCAGGTCGTTCAGCTCTGTGATGTCGCTGAGCACGACTATGATGCCCAGGTTCTCGCCTCCGGACGTCAGGAATGAAGTGATCATGCGAAGAGTCTTCGTGGCGCTGCCGGTGTAATAAGGAACTATAGCCTCATGAGAGCGGCTGCGGTCGTATACCGCGTCCAGCACCGCCTGGGTGAACTGGTCGTTTTCTTCAAACTCGAAAAAGCAGGCCCCGAAAGCTTTCCCGATGAGCCTGTCCTCGCTGCGCTCAAGTATGGCGAGAGCGGCGGGGTTGATGTAGCTTATCTTCCCGTCGAAGCCCACGGTCATCACGCCTTCCGACATGTCGTGGATGATGCTCTGCCTTATGATATCTGTTTTGTTGTCCATAAGTGTCTGTGCCGTTGTTCTGAATGATACGATGACAATATATTATATCACGGACAGACTTTTCGCGGAATAAAAAAGAGGCCCCGCAGGGCCCCGTCAGCTCACTCGTAATCACGCACGAGGAACATCGGTTTGATCTTTACGATCTCGTCGTATTCGGTCTGGCTGACCTTTACCGACGAATTCATCTGTTTGAGGTCTTCGACCATGACGCCGTAGGCTTCTTCGCAGCCCTTGCAGCGGCCTTCGCGTATGAAGCGTATCATGCGGTCGTAGACGAAGGGGTGCGCGTAGCGCGCGGGGACCGTCAGTTCTTTCCCGGCAAGAGCCTCTTCGACGGCTGCCCTGGCCTCCTCGTACTCGCGCGTAGCGGCGTTCCGGTTGCTGCGGCCGAGAGGCAGTATGCGCGTGCCGACTATCATCAGCAGGACCGCGAAGCCGAAGATAACGCAGTAAATCGCATAGCCCATACGGTTGATGAGGCTCCACACGCCGAAGGCGCCGACTACGAGAGCCATCACGGCTATCACGGCGGCGAACACCTGGTAGTTCGGATTGATGCGGTCGATAGTGCGCTTCTGCTTTGCGGTATTCGCGAGTTTTTCGCAGAGCGGCAGCACGTCTTCGAGCGAAGCCTTCTCCGCGCGCAGCTTTTCAAGCGAAGCCTTCGCCTCAGGGCTGAGCTCCCTGAGATAGCGGGCTTCCTCCTTTGCGCGGGCTTCAGCCATGCGCTTTTCGGCCGCCTCGCTCATGCGCGGCACGCGCGGCTGTTTTAATGCAAGCTCCGCGAGGAACTGGTCGACGACGTCCTCGTACTTGAAGCGGCAGGCTTTTTCACTGCCGTCCCTGAGCTGCACTACAAGGTAGGCGATGGATCCGAAGACTCCCTTGCCCGTGAAGCCTCCGCGGCTCATCGCGACGCGCTTGAACACGCGGCTCACGTCGCGCCAGCGGGCGTACCAGAAGCAGTCGCGGAAGTAAGTCCCGAGATATATCGCCTCATTACCAATACCGCAGCTGCCTATCTTGAGGCAGCTGCGGCGGTCGGCGTTAAGCAGTTCGTTATCAAGCTGGCTCGTGCCGAAATTCTTCATATTATTTGGCCTGATGCTTTCTTGCAGCCCTGAGGAAGATGCCAAGGAACAGAGCAGCGCAGACGAGGCCTACCGGGTAAGCCACGGAGGTGTTGTTCTTCAGTGTGGGGATCATGCCGAGGCACTCCGGAGCCATCATGAAGTAGGTCATGGAGACTGCGCTCATGAAGGTGGCCGGAACGGCGGCGATCCAGTAGTTCTTCTTCTCGATCACGAGGTACATCGAAGCGGCCCACAGAACGATCATTGCGAGGGTCTGGTTGGACCAGCTGAAGTAGTTCCAGATCACGTTGTAGTTGATGAATCCGAAGGTCTGACCGAAGCCGAGGAAAGCGCCTACGCCCAGTACGGGGATACAGAGCGCGAGCCTGGTCTGCCACTTCTTCATATCGAGGCCAAACCAGTCGGCAAGGGTGAGCCTTGCGGAACGGAACGCGGTATCGCCGGAAGTGATCGGGCAGGCGATGACGCCGAGCATTGCGAGGATGACGCCGATGCCGCCCATGGTCTGCTTGCAGAGCTCATAAACGGTGGTAGCGTTTCCGCCGCCGGCGTCGAGCAGGCCCTGGCTTCCGTAGAGGGTGCAGCCGGCAGCAGCCCAGATAAGGGCGATGATGCCTTCAGCTACCATTGCTCCGTAGAATACGAAGTGGCCCTGTTTCTCGCTCTTGAGGCAGCGCGCCATTATCGGGGACTGGGTGCTGTGGAAACCGGAGATCGCGCCGCATGCAACGGTGATGAACATGAACGACCATACCGGCTTGGCCTGCGGATGCAGGTTCTTGAAGTTATCCCAGAGCTCGGGCATGGGCTGGCCGCTGGTCACGGTTCCGATGGCGACACCGAAAGCCATGATCAGGAGGCAGATGCCGAATACCGGATAGATCTTGCCGATGACCTTGTCGACGGAGATGAAGGTCGCGATGAAGTAGTAAACGATGATGATGGCAAGCCAGAAGGTGCTGTTGGCGAGGATGCCGCTCACTCCGTTGTTCACGAACAGAGTCTTGAGCAGGCCTGCGGGGCCTACAGCGAATACGGTACCTACCATGATAAGAAGAATGACGGAGAATACTCTCATGACGTTCTTCATGGTCGGTCCGAGGTACTTGCCGGTGACTTCGGAGATCGAGGCGCCCCTGTTACGCTCGGACAGCATGCCCGAGAAGTAGTCGTGCACAGCACCTGCGAAGATGGTACCGAAGGTTATCCAGAGGAATACGATAGGTCCCCAGATAGCACCGGTCAGTGCGCCGAAGATCGGGCCGAGGCCTGCGATGTTCAGCAGCTGGATCATGAATAGCTTCCACTGAGGAAGGACTACATAGTCTACTCCGTCGTTGATCTCTACAGCCGGAGTTTCACGGTCGTCCGGTCCGAAGATCTTGTCAACGAGCTTACCGTAGGTAAAGTAGCCGCAGATCAGTATCAGCAGACAGATAAAGAAACTTAACATTTTCTCCCCTCCTTGGGATGTTCCGGCGCGGCCCGATGCCGCCCGGGGAGGACGATACCCTCCGAATAAAAATTTACACCCTGGACACAAAAAATACAAGGGGTTACGGGTATCTTTTGTACTTTTTCCGCGCTAAAACTGCGTTTTTGCCCGGTGTTTTGTGCATTTTGCTTTTTCGCACTAAAGTCCTGCAGTGATGAAAAATACAAAAGTCCTGCGCATAAAGATACGCAGGACCCGTTCCCAAAGCAGCCGGATCATATTTTCTGTTTATATCTTTTTATCTTTCCCGTGGTCGTCTTTTCCATGGGCTCGTCGCTTATATAGCGGCGGTAGATATGCTTGTACGAGGGCATTTCGTCGTTGATTCGCTCTATGTCCTCAGCGACAGCGGCCTCGATCTGTTCAGGGGTCCCCGCTCCGCGGGTCTCCTTTATGCGGCCGGCGTCGTAAACTATCTTGACGCAGACCACGAGGTCCTTGTGATCGCCGTCGTGCCTGCGGGGCTCCCCGAAGACCATGCACTCGCTGACGTAAGGCAGCTCGCCTATCTCCTGCTCGAGCTCTTCGGGGTATATGTTCTTGCCGTTCTTGAGCACTATGACGTTCTTTGCGCGGCCGCGTATGGTCACGTAACCGTCGGCGTCCACGCTCGCCAGATCGCCCGTGTGCAGCCAGCCTCCGCGGAAGATCTCCGCAGTCGCTTCCTCGTTCTCATAGTAGCCGAGCATCACGTTGCCGCCTCTTGCGACCAGCTCGCCTATGCCCTCCTCGTTGGGGTCCTCGACGCGCAGTTCGACGCCGGGCATCGCCCAGCCTATGGTGCCTATGCGCAGATGCTCGGGGTTCTCGCCCGCGAGCACCGGTGAGGTCTCGGTCATCCCGTAGCCCTGCACGACGCTGATTCCAAGGTCTGTGAAGCCCTGGGCGACGGCTGGGTCGAGCGGCGAGGCTCCGCTGATCACGAAGCGCAGGCTGCCGCCGAGCTTTTCGTGTATCTCTTTGAATATCTTCCTGCGCACGTCGATGCCGAGCCTGAGCAGAAGCCTCGAGATCTTCACGCCAGTGCGGAAGGTCTTCATTTTGCCCTGCTTTTCTATCTCCTGCATGATCTTCTTGTAGATCGATTCGATGAGCAGGGGCACACAGATGAACACGCTGACCTTGTATTCGACTATGTTGCGCTGTATGTACTTTAGGCCGTCGCAGAAGACCGAAGTCATGCCTGCAAGGCTCATCATCACCTGGCCGGTGGAACCGAAGGTATGGTGGTACGGCAGGAAGGCCATGTTGACGTCGCCGCAGCGCAGGTCTTCGGTCGAGAGCACATCCTTTGCGTTGTAAGTGATGTTGTACTGACTGAGCATGACAGCCTTTGCAAGGCCGGAGGTGCCGGAGGTGAAAAGGATTATCGACAGAGCCTTGCCGTCGATGGGAAGCTCCTTATACTCGGCAAGCGCGGAAGCGTCGGCCCTGCCCTGTTCCGTGAGCGAGGGAACGTCGAGCCAGCCTTCGCAGGGCTCCATGCATATGAAAGTCATGTCCGGGAACTTACCGCTGTCCCTGAGGCTTGCAGCCAGGGGCTCGAGCTCCTTGTCGAAGCAGAGAGCGTCGGCCTTGGCCCGCTGAAGCGACAGTTCGGTCTCGTCGAACGGAAGGCCCTTGTCGAGCGGGACGATGACGCCCAGTCCGCACATGAAAGAATAATATGCAAGCATCCACTCGTAGCGGTTCTTGCCTATGATTGCGAGCCTCTTGCCCTTTAAGCCGAGGCGCAGCAAAGCGGCGCCGAAGGCGTCCACGTCTTCGCGCTGCTGTCTGAAGCTTATTCTTTTATATTCAGCCGGTGCCTTCCGGGTCCCGCGTCTGGTCTTTATGATAAAACAGGCGTCGTCCCCGTACTGCTCCGTCATGCCGTCGAGCAGCCCGCGCATATCGTCATACAGCGGGATCTCCTTGATCGGAGTGAGATTCGGGACTGTGATACAGCGCGGTTCCTGCGCGTTTCCGCTTAGATTGCCGTTTTCAAGCATTAATTGATCTCCGTCTTCGCCGGTTTGAGTACAATGAAGACATGATACTACTTTGTGAATATAAATACAACAACTACAGCCCGTAGAGCCTGCTGTATTTCTCCTCCAGGTAGTCGAGGAAGTCGTCCGGTGTGAGGCTGCGGCCCGTGATGCCCTTGATCCATTCCTTCGGTGTCTGAAGGTCGGCCTTTGCGAACACGTTCTCGCTCATCCATGCGTTGAGGGTCTTGAAATCGCCGGCGGCGACAATACTGTCAAGGTCGAGCTCCTTTACGAGCCTGTTGTAATACATGGCGTTGTAGAAGTTGCCGATGGCGTAGGTCGGGAAGTAACCGAAGCCGAAGGTCCAGTGGACGTCCTGAAGTATGCCCTCGCGGTCGGTCTGCGGCTCAACGCCCAGATATTCCTTATACTTCGCGCGCCAGAGGGCGGGAAGCTCCGCCGCGCTGACGCGGCCTGCGATGAATTCCTTCTCGATCTCGTAGCGTATGATGATATGGATGGTGTAGGTCAGCTCGTCGGCCTCGGTGCGGATGAGGGACGGTTCCACGAGGTTCATGGCTTCATACAGCTCGCGCTCGCTGACGCCTTCCATCACCTGCGGGAAGACCTCGCAGACCTTCGGATATATCAGGTGGATGAAGGCCTCGCTGCGCCCTATGCGGTTCTCGTAGAAGCGTGAGACGGACTCGTGCATGCCCATGGTCTTGCAGTCGCCGATGTAGCTCTCGTGATGTCTTATCGGAGTCAGCTGGTCGAAGAGCGCGTGCCCGCACTCGTGTATTATCGAGTACATGCTCGCGTAGAACATGTCAGGGTAAAAATGCGTAGTCACGCGGATGTCGTTCTTGCCCAGTGTGCTGGTGAAGGGGTGCTCGGTGGTGGTCCAGCCGCCGCGGCTGAAATCGTAGTCCAGGACGTGCAGGAGCCAGTCGGCCATCTCGCGCTGCTGGGCGTCGCTTGCCCGCACTGAGAGGAAGTCTGTGCGTATCTTCTTCGGGCTTGCGACAATCTTTTTGAGCAGCGGCAGGAGCCTTTCCTTGCAGCGGCCGAATATCATGTCGAGATCGGCCGTAGTTATGCCCGTCTCGTAGTCGTCGAGAAGATTGTCGTATAGATCCGCGGCCTTGGGGAAGTCCGCGTCTTCTGCGCGGAGCCCTACCTCTTTGACGCACACGTCGCGCACTCCGGTGAGAGCCTCTTCGAACATGGAATAATCCGAAGCCTCGCGCGCTCCGAGCCAGTCTACGAAAGCCTTGTTATAGATGAGCGAAAACTCGTGATCAAGCTCGGGACTCACGTTCTTCGTGTGCAGATACCTCTTGTGGAGATCCGACACGAGGGTGCGGTCGACCTCGTCGAACTCCGCGCGCTGCGCGTAGGCAGCCTCGGCAGCCGCTTCGAAGGCGGGATCCTTGAGGAGCTTGAAAGCCTGGTTGCTCAGGTAGGCGTTGACCTCGCCCTGCTCCTGAACGCCCTTCGTGGGGCAGATGGTCTCCTGGTCGAAATTGAGCACCGCGCAGGCGTGATGGTAATTCTGAGCTTCAGCCAGAACGGATCTTACTTTTTTGAGTTCTTCAGACATGGTTCCTCCGTGTTTTGTGATAAATGTGATTAAATAATACTAACCATTTCGTGGTTTTGTGTAAAACGTCGAAAAAGCTTGAAAAATCAAGCTTTTTTGTCCTGACATTTTTCTGTTTTGGCACCCGTCAGTATTGACAAACAATTACGATAGTCATATCCTATATGCATGGAGCGGGTTGCCTCGTACCAACCCTAAATATCTAGCACCATTTATTAAAAGGGGCTTCCCGCTCCTTTTTTTATTTCCTGTGGGTGCGTTTCCACTCCTTTATCGCTTCAAGGCGCTCCTTGTAGCGTATCTCGCTGCCCTGCTCGGTAGGCTTGTAATATTCGCGGCCTTCGAGGGAGTCGGGCAGGCACTGCATATTCGTGATCTTTTCCTTAGTATCGTGGGCGTACTGATAGCCCCTGCCGTAGCCCTGCTCCTTCATGAGACGGGTAGGTGCGTTGCGTATCACGAGGGGAACGGGTTCGTCGAGCATCTCCAGGGCGTCCTTGCGGGCGTCAAGATACGCGACCTCCATGGCGTTCGATTTGGGAGCCATGGACATATATATGACAGCCTCTGTGAGGTGGACGTTGCACTCGGGCATGCCGAGAAAATGACAGGCCTGGTAGGCGTTGACCGCAACGTTGAGCGCGTTGGTGTCCGCAAGGCCTATGTCTTCGCTCGCGAAGCGCACGACGCGGCGGGCTATGTAAAGGGGGTCTTCGCCGCCCTCGAGCATACGTGCCAGCCAGTAGACCGCGGCGTCCGGGTCTGAATTGCGCATGGACTTGTGGAGCGCGGATATAAGGTTGTAATGCTCCTCCCCGCTCTTGTCGTAGAGGAGGAACTTGCGCGAGGTTATCTGCTTGAGGGTCTCGGGAGTTACGGTCACGCCGCCTTCTTCGTCCTGGTCGCCGTTGAGAACGGCCATCTCGAGGGTGGAAAGAGCCGCTCTGGCGTCGCCGTTCGAAAAGACCGCTATGACGTGGAGCATGTCTTCTTCTATGTTCACGGTCTGCTTGCCGAAGCCGCGCGGGTCTTCGATTGCGTGCCTGAGTATGCCCACGACGTCGTCTTCGGAGAGCTGCTGCAGCACGAAGACACGGCAGCGCGAAAGAAGCGCTCCGTTAACTTCGAACGAGGGATTTTCGGTGGTGGCTCCGATAAGGACTATGCTGCCCCTTTCGACGAAGGGAAGAAAGGCGTCCTGCTGGGCCTTGTTGAAGCGGTGGATCTCGTCGATGAAGACTATCGTGCGCGTGCCGAAGCGGCGGTTGTGCTCCGCCTGCTCCATCACGGTCTTTATCTCCTTTATGCCGCTGGTGACGGCTGAAAAGTTGACGAACTCAGACTTCGTGGTCTTTGCGATGATGCCCGCGAGGGTGGTCTTGCCGACCCCGGGTGGACCCCAGAAGATCATGGAACTGATCTGATCGCTCTCTATGATGCGCCTGAGCACGCGGCCCTTGCCTATGAGGTGTTTCTGCCCGTAGAACTCGTCAAGGGTCTCGGGGCGGAGCCTCGCGGCCAAAGGCTGCATTGCCTGCTCTTCAAATAAGGTCATCTGGTCCATTTATTATTCCTGAACGTATCTTTCATAGTCCGCGAAGCGATGCATGAGCGTTTCGGCGCTGTGGGCGTCGCTGGAGAGCACGAAGTGACCACCCAGCGAGCCTATGTATTCTATCATCTCAAGCGAAGGATAAGGCTCGCTGCGCAGGCCCCGCGCCAGGGCTCCCGTATTGATCTCGAACGGGAGCCCCGCTGCGGCGCAGCGCTCCGCCGCGGCCTGCCAGGCCGCGCGGAAGCGCGGGGCCTGCGGGTCGAAGAGGCTTCCGTCCTCATTGAATTTGCTTATAAGGTCAAAGTGACCTATCCATGTTGGATGCTGGCTTTCGGGCAGCTCAGCGACCGTCCTGAAATACTCTTCGCAGACGGCGTAGATGTCGCCCCCGAAGTACCAGTCGGCGGTATCGCGCAGCAGCTGCGCGGTCTCGTCCACGGGGATATACTTGTCTCCGAGCCTGATATAGTGCACAGATCCTATCGAATAATCATACCCCATCGCGGGATATTCCGCAAACGCATCCTGCTCTATGCCGCAAAGTATCTCTATCTGTCCGGCATACTTTTCCTTAAGCCGGAAGATCTCCGCCTTATAGTCTTCTATCGCGGCCTCGGGCATGCAGTAGCTGGTGTCGAAGCGCGTGAACGAATGGTCCGAAAAGCCCAGAGTCTCCATACCGAGGCGCAGAGCCGCAAGAACCATATCCTCCGGTGTATCCTTACCGTCGCTGAAGGCGGTATGTACGTGCAAATCGCGCATTATCACTTCGTCATCTTCTCCTGTTTTACCTTGTGGTCTATAACGTGGCGCGAAGCCAGTTCGTCGCGCACCTCTTCGAGAGAGATGCCCGCCTCTATCATCAGCACCATCACGTGATATGCGAGGTCGGCAATCTCATAGACGGTCTCTGCCTTGTCCTGAGCTTTTCCCGCGATGATGACCTCCGTCGACTCCTCGCCGACCTTCTTAAGTATCTTGTCCAGCCCCTTGTCGAACAGATAGTTCGTATAGGAACCTTCCTTCGGGTTCGCCTTGCGGTCGATGAGCATGTCCATGAGGCCCTGGAGGGTGAAATCATGGCGCTCATCGCTCTCGAAAAGAGGATACTCAAAACAGCTGTCCGTGCCGAGGTGGCAGGCAGGCCCGTCCTTTTCGACCAGCACCATAAGCGCGTCGCGGTCGCAGTCGGCAGTTATAGAGACTATGTGCTGATAATTGCCGCTGGTCTCGCCCTTAAGCCAGAGCTCGGCCCTCGAACGGCTCCAGAAGCATGTCAGCTCCTTTTCCATCGAGATCTGCAGGCTCTCACGGTTCATATAAGCCAGAGTGAGCAGCTTTCTGCTCTTGGCGTCTATCACGGCAGCGGGTATCAGCCCTTTTTCGTCAAATTTCAGTTCGTCGATAGTTATCATAACTCAACCTCATATCCTGGTCATTATTCCTTCAGCTTGCATCCTGCTTTTCAGATCGGCTATCTTCACCTCGCCGAAGTGGAAGATCGAAGCCGCAAGGCCCGCGTCCACCTTCGGGAGAGTCTTGAACAGGGTGATGAAATCTTCGATGCAGCCGGCGCCGCCGGAGGCTATCACGGGGACGTCCACCGCGTCGCAGACTGCTGCGAGCATCTCGAGGTCGAAACCCTTTTTTACGCCGTCGGTGTCGATGGAATTGAGCACCACCTCGCCTGCCCCTTCTCTGACGCAGCGTTTAAGCCACGAGATCGCCTCAATGCCGGTGTTTTCGCGGCCTCCCCGGGCAAATACCCGGAACGCGCCGTCGACGCGTTTAACGTCCGCTGAGATGACCACGCACTGGTCGCCGTATTTCTTCGCCGCCTCGGAGATGAGGCCCGGGTTCTTTATCGCGCCGGTGTTGACGCTGACCTTGTCGGCCCCGCATTTGAGGGCCCTGTCGAAATCGTCGAGGCTGGAAATGCCTCCTCCCACGGTGAGCGGGATGAAGACCTGCCTGGCGGTCTCGGTAAGGATGCCGGTGAAGAGGCGCCTGCCCTCAGCTGAAGCGGTTATGTCGTAGAAGACCAGCTCGTCCGCCCCGCAGCTGCTGTAATACTTGGCAAGCTCGACCGGCGACGAAACGTCGCGCAGCCCTTCGAAGTTTACTCCCTTGACTACCCTGCCGTCGCGCACGTCGAGGCAGGGGATTATACGTTTCGTTATCATACGCCGCCTCCCGCGCTCACTGCTTCGGTAAGATCGATGGCGCCCGTGTAATAAGCCTTGCCTATTATCGCGCCGTAGATGCCTGTCGCCGCAAGCTTTTTTACATCTTCAAGGCTGCTTACCCCGCCGGACGCCGTGATGTTCATGTCAAACTCCGCGGCGAGGCTGCTGTAGAGCCCGTGATTGGGACCCTGCATTGCGCCGTCCTTTGAGATGTCGGTGACAATCAGGGTGCGGACCCCAAGAGCCTGCAGCTTTCTGCAGAAACCGAAGGCCTCGAGAGAGGACTTTTCCGTCCAGCCCTTTATCGCGACGAAGCCATCCTTTATGTCTACGCCTGCCGCTATCTTTTCGCCGTAGGCCGCGACAGCCGCCTCGAGGAAAGCCGGATCGCTCACCGCGGCAGTGCCGAGAATAACGCGGTCCAGGCCGCTGTCCACGTACTTTTTCACGGTCTCAAGGGAGCGCACTCCCCCGCCTATCTCGCAGAAGAGCCCGCAGCTTTCTTTGATCTTAAGAACAGTTTCGAGGTTGGGCGTGGAACCGTCCCGCGCGCCTTCCAGGTCCACGAGGTGGACCTGCTTCGCGCCGCAGGCCGCGAAGCGCGCTGCGACGGCGCAGGGGTCGTCGTCATACACCGTCATCTGCGCGTAGTCGCCGCGCAGAAGGCGCACCGCCTTGCCTCCGTACAGGTCTATTGCAGGAAATATCAGCATATCTTTCCCTCCGCGATAGCGCAGAAAGCCTTCAGTATGGAAAGTCCCACTTCACCGCTCTTTTCGGGGTGGAACTGGCAGCCGAAGACGTTGCCCTTGCGCACCGCCGCAGTGACGGGCGCCCCGTATTCGGTATCGGCCGCGACGTATTCGGCCGGGCAGTCCGCGTAGTAAGAATGCACGAAATAAACGTGGTCCCCGCTCTTTATATACCTGAACAGCGGGCAGTCCCCCTTAAGCTCCAGCGCGTTCCAGCCTATCTGAGGTATTTTCAGCTCTGCCGGAACATAGCCCTCTAGAGGCACGACGCTTCCGGGTATCAGCCCGAGCCCCCCGTACTCCCCGTATTCGAAGCTCTTATCAAAAAGCAGCTGCATACCGAGGCAGATCCCAAGCAGAGGCTTTCCCTCCGCAGCGAGTTCCTTTACAAGCGCGTCCATACCGCCCGCGCGCAGCTTGGCCGCAGCGTCCCTGAACGCTCCTACTCCCGGCAGCAGAACTCCGTCCGCTGTCCTTATCACTTCAGGGTCGCAGGTCACCGCGGCTTCCGCCCCAATCGCCGCGAACGACGACTTCAGCGAAAACAGGTTCCCGACCCCGTAATCGATTATCGCTATCATCTCAACACTCCGTAAGCCCTGCTCTACAGCACGTCCTTGCTCGAAGGCACCCTTCCGGCGAACGCCGGGTCAGACGAAACGGCCTCTCTGAGGCTCCTCGCGACTGACTTGAAGCAGCCCTCGATGATGTGGTGGGTGTTGGAACCGTTCATCTTCCTTATGTGCAGAGTCAGCTTCGCGTTGCGCGCGAACGACCTCCAGAACTCGTCCACGAGCTCGGTGTCGAAGGTCCCGACCTTCTTCGCCCTCACGGGCAGATCGAACTCAAGGTGCGCCCTTCCGGAGATGTCCACCGCGGAGAGCACCAGAGATTCGTCCATGGGCAGCACCATATACCCGTAGCGCCTTATGCCCTTCTTGTCGCCCAGAGCCTGCGCGAAGGCCTGCCCAAGTGCGATGGCTATATCTTCGGTGCTGTGGTGGTCGTCGACCTCAACATCGCCCCTGCAGCGCACGAACAGGTCGAAGCCCCCGTGCACGGCAAACAGGGTCAGCATGTGGTCGAGGAACCCTACCCCGCTGTCGATGTCGGCTTTTCCGCTCCCGTCGAGGCAGAGCCTCAGCTCTATATCGGTCTCGGCAGTTTTTCTTTTTATCTCAGCGCATCTCATCGCTGCACCTCCTTAAGCGCCGGAGCGCTCATCGATGATCTTTTTTACCGCCGCGAGCAGCGTGTCCATCTGCGCGCGCGTACCTATAGTGATACGGTTCCAGTCCCTGAGCCTGTCCGTCTCGAAATGCCTTATGAGTATGCCGCGCTCCTTCAGGGTCTGATAAAGGCCGAGGCCGCTCAGCACCGGGCACTTCGCGAACACGAAGTTAGCCTTCGACGGCAGCACCTCAAAGCCCAGGCGTTCCATCTCGGTGGTGAAATACTCACGCACGTCCGCAGTGGCTTTGCAGTTCGCCCTGAAATACTCGCCATCCTCGAGCGCCCCTATGCCGGCCGCCATGGTCATGCGGTTCACGTTGTAGGGATTGCTCGAGTATTTTATCATATTCAGGTCGTTTATCAGAGCCTCGCAGCCGAACGCCATCCCGAGCCTCGCTCCGGCGAGGGAGCGGCTCTTCGAGAAGGTCTGGACCACGAGCAGGTTGTCATACTTTTCTATGAGAGGCAGGCAGCTCTCGCCTCCGAAGTCCACGTAGGCCTCGTCAATTACTATCAGCCCGCTGCGCCTTGAAACGAAAGCCTCGAGCTCATCCCGCCCGAGAGCCATGCCCGTCGGTGCGTTGGGGTTCGCGATGAATACCGTCCCGGGGACCCCTTCATAGTCTTCGAGCGCCAGAGAGAAATCCTCCCTCAGAGGGACGACGGTATACGGGATGCGGTGTATCTGCGCGAAGACCTTGTAAAAGCCGTAGGTGACGTCGGCGAAGACCGCCGGGCAGTCGGCCCCGCAGAAAGCCCTGAACGCGAAGTCGAGAGCCTCGTCGGACCCGTTCGTGAACAGCATCTGCCTGCGGCTCAGCCCGAAGGCCTTTTCCGCGGTATCCATAAGATCTCTGAGCTCGGGGTCTGAATACAGCATCAGCTTCGCCGCCTCCGCGGCCGCCCTTTCCACGGCCTTGGGCGACGGCGGGAACGGCGACTCGTTCGTGTTGAGCTTCAGGTACTGCATGTCCCTGGGCTGCTCTCCGGGCACGTAAGGCTCCATCCCGGCGTATTTTGAATTCAGAAAACGGCTCATATCTTATCCTCTCCGCCGAATCTTATCACAGCGCTGCGTGCGTGTGCGGTGAGGCCTTCCTTCTTCGCAAAAATAGCTATATCGTCCGCGACCTTCTCCAGCGCTTCGCGCGAATAGTAGCTGTACTGGGTCTTCTTTACGAAATCGTCCACCGAGAGCGGGTTCGAGAAGCGCGCGGTACCGAGGGTCGGCAGCGTGTGGTTGGGACCCGCGAGGTAATCCCCGAGAGCCTCCGGGGTATAGCGCCCGAGGAAGACCGAGCCTGCGTTCTTCACCTCTCCGAGCCAGTCGAAGGGGCTGTCTGTGCATATCTCGAGGTGTTCGGGAGCGATCTCGTTGGCTATATCTATCGCGTTGTGCAGATCCTGCGCGACTATTATCTTTCCGTTGTTTTCTATCGACGCGCGGGCTATCTCCTCGCGGGCGAGCAGCCTGAGCTGGGCTTCGATCTCGGCGGCTACGGCCTTTGCGAGCTCCTCGCTGTCTGTGACCAGCACCGCGGTAGCCATCTTGTCGTGCTCCGCCTGGGCAAGCATGTCCGCCGCGACGAATCTCGGGTCGGACTTTCCGTCAGAGACTATCATGACCTCGGAGGGACCCGCTATCATGTCTATGGACACCAGTCCGTAGACCTGCTTTTTGGCCTCGGCCACGAAGGCGTTGCCGGGGCCTACTATCTTGTCGACCTTGGGGATGCTCTGCGTTCCGTAGGCAAGAGCCGCTATCGCCTGTGCTCCGCCGACCTTGAAGATGCGGTCAACGCCTGCGATCTTCGCCGCGGCGAGTATGTTCGGGGAGATGCTCCCGTCCCTGGCAGGAGGGGTCACCATCACGAGCTCTGACACGCCGGCCAGCTTGGCCGGTATAGCGTCCATGAGCACCGTCGAGGGATACGAAGCGGTGCCGCCTGGAACGTAAAGGCCTGCCCTTTCTATGGGTATGACCTTCTGGCCCATGACGACGCCGTTGGCCTCGTTTACTATGAAGCCGCTGCGCAGCTGGTGCCTGTGGAAGTTCCTGATGTTCTCCGCCGCCTCATTCAGCACGCGCACGAAGTCAGGCTCCGCCAGCGCGGCTCCGGCTTCCCACTCTTCTGCCGAAAGCTCGAGAGAGCTGAGCTCCGCCTTGTCGAACTTCCTTGAATACTCGTACAGGGCCGCGTCTCCGTTCGCCTTCACGTTCGCGAGTATCTCCGCGACGGTCTCCTCGACCGCGCCCGCGAAGCTCACTCTGGTAAAGAGCTCCGACGCCGGGACCTCTCCGTATTTCATTATCTTTATCATTCCGCTGCCTCCTGCTTTTCGCCGTCAGCCTTTATCTCCGCCGCAAGGCTGTCCGCCAGAGCCCTGATCTGCGGGCTCATGAACGCGTAGCTGGCCTTGTTCGCGATGAGCCTTGCGCTTATCGGGAATATCTCCTCTATGACCTCGAGATCGTTCTCGCGCAGTGTCGTACCGGTCTCGACTATATCGACTATCACGTCCGAGAGCCCTATGATGGGGGCTATCTCTATGGAACCGTTGAGGTGGATGATGTCGATGTCGCGACCGCGCCCAGCGTAGAACTCCCTGGCGCAGTTCGTGAACTTGGTCGCGACCCTGAGGCTCCTGTCGGTGTCGTCCTCAAAATCCTTTTTCGCCGCGACGCACATGCGGCACTTTCCTATGCCCAGGTCGAGCAGCTCGTAGACGTCCGGGGAATACTCGCTGAGTATGTCCTTGCCGACGACGCCTATGTCGGCGGCTCCGCGCTCGACGTATATCGCGACGTCCGAGGGCTTCGCCCAGAAGTAGCGCACGCCGCTCTCTTCGTTTTCAAATATCAGCTTTCTGCCGCCGTCCCTGATGGACGGGCAGCCCAGCCCGGCCCGCTCGAACATGTCGTAGCACTTTTCGCCGAGCCTTCCCTTGGGAAGAGCGATGTTCAACATATCCTCACCTCCCTGCCCCTGAGCCTGAGACCGAGTAGGTCCATATAGACCGCAAAACCTATGGCTCCGCCGCTGCGGCCCATGCTGCGCATGAGTCCGTCGTACTGGCCTCCGCTGAGCACGGCCTGCGGGACCCCGTCGATGTAGCCCTTGAATGAGATGCCGCTGTAGTAGCGGCTGCCTCCGGCCGAGGAGAAATCGACCCTTACGATCTTTGAGAGCTCGGGACCCAGAGCCGCGCATATGGTCTTGAGCTGCTGAAGCTCGCCCGCGCCTATGAGCCCTTCGGGCAGAGACTCGAGGAGCCCGAGCATCTCGCCCGCGCTGCCGAAGCCCCAGGCGAAGGTGCACAGAGCTTCTGCGGAAGCCGCGTCTATGCCGAAGCCCGCGCAAAGCGACCTTATCTCGTGTATCTTTTTATCGCTTATCAGCCCGGTGAGCAGATCTCTGTCATCCGCGCTGAGCCCGGCTTTTTCAAGCAGTCCGCTGAGGACGGAGATAGGCGATATGCTCAGCATCGCCCTCTGGCCGGCCCCCGCCTCTATAAGGCTCCTCGCCGCCAGGACCACGACCTCGGCCACGCAGTCGTTATCGATAGCGCCCAGGCACTCGAGCCCTATCTGCCTTATCTCTTTAAAGCCTTCGGCAGGATCCGATGCGCGGTAGACCTGCTCGTCGTAAAAGAGCTTCTGGGTCTGCTGAGGGGAATCCTCCGTGTTCTTGACTATCGACAGAGTGACGTCCGGCTTGAGCGCCATGAGGCGCCCGCCGTCGCTGAAGGTGATGATCTGGCTCGCGAGAAGGAAGTCCTTGTTGCGGGCGTAAAGATCGTATTCCTCAAACTTGCTCATGCGGTACTGGGTATAACCCGCCCCGCTGTATAGAGCGCGCAGCTGCAGGCCGGCTATCTCTTCTCCGCTGAGCCTGACGTTTACAGGAGAAAGCATCACTTGCCCTCCTTCCCGGCTTTTTCGCGGTCCAGGACGAGCCTGTAACCGCCGCTGCCGTATTCAAGGCACTTGTTGACCCTGCTTATCGTAGCGGTGCTCACACCCGTGGCATCGCTTATGCTCTTGTAGTTATCGCCCGCGTCGAGCATGCGCGCGACCGCGAAGCGCTGTGAAAGATCCTGAAGCTCCTTGATGGTGCACAGGTCTTCGAAGAAGTTCCCGCACTCCTCGACGCTCTTAAGGCAAAGCACTGCTTTGTAGAGCTCCTTCATATCGTCATTCTGAAAAGGCGCCATGTTTTTCCTCCGTCAATTCAAAAGAACATCAATCGACTTTCACACTTTACCACTTTACCACGCTAAAGTCAACTGTTTTTTCTTTGCATCTTGCTTTAATTGTCCGCGTTTTGCGAGTATAATCATAGCGTTTGATATTTGGAGGATATATGGAACTTGCCCTGATAGTCTCGAAAGCGCTGCTCAAGATGGTGGTCCTGCTGTTTGTCGGCTTCATAGCCACAAAGGGGGGCGTGCTTAACGAGGAACGCTGCCGCGTCGTGACCGACATCATAATGAAGATATTGCTGCCCTGCATGGTCGTAAGCAGCTTTTTCGGCGGCTATGACGACGCGAGGCTGCGCAATCTGCTGAACGCTCTGATGCTTTCGTGCATCGCCATGGTCATCTGCATTTTCCTGTGCAGGCTGCTGGTGCACAAGTCCTCGAAATACCCGAATTACCTGATCGAGCGCGGCGTCGCGACCTTCGGCAACGTAGGCTTCATGGGTCTGCCCCTCATCGCTTCGCTCTATGGCGACGAAGGAGTGCTCTACCTTGCGATGTTCATCGGCATATACAATCTGCTGCAGTGGTCCTACGGGGAACCCGACATCAGCGGTGATTTCAATCTGAAGTCGGTGCTTGCCACCTTCAAGATGCCTGTGATGATAGCCTCGATAGTCGGCTTCGCGTTGTTCTTCCTGAGAATTGAACTGCCGGAATTCCTCAGCGGGCCGATCGCCAGCATCGGCAGCTGCTGCTCCACCATTCCCATGATAGTCATAGGAAGCTCGATAGCCCGCTGCGACCTGCGCTCCATAGTGACCAAGCCCCGCAGCTATTACGTGATCGCGGTGAAGCAGATAGTGCTGCCCGCTGCCATGATAATCGTTCTCGCGCTCTTCGATCTTCCGGTCGTCGTGGAACTGCCCGTGCTCATCGCCGCTGCCTGCCCGCCCGCTACCGCGACAGCGATGCTGAGCATAAAATACGGACTCGACGACAGCTACGCCTCAGCCCTCACGGGCTTCGGGACCATACTCAGCGTGGTGACCATACCGCTCATGGTCATGCTGTACTCGCTGGTATAAACGCAATAAGAAAAGAAAAACGCCGGGATGCTCTCCCGGCGTTTTGTATTGCACGAATTAAAGCTTTTCCATCAGATAGTCGGCGAACTGCGCGGCGGTGGCTCCGTCAGGGCCTCCTGTGATGACCACCCGCTTTTCGGTCTGGGTGCAGGCCTCGAGCGCGGCGGCGAGGCGGTCGGCCTTGTCTGCCATCGCGATGTGGCGCAGCAGCATCTCGGACGCCTTTATCATGCTCGCGGGGTTCGCGTAGTCGCCCCTTCCGGTCTCTATCATGCGCGGAGCCGAGCCGTGTATGGCCTCGAACATCGCGTATTGATCGCCTATATTGGCGCTTCCCGCTGTGCCTACGCCGCCCTGTATCTGGGCCGCCTCGTCGGTGATGATGTCTCCGTAGAGGTTGGGCAGCACGAAGACCTGGAACTTCGAGCGGGTCCCCGCCTTGACCAGGTTGGCGGTCATGATGTCGATGTAGTACTCGTCGACCTCGATGCCGGGATAGTCTTTCGCGACCTCATGGCATATCGCTGAGAACATGCCGTCGGTCTTCTTCATGATATTGGCCTTGGTGACGATGGAGACGCTGGTCTTGCCGTTGTTCTTCGCGTATTCGAAAGCCGCGCGGGCTATGCGGCGGGTGCCGCAGAGGGTCGTGACCTTGAAGTCCATCGTGAGCTTGCCCGGGATTTCTATGCCGCTGCTGCCGAGCGCGTATTCGCCCTCGGTGTTCTCGCGGAAGAAGGTCCAGTCTATGCCCTCGGCCGGGATGCATACCGGCCTCACGTTCGCGTAGAGGTCGAGAGCCTTGCGCATCGCGACGTTCGCGCTCTCCATGGTGCCGCCGTTAGGGGTCGTGGTCGGTCCCTTGAGTATGACGTCGCAGGCCTTGATCTCCGCGAGCACGTCGTCAGGTATTGGCTTGCCGCAGGCGAGGCGGTTTTCGATGGTGAGCCCCTCGATCTTCCTGAGCTCGACCCTGCCGCACGCTATCTCGTCCGCCAGGAGCTTTTCAAGCACTCTCGAAGCCTGCTCGGTGATCTTCGGGCCAATGCCGTCGCCTCCGATAACGCCGATGACTATCTTGTCCATCGAAGCGTAGTCCTTTGCACGTGAGCCCGCCTCCATCCTTGTCTGGCGCGCGACCTGCTGCCTCAGGAGCTCTTCGTAATGCGCCGCGGCCGCCCTTATCGCAGCCTCGGTCTCAGGGCTGTTCTTCAAAAGTTCATCCATTTTATTTTCCGCCTTCCCTGGTGTAGACGAGCAGTCCGCCCGCCTTGAGTATAGCCTTCTGTCTTTCGCTGAAGCTGCAGCAGAGAGTGAACTCACGCCCGCCGCATTCGGCCTTTATGCAGCCGCTGTCCATGCCGGCGGCTATGTCTTTGATCGTTATGACGTCGCCCTGAGCGATGTGGTCGTAATCAGCCGGGTCGCTAAAGGTGAGCGGCATTATGCCCGCGTTTATGAGGTTGGCCGCGTGTATGCGGGCAAAGCTCTTCGCGATCACGACGCGCACCCCGAGGTAGAGAGGAGCCAGAGCGGCGTGCTCTCTCGAGGAGCCCTGGCCGTAGTTCAGCCCGCCGACGACTATGCTCTCTCCGAGAGCCTTTGCCCTTTCGGGGAAAGACGGGTCGCAGACCTCGAAGCAGAACTCCGAGATCTTGGGCACGTTGGAACGGTAAGGCAGGACCCTTGAGCCCGCAGGCATTATATGGTCTGTGGTTATGTCATCGCCGACCTTGAGTGCGCAGGCCGCTGATATCACGTCTCCCACAGGCTTGCCTATCGGACACTCTCCGATGTTGGGCCCGCGCAGCACCTCGACCGAGGCTGCTTCCTCAGGGGAAGCCGGAGCCAGCACGGCGCTGTCGTCGACCTTGAAGCTCTGAGGCATGCTGACGTTAAGCTCTCCGCCGAGCTTTCTCGGGTCGGTTATGACGCCGGAGAGAGCCGCAGCCGAGGCGGTCTCGGGAGATACAAGGTATACCTTCGCGTCCCTGGTGCCGCTGCGTCCCTCGAAGTTGCGGTTGAAGGTACGCAGGCTCACTCCGCCTGAGTTGGGCGAGAAGCCCATGCCTATGCAGGGCCCGCAGGCGCACTCGAGCACGCGGGCTCCGCTCGCCAGTATGTCCGAAAGAGCCCCGCAGTCCGCAAGCATGGTGAGGACCTGCCTGCTTCCCGGAGATATCGAAAGGCTCACGGAAGGATCGACCGTGCGGCCTTTGAGGATAGCCGCGACCTTGAGCATGTCGTAGAGCGATGAATTTGTGCAGGAACCTATGCAGACCTGGTCTACCTTGGTTCCCTCTATCTCTGAGACCTTCACTACCCTGTCGGGCATGTGCGGGCAGGCGATAAGCGGTTCAAGCGCCGACAGATCGATCTTTATCACTCGGTCGTATTCCGCGTCCGGGTCACTGGCCAGAGGCACGTAGTCCGCCTCGCGGTCCTGAGCCTTCAGGAAGGCTCTGGTGACCTCGTCGGAGGGGAAGATGGACGTGGTGGCGCCTATCTCGGCTCCCATATTGGTTATCGTAAGGCGCTCGGGTACGGAAAGGCCGGCGATTCCGGGTCCGCCCCACTCGACTATATAGCCTACGCCGCCCTTTACGGTAAGAATGCGAAGCAGTTCAAGGCTGACGTCTTTTGCAGTGACGTAGGGCCTAAGCTTTCCTGTCAGCTCGACCTTTATCATCTTAGGCATGGTGATGTAATACGCGCCGCCGCCCATGGCTACCGCCACGTCGAGGCCGCCAGCGCCGAAGGCGAGCATGCCAAGGCCTCCGCCCGAGGGCGTGTGGCTGTCGGAACCTATCAGGGTCTTTCCCGGTATGCCGAAGCGCTCGCAGTGCACCTGGTGGCAGATGCCGTTGCCGGGCCTTGAGAACCAGACGCCGTGCTTTTTGGCGACTGTCTGGATGTACCTGTGGTCGTCGGCGTTCATGAAGCCGCTCTGCAGGGTGTTGTGATCTACGTAGGCGACCGAACGCTCGGTCTTTACCCGGTCGACTCCCATGGCCTCGAACTCGAGGTAGGCCATGGTGCCCGTGGCGTCCTGCGTGAGAGTCTGGTCTATCCTGAGCGCGACCTCGCTGCCCGGGGTCATGTTCCCTGAGACAAGGTGCGCTTTAATTATCTTTTGCGCGATCGTAAGACCCATCTTAATCCTCCTCGATAGACATTATGCTGTCCCTGGCGTTCATCAGATGCTGCATCATAAGAGCTGAAGCCTGTTCCCCGTCGTGCGCCTTGAGCGCCTCGAAGATCGCGACGTGCTCCTGCAGCGAAGCGCTGGCGCGGCTCTTCTTGCGCACCGAAGCCTTGCGGAACTTAGTCATCTTGCGGTGCATGGGTATGAGTATGTCGCAGAGAGGCTTGCTGCCGCTGCACCTGTAGAGCAGCTCGTGGAACTGCGAGTCGAGGTCCTTGATCTTGTCGGAGTTGTCCGAGTCGGTCTTGCTTTGCTTTTCGATGAAGAAGCCCTGCATGTCGAGTATGTCGCCCATCTCGCGCAGTTCATCGCCGGTGATGCGCTCCGCGGCGCGCTGCGCGGCAAGCCCTTCGATACGCATGCGTATCTCGTACATGTCGGGCATGTCCTCCTTGGATATGCCGACCACCACAAGGCCGCGGCCGCTGTCCTCGATCATGTCCTCCTGCTCGAGCCTTCTGACCGCTTCTCGCACCGGGGTGCGGCTCACGCCGAGGTCTTCCGCGAGCCTCTGCTCGTTCAAAAGTTCGCCCCTCTTATATTTTCCCGTAAGTATGTCGCGTTCCAGCTGGTCGAATATCTGGTCCGCTATCGAGATAGTCCTGTGTTCTCTCATGACTGCCTCCCGAGCCTGCCCTCAGACAGCTCTTCTATCTTTGCCTCGAGCTCTTCGGTCGAGAGCGTCGCCGTGCGGCCGTCCGCGTACTGCGCGTCGACCCAGTCCTTCACCGCCGCTACCAGCGGGTCGTGCTTGCTGAGCTCCCTTTCGCCGCGCAGGCCGTAGTTCTGGTTCATCCAGAAGGCTATGCCCGCGAGCCCCGAAGTGTTGCTTACCATGACCGAAGCCGGCCTGTCGAGTATTTTTTCGGTGTCGAAGATGTTGTAGATCTCCTGGTCCTTCATGAGCCCGTCTGCGTGGATGCCCGCCTTGGTGACGTTGAAATAGCGTCCGACGAAGGGCGTCATCGGCGGGACCTTGTAGCCTATCTTGTCGCGGTAGTACTCCGCGATCTCGGTGATGACCGAGGGATCCATGCCGTCGAAGGAACCGCGCAGTGAAGCGTATTCCATGACCATGCCCTCGAGAGGCACGTTGCCGGTGCGTTCGCCCAGGCCGAGCATGGTGCAGTTCACGCCGCTCGCCCCGTAGAGCCAGGCCGTCGCCGCATTGGAGACCGCCTTGTAAAAGTCGTTGTGACCGTGCCACTCTATGAGCTCGCTCGGAACGCCCGCGTAGTGCTGCAGGGCGTAGATGATGCCCGGCACGCTGCGCGGAGGCGCGACTTCGGTGTAGGGAACGCCGAGTCCGAGGGTGTCGCAGGCCCTGATGCGGACGGGTATGCCTGCCTCCTCTGAAAGCTCCATGAGCTCTATCACGAAGGGGACCACGAAGCCGTACAGGTCAGCCCTGGTGATATCCTCGAGGTGGCAGCGCGGCATCACGTCGGCGTCAAAGGCGTCCTTGACGGTCGCGAGATAATAATCGACGCACTGCCTGCGGGTCATGCCCATCTTCTTGAAGATGTGATAGTCGCTGCAGCTTACGAGTATGCCAGTCTCGCGCACGCCGAGCTGCTTGACCATCTTGAAATCTTCGCGCTTCGCGCGTATCCAGGTCGTGATCTCGGGGAACCTCAGGCCGAGGTCCTGGCAGCGCCTTATCGCCTCGCGGTCCTTTTCGCTGTAGGCGAAGAACTCGGTCTGGCGGATTATGCCGTAGGGCCCGCCGAGCTTGGAAAGCAGCTTGTACAGATCTACTATCTGCTCTACGGTGTAAGGCCTGAAGGCCTGCTGGCCGTCGCGGAACGACGTGTCGGTGATCCAGATCTCCTCAGGCATTCCCATAGGCACCCGCCTGTGGTTGAAGCCTATGCGCGGGACCTCCTCGTACGGGTAGAAATCCCTGTAAAGCACCGGTTCCTTAACGTCCTGTAGCGTATAGGTATAATTGGATTCTTCAAGCAGGTTAGTCTTGGACGAGAGTTCAAGCATAACTGAGCCTCCTTATAACTGTATACATGTGTACTTTGACGCTATTATACCATCATTCACGCATATTGCAACAAAAAAAACCGCCCGAAGGCGGCTTTTTTAAGTCTAATCGTATTTGTGGCACACAACGAAATGGCCCGGTTCGATCTCCTTCTGTACGGGGACCTCCTTTTTGCAGCGCTCCGTCGCGTACGGGCAGCGGGTGTGGAACTTGCAGCCCGAGGGCGGGTTCGCCGGCGAAGGTATGGAGCCTTCGAGGACGATGCGCTTCATCTTGACCGTAGGATCCGGCACCGGGATTGCCGAGAACAGAGCCTCGGTGTAGGGGTGCAGCGGGTTGCGGAAGATGTCCTTGGTCTCGCCGTATTCGACGAGGTTGCCGAGGTACATGACGCCTACGACGTCGGAGATGTGCTCAACTACCGACAGATCATGTGAAATGAACAGATAAGTCAGGTTGTTGTTCTCCTGAAGGTCTTCGAGCAGGTTGATGATCTGGGCCTGTATGGACACGTCCAGAGCGGATACCGGCTCGTCGCAGACTATGAACTCCGGCTTGAGCGCGAGGGCTCTGGCTATGCAGATACGCTGGCGCTGGCCGCCCGAGAACTCATGCGGGTAGCGGTCCTTGTGGAAGGGCTGCAGGCCGCACTGGTCCATTACGTGCTCGATGTAGTCGTCGAACTCGTCGGGAGCAACGATGCCATGCTCGCGCACGGCTTCGCCGATTATCTCGGATACCGGCATACAGGGCTGAAGGGATGAGAACGGGTCCTGGAAGATGATCTGCATCTTCGGCCTCATGTCGCGCATCTCCCTGTCGGTCAGAGCGTATACGTCCTGCCCGTTGAAGAGCACATCGCCCGCGGTCTTTTCGCCGGACAGGCGCAGTATGACGCGTCCAGTGGTGGTCTTGCCGCAGCCGGACTCGCCTACGAGTCCCATCGTGGCTCCGCGCCTCAGATTGAAGCTTACGCCGTCGACAGCCTTGACCCAGCCCACCGTCTTGGAGAACATTCCGCCCTTGATGGGGAAATGCTTCTTGAGGTCACGTACTTGAAGTATATAGTCTTCCATCAATCGTTACCTCCTTCGGAATCATTGGCGAGGCCAAGAGCCTTCTCGGCGAGAGCCTTTGCCTCGGCAGCGTTCTTCTCGATGTCCTGGCCCTCGTAGTACCTGTAGCAGCTGACCCTGTGGGTCGGAGTTACGTGCACTTCGTGCGGGTAGGAGCCTTCGCAGCCGTTCACGCACATCTCGCAGCGGTCCTTGAAGTAGCAGTAGTTCGGCATGTTGATGGGGTTAGGCACCTTGCCCGGTATGGAGTAGAGCTTCTCCACGTCCTTGCCGACGACAGGCTTGGAGGCCATCAGGCCGATGGTGTACGGATGCATCGGGTGCAGGAACACCTCTTCGGCGGTCCCCGCCTCGACGATGCGGCCGGAATACATTACTACGACGTAGTCCGCCATCTCGGCGATGACGCCGAGGTCGTGCGTTATGAACATGATGGACGAGTTGATGCGGTCTTTGAGGTTGCGCAGCAGGTCCAGTATCTGGGCCTGGATGGTAACGTCAAGAGCTGTGGTCGGCTCGTCCGCGATTATGATCTTGGGGTTGCAGGCAAGCGCCATGGCGATCATGATACGCTGGCGCATACCGCCGGAGAGCTCGTGCGGGTACATCTGGGCAACGCCTTCAGCGTTCGCGATGCCTACCATCTTGATCATCTCAAGAGATCTCGCGTTTATCTCCTCTTTGCTCTTGCCTTCGCCGTCGTGCAGGGCTATGACCTCGTTGATCTGGTCGCCGATCCTGAAGATCGGGTTCAGAGCGGTCATGGGCTCCTGGAATATCATCGAAACGTAGTTGCCGCGGAGGTCCTGAAGGACAGTCTCCGGAGCCTTGGTCACGTCGATGGCCTTGCCTTCTCCGAGGTTGAGCCTTACTTCGCCGCTGACCACCTGGCCCTGGGGCCTCTGGAGCAGCTGCATGAGCGAAAGGCTGGTAACAGACTTGCCGCAGCCCGATTCGCCTACGACGCCTACGGTCTTGCCGATGGGGACGACGTAGCTAACGCCGTCAACAGCCTTGACGGTTCCCGCGTCGGTGAAGAAATAGGTGTGCAGATCGTCGAACTCTACGGAATTGTTCCAGTCCTTCATCTGGGTTACGTACTCAGATTCGGGGACGTTCTTGCGCTTGCGCTTCTTCTCGAGCTCGTTGGTGATGCGCCTGTTTTCCCTTGATATGCGCTTTATCTCGCTTCTGGAGAGATAGCCGTCTGTCTTTTTCTTTGCCATGTCTATCCTCCTATCTCTTCATCTTCGGGTCGAATGCGTCGCGCAGACCGTCGCCGACGAGGTTGAACGCGAGTACTGTGAGCAGCAGCAGAACGCCTGCCGGGATCCAGATGAACCAGTACGTGGTGAGCACGTGCAGGTTGTTAACATCGTTGATGATATTGCCCCACGAAGCGAACGGGAACTTTACACCCAAGCCCAGGAAGGAGAGAGTGGACTCCATGATGATGGTCCCGCCAACGCCCATGGAAACGGAAACGATGATCTGGGGGATGACGTTCGGGATCAGGTGCTTCATGATGCGGCGCTTAACGGAAAGGCCGCTGGCCTCCGTGGCTGTCATGAACTCCTGCTCGCGCAGCGAGAGGATCTGGCCTCTGATGAGCCTTGCCATTCCGGGCCATCCGAGGAAGCCCAGGATGAGCATCAGGTATACGAGCCTTCGCATCGGAGCTACGCCTATGGAGTCCATGGCGGCACCGATTATTATGATTATAGGCATCGAAGGTATGCAGTAGAACACGTCTACTATACGCATGATGAGGTTGTCGACCCAGCCGCCGTAGTAGCCGGCCAGACCGCCGAAGATGCTGCCCAGCACGGTGGCAATGATCTCGACGATGAAGCCGATGACCAGCGAAATACGTCCGCCGTACATGAGACGGGTGAGCATGTCCATGCCGTTGCCGTCGAGACCGAGCCAGTGATCTTTGCTCGGGTAGGCGTAGGTGTCGTAGACTCTGGTCGCGGTAGCCTGCATTATCGAGTACTGCTTGCTCGCGGGGTTGTATCTTACTGTGTATTCAGCGGTGGTGCCGTCGGTGTCGGTGAAGGTGAAGACCTCGGCGCCTTTCTCAAGCTCGCCGATGAGCTCTTCCTTGAACTGGCGGGTGAGGAACACGTCCGGATAGAACGGGGACACTATGAACTGGCTGATGAAGCCCGTCTCTTCGTCCCCCGACATGACGAGGCCGTCTTCGGTGATCGTATAGTTCTTTCCGCCGGAAGAGAAGCTGCCCGATCCGTTGACGTAGGCCTTGTGGACCTCGTACTGGAAGTCGAAATCGGGTTTGAAATCCTCGCTGCTCGGCGAGAAGATGTCCTTGAAAGCGATGCCTATGACGTCGCCGCCCTTGAGCGAGATGACATAGAAATCTTCGCCTGCGGTCTCCACGGTGTAGTCGATGTCCTTATAGCTGAACTCGCTCGCCTTCTTCTGGGAAGCGAGAACGAACTGGGCCTGGATGATCGAGCTGAAAGCCTTGGAGTCTTTGGCGCTGTAGCGGAATTCGGTATTCTGGATAGCGGCGGCGTATTCCTTGTTGAGGTAGTCGGTCTTGTAGAAGAGCTGATCTTCCTTGTAGGGAGTGATGAGCCCGCCGATGAAAGAGAACACGAACATGAACACAAGGATGATAAGACCCGCGATAGCGGTCTTGTTCCTTATGAACCTTCTGACGACCAGCTGTCCCGGTGAGAGCACCTTTACGCGGCGGTCGTCGTTAAGGGAATACTGTTCCTGTTCGGGAACATTTTCCTGCTCGGGAGCCTGAGCCTGGATCTTATCTTTATCTTCCATGTCAGCCTCCTTAAGCTATGCGGACTCTCGGGTCTACGACCGCGTAGAGTATATCCGCTATCAGGTTGCCCAGCAGCGTAAGCACGGCAATAAACGTCAGGTAGAACATGGAGAACGGTATGTCTCCGGCTACCATGGCGTGATAAGAAGCGTAGCCTATGCCGGGTATCGAGAAGAGCGTCTCGGTGATGAGAGCTCCTGAGAACAGGCCTGGGAGCGAGCCGCCGATGATGGTGACGAGCGGAATGAGGGTGTTTCTGAAAGCGTGATGGTAGATGACCTTGCGCTCAGAGAGGCCCTTGGCTCTCGCGGTCCTGATATAATCTGCGTTAAGAACCTCAAGCATGTTCGTACGGGTATAACGCATCAGGGAACCTATGCTGATGACGACGAGCACCGTAATGGGGAGCACGAGATGCCATGCTTTGTCCCAGAACTGCTGCGACGGGGTCATTCTGTCAAAGTTCTTGCTGACGAGTCCGAAGAGCTCGAACCATTTCAGCTTGACGCAGAATACCAGCTTTACGAGCGAGGCGAAGAAGAACGTGGGCAGGGATATGCCCGCCAGAGCGATGACGCTTATCGCGTAGTCGGTGCGGGAATACTGCTTGCGCGCGGCAAGGATGCCCAGAGGTATGGCGATGATGAGCTCGAGCACCATTGAGATGAGGCCCATCCAGAATGAAAGAGGAACGGTGATCTTGAATTCCTCAACTACCGGAACTGTCCAGAACCAGCTGTCGCCGAATTCTCCGCGGAGCATCTGGCCCCACCACCTGAAGAAACCGGTGACTATGCCCCCGTTCATATTGTACAGCGTCGTGAGCTGTTCCATCCATTCCTCGTAGCTCTTTGAGTTGGGCTGCATGGACTTCTGGCGTGCCATGGCCTCGATGTATGAGGTAGGCAGGCAGCGCATGAGCACGTAGATGATGAACGTGACGAAGAAGAGGATGATTATGGACAGGAGTATTCTTTTTAAAACGTATTTACGCAAGGGGATCTCTCCTTCTCTTTATGCGAAAAGCCTTTCCCGCTCCGCAGAGCGGGAAAGGCGGCTAATTAAGCGTTTGCTAATTAGTTCATCTCGGTGTTCTCGATCTCGCTCATCCAGCCATAGAAAGTGGTGATGTCCGGAGTAACGGTATCCATGTTAACACGCTCGGTGGAGAAGAGGATTGCGTTCTGTCTCTGATATACAGGGATCTCAACTGCCCAGTCGATAACGATATCGAGAGCAGCTTTGTACATAGCCTTACGGAAGGTCTGGTCGGTGCTCTTGAGGGCATCCTTGATGATGGTATCGAGTTCTTCGTCCTCGATAGCATACATGTAGTTGGAGCCGCCCTTGTTGGCGCCGCCGTTAGCCTTGTCGCTGAAGTAGATCTGGGTCATATCCGGATCTACGGTTGCGCCCCAGGCTGCGCACCACATAGCTACCTGCTGAGCCTCAAGTGCGGTCCAGAGCTCGGAGCTGTTGGTGAGGTCCTTGATCTTGAGGTTCATGCCGATGGTAGCAAGTGCCTGGCTGGCCTCGGTGAGGATCATGAAGGACGGGTGGTCGCCGGTACCGTCTGCCGGTATCCAGGCTTCGTACTCGAGGGAAGCACCCTTCGGAGCAGCGGTGAGCTTGCCATCAGTTACGGTGTAGCCTGCAGCTTCGAAGAAGCCGAGAGCTGCGTCGAGAGCAGCGGCATACTTGTCCTCAGCGCTCATGCTGGAGGTGTAGATGTCGTTTCCGTTAACATCGGTGGAGAATGCTACCTTGTAGTCGTCGTCGGACGAACGCGGAGCAGCCCAGCTGGTGTTGGAAATCGGGTAGTTGATGACAGAAGCTCTGTCGCCGTAGTAGGAGTCGATAGCAACGTCTCTGTAAACGGAGAGGACGGTGCCGAATGCCTTTCTGAGGTTCTTGGAAGCGTCAGAATCGGGCTCGCCTGCTACGTTGAGGACCTTGGCGCACATACCGATGTAGCCGTAGCCGAGGTTGTCAACGGTGTTGACGGTGATGACGGAGCCGTTGAGCTCGCCGCCGTTAGCCTTTTCGATAGCTTCGATGTTGCTGGTGGAGAAGGAAGGATCGGAGATGTCGATGTTGCCCTGCACGATACCGTTGAGCTTATCGTCGTCAGCGGTGCACTGCTGGAAGTTGACATACTTGATCTTCGGCTCGCCCTTGAAGTAATTCTCGTTAGCTTCGAAGGAAACAACGCCGTTCTCGAACTTGATGAACTTGTAGGGGCCTGCACCCATCGGCTGGGTGGTCTTGGACCTTACTACAGAGAGGTCGCCCTTGGGGAAACCGAACTGATTGTTGGCATAATTGTACTGGCTTGCGTCGCCATAGTAGTGCATCGGAGCAACTACAACGCCGAGCTGATAGATAGCGGTAGCGTTGACCTCGGTGAGGGTGACGCGCATATGGGTATCGTCGATCTTCTTGATACCTTCGATGTGGTCAGCGGACTCGCCGGTCTGGATACCCTTGCCGGAGTAGTTTACGAGATCCGGGAAGAGATCATCAACGGTGGAGCCTGCGTTCTCGGTGCCGACCATGTTAGCAACATCAGCGCCGTAAGCAGCTTCGAGCTCTGCAGCGAAGCTTTCCATGGTTCCGTCAGGTGCGGAGAAGCCCCAAGCGGAAGCGGCAGCGTTTACGTCTCCCTCGGGAGCGTAGCCTGCAGCTACACAGTAATCATAGATCTCCTGTGCGAGCGCGAGGGTGCATGCATCATACTTCTCCCAGAAAGCCTTCTGCTCTTCTTCGGTGAAGTAGGTGAAATCGGTATTGTCACGGCCTGCGTTGTAGATGAGGTTGAGCAGGGTGTCAACGCCGCTTCTGTATGCGTCCATACCGAGGATCGGCTGAGCGAAGAAGGTGCTGGAACCGTCATAGGTCGGGTCTGCATAGACGTACATGGTGAAGATGACGTCGTCAGCAGTGAGCTTCTCGCCGTCGGAGAAGACAACGTCGTCTCTGAGGGTGAAGTCATAGTCTACGGTGCCGTCAGCGTTCTCGGTGATGACGCAGTCTGCGATGCCGTAATAGGTATAGTCGGTGCCGTTGTAGTTAACGGTGTCGCCTTCAATACCGTTGAGCAGGACAGCGCCGGTACGGTCAGAACCGAGCAGCGAGACCTGAGTCATCGCGTAAACGTCCTGGTCGTATGCGGTCTCACTGAAGAACGGTGAGAACTTGCTGTTGAACGGAGAATATCCGACAACGAGCGTCATGGGTTCGGCCTCGGGAGCAGGAGCAGCCGGGGTCGGGGTGCTGGTCTGCGGAGTCTGGGTGGTGGGAGCCGGAGCTTCTTCCTTCTTGCCGCAAGCGGCGAGGGAGAATACCATCACGAGGACGAGCAGAAGAGCAACGATCTTCTTGGTCTTCATAGTTTCAATAGCCTCCAATAATAAAAATTTAAAATTAGCTTTGCCAACAAACTATCAAATTGTGCTAACGACCAATTATACACAAAAGCTTCACGCTTTTGCAAGAGAAAATTATGTCCAGTGTATATTCTTCACAAAGCGGTACGCGCAATATGCAATTATACCCGAACAAATTACAAGTACCGGGAGCAGAATACACTGCCATAAGTCGAACGAATCGGACCCCGACACCAGTAAATTTATAAAATAGGTAAGAATAAGTATGCACGCAAAGAGCGCGTGCGCCCCGCAGCGCGGGGGCAGCATCTGGGCGGTGCGTTTGTAGATCCTGTCTATGAGCGGCTTTTCGTTCACGAGCAGCCTCACGGAGCCGAGCAGCATCGCCAGCGCGGTCAGAACGTAGGCGGCGTACGGGATGATGACCCACCATGTGTTGATGAGGCCCGGCGCGCGAAGGCAGCCTGCGGCGACCGCGGGTACGGACGCCGCCGCGGAATACGCCAGCATGCGCTTTATCATCACTTCAAACTCCACCGGGTTGTCGTCCGCGTATTCGTGGACTTTACCGGTGTACACGTGCTTTCCGTTTATTATACTGGTCTCTTCGCCCAGCTTTTCGAATCTTCTCGGTGAGATCATACGCCTGCGATAGTAATATGGCCGAGTTTAGTTACGGACGGTATGACCGCGTGGCTGTAGCGGCGGGTCTCGCTGGACATGCGCATGTCTGCGAGGTTGTCGAGCATGCTTCCGCTGACCGAACCTCCGGTGACCGGGGTGACGGTCTTGCCGTCGCTGTAGTAAGCAAGGCGTATCTCGCCGAAGATGTCGCCTGTGACCTCGTCGACCTGGAAGTCAGAGAATTCGACTATCTCAAGATACTCGCCCTTCCTGAGCTCTTCCGCGCCAAGGCTTCCGCCCTTCACGGCCCAGTTGCTTATATTGAAGGAGTCTTCGAGCCCCAGATACTGCGAGAACATGCGTCCTCCCCAGTACGCCTGCGGCACTGAATCTTTGATGAGGCAGAGGTCGCGTATCGGCGAGCCCTCTTCGTCGCAGCTGAAATTGCGCGGTGAGCCTTCGACGAAGCGCAGCGCGTCTATAGTGACCTTGTCACCCGTTATGTTTTCCGCGAGAGCCTTCCCTACTTCGAAGGGGCTCATCTTGCGGACCACGTAGGCTGCGTTGAGGGAGCCCAGGAAGAACCTGTAGACCTCAAGTGCGGCGTCGGTGGAAAGTATCACGGGAACGCCAGAGAGTTTGGGGGTCGGAACGGTGCGGAGCCTGTCCTTGCCAAACTGAAGCACTTCGGACACGTCGTGCTTCAGCCCCTCGCTGTCGCAGGCGCCGAGCTCGTAGAGCCTGTAGAGCTCGATCTCATGGCCGTCCCTGCGGGCGTTGACAACTACCTCGACGGTCGAATCGGGATAATGCTCGGTCACGTCGATGCCTTCGGAGGTGACCAGCCTGCGCTCCACGACGTTCGTGAATATCTCGAAGCTGTTGATGTCTTCGGTATCGGTCTCTGGCATCTCATTGAACGCGGAGATGAACCTGCCGGCTTCTTCAGCAAGAGGCGCCGGAACGTTCACCAGAGGCTCGAAAGCCTTGGGCTGCACCAGTTCGTAGGGCTTGTTCTTTACGAGCGAAGCCTTGTAGACGAGCTCGTCCACGGTCTTTTTTATCTCTTCATCGTCCGCGGTCGGTGAGACCTCCGCGGTGGCAAAGCCGAGATACTTGCCGTCTTCTATCTTCTTAAATACTTTGAGCGTTATCTGCTCGATATCCTTGGCGCGGTTCTGGTCGAGTCTGTGGCGGATGAAATAGAACTCCCATCCGCGGGTCTTTTCGTCCCTGATCTCCCAGCCGTCGGTCCCGGCGGCGTTAAGTATGTTTATGAATCTTTCCATTGCCTTACCCCCTTAGCCGAGCCTCGCCACTGTCTTGAGATACGGGCCGCCGTCGCTGACCTTGACCCATTCCTTGTGGCCCTTGCCGCAGCCGCCGCTGCCGAAGACCTTGCGGTCGGTGCTGGCCATGCTGATGCTGCCGAGCAGGTCGGGAACGTAGCCGGTCATGATGACGGGCGAGACGACCCTGCCTGTGAGCTTTCCGTCGACTATCTCGCGGCCCATCTGCAGTATGCACTGAATGCCCCAGTGCTTGGGGTCTTCCATGCCGCTCTCCATGCCCTCGAGCAGGAAACCGTACTTCACGGACTTTATCATGTCTTCGAGACTGTCGCTGCCGCTGTCGAAGATGGTGTTGGTCATGCGGGTATAGACCTTGTGCGAGAAGTTCTCGCGCTTGCCGTTGCCTGTCGGCTTAACGCCAAGGCGCAGAGCCGCGAGCGAATCGCAGATGCCCGTCCTGAGTATGCCGTGATCTATCTCTGTGACGTCGCCCGCGGGGACTCCTTCGTCGTCGAAGGCGTAGGACGTCACGTCTTCTGCGCAGAGAGCGCCTTCGTGCATGGTAACGAGGTCGGAGCCCACGCGCTTGTCGATGTATTGGGCACCTAGAGCCCTGCCCTTCACGAACATGTCCATCTCAACGCCGTGGCCGAAGGCCTCGTGAGCAATTAGGCCGGTGACCTCGGGAGAGGTGATGACCTCGTATTCGCCCGGCTCGATGCGGTCTGCGTCGAGCATGGTGAGCGCTGACCCGACAGCTTCATCCGTCTTCTTTTCGAGCTCGTCGAAGAGCTCCGGCCCGCAGAGCCCGGATACGCTCTTGTAACCTATCCTGTTGCGGCCTTCCTTCGCTGCGATGACGAAGACCGCGCCTTCGCTGTATACGTAGCTCTGGCGCAGATAGCGGTTTTTAGTGAGGAAGAGCTTGCAGATATGGGTGCTCTGCGCGCTGGCGGTGCAGTCGAGAACGTGCTCAGACAGGCCCTTGCCTCGGTCGGAGATGGCGCTGAGCTTTTCTACCAGAGCCTTGATATCAGCCTCCTCGGGAAGCTGCTCGCACTCCTTTTCGACAAAGAGCTCAAGCGGCTCGTCGGGGAGCTTTGCGGTGTCATATACTGCCGTTCCGGTGCACTCGAGCACGGCAAGCTGGGAATCGAGGGCTTCCTTTATCGCGGAGGCTGCCTTTTCGGGCTCCGCCGGGTCGAAACGGTCGAAAGCGTACTCGCTGTAAAGGCCGTTCTTATATACTCTTACGACAGTGCCCCTCTCGGTGGTCATGGTCTGGTTCCCTACAGACTTCGAGTGCTGCGAGATCCTGACCACCAGGCCCTTCGAATCGGTCGAAAGGACGCTGACGTAGTCGTAGCTTTCGGAAAGCAGGTCGATCAGCTTCCTGAGCCCCGGCACGAGCGAATCAAGATATTTTGAAAAAGGTGCTTTCAATTGAAGATTCTCCTTTCATGAAACGTATCAGTATTATATCAGCCCTGAGGCTTTATACAAACAGCAAAAAGCTTCGTCAGCAGTTGCCGGTGTAAACGTATTCGAGCTTTTCGCGCGCGACGCCGGCGAGGCGGTAAACGGTGCGGACGTCTGTCACTCTGTGGTCGGTCATGTGAAAGCGCGGGAAGAAGCGCGTGACGTGAAGCGGGACCCCTTCCCCGCCGGGTCCCCTGAGCCTGCTCACCCAGGACGACAGCTCCCGCATCTCTTCTTCGCTGTCGTTTTCCCCGGGGACGATCAGGGTCGTGAGCTCGACGTGGCAGCGCTTTACGGCAGCTTCGATGAATTCCATGACCATGCGGAGATCTCCGCCGAGGACGCGGCTGTAATAAGCGTCGCTGAAGCCTTTGAGGTCGACGTTCATGGCGTCGATATAAAGCAGCAGCTCCTCGAGGACCCAGAGCTCAGCAGTTCCGTTCGTGACCATCACGGTCTTGAGGCCGCGATCTTTGGCGAGCTTTGCAGTGTCAAGAACGTATTCGTAGCCGACGAGGGGCTCGTTGTAGGTGAAGGCGACGCCGATATTTCCGCGGCTCCGCGTCTGCTCGGCAAGCGAGACCAGAGCCTCCGGGCTTACCGTTTCTGCCGTCTTTGCATATCGCTCAGCCTCTTCAGACCAGGAGATGTCGTAGTTCTGGCAGAACGGGCAGCGCAGGTTGCAGCCGAAACTTCCCGCCGAGAGTATCATGCTCCCCGGGAAGAACCTGGCCAGAGGCTTCTTTTCTATCGGGTCGAGCGCAAGGCCGGTGACGCGGCCGTAGTTGAAGGCTTCGACCTGTCCGTTCTTAACGGTCCTCGCCCCGCAGAAGCCGAGGCCGCCCTCTTTGATATTGCAGTGTCTGAAGCAGACCTTACATTCCGCCATAATTGCTCCGTTCAGTAATGCCTGACGACTTCGAAGCGCTGAAGGCTGTATCTCTCGTTTTCGTAGATGCCGCCCTTCTGCATGGCTATGCGTATCTGCTCTTCCGGAGTATCGACTCCGTCCAGATCTGGCAGCAGAAGACCGCGCCTCCGGCCGCAGCTGACTATAACGCCGTAGCGTTTTACGTCAAGCTCCGCAGGCGAAGCGATCGGCTCCGGATCGCCTAGCACGTCGACGCTTATCTCGAGCGACTTCAGCTCTTCCGGAGTTATGGGCGCAAAGCGCGGGTCGCGCGAAGACGCGCTTATCGCGTTCTGAATCACCTCTTCGGCGATGTTTTCTTCGGTCGCCGCGATGGTGCCTATACAGCCGCGCAGCTGTCCGTTCTTATGTATGGATACGAAGGTGCCCGCGCGGCGCGTGAGCATCTCCTCAGGGAGCCCGTCGGGCGCCTCAAGGCGCCTGCGGCCTGTCACCCAGCTTTCCACGGAAGCTCTGGCGAGCCTTACGTACGGATCGCTCTTTTCGGCGCGCTCAAGGCATTCACGCTCGAGCTCCGCCTGATAGTCCTTCAGAAAATGCCTGTCTTCCGAAGGTCCCTCCGGATAGAAACAGCATATTCCGTATCCCACGCCGGTAACGTCCTGGTGAGAAAGCGCCTTTGCCCTCACGTTCAGCCCGTCGAAGGCTCCGGCCATTATAACGAATGACCTGTGCCCGCACTCCGCCGCCTTTTCGCAGAAGCTCTCGTCGAAGGCGAACAGCTCGCCGAAGGCGGCGCGCCCGCATACGTCCATTATGCGGCTGTCGTATTCGGGGCCTTCCTTCGCGAAGCCGTAAGGCCCGTAGGTCTGCAGCTTGTGCGAAAGGTCTCCGCTCGCGACGAAGACAGCCCTGCGTCCCAGGTCGTTCACAGCTTCTGCGATGAACTGCCCCAGCCTGTAGTGGTCTGTCAGCGGGAGCCCCGAAAGGCCTATCCTCACTATCTTTCCGCCGGAATACTTTTTGCGTATGAACCACAGCGGCACCATGGTGCCGTGGTCGAGGGACGGGTCCCTCTCGCCCAGGGTCCCCGCGGGGAAGCCCTGAGCCTGCGCGAGTATGCTTATGCGCTTCACGAGTTCCTCGTCGTAGTCTTCGGAGAAGCTGACCTGAGGAGCCCTGAACTGCCTGAAGGAGCCCTTCGCGCGGCCGCGCGGCGAAATGTGGAAATAGTCCGCATACATCACTGAATGCGGACTTGTGATAATGATAGTGTCAGGCGCGAGCGCGGCGATCTCGCCGGCGACTTTTTCGTAAGCCCGCGCCGTTTCCTGCACCTGATCCTCGCTCCCCCTGCCTATCTCGGGAACTATCATAGGCGGGTGAGGCACCATAAACCCTGCGAGTATTGCCATGGTACCGCCTTTCTGCATCTGCTGCTATGCTACAGCCACTCTATGCGTCCGCTCTTTATGTCATATATTGCTCCGCGTATCTCGACGTCGGGCATCTCCGGATGCTCGGCGAACTCGCGCTTAATTATATTCACGCCGTGCAGGACGTTGAGGCGGCAGGCGGCGTCCTGGTCGCGTTCCTCGCCGGCGGCCTCAAGTATATCCTTGACGATGTACGCTATAAATCCGTCGGAATGCCCGCTCAGAGCCGCGCTCACCGCTCCGCAGCCCGTATGGCCGAGCATGAGTATGAGCTTGCAGTTCAGATGAGCCGCGGCATATTCGATGCTGCCGAGCTGATGCTTGTCCAGGACGTTGCCGGCGACCCTTATCACGAACAGGTCTCCGATATCCGCCCCGAATATCTGCTCGGGTATCACGCGCGAATCGGAGCAGCATATCACTATGGCGAACGGGTTCTGCCCCTCCTCCGCCGTCTTTTCGCGGAGCCGGGCGTTGCCTGTCCTGAGATAATTCAGATTTCCTTCGATGAGCCTGTCTTTGACTGTCAATTTTCTGCCTCCCGTGAAAGCATTCAGAGTTTTATTTCCCTTACTCAGCGAGCATGCGCTCGACCTCGGCGCGCTTTTCAAAGAGCACGCAGCCTCCGACGTGCTCGTCATCGAGGAAGTCTCCCTCGCGCAGAGCGTTGAAGAGCTTGGACTTCATGGCCTCGCGCAGCGAGCTGTCCCTGACGTTCATGTCGGAATACGGCGAGAACGGGCAGGGCTCGGCCCCGCCGTGCGAATTGATGTGGAAGAAGCCTCTGCCTGCGGCCATGCAGCCGCCGTCGGCCTTTTCATCCCCGGGGAAGGCGAGCAGTATCATCTCGTCTATCTGCTCGCGCAGGCTGTCCATGGCTGAGGCGAGATAAGCCCTTTCGGCTTCGCCGGGAGCCAGATGCCTCGACTCTTCGGTAACGGGCACGAACTCGATGTAGATGATGAGCCTGCAGCCGCGCTCAGCGAGGACCCCGACGAACTCAGGCGACGTGACTTCCCTTATATTCTCTGTCGTCACGGTCACCGAAGCGCCGAAGAGTATGCCCTTACGGCTCAGCTCGTCCATGTTGGCGACCTGCTTGTCGTAAACGCCGTCTCCGCGCCTTCCGTCGGTTATCTCACGGCCGCCCTCGATGCTGAGGACGGGGATCAGGTTGCGGTGTGCGTCGATGAGATTGAGATAGCTTTCGCCCACGTAGGTGCCGTTGGTGAATATGGGGAAAAGGATGTCGGGGCGCTCCGCCGCTTCTTTTATTACGTCCGGTCTGAGCATGGGCTCGCCTCCGGCAAGCATAATGAAGCTCACGCCGAGGCTTTCCGCCTCGTCAAAGATCTTTGCCCATTCGGCAGCGCTCAGCTGCTGCACGGGGGCGGAATCTACCGTCGCCTCGTTGCAGCGCGAGTAGCAGCCCGCGCAGTGAAGGTTGCAGCTGCTGGTGATGCTCGCGATGAGGAATGAAGGGATGTGCTCGCCTTCGGCCTCGAGCTCGAGCCGGCGCTTCGACGCCCTGCGGCTCGCGGCGGCGAATTTGATCATAAAAGCGCTTTCCTTTGGGTTTCGCAGCGTTGCTTTCATGGCGTCCTTCATGATCTTTTCCACGCCTTTTACGATGTGGTTCTGAAGATCGATCTTTTCCATGCCGTCCTCCGATATTTTTATCCGGAACAGGTCCGGTCTATTGCTGTGCGCTCCATACCGCCGAGGTGGCTTCGTCCTCGTACTGCCGGATCCAGAGGCGGTAGTATTCCCCGCGCTTTGCGAGCAGCTCCCTGTGGCTGCCGCGCTCGACTATCTTTCCGTCCGAGACCACGAGAATGATATCCGCGTTCTGAACGGTCGAGAGGCGGTGCGCGATGACTATGGACGTGCGGCCCTTGATCACCTCGTCGACAGCGGCCTGTATCCTGCGCTCGGTCATTGTGTCGACCGAGGCAGTGGCTTCGTCGAGCACGAGTATCTTCGGGTCGGCGATTATCGCGCGCGCAAGGCAGATGAGCTGTTTTTCGCCTGTCGAGAGCAGGTCTCCGCCCTCTCCCGCGTCTGAATCGAGGCCCTTGTCAAGCCTTGCTACAACGTCGTCCGCGGACACCAGGCGCAGAGCGGCGTTTATCTCTTCGTCGGTAGCGTCGGCGCGCCCGTAGAGAAGGTTGTCGCGTATACTCCCGCTGAAAAGATGCGGGCTCTGCAGCACGTAGCCAAGGGCGGAATGCAGCCAGAGCTGCGAACGCCCGCGGGCGTCCTTTCCGTCGATGAGTACCTTGCCGTCAGTCGGCTCGTAGAAGCGGCAGATGAGGTTCGCCAGAGTGGATTTTCCGGCTCCGGTCTCGCCGACTATCGCCACGTTCGTACCGAAGGGTATCTTCAGGTCGAAGTGCTCAAGTATATATTCATCTCCATCGGGGTATTTGAAGCTCACATCGCGGAACTCGATGTCGCCGCGTATGGGTTCCCAGTTCTCCTTTTTAGGCTTGAAGCTGTCGCCGTACATGGCCTTGACTGCCGGGCTGTCCTTCACGCTCGGCTCGCTCTCGACGAGAGCAGTGTAGCGCTGAATATTGACTTCGCCCTGAACGAAGAGCGCCAGAGTCTCGACCAGCCAGCGCACGGGCTCCATGAGGCCCTGGGCGTAGCTCATGAACATCGAGAAGGTGCCGACCTCCTCAGCAGCGATCACTCCGCCCTTCCAGAGCACTATCGCCAGCGCGCAGGACGACGCCAGGTTCGTGACCACGGCGAACAGGCCCCTCACGCGGGCGGACTGCACCGACTTGCGCTTCATGTTCGAGGTCTCCTTCATGAAGTCCTCGTCTATGCGCTCCTCGACAGCAAGCGATTTGATGGTCTTGGCTCCAACTATGCCCTCGTTGAAGTTGCCGGTGATGAGCGAATTGATCTCGCGCACCTGGTGATGCAGGTCGAAGAGCTTCCCCTGGAACAGCGAGAAGAACAGCGCCACGACCGGTACGATCAGGCAGATAAGGCCTGTGATGCGCGGGTTGATGCTGAACATCGATACCAGCGCGAACACGATGTAAGCGAGGAAATACAGAGTGTCCGCCAGCTGCCAGCTGAAAAGCTCGCCTATGCGGCTGGTGTCGCTCATGACCCTGGCGTGGATGTAGCCCACGCTGTTCTGGTTGTAATAGTCGAACGAGAGCTCCTGCAGGTGCTTGAACGCCTCGTTGCGAAGGTCGCGGTCTATACCCATCTCGAGCTTCATGGTGCGCTTGATGGAGCCGTAGAAGACCAGGGCTCCAGCGGCGATCACAGCTATATAGACCAGCACGAACGGGACCATGCCGCTCAGGGTGCTGCCGCCGACGAAGCGGTTGAGCGCGTAGCGCTGCAGCAGAGGCCTTGCGACGTCGGTGAGGCTCATGCCGAGCTGAAGGAGCATCACGCCTATCATCTGTTTTGCGAAAGGCCTCACGAAGGGTATCATCTTCGGGATCCCGAAGAAAGGCAGGCCTTTTTCACGTTTCTTCCTACTCATCGGCCGCCTCCCCGCTCTGGATCTCGTATATCTTCTGATAGATGCCGCCCGCGGTCCGAAGCTCCGCCGGTGAGCCTTCCTCGGCCACGCGGCCGCCGTCGAGCACCACTACCTTATCCGCCTTCGAGAGCGTGGTTATGCGGTGCGAGATGAGTATGACGGTCGCCTTGCCGAAGCGCTGCATGAGCGCGGAACGTATCTTCGCGTCGGTCTCGGTATCCACCGCGGACATCGAATCGTCGAATATCATTATCGGCGCGTCAAGGGTGAGGGCCCGCGCTATCGCGGCCCTCTGCTTCTGGCCTCCGGAGAGCGTCACTCCGCGCTCGCCCACGAAGGTGTCGTAGCCCTTGCTGAAGCTTTCGACGGTCTCGTCGAGGCAGGCCGACTTCGCCGCCTCGCGTATATCGGTAAGGGTGATCCCTGGCGCCGCGATGCCTATGTTCTCGGATATCGAACGGCTGAAAAGATAGGGTTCCTGCAGCACCATCGAGATGTTCCTGCGCAGATGCGCCGTGCGTATATCCCTGATGTCGGTGCCGCCGACGGTGATTCGCCCGCAGCCCTCGGGGATGTCGTACATCTTGTCGAGCAGCAGCATGAGAGTCGATTTGCCGGAACCGGTCCCGCCCAGTATGCCGAGCGTGGTCCCTGCTTTGACCGTGAAGCTCACGTCGTGCAGTATCTCGGAGCTTCCCTCGTAGGCGAAATCTATGTGCTCAAAGCAGATGTCGCCGCTCATGTCGGCGTCGGAGGCGCCCTCGCGGTCCTTCTCCTCTTCTGAATCCATTATGTAGGCGAGCCTCTCGATAGAGACCCCGGCCTTGGACATCTCGGATATCATGCGCCCCAGCCTTCTTATCGGGAATGAGAGCATGGTGTTGTATGAGATGAACGCTACGTATTCGCCCGCGCTCATCCGGCCGTGCACGCAGAACGCCGCGCCGGCGACTATGACTATGAGTATCTGCATGCAGGCGATGAAGTCCTGCACGCCGAAGAACCTGCCCATGATGCCGCCGAGCTTTACCCAAAGACCGGTGTAGTGCTCGTTGGCCTTTTCGAAGCGCTCGCGCTCCGCGGCTTCTTTGGCGAAAGCCCTTACCACGCGCACGCCTGTGAGGTTCTCCTGGACGATGGACGAAACGACGCCCTCGTTCTCGTCGCATTCGCGGAATCCTTCCTCCATCTTCCTTCGGAAATGGACGGAGTAGATGAGTATGAACGGGATGGGTATCAGGGCGATAAGGGCCAGGCTCACGTTCATGGAGAACATGAAATACATGGCTATCACAAGGTATATCGTGATGCGGAACACCGACGTCAGCTGCTCGGAGACGAAGATGCGGACGCGGTCGACGTCAGAGGTGCAGCGCTGTATGATGTCTCCGGTGTGGTTCTTCATATGCCACGAATACGGGAGCATCTCTATGTGCGAGAAGAGCTCGTCGCGGCTGCGCTTTATGAAGGTCTCGGAAGCTTTGGTGTTGAGGACGGTGGTCCCGTACTGGGCAGCCACTCGCATCAGGGCCACGGCAATGACTGCCAGAGCCATGATCCACAGGTGCTGTCTGAGATAGACCATGCCGCCCGCGCTCTCTATGAGCCGGTCGACCCAGGCGGGCAGCTCGGACGGCTTTCCGCCGATGACGTTATCTATAGCGACCCTGAATATCTGAGGGTCGAGCATGTCCGCAAGCGAAGACACTGCCGAGCACAGGATGCTGCACACGAAAAGCGCCCGGCTTCCTTTTAAAAAGTGCCAGAGCAGCTTAGCGTTCCCCTTTGTCTTTCTTTCGGTCTTTTCCATCTATTCTCCCGGTTTGCGGTAGCTGAAGCCGTTGCCCTTGACTTCGCTGACGCGGGTTATGATCATGAAGCTGTCGGGGTCGATACGGTGTATGAGCCTTTCGATGCGCGGCAGTTCGCGGTTGCTGATGACGCTGAGAACCAGCTCGGTGTCGTTTTTGAGGTAGCCGGTCTTGCCCTGCAGCATGGTGACGCTGCGGTCGAGCTCGCTGATGATGGCACTGCGAATCTCGTCTGACTTTTCGCTGATTATCTTGAGCTCCGTGCGGTTGCTGCCGAGCACCATGGTCTTGTCCATGACGATCGACGAGATGACCACTATGAGGAGGCCGTAAAGAATGCGCTCCGCGTCGTAGACTATTCCCTGAGCCAGCAGGATGAGCGAATCGAGGATCCAGACGCCTATGGCAGCGGGGAAGTTGAAATACTTCTGGAATATCATCGGGGGTATGTCGGAGCCGCCCGTGGAACCGCCCGCGCGCAGGACTATGCCCACCGAAACGCCTACGCCGAGGCTCGCGAACATCACGTTGAGCATGATGTCGTGAGTAAGGACGACGCCGGCAAGCACTTTTTCAAAGAAGCCCAGCGATACAGGGATGATAAAGGTGCTGAGTATCGTAGTCATCGCGAAGCGCCGGCCGAGGAAGACCCAGCCGAGTATGAGCAGGAACACGTTGACGACGAGCAGGACGACCGATACGTCCCAGTCATAGAGCCCGTGGAGCGCTATCGCGATACCCGTCGCCCCGCCAGACAGCAGGTCGACCGGCAGCACGAACAGCTGCACGACCAGCGAATACAGCACGCTGCCGCCTATGATCTCAATGACCGACAATATCCTTCTTTTTTTTTCGTCTGCTTCGAACATGGTTATCTCAAATAATGGCTTGATCCTGTGACTCGCGCGCAAATGCACGTACCAATTTATTGTATTATAAATCAGGCGATAATTCCAGCAGAATTACCGCCTGAGGGCCGGGCTCGGGCGCACGAAAAAGGACGCTCCTCGGAGCGCCCTTGAATTTTGAAAATAAGATCCTTATACGCTGTAAGGTATCCAGGTCGCGATGCCCGGAACGATTATGATTCCCACCATTACGACGATAGTGATTATGATCATCGGGATAAGGTTGGGTACCATCTTCTTCATGGTCGTGCCGGTAAGGCCTATACCGATGAAGATGTACGTCCCGACAGGCGGCGTGATCGCACCGATAACAGTCGCGATGCAGAACATTACGCCGAACTGTATCGGGTCGATGCCCATTGACGTGACCACAGGGTACAGCAGCGGCATGATGACCATCATGCCCGCGAGCATATCCATGAACATGCCGAGGATGAGCACTACCAGCAGTATCAGCAGCATGAACACAGTCGGGGAGATGCCTCCGCCTTCGACCAGAGCGAGCAGTTTGTTGCCTGTCTGGGCGCGCGCAAAGATATAAGCAAGCACTGCGGAGGTCGACAGCACGAACATGACCATACCGTTGGTCTTACAGGTGTTATACAGGCAGTCGATTATCTTCTTCAGCGTGAGCTGTCTGTAGATCAGCAGGCCGCAGATGAGAGCGTATACGCAGGCGGCGATCCCCGCCTCGGTAGCGGTGAATACGCCTGACAGTATGCCTCCCAGAATGATCGCAGGGCAGAGCAGCGCCCAGATCGCGCCCTTGAAATCCTTCCAAAGCCTGCGCAGATCGAACGGGATATAGTCTTCGATGCCGTGACGCTTCGAATAGAGCATCGAAAGGACCATCAGTGATACGCCGATCAGAACGCCGGGGATTATGCCTCCCATGAACAGCTTGGCCACCGAGTCTCCCGTGATGCCGGCATAAACTATCATGTTCATGCTCGGAGGGATGATCGGTCCCAAAGCGCCGGCGGAAGCGAGCAGGGATGCTGAGAAAGCGTCGTCGTAGCCGACCTTGCGCATAGACGGGATGATCAGCGTGCCTATAGCGCTTGTATCAGCGGCTCCCGAGCCGGAGATACCAGCAAATATCATGCAGGCTCCGACTGCCGTCACCGCGGTTCCCCCGCGTATCCAGCCGATGAGTGATGAGCAGAAGTCGACTATCTTCTGCGTAAGCCCGCCAAAGGACATCAGTTCTCCTGCGAGCAGGAAGAACGGGCATGCCATGAGCGAGAACGAGTTGAGGTCTCCGCAGATCTGCTGCACCAGAGTAGAGAGGCTGACGCTGGAATTGAGCATTATGGCCAGCATCCCCGAGAAGCCCATGGCAAAGCCTATGGGCATGCCGAGTATGAGCAGCGGAAGGAAGAGCACTATCAAGGTAATAAGCATTACTTCGTCCCTCCTTTCGCTTCTTCTGCAAGCTTTCTGATATCACCCGGGCAGACCGAAATCATGGAGAGCAGCATCAGCACGAGCCCTATCGGATACGCGGCGTAGACGAACGACCATGTAACGGGCAGTATCGAAGCCCAGGCGTTCGAAGTCTTTATGCACAGCTGTATGCCCGCCGGGACCATTATCACTATATAAACGACGCTTAAAAGGCGCGTGATGATGTAGAGCACGAGGTTTGCCTTCGGGCCTATGGTCGACGTCAGAAAGTCCACGCTGATATGCTTGTGCTCCCGCATCGCTATAGAACACGAGAGCATGCTTACCCATACAAAGCCGTAGCGCATGAACTCCTCGCTCCATATGAGCGAGCTGTTCAGAACATATCTGCAAAAGATCTGCGCGGTTCCCACAACGACGATGACCGCAAGCACGAACATCGCTAACGCGGCCTCGGTCTTCGCAAGGATCCTGTCACATTTTTTTAGGATCTTCATAAATTCCTCCTTAATGCGGACGCACACTCAGGGTGTGCGTCCGATTCAGAAGTATTATCTTTATTTCTCAGATTACTTGAAGGTCTCGTTTACCCAGTCGGAGAGACCGTACTGGCTTGCGAGCTCTGCGATGAACGGGGTGGCCTTTTCCTGGAGAGTCTTCATCTCGGCGTCGGGCAGGTCTATCAGCTCGATGCCTGCATCCTTGAACGCGTCGATGTAAGTCTGCTCGTTGTCGATGGTGGACTGTACATGGATGCCGTTTGCATACTTGAACGCTTCAACGACAGCCTTCTGCTGGTTCTCGGAGAGGCTCTTCCACTTTGCTTCGTTCATACCGATGAAGGTCGTGCATGTAATATGTCCGGTGAAGGTGATGTACTTCGCGGTCTCCTGCAGGTTGGCGTTGCTGAGGTTAGCCATATCTGCCTCGCAGGCCTCGACCATTCCGGAGCTCATCGCAGTGTAGACGTCGCCCCAGGGAACGATGGTCGGGTTTGCGCCGAGGGTCTTCATGAGGCCGACATATACGGGGTTGTCGGGAACACGGATAGCTAGGCCGTCAAAGTCGGACGCAGCACGCACCGCCTTATTGGAGAGCACATAGCGGGAACCGAGGGAGAACCAGCCTACAGCGTGGAAGCCGTTGCCGTCAGCGAGTTCGTTGAACTTGTCGAGGATTGGCTTGCCGTCCATTAAAGCCTTCTGTTCTTCCACGGAACGGAACATGAACAGAGATTCGAAGCAAGACAGAGCCGGTACATAGGAGCCCCACATACCGCCGCCGGAGCAGCTGATGTCAAGGTCGCCGTTGACTACCTGCTGGATTATCTCAGACTCGGAGCCCATCTGTGAGTTCGGATAGATGACTACATCGATGGTGCCGCCGGAAAGTTCCTTTACCTTCTCTGCGAAGTTCTCGCATGCGATGTGGTTGGGGTGAGTAGTCGCGTAAATTGTCGCGATCGAGAGTTCGACCTTTTCATCCTTCGACTTCTTTCCTGCGCAGCCTGTAAACATTGCAAGGCACAGGACAACGGCGAGGATGATGCTCAACGTCTTTTTCATAGTTTTCCTCCTTATCGTTAAGATATAAAAACCATTCTTATCTATCGCTTCCCCGCGCTGCGGGGCAAAAGCCTTATTTTACTGCTACAGCCAGAGCCTGTCCGCGGCGTACCAGTCATCCCACTCGTCGGTGCTCATCCATATATCCTGCTTGTCGTTTGTCACATGCAGGTGGTCGCGCAGCACTTCGTCGTGCACCTCGAGTATCCCGAGGCCGGGAGCCTCCGGAACCTTGATGTAGCCCTGGTCGATGATCTTTTCATTCTCAGTGCTGATGACCGTCGGCCACCAGGGATAATCGTTGTGGTGGAACTCCATGACCATGAAGTTTTCCGTCGCCGCCGCGACCTGTACGGCAGCCATAGCGGCGATCGCGGTCTCGTTCATATGTATGGCGACCGGCACTCCGTAGTCCTGTGCCATGTCGGCGATCTTCTTGGTCTCGTAGATGCCGCCGGCCGACAGCAGGTCGGGATGGATGATCTGCACCGCATGCTTTTCAAGCAGCGGAAGGAAGTTCTCCTTCAGGTAGATGTCCTCGCCCGTCGCAAGGGGCGTGCATGAATGATGCTGTATCTCCGCGAGCTGGTCTGTCATGTACCAGGGGACCATATCCTCGTACCACGCGAGATTGTACTTGTCCATGCGCTGCGCAAGCCTTATGCAGTCGCCCACGCCGATGTGGCCGAAGTGGTCAGTCGAAATGGGTATCTCGTAGCCGACTATCGAGCGGACGGTCGCGACGAATTCTTCCATCAGATCAAGACCTTTTTCGCTGATGTGAAGGCCCGTGAACGGCCCTGGGATAAGCGCGGTGTCGAGTATGGCGTTGCGTTCGGCATAACGCGCCAGCTGCTCGTCCTGGCTAAGCGAAGGATCCTTGAAAACCTTTCCGTAATTGCCGCGCCATTTCGCGCAGGCTTCCGCGTAAGCTTTGTCATATCCTGTCGGGCAGGTGAAGGCTCCTTCCTTTCCGAAAAGGATATCTTCAACGGAAAGATCCATCTTCATCCAGGTATAGCCCTTCTCTTCTATGCGTTTTTTGAGCGTGCGGCCCATTATCTCGCCGTCGCACTTGCCCTTGACGTCTGTATCGCAGTATACGCGTATCTTGTCGCGGAACTTGCCGCCGAGCATCTGCCAGACAGGCACACCATATGCCTTGCCCGCGATGTCCCAGAGAGCGCACTCCATGCCGCTCACGCCGCCGCCCTGATGCGAGTGATAGCCGAACTGCTTCATACGGCGGAACAGCTTATCGATATTGCGCGGATTCTCGCCGAGGAGCAGTCGTTTGAGCATCAACACGTACATGCGGCTTCCGTTCTCGCGGCACTGGGCGTAGCCTTCGATCCCCTGGTTCGTCATGATCTTGATCAGGGTCGTGCTGAACGGAGGCTCAAGATCACAGACTTTGATATCCGTGATCTTCAGCTCAGACGGAGAAGAATTGGTATTAACATGCTGCAGTAATTCTTCGTAGTTGCTGGTAGCCATAGCTATACCTCTTTTTTCAGAAAACAATTACCCATACAGTACAGAGGGTATCCAGGTACTCAAAGCGGGAACGAATACGAACAGTACCGCACACCCTATAAGCAAAAGAAGGAACGGAAAACTCGCTTTTACAAGACGTTCCAGCTTAATATTCAACAGTCCGGAAACTTGATAAAGAACGACGCCGAATGGAGGCGACATATTACCGATGGCAAGCGTATAAACAAATACCAAGCCGAAATATACAAGATCTATGCCCATAGACGCTGCCACAGGTGCAAGTATCGGAGTAAGTATACTTGTACCGCTCGTCATGAACATTCCAAATACCAGCAGTATCAATACTGTCAGAAGCATAAATCCTGTATTCGAAACGCCCGATTCGACTATTACAGCCGCAAGCTTATTCGGGATCCTTTCAATATTGAGCCAATATGACATTGCTACAGCGGCGCATATCGTCATCATGACCGTAGCAGTACCAAGGAATGATTCCTGAAGTATTGGCCAAATGTGTTTCCATTTAAGTTCCTTATATACAACAGAACCGACTATGAGCGCATAGACGGCACAGACCGCACCTGCTTCATTCGCAGTCAACATACCGCCTCTTAAGGCAAGAAGCAGACCGAACGGTATCATCAGCGCCCAAAATCCTTTAATGAAAAGCGTGATGATTTCCTTTAGAGATGCGATCTTGTCACGGCTGGGCTGATAGTTCCGCTTTTTGGAATAATATGAGACCATCAGCATCATAAGGAGAGCAGTAATGACACCCGGAAGATAACCCGAAGCGAACATTCTTCCCACTGATACATTGGCAAGCATGGCATATATTATCAGACCCATTCCCGGGGGGATGATCGGAGTTATCATCGAGGAAGCCAGAGTCACTGCTGCGCTGAAATCACTGTCGTAACCGCGCCGCTCCATCTCGGGAACGAGTATCTTGCATTCCATCGCCGCGTCTGCAGCTGATGAACCGGAGATGCCGCCCATGAAAACACTAAGCAGCACATTCACATGTGCAAGGCCGCCCGTCTTATGTCCCACAAGACCATCTGCAAAATCCAGCAGACGTTTTGACAGCCCTGCGTAATTCATCACTGCTCCCGCAGTAACAAAATACGGTATCGCAAGGTAGGAAGCATTCTCCATGGTCCCCGTAAGGCGCTGGATAAGTGTTGAAGAATCAAATCCAACACTGTTGAGCGATGTGAAATACGGGATGACTCCAGCAAACATCGCGACCCAGACAGGCACACCCAGAAGCATCAAGCCGACTATACATAAAATCGGAATAAGAATAGCAGGACTCATGATTCCGCCTCCGTGTCGTTATTTGCCGGCTTGAACTCTTTGATGGCTTTCAGGGTATTCTGGATCTCATATATACTCATAAAAGCAAAACCTGTAAGCGCGGAAAGGTCGAACCAGAGATATGAGATCTTCGTATTCGACATGATGCGGCCGCCTACTTTGGCGCAAAGATTGTATGAGAGCCAGGTGCCATAGACCAGTATGGCGATCAAAAGAAAGTGAGTAAATAGCCTTACGACTCTCCCTGCTTTTGGCGGTAGCTTGTTTACCGCCAGTTCGATCCCGTAATGCATACCCCGCCTCCAGGCCGCAGCCGCACCACAAAATACGAGCCATCCAAAGCAGAGCGTGATAACGTCTGTACCCGGGGTCCATGTCCAGCGGATCGTATACCTTAGAAGAGCATTGACCGTTGAGATAGTTATGCTTGCGATAAGCGCGGCCGTTGCAATGATCTCCATAGGATTATGAATCATCCATTTTAATGCATTCTTCAGTTTCATATGGGGTAATCATTTAAAAACTGTACCTGAGATCATGGACGATCAGTCCATGATCTCAGGAGATTAGGAGATGTATGAAGAAAATCTTCAATTGCCCTTCATTGCATTAACGCAGGTTTCATATACGCTCTTATCGATCCCTTCCATCTCAAGGATGCTGGGGAGAAGAGCTCTGAACGCATCAACGTCGACTTCCTCGAATCTCACGACGCTGACGCCCTTTTCTTCGAACTTGCCGATCATTTCCTCGGTCGATGCCTGAGCGTTATTGAAGATGGCTTCGCCCGCTGCAGTAAGCTCGTCCTTAAAGATAGTCTGGTAGTCCGCAGGGATGGAGTCCCAGACGGCTGCGTTAACTGCATACATCGACGGATTCATCATATGCTGAGTTATGCTCAGATAATTACTGACTTCATAAAGAGCGTTGTTATAGAGCAGTTCAAGATCTGCCTCGCATAGCTCGAACATGTTGGTCTGTAAAGCTGAATAGCATTCGGTGAAGGTGCTGGTTGTAGTCGGGGTCCCGCCGGCCGCCTTTACGAAGCTCTGTCCAATGGTTCCCAGACCGATGCGGAAGATATTGCCCTTCAAATCGTCAGGCTTGGATACGGGAACTTTTCCTATAGTGTTCCTGAAGCCCGCGCTCATATAAACGACCGGAACGATATTATGATCGTTGGCAAGCTCTTCTTCGACGCCCTGCCACCATTCAGATCTGGTAACGGATTTCAGTTCGTCGGTAGTTGTGCAAAGATACGGAAGCGCAGGCACTTCAGCCTCATGTACATAACCCGCGAGGAAACTCACGCTGCTGCCGCCCATTACGTTAGCGCCGTTTGCCAGCTGCTCGATGCATTCCTGACTGCTTCCAAGCTGATTGGATGTATACAGAACAAAATTGATCTTCCCGTCGGTCTTCTCTGTGATCTTGTCAAGCGCTGCCTGGAAGGTTCCGACATAGGAGGAGCCGTCCTTATAACTGCAACCTACGCTGAACGTGATCGGGTCAAACGAATCCTTTTCGTCAGGCTCCGAAGTATTCGCGGGAGCCGGAGCAGGTGTCGACGCAGGAGCAGAACTGCTGGCCGGAGTGCTTGCAGCCGGCGCAGGAGCGGCCTCCTTCTTTGCGCCGCATCCAACAACTAGTGTTAGACAGAGCATAAGCGCTAATAAAACAGTAAGTTTCTTTTTCATAAGGTCCTCCTTTACATTAATATTCTGAATATGATCATCCTGAATAGTTTTCTTCAGCCGCCGGCCAGCTCGGGAACAAAGAGGAGATCGTGTAGGGAAAAATGATTTCCGTGAAAGTTATCGATTTATCAGTTATATTTGCCGTTCCCGAGCGCGCCGCCGGCTTGACTGTTACGTCGATACATAAAATGTTACAAAAATGTACTGTATCTAAATAAATCATAAACGCTGTGCAAACGATTCTCCAATACTATTGCGTCTTATTTGCAAACATTTCTACTATTATCAGTAAAAACGCGCCTAAAAGCCAAGAACAAAAAGTCATTGTTTTTCGCCATTTTTCATGCTATTTGCATTATTGTTTAACCATTTTACCGCAATATTGACAATTTAGTATCAATCAAAAATCTTAACAACAACAAGCATTTGACGGAAAAACATCACATATTATCCTGCTATTTCGCAAACTATCCTGCTTTATTTGCGTTGTTTCTGCTTTTTACCACTGCGAATGATATATAATTTCTATGTTATACTTGGGATAATATGCGGAGGATGCCATGTCTACGCCGACTGTCCAGATATCATACACACCTCAGTCAGAGGTGATGTTCAAACTGTTCCACAACGAGGTCCCGGCCTGCAACAGGCCTTATTTCGCGCACTCGCATCCGGAATATGAGATCACGGTCTTTATCTCAGGCAAGGGGATCTATACGGTCGATCGAAAAAAGGACTACGATGTGCAGCCCGGAGACGTTTTCATCTTCCGCAGCAACGAAGAGCATTTCATGGGGACCATAGAGCCCGGCCATGATGTCAGGACCATAGGCATTCATTTCCTCCCGCAGATGGTCCTCTCGCAGAGCAGCAATCTTTTCGACATAAAGTATCTGAGAGCATTCCTGAACAAAGACAGCAGCTTCGAGAACCGGCTCCCGCGCGGAACTTCAGCGTCCGCGGACATAACGAGCCTCATGGAACAGATGAAAAACGAAGCCGACCAGAAGCTGCCCGATTATGAACTCATGATCAAGGTCAAGCTGTTAGCCATACTTGTCGAGATCAACAGGCATTACGAGTTCAGCGCGGACACAGATCTTTCGCACATCACCAATGAGCATTTCTTCCAGATATCGCGCAGCATGAAGTACATCGACGACCACCTCACAGAAGAGCTGCGGCTCGACGATCTCGCCGCCGTGGCAAATATGAGTACGTCGTACTTCTCTCACATCTTCAAGACGGTCAACCGCGTGTCGCCGCTCGACTACATCATCAGAAAACGAATAGATCTGGCGATGGACGAACTGCAGCAGACCAACAAATCGATACTCGAGATCGCCTATCACTGCGGCTTCAACAACACCGCGAACTTCAACAGGGCGTTCAGGAACAAGATAGGCGTAGTGCCTTCCGACTACCGTAAACAGGCAAGGCTGAACATTCTTAAAGATTACGATTAAGCTTCTATTTCATTACAAAAAGACGCCCCGGGGAGCGTCTTTTTATCTTGTAATTCATTAACATTTTATGGTTGCATTATCGTTATATGTATGCCATAATTTTACATATACAGCGTCGCAGGCTGTCGCTGGTATTTACATACGTATTTTTACGTGTTATTATATTGGAGATACAGATGAAATTATCCGAACTGCTTAAGCTGCTAAAGAATATGGGGTGCTATATCATACGTCACGGGAAAAAGCACGACATCTGGATCAGTCCGCTTACAGGACGTAGATTCACGGTCCCGAGACATTCCGGGAAAGAGATCCCTGCAGGAACGGCAGACAGCATCCTTGAAGCAGCCGGGAAAGAAAAGGACGGTCAAAACAATGGCTAAGTATGTTTATCCAGCAGTTTTCAGAAAAGAGCCGGAATTCGGTTATTCAGTATCGTTCCCCGATATCATCGGTTGTTTCACGTCGGGCGACGATCTGGCAGAAAGCATCGAAAACGCTTCTGACGCGCTGGCGCTGATGCTTTACGATATGGAAGAAAGCAAGGCCGCCATACCCGCGGCAAGCGATATCGCTTCGATAAAATGCGAAGACAGAGAATTCGTCTCTTACGTGACATGTGACACAAAAGTTTATCGCAGAAGGCGCAATACCCGCGCCATAAAAAAGACCCTGTCGATACCTGCGTGGATGAACGACGAAGGTATCGCAGCGGGTCTGAATTTTTCGCAGATCCTTCAGGAAGGACTGCTGGCCAAACTGGGGAATTAAAATACGGTCTCCCGGTACCGCTTATTCGAACGGATATACGAAGCCTGCCCTTTCACGGGTCTCGGTGCAGATCTGCGAAAGCAGCATCGTTTCCGCAAGCGGGGCTTCAGGGCTTTCCATAAGGCCTTCGCGCAGGCATTTCTGCACGTGGGCAGCCTCAAACTGGAATCCCTCATTCTCGAACGGGAAGCTCAATGATTCTTCCTCACCCTTGACTACGGGTATTCCCTGAATACGTTTTCTTATGATAACCGTATCGGGGTTGCGGTGTCTTGGAATGTAGACGGTCGCCTTTTCGCAGATGATCTCGGTGTCGAAAGACCAGCCGAAGATCGAGCAGGTTATCAAAGAAGCTGTTTTGCCGCCGTAATCGAGCATCAGGCTCGTGGTCTCGTCGACTCCTGTGCGGCCTATACGCATGGTGCTGCTGACCTTCGGAGTTTCCGTTCCCATTATGAAAGTATTGGCTGCGAGCGAGTAAATGCCTGCGTCGAGCAGAGCTCCGCCCGAAAGATCCGGATTTAGAAGTCTGTTCGAAGCATCAAGGTCTTTCTTGCCCCAGCAGGTCGTGGAATGAATGGCCTCGATCTCACCGATATCGCCCGAATGCACAAGCTTCTTCGCATACTGCCATGCGGGGAAGAACCTCGACCAGAGGCCTTCCATCAGGAAAACGTCATTCGCCTTTGCTGCGTCGATCATGCGGCGGGTCTGTCCCAAATTGATAGAAAAAGGCTTTTCGCAAAGTATGGCCTTGCCTGCTTCCGCGGCCGCCACGACGTTTTCTTCGTGCACCATGTGCGGAGTCGCGACGTAAACGACGTCGACGTCCGGGTCTTCGAGCATCTCAGCATAGCTGCCGTATGGCGTTCCGCCAAACTTTTCGCAAAACTCGCGGCTCTTTTCAATGCTTCTTGAACCGGCTGCTGCCACATAGCCGTCAGACACGTACTGAAGGCAGTCCGCAAACGTATTTGCTATGCGTCCCAGGCCGAGAATACCCCAGCCTATCCTGTCTTTTTCTGAAAGCGCCATCGCTGTTCCCCCTTTACCACTTAGTGTCTCCATCCTGAGTTACGATCTCGGAACCGGGCATGCCGACTGGCGGACGGATGAAGCCCGAACGCACCTCGGCGAGTTCTTCGCTGAAATCAAGATGCCTGAACGGCACGGCTTTTTCGTCTGTTTCGAACCATCCCATGAAATCATCCCAGATAGCTTCCGTCCATGGGCTGTCGACCTGATAGGCCGCATATACGCCCTCTTCTATGCGCTGGAAGCCGAAGATGTCCTGAACGTGCGATTTTTCGGCGTCGACAGCGCATATCTCGGCCAGGTGAGGCGGTATGAATATGACGCCAGCGCTGGTTCCCAGAACCACATCGCCGGGCAGGCATACGGCTCCGTCGATAAGGCAGGGAACGTTGATGCCGCGCAGCATAGTCTCGCGGAAAGGCGTCGGGTCGCTTGCCCTGTAATAATACTGACATCCCTCGATCTTTTCGATCTGCTCAAGGTCTCTTATCGAATGCCAGCAGACGGCTCCCGCGCCGCCATTTTCTTTCATCACGGTCGAAAGATTGCCGCCGACCGCGCAGCCCTGAAAGCCTTTGCCAAAGACGTCATATACAAGAACGTCACCGGGCTGCATCATGTCGACGAGCCACTGGTTGATGTTGCCCTTACGGCCTTCGTGTTCCTTGCCGTAATTTCGAATGTACTTATCCATATCGGGGCGCACCGGGAGGTAAGACCCGATCAGCGCACGGCCGACCATGACCGGCTGTTTTGTTGCCCTCTTTAGGCTTCCGACGAACTGAAACTTGTAGCCTCTCACGAATAGAGACTTCCATGCCTCGGTGACCGTTATGTCAGCGATCCTTTTCAGCACATCGTCCGGGACCTTCGGGCGCCCGTCATCGAAACGCTCGCCCTTCCAGAGCGGAGTGAGTTCAATAGTATTCTGCTTGTTGTTCAGATCCATTTCATCGCCGCCTTTACATATCACAAGCCTTCGCCTGTGCGTCAACATACTACTATTAATGTTATCGCAGGCGCATGTACAGCTCAAATACTATCCGTCTCATTTATGATACTTTCCTGCTTTGCAAAGAAAACTCCGGGCCGATCCCGATCAGCCCGGAGCAGTATTACATATTGGCTTTGTGTTCCATCCCTACTCTGCCGGCACGGGGTCGGTCCAGTAGTTCTGGCCGTAGATGTCGGTGAAGCGGAAGAGCACGAGCACGTCGCCGCCGACGTAGGTGTTGCTGACGGTGAGCTCGCCGTCGACCACGAGCTGGTCGCCGAGCATGTAGCTGTCGCTGTAGGTGCCGTCGTATTCGTAGTAGTCGCAGAGGAAGTCGATCTTGTCGCCCTTCTGCAGCTCGTAGAGACCGCGCGAAACGGTCTCGGTCTCGCCCTCAACGTAGGCGGGCTGGGCTCCAGCGACGTAGCCGTAGGGCTGCTCGCCGGTGAAGATGATGATCAGGTCCATGCGCTCGCCGTTGATCATGCAGGGCACGCGGCCGGTCATAACGTAATCGCCGCCCTCTTCGGAGGTGCTGACGTGGTAGTAGGCCACGGGCTGGTCGTTGATCGAGAGCCAGGAACCGTCGTAGTTGCCGGTGAGGTGGCCCTTGTCGTCGAACTCGTAGACGTTGTCGAGGCCGAGGTCGATGAAGCCTTCGCCGTCATCGTAGAACATGTTCATGTCGAGGCCCTGGACGAGGTCCCACTGGTCCTGATCGAGGACGATGCGGTAGACTTTGTCCTCGTAGAGCTGCCATACGAGCTTGGACGCGTCGAAGTGGTTCTCTTCGATGTAGGCCGCGGTGTCTTCAAGGCTGAGCGAACGGCCCGTGAGCAGGCTCGTGAGGTCGCCGGTGCCGCTGCTGCCAAGGAAGAGGTTGAGCAGCTGGCCTATGTCTTCGGCGCTCTGGCCGCCGGTAGCCACGTTGCCGAGGCCGCTGAGCAGCGAGAACGGTGAGCTCGGAGAGCTCGACGCCACCTGGCCCGCGGTCGCCATTCCGGCAAACTCCTTGATGCAGTCGGTGTATTCGTCGTCGAGGCCTATGCTGCTGTAGATCTTGTCAGCCTGGTTGACCGTGCTCTTGGTGCGGTACGGGAAGTAGATCGAGAGGCCGTAGGCGTTGGTCATATTGCCCATGCGGTTGTACTTGACCGCGCCGAGCAGGGTGTCGGCGAGAGCCTTGGCTTCGTCGGTGCCCAGCAGGCTCGCGAAATGCACCAGGTCGATCTGGTCGATGGAGCTGGTGGAAAATTCTCTGGTATTGCTGCGCGCGTTGGAGACGGTCTTGTAATCGTCGGACGCGATGAGGTCTTTGGTATCCTTCGAGAACGCGGTGAACACCTTGCCGAAGGTCTTGGAGAGCTCAGCCAGGTCGACGACGGAAAGAGTGGTCTTCTGGCCGCGGCACTGCTGCGCGCAGACGTCGACAAAGTCGTCGCAGATCTTCTGGCCGATCTCGACGGTAGGCATCGAGGTGTTCTTTGAGAGCTCGGTGATCCAGTTGGTGTAGTACCAGCCGACGCCCGGTTCGGTCTCTTCGGAAGCGACCATATAATCGGCGTAGTTGGAGAGCATCAGCGCGTTCTCCGCGGTAGCCATGAGGCAGGTGTCGAAGCCGATGAAATCGAACTTCTGGCCGGCTCCCTTGAGGGCCTGGTTGATCTGGGCGAGGCTCATCGAGCCCGCGTTCTTATGGGTCTCGTCATAGCCGTAGCCGCTGATGGAACCGCCGCCGTGGTCCCAGAAGATGAGTATCTGGCGGTTGGCCGGGTAGTTCTTTGCGCCGTATTTGATGAAGCTCTCGAGAGTGTCGGGGCTGGTCATCGCGCCGTTGCCCGCGTTGGCCTCGAGCTGCTTGAGCCCGCCGTTCTGTATCCTGTAGATCTGGTTGACGGAGTTTGAGATGCCGTTCACCTTCCAGCTGCTGCAGCCGCCGGTGTAAACGATGATATTGACCTTGTCGGACAGGGTCGCGCTGGCCATCTCCTTGAGGTCGTTGGTGGCCATGCCGCTGCGGCTCTCAAGGTCGGCGCCGCACATGTAGACCATGATGGTCACGGTGTCCTTGCCGTTGCCTTTGATGGTGGTGTACTTCTTGCGCGCTTCGCTTGCGACGTTCCTGTTGAGCTTGCCGTTATTAGAAGCTATGGACCAGCTAGAAGCGGGAGCCGTTCCGGGGAGGAGCCCCGAAGCGTTGGATCCGCTGAAAGCGTTGGAGACCTGCGGTAGCCCGCTGAGGGACAGCAGATTGCTTACGAGGCTGGAGCCCTGTGAGCTCTGGGTCTGGGCCGGCTGGGAAACGGGAGTCTGGGTCGCAGGAACCGTTGACGAGCTTCCGCCTAGCAGGTTGCCGAACAGCCCGCTGAGTCCGCCGCCGCCACCGAGGAGCAGCACTGCGATTATCAGCAGCAGAGGGAGCTTGCCGCCTGCCCTGGTGCCTGCCGCGCGTCCCGAGCTCTGCTGGCTCTGTCCGCCTTCCTGCGGCTTCTGCGGGCCTCCGGGCACCGTTCCGCCGCTTCCGACCTTGCCTGTGCCGAGGCCTTCGCCGCGCTTGTAAACGCCCTTGCCCTGGCCAGTAACGTTAGTTTTTCTGCCTTGCGGCCTGTTATCGTCTGCCATATATCTTACCTCACGTAAAAGCGGTAAAAACCGATATCTAACCGAAATATTATATCTGTAATACCGCAAAAAGAAAAGACCCGCAGTCATATCTGCGGGTCAATCAAGCTTAAAAACTGATCATTTCATCATTTTAAACCTGAAAGGCGCATGACCGCGGACCCCGAACTTGTAGCCGAAGGTATTGCCAGCTTCAGGCCATTTGGCCAGATCTGTCATATAAGCGGCAGAGGTCACATAGAGTTCATCATTATCGGGGCCTCCGAATGTGGGACAAGTGACCTTTGAGACAGGCATGGGAAACAATTCAAATCTTCCCCTCTGCGGGTCAAGCAATAAGAGGCATCCAGCATTCCACACAGCGATCCACAGATGATCGTTTTCGTCGATGGTCATTCCGTCTAATACCACATCGTCGGCAAAACCATCGAGTCTGAATACGGTCTGTCTGCTTGAAAGGCTACCGCTTGCAGAATCAAAGTCAAAAACATCAACGGTCTTAAGAGCAGAATCGCAATAGAACATATGCTTTCCGTCCGAGGACCATGCAAGCCCGTTAGACACGGTAACTCCGTCGAACAGCAGATGCACGCGCAGATCATAATCAAGGCAATAAAACGCCGCTGAGCCGGGTTCTCCCTTGGAGCCGAGATAAAAGCGGCCATCCGGGCCTACTTTGCCATCATTAAATCGTAAGCCGCGGAAATCAATGTCTCCGCAAAGCAATTCGGAGCTTTCACCAGGTTTCACCAGCCTTATGTCAGTCCTTGACGCAGCTATGATACGTCCGTCTTCGGTAAGAGCGATGCATCCTGGATCAAAGTCCAGAAACATAGACTCCGTTTTTTCGGACGCATGGTCAATGCGGCGCAGCTCTTTCCCTCGAAAGTCCAGAGTAAACAGGCAACCGCGCCTGTTATCCCAGAGCGGACCCTCGCCCACGATCAGGTTTTTGTCGTCCGCAAGCCAATAATCCATATAATCCATCATCTTTCCATCTCCGCAGCTGCTCTCATAGCATAAGCTCTCATAAATCCGAAAGCGTAACTCTGAGGAGCCCTGCGCTTAGGCCCGTCGACCATTATCGGGTGATGATCGGGATTTATGAAGCCTTGATAATCATACTTAGCAAGCAGCTTGAATACCGGATAATAATCAAAATAGCCGTTGTCGAGGAAAGTCTCGTCAAAGTGCGGCAGAGGCTCTGAAATGTTGCGCACATGAAGCACGTCGACCCAGCCGTTCTGAAGAGCAGTCTCAAGATCTGATAGCAGATCTCCAAAACCATCCCCACCTTCAAGCCAGCAGCCGCAACAAAAGGTCATAGCGAGGATCTTGTCGCCTGCTATGCTGAAGGCCTTCTTATAATCGTCAAAGCTGGTTATCAGCTGAGGAACTCCGCCTATGCACTCCTTGCACGGCGGATCGGACGGATGCAGCGAGAGTTTGAAATTGCAGCGCTCCGCGGTAGCCCTTACGCCGTCGGCAAGGTACGCGAAGTTGTCCCACATTTCCTCTCTGCTGTAGCCTCTTTCAAGAGCGGCGTAGTATTCTTTTTCAAGAGCTTTCCACCGCGCATCCTGATCAGGATTATACCAGGCGGGCTTGCCGAAGGGCGGAGTTTTACTGTGAACAATGGCATCAATATCTGTAGTTCGCACAACTGCGCCCCTGTTGGTCGACTCAAGCCCAGAGGAGAAAATGAAGAATGGAACGAAGTCAAGCTCAAGTCCCTTGATGCCCAGAGACGAGCACGCTTCGATAAACTCGTTAAGCTGATGCATGGTACCCACACGGTCTCCCGTTCCGAGAACTATGCTTGAATTAAAGGTAAAGAGATTGCTGTGTATGTACTCCATCTTTAACCCGCCGTCATGTACCCTGTCAACGACGCGTTTAACAGAATTATAGTCGTGCTCGGCTACAGGAAGTGCATAATATGTATAGTCAATGCCAAGCTGTCTGATGAACAGAATATCCTCATCATCGAAATTTTCAGGCAGCCTTGTAATAAATCTGTAGTTCCAGTTCATTCTTTTTCACCTTGCTGCTGTATATCTTAAGAGATAAAACCTATTTGAAAGTGAAAGGATTGCAGGCCTGTTCCTCATAGCATAGCTGTGCTAAATGACCCCCATCAACCGCAAGCTGCGCACCGGTCGTAAATGCGGCCTGATCGCTTGCAAGGAAATAAGCTGCGTTTGCAATATCGTCAAAATCGGCAACATTCTTCCAGAACATCGGGCATTTATTATGAGGGTTGTTTACGAGAGCAGGATTCGCCATATAACGCTCTGTCCTGATTCCTCCAGAAACAACGGTATTGACACGTATATGCTTGTCGCCGAGTTCAACTGCAAAAGCTCTTACAAGCGCATGAAGCCCTCCCTTTGAAGCAATATAGGCAGTTTTTCCCTTGAATGCACGTTCAGCGCCGTAAGACCCAATCGCCACTATGCTGCCCTCTCCAAGCTCAAGCATATGCTTTGCGGCATTGCGCATGAACTGGAAGTTCCAGCCGAGGTTTGTGTTGACTACGTCCATCCACATGTCATAGTCAATGTTGAACAGGTCGGGCGCGGCATTGTTCAGATTTGCCGCGCAGAGTACGATGTCATGAACAAGGTGTCCCGAGGCCTTGAGCTCATCAAACATCTTTATCATCTGAGACTCATTACATACTTCAAGCCCATAGCCCCAAGTCTCAACCGCCGGGAATTCCTCTTTCAGCCTCGCGGCAGCTTCCTTTGCTCTCGTGTCGTCACGGCTTGTGATACATACGTTATATCCTTCTTTTGCGAATCTTCTTGCTATTGCGTAGCCGGTTCCATTAGTTGCACCAGTTACGACCATTGTTCTGTTCATATCGTCTCATTCTTTCTCCCAGAAAACCGGGTATTCTTTTATCGTTTGCAATTCTTTATGCGTAAATCAGGTTCGGTAGGAAGGTTATAAGCCCAGGTACGAAAGCAAATATGAGCACCAATACCAGCAACACTATGATAAAGGGCATGCTTGCCTTGAATACCTCCGCGGCCCTTATGCCAAGAAGCGGTGATACCAGATACACTATTACACCGAAAGGAGGAGTGAGTGCACCTATAGCCGACATCAGGCACATTATGATACCAAACTGTATCAGATCTATGCTGAACTGATTGACCAGAGGAAGCAACAATGGAACTATCATGATCATTACTGCTCCGCCGTCGATGAACATTCCGAGTACCAGGTAAAGCAGAATGCACAACAGGTAAAAGCTCGTGTAGTTCAGATTGCCATCCATAAGGCTGTTGGTTATTGAAACGGTTATGCCTTCATAGCTCATATACCAGCTGAAAGCGTTTGCCGCGCAAATCATAATTACAACAGTCGCGCAGCTGCAGACAAAGTCCTGGATTATTGGCCATAAGTGCTTCGGCTTTATCTCTTTATAAATTACCGTTCCAACGAAGAACGCGTAGACCGAAAGAATTGCTCCGCCTTCGGTCGCGGTGCAGACTCCGAAACGCAAAAGCATTATCAAGCCGAAAGGAATCACCAGAGCCCAAATTGCCTCACGCATCAGGTGCAAAATCTCTTTAAAGCTTGCCATCTTTGTCCTTGAAGGCTGATAGCCGCGTTTCCTCGATATTATTGAGACCAGTATCATTTCGGCTATGCACATTATGATTCCAGGAACATAGCCTGCAGTAAACATCTTTCCCACGGAAACATTGGTTATGCATGCGTACATAATTAGTGTTATTCCCGGAGGAATGATAGGAGTTATCAACGAAGATGCTGCTGTTACAGCAGCGGAAAAGTCTTTATCATACCCGTGGCGCAGCATTTCCGGAACCAGTATTTTGCATTCCGATGCGGCATCGCCTGCAGCTGAACCCGAAAGGCCACCCATTAAGGTTGAAAGAAGAACATTTACCTGGGCAAGGCCTCCTCGCATCTGTCCAACAAGAGCCTCTGCAAGATCCATGAGCCTTTTGCTGATCCCAGCGTAGCTCATGATCGACCCTGCCATGATAAAGAGCGGGATTGCCCATGTGGAGCTCGAATCGAGCTGGGCAACGACCCTCTGAAGTATTAGATGGGCCGGCATTGACGTATTTATGAATGCGAGGTAGGGAACTACCGCACAAAACATACTGAATACAATGGGTATGCCGAGTATGAAGCAGACTACCAGTATAATGATTGGAACAAAACTTAACATATCCGCGCCCCCTTAACTAATAGTCGAGATCGGGCGATCTTCCCATTCTTTTGCGGCTTCTTCCGGGCGGAATATCAGCTTGTAAAGATTGATTAAAGAATAAATCAGTATAAAGGCGAACCCCACCGCAATAGGAATATCCACAAAGAAATACGGTATGTGCCAGTAAATCGTTGTGCGTGTCCATGCAGCATTTGCAAAACTTACGGCAAGATAGGTCACATAAACAGACAAAACTATAAGAATTATCTGCGTGACTATCGCCATTGCCCGATGCATCCTTTGGGGGAGCAAATTAACGAACACATCGATGCCGTAATGCATCTTTGCGCGGTATGCCGAGGCCGCACCTATAAAGACAAGGTACGAAAAGCATATTACGACCAGCTCATCTATGCCGGGAATGGAATTATTGAAAACATAACGACCTATTACATTGATGGTAATCAATAAAAGCGACATAACACCTGCAGCCCCTGCTATTACAGTCGGCAGATTATATAGAAGCCACAATAATACTTTTTTCAGTTTCAAGGTCTGCCTCCTATCTAAGAAAGAAGTCTCAATACTCCCGCGCCGGGCTCTTGTCCAGACGCGGGAGATAATCAAACTAAAACGTTGCAGTGTCGGTCAATTGTTTTAGAGCCGCTAAATCAGTAGCTCAAAGTCTCAAGCATTGCCTTGTAGTTATCTACAAGACCGTCAGAGTACTGGGTCATGTTGGGATACATGTTTACTGCGATCTTTGCGAACTCTTCGGTGTTAACCTCATAGACGTTGCAGCCTGCATCCTTGAACTTCTGAACAAATCCTGCATCGCCAGATTCCTGTTCTTCGCCGAAGCCGTATGCTGCCTTGTAAGCAAGTTCGGAGATTACGGCCTGATATTCTGCCGGAATCTGCTGCCAGGTGGATTCACTAAGGCAGATGGTGTCTGCGCACATAATGTGGCCGGTGAGAGTCAGATTCTTTGCGACTTCCTGAAGCGAAGAATTGAACATAGTGGAAAGCGGAGCTTCAGCTGCTTCAACTACACCCTGCTGCAAGCCCTGATAAACTTCACCCCATGCAAGCTGTACGGGAGCGCCGCCAAATGCCTTCCAAAGTTCGCTGTAAATGACGTCTCCGGGGAACCTTACCTTCATACCTTTGATGTCGGAAGGCTGCTGAACGGGCTTTGTAGAGAGGAGATGACGTGTTCCAGTATAGAACAGGGTCAGGATACGAAGGTTGGACTCACTTGCCAGCTTATCGGTCTTTTCACTGTACCAGTCGGTGGTTCCGACAGCAAGTTCCTGCCTCCAGTTCTTGTAGAGATACGGTCCATTGATGATACCGAAGTCGGCATCATAGTCGGTGTAGTAACCAGTAGAGAATATGGAGAGGATAGGTGCACCCTGGTTGACCATTTCAACTACGTCAGCCTGGCTTCCGAGGAGTCCGTTAGGATAGAACTCAAACTTGATGTTGCCGTCGGTAGCTTCGGTAACGGATTCGCAAAACTTCTTCACACAGATGTACTGCGAGTTGGTCTCTTCAAGAGTCATGGCCATCTTGATAGTGATGGGATCCATGGTTTTGTCAGAGCTGGTCGCAGCAGGAGCCGCGGGAGTATTTCCGCCAGTCTGTGCAGGCGCGCTGGTTCCGCTATTCTGAGCGGGTGCCGGTGTCTCTTTGCTTCCGCATGCAGTAAATGCAAAGATCATGCAGAACGCAAGAACAAGTGCCAATACTTTTTTCATTTGTTTACCTCCATTTTACTTTTATCAGAACAGGACCGGTAAGCGAGCAATTACATATTGAATACTACTTTTCCAGTCAGGCCTGTCGAGAACAGTTTAAATGCTTCGTCGCCGTCTTCGAGCTTAAAATGGTGAGTAATAGTCTTGTCAAGATCGACGTGTTTTTCTACAATGAAGCTCATCATATCATCATAAACGCCTAAGCCGCCTACATAAGAGCCTTCAATCTTTACCTCCCTTCTTATCCAGCATCTGCTGTCGAACGAGAACGGGGCGTCTTTATTAGGGTCAAGAGCGTTATTGGAAACGCCTACAAGTACGATATGTCCTCTTATGCCGGCGACCTGGGAACTAAGCCAATGCATCTGAGGAGCTCCGCAGCAGACAAGACCCTTCATAACACCTCTGCCTTTTGTAAAATCTTCGAGCCATGTCTTGCAGTCGTCTTTGATAGAGTTTAGAACGTAGTCGCAACATTCTTTCTCTATGGCGAAGTTCAACCGATATTCACTGATATCCAGACCGACAACCGTTGCACCCATGGCCTTTGCAAGTACCCCTGCAATCAGTCCGAGCGGACCGAGACCATAAATAACAACAGGCTCATTGCCAGAGACTTGCAATTTTCTGAGAGCCGCATAGGCTGTGATAACTTGGCATCCCATAAGAGCTCCGACATCAAACGATATCTCGTCGGGAAGAGGAACGCAACAAGCAGAATTGATTACAGTATATTCTGCATTTGTTCCAGGGAGACCCAGCCCCGGATTCTTGCGGTGTTCGCAAAGATTGAACTCTCCGCGTCTGCACGCCGGGCAGTGGCCGCATCCCTGGTGATGATAAATAGTTACCCTGTCACCGACCTTAACGTTTGTAACGTTTTCTCCAACCGAATATACGATGCCAGCGCCCTCATGACCGCTTGCCATTCCGTATTTGAATGCCGATGCGCCCGCGCCAGTAGCGCCGAACTTACCAGAAACAAGAAGGTCGTGCGGAGCCATAAGCATATGCCTGTCTGAGCCGCAGATAGCAGATGATTTAACCTGTATGACGGCGTCGTTCGGACCGGGTTCAGGTATAGGGAATTCCTTTACCAAGGTTTTTCCCGCGCCGTCAAATATTAAGCCTTTCATACTTCACCTCCGTTTATGCCATGTTGTTATTAAGCTGTAAAAAGCGCGCTTCTATCTTCGAAGCTTTCCAGACCTCATTGTTTATCAGTCCGGATAAAAGCTTGAAAATACTGAATATAAACGTTTCTATAATACAATAATCATCAGAGTACTTCTGTACCGTTATTGCTTCAATAACTCCTTAAAAACACAGTCATGTTTCTGCTTATATCCGCTTTTGGGACGTTGAAACGTTTCTATAATCAAATTTTAGCGCAAGGTTTTCGCTAAGTCAACATGAATAATCGACAAACCATGCATTTATTTTTTAACAATTTTTCGACTTAATTAACGGGCATCACACCATGCTGGGATTTCAGAACTTAAGAATCTCTGTTGACCCTCTTACCTCTAGCTTACACTCCCCTATTACACGTCCACAGCTGTTTATTCCCTTAACCTTATTAATTAATGTATTAGCCGCTTTCTTTCCTATTTCATACATCATCAAGTTGACTGATGTCAGCGAAAGATACTCCACAAACTTTTCAGTATTGGAAACGATTACGGCAAAATCTTCCGGTATCTTCATTCCATTCTTTTCTGCCGCGGTGACGAGCTCAAAAGCTATTTCAGACTTATTTGCGACGACAGCTTTAAGAGTGTCAAGTTTTTTGTTCAGATCTTTCAAAAGACATACATCTATATCTATTCCAGCGGCTTGCGCAGCGTCAACATAACCTCTGTAGCGTTCTTTTTCCTCATGATCTTTTATAGCACCCGCCAGGAAGGTTATTTCACGATAGCCCAAATCAATCAGGTATTCCGTAGCCTTTTTTGCAGAACCATAAACATCATAATTAATATAGCTTACATCAGGTTCATCGGTTTTCCCGTTTACTATAACAAAAGGCACCCCCGTTTCGCGCATTGCATTTATATGGGCTTCCTCATCCACCGTGCCGAAATCTTCCGTCGGAATCATGAATATGAGACCATCAACGGACTTATCTTCCCAGGCACTCAAATAATTGAATTCGCTTTTATTGCTCCATAAGCCAGTCATTATACGATATCCATTATCGTTGGCTACAGACGAAACTCCGTTGCTTATCATTGATGCCGTATCACGATAATCGTGCAGACAATTGACTATACCTATGCATTTACTGCTACGGGTGCGAAGCCCCTGAGCTATACGGTTTGCAGTATAATTCAATTCTTCTGCGGCCTTAAGAACGCGCGTGCGAGTCTCGTCGGTTATCTTTATGCCCTCGGTGTTATTCAGGACATACGAAACTATTGAGATACTTACACCCGCTTCCTTTGCAACATCTTTTATCGTGATCTTATCTGCCAAAACGTCGACCTCTGCAAACTCTGTTTTAATATATTATAACTCAAATACAATCGAAACGATTAACTTGTTGAATAAACAGACACATTATTCGACTACTAATAATGTGGAAATTAATGTTGTTTCAGCACGAATAAAGAAAAACTATCGCGCGCCGTGGTGGGCGGGGGTGGAGTCGACGTTCAGCGGCAGGAACAGATAGCCGTTGGCTGTCCCCCAGCGGAGGATCTCGTCGACAGCCTTGACGCTGAACAGCTTTATGTCGTGCTGAAGGACGACCGAGACCTTGTTGGAAGAGATGCCCTTCTTTACGAGCTCGGTGACGACAGAGGTCTCTTCGGTGCCGCCGCCGTCAGCGCTGCTGACGTTCCAGTCGAAATACTGGTAGCCCCGCGCGGGCAGCTCCTCGCGCAGCGCGCTCATGATGCCGCTGCAGTATCTTCCCGCGACCGCGTTGGAGCTTCCGCCCGGGAAGCGCACAAGCGGGGTCTCATAGCCTATCTGTTCGGATATCATGTCCTCGAGCTTCTGCAGGTCCTCAAAATACGCGTCTACCGAGGAATAGCAGGTCCTGAAATCGTGGCTGTAGCTGTGGGCTCCCACGCTGTGGCCCTCCTCGACCATGCGCTTGCAGATATCGAGGGACCCCATGACGCCGATCACGAAGAACGTGGCCTTCGCGTCATATTTTGCGAGGGTGTCGAGGAGCCTCGGAGTATAGCCGCAGGGACCGTCGTCGAAGGTCAGGTAGACCACGCGGTTCTTGCCCGTGATCTCGCGGCTGACCTCGACGAAGTTGCCGTAGCTGTCGGTGACGCCGTAATAGACGAGCCCGCCTGACTCGCGTATCTTCACGTACGGGGTCATGTCACCGAGGTAGACGTCTGTGCAGGTATAGTCCCTGAGGCCTTCGCCGAAGGTGAAGCCTACGGTGCTGTCGAAGGGTATCACGGAGCCGTCCGGGATCTCATATTCGGGTTTCGGCGCGGCAGGCTCTTCCTTCTCCGCGCCGGGCTTTGCGGATACCGTCCGGACCGGCTCGTGGCGCTCGAAAGGATTCGGTTCTTTCACCGTTTCTGTCGTGATGATATTATACGTATCTTCGGCAGGTTCCTCCGCGGGGACCTCTTTTTTCGCCGCGCCGCAGCCGCAAAGAGCGGCCAGGAGGCACAGCGCGAGCAGTAATGAAATTGTGCGCTTTATTTTTTCCATACGATGCAAAGACGGCGGCCGCAGGGGCCGCCGTTTCATCTTTTATTCGTCGAGTTTCACTATCGCCGCGTCGAGAGTGGCTATCGCAGAGGCGTCGAGCTCGCGGTCGAAGGCAGCGGCGTTCTCCTCCACCTTCGCGCGGGTCTGCGCTCCGACTATGCAGGTCGAGACGAAGTCTTTCTGCACGGACCAGTTGAGCGCTATCTGAGAGAGCGGCATTCCGCCGTTTTCGGCTGACACCTTGTCCATTACCTTCAGCAGCTCCTGCACCTTCGAGAACATCGGTTCATGGAAGTGCTTGTAGAAACGGTTGCGGCTGTCTGTCGGAGCGAACTCCTTCAGCTCGCGGTGCACGCCTGTGAGTATACCTCCGCCGAGCGAACCGTAAGTCATCACGCCCATGCCTTCGGAAGCCGCCCACCTGATGAGCTCCTCGCTGTCGCGGTTGACCATCGAATACTGCGGCTGGAAGGCTCCGATCTCGCCGTACTGCCCGGCGTCCTGGATCTGCTCCTTGCTGAAATTCGAGACGCCGATGTTGAGGATCTTGCCGTCGCGCTTGAGGTCGTTCAGCGCTCCGATGGTCTCCTCGAACGGGGTGTTCACGTCGGGCCAGTGTATGAGCATCAGGTCGATGTGGTCGGTCTGGATGTTCCTGAGCGAGTCTTCTACCTGGCCGATCACGGCGTCGCGGTGGCCGTTGCGCACGTAGGTACTGCCGTCCACGAAGAAGTTGCCGCACTTGGTCGAGATGAAGAGCTCGTTGCGTATGCCCAGCTGCTTGAGGGTCTTGCCGAGGAAGCGCTCCGCGGCTCCGTTGTTGTAAGCTGGAGCGGTATCGATGAAGTTGATGCCGCAGTCGAAGGCCGCCTTGATCGCGTCGACTTTGGTCGCCTCGTCGTAGTTGTCCCAGCCTACTCCGCCCATTCCCCAGGTACCCAGGGTCATGACGGACACCTTCATTCCGGTCTTTCCGAATACTTTATAGCGCATGTGTTCCCTTTCCGAAGCGTCGATGCTTCGCCTTTGCTGCCCCTGAGTCTTCCGGGCTCATCTGAACGTGAAGAAGCTCCTCAGGGTCTCCGTGATAGTGCCTATGGTCTCCGACGCCTCCTGCAGCTTTTGCGCAGCGGCATCGCGCAGTGAATTGTATGAATCGATAGCGGGGTTGAGCTTGTTGTTAAGCGTATCGTTGATGTTGTCCATGGTCTCGTGGGCCTTCTCGACGGCGCCCTCGACCTGGCCGAGCGCGTCTTCCGCCTCGACAGAAAGCTCCTGGACCTGGCTGTAGGTCTCCATGAGAGCCTTGTAGGCGTTGACGATCTTCGGCACATAAATGATCGCCAGGACAGCTATCGCAATGATGACGGCTGCCAGTACCGCGTATTTCACGACGCGGGCCTTATCCTGCCTGCGCTTTTCCGTGACGAGTTCCATGAGGAGCTCGCGCTCGCTCATCTCTTCGACCGGCTTTTCAGCGGACCCGGCGTTCTGTTGTTCAAGCTTATTCGTTTCCATATCCCGATTATACATTAACAGCGGAGCTCAAATCAACGGCGAGGGACCGCACAGCGCCGCACAGGGTCTGCGCTGCCGCAGGGGCCTGCGCCGAACCGCCTCCGACCGACGCCGCCGCGACCGCATATACGATCGCGACTATGATGACAGCCGCGAAGAAGACTATCCACATCTTCCCCACGAAGCCTATCTTGCGTTTCTTCTTGTCCTTGCCGTCCCCGGTCTTTTTATCCTGGACGGACGGCTTTCCGCTTTCGTCCTTCTGCGCTCCGACAGCTCCGTGCACGGCGTATTTCCAGTCGAGTATCTCGCCCTTGGAATTCACGCTCAGATCTATGACCGCGGTCTGCTGATTTTCGAGGGTGAACTCTATGACGCCCTCGCGCCTCGTCTCCTTGCTGCCTGCGACGAAGCTCACGCGGTACGAATCCGCCGCGACCTGCAGGACGAAGGAATTCGTGGTTATGATGCATTCCTTCTCGTCATATCCGAGCGACGCCGCGGCTACGCGCAGCTTTATATCAGCCCCGAGCTTTTTGACCCCGAAAACGTTGAACAGAATATTGGCCATTACAAACCTCCGGAAAACTTACGATCAGGGAATACCGCCGCATCCGGGCACGCCGTCCGCACACGCGCTGAATTATTCCTTAACTATTATTATATCGGTCCTGCCCCCGCCAGCACAATAGCAAAACTCCCGCGGGCAGCAGGTATTTCTCTCCCGCAGCCCCGACAAATGCCCCCTCGCAATCAATTTACATTTTTTGTATTGACTATGCGATATTTTACTGTTATTATATTTTCAACCAATTTATTCCAACGCAACCTTGCACTGCGGTTTCTTTTTAAAAGGGAAGTTTTTATAGTGCACAGCGCCATTTGAAAAAGGAGGCTCCACATGACCGTAATCGATGAAAACACTATCCTTCTCGACCAGATCTATGTATCAAAACCCGACACGACCGAAGAACCGGTCTTCGCATACGTCAGATTCTTCAAAGACGGCGAGATTGGCTTTTCGGTGCTTGACGAGGCATTCTCTGACCCCGACTTTTCAAATTGCGGCGTTTTCTGGGTCAGGCCGGAGGACTTCCCCATCGTCTTCATGCCCTACGTCGACAGCAGCGCGCATTACAAAAGATATTCCGAACTCGGAAGGCTCCGCAGCCGCAAGGCTTCATACAACTGAGTTCTCTCAACGTAAACGCCGGCTCATCTCCTGCGCCGGCCAGGTCACATCCGCAACTTTTAAATCGATCTGCGGACCCCGGGCCGTAACCTGTTGAGCCTGCAGAGACATATCCTTAACCAGCCCAAAGGCCGGCCTTGACAAAGGTGCATGAAATGACATTCCACTTCACTTCCATGCACCCGATAAGCGCATTTAGGTGCACAAAATCTCATTTCTCAGCAAAACATACACCCGGTCTGCTGCCAGCCTTTTTTTAGGCCCGCTAAACCTTGATAATTGAAACTAATGGTGCATAGAACCCGGACTTTTCTGGAAATCATGCACCATCCGGTAAACAGGAGCACGTCTAATGGGATATTATGAAGATCAAATGCGATTACTGGTGCACGAAAAAGAGAAAGACATAAATTCGCGCACCCGGGCTATCTCGCGTCTGCCCGAGGGCAAAGTCATCACGACCAGGAATCATCACAAACCGGTTTTTTACCGACTGTCAGAGCGCGGCGGCAAGAAAAAACGTACTGTAATAAAAGACCTGGACGAGCTTGCCGCCCTGCTGCGCAGTGAATACCTGACCATGGTCACCCCCGCCGACCAAAAGAGAACAGCGGCAATGCAGCAATGCCTGAAAACCATGACAGAATACCGTGACGACGACGTCATACTTGAGAAAATGATCGGGCGCGTCATGAAAAACAGCAGTCTGCTGCGTGAAATGATGCCGGGGGCGTCGGCGCTGCAGATCGAGGCCGAACTGAGAGGCAGGATCCTGAAGTCAGCCGAACTCTCGGCATGGGAAAAGGCTCCGTATGCGAAGTCGGATTACAGGCCTGAAAACAGAGTGTTTATGACCAGCCGCGGGCTCATGGTCAGGTCGAAGTCGGAGGTGATCATCGCGGAGCTGCTTTATGCCTACGGAATCCCGTTCAGGTATGAGGAGCTGCGGTTCATCGACGGGACGGCGTACGCGCCGGACTTTACGATCATGAGGGCTGACGGCAGCATCGTGTACTGGGAACACATGGGGAAGGTCGACAGCTTCAGGTATTTCGACAGGCAGCTGTCAAAGCTGAGGGCCTACTATACCGAGGGTATCGTGCTTTGGAAGAACCTGATCATCACCTTTGACGACGAAAACGGCCTGCTGAGTGCGGCTGAGATAAGGAACAAGATCGAGACCATGATACTTGTGCACTGAGCATGCGGGGTGGAGCGCAGTGATATTGCGGACCGTGCATGCATGAACCGCGGGCAAAAAAACTCCGGGCCGCCGTTCGACGGTCCGGAGCATGTTATGATCTGTCTGGAATAATTCCGGCAGCCCTACGCCTCGGCCTTCCAGAGGCCGTGGAGATTGCAGTATTCGTAGGCCGCGACGGCTTCGTCGCCTTCGGCGAGCATGAATACTGCCTGGGGCTTTTCGCCGGGCGCGAGGGCCTTCTTCTGGAAGCCCTGCTTAGTCTCAAGCACTATGAACTGGATGTAATGAGCCTCGAGCATGGGGTGTTCGACGGAGCCGACGGTCACGGTGACCTTTGCGCCTTCGGCCTCAATGACGGGCACGTGCTTTTCGCCGGCCGCGTCGGTAGTGTTGGGCTCGAGCTTCTGCATCTTTTCTCCGCAGCAGACGACGGGAACGCCGGAGCTCACAACATGAACGATGATGTTGCCGCAATGATTGCATCTGTAGAAATCCATTTTCAAACCTCCTGAAAACCAGCTGAAAATATTATTGTCCAAGTATAATATATGTTTCACAAGACGGCCGGTCAAGTGAATCGTGAAGAAAAAAGGCAGATTAGGCCAATCGTAGAAACTACGTAAAAATAGCCGGGAGTGCCAGCTAGGGCTGCCGCCAAATACTATGCCGCGACCCCCTTGAGTGCCGGCCATGGCCGCCGCAAAAAGTAGCGTGAACGGGCCAATAATCAATTGACATCAGGCGGGTTTTATGATAAAAAAATAACAGCAAAATTGATCTTTAAGGACGATCCCGTGAGGTCGGCAAGATCGAGAGCATCAGCGAAGCCGTGAAGGCTTTGCATCCGTTGGCGCAGGGCTGCGCCGCAGGTTTCGTGTGTTCCGCTCTGCCGGCTTAGGCAGAGCGTTTTTTATCGGGAGCCGCAAGGTTCCCGCAGGCGGCAGGAGGCTGCGATGACTTTCAGAACGCAGGAAACGATACTGAACGAGGCTAAAGAGAAAGGCTGGAGCGTTTTTCCCGGTTTTTGCGACGTGCACGTACACTTCCGCGAACCGGGTTTTTCTTATAAAGAGACCATAGCGACCGGCACCCTTGCGGCGGCGCGCGGAGGCTTCACCGCCGTCTGCCCCATGCCCAATCTCGATCCCGTGCCGGGCAGCCTCGAAGAGCTCAACGTCCAGCTCGGCATTATAAAGCGCGACGCGCTTATAGCCTGCGTCCCTTACGGTTCCATCACCCGCGGGGAACGCGGCGAAGAGCTTGCTGACTTCGAGGCGATGGCTCCTTACGTCGTGGGCTACACCGACGACGGCAAGGGCGTGCAGAGCGAAGACATGCTGCGCGAAGCCATGCTCAGGGCAAAGGCTCTGGGGCGGCTCATAGTGCAGCACTGCGAGGACAGCAGCCTCAACAGACGCGGGTGGATCCACGACGGCGAATACGCGAGGCTCCACGGACACACCGGCATACCGAGCGAGAGCGAATGGCGCCAGGTGGAACGCGACCTTAAGCTCGCGAAGGAGACAGGCTGCGCCTACCACATCTGCCACATCACCACCAAGGAGAGCGTGGAGCTCGTGCGCAGGGCCAAGGCCGAGGGCGTCAACGTCAGCTGCGAGGCCATGCCGCACAACCTGCTCATGGACGACATGATGCTTCAGGAAGACGGCCGCTTCAAGATGAACCCGCCCATACGCGCGAAGGACGACCGCGAAGCGCTGGTCGAAGGCCTGCTCGACGGCACCATAGACATGATAGCCACCGACCACGCCCCGCACAGCGCCGAAGAAAAATCGCGCGGCCTTGAAAAGAGCGCCTTCGGGGTCGTAGGCCTCGAGACGGCATTCCCCCTGCTCTACACTTACCTGGTAAAAGAAGGCGTGATCGGCCTCGACAGGCTCCTGCACCTGATGACCGACGCTCCGCGAAAGCGCTTCGGGATACAGGCAGGCGAAGGCTGCACGGTCTGGGATATGGAGAGCGTATACCGCATCGACCCCGCGGAATTCCTCTCGAAAGGCAAAGCGACGCCCTTTGAGGGCTGGCAGGTCAGCGGACGCTGCATGGCAACTGTATATAACGGCAAAGCCGTATACGAATATTAAGCGAAGGAGCAACAAAATGGCTAAGAGAACCGACATCAAAAAAGTACTCATCATTGGCTCAGGCCCGATCGTCATAGGCCAGGCGGCCGAATTCGACTACGCGGGCACCCAGGCCTGCCTCGCCCTCAAGGAGGAGGGCTACCAGGTCATCCTCTGCAACTCGAACCCCGCGACCATCATGACCGACACCCAGATAGCGGACAAGGTCTATATGGAGCCCCTCACCCTCGAATACGTGGCAAAGATACTGCGCTACGAGCGCCCGGACGCGATAGTCCCCGGCATAGGCGGCCAGACAGGCCTCAACCTCGCTATGCAGCTCGAAAAGAAAGGCGTCCTCAAGGAATGCGGCACCCAGCTGCTCGGAACCCCGGCCTCGAGCATAGAGCGCGCCGAGGACCGCGAGCTCTTCAAGGAGATGTGTGAGGCCATGGGCGAACCGGTCATCCCTTCGGAGATCACCTACAGCCTCGAAGAGGCGAAAAAAGCTGCTGAGGATATCGGCTATCCGGTAGTGCTGCGCCCGGCGTTCACCCTCGGAGGTACTGGCGGCGGCTTCGCCTACAATGAAGAGGAGCTCGTCGAGGTCGGGACCAACGCCTTCAGGCTCTCCCCAGTGCACCAGGTGCTCGTCGAAAAGAGCGTCAGGGGCTACAAGGAGATAGAGTTCGAGGTAATGAGAGACTCGAACGACACCGCGATAACCATCTGCGGCATGGAGAACGTGGACCCGGTAGGCGTGCACACCGGAGACTCCATAGTCGTGGCTCCGATACTTTCGCTCAATGAGCACGACCTCAAGATGCTCAACGACAGCGCGATACGCATCATACGCGAGCTCAAGATAGAAGGCGGCTGCAACGTGCAGTTCGCGCTGAACCCCAACAGCAGCGAGTACTTCCTTATCGAGGTCAACCCGCGCGTTTCAAGGTCGTCCGCCCTCGCCTCCAAGGCGAGCGGCTACCCCATCGCCCGAGTGACGGCCAAGATCGCCATGGGCATGGCTCTCGAAGAGATACCCGTAGCCGGCGGCACCGCGGCCATCGAGCCCAGCCTCGACTACATCGTAGCCAAGTTCCCGCGCTTTGCCTTCGACAAGTTCACCGACGCGCCCAACACGCTCGGCACCCAGATGAAGGCTACCGGCGAGGTCATGGGCATAGGTTCCAACCTCGAGGAGTGCTGCCTCAAGAGCGTCAGGTCTCTCGAGACCGGCGTCTGCCACTTCCACATGCCCAAGTTCGACCTGCAGACCAACGACCAGCTCTTCGACTACATCAGCGAGTTCCGCGCCGATGGAGTCTTCGCCGTGTTCGAACTGCTGCGCAGGGGCGTTTCGGTCGAAAAGCTGCATGAGGCGACCATGATCACCCCGCTCTTCCTCGAGAGCTTCGCGCGCATCGTCGCCATGGAAAAGAAGCTCGCGGCAAACCCGCTCGACATGTTCACCCTGCAGGAAGCCAAGGTCATGGGCTTCTCCGACAAGTTCATCTCCATGCTCTGGGGCATGCCCGAGACCGAGCTCTACGAGATGCGCAAGGGCTTCGGCATAGTGCCGGCCTTCCGCATGGTCGACACCCTGCACACCGGCAAATACATCGCTTACCTCTATTCGAGCTACACCGGCGAGAACCAGTCAAGGCTCACAGATAAAAAGAAGATAATCGTGCTCGGAGCCGGACCCATCCGCATCGGCCAGGGCGTCGAATTCGACTATTCGACCGTGCACGCCGTGCAGACCATAAGGCGCGCGGGCTATGAAGCCATCATAATCAACAATAACCCCGAGACCGTCTCCACCGACTACACCACGGCCGACAAGCTCTACTTCGAGCCGCTGACCCCCGAAGACGCCATGGCGATAATCGATTTCGAAAAGCCCGAGGGCGTCATCGCTTCGCTCGGCGGACAGACTGCGATAAACCTCGCCCAGCCCCTCATGGAGCGCGGCGTAAAGATCATCGGCACCGACTGCGAGGCCATCGACCGCGCGGAGAACCGCGACAGCTTCGAAAAGCTGCTGCTCGAGCTTGGGATCCCGCAGCCTCAGGGCAAGGCGGTCACCGACATCGAGGAAGGCGTCGCCGCTGCGGCTGAGATAGGCTACCCCGTTCTGGTGCGCCCGAGCTTCGTGCTCGGCGGCCGCGCGATGCAGATAGTCGCCAACGAAGAGCAGCTGCGCCACTACCTCAGGAGCGCGGTGGAGATCGACGCAGACAAGCCGGTGCTGGTAGACAAGTACATCCAGGGCAAGGAGGTCGAGGTCGACGCGATCTGCGACGGACGCGACGTCTTCGTGCCCGGCATCATGGAGCTCGTTGAGCGCACAGGCGTTCACAGCGGAGACTCCATCAGCGTCTACCCGTCCTTCTCGATCTCCGACAAGGTCAAGGGCATCATCCTTCAGTACGCAAAGAAGCTCGGCCCGGCCATAGGCATAGTCGGCCTGTACAACATACAGTTCATCGTGGACAGCAACGACGACGTATACATCATCGAGGTCAACCCGAGGTCCTCGAGGACGGTCCCCTTCCTCTCGAAGGCGACCGGCTACTCGCTCGCTGACATCGCGACAGAGGTAATACTCGGAAAGAGCCTCAAGGAACAGGGCATCTTCGACCTCTACCCGCCCGAAAAGAAGCGCTGCTACGTCAAAGTGCCGGTCTTCAGCTTCAACAAGATCAGGGGCCTCGACGCCTACCTCTCGCCCGAGATGAAGTCGACCGGCGAAGCCATAGGCTACGACGACAAGCTCAACCGCGCGCTGTTCAAGGCTCTGCAGGCGGCAGGCATGAAGCTCAGGAGCTACGGCACGGTCTTCGCGACCATAGCAGACAAGGACAAGGAAGAGGCGCTACCGCTCATCCGCCGCTTCTACAACCTCGGTTTCAATATCGAGGCGACCGAGGGGACCGGAAGGTTCCTCAAGGAGCACGGGATCCGCACCCACGTGCTCAAGAAGATCAGCGACGGCAGCAACGAGATCACCGAATCGATACGCCAGGGCCACATCTCGTACATCATCAACACCCGCGATATCGGTTCGAGGAGCCAGGAGACCGACGGCCTGCAGATCCGCCGCGCCGCCACCGAGAACAACGCAACGATATTCACCTCGCTCGACACCGTACGCGTGCTGCTAGACGTTCTCGAAGAGACCACGCTGACGATCTCGACCATCGACGCATAAAAATGAAGCAAGGGATATTTACGATACAGGAGAATACGAGGCTTGCGGAGGGCGTCTACAGGATGACCCTTCTCGGGGAGCCGGACGGGATAAAGCCCGGGCAGTTCATCGATATACAGCTGCCGGGGAGGTTCCTGCGCAGGCCAATCTCGGTCTACGACGCGGGGGACGGCTTCGTGAGCGTCATCTACAAGGTGCTCGGCAGGGGAACGGCTGAAATGACCGCTTTTGAGCCGGGCATGCAGCTCGACGTGCTGACGGGGCTGGGCAACGGCTACGATCTTTCGAAGGCCGGGGACTCTCCGCTGCTGATAGGCGGAGGCGTCGGCATACCGCCGATGTATCTTGCGGCGAAAAAGCTGCTGGAACGCGGCGTTGAGCCGGCTGTCGTTCTGGGCTTCAACTCCGCCGCGGACGTGTTCTGCGCAGATGAGTTCAGAGCGCTCGGCTGCGAAGTGAGGATCGCGACCGCCGACGGCAGCGTGGGCGTAAAAGGCTTCGTGACGGACGCCCTGCCCGGGGAATGCAGCTTCTTCTACTGCTGCGGACCGACGCCGATGCTCAAAGCTGTCGCGAAGGCAGTGAAAACAGAAGGCCAGTTCAGCTTCGAGGAGCGCATGGGCTGCGGTTTCGGAGCCTGCATGGGCTGCAGCATAATGACAAAGAACGGCGCAAAGCGCGTCTGCAAGGACGGACCGGTGTTCGGCTCGGAGGAGATAATATGGGAAGACTGAACGTTACGCTCTGCGGGATAGAGCTCGACAACCCCGTCATACCAGCCTCCGGCACCTTCGGCTACGGAGCAGAGTTCGCGCAGCTGTATGACATCAACATTCTCGGGACCTTCTCGTTCAAGGGAACGACAAAGGACCCGCGCTTCGGGAACCCCACTCCGCGCATCGCCGAATGCGAGAGCGGTATGCTCAACTCCGTGGGCCTTCAGAACCCGGGAGTGGAGCACGTGATCGCGCGCGAACTGCCCGAAATGGCAAAGTATTTCCACAAGCCTGTGATGGCGAACGTCAGCGGTTTCTCCGTGGAAGATTACGCGTACACCTGCGAAAGGCTCGCCGCTGAGCCGCAGGTGGGCTGGATAGAGCTCAACATCAGCTGCCCCAACGTTCACGGCGGCGGAATGAGCTTCGGCACCGACCCTAAGGCAGCGGCGCAGGTCACTGAGGCCGCGCGCAGGGCCTGCGGAACAAAACCGCTGATAGTAAAGCTCACGCCCAACGTCACGGACATCGTCAGCATCGCTAAAGCCTGCGAGGCCGCCGGAGCCGACGGCATAAGCCTCATAAACACCATGCTCGGCATGCGTATAGACCTTAAGACCCGGCGCCCGCTGCTGGCCAACACCACCGGCGGCCTCTCCGGCCCGGCTGTCTTCCCTGTCGCCCTGCGCATGGTATATCAGACCGCCGCGGCCGTCTCCGTACCGGTCGTCGGCATGGGCGGCGTCAGCAGCCCCGAAGACGTTATAGAGATGATGCTCGCCGGAGCATCCGCAGTCGAAGTCGGCGCGGCGAACCTCCGCGACCCCTTCGCCTGCAAAAAGATCATAGAAGGGCTCCCTGAAGCGATGGACAGATACGGAATAGACCGGCTCGAAGACATCGTCGGAGCCGCGAGAGCATAATAAACGCCGCCGTAAGGCGCAAAGAAAGGATACACCATGGGTAAAGACGTGATAATCGCCTGCGATTTTCCCGACAAGGAGACGACTCTTGCGTTCCTTGACCGTTTCACAGGCCGCAAACCCTTCGTAAAGATAGGCATGGAGCTGTTCTACGCGGCCGGGCCGGACATAGTCCGCGAGATCAAGGCAAGAGGCCATAAGATCTTCCTCGACCTCAAGCTGCACGACATCCCCAACACCGTAAAGAGCGCGATGGCAGTGCTCTCAAAGCTCGACGCGGACATCTGCGACCTGCACGCCGGCGGAGGTTCAGCGATGATGAAGGCAGGCCTTGAAGGCCTCACGAGAGCCGACGGGTCCCGCCCCCTGCTCATCGCGATAACCCAGCTGACCTCGACCGACCAGGAGACCCTCGAAAACGAGCTGCTTATCGAAAGGCCGGTAAAGGAAGTCGTCATGAGCTACGCGAAGAACGCCAAGGCAAGCGGGCTCGACGGAATAGTATGCTCCCCGCAGGAGGCAGAGGCCGTGCACGAAGCCTGCGGAAGGGACTTCATCACCGTCACCCCGGGCATACGCTTCACCGACGGTGAGCTCGGAGACCAGAAGAGGGTCATGACGCCCGCCGCGGCAAAGGCGATAGGTTCCGACTACATAGTGGTCGGCCGCCCCATCACCCGCGCGGCAGACCCCGTCGCGGCATATGAGCGCTGCGTCGCCGAATTCATCGACTGAAGACCGGCCTCCACAGGCCGAAGAGATAAAGGAGAAAGACATGGACCGATCAGAACTGATAGCAAGAGACCTCCTCAAGATCAAGGCGGTGTTCTTCCGCCCTGACGAGCCCTTCACCTGGGCAAGCGGCATCAAGAGCCCCGTCTACTGTGACAACAGGCTGACCCTTACCGCCCCCGAGGTCAGGAACGACGTCGAAAACGGGCTTGCCGAGCTGATACGCGAAAACTACCCGGACGCCGAGGTACTCATGGGGACTTCCACCGCGGGCATCGCGCACGCCGCTATCTGCGGCCACATCATGGGCCTTCCCATGGGCTACGTGCGCGGAAGCGCCAAGGATCACGGCAGGGGCAACCGCATCGAGGGAAGGCTGGAGCCCGGCCAGAAGGCCGTCGTCGTGGAAGACCTGATCTCCACCGGAGGCAGCGTCGTCGAAGTGGTCGAAGCCCTGCGCGAAGCGGGAGCCGAGGTACTCGGAGTGGTATCGATCTTCACCTACGGCATGAAGAAGGGCCTCGACAGGCTTGCGGCAGCAAACGTTAAAAACGTCTCGCTGAGCAATTTCGACGTGATCGCGAGAGTCGCCGCCGAGGAAGGCTACATAGCCGCAGGCGACGTCGAAAGGCTCATCGCATTCAGGAACGACCCCTCGGATGAAAGCTGGATAAAGAAATGAGAAGCATTATTGATACTGTAGACCTCAGCACCGCCGAGCTCGAAGAGCTCTGCAGGACCGCGCTGGACATGATCGCCCGTCCCGCCGCCTACGCTGACGCGTGCCGCGGCAAAAAGCTCGCGACCCTGTTCTTTGAGCCCTCCACCCGCACCCGCATGAGCTTCGAAGCGGCCATGTACGAGCTCGGGGGCAGCGTGCTGTCTATGACTGACGCGGCGACTTCTTCAGTCACCAAGGGAGAGACCGTCGCCGACACCTCGAAGGTCATAAGCTGCTACGCGGACATCATAGCGATGAGACACCCGCGCGCCGGAGCCGCGCTCGTCGCTGCCCGCAACGCCTCGATACCCGTCATCAACGCGGGCGACGGAGGCCACTGCCACCCGACCCAGACCCTCGCAGACCTGCTGACTATCTACCGCGAAAAAGGCGGGTTCGAGGACCTGACCATAGGCATGTGCGGAGACCTGCTCTACGGACGCACAGTGCATTCGCTCATCAACGCGATGTCGCGCTACAGGGGCGTGAAGTTCGTGCTCATCTCGCCTGACGAGCTGCGCCTTCCGCGCCACATCGTCACAGACGTGATAGAAAAGGCGGGCATCCCCTATGAGGAGACCGTCTCGCTCGAAGACGCCCTGCCGGAGCTCGACGCGCTGTACATGACGCGCATCCAGAAGGAGCGCTTCGACGACCCGGCCGTCTACGAAAGGCTCGCGGGCAGCTACGTGCTCGACGCGGAGAAGATGAAGCTCGCCGGCCCGGGCTGCATAGTGCTGCACCCACTGCCCCGCGTCGACGAGATCGCTGTCGACGTGGACGGCGATCCCCGCGCCTGCTACTTCAAGCAGGTCCTGAACGGCAAATACATGCGCATGGCGCTGATACTCAAGCTGCTGGGCGAAGCTGCCCGCGAGCCGCGCAAAGAAGGCCTGCCTCAGGGCGTCGATCCCGACGCGGAAGCGGCTGCGGAAGGTACGGATCCGCGCCGCTGCCGCAACCCGAAATGCATCTGCGCCTCCGAGCGCAGCATCCCGCATCTCGCGGCACGCTCCGCGGACGGTTCCCTCCGCTGCCTCTACTGCGAAGAAAGATTATAACGACAAAACGCCCCGGCCGGACCGGGGCTGCACCGCCGTTCCCAACGGGTCGCGGCGGTCTTTTATTGCGCTTTTCAAAATGCGGCGGATTTTTTATAATATTTTTGAAAAAACTATTGACCTTCCACCTTGTGGAAGCTGTATAAAGGACCCGAAGGCAGGAAAAAACATGAAGATAAAAACTGTTGAAGAGCTTGTCGGCATCACGAAAAAGAACATACGCTTCTACGAGGAACAGGGGCTGCTCGCTCCGGGGCGCGCAGAGAACGGCTACCGCGAATACAGCGGGGCCGACGTGCGCAGGCTCAAGCAGATCAAGTTCCTGAGAAAGCTCTACGTGCCCGTCGAGGAGATAAGGGAGCTGTTCGAGGGAAAGATCTCGCTGGACGGATGCCTCGAAAAGCACCTGGAAGGGCTCGACAGACGCCGACTCGACCTTGAAGAGATCAAGCGCATCACCGAAGGCCTGCTCGCAGAGCACAGCCCGCAGCACCCGCTCTCTATCGACTCGCTCGACATCGATTCCCGCCTTGAAAACATCGCAAGGCTCGAACACGAAGGGAGGAGATTCATGAACATCGACGTCAACGACGTGCACCGCAAAAAGACCTTCGGGGCGGTGACCGGAGCGGTGATCTTTATCGCCCTGATGGCCGCGGTCATAGCGCTGGTCCTGTGGGGCAATTCCCAGGACCCGCTCCCCGATATCATCCTGGTGACGATACTCGGGTTCCCCGCAGTCGCTATAGTATGTGTGATAATGGCGCTGTCCCAGCGCGTCAAGGAGATAAAAGGAGGAGAAGAAGATGAAGCTGCTAAGTATTGACACCTTCCCGGGCAGGGAATTCGAAGCCCTCGGTATGGTAAAGGGAGCGATCGTGCAGACCAAGCATTTCGGCAACGATTTCATGGCCGGCATAAAGACCCTCGTCGGAGGCGAGATCGCTGCATATACCGACATGCTCAACGAAGCGCGACAGATAGCGGTCAAGCGCATGGTCGACGAGGCCACGGAGCTCGGCGCGGACGCGGTCATCGGAGTGCGCTACGGCTCAGCCCAGATGATGCAGGGAGCCGCCGAGGTCATAGCCTACGGGACCGCGATCAAGTTCAAATAGAGGCATGATCATGAACCAGGTACCGACTTTATCTATCATATTCATGGGCGTTTCGGCAGTATTATCGGCCGCGATACCGGCCGCGCTGCTGCTATATTTCAAAAAGAAAAAGAAGGCAGACATTCTGCCCTTCTTCATCGGCTGCGCGGTCTTCATACTGTTCGCGCTGGTGATCGAAGGCGCGATAAACAGCCTGTTGTTCTCGTCTCCGGCGGGAACCGCGATACAGAGCGATCCGCTGCTGCTTGCGCTCGTCGGAGGCCTCATGGCGGGGCTCTTCGAGGAGACCGGGCGCTTTGCGGCTTTCAGGACAGTGCTGCGCGGGCGCCGCGAAAACGACGCGAACAGCCTGATGTACGGAGCCGGCCACGGCGGCATCGAAGCCGTGCTTGTACTCGGTGCCTCGATGATAACCAACATCGTGTTCGCGACGGCTATAAACAGCGGCGGCGCGTCCCTTTCTGCCCTTACTGCCGGAGCGCCTGAAGCGACGCTCAAAGCCATCGGCCAGCTGGCGGAGGTCCCGTCCTGGACCTTCCTTCTCGGGACGGCCGAACGCTGCCTTGCGATAACGCTTCACATCGCGCTCTCGGTGATAGTCTGGTTCGGCGCGAAGGAACCGGGCAAACTGTGGCTGTACCCGCTCGCTATAGCGCTGCACGCCCTTACCGACGCTGCAGCGGTATTCGCCGCGTCTGCAGGCGTCCCGACCTTAGCGGTCGAGGGCATAGTCGCGCTCTGCACTCTCGCCTCGGTCCTCATAGCTCTCGCCGTCTGGAAAAAGCATTCGGCGCAAAAGGCCACAGAATGATGCCTGCAAGAGCTGCACAGCATAGCCTCTGTTAGAACGTCTGCCGCCGGAGATCATTCCATCATTATCCTCGCCGTGACCGATTTTCACTTTTCTAAAAACGGTCACGGTAATACCGTGTCATTTTCGTAGCTTTCTCAAAACCGTCACTGTAAACCGCAATTTACCGTGACGGTTTTTCTCTTTTCCAGAAACGGTCACCATAACACCGTGACCTTTTTTCCAAATATACGGATCGGTCACTGTACCATTTATTGCCAATGTATTTGCTATATAGGCACTATGGACTGCAGAATGCCGTTATCAGCTTGTTGGCAAGCTCTGCGTCGAAGCCGTCTTTCCGGCTCTCGCTGAGTATCAGCAGGTGGATACCCGGGTAATATCCGTTATCCATAAATATCTCAAGATCTTCGAGCTTTTTCTTCCGGTAATCAGGCCGGTCGATCAGCCCGTGATGCCCGATGATCCCGATATCGCCTCGCCACCAGCGGTTTACGGCGAAGTCCGGGAACAGGGTCTTTCCGCCGATGACCATCGCCGGCTCGTATTTGAACTCACACCCGGTCGAAGCGATCATCCCCGATTCCAGAGCTTCGCTTTTAGAACGGAACAGCCCGAATTCTGTTCTGACGGCGCTCCTGTCGAACGGGACAGGATTCTGCCTTTCATTCAGACAATCAAAGGCCGGGTTAACTATCCGCCCGCCGGTCCGCCCCAGAAACATGTCTGCCGCAGGCTCGAATTCTTTCCCGAGAGATCTGCAGACAGCGTAAAGATCCAGAGGCCTGACGCGTGCCGCGTGTTCTGCCGCACGCAGATTTTCCCTTACGCAGCCTATCGCCTTGCAGGCTACGGTCTTGTTACGCAGAGCTTCAATGGCTGCAGCGTCCGCGACCGGATCGAGCCGTTTTCTGACGCGAGTCTTTCCGGTGCCTTCGATCAGATAAGGTACCGAGGCCCCTCCTGGATACCTGCGGTACGACAACATGCCCTCCGGCGCGATGGCTATCGCCTGCTCCATTTTGACAAGAAGCTCATTAAAAAAGAACTGTGAATATTGCGCGTTTATTGCATCTATCATATGGTCATATTAGCATAATTTAACAATAGTGTCAATTTGTTTATTCCTTTTATGTCATTCAAACTGATATAATAAAAGATAGAATGGGATAAAAGATGATCAGTTGTTCGGAGGCGGATCGTAACGGCGGCTTGGATTTCAAAGATTCGGACTATTGCGACAGTTGAGATCGCAAGGAACGGTGGATCAGATGGCAGTAATAAACGTATATGAACAGTATTTCGAGGCGGAATGCACCGCGAACGGAGTGGAACGCCGCGGCGGTTAAAATGCGGGATCGGCGCGCAAAGAAAATTTGCGTGACAGCGCCGGCGCAGGCATGTACGCTTGAGTCAGCGAATGACAGGCATATCTTGCAGGCAGGACCATGAACACTGCAAGGCGTTCGCATTCGCGGAAAGGAGATCCCGTTGAGCGGGCTTGGTGAAAGGATAAAAGAAAAAAGAACGGCCGCGGGGCTCACTCAGGAAGAGCTCGCGCGGCTGATACATACGACCCGGCAGACCGTGTCGAACTATGAGCTGGGCAATTCGGAGCCCGGCCTTGACGTTCTGCAGGATCTGGCTGTGGAGCTGCACTGCAGCGTGGCTGAGCTTATCGGGGAACCTCTGAGAGAAGACAGTGAGGATGTCTGCGGCGAAGCCGGGGCGGAAGGCAGAGCTGCTGAAAGCATGAACCGCCTGGAAGGGGCATACAGAAAAACCGCCAAGCGCAGTATCATCGTGCTCGCCGTGCTGTTTATCCTTGAAATCGCGATACAGCTTGCGCAGCCGTGGCTGCTGGCATATCAGGGGAAGACCTATGATATCACGCTTCGCCTGATAGCGTTCTACGTGCTGCAGAGCCTTATCGCGCTGGCAGCGGGGCTCTTCGCCGCAAGGCTGATCTATGCCGTGCTCGGGCGCCCCCGCCCGAAGCTGCGGGCTGCCCGTGTCACCGCCTGCGTTTTTCTTGCAGCAGTATTGGTCATTCACCTTTGGGTTCTCGCAGACCTGCTGCGCATGCATTTCGGGGCGGTCGCGTCTCAGGGCATCCCGGGCGAATACCGCGCGGAGACCACGGCAAATATCCTTTATAAACTGCACGAGGCGTTCGGCTTCAACACGTTTGTTTACAGGCTTTTCTGGCTGCTGGCAGGCGCTGCCGCAGGGATCCCGGATACGAAGCGCCGTTAACGATGCAAAGAAAGCTTGCCGCGCCATGTAGATTGGCAAGATAGAGTCAATAATAGATCCTTTGAAAACCCATTTTAACTACCGTGACCGATTTGGCAGTTAATGAAAAAGGTCACGGTTTTTTAGTGACCGTTTCGGGAAAAAATAAAAACCGTCACGGTAAATTGCGATTTACGGTGACGGATTTGGAAAAGTGGCGAAAATGACACGGTATTACCGTGACCGTTTTTGAAAAAGCACAAATCGGTCACGGCGTGGGGCCAAGCCGGCAGGGCTGGCAATCGCGCGGAGGCAAAGCAGCGGGCAGGCGGGGCTGGCAATCGCGCGGGGTCAAGGCCGGCTATTCGATCACGTACGGGGCGGCGCCCTGGGGGATCGGGCAGGTGTAGCCTCCGGCGGCCTTCGACTCGAACTCGGCGCGGGCAGCGGCGAGCAGCTCGGGCTTTTCGAAGAGGTCGATGCCCGTGAGCGCGAGCACCTTGGCGGCGTAGATGAGGCCCTTGTCGCCTATGGATGAGGCGCCGCAGCTGACGATTTGCCAGGAGTGGCCGGGCACCCAGGAAGGCTCGCAGACCGTGTTGAACTGCACTGTGGGGGTGAGCCAGCTGACGTCGCCGACGTCGGTAGATCCAGGCAGGAAGTCGTCGCCGTGGTAGTACGGCATAACGAAGTCGTTTAAGGCCTTTTTCCCGCCATCTGAGAGGGCTTTTACCTGTTCGGCGATACTTTCATCCTTCTGCGCGCCGAGGCCCGGCAGAAGGCCGTTTTCGGCGTAGGTCGCCCTGAGCGCGGCTGCGTAGGCCCACTCTTCTTCCGTATAGGACGGAGCGCCGAGCTCCGTCATTTTTTCGTGGACGAGCTTTTCGAGCACGCTGTTGGGAACGGTGTTGGCCGTACCGTCCACAAAGATGCGCTCGTAGGTGGTTTCGGTCATGAGGGCCGCGCCTTCGGCGATTTTGTCGACCCGCGCCTGGAGCGCGACCGAGTCTTCGACGGCGACGGAGCGGACCATGTAGAGCACGTCGGCCGCGGGCTGCACCACGTTGGGCGAGGCGCCGCCGGCGTTCGTGATCGCGTAGTGGATGCGGCAGTCGCTCTTCATGTGCTCGCGCAGGTACTGGACGCCGGTGTTCATGAGCTCGACGGCGTCAAGTGCCGAGCGCCCCATCTCGGGGTTGCCGGCGGCGTGCGCGGCGACGCCCTTAAACTTGTAAAGCACCTGTATGCACGAATTGCAGGTGCCCGTGGTCACCTCGTTGGTGTCGCCGGGGTGCCATGTAATGGCGGCGTCAAGCTTTTTCCACTCGCCCTCGCGGGCAAGGAAAGCCTTGGCCGCGCCGCCCTCCTCGCCGGGGCAGCCGTAAAAGATCACGGTCCCGGCGCGGCCGCTCGACGCCAGATAGTCTTTGATCGCGCACGCCGCCCCGAACGCGGCGGCGCCGAGCATGTTGTGCCCGCAGCCGTGGCCGCTGTCGGTCGCGCTCTGGCCGTCGCGCGGCTCGCGCGCGGCCAGCCCGGCCTTCTGCGAGAGCCCCGAAAGGGCGTCGAACTCGCCCAGCACGCCTATTACCGGCCTCCCGCTGCCGTAAGAACCGCAGAAGGCCGTCGGCATTCCGCCGAGTCCTTCCGTGACCTCAAACCCGGCCGCGCGCAGCGCCGCGGTGTACAGAGCCGCGCTCCTGAATTCCTTGAGCGAGAGCTCCGCGTATTCCCAGATCTTATGCGAGATGTCTATATACGAAGCCGCATTCGCGTCCACGAACGCGCAGGCTTTCTCAGCGAAGTCCATTTTATCCTCCTTAGCACGCGAGGCTCCGCGACGGGAGCCTCACTGAAATTTCCGTTAATAAAGAACCTTGCTCAGGAACTCTTTCGTTCTCGGGTTCTGCGGGGTGTTGAACACGTCCGACGGGGTCCCGCTCTCGGCGATCACGCCTCCGTCCATGAACAGCACGCGGTCGGAGACCTCCTTCGCGAAGCCCATCTCGTGGGTCACTATCACGGAAGTCATTCCGCTCTTCACCAGGCCCTTGATAACGTCGAGCACCTCGCCTACCATCTCGGGGTCCAGCGCCGAAGTCGGTTCGTCGAAGAGCATCACGTCGGGCTCCATCGCAAGCGCGCGCACTATCGCGAGCCTCTGCTTCTGCCCGCCCGAAAGGCGTCCAGGATGTTCCTCGGCCTTGTCCTGCAGGCCTACGCGCTCGAGCAGCGCCATCGCTATCTCGTCGGCCTCGGCCTGGCTCTTCTTCTTGGTCAGCACCGGCGCCAGCGTGATGTTCTCCTTCACCGAAAGGTGCGGGAACACGTTGAAATGCTGGAACACCATGCCCATCTTCTGCCTGTGCAGGTTGATGTCTATCTTCTTGTCGGTGATCTCGACGCCCTCGAAGAAGATCTGCCCCGATTCGGGTATCTCCAGCATGTTGAGGCAGCGCAGGAAGGTGCTCTTGCCGCCGCCGGAGGGGCCGATTATCGAGACGACCTCGCCCTTCTTTATGTGCTCGGACACGCCCTTGAGCACGTGCAGGGGTTCCGCCTGGCCCGCTATCTTAAAGCTTTTATGCAGATCGACTGTCTTAATCATGAGCCTTGAGTCTCCTTTCAAAGGTCCCCAGCAGCTTGCTGAGCACGAAGCAGAGGATGAAGTAGATGGCGCCTGTGATCATCAGGCACTCCATGGTCAGGTAGGTCTTGCCCTTGACGAGCAGGTAGGAAGTCATTATCTCGCCGACGAAGAAGGTCGAAGCCAGCGAAGTATCCTTGATTATCATTATGAACTCGTTGCCCAGCGCCGGCAGTATGTTCTTTATCGCCTGCGGGAGAACTATGCGCGACATCGTCTGCCTTCTGCTGAGGCCAAGGCTGCGCGCCGCTTCGGTCTGCCCGCGGTCGACGGCCTGGATGCCGCTCCTGAAGACCTCCGACTGGTAGCAGCCGCTGTTGATGCACAGCGCCACGGCCACGGCCATGAAATCGCTCACCGCGATTGGCAGGATCTTCGGAACGATGAAGTAACCTATGTAGAGCTGCAGCAGCATCGGTGTGCCGCGGATGACCTCGACTATCGCGACCAGCACCCAGTTGAGGGGCTTGAATCTCGACATGCGCCCGAGGCATATCAGAACGCCGAGTATAGCGCCGAAGAACACGGTTATGGCGGCAAGCACCAGCGTGTTCTTAAGGCCCGTTACGAGGAAGACCTGCCAGTATTTCGACAGGATCATCACTATGTTGGAAAAATATTCGCCCAAGGGAATTCTCCTTCAATGCGCCTTGCGGGCCCGCCCCAAAAGACGGACCCGCGAAGTGAGTATAAAGTGTTGTTATAAAGGAACCGGATAAGGAGACCGGATACTATTCTTCTACGTTGCCTTCAGCGTCGTAGCTTACGTCAGCCGCGGTGTCGATGCCCGCGAGCTCCTGGGCGTCGGTGTACCACTGTCCGTAGTAGCCGGCGTCGTAAGCCTTTGCGAGAGCCTTGTTGACCTTCTCGAGCAGCTCGGTGTTGCCCTTCTGGATGAGGATGACGTTGTTCTCTTCGCTCTCGTCCACGTTGAACTCGAAGCCGCTCATGGCGATGTTGCTGTTGCTGGCGATGATGGCCTTGCCGTTGCCCTCGGCTACGGCTACAGCGTCGACGTTGCCGTTACGCAGAGCCTCGACCTCGGTGCCGATGTCGGTGAACTGCTTGAGCTCAGCGCCGGGGAGCTGGTTCTCTGCCATCTGCAGCTGCAGGGACGCGGCCTGGACGGCTACGGTGAGACCCTTGTAGTCGTCGGCAGTAGTCCACTTGCCAGCGTTCTCTGCGAGCACGATGGTGACCTGCTTGGTCTCGTTGTCGCCTGCGTAGTAGTAATCGGAGAGGAGGAAGTTCTCAGCTCTGGACTCGGTGTAGGAATAGCCGGAGATCGACATGTCTACGGTGCCGCTCTGTACGGCAGCCTGGCAGGCGTCGAAAGCCATGGGCTTTATCTCAAGCTCCATGCCGAGCTCGGAAGCGATGAACTTGGCGAGGGTCACGTCGAAGCCGACGAACTGATCCTGGCCAGTCTTGGAAGTATCTACGAACTCCATCGGAGCAAAGTCCGGGGAGATAGCGACCGTGAGCTTGGGGGTCTCCTTCTTGGAAGAGCAGGCTGTGAACGCGAATACCATAACAGCCGCGAGCATGATAGCTAAAACTTTTTTCATTTTGTGAACTCCTTTTCTGTGGCTAAGTTTACGGGGCGGGGCTGCGCCCCCGACGCTTCGTTTAAGTATGGGTGCATTATAGTCGCATATTTATTCAGTGTCAAGCGATTTTTCTGCATTTTTTGGAGAATTTTATGCATATTTTGACCATTATGCACGCATTTTTGCATGAACGAAAAATGCGGCTCCGTGGAGCCGCAGATCGTTCGGGAATCGAAAATCAGTTTAATCAACTAATGTTCAGTTCTTTTGCGTAGGAATAAGATATGATCTCCCCTTGCGAAGTTTCTTTAAACGCAAGTTCTCTGTGCATTGCATCGACCAGCCTGTCAGTCTTGTATCTGCCATATTTCTCTATCACAGTATCAAGCACCGAAGTATCTTCTTCGCTAAGGATGCCCGTATCGATACCGATCGTAGGGACAAACCTGTAACCGACTTCCAGATCTGGCAGCAGAACTTCTTCGTAGGTGATACCGTCCAATTCCATTATTACATTATGCGCAACAGGCAAGGCGCCCATAGGCTTTGCCAAATACAACTGGCCGGTAATTGAATGCCCATACCTTTTATACGAAAGGAAATCGGCGTACCACAGTAGTTTCATCAATTTAACTTTAAAAAGATTGCTCACGCGGTGTGCGATAAAATTAACGGCCGCAATCAGTTTATCCAAATCAGGATAATACAATTCGGGAGATGCGTTTTCAACGACTGCCGCGTATTCCGCGTGGATAAGGTCGATATTATACTGGTCCTTTTCCTGACGTATTGCTGACAAAACACAAGCGACTGCGGTTTCATATTCCTGCCTTCCGTTGAAAGCATCTTCATGCTGCGTGATAACGTCCAAAAACCATACAGGGTCATCGCCGACACGCCTGAGTATCATATCATGGGCATTATCCTGTACCTGATGAGACTCATAGCGCGTGACAGTCTTTTCACCCCAGCCAAGCAGGCGGGCAAGAACGATCTGCGAAATGCCGTATTTTTTCCGTGTCGATATGATCTGCGCCGAATTGAGCAAGCCGTTTTGTTCACGATATGCGTCTTTCATTGCAATATCGTTGGATGACAAAAGAGCCTCGTCTTCCCATGTCTCCTGTGATTCCTCACAATAATAATACTGTGAAGGAAACAGAATATCCTGCCCTTTAAAGGACACGACATCTTCATCAACCATAACAGAAACACTGTGCTCTTTCATGCAGAACGGGCAAAACACCGTTTTCTGTTCTTTATTACCCATAGAAAAGCCTCCTACTTGTACGGAAAGACCTCTTTCGATAATGCGGTCTCAGCATAGTGAAACGACACTACTTTTATAATGTCATTACCGTAATTCTCAATTGACATAAGCTCGACTCTGAACTTTATATATACATCACCTCCGGGATCATAGACCTTGCCGAATTCCCAGAGATCCTTATCCGGAAAACGGTCGTCCGGAACAGTTCCAAGGTATTCCTCTTTAACTAATTGCGGAAGCTCACGCTTAAACACATCAACAGGACTCTCATCCGGAAACAGATCCGCCAGGGCATACTTATTCCTGTATTCCATCGGTTTAGTCTTTTCAGAGAGCCTGTCCTCGGCAAACACTATAACAGCGCCATTTTCAACGGCGTACTTCAGATTATCGATATAGGACTTGACTTCAAATTCAGGCTTAATAATTCGCTGAGACATGCAAGCTCCTAAAAGTATCAATTGATACTTTTATTATATTCCTTACCTGCAAAAAGTCAATAAAAAACTCCAATCTGCCGGTCCTTCGATCTATACAGTAATCTTGAAAAAGGAGGCCTCTGCCTGCCCTGCGATAGGCAGAGAGATGAAGATTGTTAGCTTTCCGGCTGTAAGGATGATTCAGACCGAAAGGAACCGGCTTATGTAATTGGAGTACGGAATTATGCTATATTGCTTTATTGTCTGCAGCTTCAGCCGTAAATAAGATTCGGCAAAAGCAGCGATATGGGCGGGAACAGTATTATCAAAACCAGAATAAATATCATGATCCCTATAAACGGCAAACAAGCTTTGGACAAGTCGGTCAGTTTAACGCCCAAAAGCCCTGCGACCTGATAAAGGACGATACCGAAAGGCGGAGTCATGTTTCCGATGCCAATCGTAAATATGAACATCAGTCCGAAATGGATCGGATTGATACCCAGCTTGAGAGCAATAGGCATAAGCAGCGGGCCAAGAATGACCACCTGTATGCTTCCTTCCATGAACATGCCAAGCACCAACAGAAGCCCCGCAACGATAAACAGGAATCCGACCTTCGACACGTTCATATTTAGAATGAAACTGGCAAGTGACTGCGGAACCTGTTCATAAGTCAGGAAATACGCAAGCGGATTCGCAGCACATATCAGGATCATTACAGTGGCGGTACCGAGCACAGACTCTTTAAGGATAGGCCAGATATGTTTCGGCTTGATCTCTTTGTACACCAAAGCGCCAACCAGAAGTGCATACCATGCACAGATCGCTCCGGCTTCGGTCGCGGTAAAAACGCCGCCTCGCAGCGCAAGTAACAGGCCGAATGGGATAGCAAGCGCCCAGATGGCGTTAAAGAAAAGCCTTCCCATTTCCTTCAAAGAAGCCATTTTATCACGAGATCCGCGATAACCACGCTTTTTCGCGACAAAGTATACATATATCATCTGGAATACCATGCAGATAAAGCCTGGCAAATATCCTGCGGCAAACATTCTGCCGACTGAGATCTGTGTAACAAAGGCGAACATTATCAGACCCATTCCCGGTGGAATGATAGGAGTGATCAGTGAAGATGCCACTGTGACCGCTGCACTGAAATTCTTGTCATAACCCCTGCGTTCCATCTCGGGGACAAGTATTTTACACTCCATTGCGGCGTCGGCAGCAGCAGAACCTGAAACACCTCCCATAAGCACCGAAAGCATTACATTTACATGCCCTAAGCCGCCTGTAATATGTCCTACCAAACCGTCGGCGAAATCAAGCAGTCGTCTTGAGATCCCCGAATAGTTCATGATAGCGCCAGCGGTAACAAAATACGGGATCGCAAGGAACGATGAGCTTTCTACGACGGCGATCATCCTCTGCATTACGATCTGCATCGGGATCGTTTTTTCCAAAAACATAAAATACGGCAGCACGCCACCGATTATCGCCAGCCAGATAGGTGTATTCAGCAAGGCCAATGCCAAAATACAAATAACCGGGATCGCTATATTCATATCCATCAGCCTTTCGCCTCCTTTCTGCCGGTATGATCGATCAGAGAATTAATATCTTTTACAAGGAATTCGATGGAATACAGGATCATCAGACCAAAACCGTATATCATTGAAGCATCGAACCATCTGTATGATATTCTGGTCGCCGTCAAAATCTTTGGACCGACATTGATAAACAGTACATAGCTCAGATATGCCAGCGTGATCAGTAAGATAACTGTTATGGACCTTACAATAACATCAAGTATTCGGCGTGGTGTTTTCTTAAGCTTATTCACAAGAAGGTCAATACCATAATGCATACCGTGTCTATATGCAACCGCACCCCCTGTAAACACCAGCCATGCGAACATTATCGCTATGTACTCGTCAGCGCCTGCTATCGTGAATCGCAGACAGTATCTGCAGAAAGCATTAACGACTGAGAGTGTGATCATAATAGAAAGGGCTATCCCGCTCATGAGCTCCGGAATACGGATAAATATCACTTCCAATATCTTTTTAACGCTCATTACTCCCCTCCTTCCTTGATAATTCAAAATCTGCCGGAGGCATAACCTCCGGCAGAAACGTTATGTCATTACTTATTTGCGTCTACTGCAGCACGAATGTCGTCATAGATGGAAGGATCAAGATTGAGCATCTTATAGAGATCAGGCACGACAGCAGCAAAGCTTGCCTTATCGGGCTCGGTCACGGTCGTTCCTGCATCCTTGAATGCCTTCACGTTAGCGTCTTCGTTGGCCATGATCTGATCTACGAGCTCAGAAGCCGCCTCGGCATGGCAAGCTTTCACGATCTCCATATCAGCGTCGGAGATCTTTCCTGCCATGTCAACATTGGTGACTGCAACGAACGGAGTTACAAAGTGTCCGGACAGTGCAAGGTAATCGCAAACTTCATAAAGCGAAGAACTCAGCAGCAGATCGAGAGCAGCTTCGCAGCTTTCGATAACACCGGTCTGGAGCAGGGAGTAGTTGTCAGCCCAGCTGCTCGTGGTCGGAGTGCCGCCCATTGCGGTAATGAAGCCCTGTGCAGCAGAGGACGGGCCCATGCGCATGATGTGCCCAGCGCAGTCTTTTGCACTCTTGATCTCAAATGTACTGATAAAGTGACGGTAACCGGAAGAACCAAATCCCAGTGAATAGATATTCGCTGCGCCGAGGTCATCCTGAAGGTCAGCCATCCACTGAGATTTTGCAAGAGCAAATACTTCGTAGCAGCTGTTGAAGGTATACGGGAACGATGCCGGAGCAAAGTCGGAAACGATATCTCCGAGGTTATCGAAGCCCATATAGCAGATCATCGGTGCACCTGCGCGCATCTGCTCAAGGGTATCTGTAATAGAACCGAGCTGATTGCTGGGATACAGTTCAAACACTACTCTGCCGTCTGTCTGTTCGGTGATCTTGTCATAGCCCTTTTTCATAGTAGTATGGAAAAGGCTCGTTTCATTCTCCGAATAAGTAACTTTGAAAGTTACGGGCTCGGCAGCCGGTGCCGGAGTTGACGCAGATGGCTTAGGTGTTGAGGGAGTGGACGACTGTGACGGAGTCGTTGTGGCAGGAGCAGGAGTTTCAGCCTTCTTGCCGCAGGCAACAAGGCTGAAGACCATCGCTAATGCCAGAATGATAGCTAGTGTCTTCTTCATTTTCTTCTTCCTTTCTAAAACTATTAATAAATAACATCCACTTCTATGGTTACGGTGTGTGCAGAGTACCGTCTTTAAGGCGCATCTCTGTCCAACCGGTAACACCTGAAACTGCGGGATACTTTTTCGCCAGATCTTCGTCGATATCCACACCTAAACCAGGCTTATCGCTTCCGAGGAGGAACTTTCCGTTTCTGCAGACCGGCGAGCCCGGGAATACTTCAGCAGTCTTTTCGGAAAAACCGTAGTATTCCTGGATCCCAAAGTTAGGCATCGAAAGATCCATATGTATCTGTGCCGCATGACCGACAGGCGTCATATCAAGAGGCCCGTGAAAAGCCATACGGACACCGAAAGCTTCGCTTACCGCAGCACATTTGCGGGCTCCAGTAATACCGCCGATCATGCTTGCATGTACTCGGACGAAATCGATCAGACGATCCTTTATCAGCGGTATGAAATCATTTGGGTTAACAAACAGTTCACCTATCGCTATCGGTGTCGCAGACTGTTTGCGGATATTCCGCAGCCAATCTGCCTGCTCAGGCGATAAAGGATCCTCAACAAAGAACATGTTGAGCGGTTCAAGTCTTTTAATGATATAGGCGGCATCTGCCGGATCCACCCGCTCATGAATATCCGTCATCAGTTCGATCGAACTGCCGTATTTGGATCGAAGCGATTCCATCAGATCGATCACATTATTGACGTATTTTCTGGGATCGTATTCAAATCGCCGATTGAGCAGGCATAAGTATTCGGCATTGTCGCTCGGGCCTTCATATGACGTGTAATTTGAACGGATATAACGAAAACCCTCTTCCTTGAACTGGTCGACCTTTTCATATATCTCTGCTTTGTTCTTTGCGTTTGCGTGCCTGTACGGGGTCACGTAATCCCTGCATTTCCCGCCCAACAGGTCATACAGCGGCATATCTGCCATCTTGCCCTTTATATCCCACAGCGCCATATCTATGCCGGAGACAGCGTTGTTTACGATCGGGCCGTTCCTGTAGTAACCGTTTACCATCATCAGTTTCCACAGATCTTCGATCCGGGACACATCACGCCCAACCAGCAGCGGTTTAAAATTACGTTCCACCACAGAGCAGACAGCCTCTGCCCGGAACGCATATGTGGCACAGCCAAGGCCATACAGTCCCGGTTCATCGGTGTCGACCCTGACAGTTATCAGGTTTTCACCGTCCGGAGCGGTAACGATAGTACGTATATCTCTGATTTTTACGTCTTTCATAGGGACACCACAATTGTTGTAAAGAGATCTACAGAATATGATATTTTTCGTATGCCTCTGTCGCGCTCATGCCGTTAAGCATTTCTTTGCGGACCATGTTTTCTCCATGGACCTTTTCAAAGCACTTTTCTATAACATCCTCTGCAATAGATGATGGGATAATGACTATCCCGTCAAAGTCCGCAAAAACTATGTCTCCCGGGCAAACAGTTACTCCTCCGCAGAGAACAGGCGTCTGCTTAGACACAAGTTCGGTCCTTCCCTTAGAATCCAAGGGGCAATAGCCGCTAAGAAAGAGGGGAAAATCCATTTCCCGAATCTTTCTCGTATCTCGGGAATAACCATCTATCACAGCGCCTGCGGCGCCATGTTTTTTAGCCACAGTCGTAAGCAGTTCGCCCCAGAAACCAGAGAAGGAATTCTTTGTGGCCGCAACGAGAACGTCATCTTCACTTAACGCGTCGACTGTCTCTAGTTCAAGCTTATATGGTTGTTCCGGTATCTCACAGACGTCCACCGCCGCACAGGTAAACGCGCGTCCGGCAAGGACATCGCAATCTCTGAGAGGGCGGATTTCAGGCGTCATGACCTGATTACGGTACCCGAATTCATCAAGTATGTCTGCCACTACGCCTGAATACAGTTCTTTTCTGATCTTCTTAAAGTCCATTCCGCAATACTCCTAAACGATAGCTATATCGAATCTACTTTGTCGTTACCTCTTCATAAACAAGCTGACACAGCCCGCCTCCATCTACCGCGAGCTCCGCGCCGGTTATTATACGGGCTTCGTCGCTGGCAAGAAAACGCGCCGCGTTCGCTATGTCCTCAAATTCCGCAACATCATGCAGCGGCACTCTGGTACTCGGGTTGTTCTTGATGTTCGGATTTGCGTAATACCTTACCGTTTTAATGGTTCCGGGAAGAACGACATTGACACGAATGTTGTACTGACCCAGATCGATCGCAAGCGATTTTGCGAGGCCCAGGAGCCCTGCTTTTGAGGAACAGTACGCACTGCGGCCCATGATTGGACGCGTACCTGTCACGGAACCTATAAAGACGATAGAACCCTTGCCTGCAGGAATCATCTGCTTTGCCGCATTCCTCGCAAACATGAAGTTCCAACCCATATTGGTCTCTATGACCCTGAACCATTCTGAAAAATCTATCTCGGTGATATCAGGGAGCCCTATTCCAAGGTTCGCAGCATTGCAGACAAGGACGTTTATGGTACGTCCGGTTGAAGCGATGTAGTCATATGCGTCAATGATCTGCTGTTCATTGAGGACCTCAAGACCGAAGCCTTTCGAGAAAACTCCAAACTCCGAAACGATCTTCGTTGCAGCTTCGTCTGCACGATCCTGATCACGGCTTGAGATAAAAACATCGTAACCGTCCCTTGCAAACCTTCTGGCAATAGCGAAGCCCGTTCCGTTTGTTGCTCCGGTAACAAATACTGAAGGATTCATAAGCCTGCCCTCTTAGTTCGATGAGTTTTGTTAAATAATCGATAATCGATAATCGATTGTTTAACAATATAGTACCAACCCTCTTGGAACTTGTCAATAGATATTCATACTTATAACTATGTTTTTGTTGCAAAAAAACACAGGCCTGTTCAAGCCCATGTCTGTTCACAGTATTAAAGCTTTTCTCGTCTATTCGGAGATCGCGTCTCTGCTTTTGCCAAAATACTTCATTGCGTATTCTCTGGACGCTATCGAATGTTCCCTGAGGATCAGCCGCAGATCTGCTTCGTTTTTTTCTTCGAGGGCATTTATGATCAGATCATGTTCCCTTACGACATCGCTGTTTCTGTCATCAGGGAACGCCTGAATCGTACTGCGAATGCAATGGATCATGGGATTGTATGTGTTCATTATACGCTTTGCGATCTCGTTGTCCGATAAATCATTTATTATCGAATGAAACACTTGATTTAAGGATACGAATTCTTCATAGTCATCCGTATTCTTCATCCGCTCATTTACTGAACGCAATTTCGCAAGATCTTCTGCAGATATCTTTTTCATTGCGTCTATTGCCAGCGGAATCTCCAGCGCATTAACTGTATCATAGATACTCTTTACAAACTGAGTATCTACCTGCGCAACAGTATTGCCCTTATATGCATCGCTTATCAGTAAGCCATCGGATGCCAGCATTCTGAACGCTTCACGCACAGGGCTTCCACTGACATCAAATTCATTGGAGACAGATGCGACAGTGAGCTTTGTTCCGGCTGGGATCGTCCCCTTAATAATATCATTTCTTAGCTTTTCAGCTATCCTGTCTGTGAGAGGAAATCCGCTTCTGAAATCAGAATTACCCATACCTTATCACCCATACTGCATCACAATGCTTTTATTAATCATATCACACCGGTCAGTTTATAAGCAATAATCGATTATCGATACATATCTTTTATCAGCAGGAGCCTGCCTTCCTTCACCGAGACCTCGGCCGTGCAGCCGGGAAGGACCTCGTTGCTCACGCCGAACTGGTAATCTGGCGTTATCTCCGCGTCCTCGAGCGGGAACTTCACCCCGCGCTCAGTGACGCCCCGGGCCGGCCCGCCTGCCGCAAGCAGTGAGAAGTACGGATAGCTGTCCGGGATCTTTACCACGCCGCGCCGCGGCGAGACCACTTCCATCTCGCTGAAGTCGTCGACGATGAGGCCGTCCAGCCCGAGGCTGTCGAGCTTAAGCAGCATCGAGACATTGCCGAGGCTGTGGTCGAAGCGGCCGCCTATGACCCCGAGGAAGAGGAAATCCTTAAATCCTCTCCCGAGCCCGCAGCGAAGGCCGTATACCGTGTCGGTATCGTCCTTGGCGCGAGGCAGGGTTATGGTCTCGACGTCCATGCGGGGATCCTCGTGAGAATCGAAGTCCCCCACTATCAGACCGGGCTCAACGCCCAGCTTTTCCAGATGGCGCAGTCCCGAGTCGCAATATATGAAAAAATCGTCCGCAGCAAGATAGCCGCGGACTCTTTCATAGTTGCCTATCTCTGCGCCGCCAATGATGACGCATCGTTTCATGATTTCTTTCCGCTCCGTTTGAAGCCGTCCGCCGCAAGGCAGATCAGCATGGTGATGACCATGTCGGGCAGGGTGTTCCCCACCACGATGTCGACCTTCATGAGCAGACGGTAGATTATAAAGCCCGCCAGCCATATTATAAGCCTTTTGACGCTGAATGTCTGCCAGCTGGAATCTTTTTTGAGGATGAAGAAGTCCGCGATCTGTATCGCTATCATCGGAGCGAAGACCGAGCCGATGAAGTACAGGAAATCGGTGATGTCATAGAGCGGGAGGAATATCGCGCCGAGAATGCCGAGCACAGCGGCGCCTATCGCGACCCACTTGCTTCCGGGCTTCTTCGAGACCGTCTCGCTGGAGACGCCTGCCGAGTACGCGTCGAGGAAGGTAGTGGTCACGGTCGAGAATACGATGATCAGGAGTCCCGCTATGCCGAGGCCCGCGCTGACCATGATCTTCGCTATGTCAGACTCGCCGGTGAATATCGCGGCGCCCATGCCGATCACGTACATCCAGCAGCTGATCACGCCGTAGACTATCGCGCTCACCGCTGTCGCCTTGACGGGTTCCTTAGCCTCGCGGGTGTAGTCGCTTATCAGCGGGAGCCAGGAAAGCGGCATTGCTACCGACAGTTCGACCGCCGCGCCGAAGCTCATGGCCTCCGCGCCCGCGCCGCCCCCGAGAGCGCCGCCCTTGCCGAAGATGACGAAGCTGAGGATTATCGTGAGAATGAACAGCGCAGCCATAGCGGCGGTGTTGATCTTTCCGAGGTTTTCTATGCCTACGAGTATCCAGACGATTATGAGCCCGCCGATGATCACGCACCATACCCAGGCTCCCACGCCGAGCACTTCGTTTGCAGCGAGGGACCCGTCGTAGATCATTATCGCGGTCCAGCCGACGAGCTGGACTATATTGAGCACTGCGAAGAGAAGGCTGCCCTTCTGCCCGAAGCTCATCTTTACGGTCTCCATGGCAGAGAGCCTTGTTTTGCCGCCGATGAGGCCGGCCGCGAACAGCATGGCGCAGCCGATGATGTGGCCGATGATTATCGCCAGGAGCCCGCGCGAGAAGCCAAGCTCCGCGAAGTAAGTACCGGTAAGTATCTCAGCGAGAGATACCGCGGCCCCGAACCAGATGAGGCCGTTCTCGAATACAGACGTTCTCTTTTCCATGCTACGCCTCCTCCGCGAATCTGCCCGTCAGGTCGAAGTTATGCTGCATAGGGCCGGAGCCCCTGCCCAGGTCGAGCATGGCCGAGAGTGCGCCTGAGATGTATTCCTTGGCGCGGCTGATGGAAGTTTCAAGATCGTAGCCCTTGGCGAGGTTGGATGCGATGGCGCTCGAGAGCGTGCAGCCTGTGCCGTGGGTGTTGGGGTTGTCGATGCGCCTGCCGTTGAACCAGGTGGCCTTGCCGTCCTCAAAGAGCAGGTCGTTGGCGTCGTTTACGCTGTGGCCGCCCTTGAGCAGCACCGCGCAGCCGTAGTCCCTGTTGATGGCCGCGGCGGCCTTTTCCATGTCTGCTGCGCCTTCTATCTTAAGGCCTGAGAGTACCTCAGCCTCGCTGATATTGGGCGTGATGACGGCCGCTATGGGGAAGAGCTCCTTCATGAGGGTCTGCACGGCGTCGGTCTTCATGAGCGAAGATCCGCTGGTCGCGACCATGACGGGGTCCACGACTATATTGCGGGCTCCGTAGAAGCGGAGCCTTTCCGCTATGACCTCTATGAGCTCTGACGAGGATACCATTCCTATCTTCACCGCGTCGGGGAAGATGTCGGTAAACACAGCGTCGAGCTGCTGCTTAAGAAAATCAGGAGTCGCCTCCATGATCGCTGTAACGCCGGTCGTGTTCTGCGCGGTGAGAGCCGTAACCGCTGTCATCGCGTAAACACCGTTCATGGTCATCGTTTTGATGTCTGCCTGAATGCCGGCGCCTCCGCAGGAATCGCTGCCTGCGATCGATAATGCTGTCTTCATTCTGCCTCCTTTGGGTCTCACGGACCCGGCCTCAGGGCTGAACGCCCTGCATCGCATTATTTTTATATGGCGGCCCGGAGTGGTGCCCCCGGCGGACCGCCTGAGCCTTCGGCTGGTTGTTTAAGGCGGAAGCCTTAGAATGCCGAAAGTCTGCTCCAGTATTTATCTGTTTCGGAGAGGTCTCTGATGTAGATGTCCGCTTCGGACATCATGCTCTCCTGGTCTTTTTCGTTGCTGTCGTAGACGGCCGCTGTGAGGAAGCCGTCGTTTTTCGCCACCCTCAGGGCGAAGATCACGTCTTCGAAGACCATGGTGCGCTCCTTTGGGGTGCCGAGGCTTTCGAGGGCGATGTTGTAAAGTCTGGGCGTGGTCTTGCCGGTCCCGACTATGTCGGAGCTGAAGACCCCGGTAAAAAGGTCAAGGACCCCGCAGCGCTCAAGAGCCCCGCAGGCCAGCCTGTGGGCGGTGGAAGTGGCGACGCACATCTTTACGCCTTCTGCGTGCAGCCTTTCAAGTATCTCCTTTGCGCCCGGCTTGAGCGGATATTCAACCATATAGCGGCGATAGACTATGTCGTTGACCTCTGCCTCAGCCCGGTCGGCGACGCTTTCGCTCACGCCGAAGTCGCTGCGAAGCCAGGCCGTAGCCTGCTTGAGGGTCATCTTTGCGAGCCTGTTGGCAAGCTCGGGAGTGGGCTTGATGCCGAGCATCCTTATATAGTCATAGCCGAGGGTCTCCCAGCCGGCCATGGAATCGAGCAGGGTGCCGTCCATGTCGAAGATGGCGCCCTTTATCATAGTTCAAATACCTCTTTTGAAAGTGCGAGGAGCCTGCGGCATTCCGCCTCTATATCGGCTGCCCCGAAGATCGCGGACACAAGGGCCGCGCCGTCCGCTCCGCTTCCGGCGAGCAGGGGCATGTTCTCTTTTGTAATGCCGCCTATCGCGCAGACCGGAATGTCAACTGCCGCGCAGACCGCCTTCAGGGCCTCAGGCCCTATGCAGGAGGTGTTGATCTTGGTGGAAGTCGCAAACATCGCACCGCAGCCCAGGTAATCTGCCCCTGCGGCCTGGGCGGCGCGGGCCTGCTCTGGAGTCTTCGCGGAGACTCCTATTATTCGGCTCTTTCCAAGCAGTTTGCGGGCTTTGCCTGCCTCGAGGTCTTCCTGGCCCACATGGACCCCGTCGGCCCCGCAGGCAATTGCGATCTCGATATCGTCGTTTACTATGAACGGAATGCCGTATCTGCTGCAGAGCTTTCGCATCTCCACGGCTTCATTGAAAAAGCTCTCCCTGTCGAGGGTCTTCTCGCGGAGCTGCACCATGGTGGCGCCGCCCTTTATCGCGGCCTCGACCTGCTGCATAAGCGTCTGTTTACCTGTCCAAGCCCTGTCCGTCACGGCATAGAGCTGCATAGCCTGTTTTACGTTCATAGTTCCTTTATCTTGATGAGTTCTTTTATCTGCGCGGCTTTAAGATTGAATACCACGTCTATCAGGTAGTTTCTGAAGCTCGCGTTGCCGTCGGAGCCGCCCATGCGTTCATGCGCGAGCTCTCCGCAGATGCCCATGGAGGCTACCGCAGAGGCGGCTGCCTCGAAGAGGCGGTCCGGAGCCGCGGCGGCGAAGGCCGCCGTAAGGCCGCTGAGCATGCAGCCCGCGCCGGTAATGCTGCGCATCAGCGGGCTGCCGTTGTATATGGCTGCGGCGCGGCCGGAGCCTGCTATGACATCTATCGCGCCGGTCATCGCGACGACCGCGCCGCTGGCCAGCGAAAAGTCCTTTGCAAACGCCGCCGCGGCTTCAAGCGAGCCCTCGGTAACGGCATCGTCAAAGGCCGCGTCCACTCCGCGCGAGCCCGAGTGCCCTAAGGCAAGGGTCCTGATCTCGGAGCTGTTGCCGCGCACGACTGCGATCTTAAGCTCTTTGAGCAGGCGAAGCGCGGCCTGGGTGCGGGCTTGCGAGGCTCCTGCCCCAACAGGGTCGAGCACTATTGGTATGCCCTTCTCATTAGCCCTGCGGCCGGCGATCAGCATGGCCTCGAGCTTGCTCTGATTGAGCGTGCCGAGGTTCAGCACGAGTCCGTCCGCAAGCGAAGCTATGTCGGCCGCGTCCTCCGGGGCGTCGGCCATAACAGGCGAGGCCCCGCAGGCGAGCACTATATTTGCCACGTCATTCACCGTCACATAATTCGTGATGCAGTGGATGACGGGCTTCTTTTTTCTTACTTCAGCGATTATCTCTTCGTACATTACTTCTGCAGCTTTTCAAGCACTCCGGCCTTCTTAAGGGCCTCGATCACTATGGCCGAGATCACGGCTCCGCCTACTGTCGAAACGAGGAAGGGCACCACGTAAGCGTAGAACGCTATGCTTCCGGCGTCCTTGCCCATCAGCAGCACGGCTACCGGGTAGGCGCAGAGTCCGCCGAGTATGCCGGTTCCGAAGACCTCGGCAATATAGGTGAGCCAGGTGTTCTTAGTCTTGCTGTAGGTGACCCCGCAGAGCAGAGCACCTATCATGCTGCCGGGGAAGGCCATCAGGCTGCCCAGACCGGTAAGGTTTCTGATAAGACTTGCCGCGAACGCCGAACCCACTCCGTAATACGGTCCGAGCAGGACTGCGCACAGGATGTTGACCATGTGCTGCACCGGGGCGCACTTGCTGCCGAGCACGGGGAAGGAGAAAAGGCTTCCCACCACTGCCACTGCCGTGAGCACGCCCGCCATAGCGAGCTTCTTAGTACTGTTGTTTTTCATTGTTTTCCTCCTTGACTGCGGGAGCGATATAACAGCTTCGTTCCCTAAAAGAGATAGCGGTCGAAGCTTGATGGCTTCCTCTCACGCCGGAACACGGCTTCCCATCGCTGTTACATCGCGGCGCAAGGCGCTCCCCTTCCGCCGGCCCGGCCTCAGCCAGGAAACAATAAAACACGGAAGCTTCCCGAAAAGGATGCTTCCGTAATTAACTTGATATCTCAGGTCCCTACGTTGGCATTATCCAAATCAGGTAAGCGGTCTGCTATTACGCACTCTCAGCCTGCAATGCAAGCTCCCGTCTGTTTAATTGTCTAATATAGGATACTCTTTTCAGAGCAGCTTTTCAAGTATTAAAACTCGTTTATCCTGCTCATGTCATCATCGGGCAGCTGATGCTTGATGATCTTCACAAGGAAGGCCGCCGCGATCAGGTTCTGTATGCCTTCGCAGATCAGGGCCACGCCGAAGAGGGTGACGATTATCTGGCCGCCTGTCGAAGGATAAAAGATGAGGAGCGCCGCCGCAAGACCTGAAAGCAGGGCCAGCACCAGTATCAGCCACCACAGGTCTATTCCAAAGCGCCTTGAATCCATCGCGATCTGTATCTTGAAGAGGCCGTCGGCAAGTATAGAGATGCCGAGGACGACGCTGAAGAATGCCATAGTCTGAACGGGATAGGCTATTATCAGCACGCCGAGTATAACGAACAGACAGCCGAGCGGCAGATCGTACTGGAAGGCAAGCCTGTAAAGGTCCTTCGAAAGATAGCCCGCTATCTTGAATGCCCCGAAGCCCATCATTATGCCTCCGAGTATGTCGCAGGCGAGGTCCACGGAGAACTCCGGGAAGAACGCGAGCAGTATTCCGAGGACGATGAAGCCCGCGGAAAGCACTATATAACCGGTCTTTGCGACCTTCATGGGAACTGTTGACATAGTTATCATCTCCTGAAAGCTCCGGGCCCCTGCCCGGCTGTTCTATTTATCCTTTTTATTCTCAAAGAGCTCCCTGGTCCTGGGCCTGAGCTCCTGAAAGCGCTCGAACTGCTCCACGACATCGTAGCTGAGGCCGTGGGAGAGCCAGTCTATGACCTGTCCGAAGAGCTCTGCGCTGTAGTAGCGCAGCATTATGTCGCGGTCTTCCTGGCTGAAGCCGGAGCCGCCGGAGTCAAGCACTGCCGAGGCATAGGTGCGGACCACATGCCTGCAGATGTTCATAAGGTAGTGCTCGAAGACGTCACGGCTCACAGACCGGTACATATTTAAAGCGGCCTTTTTGTTGTCGAGCACGAAGTTCGCGACGGCCTCGAGGCAGTCCCCGAGAGAGGCGTTTTCGGCGTTCTCCGAGATTATGCGGTCCGCCTTCTCAACTATAATAGCGTTCACCAGCGAGGGAATGTCCTCGAAATGGTAATAGAAAGAATTGCGGCTTATGCCGCAGTCCTCCACTATATCCCTTACCGTGATCTTGTTGACGGGCTTTGCGCCGGCCAGCTTCACGAAGGAATCCATTATAGCTTTTCTGGTGAAATTTGCCATAAGAGACCTCACTGAAACCTTTCGCAGCCTTAATATAACACCTCGCTATCCGAACTTGCAATGCCGCCGCATTGGACAATATCAGTGCTTTGCACAAAAACGGGTCATAGGGTCTGCCAGTATCCATGTAAAAACGCACAAATTACTCCTATTATGTTAGCGGATTATAAAGGAGCAAGACCTATGAATAAACAATTTTACACAAAACGTATCGCGGCCGGCGCCGCAGCTCTGATAATGGCGGCAGCCCAGACCGCGCCGGTTTTCGCGCAAAACACCGCGGATGAAACCGCTCTGCACATCCCGGCAACCTGCGACGAAGCCTACTATGTAACCACCGACGCCTACGGCGGCCTGCTCGAAGGCAGCATAGTCAAGAGCTACATCATGAACGAAGACACGACCATCACCGACTACGGCAGCTACGACAAGGTCAGCAACCTGACCAATGGAGCCGAACCGCAGACAGGGGACGGCAGCGTGAGCTTCGATCTCGGAAGCGAAACGCCATCGCACTTTTATTTTGAGGGAAGCACCTCGGAGCCCTTCGGAACCCTCCCCTGGACCGTCAGCCTGCACTACACCCTGAACGGGGTTCCTGTCAAGGCAGAAGACCTTGCAGGAAAGACAGGAGTCGCGGAAGTTTTCATCGACGCCGTTCCAAACCCCGCCGCAAGCGATTACATGAGAAGCAATTACACGCTCGCCATGACATCGCTCTTCAATCAGGACGACATACTCTCCCTTGAGGCTCCCGGAGCCCAGGTGCAGCTTATCGGCAACCTTCGCGCAGTGCTGTTCATCTGCCTGCCGGGCGAAGAAAAGCATGTGTCGATAAGGGTCGGAGCCGAAAGCTTCGAATACGCCGGCCTCACCTGCCTCATGACGCCTGTGACTCTCGACCAGATGTCGGAGGTCAGCGCGCTTGCGGCGAAGAAGGCAGAGCTTGAGGATGACTACCACAAACTCTCCGGCAGCCTCGACACCCTGCTGAACGCCCTTGACGGCGTCAGCGAGAACCTGGATGCAGCCGCAGGCAGCCTCGATGAACTCGACGAAGCAAGGCAGACGGTCTCGGACGGAAAGGATGAGATCTACAGGGAACTGGACGGTCTGAACGCTGACGTCAGCGGCCTCTCCGAGGCCCTGAAGCCGCTGAACTCAGATATCGACGAGGTCTCCGGCCTCCTGGGTTCGGCCATGAAGGAGATGACTGACCTCAACACCCAGCTAATGTCCCTGAGAAAGGAGCTGGGAGACCTGCAGAAGTCCGTAGACAGCATCGGAAACGGCTCTGACGCGGCCGGCAAGGATGCACGCGCTTCGCTCGACAGAATAAAGACCGAGAGCCAGGAAATGAAAAAACATCTCGACGCCCTGAGCGCGATCAGCCTCAGCCCGCTTCCTTCCGTAGACAAGAGCCTGCTTCCGGTAGACCCGTCAATGCTCCCTGCGCTCGACGGAGCCATAGACAGCATCAATCTCAGGATAGACGTCATAAACAGCGAGATCGCTGAGGCGAATTCAAGGATAAGCTCAGCGGTAAGCTCGGGCAGCGCTGCCGCTGGACGCGTCGCTGCCCTTGCCGGAGATACTGACAGCATGCTCGCCTATGCGAACATGGACGTGAAAGACCTGAAATCCGAAGGCTGGGATCTTTCGTCCCGCGCTCAGGCCATCATCTCTGAGATCCACGACATCTACAATCTGCTCGACGATTACGAACCCAAGGCGCAGAAAGCCCTTGACGATCTGCAGAAGGTCACGGCAGACGCAGCGAAGACGCTTGCGGACGCAAGCAGCCTGCTTGGCAGCACCGAAGCCCTTGCAAAAAAGGCCGGTTCCCAGCTCGATAAGGGAGCCGCGGATTCGCTCAAAAACCTTGCGGCGACTCTGCGCAGCACCTCCGATGCCCTCGGATCAGCCGGCGGCATAAAGGAAGCCAAGGACGGGGTCAGCAGCCTCATCGAAGACACCTGGGAAGACTACACCGGCCGCGTGAACGACCTGCTCAACGCAGACCCCAGCGCCCCGCTCGAATCCCTCACAGATGCGAGAAACCCCGAGCCGACCAGCGTGCAGGTAATGATAAGGACTGCGGAGATCAAAATGCCCAAGGCAGCTCCCGCCGAGGCAGAGGCTCCCGAAGAGGAAGATACGAACTTCTTCGGCCGCATCGGGGCCATGTTCACCGGCCTGTGGAACTTTTTCACCAGACTGTTCAGATAGAAGGAAGGCTCTCTTATTATGATAGAAAAACTGGCAAGGATACTGACCAGAAAGCCCGTCGTCGTGGCGGTCATAGCGGTTGCCATGCTGCTGCCTTCCGTGCTTGGAATGGCAGCGACGCGCATCCACTACGATATACTGACCTACCTGCCCGAAGAGCTTGAATCGGTGCAGGGCGAAAGGCTCCTTGAGGAGCCCTTCCAGATGGCAGCGACCAGCATGTTGATAGTCGAAGGCATGCCGGCAGCCTACAGCAGCGAGCTGATCAATGAGATAAAACAGATAGACGGGGTCTCAAACGCAGTAGGCTTCAGCAATATAGTCGGAGCCCAGATACCTGTCGACATGATACCGGCAGAATACCGCGACATGCTGTTTTCGGGCGATGCGACGATGATGATAGTGCAGTACAGCTACCCCGGGGCATCTGACGAGACCATGAACGCCATCGACCAGGTCAGGGCACTGTGCAACGCGAAGTGCTTTCTGGCAGGCTTTTCGGTGGTCATCAAGGATACCAAGGAGCTGATCGACCAGCAGCTTCCGATCTTCGTATCGCTGGCAGTCGTCATGGCCTTCGCGGCTATGATGCTGACCATGGAATCGACCGTGCTCCCCATCATGCTGCTCCTGAACATCGGCATGGCCGTGCTCTATAACTTCGGCACCAACATCTTCCTCGGCGAGATCTCCTACATAACCCAGGCCATAGCCGCGGTGCTGCAGCTCGGCGTGACCATGGACTACTCGATCTTCCTTTACAGGCGCTACATCGAAGAGAGGCAGAACTACGGCGACAAGAGGGACGCCATGGCCAAGGCCGTGGAGGCAGCCTTCGCTTCGCTCACGGGCTCCAGCCTTACCACCATCGCGGGCTTCCTCGCCCTCTGCGCAATGCGCCTCACCCTCGGCCGCGACATCGGCATAGTCATGGCAAAGGGCGTGGTCCTCGGCGTCGCAACTGTAATTGTTGTGCTGCCCTCCATGCTGCTGCTCTGCGACGGGCTCATCGCAAAGCACAGGCACAAGACAATACTTCCCAAAAGCTTCGACGGCCTCAACTCATGGATAATCAGGCACAGAAAAGCGATAGCCATCATCGCGGTCCTGCTCTTCATACCCTCGCTCTACGCCGAAAAAAACGCGACCCTCTACTACAAGCTGGATACCTCCCTGCCCGGGACCCTGCCCTCCATAGTCGCAAACAACAAGCTTCGCGATGAATTCGGCATGACCAACGAGCATTTTGTGGTGCTCAGCGACGGGCTCAACGCTTCGCAGATGAACGCTATGGAAAGCCGCATCAGGGAGGTCCCCGGAGTCACCGATATAATATCGTCCAACAGCCTGCTGGGCACAGGCCTGCCAAGCTTCTTCATTCCGGATGAAGTCCGCAGCATGCTCAAGCAGGGCGGATACCAGCTGATGGTCATCAATTCCAGCTACGGTACCGCTACCGATGAGATGTCCGGACAGATAGAAGCCCTGAGCAGCATTATCAAGGATTACGATCCGCAGGCGAAGATCACCGGCGAAGCAGTCATGAGCAACGACCTCATCGAGGTCACCAACGTCGACTTCAAGGTCACGAACTACCTCTCGATCGCCGCGATAGCGATAATAGTCGCTGTCGTGTTCAGATCTGTGAGCGTGCCTGTGATACTGGTGCTCGCCATTGAGCTCGCCATCATGATAAACCAGGGCATACCCTATTTTACCGGCAGCGAGGTGGCCTTCGTGACGCCGACTGTAATAAGCTGCGTGCAGCTGGGCTCGACTGTAGACTACGCGATACTTATCAGTTCAAGGTTCCAGGAGGAGCTCAAGAAAGGCGAAGACCGCCTTGAAGCTGCCCGTATAGCTGGAGAAGCTTCAGACGCATCGATAATAACCAGCGCCCTGGTAATGTTCTGCGCGACCATGGGCGTGGCTGTGGTCTGCTCGATAGACATCATTTCGTCTATGTGCCTCATGCTTGCCCGCGGAGCCATCATCTCGGCCATAGTCTGCATATTCGTGATACCGGCGGTGCTGTGCATATGCGAGCCGCTGTTCGCACATACCAGCCTGCACTGGAAGGATGACGGCCATATAAAGGCGCGCAAAACAAAAGCGGGCGCAGCAGCGCCCGCAGAGGCTTAAATATCAGGCAACCAGGTTCTTCACCCAGATCTTTTTACGGACGAGTATATAACCGATTATTAGTTTAACGACATTGGCGCCGAAGATAATCGCGTACATGGGGATGATGGGCATGGCCGTGAAGTGCCCCAGCACATAGGCGATGGGCACGCTGAACACCCAGGTGTAGAAGCTGTCGAACAGGAAGGTGACCAGCGTTTTGCCGCCGCTTCGTATCGTGAAATAGAACGCGTTGATGACGGCCTCCATCGGCAGCAGCAGCGAGGTGATGCGGATGAACACGGTCGCAAGGCTGCGCACTTCGTCCGTCGTGTTGTAGATCATGGGGATGAGCGGAGCCGTGATGATCATAACGATAGCTATGCAGGTCGTGATCGCCAGCGACAGCGCTATGAGCTTGCGGTCTTCGTCCACAGCGCGGTCCAGCTCGCCCGCGCCGAGCAGCTGGCCGACGATTATCGTCAGCGCCGTTCCCATGGCGAGGTAAACGGTCGAGAAGAGGTTGCCTACGGTCGAAGAGATGTTTAGGGCCGAAACGACCTCGAGCCCGCGCAGGGACATGCACTGGTTGAGCATGGTCATGCCCGCCGCCCACATGAGCTCGTTGAAGAACATGGGGATGCCGAGCACTATCATCTGCTTCGTAAGGCCTGCACGGATGCGCCCGCCCTTCAGCAGCTCGCCCACGAAGGCGTTGCGTTCACGGTGGCGGAAGGTCCAGCTGACTATGATGAAGAGCTCGACGAAGCGTGACAGAACGGTCGCGATAGCCGCTCCGCGCACTCCCAGGGCGGGAGCCCCGAGCTTTCCGAAGATCAGGATATAGTTGAAGACGAGGTTCACTAAGACTGCCGCAAGGCCCGCCTTCATCGGGACAGCGGTCTCGTTGGTCTCGCGGAGGGTCCCCGCGAAAACCTGGCAGAGCCCGAAGGGCACGATCTGCCACATCATCACGGACAGATAGCTGCGCGCCTCGCTGTAGGTGAGCGCGATGTCCAGCCCGCTCTCGCTCTCGTGCAGGAACGACTCGATGAGCTGGCCTCCCATGCCGAGGAACACCGCGTAGGCGCAGACCATGAGTATGACCGTCGCCGCGATGCGCAGCTTGAGAGTGTCAGCCACGCCGCGGTGGTCTTCCTTGCCGTAGAACTGCGCGGTAAGTATGCCCGCGCCGGACTGCACGCCCCAGACCGCGAGGATATACACGAACATCAGCTGGTTCACGATCGACACGCCCGACATAGGCTCGGTGCCGAGCCTCCCCACCATCAGGTTGTCGAGCAGGCTGACGAAGTTCGTTATTACGTTTTGCACAAGTATAGGCAGCATCACCGACACCACGCGCCGGTAGAATCTGCGGTCCCCGATATATCTCTTCAGCATGGAAATGATTATAGCATGAAAGCTCCGCGCGCGCACTTACAAAAGCGCCGGCAAAGACGCAAAAAACAGTTACCATTTCACGCGAACTGTGCTATACTGTTTCTGTTCCGGTCTGTTAGCTCAGCTGGGAGAGCACCTGGGTCACAACCAGGGTGTCACAGGTTCGAGTCCTGTACAGACCACCAAAAAACCGCGGGAGCAAGCGCTTCCGCGGTTTTGTTTTGCTTTCGTGTCGGGAAAGGTCCCCCGTCCCCCGCTGCGGCGAAAAGCCCCCGTTATTTCACGATGCGGACTTCAATATCGCCGCTGGTGGTGCTGATCGAGCATCTGCCGCCGCCGCGCACCGATTCGGGCACGTCGACGTCGCCGCTTGTCGCCCTGCAGCTGAACTCCTTGCCGCTGAGCAGCTCCGCCGTGACGTCGCCGCTGGTGCAGGCAATACTGATATCTTCGCCGTCGCACGCCTTGAGGACGACGTCGCCGCTGGTGCAGGAGAGCCCGATCTCCCGGCCGGTGCAGTTCTCCATCCAAATGCCGCCGCTCGTGCTGCCTGCTTCGATATCATCCGCCCTGCAGCCGGACATGCTGATGCCGCCGCTGCTCGTTTCAGCTTTCAGGTCTTCGCAGTCTGTATCGCGCACGGCTATGTCGCCGCTGGTCGCCTTGAGCTCAAGGCTTTCCTTCACGGCCGCGCCGAAGGCGATGTCGCCGCTGGTGCACGCGGCCCCGGCGTTCTCAAAGCTGAAGCCCGCCGGGACGCTGACGTTTCCGCTGGAATTCTCAACGGTGAGACGCTCATAGCTTTCCTTGGGAAGCCTGACGACGATAGCCTCGTTCTTCCATATGATGTGCAGATGCCCGTAGACCTTGCGGTCTATCAGCCGCTCGACCCTGAGGATGCCGTCCGAGACCTCGACTTTGTGGGTCACTCCCTCGCACTCGGGGCACTCGACGACGCATTTGCCGTCGTCCGACTTTTCAAAACGCACGTCGCAGTCGACGCCGTATACTTCGACAGAATCGAACCTGTCGCCCGGCTTGTACGTGACCGTCTCGAACTCGGTATCGACGTGACGGCTGAACCATTCGAAAACGCCCGGCGTGTCGGCTCTTTCGCCGCGGTCCGAAAACCAGCCCGCGATGCCGTTCAGTATCGCCCGCAGGCCGAACCACGCCCCCACGATGACCGCGATGACTATGACAGCTATGATGATAACTTTTGCGGTATTGTTGCTCATTTCTTTCCCCTTAACTTTAGTGTATGTAGTACAATAACAGTATAGCATAAGGCAGAGATCACGTTCATTATAAGTTTATTAGAATGCCCTTCCCCGGAGCGCTAACACACGGGACGGGCAAGGGAGGATAGATATGGCATTGCTGCTGAAAGGAAAAGACGTCGCCGCGGCGATAACGGAAAGGAGCCGCAGAGATACTGAGGCGCTGAAGGCGGCTGGGGTCACGCCGACGCTTGCCATACTGCGCGTGGGAGAAAAGGACAGCGATCTGTCGTACGAGCGCGGAGCCGTGAAGCGCTGTGCGGAGGCCGGCGTCGAGGTGCGCAGCGTGGCGCTGCCGGAAGACGCAGGCGCGGAGGAGTTCTACGGCGCGTTGGACGCGCTGAACAAAGACTCCGGCGTGCACGGGATACTGATGTTCAGGCCACTGCCCGCGGCTCTTGATAACGAAAAGGCGCGGCTTGCGATAGCTCCCGAAAAGGACGTGGACGGCTGCACCGACGCCTCACTCTGCGGGGTGTTCACCGGAAGGCAGACAGGCTTTGCGCCGTGCACGGCGCAGGCCGTTATAGAGATGCTGGACTACTACGGCATAGGTATAGAAGGCAAACGGGCGGTGGTGCTGGGCAGGTCGCTGGTGGTCGGCCGGCCCGCGGCCATGATGCTCATGGCCCGCGGGGCCACGGTCACCGTCTGCCATACAAAGACGAAGGACGCCGCCGCGCTCGCGCGCGGCGCGGAGATACTGGTCACGGCCACCGGGCAGACGGAGACCGTGGGCGCGGCGTACGCCGCGCCGGCCGGCCAGGTCATCATAGACGTCGGCATCTCCTGGAGCGAAGCCAAAGGCAAGCTCTGCGGAGACTGCGTCTTCGAAGAGCTCGAGCCCCTGGCCGCTGCCATCACCCCCGTTCCCGGGGGCGTCGGCGCAGTCACCACCTCGGTGCTCGTGAGCCACGTAATAGAAGCAGCAAAAAGAGGAGCTGGGCGTTAAGCCCGCTCCTCTTTTCACTTATCTCTCTCCAATTATTATCTAGAACCTCAGGCTCAGGCAGCTGAGCCCTCCGTCTATCTTCCTGAATTCAGAAGTGTCCACCGTTATCACCGGGTATCCGGCTCCCTCCACCGCGGCCTTCACGGCCGGGTAGCCTTCCGGCACTATCACAGTGCCGTTCATCCAGATGCAGTTCGCCGCGTAGGCCTCGTCTTCGGGTATCTCGATCTTCTTATACCCCGCAAACTCGGGCTTTTCCACGAACTCCCCGCTCACCAGCATCACGCCGTTTTCCAGGTAGTTGACGCCTGTTTTGAGATGCAGCACCTTCTCGAGCGGCACTCCTATGACCTTGTACCCGTACTTTCCGAGTATCGCCGAAAACTGGGCTATGCCATCGGCGTTCGTGCGGGCGCTCTCCCCTACGTAGAACGTGTCGCCGCACATCATCACGTCCCCGCCTTCGAGCGTTCCGGGCGCCTTTATGTACTCGATCACGTCCTCCGGGTAGAACTCCTTAAGCGCGCCCACCACGGCTTCCTTTTCTCCGTTGCGGCTCTCGGCTCCCGGGTTCGTCACTACCGCGCACTTCGCTGTCAGCACCGCCACGTCCTCCATGAAGCAGGAGTCCGGGTAGTCTTCGAGCGGAGGCAGCACCTTGACGTCCACCCCGCATGCCTTGAGCGCCTCGACGTACTTCGTGTGCTGCTCAAGAGCCTTTTCATATACGGGCTTTCCGAGCTCGGGCGCCGAAGTTATCCCCTCGCAGACCTTGGAACACGGGGTCCTTACTATCGTATGCTTAAACATTTAATATCTCCTTGATCTTAGCGGCTGCTGCTCTCAGCCAGCTTCTGCTCGAGCCTTCCCACGGCCTTCGACATGCCGTAGACCAGCAGGAAGTATATCACCGCTATCGAAAACAGCGGCATCACCGGCTGAAGAGTGCGGCTGCGCACCAGGTCGCTCGCCCTTGTGAGGTCGACCGCCGCGATGAGGCCGATTATCGAAGTTTCCTTGAGCACCGCTATGCCCTCGTTGCAGAGCGCCGGCAGTATGTTCTTGATCGCCTGCGGCAGCACTATGCGCCACAGCGTCGTGAGCCCGGAGAGCCCCAGCGAGCGCCCCGCCTCGGTCTGGCCTATGTCCACGGAAGCGATGCCGCCGCGGATGACCTCCGATACGTAGGCTCCCGAATTGATGCCGAAGGCTATGCAGCAGACCAGTATCTTGTTGGAGAATCCCGCGAAGATGATGAAGTTCATGATCAGCAGCTGCACCGCCAGAGGGGTCCCGCGCATAACCGCCACGTAGGCGCCCAGCACCTTGTCGAGCGCCGCCAGCACCCCGCCGTTGACCGTCTTTTTGCCCTTCTGGCTCTCTGCCAGCGCGAACGCGTGCACCGCCGACACCGCCGTGCCTATCACTATGCCTATCAGCGTGGCGAAAAGCGTTATTATCAATGTGTTCTTGAGCCCTTCAGCGAAGACCATCCAGCGGTTGTCGCGTATGAACGTCCTCGTGAACTCAGACCCGAAATTGCTGAAGAATTCCATATATCCTTAGTCTTAGTCAAGCTGTGAAGCGAGTTCGCTGTGCTCTACGATCCAAGCGTCTACGGTGCCGTCCTCGATGATCGGCTTGATGATCTCGTTGATCTTGTTGACGAATTCAGCGTCGCCCTTTGCCATCGCGATAGCGAGCAGCTCTGTGGTCTTGCTGCCGTCCGCGTAGGTGAGCGGGAAGCACTTCATGCCGCCGTTGACCTTGCAGAGGTTCTCCGCGAGCATCGTGTCGCAGACGATGGCCTGGAGCTGTCCGTTCTTGAGCGCCATGCTTGCGTCGGTCAGAGCCTTGTACTGCTCTACGCTCGCGCCCGTGCCCTGAAGCACGCCGCCGTCGACCTCGTCGCTGACGAGGAAGTCGCCCGTGGTTCCGAGATGGACGCCTATCGCGTAGCCCGCCATGTCTTCGATGGTCTTGACGTCGTTATTGCTGTCGAGCACGATTATGTACTGCTCGGCGTTGGTATAAGGCTCGCTGAAGTCGAGGGTCTCTTTTCTCTCCTCGGTGATGGTCATGGCAGCGATGCCGAGGTCAGCCTCGCCGTTGGCCAGGTAGGTGGAGATCGAGTCGAACGCCACGTTTATGACTTCGAACTTGACTCCGAGCTTGTCCGCGATGTACTTGCCGAGCTCGATGTCCGACCCGGTCACTTCGCCGTTTGCCCCTATGTATTCAAAGGGAGCCCACGCCGCGTCGGTCGCGATGACTATCTTGCCCGCCTTCTTGATGGCGTCGAGCTTGCCGCCCTTGCTCTTGGACCCGCCGCAGCCCGTGGCGAGCGCCAGTATCATGATGATCGAGATAGCTATACAGATGAGTTTGGTGGTCTTCTTGGTCTTCATTGGTCTGTTCTCCTTTTATGCTCTGTTCTGTTCTCCCTCTATGGCTCTGAGTTGTTCCCCTTACATGGCTCTGAGTTGTGATAGCCGTAGCCCGGCCGAGGGCTATGCATTTTACGCGCCGTTTATGCAATATCAGCTCGGCTTTATGCATAATTATTCGTAATTTGAAAGAATTATACTCATATTTATTCAGTTGTCAAGGGGTTTTTCGAAAAAAAAACATTGATTGCACGAAAAAAGCGGATCTCCGAAGGGATCCGCCCATTACGTTGCCTTTCCGCGATCGATCTTGCGTTCCGGGCTTTTCCGCCAGCGCGCCGCTATCTGTATCCGTACTTTTCCATGTCCACCCTGAAGTTTACGACCTCTATGCCGTAATCCTCGAGCAGCTCCTTCTGCCTGTATATGCCGCCGAACGCGAACGCCGGCGCGAGCCTCCCGTCCGAGTGCACCACCCTGAAGCACGGCACGTCGTCCGGCCACGGATTAGTGTGCAGTATATTGCCTACCGCCCTCGCGGCTCCGGGCCTTCCCGCCAGCCTCGCCAGCTGCCCGTAGCTCACCACGCAGCCCTCCGGCAGCGCCCTGAGCGCGTCATATACTTCCATCGAAAAGTCTGTCATATCTTCTCTCCTTACTGCCTAAAATCATAATACGCCGCGCCGCCGATTTCAACACCTTCAACACATTGTCCCTCCGCCAATTTCAACATCCCACAATACGTCGTCCTTCCGCCGATCTCAACACCCACGCAACGCCCATCCGCCCCGTCTAGCAATGGTCACAAACAAAACTCTCCCCCTTCCAATCCGCCCGGCAAAACCCAAAATCGACCGCCGTCCCGCCCGGCGAGCAGCCCTCAAAAGCGAATCGTGAGTAAAAAGCTCAATTTCACGGCATTTGACACAGTTATTTCTACCTCATTTCAAAACACATCACCATTCTGTGTGTTTTGTTGCGGCGTGCTTGCGTATTCTTGCGCATTGATTTCCTCTTTTGAGCTGTCAGGAGCGCTTTCACCGGTATTGGTATAAAATAAGTGTGATAATTCATGCGACTTTTCCTTGATTTATCACGGTTCCGCTTTTTCCGGCGCTCTTGGAATAAAATAAATGTGTTAATTCATACCTCTTTTCTTCGATTTATCACGATTCTGCTCTTCCGGCGGTAAAGCTACAGGCTGGTTTGATCATTTCTATCGGCTTTAGTTTAATTATTTCTATCTGCTTTAGTTCGATTATCTCGCAAAACTCCCTTTTCAAATTAAAATCCCTGCCATTCCGTTTGTTTTGGGAAAAGCAGGGACGATCGATCCGTTTGCTTCTATTCGTATTCCACCGTCGCGGGGGGCTTGGGCGTGTAGTCTACGAGCACGCGGTTGATGCCCGGGACCTCCGTTGTGATGCGCTTTACCAGGTGATCGATCAGCTCGGCCGGGAGGTGTTCAACGGTGACCTCCATGACGTCGGTCGTGTTGATGGCGCGGATGATGCAGGGCCAGTTGAAGGTGCGCTTCCCGTTCGTGACGCCGGTACTCTTAAAATCGGGCACGACGGTGAAGTACTGCCAGACCTTGCCCTCGAGGCCGTTCTTCGCGAACTCCTCGCGCAGTATGGCGTCGCTCTCGCGCACGGCTTCGAGCCTGTCGCGGGTGATGGCGCCCGGGCAGCGGACTCCGAGACCGGGGCCGGGGAACGGCTGACGGTCGACCATGTTCGACGGAAGGCCGAGCTCCCTGCCTACTACGCGGACCTCGTCCTTGAACAGGATCTTGACCGGTTCCACCAGTTCGAAGCGGCTGGCGATATCCTCGGGCAGTCCGCCCGCGTTGTGATGGGCCTTGATGCCTGCCTCGCTCTCGAGGATGTCAGGCCAGATGGTGCCCTGGGCAAGGAAGGAAATACCGTCCAGCTTGCGGGCTTCTTCGGCGAACACGTCGATGAATTCGCCGCCTATGATCATGCGCTTTGTTTCGGGGTCTTCGACGCCTGCCAGCTTGTCGAGGAAACGGTCAACGGCGTCAACGTAGATAAGGTTGGCGTTCATCTCGTCGCGGAACACCTTGATGACCTGCTCGGGCTCGCCCTTGCGCAGCAGGCCGTGATTTACGTGAACGCAGACCAGCTGCTGTCCGACAGCCCTGATCAGAAGGGCTGCCACGACAGAGGAATCAACGCCGCCGGACAGTGCCAGCAGCACCTTTTTATCGCCTATCTGCGCGCGGAGCGCGGCGACCTGTTCGTCTATGAATGCCTGAGCGAGTTCGGGCGTGTTGATGCGCGCCATGTTTTCGGGTCTTCTGTCTGCCATAGTTTCCTCCTATCTGTTGCTCGTCTGGAGCGTATCCTTCAGTATTACGTCGTGGGCTCCGCCTTCGACTATCGAGGTGGCGGATACCGGGGTCAGCTTGGCCTTCTGCTGGAGCTCCTTGATGGTGAGCGCGCCGCAGTTGCACATGGTGCTGCGGACCTTCGCGAGGCTCTGGCGCACGCCGTCCGAGAGAGGACCGGCGTAGGGAACGTAAGAGTCGACGCCTTCTTCGAAGCTGAGCTTGCTGCTGCCGCCGAGGTCGTAGCGCTGCCAGTTGCGCGCGCGGTTGCTGCCCTCGCCCCAGTACTCCTTGACGTAGCTGCCGTTGATGAAGAGCTTGGCCGTGGGGCTCTCGTCGAACCTGCTGAAGTAGCGGCCGAGCATGAGGAAGTCGGCGCCCATCGCGAGCGCGAGGGTCATGTGGTAATCGTGGACGATGCCGCCGTCGCTGCAGATCGGCACGTAGATACCGGTCTCCTTGAGGTACTCGTCGCGGGCCTTCGCCACGTCGATGACCGCTGTTGCCTGGCCTCTGCCTATGCCCTTGGTCTCACGGGTGATGCAAATGGAACCTCCGCCTATACCGATCTTGACGAAGTCTGCTCCCGCATCCGCGAGGAACCTGAAGCCGTCGCCGTCGACAACGTTGCCGGCTCCGACCTTGACGCTGTCGCCGTAATGCTCGCGAATCCAGCTGAGGGTACGCCTCTGCCATTCGCTGAAGCCCTCGGAGGAATCGATGACCAGGACGTCGACGCCCGCCTCGACCAGCGCCGGGACTCTGTCCGCGTAGTCGCGGGTGTTGATGCCGGCTCCGACCACGTAGCGTTTTTCGGCGTCGAGCAGTTCGTTGGGGTTCTCCTTGTGGGAATCGTAGTCCTTGCGGAACACGAAGTATTTCATGCGCCCCTGCCTGTCGAGTATGGGCAGGGCGTTGAGCTTGTTGTCCCAGATGATGTCGTTGGCCTCGCTGAGGGTGATGCCTTCCTCGGCGTAGATGAGCTTGTCGAGCGGGGTCATGAACTCGTAGACCTTGGTGTCGGGGCTCATGCGGCTGATGCGGTAGTCGCGGCTCGTGACCAGGCCGACGACCTTGCCCTGCGCGGTGCCGTCGTCGGTGACAGCCGTGGTGGAGTGGCCGGTCTTTTCTTTGATCTTAAGAAGATCGCCGAGCGTCTGGTCCGGCCTGATGTTGGAATCTGACGGCACGAAGCCTGCCTTGTTGTTCTTGACCGCCGCTACCATGGCCGCCTCGTCTTCGACGGTCTGCGACCCGTAGATGAACGAGATGCCGCCCTCGCGCGCAAGCGCCACCGCCAGGCGTTCGCCCGACACCGACTGCATGACCGCCGAGGTCATAGGGATGTTCATCTTGAGCGCCGGTTCCTCGCCGACCCTGAATTTCACAATGGGCGTGCTGAGATCGACGTTGTCCGGGACGTTCTCCGGACCTGAGTAACCCGGCACCAGCAGGTATTCGCTGAAAGTGCGGGAGGGTTCGTCATAATAGTAAGCCACGTGCTGTCCTCCTTTATGTTAATGGTTGATCCGTAAATAACTTGATCCTAGTATGTCACGCCGAGATATTCCTCGAGCGTGATACCGCGCTCGTAGATCTCGGTCGCGGCTTCGACGCCGACGTAGCGGAAATGCCACGATTCGAACATGTAGCCGGTGATATCTTCCTTCCCCTCGGGGAACCTCAGTATGAAGCCGAACTCGTGGGCGTGCTCCGCCATCCAGGCGGCTTCTTTGGACCCGTTGAACGACGTGAGCGGCTTGCCGGGGACCCCGACGTCCGCGCACAGGCCCGTCTGGTGCTCGCTCTCGCCCGGCCTTGCGCTGTAGCGGTTGGCCGCCTCCTCGCCGTGATTATTCGCGTAGCTCGAGAAGAGCGACTCCTGGTACTTGTACGACCTGAACGCGTTGCGCAGCACGATGTTATAGCCGGCCTCGGACGCGGCCTCCATCAGATCGTTCAGCGGCCCCGCGGCCACCTCGCGCATCTGCTTTACTTCAGCCGTCCCGACCTGAGGGTCGTTGCGCTCTATCTTCACCATGTCGTCGGGCCAGTAGTCCGCCGACAGTGGATGGGTCTTGTTTATCAGCAGGAGGATGTTGTCGTCCTGCACCGACACCGGGGCCGCCTTGCCGTTTTCGCCGAGGGTGTAATCCTGCATCTGCGCGGCGCGCTCGATGAGGGTGGGCTCCGGCGCGGGCTGCGGATCGCCGGAGGCCGGCGCGCCGCTTTGGCCGGTCGTCCCCTCGGTCCCGGACGTCTCTGAAGGCCCGTTTCCGCCCGTCTGAGCGCCGTTTGCGGCTTCGCCGCCCTGTTTGCCGCCATCGGAACTTTCGCCGCCCTGAGGGGCGTTTACAGCCCCGCCGCCATGTCCGGCCTGGGTTTCGATCTCGGCAGCGTTCGGATTCTCCATGCCGTCCTTGTCAAGGACAGTGCGGTCTACCCAGATCTTTAAGCCTATGACGCCCAGCAGCGCCAGCGCGGCCAGCGCCAGCACCACGATGAATACTTTGAATCTTCCCCCTGATCTCTTCTTTTTGGGCTTGTGCCTGTCAGCTCTCGCCATTTCTGTTCCCTTGCCCCTACGGGCTCACGCGCAGCACGGCTCCCCTGCCGCGCCGCACGTATAACAAAAGTACCGGGCATGCCGGTACTGCTTTTATGCAATGTTTATATATATTACCTCGCCTGAGGGCAGACGCATGGAGGTATCGTCGTTTTCTTCATCCTCGTCCTCAAGCTGCTGTTCTGCCTGCTTCTGGGCCTGGACCTCCGCAGCCGCGGCGTCCGCCGCCGCCTGCTCGGCCTGCTCCTTCTCGACAGCCTTCTTCTGGCTCACATACGAAGCCAGTATCATGCACACGACAAAGCCGATGGCAAGGATCTTGTTTTCTTTGATGTGTTCCCACATACCGTTCTTCACTTCCTCAGGGTCTTCCGAAGCCGGCCCGGGGCAAAGCCCGGTCAGCCGTTCCCGCGCCGCGAAACGCACCGCGCCGCGCAAATAACTTCGGTAGATTATTGTACTATTCCGCACCCCCTCTTGTCAATGTAAAACGGCCTCACGCCTTGCGGAACTGCTTTGTCTGCGCGTCGTAGTAATAGACGTTGTCAGAGAGCCATTCGTCAGGACGGACTACGCTGCGGTTCACGTCTCTTACGAGCGCGGCCAGGCATTCGGGGTCGGTCTCGCCGTCGTCGGGGAGCAGTATCAGCTCGTTGACTGAAGACGGCAGGACATAATAGCTGCCGCCGATCATGCCCTCGATGAACTCCATAAGGCCGTCGTAGAACAGCGCGGCGGCACCGAAGAAGTTCTTGCTGTTGCTGATCAATAGCATCCTGGAAGCGGGCGTGCCGTCGTCTGGGCAGGCTGCAGGCACGGGGCCGTTCGCGGTATCAGGGCAGGTTTCAGGCATGAGACCGTTCGCGGTCTCCTGGCATTCTGCAGGTGTGTCGCCGCGCTCTTCCCCGGCGCAGTGCCGGGTCCTGTTTATCTCGTCGCTCAGGCGCGAGATCTTCGCCGGAAGAAGGACGGCGCTGCTGGCCAGGGCGTCTGCGTGCAGCTGCTCGGGGCTGACGCCGTACGACTCGAGCATGTTGTCGCGCACCATGGTGCTCCCGACGCAGTCGCTGTGCCGGTCGACCATGACGTAATAGGTCAGCGCCAGGTCGGCGAACTGTTTATACGGCGCGCCAGCCAGAGCGTCACGGTTATCTTCCGCGTTAATGAGGCGCACGAAGAGCCTGTCCCGGACGTTGCCGTATTCGCTCAGCCAGTCGACGTCGAGCGGCGGGTGCGGGAGCTGCACCACTTCTGACATGGTCTGCAGCAGATACTCACTGTCGGCACCGCCGAGGTAGACTTCATAAAACATGTCAAGGTCAACTGTCGCGCAGGTATTGCAGCCCTCGGGCATCACGTTAAGACCGGTGTAGGTGCGCCCGGGCTTGGCGATCTTCCGAACGTCGACCGGGGCGTCGCTGTAAGGCGCGGGCAGATAGTCTTTGATGTTCTCCGCCGCCCATGCCCTGAATTCATTGAAACTCATCATATTATTGTATCCTCCGTTCCATTTATGGCATAAATTGGTTGCAGTAATATATTATGAGGGTTGTCACAAATTGTCAACTGAAATTTTGAAATAATGATAAAAAATGGAAACGGCAAAAAAACAATAAAACAGGACCCGGTATCGTCCGGGTCCTGAAAGAGCTTTGGTTATTCAACTGTATGCGGAAGCTTACATCATTCCGCCCATGCCGCCGGCCTGGGCCATTGCGGCTGCTGCAGCGGCGTCGGCCGCCTTGTCCTTGATCTCGGTGACGCAGCTCTCAGTGGTGAGCAGCAGAGCGGAGGCGGAAGCCGCGTTCTGCAGTGCGCTCCTGGTGACCTTGGTCGGGTCGACGATGCCTGCGGACATCATGTCTTCATAGACCTCGGTAGCGGCGTTGAAGCCGGTTCCCTTTGCGCTGTCCTTGACCTTGGCGACTACTACGCTGCCTTCGAAGCCAGCGTTCTCGGCGATCTGGCGTACGGGCTCCTCGAGAGCGCGGACGATGATCTCTGCGCCGGTCTTGACGTCGCCGCTCTGAGCCTCGGCGTAAGCCTTGACCTGCGGGATGACGTTGACGAGAGCGACTCCGCCGCCCGGGACGATGCCCTCTTCAACGGCTGCCTTGGTAGCGTTGAGAGCGTCCTCGATGCGGAGCTTGCGCTCCTTCAGCTCGGTCTCGGTAGCGGCGCCGACCTTGATGACGGCTACGCCGCCTGCCAGCTTCGCGAGCCTTTCCTGAAGCTTTTCCTTGTCGTAATCGGAAGTGGTGGTCTCCATCTGTGCGCGGATCTGGGCGATGCGGGCCTTGAGCTCGTTCTTGTCGCCGAGGCCGTCCACGATGACGGTGTTCTCCTTGGATACCTTGACTGTGTTGGCGCTGCCCAGCATGTCGAGGGTGGCATCCTTAAGCTCGTAGCCGAGCTCCTGGCTGATGACGGTACCGCCGGTCAGCACTGCGATATCCTTGAGCATCTCCTTGCGCCTGTCGCCGAAGCCCGGAGCCTTGACAGCGACGCACTCGAAGGTGCCTCTGAGCTTGTTGACCACGAGGGTCGCGAGAGCTTCGCCTTCAACGTCCTCTGCGATGATGAGGAGCTTCTTGCCCTGCTGTACGATCTGCTCAAGAATGGGCAGGATCTCCTGGATGTTGGAGATCTTCTTGTCGGTGATGAGGATGTACGGGTTGCTGAGAACGGCCTCCATCTTATCGGTGTCGTTGACCATATAAGCGGAGAGGTAGCCTCTGTCAAACTGCATGCCCTCGACCACGTCGAGCTCGGTGCCCATGGACTTGGATTCTTCTACGGTGATGACGCCTTCGTTGCCGACCTTCTCCATAGCGTCAGCGATGAGCTTGCCGATGGTCTCGTCGCCCGCGGAAACGGATGCTACCTGAGCGATGGCTTCCTTGCCGTTTACCGGGGTGGAATTCTTCTTGATCTCTTCGACTGCGGTGTCGACCGCGCCCTGGATGCCCCTCTTGAGGACCATCGGGTTGGCGCCTGCGGCCACGTTCTTGAAGCCCTCGCGGATGATTGCCTGAGCGAGCAGAGTAGCGGTGGTGGTGCCGTCGCCTGCGACGTCGTTGGTCTTGGAAGCGACTTCCTTGACGATCTGTGCGCCCATGTTCTCATAAGCGTCCTCGAGCTCGATCTCCTTGGCGATGGTTACGCCGTCGTTGGTGATCAGCGGGGAGCCGAACTTCTTGTCGATGATGACGTTTCTGCCCTTGGGGCCGAGGGTGATCTTTACTGTATTAGCCAGCTGGTCTACGCCGGACTGGAGCTTTCTTCTTGCGGCTTCGCCGTAATTGATTTCCTTTGCCATTTTATTTACCTCTTAAATTAACCTACTATCGCGAGAATATCCTTCTGGGACATGATGATCACATCTTCACCGTCCATCTTGATGTCGGTGCCTGCGTACTTGGAGAAGATGACCTTGTCGCCAGCCTTGACTTCCATCTTGACTTCTGCGGTTCCGGGGCCTACTGCGAGGACCTCGGCCATCTGCGGCTTCTCCTGGGCGCTGCCGGGAAGAACGATTCCGCTCTTGGTCTTTTCTTCAGCCTCAAGTCTCTTGATGAGGACTCTGTCTCCTAAAGGTTTGATACTCATTGTAAAATGCTCCTTTCGGTATATGTTAACTTATTCTTAAACATATTGTTAGCACTCATTTCTCCTGAGTGCTAAATCTATTATAGCCACTAAAAACAGCTTGTCAAGCATCTTTCAGGGCTCTTCACAAAAACAACAAAAAAAAGACCCGGGAAACGGGTCGCTGCGCGCGGGAGCCGTGTTGCGCGGACCCCCGCACGAAGGTTCCGGCAGGCCTAGGCCTTGTCGGAATTGTCTTCGATGTACTTGACGATATTGCTGACGAGCTGGAACTGCTCGGCCTGGTCTTCCGGGATCTCGATGTCGTATTCGTCTTCTATAGCAAGTATGATCTCAACTGCGTCAAGCGAATCGGCTTCGAGGTCTTTGGTGACGTTGGTGTCAAGACTGATCTCTTCTGCGTCGATGTTCAGCTGCTCTGCAATGATCTCACGAACTTTTTCAAAAACCATGATCTACCTCCAGTTAAGTGTGTGTGTCGATACATTAATTATAACCGCGCGGCAAGTTTCTGCAAGGGGTAATTTATTGCAGCCCCATCCATAGCTCGTAGCTCTCCTCGAGCCTTGCTTTTTCGGCGTCGAGAGCCGCCGACAGTTCAGCCGCCTTCGCGGGATCCGAGAAGACCTCAGGCTTGCAGAGCTCAGCCTCGAGCTCCGCGACCTTCGCCTCCGCGTCCGCAACGGCCTGCTCCGCGTCCGCGATCCGGCGTTCCAGCCGCTTCTTTTCGGCCGCCGCCTTCTTGTCGTCCAGCCTCTGCTGCGCGCGGCGCTGCTTCTCCTCGTCGCGGCTTCCCGCAGCCTCAGCCGCCCCCGCGCCTGCGTTGCTCCTGCTCATCTCGTCGAGATAGCTTTTGCCTGAGCCAAGCCTGTGCGACTTCTCGTCGTAGTAATCGTAGCCACCGAGATAGATGTCTATCCCGTCGGGACCGAGCTCGTAGATAGCGGTAGGTATGCGCTGAAGCAGGTAGCGGTCGTGCGATACAAGTATCATGGTCCCGGGGAAGTTCAGCAGGGCGTCCTCAAAGACCTCTCGCGCGCTGATGTCCAGGTGGTTGGTCGGCTCGTCCATGATGAGCAGGTTGCAGCCCGACATCATCAGCTTGAGCAGCGACAGGCGGGCCTTTTCGCCGCCCGAGAGCTCTCCGACGGTCTTGAACACGTCGTCCCCTTTAAAGAGGAAACTCCCCAGCATCTTGCGGAGATCTGTCTGGTCGTATTTTATGTAGGCGCTGTGCAGCTCCTCGAGCACGGTGTTCGAATAGTTGAGGCTCTGCTGCTCCTGGTCGTAGTAGCCCGGCATGACGTTCTGCCCAAGCCGGAGCCAGCCGCTGTCAGCCGGCAGCTGCCCGAGTATGATGCGCAGAAGAGTGGTCTTGCCTATGCCGTTGGGTCCCACAAGGCAGATGCGGTCGCCGCGCTTGATGTCGAGGTCGACCCCGGTGAAGAGCGTGCGCTTTTCGGCTCCCGCGCCGAACGATACAGAAAGCCCCTTGGCCTGGACCACGTCCGTACCGCTCTGCAGCTTCTCGTCGAAGTTGATGCGCAGGTGCTCCGAAAGCTTCTTCGGCCTTTCGAGCAGGGTCAGCTGGGCGAGGCGCTTTTCGCGGGACTGGGCGCGCTTGACAAGGTGCTCGGTGTTGTGCTCCTTGAAACGCCTGATGATCTCCTCCTGGCGCTTTATCTCCTCCTGCTGCTGCTCGTAGTGGCGCAGGTCCTCCTGGTAGCGGATCTCCTTCTTTTCCTTGTATTCGCTGTAATTGCCCTCGTAGGCAGTGAGCCGGCCGCCCTCTATCTCGAAGATGCGGTTGACGCAGCGGTCGAGAAAATAGCGGTCGTGAGAAACGATGACGAGGCTTCCGCGGTAGCTGCGCAGGAAGCTCTCGAGCCATTTGAGGGAACCTATGTCGAGATGGTTGGTGGGCTCGTCCAGCAAAAGCAGCTCGGGAGCCTGCAGCAGAAGGGCCGCGAGCGCGAGCCTGGTGCGCTCCCCTCCGGAGAGAAGGCCAACCGGCTTGTCGAACTGATCGTCCGAAAAGCCCAGGCTGCGGAGCATGCCCGTGATCTCGCTGCGGAAGCTGTAGCCGCGCTTTTCCTTGAATTCCTGCAGCAGGGCGTGATACTCCTCGTAGATGCCGGAAGTGCTTCCCGCCCCCGCGTGCGCGAGCTGCGTCTCGAGCGAGCTGAGCCTGCTTTCGGCCTCTATCTGCCAGGGGAAAATGCGCAGCATCTCCTCCATGACCGTGCCGCCGTCGGGGAAGTGGTCGCGCTGCTTAAGGTAGCCCAGAGCAAGGCCTTCCGCCTTGTACAGACTGCCCGAATCGGGCTCCAGCTCGCCCGCGAGCATCTTTATGAGCGTGCTCTTTCCGGCTCCGTTGACCCCGACGACGCCTATGCGGTCGCCTTTGTTTATGTGAAAACTGACGTCTGTTATGACGTCCTCAGAAACGTACGCTTTGCTGATCTTTGAGGCTGTTATGATGCTCATACCCGTCAATGGTAACACAAAATACACCTTGCGGCAAGCGAGCCCTGATGATAAACTTATAGAATAAAAATCCACAAACGGAGGAATAAATTGAAAGAACGCAAGGTTTCAAGAGCCGTGATCCGGCGGCTCCCCCGCTACCTCAGAGTGCTCACGGATATGGAGGCCGAAGGCCTCGAGCGCATCTCCTCGGGGGAACTCAGCGAACGGATCGGCTATACAGCCTCACAGATACGCCAGGACCTGAACCACTTCGGAGGGTTCGGGCAGCAGGGCTACGGATATAACGTAAAAGACCTCAAGGACGCGATACGCGGTATACTCGGGCTGACTGAAGATTACCGCATGATATTCGTCGGCTGCGGCCGTCTAGGCAGGGCCCTCGCCAACTTCGTGATCGACAGTCAGAAGAACTACCACATCAAGGCGATGTTCGACATCAGGCCCGAGATCATAGGCACCAGCATACTCGGGGTCCCCGTCTACGACGAGGCAGGGCTGAAGGACTACCTGAAGAAGAACCACGTAGACATCGCGGTGCTCACTGTACCGACGGAACAGGCCCAGAAGGTCGCGGACGACCTCGCCTGCGGCGGAGTGACCGGCATCTGGAACTTCGCCCCTATCGACCTGAAGATACCCGAAGAGATAGTGGTCAACAACGTGCACCTTTCGGACAACCTGCACGCCCTCACCTACTACATCAACCACGGCGAATAGCAATAAAATAAGCGCTTCCCCATGGGAAACGCTTATTGTTTTTGCTTAAGGGCTAAAGCCTTATGCCTGCTGGGGTGCGCCTACCGGGCAGTTGCCCTCGCAAGCTCCGCAATCGATGCAGGCGTTCTCGTCGATGACGTAGATGCCGTCTCCCTCGGTAATAGCTCCGACGGGGCAGTCTGCTGCGCAGGCACCGCAGGCGATGCAAGCATCACTGATCTTATATGCCATAACTAGTTCCTCCTTATTTCGTTTAGAATCTGTAACCTGAGTGACCCTGACGGTCACAAAAGCAGTATAGCAAAAAAAACGGAATGCAACAAGTAAATTGATGATTTTTTTGAGATATGAAAGTTTACGGACTGTCAGGAAAAAGCGGTACGGGAAAAAGCTATAACGCTGCCGAGCTCTGCGGCCGTCTCGACATAGACGGCCTGATCGACGACGGTCTTTTCGTGCACGAAAACAGGATAGTCGCGGGGACCTCGGCCAAGAAGCAGGCCACGAAGTACGGGGCTATCAAGACCGCACTCTTCACAAACGACGATCACTGCAAAGAGGTGCAGAAGGCCATCAGGAAGACCTCGCCCGAGAGCATCCTGATACTGGGGACCTCGGACGAGATGGTGGAACGCATAGCATCCAGGCTGGCGCTGCCCAAGCCCATGCGCATCATCCACATCGAGGAGATAACCACAGAGGAGCAGCGCGAGGCCGCCCTTCACATGCGCGAGAGCGCGGGGACCCACGTCATCCCGGCGCCTACTTTCCAGGTAAAAAAGCAGTTCTCGGGCTTTTTCTTCATCGACCCGAAAAAATCGTTCAGAGAGGCGGAAAAAGGCCGTACAGAGGGCGAAAAAGAGAAGACAATAGTGCGCCCGACCTACAGCTACCTCGGAGATTACGAGATCTCCGACAAACTTATCAGCGACATAGTGCTGCACGACGCCTCGCTGCAGCCGGGCATCTCGTCGGTGCTCTTCGTCGCCTCGCAGAACGACGACGCCGGCATGTACATCCGCATCATCGTGCTGCTCAACTTCGGCTCGAAGGCCATCGACACCGCCGAAGCCCTGCAGGCCGCGGTCGAGCGCGACGTCGAAGGCATGACGGCCTTCAACGTGCTAGGCGTAGAGGTCGAGATCAGGGGATTCAGGTTCAAACAGTAAAAAGCAGATGCATAATAAAAGAAAAGCGGATGGGTGCTTCCTCAAGCGGACAATGTTGAGCCGCCGGCACTTAGCGATCGGCGAGCCGAAGGCGAAGACGGAGCTTAGTGCGACGGACAGGAGGAGCCCCGTTTTCAGGGGCGACGAGTGATCGGCCGGCCGCTGCGTGCGAAACTTAGCGCAAGCGTGTCCGCGGAGGAACACCCGCAGCTTTTTTTGTAAAGCAAAAAGCAGATCATTATCGACCTGCTTTTCTTATATTTCTTCAGCTTTACGCTTCAGCCTTTTCGGCCGCCGCTTCTTCGGCGGCTTTTATCTTGGCGAGTTCTTCCTCTTCGAGCACGCGGTAAGCGACCTTGCCGACCAGGGTCTTCGGCAGCTCTTCGCGGAACTCGATGTCGTAGGGCATAGCGTACTTGGCGATGTGCTCGCGGCAGTATGCGATCAGCTTGGCCTTGGTCTCGTCGTTTGCGGACACGCCCGGCTGCAGCTTCACGAAGGCCTTGACCTTTTGCATCTTATACGCATCGGGCACGCCTATGATGCAGCTCATCACTACGTCCTCGTGGGCGTCGAGTATGTTCTCGAGCTGGCCCGGGTAGATGTTGTAGCCGCTGGAGATTATCATTCTCTTGGCGCGGCCGCGGAAGTAGATGAAGCCCTCGTCATCCATGGTGCCGAGGTCTCCGGTGTAGACCCAGGTGAGGCCGTCCGCGTGGTGACGCAGAGTCTGTGCTGTCTCGTCCGGATGGTTCATGTATTCCTTCATGACGGTCGGGCCGGCGAGCAGTATCTCGCCTTCCTCGCCGTAGGGCAGCTCTTTGTCGGTGCCGGGTTCCACGATCTTGATATAGGTGTCGGGGAAAGGCACGCCGATGGAACCCTTCTTATACATGTGAGGCGGAGTGAGGCAGCAGGCGGTGACGGTCTCGGTGGTGCCGTAGCCTTCGCGCACCTGCACGCTGCACTTGTGCGAATATAGGAACTCGTCGAACTTCTTCTTGAGCTCGATGGAGAGCGAGTCGCCGCCGCTGAATACGCCCTTGAGGCAGCTGAGGTCGGCGTTGTCCATAGAGGGCAGGCGCAGCAGGGCTTCGTAGAGCGTGGGAACGCCCGCGATGAAGTTGCAGCGCTGCTTCACGATCTGCTTCGCGTAGCTTGCCGCGGTGAAGCGCGGGATCAGTATGCACTGGCCGCCGTTCATCAGCATGGAGTGGATGCATACGCCGAGGCCGAAGCCGTGGAAGAGCGGCATGGCGGCGAGCATCTTGTCGCCGGGACGGAACATCGGGTTGGTCGCGACGATCTGGGCGCCGAGCGAGTTGAAATTGCTGTTGGTGAGCACTATACCCTTGGTCGTGCCTGTGGTGCCGCCGCTGTAAAGGATGACGGCAGGGTCCGAAGACAGGCGCTTGGGCGCGAAGTCGTAGGTGCAGAACTTCGAGAGCTTCATGAACTCGTGCCAGCGGATGATAGGAGCGTCCGCGGGGATCTTCTGTATCTTGCGGCCCTCGGTCAGCATGTAGCCGGCCTTGATCGGCTTGCTGAGGGCGTCCTTGATACTGGCGATCACGACGTTCGTGACCTGGGTGTTGTGGCGCACGCGCTCGAACTTGTCGTAGAACTGGTCGAGAGTGATCGCGGTGCGGCTCTCTGATTCGTTGAGGTAGAACTCGATCTCCTTTTCAGCGGAGAGCGGATGTATCATGTTGCCAATTCCGCCTACGAGGTTGACTCCGTAGAACAGATAGATGGCCTGCGGGCAGTTGGGCAGAGCGATGGTGACGCGGTCTCCGGGGCGCACGCCTATGGTGCGAAGAGCCCTTGCGCAGTTCTCGATCTCTTTTACCATCTCTTTATAGGTGGTCTTTGAGCCCATGAAACTGAAGGCTGTATAGTTCGGATACTTGTCCGCTATGGCCTTCACGGCCTCGAACATCGATCCGTCAAAGTATTCGATATTGAGAGGAATGTCCTCGGTGTGGCCCTCCCAGGGGCGCTTTGCGGTTATGGCTTCCATTAGTATTCTACCTCCTCACTGAGCGGCTTTTCGAGCAGCTCAGGATCTTCCAGCAGCTTGATAAGCAGTTTGACTGACTTTGAGAAATAATATCCGTCGGCTATGCGCTCGTCCACGGTGAGGCCGAGGTCGATGCTGTCCTTCATGTCGAAGGAGCCGTCTTCCTTCCAGAACGGCCTCTTCTTGCGCTCGCCAACGATGACGAACAGCGAGTTCGTGCCCCAGTTGGTCAGGTGATGGTAACCCGAATGAAGCTTGATGGACCCGAGGTTGGTGAGCACGACGGACTGGTAATACGGGTCGCTGGCGATCATGTCGTTCGGGACCCAGCCGTGCTTGTCGAGCCACATTATGAAGCGGACCGCGGTCTTGCCGATGAACCTGGGCAGCTTGTTGAGCATATCCATGGCCGCGTCGGTCGAATCGCCTTCGCCCTCGCCCGCGGCGCGCTGCGTGCTGACCTGCTTGTAGATGTAGTCGTGGATGCTGTCGATGGTATCTTCCTGCTTCGCGCGCACTACCGCAAGACCTTCGCCGCCGTTGTCGGCGAACAGCTTCTTTACCACGAACGCGGCAGAGATGTCGAAACGCTCAAATGTGTCGCCGTTGACGATGAAGCGGTTGAGCTTGGGCCTCAGCATCACGGTCTTGAGCACGGCCACGGTGATGACCTGGAACATCGTATACTTGAATTCCGGGCTGCCAGCGTTCTTTTTGTCGAGATAGGCCTGCAGGTTGGTGAGGTCGACGCGCTCCGAGATGAACGCCTCGTTGTCAGCGCGGTTGGGATATATTATCGCGGTGATGAAATGCATCGGATCGAGCTCTCTGAGGAGCCGCCCGTCTTTTCTGTCGCCGCGTTTTCTCTTCTGATCCATAAAGGGAACCTCATGTATAACAAAGTGAACAAACAAACACGTTATTATAGCATACATATACACAAATAAACAGCCTAATAACTGCAATTATAATGCTGGAAAAGCTTCGGGTGCTTCCTCAAGCGGGTATCGTCGACAGCAGAAAAGAGGGTGTCCCAAAAGGTCTAAACTTAGACCTTGAGGAGGCATCCTCTATTTTTATTCAATCGAATTGCCAGAAAGAAAAAAGAGCTCTGCCGCTCCTATCTGTTCATCGCTACCGCT
>Ga0079305_1000078_pt1 | contig 213182 bp, 199 predicted proteins | sample LMS_cellobiose_e_FD_79183 | JGI IMG/M metagenome (GOLD analysis project Ga0079305, IMG submission 79183) | Rumen-fistulated moose microbial communities from Alaska, USA - LMS_cellobiose_enrichment | ecosystem: Host-associated > Mammals > Digestive system > Stomach > Rumen fluid ... | reverse complement strand
CGGCTGCCGTCGTCCACGAAAAGCACTTTGCTTTTTGGAGAAACGGTTCCCTGTTCAATCATTCCGCCGAGCTTGGCGGTCAGGCGGCGCGCTGTTTCGGGCAGCACCTCCTGTTCGTTATAACAGGGGATCACGAGATATAGGATGTCGTTCATGCGGTTCCCTCCCGTTTTTGTTGACTGCCGTCCTGCTTTGAACCTTTCGATTCCCCGGGCGGCGATTGCGGATGCTCGTCGAACCATTCGGCGGGCGGCGCGGGCAGTTCCATCCACTCGGGCTCCGGGCCGTCCGGCACACGCAGCGCATCAAAGCCATTTGTCTTGCCGCGCGGCGGCAGCGGTTCGGGCGCGGGGCGGCGCTTCCTCCAGATGAGCAGGTAGATTATCAGCACGGCGACTCCTAGGATGCTCCCCGCAATGCCGGGCAGGAGCCCCGGTGTCATATAGGAGAAACGGATGGTGTTTTCGCCCGCCGGCGCGCGTACGGCCATGAATCCAATATTCGCCTGCACGATTTTTGCGGGCTCGCCGTTCACAGTGGCGCTCCAGCCCTTATCGTACGGCACCGAGAAAAAGACAAGGTTCTCCCGCGGCAGGTCGATCTGCGCGGTGAAGCCGCGATTGTCGATTTCGAAGGATTCGGCGGCTGTTGCGCGGCGGTTTTCCGCGTCGATATAGAAGTCCTCTTCCCCAAGATATTCGTAATATTCCGGCGGCATTTCCTCGAGCAGGTCGTCGTTTTGCACGGCGTCCTCCTTGTCGAGCGCCATCGCCCGCAGGAGCACCGCGGAGCGCTGCGCCTCATCCACCGTGTTGAGCTGGGTTTCAGTGATATAGTAATCGTAGGTGAAGCCCATGGGGATGTAGTAGTCATTTTCGTAGATGTTGAAGCCAATCTGCTGGTCGTAGAAAGAATAGCCCGGCATCGGGTCCTGCTCCTCCTTGTCATCCGCAATGAAGAGCCAGCGCACCGATAAGAGTGAACGCAGCTGGTAATATTTCGTCTCAGGCTTGGAGGAGACATCCCGCTTGACTCCGACATCCGGATAGAACTCCATGATCGAAACCGGGACGATGGAATGGAAGGCCTGGATGTTCGGCAGGTGCCAGTACATGCCCAGGTTGTCCATTCCCTGATAGATGTCCGCGCGCGCAAACTGCTCCTGCGGCAGATCGATCTGGTAACGGCCGTCGAGCGCCGTGTCGCGCAGGAAATCCGGATAATCCGAGTGGCATTTGCCCATGGCGATGAAGGTGATCGAATAGGTCACGCAGACGAAGCAGAGCGCGCAGGTGAGAATCCGGGAAAAGAGCTTTGTCTCGCGGTAGCGGCGGATGATGAGAATGAGCGCCGCGAGCCCCAGCAGGCTGATGGCGGCGATCGCTGCGAAACGTTCCGGGTATTTGGTGAGTCCCAGCGACACTTTGCCAGCCGAATCGATGATCGGGGTGAGCCCCAGGATCGCGGTGACGGCGGCGGTGAACACCGCGGTAATTTTGAATCCCCGCTCAAGATTGATCGAACGGTTTTCGAGCGCGATCATGGTGGCCATTGCCATCAGCAGGATGGGCATATAATACCAGCGGGCGTAATAGGAATTGTTGAACATGATAAACATGCTGTTGAGCCCTGGCAGAAGCGCGCAGGCGAGGCAGAACAGCAGGATTTTTCGCAGCCAGTCGCGTTTCGATTGGACATAGGCGATGACACCGGTCATGCTGAAAAGGGGCAGCCAGGCCGAGAGCGAAGCCCATTTCGCGCCGCGGTCAGGGAAGAGGTTCGGCCGGGAGGGCAGATCGGGCGGGAAGAACATGCTCGTGATGATAGCGGGGTAGAGCTGCGCGTGCCAATAGAGCCAGAAATTCCAGCCGTCAAGCAGTTCGGTCCCGCCGGTGCGGGGATTGCCCAGGATGGCAAGCGCACTCGGCAGGAAAAGGAACATCGCCAGCAGCATGCCCACCACCGATTCAAACGCGACCCAGAAGAACTTTTTGAGGGTCATGCGCCAGTCGCGGGAGAACGAACGGAATGCGAAATAGATCAGCACGAAAACCACTTCACCGATAAAGAACCAGTAGTTGACGATCGCATTGATCGCAACCGCCAGCGCGAATATGCCGCGGCGGTTTTCTGTGACCAATTCCTCCATGCCGACCAGCAGCAGCGGGAAAAAGACAATCGCCTCATGGAAGTGATTGAAAAAAATGTTGTAGACCGCAAAGCCCGAGAAGGCGTAGAGGATGGCGCCCATCACGACGTATTCGCGGGTTTTCACAAACCGCTTGAGATAGAGCGCAGAAGTCGCCGCTGCACAGGCGTGCTTTAAGATCAGCAGCGGGGCCATCAGGTGTGGGACAAATTCGGTTGGGAAGGGGATGGTCAGCCAGAAAAATGGGCTGCCGAGCAGATAGAAGGAGTAGGAACCGATGAAGTTGGCGCCGAGATCGGTGTACCAGTTCCAAAAAATATCCCCGGTGCGCACCGCTTTGTGCGCCAGTTTGTAAAAGGGGATCTGCTGGACGTTGAAATCCCCGAAAAAGAAAAAGTACCCTTTATCGTAGACCATGAAGGGGATAAAGATCAGCGCGGCTGTCAGAAGCGCGAGGAAAAAGGCTTTGCGGCAGACGCCCTTTTTGGCATCGATCGATTGAAGCTGCATCGTGAAACCTCCAAAACGCGTAAAAGCATACATCAAATATTATACCACAATTTGCCGTTTTTAAAAGCGTCTCTTTCTTTTAGGTGGGATATTTGCTATAATTTAATGCACACCCCAATTTTCCGCAAAAGCAAAAGGAGAGAAGACCTTGAAGGAATACAGCTTTTTCGCCATGCTTTCCCGCATGAAATATATCACCCGCTGGGGCCTGATGCGCAACTCCCGGCAGGAAACGCTCAGCGAACACACTCTGGACGTGGCCTATATCGCCCATGCGCTGGCTTTGCTTTCAGGCTTGGACCCGGCGAAGGCGGTACTCTGCGCGCTCTATCACGATTGCAGCGAGATCCTCACCGGCGACATGCCCACCCCGGTGAAATATTATAACCCCAAAATCAAACAAACCTACAAGGAGATTGAACAGATTGCTTCCGACCGGCTGCTGTCCACCCTGCCGGAGGAGCTTTCCGCCGCTTACCATCCATGCTTTTATGAAGAGGACCCGCAAATTTTACAGATCGTCAAAGCTGCGGATAAGCTTTCGGCGCTTATCAAATGCATCGAAGAGATCCGTATGGGCAATGACGATTTTCTCTCCGCGCGGCAGGCGCAGCTTGACGCTCTGCATGCAATGGACCTGCCTGCGGTGGAAACTTTTCTAGAACAGTTCCTGCCGGCCTATGAAATGACGCTGGATGAACTCAATTTGGCAAAAAATTAACGAACATACCCGGATTTTGCAGAAAAACTTATTTGATATATAGAAAACCCCTTAATTTACCGATTTTTTTCTTCAATTTACGACAAACCGTGAACATTATGGTATAATAGAGACAAAAATTAGGAGGGCGTTTTATGGATAAGAAAATGACGGGAATCATTGCGTACATCACACTTATCGGCTGGCTGGTTGCGTTTTTCGCAGGCGATAAGGAGGGCGCAAAGTTCCATCTGAACCAGTCGCTGGTGATCTTCCTGTTCTCGATCGTATGTAGCGTTTTGACTGTGATCCCGGTCGTCGGATGGATCGTCGGATTCGTTGGCGGCATCGCTGGTTTTGTTTTCTGGATCATGGGCCTTGTGGCGGCTTGCAAGGAAGAAGAAAAAGCAGTCCCGCTGATTGGTTCGATTAAAATCATTAAATAAGTTTCGATGAAAAAGCCTCCATCCAAACGGATGGAGGCTTTTTGTTATGCCTTAAAACTGTCCTTAAGGGTCACAATCCGATTGAAGGTATCCGCATTTTTGCTGTCCATGCAGAAATATCCCATCCGCACAAACTGGAACCGGTCGCCCGGCTTGGCCTGCGCCAGGGAAGCCTCCAGCTTGCAGCCGGAAAGCTCCGTGAGCGAGCCCGGATTGAGATAGTCGAGATAGTTGGTGCCTTCCGGCACATCGTTCACATTTTCGAGCGTGAACAGGTTGTCATAAAGCATGGCCTTTGCGTCGACACAATGCGCCGCCGAGACCCAGTGGATCGTTCCGCGCACTTTGCGCCCATCGATCGGACTCCCGTTCTTCGTCTCCAGATCAGCGGTGCAGCGCAGTTCAATGATCTGGCCGTCCGCATCTTTGATGATCTCGTCGCATTTTACAATGTAAGCGCCCATCAGGCGAACTTCGCCGCCCGGCTTCAGCCGCTGGAACTTCGGCGGAGGCACCTCCGCGAAGTCACTGCGCTCGATGTAAACTTCGCGCGAGAAGATCACGTCGCGGCTGCCGCTTTCCGGGTCGACAGGATTATTCGCAACCGGGAAGGCTTCCGTTTTGTCCTCCGGATAGTTGGTGATGACCACCTTGACGGGATCGAGCACCGCCATCCGGCGCGGCGCGTTGGTATTGAGCTCCTCACGGATGCAGTATTCGAGCAGCTTGATGTCGACAATGCTGTTTGCCTTGGCAACACCGGCACGCTTGACAAACTCAAGGATTGACGCGGGCGTATAACCACGCCGGCGCAGCGCGCATAGGGTCGGCATACGCGGATCGTCCCAGCCGTCAACCTTACCGGTTTCGACCAGTTCACGCAGGTAGCGCTTGGACATGACCGTATGGGTGATGTTCAGGCGGGCAAATTCCCGCTGTTTGGGTTTGTGCGCGAACCCGATATTATCAACCACCCACTCGTAGAGCGGACGATGGTTTTCAAATTCGATCGAACAGAGGGAATGGGTGATTCCTTCAATTGCATCCTGTATAGGATGAGCAAAATCATACAAAGGGTATATGCACCATTTGTCGCCCTGCCGGTGATGATGCGCCCGGACGATCCGGTAGATGGCCGGATCGCGCAGATTCATGTTGGGAGAGGCCATGTCGATTTTGGCGCGCAGGGTCTTGCTGCCGTCCGGGAACTCGCCGTTTTTCATCCGCTCAAAAAGATCGAGATTTTCTTCAACCGAGCGGCTGCGATAAGGGCTTTCCTTGCCCGGAGCGGTGAGGGTGCCGCGATATGCGCGCATCTCATCCGGCGTCAGATCGCAGACATATGCTTTGCCGTCTTTGATGAGCTTGACAGCATATTCATAGCACTGGTCAAAGTAATCCGAGCCATAGTAGATGCCGCCGTTGGGAATGGCGCCCAGCCAGCGCAGATCCTCTTCGATCGATTCGACGTATTCGGTATCCTCTTTGACTGGATTGGTATCGTCGAAACGAAGATTGAAGAGCCCGTTATATTTCATCGCGGTGCTCCAGTTGATCCAGATGGCTTTTGCCGAGCCAATGTGAAGATAACCGTTCGGTTCCGGCGGAAAGCGGGTGTGGATCTGTTCGGTGAAGCCATTTGCAATGTCTTCATCAATAATGTCGTGGATAAAATTGGAAATTTCTTCGCTCATACTCTATCCCTTCTCAATTTAAAATCTTTTTTGCGCCCTTCGCGCACCCGGAATTGCTCCGCAGGGTGACTTTCTTGCTTGTCCAAGAAAGTCACCAAAGAAGGACACACGGGGGATTGCGCCCTTCGCGCGCCCGGAGTTCTTGCGCCCTTCGCGCGCCCGGAGTTCCTTTCTTGCTTGTCCAAGAAAGGAACCAAAGAAGGACACGCGGGGACACCCCGCGGCCCCGTGCGTGCTGTTTGGTTGCCTTCGGCAAAGACAGCACGCAATCTGTTGAGACAGAACGGTATGTCCCGCGTGATAAAAAGCACGCGGGACAGGCGGCCGCAACCGTTGCGGCCGCGCGCTGTGCGCAAAGCGGACAAACGGATCGAAAGAACGCTTCGCGTTCAAAAATCGATGCCGGCGGGAATTCTCATTGTCCAGCAAGGCGCGAATAGCGCCATCGCCGCCGCAGGGCGGCGATATTTGGAAATGCGCTAAATCCGTTTGCCAGTGTCGCGCAGGACAAAACACGCTTCAAAATCGCAGTCGAGTGCATCGGCAATTTTGACGAGATCACGTTCGGAAAGATTATCCCGCACGAGTTTGTCATTAAGCGTTGCGGGTGTAATTCCCAACTTGGCGGCAAGTTTGACTTGGGTCATTCCTCGCTCAATCAGGAGGATTCTAACTTTTTTTGCTAGCCCCATTCAGGCCGCCCCTTTCTTATTGTAAGATAACATATTGTCGATATTACGTCAATAATCTAAAAAATAAGAAAATATATTGACAAATTAGAAAAAAGACGTAAAATAATGGTAAGGAGTGATTGCTATGACATTTGATTTTAAACATTCGCTTACCCTTGACGATCTCAGCGAACTTTTGCTTTACGGAGGCGAACCGGCAGCGAAGCTGCCGGACGCGGCCGCATTGGAAGAAGCGCTCCGGTATGAGTTTGAACAGCTTGTGGGCCAGGACCCGGAGGCTTTTGATTTTGGCGACGCGGCTTTTGAAAAAGTCAGCGACCTGAAAGGCGTTTATTTTGACGCGGGATTTCGCGCGGGTGTTTCCCTTGCAAACGCGGTGTTCACGTTCCGGTGAGTCCCCGTATTGGCGGACAAACGTCCCGGATTTTCCCGGCAGCCCCTTTGGGGGCGGCTGGCGCTGCATTCAGTCTTGAGCTGACCATTTTGCTGGGAGCGGGCACGGTGCAGGTCTTTTGCCGAAGCCCACGGCCGCCGCCTTTGCGAAGCAACCAGCGGCGGCGGGGTTCCAAGGGGTTTCCCCTTGGCGTGTTCTTTCCCCTATTTCTTGCACGGGCAAGAAATAGGGCCGGGGCGCCTGGAAGGCGCAATTCATCCCAAAGCGGCTCTTGCCGCCGCAAGCCGCTTCATCACACGCTCACGGCCAAGCAGCTTCATAATCTCGCAGAGATCGGGCGAATTGCGCCGCCCGGTGATGGCTTCACGCAGCACGGTGCTCACATCGGTCACACTGCCCGGATAAGCTTCCGGGTTCTTTTTGTATTCCCGCATGTCGGTCGCGCAGCCGAGCGACGCGGCCAATCCCTTGACCTTTTCAAACCATGCGGAATTGTCATCCGCCGGATCATAAAGCGCGGGATATTCCTCCAGCGCCCGGCGGGTCAGCTCGGGCGAAAGCCCGTCCTGTGAAAAGCTGAAATCCGGCACGAACAGCTCATCAAAGAAAAAGCTCATGTAATCCTTTGCCTGGCTCCAGATCATGATATCCTTGCGGGGCTTTTTGCCGCCGCGGCCGATCGCCAGGATGGCCTTGGAATAAGCCGGATCGCGGGCGAGAATCGCATAAAAGTCCGGGTCATATTGTTTTGCCCATTCGGTGAGCAGGTCATAAACTTCGTCCGCCGTCATCCGGGAGATGACGTTCTTTGAAACATCGCCGAGCTTGTCAATGTCAAACAGCGCGCCCGACACGCCCATCTTCTTGGTGGTGAAATTGAAGCTTTCGAGCGGCGCGTCAGGATTGGCCAGCCGCCAGTCCTCGAAATTGGAGTTCAGGAGGGTCAGGATGTATTCCTTCACGGCCGCCACGCAGTAACCCTGCTCCTTATAAAAATCGAGCGCCAGTTCCGGGTCTTTGCGCTTGCTGAGCTTGCGTTTGCTGCCGCCGTCCATCTTCATCAGCTGGGCCGTGTGGATATATTTGGGCGGTTTCCAGCCCATTGCCGCGAAGAGCTGCAGATGGATCGGCAGGGTGGCGAGCCACTCCTCGCCGCGCACCACATGGGTGGTGCCCATCAGGTGGTCGTCGATCACATGCGCGAAATGGTAAGTGGGGATACCGTCGGATTTTAAGAGCACAACATCCTGGTCGTTTTCCGGGAATTCCATCGTGCCTTTCACAAGGTCGTTAAACTTCACCCTGCGTTCGAGGCTGCCCTCGCTGCGAAAACGCAGCACAAACGGTTCGCCCGCGTCGATCTTCGCTTTCACCTCGTCGAACGGCATGTCCCGGTGCACGGCATATTTGCCATAGTAACCGAAATTCTCTTTCAATTCCGCCTGTTTTTCACGGATGGCCGCGAGATCCGCTTCGGTGCAGAAGCAGGGATAGGCCTTGCCCTGCTGAACCAGCCATTTGGCATAGGTCTGATAGATTTTCGCACGCTGCCGCTGTCGGTATGGCCCGTAGAGGCCATTGTCGCCATCCAGGACGGCCCCCTCGTCAAAGGGAAGCTCGTAATCGGAAAAGACTTTTAAAATCGTTTCGACGCCGCCCTCAACTTCGCGTTTCTGGTCGGTGTCCTCGATGCGCAGATAAAAGATGCCGCCGCTCTGATGGGCGAGGCGCTCGTCCGCGATTGCGCCGAACAGGTTGCCCAGATGCATGAAACCGGTCGGACTGGGGGCGATACGGGTGACCTTTGCGCCTTCCTTAAGCTGGCGCGGCGGGTATTTTGCCGCGATATCCTCCGGCGTTTGGGTGATATCCGCAAACAACAGATCGGCAAGTGCGTGATAATCCATCTTGAAGCTCCTTTATGCAGGATTTTACAGGTTCCTTTATTTTACTATAGATTTCATTTGTTTTCAACGTGATTTCGCCGGTAGGCCAGATAACTTTCCAAAATAATGGTTGCTGCGACCTCGTCGATAACGTCTTTGCGCTTCTGGCCGCGGGTGTTGGTGTCATTGAGGTATCCGGCGGCCGAAACAGTCGTGCCGCGCTCGTCCCAGAGGCGTACCGGCACGTTTACCAGTCTCCCCAGGTCCTCTGCGAACTGTGCGCAGAGTTTGGCGCGCGGCCCGGCGGAACCATTCATATTAAGCGGATGCCCCACCACGATTTCCCCGACCTCATATTCTTCCGCCGCCGCAGCCACCTGCTGCAAAACGCGGCCCATGACCTTTTCGTGGATGACCCCAATGGGGGAGGCCAGGTATTCGGTCCGATCGCAGCAGGCAAGCCCGGTGCGGCTGTCGCCATAATCAACTGCCAGTATCTTCATTTGTTAAAAACTCCTTTCAGGTGCGGGCCGGCAGGTTTCCGGCGCCGCAATCAGGTCGCATGCCGCTTCCACCAGGTCTGTTTGGCAAAAGTGCTGTCCGCTTCGGGCAGATGGGAATTGTCATTCAGATAGGAAACGGTGGGGGTAAAGCCGCGGTCGAAAAGCACCTTACTGACCGCTGTATTGTCGCACCATGGGATCCGCGCAATCTGTTCGGGCCCCAGACCGGACGCAAAACAGAGGAAACTTCGCAGCGCGCCGCCGTGCGAAACGATGGCGACCGTCTGATGCGGATGCCGCTGGACGATGCGGTTAACCGTATCCCGCATGCGCGCGTAGACCTCGCGTATGCTTTCGCCGTTCGGCGCGTGAAAGTTTGCCAGATCGTGATCCCAGTTATAGGCCTGTTCGGGCGAAACCGACGCGAGATCCGCGAACGGGACCCCTTCAAAATCGCCGCCGTCCAGTTCCATCAGCCCCTGCGTTTTAATAATGTGCAGCTGGTCGTGGTTGACCGCTTGGGCGGTCTGCATGGTGCGGGCAAGGGGGCTCGCATAGATCGCGTCAAGATGGATATTTTCAAACCGTTTGGCGAGATGCGCAAGCTGCCGCTCGCCCACCTCGCTCACCTGGCCGTCGGTGTGACCCTGGAAAATCCGCTTCCAGTTTCCCTCCGCCTGCGCGTGCCGGATCAGATATAGGGTTGTCATAATTTCATCACCAGGGCTTCACGGCGCCGACAATTTCATTCACGTCGGCGATGTGGTTTTCATCGAGCCATCTGTTCATCCCGTCGATCACCTTGAGCGGGGTGTATGGGTCTGCAAAGAGCGCCGCGCCGATCTGCACCGCCCGCGCGCCTGCGAGCATCATCTCAACGGCGTCCTGCCACTTTTCAATGCCGCCCATCCCGACAACCGGGATTTTGACCGCGTTCGCGACCTGCCAGACCATCCGCACCGCCACAGGGAAGACCGCCGGGCCGGAAAGCCCGCCGACATTCTGATGCAGCACCGGGCGGCGTGTTTTAAGATCGATGCGCATACCGAGCAGGGTGTTGATGAGCGAAACCGCGTCCGCGCCCGCGTCCTCGACCGCCCGGGCGATCTCGGTGATATCGGTCACGTTCGGGGTGAGTTTGACCATCAGCGGTTTTTTGGTCGCGCCGCGCATCGCCGCGACGACCGCGGCCGCTGACTGGCAGGAGATGCCGAACGCCACGCCGCCCTCTTTGACGTTCGGGCAGGAGATGTTGACCTCAATGATGCTGACGGCGGATTCGTCGAGCTTTTCCGCCATCAGGCGATAGTCGTCGACCGAGGCGCCCGCGACGTTTGCAATGCGCACGATGTCGCGGTTCGCAATGCCCGGCAGCTCGTCGCGCAGGAAAGCGTCGACGCCGGGGTTCTGCAGCCCGACCGAGTTGAGCATGCCAGCGGGTGTTTCCGCCACGCGGCAGGGCGGGTTTCCCTGCCGTTCGAGCGGGGTGATCCCCTTGAGGGACACGCCGCCGAGCTTTTCCATCGGGTAAAGCTTATCGTATTCGCGGCCGAAGCCGCAGCAGCCGGACGCGGTGATCACCGGATTCTTGAAGGTTACCCCGGCGATATTTACCGAAAGCCTGCTCATTCGAAAACCACCGCCTTTCCGTCGAATACCGGGCCGTCCTTGCAGACGTGGGTGTAGATCTCACGGCCGTCCTTGACCGTCTTGCAGGCGCAGACGAGGCAGGCGCCCACGCCGCAGCCCATCCGCTCCTCGAGCGAGACTTCGCTCCTCACGCCGTATTGTTCCGCGAGACCTACCACTCCGCGCAGCATCGGCATCGGGCCGCAGGCACAGATGAGATCCGCGGGGCCTTCTTTCAGCCGCGCCTCGAGCAGGCCGGTGACAAAACCGTGATAGCCGGCCGAGCCGTCGTCGGTGGCAAGGCGGGTGTCGCAGCCCGCGGCTTTGAAGTCGGCTTGCAGGATTACGGCGTCCGCGCTGCGAAAGCCGATGATCGCGGTGGCGTTTGGGCCGTAGGCCTTGGCGGTTTCAAGCATTGGCGGCACGCCGATGCCGCCGCCTACGAGGATTACGCGGCTGTCCCGCGCAAGCTGCGAAAAGCTGTTGCCGAGCGGGCCGAGAAGATCGATAAAATCCCCCTCCCGCAGTTCGGCGAGCTTGGCGGTGCCGTCCCCGCGCACCTCGAATACGATACGAAGCTCCCCGGACTGCCGGTCGATCTCGCAGATCGAAATCGGGCGGCGCAGGAAAAAGCCGTCCGCGCGCAGGTGGACAAACTGCCCTGCCTTTGCCTGGGAGGCGATTTCGGGGCAATGGATGCGGTAACTGTAGATGCCTTTGGCCAGTTCGCTGCGGCCGGCAATGGGATAGCGGCCCTGCAGGTATGCCATACGATCAAATCCTTTCCAGATGCGGTATCATGCAAGCACTCTAAAAAAATATTATACTATATTTTTCCGGGCAGGACAACGCTGCGCTTGCATTTTTTCCACTGCTCTGGTAAAATACTCCTTGCTGCCAGACAGCGGTCAGTTCGTAACTATCCTGACCTTAAACAAAACTACAGAAAAGAGGACCAAATCATGCAAAAACAGAATACCGCTATCCGCCGCATGGTGGTTGCCGCGATGATCGCGGCCGCCTACTGTGCAATCAGCATCTGCCTGTTGCCGCTCTCGTTCGGTGTGGTGCAGGTGCGCGTCTCCGAAGCGCTGACCCTGCTCCCGGTGCTGAGCCCGGCCGCAATCTGGGGCGTATCGCTCGGCTGCGCGCTTACCAATGCGATTGGCTTTGCGACCGGTGCGAACATCATCGGCATGCTCGACATCTTCTTCGGTACCGCCGCCACGCTGGCTGCCGCGTGGCTTTCATGGGCTTTACGCGGCGTGCGGTTTCATGGACTGCCGGTACTTTCATCGCTCCCGCCGGTGCTCCTGAACGCTGTGGTGATCGGCGGAGAGCTCACCTTTGTGATAGCCGGGGGCTTCAACTGGAAGATCTTCCTTATCAATGCCCTGCAGGTCGGCGGGGGACAGCTGCTGTCCTGCTGTGTGATCGGGCTGCTGCTCGTGTGGGCGCTGGAGCGCAAGGGCCTCGATCGGAAACTGTTCCGGAATCTGTGAGTCTAAATAGAATGCATAAGGCCGGCGGCGCAATTTTGCGCCGCCGGCCTTGTTCCTTTTTTCTTGAAAAAGGAACCGAAAAAGCGCCCGAAGCAGGCGCTGCAGCGCCAAATGCGGGGGACGCCGTTCCCTGGCCCCTGCAATTTTTTCAAAAAATCGAGAAAAACTTTTGGTTTTGGGCGCTTGAACAATTGAATCAAAAATTCAGGTTAGGGCGTGTTCGGTTTCCTTATCGAAGATGTGCAGTTTGGTGCAGTCGATGGCGATCTGCACCGCGTCGCCGCTCTTGCGCTGGCTGCGCGGCGGAACCTTCGCCACCATGCGGGTATCGTTGCTCATGAGATAGAGATAAATCTCCGATCCCATCAGCTCCGCCAGTTCGATGCGCGCGGGCAGGACGCTGGCGGTCGGGATGTCCATGTAGACTTCCTCGTCGTGCAGGTTTTCCGGCCGAACGCCGAGAATCAGTTCCTTTCCGAGATAGCTTTCGAGTACCTGGGGAGGAAGTTTGCCTTCCGGGATGACAATGGGCGTTGCGCCGAACATCCCGACGAATTTCCCGTCCAGCTTTTGCAGGGTGACTTCAAAAAAGTTCATCTGCGGCGACCCGATGAAACCCGCCACAAACAGATTGCAGGGGTGGTCGTAAAGATTTTGGGGTGTGTCGACCTGTTGGACGAAACCGTCCTTCATGACGACGATCCGGTCGCCCATCGTCATCGCCTCGGTCTGGTCGTGGGTGACGTAGATGAAAGTGGTGCCAAGTTTTTTATGCAGTTTGGTGATCTCTGAGCGCATCGCGGTGCGCAGCTTTGCGTCGAGGTTCGAAAGCGGTTCGTCGAGCAGGAAAACCGCCGGGTCCCGCACCATCGCGCGCCCCAGCGCGACCCGCTGCCGCTGGCCGCCGGAGAGCGCTTTCGGCTTGCGGTCGAGCAGATGCTCGATATCAAGGATACGGGCCGCGCCGCGCACTTTGCGTTCAATTTCGTCCTTAGGCACATGGCGCAGCTGCAAACCGAACGCCATATTGCGAAACACGGTCATGTGCGGGTAGAGGGCATAATTTTGGAATACCATTGCAATGTCGCGGTCCTTTGGAGCGACCTGATTGACCATCCGGTCGCCGATGTACAGCTCCCCTTTGGAGATTTCCTCCAGCCCGGCGATCATCCGCAGAGTGGTGGATTTGCCGCAGCCGGACGGCCCGACGAGGATGATGAATTCTTTATCCTGGATTTCGAGGTTGAAATCGTGTACGGCAGTCACATTGCCGGGATAGATTTTATAGATACTGCGTAGCGATATACTGGCCATTGCGCGCCTCCCGTGATGAAATTGGAAAGATACTCCTATTGTGAACCGCATTCCGCCCGCTTATGCGTAAAACGGGGAAAACCCGCCGCCAAATGGCGGCGGGTTTTCCCCGTTTTTATTTCTCTGTGATGGGTTTGGCTTTTTCCTTTGTGAATTTTGCTTTGCCCTGGATCTCCGGCACAGGGCCGGCCTCGTTTTTGGGGGGCTTATTGCGGTCGATCTCCGGGCGTTTCATTCCTTGTTTGGCCATTTTAATCACCTCGGGAATAGTGTTTGCGGATTTCTGCGGAAATAAACAAAAATTACCGAAAAAGCGTGTGACTGGATTGTGATTCTGGTATAATATACTAGGACAATAAAGTACACGAAGCGGGCCCGCTTCGTGTCTTCCCCTCCATGGCGGGGAAGACAATGGAAACTGTGGGATCTATCGTGACTGGAGAGCGCGAAAAAATAAAAACTGAGGAAATCAAGGAGGAAACAGAATGAAAAAACTTTTGGCAATGGTACTGGCCCTGGCGATGACCCTGGCCCTTGGTGTGACGGCGCTTGCGGCGGTTCTGGAGGGCGACGCGGCAAAGGACGAGCTGGCAGAGTTGGTGTTTGATGAAGTTGACGGGGCAGAACTGAAACTTTACTACTATGCGATTGTTGACGACGCAAATGATAAGCTGCAGCCCGGCGAAGACAATGGTGAAGATGGAAATACCCAGAATACGGAAATCAAATCCGGTTCCAAGCTCTATCTGAGCATCGACAACTATCGAGAGCTTGATCTGGACAACGAAGATGTCAAGATCAAGGTTTCCAAGGAGGACGGTTCCAAATACGTCTCCTCGGTCAAGCTGGTTCAGAAAAAGCTGACCAACAAGGTTTACCTGACCGACACCGTTGCGTGGAACGACGATGAGCGTAACTGGTATCTGGAGGTCAATCTGAAAGAATTTATGACCGACGACGAGTTCAAGATCTCCTTCGAACTGCAGGCCACCGCGAAGAAGGATATTGATTCATCGAGATATAGTTCCGGTCCTGATGATACGATTCCGAAGGGCACCCAATGCACCGTGACGACCGAGCCGTTCTGGGTCACCAACAAAGTGCTGGAGGGCGACCAGGATCAGATGGCCGGAACCCGCGGCGTTGTCTTCAAACCCGAGAAAAACGAGGACAACGAGGTGATCTGGGAGGACGAGAACGACCAGATCGCGAAGCTCAGCTTCACGGCGGACAGTGACGTTGCCAAATACTATCCGAAGATGTCCACCAAATGGGACAACTCGAAATACGCGGAAAAATTCGCGGATCAGGATGCGTTCATCCGCCAGTTTGTAGGGAATCCGCAGATTTCCTCCACCTCCCGTGCGACGCTGGAACTGAACGTTCCGTATCTCGATGACGACGATGCGCTGACGGTGGACGAGGATGAGATCATCGTCTATGAGGAAACCGCCGACGGCGAACTCATCGACATCACCTCCAAAGGCAAATTCGTCACCAACGATGACGACGATTTCGTCTTCCAGATGAAGACCCGGCAGCTCGGCACCTACATCTTCGCGGCCGCGCCGGCGGCCGAAGCCGAAACGGAGAGCGTTCCGGAAGAGGCGCCCGAAGCTGACAAAGCCAATCCGGGCACTGGTTTTTGAACAGCAATTGAAAAAATCCCCTGGGTTAGGCCCGGGGGATTTTCTTTTTTCAGACGGCCGCCATGACCGGCTGATAACTTTCGCAGGCGCGTTCAAGCATCGCGACGCGATCATAAGGCAGGTCTGCTGGAAGGGTGCAGTCGCTTGCCAGGATGAAACGCCGGTGATCAACGCTCTGGAGGATGGCGTGAACCTCCGCTTCAATTTCTTCATACGATCCGCTCAGCAGCGCCGGGCTGCGGTCATCAAGTCCGCCCATCATCACCTTGCCGGGGAAGATGTCATAGCCTTCCGCGAGAGAGGTGCCGCTTTCCAGCACGCCCCAGTTATAGACATCGCAGGGATAGTCCACAAACCGCCGCAGATCGACATGGGGCTTGCACATATGCAAAAAATGCATCGCCGACTTGTCGCGTGTTTCATTGAGAATGCCGATTTCAAGCGGCGCGAGATACTTTGCATGTTCCTCGTCGGTCAGTCCGTCCCGTTCGCCGCCGAGCGCCGCGAAATAGATCCCGTCCGCGCCCGCGTCGAGACAGGCCTCGCAGAGATTGGTCAATGTTTCGGCAATCGCGCGGTAGGCGCTCAAAACGCTGTCAGGATCCGTGCGCAGGTGGTAGATCTGCGCGTAGCGGCCGATCGTGTCATATTTCGGAACACCGAGCAGGGTGTGCGAAGCAGATGCAAATATCCCATGAATGGTGACCACGACCGGCGCGTCGCCCGCGATACGGTCGGTGATCCGTTTGACGATGTCCGCCTGATCCTGAATGAAGGAGGAATTCCGCCTGTAGGGACGAACTTTTTTCCAATCGCCTGCGCTGGAGATATCGTGTCCGCAGGGGCAGAGGTTTTCGTTCATCACCTTGCAGATGTCGGTCCTGCTTTCGGCGAAGAATTTCATATGGGCTTCGACCGCTGCATCCCCGTGGAAAGCTTCGCTGGGAAAATGCAGCCAAAACCCCATCGGCACGCGGTCGGCGGGTTTGCCCGCGAGAACCGCGGCCACGCGTTCTTTTCGATTCATAACAGATTCCTTTCTGACAGGCTCACCCTTCTTTGGATGGGCCGTTTGCTGTTTTGCCGCTCAGGAGATGGCAGGCGGCGAAATGACCGGGCCGCACCTCGCAAAACGGGGGTTCCGATTCGCTGCAGAGGGGCATTGCCATCCGGCAGCGGGTGTGGAACCGGCACCCGGAGGGAGGATTCATCGGGCTGGGGACATCTCCTTCCAGGAGGATGCGCTGCTTTTCCACCGTGGGATCGGGGATCGGCGCGGCGGAGAACAGTGCCTGGGTGTAGGGATGCAACGGATGCGCATAGAGCGTGTCGCTTTTTGCAAGTTCGACGATCTTTCCAAGATACATCACGGCAACCCGGTCGGAGATATGCTTGACGACCGACAGACCGTGCGCGATAAAGACATATGCCTGCCCGAACTGCTTTTGCAGATCCTCAAGCAGGTTGATGATCTGCGACTGGGTGGCCACGTCGAGCGCAGAAACCGCCTCGTCGCAGACAATCAGCTTCGGGCGCAGGATGAGCGCCCGGGCGATGCCGATGCGCTGGCGCTGTCCGCCGGAAAATTCATGCGGATACTTTTTGACGCTCGCGCGCGGCAGCCCGACCACGTCGAGCAGCTCATAGACGCGCTGGAGCTTCTCCTGGCCGTTGATGCCGTCCTGCACATAGAGCGGCTCACCGATGATATCCCCGACGTTCATGCGCGGATTGAGCGAGGAGAAGGGGTCCTGATAGATGATTTGCATCCGGCGGCGCATTTTGCGCAGCTGCTGGCTGCTTGTGCGTAAAACGTCCTCGCCTTCAAAGAGTACCTGTCCGGCGGTCGGCTCGATGAGACGCAGCAGCATCTTGCCAAGCGTCGTCTTACCGCAGCCGGATTCGCCCACCAGACCGAGCGTTTCGTTTTCATGTACCGTGAACGTAACCCCGTCCACCGCCTTGACATACCGTTTTGGAGCGAAAAGGGCGCTTGTCTTGACCGGAAAATGTTTCACTAGCTCTCTGGCCTCCAGAAGGACGGGCGCACCGGACGGGTTCTGCTCAGAATTCGCCATGCTGCTGCGCCTCCTTTTCGGCGATGTCCGCGTATTTCCAACAGGCCACATGCCGTTCGCCTTCCACCTTGAAAAGCGGAGGCTCCTGTCTGCGGCAGCGGTCGCAGGCTTCGTGGCAGCGGGTGTGGTAACGGCAGCCCTCCGGTTTGTCGATCAGATTCGGGACACTGCCCTCGATGACGTGCAGGCGCTCCTGCCGTTCGTCCAGGCGCGGGATCGAACACAGCAGGTCGGCGGTGTAAGGATGCAGCGGCTTTGCGAAAAACGGCCGCACCTTGGCCTCCTCCACGATCTTTCCGGCGTACATGACGATCACCCGGTCGGCGGTTTCGGCCACGATCCCAAGCTCATGGGTGATGAGCAGGATAGACATGCCAAATTCATCCCGGATCTGCTTGATGAGGTCGAGGATCTGCGCCTGGATGGTCACGTCAAGCGCGGTGGTCGGTTCGTCCGCAATGAGCAGCTTCGGGCTGCAGGCGAGCGCGAGCGCGATCATCACCCGCTGGCGCATGCCGCCCGACAGTTGGTGGGGATACTCCTTGACCCGCTGTTCCGGGTTCGGGATGCCCGCCAGCCGCAGAAGCTCCACCGCGCGTGCCATCGCTTCTTTTTTGCTGCGTTTCTCATGCAGATGCAGCGCTTCGGTGATCTGCCGGCCGCAGGTCATGGTGGGGTTCAGGGAGGTCATCGGCTCCTGGAAGATCATCGAGATCTGGTTGCCGCGAACCCGGCAGATCTCCTTTGGGCCCAGCTTTAAAAGATCCGTGCCTTCAAAAAGAATTTCCCCGCCCATGATCTCTCCGGCTGGTTTCGGGACGAGCTGCAGAATCGACATCGAGGTGATGCTTTTGCCGCAGCCCGATTCCCCTACAAGGCCCAGGATTTCTCCTTCATCGATGTGCAGCGATACTCCATCCACCGCGGGCAGCAGGCCGCGTTCGGTGTGAAAACAGGTGCGCAGGTTGTGGATTTCAAGCAGATGTTTGCCCAAAGCGGTTTCACCCCCTTTTTTGGATCGGTCAGACAACTGAGATCAGCTCTTTGGGAAAATGGTTGAAGGTCCGGCAGCCGTCCTTGGTGACACAGACGAGATCTTCAATCCGCACGCCGAATTCCCCGGGCAGGTAGATGCCCGGTTCGTCGCTGAAAACGTTGCCCACCTCAAGCGGCGTATTGTTCCCGGCCACTAGGAACGGCTCCTCGTGGGAATCGAGCCCGATGCCATGGCCAAGCCGGTGGGTAAAATACCGACTGTAGCCGGCAGCCGCGATGACCGCCCGGCCCGCCGCGTCGACCGTTTCGCCGGTGACGCCCGGCCGGATGGCGGCGGCAGCGGCGAAATGCGCCCCCAGGACGGTCTCGTAAACCGCGCGTTGCTTTTCGGTCGGCGGGCCGACAAAGAAAGTGCGGGTCATGTCCGCGCGGTAGCCCTGATAGCAGCCGCCGAAATCGAGCATGACCGAATCGCCCTTCTGGATGACGCGGGTTCCGGTGCGGTGGTGCGGGTCTGCGCAGTTTTCGCCCGAAGCGATGAGCGGGTCCCCAAACTGGGTGAGCCCGACCTCCCGGCGCAGTTCGTTCAGCCGGCCGGCGAGCTGGCGCTCGGTTTTGCCTTCGAACGGCTCTTTCAGAAGCTGTTCGAGCGCCGCCTCCGCCATCCGCTGCGCCGTCTCGATGCAGGAAAGCTCATGAACATCCTTTTTCCGCCGCAAAGCGGCGGTGACCAAATCGCCCGGAACCCAGCGGCAATCCGGCAAAAGCCCCTGCAGCGTGAGCAGCCAGCGGCTGAACATCCGCGCGCCGACCGCTACAGTGCCGTACGGGAGCATCTGCGCGGCTATGACGAAGGGGTCCCCGGTCTCCTCCCAGGGCAGAAGCCGCACCGGTGCTTCGAGCGTCTTTTCAGCGGCTGCGGCCTCAAACGAAGGCAGCAGCAGGAGCGACTCCTCCTGCGTGAGCAGAAAAAGGACCGGCCGGTCGGTGGCCACGCCCTGGTAGCCGGTGAAATAGAAGAGGTCGGTCGACGGCGGCAGCAGCAGCGCGTTCACGCCGCAGCCAGACATCCGCTCCCGCGCCCGTATGAGCCGGTTTTCGTAAAGTTCCATCTGCAAAACGCCCTTTCGCATTGTCAGGCGGCGGTGGCCTGCGCTTTTTTCTTTTTCCATTTATGGGGAATGTAGGTGCCGCGCAGCTGCGGGTCAAAAGCGTCCTGCATCGCGTCGCCGAGAAGACTCAGCCCCAATACTGTCACAAAGATCGCAAGACCCGGAAACATCCCGTACCACCATGCGTCAAAGACATAGGAACGGCTGGCGGAGATCATCGCACCCCATTCCGGCAGGGGGTTCTGCGCGCCGAGTCCGATGAACGAAAGCCCTGAGCAGGCGACCATCGCATACCCGAGGTCAATTGTGATGCGGGAGATGAGCATCGGGATGGTCTGCGGCAGGATACAGCGGGAAACGATGTAGCGCGAAGGCGCGCCCGCCGCGACCGCGGCTTCCACATAGAGATTCTCGCGGATCGAGATCACCATGCCGCGCACCAGACGGATGTAGGTCGGCCACCAGGAGATAATCAGCGCGATGATCGCTGAACGCAGGCCCGGCCCGAGTGAAAAGGTGATGAGCATGCCGAGCAGCAGCTGGGGGAAGGCCATGAAGATATCACAGACACGCATGAGGATTTCGTCCGCCCAGCCGCCATAATAGCCGCAAAGCCCGCCGAAACAGAGCCCCAGCAGCGTGGCGATGCCGATGATCAGCACCGCCGCGCCAATCGTGTAGCGGGAACCGGTGGCGACGCGGGCGAAGATATCCCGCCCCATCTCGTCGGTGCCGAACCAGTGGGTCGAACTCGGCGGCTGCAGCCGCTCCGCGGTGTTGACTGTGATGGGGTCATATTGCGCAATGAACGGGCCGAACGCCATGAACAGGATCACCAGCAGGGTGAGCACCGTACCGGTAGCCGCGGCCAGATTTCGGAAAAAGATCCTTCTCATCATGTCAACCTCACTCTCGGATTCAGCAGCATGTAGATCAGGTCGACCAGCAGGTTGATGACCGAGAAACTCAGCGCCATGACGATGGCGATGCCGGTGATGGCGGGGAAATCGAGGTTCTGGATCGAAGTGATCGCATAGGAACCGAGCCCCGGCCAGCGGAAAATTGTCTCGATCATGATGGTGCCGACCATCATGTAACCGGTCTGGATGCCGATCGTCGTGACGATCGGGTTCATCGCATTTTTAACTGCGTGCCGTCGAACCGCCACTTTATCGGTGAGACCCTTGGCCTTGGCGGTGCGGACATAGTCCTGGCTCATCTCCTGGGTGACCTGGGTGCGCACCACGCGTGTTGTGAGGCCGATGTTGCCAAGTGCCAGGCTGACGGTTGGGAGCACCAGATGGATCAGCGCATGTTTCAGCGTTTCCCAGTTGCCCGCAAGGATGCTGTCCAGGATATAGAGCCCGGTGACCGCTTCCGGCGGGGAAAGGTTCGCGGGAAGCCGCCCGCCGGAAGGCAGGAGCCCCAGATAATAATAAAAAACGAGCTGTAAGAGCAGCGCGAGCCAGTAAGGCGGGATGGCGGAGCTGCCCACGCAGAACATGCGGGTCAGGCTGTCGATCCAACCGGGATGGCGCGCGCAGTAGATGCCGAGCGAAAGCGAGACGATGATATAGACTGTGGTTGCCGCCAACGTCAGCTCGAGCGTCGCGGCGATGCGGGCGGAGACCTCCTTGAGGACCGGCTGCTTCGACAGGATCGATTTGCCCATATCCAAATGCAGCAGATCCCCGAGATAGATGAGGTAGCGGATCGGGAGGGGCTTGTTGAGCCCCATCTTTTCCGCAATCATCGCGACCTCCTCGTTGCTCGCGGAAGGCCCCGCCGCCACACGAGCGGGGTTTGCGGGCAGAAGGTTGGTGACGAAAAATACGATAAAAGTGATCCCAATGAGCACCACGAGCATCATGGCGATGCGCCGCAGCAGATATTTCACCATTTCTGTCTCACGACCTTCCCGCTAAGGTTTGACGCGGCCGGCTGGCGGCGTCAGCCGCCAGCATAGGAAACCGCGTAAAAGTTGATGAAGTTATAGTAATCAAGCGGATGCAGGACATAGTCCCCAACCCGTTTGGAGATGACTTCGAGCTTGGATGGGCAGGCGTAATAGATTGCCGGGGCGTCGTCCACCAGAATCTGCTGTGCTTTGGCCATCAGTTCGGTGCGCTTATCCGCGTCCGAGATGGTCTTTGCTTCGTCCAGAAGCTTGTCGAACTCCTCGTTTTTATAGAACGACCAGTTATACGGGGCGCCGATATTCTTGCTGTGGAAGCAGGTCTCCAAAAAGTAGATCGGGTCGCCGGTGAAGGCTCCCATCTCGAGGATACTCATGTGCGGCGCGGTTTCGGCGGAAGTGAATTCCTCCGCGAGCGCGGCCCACTGAACATCGAGGATTTCGAGCTTGATGCCGAGCTGGCGCAGCGAATCCTGCAGCAGCAAAGCGGTCGATTTGGCCGGGTCGCGGCCCTTGTTCAGATGGATCGAAAGGGTGACCGACGCCGGGTCGACGCCGGATTTCTCGAGGTATTCCTTCGCTTTGTCCATGTTGTATTCCTGCTCGGGAATCGCTTCGTTGAAGCCTTCAAAGCTGCGCGGAAGGAACCCGCGCGGGGTTTCGCTGTAACCGCCGAAGATGTCCCGCTGGATCGCCGTATAGTCGAGCGCGTAGGAGAGCGCGGTGCGGAAATCCCGGTTATCAAGCGGGTATTTTTGGCAGTTGAGGGTGATGATGTGGGTTTCGAGGCCGGGACCGGTGAGCACTTCGAGGTTTGGGTTGGCTTCCAGACGATCGACCGCGTCGATGATCTGGGCGCCGTGTTTGTCGATTTCGCCGCGTTCGAGCATCTGCATCTGAACGGTTGCGTCGTTGGTGAAAATGAGACGGGCAAAGTCAAATTTATTCTCCGCGAAGCCGCCCCAGTAGTCAGGGAAGCGTTTCATCTGCAGATATTCACCCGAAACCCAGTCGGATTCCGAAAGCTGGAAGGGGCCGGTGCCCGCGGTATTGCGCGCGAGCCACTCGCCAGCCTGGTCGCCGTCCTTTTCATGCGCCGCAATCGCGTCGGCGGAGACGATGGGCACCTTCGCCAGCCGGTAGAGGAAATAGACGTTCGGGGTGTTCAGGGTGATCTTGACGGTCATGGGATCGACCGCTTCGACCGTGTCGATGTCCGAAACCAGGCTTGCGCCGCCCAGTCCCACGGTCTTGACCCGCTCGATGGTGGCCTTTACATCGTCGGCGGTGAAGTCGGTGCCGTCGTGGAACTTGACGCCTTCCCGCAGATGGAAAGTCCAGGTCTTCTGGTCGTCGGAGGTCTCCCAGCTCTCCGCGAGACCGGGTTCGATCTCGACGGTGCCGAGCTTCTCCTTGGCGAGCGGCTCGTAACAGCTGCGCACGACCTTCAGAATCTCGCCGGTCGAACCGCTCGCCGGGTCGATGGTGCTCGGCTCGTTAAAGACCGCGTAGGTGATGGTGCGCTGTCCGGCAGGCTCGGATTTGAGTGTGGTCTTTGGCTCTGCGGGAGCGCTTGCATCGCCCGAAGCGGCCGGCTGATCCGCGGCGGGCGCGGAAGACTGCGGACGGACATCCTGGTTATAGGTGCCGCATCCGGCCAGCGCCGTAAGGGCAAGAGCCAGGCAGAGAATGGCTGCCAGGATTCGCTGATTTCGCTTTTTCATGAAGACGTTCCTCCTTTTGGGATGGCGTTGGGGTTTATTCGTTTTCAGTCGCCCGGTTACAGGGTGACGCCATAGACCTCTTTCGCGCGCTGCGGGGTGATGTAGCCGCTTTCCACGTCGGCGCGCACCTTTTCGGGGTCGCGCGCGGCCGGGTCTCCATAACCGCCCCCGCCGCCGGTTTCGGCGCGGATGACCGTGCCCTTCGGAAGCAGCTTGCGGTTGATCTTGCGGTACTTCTCCTCATGGTCGGTGCCGGGGTTCAGCGTGAGCAGCGGCGGAGCCGCGTCCTTGCCGCCGAAGAGGCCCCAGGCCGGGGTCTTCGAGCGCTCGAACCACATGCGGATGTAGCTCTCGTCCGCTTCGGTCAGGTAGTCGCGCCGCACGCCGAAGCCGCCGCGGTATTGGCCCGCGCCCTCCGAATCCTCCCGGATCTCGTAGCGCAGCAGGCGGTAGGGGTACTTGTGCTCGATGAATTCGATCGGCAGGTTCTTGAAGTCGCCGTTTACGACGTTGATGAGGCAGCTTTCGCCGTCGTCTCCGTCAAACGCGCCCCAGCCGCCGGCCGTCGCTTCGACGCTGCCGAAGAGCTTGCCGGTTTTGGGGTCGATGCCGGTGAGGGTCATGACCATCGAGTCGCCGTAGTGCGCGGCGGCAACCTTGTCGGGCATGACCGGCGCGAGCGCCTTCATCACCAGGTCGATGAGCAGGCCGAGCGGGGAGAAGTACCACGAACAGGCGGTCGGCTCCTCGGCGGTGAAGATCGACTGGGGCGGCAGGATGACGTCCAGATTGCGGAAGTTGCCGCCGCAGACGCTGCTTTCGGAATTGATGAGCTCTTTGTAGGCCACGCGGCAGGCGGAGATCGCCTGCGCGGCGCCGCAGTTGGTCGAGCCCTTGCGGCGCGGGGAGGAGCCGGTCAGGTCGATGGTCATGCGTTCGCCTTCGATCTTGACGGTCACGCAGACCGGGACCGGCGTGTCGACCACGCCGTCGTTATCGAGACAGCCTTCGGCGTGGTAAACGCCGTCCGGCAGCGCTGCGACCGCCTGGCGGTCGAGCGTCTCGGCCTGGCGGAAGATCTCCTGCACCGCGGCTTCGACCGTTTCGAGCCCGAACCGGTCGAGGATTTCGCAGAAGCGCTTTTCGCCGGTGTTGCAGGCGGCGATCTGCGCCATGATGTCGCCTTTGTAGAGGTGGTGGAAGCGGCTGTTCAGCGCTAAGAGTTCCAGCAGGTCCTCGCGCAGCACCCCCTTCTCCACGATGCGGATGGGCGGGATACGCACCCCTTCCTCATAGATTTCGGTGCAGTCGTTGCTGCCCATGGCGTTCTTATTGCCCACGTCGGACATGGCGGCGCGGGTCGCGGAGAAGCCGACCAGTTCGTCCTGGTGGAACATCGGCGCGATGATCGTGATGTCCGACAGATGCGCGCCCTGCAAATAGGAATCGTTCATGATGAACACGTCGCCCGGATTGTAGGCGTCAAGGCCGATCTGTTTGGTGACGATCTCGATGCAGATGCCCAGGTTCCCGAGAAAGATCGGAAGCCCCGCCGACTGGCCCATCAGCTCGGCGTCCTTGGTGAAGATGCCGACGCTGCAGTCCTTCATCTCATAAATGACCGGGCTGTAGGCGCTGCGGAAAAGGCTGGCGTTCATCTCCTGCGCAGCAGAATTGAGGGCGTTGCGGATGATTTCCACAACCACCGGGTTGACTTTTTCGTTCGCTCGCATATGCGTTCCCTCCCTTTCTTCACGCCCGGGCTTTTTTCAGCACAAGGCTCTGGTTTTCGTCGATTTCACAGGTCCAGTCGGGCGGGACCACAGTGGTGGAGGTGAGCTCCACCACGACCGCCGGGCCGCAAAGCCGGTGACCGGGACGCATCCCATCGCGGTGGTAGATGTCAAGGTTCCACTCCCTGCCGCCGAACACGCCTTTCGCGGTCTTGAGGACGGGCGGCGCGCCGTGCGCGTCGCAGGGAAGGGCGGGCAGCGGGGTTTTCTTTGCGGCGACCACCGCCGCCAGCCGGACGTTCACAAGCTCCACACCCTCGTTTACGCTGGCGTGTCCATAAAGGCGCATGTGCGCCGCGTGGAACGCTTCGACCGCTTCGCCTAAAAAGTCGCCGTCATCCGGCACCGGGACGGTGATGGTATATTCCTGGCCCAGGTAGCGCATGTCAAACGAGCGCTCGAACCGGGCCGCGCCGGAGGCGATGCCCTCCATCCTGAGCAGGTCGCCGAGTTCCCCGCGCAGGTCCACGAAAAAGCCCTCCAGCTGCACCTGCGTGAGCTTGCGGGTGTCGCGCATCAGGGTGCGCACCGAATCGTGCCGCACATCGGCCTGCAGCATCCCCCACGCGGAGAACGCGCCCGGCACGAGCGGGACGATCACTTCGCCGATGTCGAGCTCTTCCGCGATGAGGCAGGCGTGCATCGGACCCGCGCCGCCGAACGAAAGGAGGGTGAAGTCGCGCGGGTCGATGCCGCGGCGGACGGTGATTTCTCGGATGGCGTCGGCCATCATGTGGTTGGCGATGGTGCAGATGCCTTCGGCGGCGGTGTACTGGTCGAGCCCGTATTGCGCTCCGTAATCGGAGAGCGCCTTTTCGGCCGCCGCGATGTCGAGCGTCATGCGACCGCTCAGAAAGTTTTCGGGGTCCATCCTGCCGAGCGCGAGGTTTGCGTCGGTGATGGTGGGTTCGGTGCCGCCCTGGCCGTAGCAGGCCGGGCCGGGCCGCGCGCCCGCGCTGCGCGGGCCGATGCGCATGCCGCCCGCCTCATTCCAGGCGATGCTGCCGCCACCCGCGCCGATCGAGGAGATATTGACGGTCGGGGTGAGAAGCGGAAAACCCTCGACGGTGGATTCGACGGTGGTTTCGATCTTGCCGTCCACCACCATACTTACATCAAAGCTGGTGCCGCCCATGTCAATGCCGATAAAATTTTTGCGGTTGTAGGCCGACGCACCGATCGCTCCGCCGACCGGCCCGGACATGAGCGTCTGGATGGCGCGGGTGGTTGCGACCTCGGCCTTCATGATACCGCCGGACGACTGCATGATATGTAAGTGTCCGGTAAAGTTGCGCTTATGAAGCTCGGCCGAAAGGGCGAGCAGATGGTTGCGGGTCTTGGGCGCGATATAGGCGTTCAGCACGGTGGTGCTGGTGCGCTCGTATTCACGGCACTCGGGGGCTGTCTCGTAAGAGGTGATCACGACCACCTCCGGGTCGAGCTGCGCCTTGAGATAATCCGCGGTGATCCGTTCGTTTTCCGGGTTCACGTAGCTGTTGAGCAGGCAGATGGCCACCGATTCGTAGCCGCCCGCCCGGATTTTCTGCGCAAGCTGCGCGAGTTCGGGTTCTGAAGCTGGGGAGAGGACGGTGCCGTCCGCCTTGATCCGCTCACCGATTTCGAAGATGTCCTTGCGCGGGACAAGCGGCTTGGGTTTTTTATAACGGCAATTATACATCTCGGGACGGTTGCCGCGGCCGATTTCGTAGACATCCCGAAAGCCTTTGGTGGTGACGAGCGCGCAGCGGGCACCGGTCTTTTCGATGACGGCGTTGAGACCGGCGGTGGTGCCGTGGACGATATTGGTGACATGGCTGTAATCGCCGTCCAGAATGCTGTCGAAACCACGCATAATACCTTCGGTCAGCAGATGCGGGGTGGTGAGGACTTTGGTGGAACGGAATTCGCCGGTTGTGTCGTCAACCAGCACGATGTCGGTAAAAGTGCCGCCGATGTCGGCCGCCAGACGGTAGCTCGGCGTGTGGTTCGGGCGCTTCTGCATAGTAGATATCCTCCTTTATCTCATTTGGAAGTCTGTTCCAGCTGTTTTTCGAGCATGATGTCCAGGATCACATCGTCGGTCTGCTCCATCCCATAGAGGTTAAGCCGGCCGAGATTATCGATCGTCTCCTCGGCAGTTTCGCCGGTGATGCCCTGGATGCTGGTCACGCGGATGCCGCTCATCGCGAGATTCACCGCATTGAAACAGCATTGCAGGGCGGCGGCGACCTTTAAGGAGCAGCTTGCCTTCGCGCCGTCGCAGATCATGCCGGTGATGGCGGCGATCATGTTGACAACGGTGCGTTCAATCGCGTCAAAATCCCCCCCGAGCAGATAGACGATCCCGCAGCCCGCGCCGATCGCGGCGACAATTGCGCCGCACAGGGAGGAAAGACTGCTCAGGTGCTGTTTAATGTAGATGGCGGTCATGTGCGAAAGAGTGACCGCACGGATGGTCTTTTCGTCGTCCGCACCAATGTCACAGGCGACCGAGTAGACCGGGATGGTGGCGGTGATGCCCTGGTTGCCGCTGCCGGAATTGGCCATGACGGCCAGTGGAGAGCCGGACATGCGCGCGTCGATCGCGGCTGAGGTGCGCATCAGTGCGCGTTCCTCAAGATTTTGTGCAGGCGTGCCATCGGCAAGCTGCTCTTTCAGAAGCTTGCCGAGATGCAGCCCGTAGTCATGGACGAGTCCGTCGTCCGAAATCCTGCGGTTCAGGAGGATTGAACGGACGACCAGATCGAAGCAGGAGAGCGGCGCGGTGGTTGCAAAACTGTAGACGCCCCGGAAGCTCAGATCCCGGAGAACCGCTTCGCGCTCCTTTTCTTCGTCCGCGCCGTGTTCGACCGGAAGATTCAGGAAGACTTCGCCGTCCCGGATGAGCTGAACAAACCGGTCATGCTCGCCCGCAATGACGGCAGTCCCGCAGTGTCCTCCGCCGTACGCGGCGGCCTTCACGTAGACGGGCGGCGCATCCCGGTCGAGGCTCACAGAAACCTGGCCCGCTTTTACAAGGGTAAGCGTGTCTTCAAGGTCCTGCGGGGTGCAGCTTTCGAGCACCTGGAGGTTTCTTTTGTAGTTTCCGCCAGTGGCCCCGAGCGCAGCGGCGTAATTGACGCCGCACAGGTTGGTGCCCGGGATGGTGACGCCCATCGCGTTTTTGAGGATGCTCTTGCTGACCGAAATCTCGATCCGTTCGAGAGGGACCGCTTCGCCGAGCAGCGCGCGTGCGCGCGCTGTGCAGAGCGCAACGGCAACCGGTTCGGTGCAGCCGAGCGCAGAGACCATCTTTTTTTGCATGATTGACACATAGGGTTCCCAATTCGCCGTCGTACGCATGGATGCAACCTCCTATGTAAAATCCAACCGCTACTGATAATATCAATGATAATATTCAACAAGCAAAAGTGTCAATAGATTTTATTGTAAATGATAAGATATGTGAAATTATACGAATAAAATATGTGCAATATGATCTATTTATAGAAATGTTTCGTTGCCTATTGATAATACCAGAAGAATTTTATATGATGAAAGCAGAACATCCGGAAAGGGGTTGCCACCAGTTGGAAATAGAAAAACAGAACGTCTCCCTCAAAGACCAGGTCTATCATCAGATTGTCGAAATGATTTGCTCCGGACAGCTTACTCCTGACACGCTTTTCACTGAGCGGCAGGTGATCGAATGGTGTGGGGTGAGCAAATCGCCCGTACGTGAATCGCTCGTGCAGCTTTGTGCGGAGGGGGCGCTGCGCAGCATCCCGCGCTGCGGTTACCAGGTGGTGCAGATCAGCGCCAAAAATATCCGTGACCTTACCGAAATGCGTCTCTTTCTGGAGCTGGACAGCCTGCCGAATGTGCTCAAAAACCTCGATGAAGAGAAAATCCGGGAGCTGCGGCTGGTCAGCGAAAAACGCTATGCCCCTGATAAGGACGTCTGGCGCGCATGGGACAACAACATCCGGTTTCATCTGACCCTCAACCGCTATTCGGGAAACGTGCAGATTTATAAGGTGCTCGAGCAGGCATACGCGACCTGCGCGCGGGCCTATGCGCAGCTTTATACGGTGCAGAAAGCCGTCATCGCGCCGGGTCGGGAGGCGCGTGAGACAGGGCACGATCTTATTGTCAAGGCGCTCGAGCGGCACGAGCTGTATACCGCGCACGAACAACTCAAGAAAGATATCCTCTTCATGGAGGAACAGCTCCTGATCACGCGGATTGCCCGCTGAAGCGAAGGGGGAAATCACGATGCTTGACCTTGCAAAACTGCGGGCGGATACGCCCTGCGATAACATCTATCTGAACCATGTTTCCACTTCGGTACCGCCCAGGCAGGTGGTGGAGGCGGTGATGGATTATTTTGACATGGTGATGCGCTGCGGCGCGACCAGCGCCCCGGCGCAGGACTTCTGCCGCAAACGGGTAGCCCGCGCGAATGAAAATGTGGCGGAACTCATCGGCGCGCATCCGCAGGAGATCGCGTTCACCGCGAATGGGTCACAGGCGATTGCGTTGGTTGCGGCGAGCCTGCCTGCCGGGCGGGGTGACAACATCGTCGTGGATGAAATGAGCTTTGTCAGCAACGTGGCACCCTGGCTGCGGCTGGCCGAGCGCCGCGGCGCCGAAGTACGCTTCGCGCCTGCCGAAAAGCCAGGCGTGATCAACCTTGAGAAGCTCGACGCGCTGGTCAACCGGAATACGAAGCTCATCTGCCTGACCCATATGGCGAACAACATCGGCATCCTGCAACCCGCCATAGAAGTCGGCCGGATCGCCCGGTCGCGCGGGGTCCCGTATCTGCTCGACGCGGCGAACACAGTGGGCGCGCTTCCAGTAGACGTAACCGAGATTGGATGCGACTTTCTCACGGCGAGCGGCCGCAAATACCTGCGCGGCCCGGCCGGGTCGGGGTTCCTCTATGTGCGGGAGACTATGCTCGAAACGCTCGAGCCGGAATTTGCCGCCTGGAACAACGGCACCTGGGACTACGAGGCTGGTACTTTCACTTCAGTACCGGGCATTAAGCGGCTTTTCTGCGGGGAGCCAAACTTCCCGGCGATCTTCGGGCTTTCCCGCGCGGTGGAATATATTGGGGAGATCGGCGGGATTGGAGCCGTGGCCGAACGGATTCGCGCACTTACCGGATTCCTGGTACAAAAGCTGCTGGAAGTCCCGGGGATTACCGTCTACGGGCCCCAGGACGCCAGCCTGCGCGCCGGAATGGCCGGGTTTAATGTGGGGGGGTTCCATTTTTCAGAGATTGCAAAATATCTGAACGGGCATAATGTCGGAATGATGGGACACGGATTCCACTGCCCAGGGGTGCTGAAACTTTATGGGATCGAAGGGGTTGCGCGGCTTTGCGTACACTGCTGGAACACCGAGGAGGAGATTGGAGCGGCTGTGGACCTGCTGCGAAAGCTTGCGAAATGAAAAAAGAACGGCCCGCGTGGCGCGGGCCGTTCTTCGTTTTTTCAGGCATAGTGATAGTTGGAACGCATCTTCCACATAAAAATTACGGAAAAAAGCAGGGTTGCAAGCTCCGCGAACGGAACGGCCAGCCAGATCCCGGTGACCGCGAGCATTTTGGGCAGGAATAACAGGCCGAGCAGGATAAACCCGAAGGTGCGCAGGAAGGATATGACGGCGGAGATCCGGCCGTTGGAAAGCGCGGTGAACATGCCGGATGCAAAGATGTTGATTCCCGAAAAGAGAAAGCTTAGGGAAAAGAGCCAGAAGCCCTCGAGCGCAATCGGGAAGACCGGGGACCCGTCCGGGGTAAAAATCCTGACGATTCCTCTGGAGAGCAGGAGTGAGAGCAGGAAAATAACGAGCGAAGAGCCGGCGATGAAAGAGATGCAGATGCGGTAGAGCCGTTTGAGCTGCGTGCTGTTTTCACTGCCGTGGTTGAAGCTGATGACCGGCGCGACCCCGAGCGAGAAACCGAGATAGAGTGCAGTGAGCAGAAATTGGGCGTAGAGCACAATGGTGACTGCGGCTACGCCGTCCTCGCCAATGTAATGGAGCATCAGGATGTTGAACAGGAAGGTAATAATCGCGTTTGAAAGGTTGGTAACCATTTCAGACGAGCCGTTGAAACAGCTTTCCGCAAGCACGGCCCAGCTGAACTTTGGACGGCCGAAATGCAGCGTCTGACTTGGCCGGCAGAAGAAGAAAAGCCCAATGATGGCGGGAATGAGGTAGCCGGCGGCTGTGGCAAGCGCTGCGCCGGCGATTCCGAAGCCGCACGGAACGATCAGCACATAGTCGAGTATGGCGTTCGAAAGTCCGGCTGCGATGGTCAGTCCAAGCCCCAAACCCGGCCGTCCGGCAGTGACAAAGAAGATCTGGAACAGAAGCTGGAGCATCGAGGCCGGCGCAAACAGGAGCAGGATGCGCAGATAATCCCGGCAGTAACCAATGAGCGCCTGATCCGCGCCAAGCATCCTGCAAAGCGGATCGATGAAAAGGCAGCCGGCCAGGGCGATCAAAACGCCGATCAGCACAGTGGCCAGAGTGATGAGAGAGAAGTCCCGGCGGGCCTCTTCCGGCTTGCCCTCGCCGAGCTTGCGGGCGACAATCGCGCTGCCCCCGGTTGCAAGCATAATGGAAAAAGCATAGGTCACATTGATGACCGGGTAGACGATGTTGGTGGCGGACAGCGCGGCCGTCCCCACGAAGCGGGAGATGAAAATGCCGTCCACAATGGTGTAAAGCGACATAAAGATCATCATGATGATGCTGGGGAATGCAAATTTCAGGAGTGAGGCAAAGTGGAATTCTCTGCCGATTGCGGGATTCATTTTTAAAGTCCTCCTATTGTAATCTTTGACGGCGAAGTTTATAATAAACTATCGGGTAACCCGATAGTCAAGGGGGATTGTAAATTATGAACGAAAATTTACAAATTCTTTGTACAACTCAGGAATTTGCCGATCTCTGCGGCGTCAGCAAACACACGCTGTTTCACTACGATGCGCTGGGGATCTTTTGCCCGGCGGTGCGCGGGGGAAACGGATACCGGTATTATTCCCCGGCCCAGCTCGAAGTTTTTCAGGTGATCGCCGGACTCAAGGAGCTGGACATGCCGCTTTCTGAAATCAAAGCCTATCTCGACCGCCGAAGCCCGCGGGAACTCGTGACGCTGCTCACCGAAAAGGCGCAGGAGCTGCGCGGGAAGATCGACGCGCTTTCCCGCGTCGAAAATCTGATCCGGCAGAAGGCCGCGCTCACCGAGCGCGTGCTCGGCGCGGATCTCTCTTCGATCGCCGTAACTTGGGAGGAGGAGCAGTACCTGGTGCTGACGCCGGTGCGCCCGCTCATGGATGAGCGGGATATCGCATATTCGGTGGCGGAGCATGTCCGTTACTGTGAGTCACATGGGATCTACAGCGCGCATTCGATGGGGTCCCTGATCGAACGGGAAGCGGCCGGGCGGGGAGACAGCGCGGGTTACAGCCATTTTTACACCCAGGTGGACGAACGCCCGTCCGGCCTTTCGTATGATGTCCGTCCGCCGGGGAAATATCTGGTTGCGTATCATACAAGCGGATACGACAACGTCTTTGACACCTACCGGCGGATGCTCAAGTACGGGGATATGCAGGGGCTTTTGTTAGGCGGCTTTTTCTATGAGGACACGCTGCTCGACGAGCTTTCGGTGCGTGGTTATGACAAGTATGTACTCCGGCTGTCAATTGCAGTGGAAAATTGAATGAGAGAACAGAAAAAGTTCCGCTAGAGCGGAACTTTTTCTGTTTTGAGCGGTATGGATGAAGAAAATCCATGAAAAGGAGGAATTCGATGATCAATCGGATAACACGCACGCCGTCTCCGCTCGAGCTGGCCGGAAAGCTGAACGAAACGGTTGGCGGGACGAATGCGGCCTCGGATGCCGCCGCGCAGGTACAGGGCGCGCTTGACGCGCACGGGGGAGACTTTGAAAATCCGCACCGGGTGACCGCCGCGCAGGCCGGCGCGCGTCCGGCAAGCTGGACCCCGACTGCGCAGGAGGTGGGCGCGCGCCCATCTGACTGGACCCCCGCGGCGGGCGAAATCCCGATTGCGGCGGTGGCGGGGATGGCCGCCGCGAATGTGCAGCAGGCGATTGAAGAAAATTTTCGGTCTGTCGTTGATGGGAAAGCGCTTGTGGAAACCGCCATCACCGGCAAAGGCGGTACGGTTTCCAAAACGGGAGAGACGGCGACTTTTGCACAGCTTCAGCAGGGCGTCGCAAACATCCCGTGGGACGGGGAAGAGATGCGCAAGCTGATCGAACATACAACTGCCATGACCGAACTGCCCCCGGGTATCACTAAGATCTCTTACAGCGCTTTTTATGATTGTGGGAATCTTGCTATCAGCAGCCTGCCGGACAGCGTGGTTGAGATTCAGGACAACAGCTTCTGGCACTGTTCGAACATCACCTTGAGCGCGCTGCCGGAAAGTGTTACCGCGGTGGGAATCGGCTCGTTCCGGAAGTGCCTGGGGCTGAAAACCATGTCGATTGGCGCCAATATCCAAACCATGCGCACCACCAGCTTTGCCGAATGCACAAATATCACACGGATCACGGTCAACCGCGCGCCAAACGCAGTTGCGAACGCGCCTTGGGGCGCCTCCAACGCGACTGTTGTATGGACCGGAACCACCTGAAGGGGGAAACAGGAATGCAGATTTTTGAAACCTACCGGATGACCACGCCGACCAGGACCATCGATCTGGGACCCGGCGCACGACCGGAGGAGTTCGCGGACGGGGAGCCGTATGAACTTGTGCCGTCTTTCCGACTGGTTGCCGCGCCGGGCATGCTTCTCACAAACGGCAGCGAAATCAGCGCCTGCGTCATCTGTGAGGACGCGGACGGATGGGGTGAGATCCCCGATCCGGAGGGATAATTATAAAAGCGGGGCAGGTTGATGCCTGCCCCGCTTTTCGTTACATGGGTTTTAAGTTTTGGTTGAGCCGGTCAATCATCCAGGACAGCCGGCTCCTGCGCCCAGCGTCTGTCTTGGCGTCAAAATATGCCCGCGTATAAGTTTTTTTCACAGATCGGGACATCCCCAGGAAGTTTGTATAAGCGGGCTCCTGCCCGTTCAATAAAGCTGCGAGACAGGCTATCTGCTCCTCCGTGACCTCCGGCGGCTTTGGAGCGTCCCACCTGCCGTTTTCTTTTGCTTCCGCGATTTTCTTCCGGCCATGGTCGGTCATTTTTCCTTGGTCTTCCAGTTTTTTTGCCAGAGCTTTGTTTTTCTCTGACCACTTGCTGTTTTTGCTCCGCAAGGAAAAATACTTTTTATAGCTTTTTTCATCAATGCTCTGCATCTGCCCGTCAATCCATCCAAAACAGAGCGCTTCTTCAAGCGCTTCACCTGCCTTCAACGTTTTGGGGCCGCACGCCTTCCCGAATAACAGCCATACTCCGGGACTTGACAGGCAATTGCTGGTCAGCCAGTTTCTAAAATCCGCCCTTGTGGAAAACTCTATGATTTCGTCCATATGGCGCCTCCAATATCCCAGATGCCGTGCGGCCAGCAATTAAAGGTGGCTGATGCCGTGGCAAGAAGCAATGTCACCGATTTCGTTTTCATTATAACAGGCTTTGGGACGGATTACAACGCCAAGGAATGCGCAGCCCAACAGAGATTGCGCCCGACGACGTGGTTTTTCGATATGGCAATGCATGTGATGGGAAAATTGGTAAATACTTAGAACAACCACTATAAAGGAGGCTATCATATGTATAAACATGAAAAACAATTGTTCCATCCGGTTCGTGTGGAAAAAGCAAACCCGCAGTATGCAGCGCTTTTGCAAGAACAATTGGGCGGGGCTAACGGGGAATTGAAATCGGCAATGCAGTATATGTCGCAGAGCTTTCGGATTAAGGACCCAGCGATTAAAGACCTGTTCATGGATATTGCCGCTGAAGAACTGAGCCATATGGAAATGGTGGGGACAACGATCAATATGCTGAATGGGCATGACGTGGAAGCTGCCGGTGTACCGGCGGGTGAGGTGGAGACCCATGTTTTGCTGGGGCTGAATCCGGGACTGATCAACGCGTCAGGATACTCCTGGACAGCGGACTATGTTACCGTGACAGGAGACTTGTGCGCGGACCTGCTTTCCAATATCGCATCCGAGCAGCGCGCAAAGGTTGTCTATGAATATCTGTACCGCCAAATCAATGATAAACTTGTCCGGGAAACCATTGATTTTCTGCTCAACCGCGAAGAAGCGCATAACGCGTTGTTTCGGGAGGCGTTTAACAAAGTGCAGGATACCGGCTCGAACAGGGACTTTGGGGTTACGGAAGATTCACGCCTGTACTTCAACCTTTCCTCCCCGTCTCCCGCGAACCACTTTGGTGACACAAAGGCAGCGCCTCCCAGTTTTAACAATCCCAGTCAGAGGCCGTCATAAAATGTTGAAAGCCACCCCTTCATTGAGGCGTGGCTTTTTTTACGCAAAAAAACACCCGCGGATAGCGGGCGTTTTCACCGGGAAGAAAATCTTTTTTAGATTTGATAAAAGAAACCTTGCAGGCAATCAGCTTGCAAGGTTTCTTTGGTGGAGGAGGATGGATTCGAACCATCGAAGTCACTGACAACAGATTTACAGTCTGCCCCCTTTGGCCACTCGGGAACTCCTCCATATTCAGTTGAAGCGCATGCAGGGTTTTCAGGGTTGGTGGAGCTGGTGGACGGACTCGAACCCCCGACCTGCTGATTACAAATCAGCTGCTCTACCAACTGAGCTACACCAGCAGATTCTAAAAACCTTCATAGCGACGGAACTTATTCTATCACGATCAGCGCGGAATGTCAACAGGTTTTTCCAACAAAAACCTCCATAATCCGAAATTTCGATCGATTTCCAGGCCGTCATCCAACGGCCTGGAAATACTGCCGGATCAGTTGCACATATTTTTCCGCAAGCTCAAAGTTGACGCCATCCTCCAGGAAGGTACCCTGCAGCGGCAGATTGCCGGCCACCTGGGTGTCAAGTTTGGCCACGAAGTCCGCTGCGCTGCGCCGGTATTCGTAGTCGGCATAGGTAATATCGGTGTCGATCAGGTTGACCGCGAGCTTGAACAGTCCAGAGGAAATTTCCTCTCCGGCCGCGCTGAGATTCTGATTGACGATCTCCGCCACCAGTCCGCCAAGCACCTTGCTTTTTTCCTGCGGGCTTTCATAACCGGGGTAGGCAAACATGTTCGCAATATCCTGCCCGTCGAGCCGGCGTTTACCCGCGCCAAGATTGATATCGAAGCCGTCCTTTTGATAGATGATATCATAGGGCAGTTCATAGACAACCGAACCCGCAGTGTCCGCGATGCGAATGAAAGCATCACGCTTCAGGACGGCATATTTGTCCACAGCCACGCCAAGCCGCTCGGAAACCGCAGCCTTCACCGTGTTGCCGCCGCCTTTTTGGTAGGCTTCGCGCAGAGTCATATTCGCGCCTTCGAGCGTTACGATCGCTTCAGGCGGCAGCAGGGTGAGCGGAACCTGACCGTACTGCGGATTGAAGCGGGTCAGTAGAAATTCCCCCGGCCCATCCGCTCCCAGCCCGATCACTACCATTGTGAGCGTATCGGCGGCCTGCGGCCGGAAGGTGAACTCGTCGCCGCTGCGCGTCCGGTCGGTCTGCGGCATCGAAGGCTGCACCGCCATCACCGTTGCGATCATGATCGCGGAGAGCAGAACCAGCGTCAGCGTGAATGCCAGCAGGAAGCTGCGCCATTTGTTTTGCCGTTCCTTATCCATCCCACGGCCTCCATTCCTTTCGTTTCCAGTAGTTTTGGCCGGTTTGCAGGCGGTTTATTCAGTCCGGCATCATTGCATCGAAAGCTTTCCTGTGCTAAAATAGGACCAGCCAAGAGCAAATGAAACACTGGGAGGTTTTTATATGATAAAATTGTACGACACCGGCGCGTATCTGGTCGGCGGCAAGCTGGTCCCGGACGATGCGCATGCCGCCGCCGCACTGCAGGCGGCGGGAAAATCCGCCGATAAGAACGCGGCGACCGCCAAAACCATGGCGTACTCGATCCTGAAGGCGCACAACACAAGTGGGAATATGGACGCGCTCAAAATCAAGTTCGATGCGATGGCGTCCCACGACATCACCTATGTTGGCATCATCCAGACCGCCCGCGCGTCGGGCCTTGAGAAGTTCCCGCTCCCATATGTGCTCACCAACTGCCACAACAGCCTGTGCGCGGTCGGCGGCACCATCAACGAGGACGACCACATGTTCGGCCTTTCCGCCGCGAAGAAATACGGCGGAATCTTTGTCCCGCCGCACCAGGCGGTCATCCACCAGTATATGCGTGAAATGATGAGCGGCGGCGGCAAAATGATCCTTGGATCGGACAGCCACACCCGTTACGGTGCGCTCGGCACCATGGCGATCGGCGAGGGCGGCCCGGAACTGGTCAAACAGTTGCTCTGCCGCACCTACGACATCAGCCGCCCGCAGGTGGTGGCGGTCTGGCTTACTGGAAAGCCCCAGCCCGGCGTGGGCCCGCAGGATGTGGCGCTCGCCATCATTGGCGCGGTGTTCAAAAAGGGTTATGTCAAGAACAAGGTCATGGAATTTATCGGCGACGGCGTGGCCAACCTGAACGTCGATTACCGTATCGGCATCGACGTCATGACCACCGAGACCACCTGCCTTTCCTCCATCTGGAAGACCGACGGGCAGGTAAAGGACTATTTTGAGCTGCATGGCCGCCCGGAAGCGTTCAAGGAAATTTCCCCGGAGGACGGCGCCTATTACGACGGCGTGGTCTATGTGGACCTCTCGACCATCAAACCGATGATCGCCATGCCGTTCCATCCCTCGAACACCTATGAGATCGAAACGCTCAACGCAAATCTTGATGACATCCTGCATGAGGTTGAATTGGCCGGCAATCTCCAGCTCGACGCGCCCGGCATCAACTTCAGTCTGCGCGACAAGGTGAAGAACGGCCGCCTCATGGTCGACCAGGGCGTGATCGCAGGCTGCGCGGGCGGTACCTACGACAATCTCTGCGACGCGGCCGATATCCTCACCGGCCATTCGATTGGCGCGGACGAATTTGCCCTCTCGGTCTACCCGTCCAGCCAGCCGGTCATGATGGGCCTTGTTCAAAACGGCGCGATCGCCACACTTATGCAGGCAGGCGCGACCATCCGCACCGCTTTCTGCGGCCCCTGCTTCGGCGCTGGCGACGTCCCGGCCAACAACGGCTTCTCGATCCGCCATTCCACCCGCAATTTCCCGAACCGTGAGGGGTCGAAGCCCGGCGCGGGGCAGATCGCGTCGGTGGCGCTGATGGACGCGCGCTCGATTGCCGCGACCGCCCGCAATGGCGGCGCGCTTACCCCGGCAACCGACCTCGACTGCAATTTTGGCAAGCCGAAATATTTCTTTGACGCCGGAATCTACAAAAACCGTGTTTACGACGGATGGGGCAAGCCTCAGACAGAGCTGCCGCTCAAATTCGGCCCGAACATCGCCGACTGGCCGGAGATGTCCCCGCTCACCGAGCATCTTTTCCTCGATGTGGCGGCCTTCATCACCGATCCGGTCACCACGACCGACGAGCTGATCCCGTCCGGCGAGACCTCCTCCTACCGCTCCAACCCGATGAAGCTCGCGGAATTCACCCTTTCGCGCAAGGACCCGGCCTATGTCGAAAAGGCCAAGGAGTCCCAGAAATGGGAGAAGCTGCGCCTCGAGACCGGCAATGCCTTCAATGACAATTTTCCAACCTGCCCGATCCGGGTGATCCGGACGATCGAGGGATTCAAAGATGTTGACAGCTCGAAGATCGGCTCAGGATCGCTTGTCTATGCGGTAAAGCCCGGCGACGGTTCGGCGCGTGAACAGGCGGCGTCCTGCCAGAAGGTGCTTGGCGGCTGGGCCAATATTGCAAAGGAATACGCCACCAAGCGTTACCGTTCGAACCTCATCAACTGGGGCATGCTGCCGTTTTTGATCGACGGCGACCCGGTCTTTGCGAAATACGATTCGATCTTTATCCCGAACATCCGCCGCGCGGTGGAGGAGAAATGGGATGAGATCAAAGCTTATGCGCTCACGAAGGACGGCGTGAAGCCGTTTTCCATGACGCTGGGCCAGCTCACCGACGACGAGCGCGAGATCATCCTCTCGGGCTGTCTGATCAATTACTACCGCAATCAGAAATAACAGTCCGCCGGCTTGGCGGAGGAGATGGAACAGGGAATGTTTCACGCGATAAATGAAGCATACGGGAGGCGAATGGAATGCCCTGGTGTCCGAACTGCAAAACCGAATACCGAGCGGGTTTCACCGTCTGCGGCGACTGCAGTGCGAAGCTGGTGGAGGAAGCTCCGCCCGCCGGCCTCCCCCCAAAGGCGCTTTTGGAGATCCCGCAGCCCTGCCTGCTGGCGACCGTTGCGGACCATGTGGAACTGGGCATGCTGCTGGGGCTGCTCGAGGACGCGGGTATTCCGGCGGCTGTGCGGGACCACCATCCCGCTGGAAGCTACCTGCGCAGCTATATGGGCGCACTGACCTATGGACAGCAGGTCTATGTGGACACTTCGCAGCTCGAGGAGGCGAGAGGCCTGATGGAGGCATATCTCGCGAGGCCGGACGCCGCGTGGCAGGAGCCGGACACGGAACCGCCGGAGCAGGAGTCGGGAAAGCCGCTGCGCGCCCCAAGCCTGCGGTCATTTTGCTTCCGCCGCAATGTAATGCGGATCGGGATTCTGCTCTTTCTGCTGCCATTTGCCGCGGCGCTGGTCGGCACCTTCCTGCAGATCCTGTTTGGCTGACAAAATATAAAAGGGGCCGGCCTGTGAAAACAGGCCGGTCCCTTTTGGCGTTCTTGCGCGGAGCAGGAAAATGCTCTATGATAGAGGGAAAAAGAAGCGATCAGGAGAAACGCGTAAGAGGAGGTAAAAATCATGGAATATAAAGTAAATGATCGGGAGCTGGATGCTGCAAAATTTCTTCCGTTTGTCAATCGGATATGGCCCGGGGAGTATGACGCGCAAAAAACACAGGCGGCGCTGTCAAAAACCCTGAACATCACGGCGAACGAGGGGGAGCGGCTCGTGGGCTGCCTGCGCATCCTTTCAGACGGCTATTTTTTCGGAACGATCACCGAACTGCTTGTCCTGCCGGAGTATCAAAAACACGGGATCGGTACCAGGCTGCTCCAACTTGCCAAAGAGAGCACCCCCACCATGCTCTATTTTGGTGCGCAGCCGGGCGCGGAGGCGTTCTATGAAAAAAATGGCTGCCAAAGGAGCCTGCAATCCTACACCATCACGAACCGCGCTTAAAGCGGGGCGGGATTCTTCCTACCCTCAAAGCTTTCTGCCCGTGCCGCTTCTTTGCCGAGCTGCCTTTGGACAAAAAAATCCCCGCGGAAGTCCGCGGGGATTTGATTTTCTGCTAATCAGACGGTGCCGATTTCGATGGAGGTGATGGTCACGTCCTCGGACGGCTTGTTCTGCTCGTCGCGGGCGACGGCAGCGATCTTTTCAACCACGTCCTTGCCTTCGATGACCTGTCCGAAAACGGTGTCCTTAAAGTCATAGTTCGGGACGCCGCCGGCCTTGAGGTACTTGTCGACAACCTTCTCCGGGAAACCGCCGTCGAGCATCTCTTCGGCCAGTTCGTTAGTGATCGAGCTGTTCTGGACAATGTAGAACCGGCTGCCGTTGGCGTCGGGCACGCCGCCGTTATCCATAGCGACCGCACCGTTAAAGTGCCACAGGTTCAGGCTGTATTCGTCTTTGAACAGTTCTCCGTCAGCGCTCTCGCCGCCGGAGCCGTTCGCATCGGGATCACCGGTGGCGATACGGATGCTCGGAAGGACTTCATAGAAGCTCATGCCGTTGTAATAGCCCTTTTCGGCCAGAGCGAGGAAGTTTTCGACCGCTTTGGGGGCTTCGTCAGGGAAGAGGACCATCTTGATATCACCCATGCTGGTTTTGATGGTGGCAGTCTTGGTCCCGGCCGCCGGGGTATTGAACTGCACCAGGGTGATTTCGGATTCGTCAATCTTCACATTGTGGGCGACGATCTCCTCCGGGGTGGTGGGCATCGTGGTGGCTTCGGAACTGCCTTCCGCATCGGAAGCGGCGCTGGAAACAGGTTCAGCGTCATTGCCGCGTCCGCAGCCAAAAAGCATGGCCGACATCACAAGCACTGCGCACAAAAGCAGGGCAATTTTTTTCATAGGTTGTTACCTCCATGTATGATATACATAATTTGCGGGCGTAAAAATCCCGGGATAAAACGGCGGGAAGGGCAGCCTTTACGGGATGTCCCGCACATCTATCAAAGACATAGTGCAAAAAAAAGGGCAAATTATTTCACACTATTTACTTTTCATATTCTACCACAAAATCCTGCAAAATCAATCTTCCAATTGCTAATTCATAGTAAGTTTACGTTTTGTGCGAAAATTCGGGCGCGCGTGGGAAAATGGAAAGCGGCGCCGGTTTTTACCGGCGCCGCTTGATAATCAATTCATTGGACTGGTTGTTGATTCAATCCCTTTTGTTCCAGCGGTATAAAATCCTTTTTTGGACATGGTTTCCATTAGAGGATGAAGCGTTGTCCAGAACAGTTGCATTTGGTTTTGCCTATTGAAAATTTACCTGGTCATTGCTTTAAAGGTTTTACCGGAATTTGCGCTTTGGTTTGCCTGGGACTTTGCTTTTGGGCCTGCCATAAAAACTATTTCACGAGCTATGCTTTTGGAATTACCAGAAACGTAACAAGGAATTTTCGCTTTTAGGGATGACTGAAAAAGATCTGTCCTGGACAACGCTTTCGGGTAGCCAATAAAACATGGGTCGGTTGGTTTCTCGCCAGGGTTTTCCGGTTGCACGCATTTGGACGTTGCTCCGCTTGGATTTTCAAGGAACGAATCGGTTTCGGGTTTACCAGGACTCTGTCTCATCTTGCAGGTGACAGCCAAAAATACATTCGCTGCGGTAACTGTCACAGCTTTGGGCTTCTTTACGCCCAATGTGTTTTGTCCGTCCTTTTGCATGGTTTTGAGAGAACTGGGGAGCGGTGACCGTTTGAGCCGCCGCCCCATCTATCTATTCGATTGTGCTGGTCGGTTCATTTGTATCCATCCGGTTTCCCAGATCCTTCACGCGACCTGATACGCCGTATGTGGGATGCCGCCCGGCTCGGCCTGTTTTGCGGAAATAATCGAAAAATTCGTTTTATGATTGGAGACTGCGATCACAGATTGTTTGCCTTGCCTGGAATGTTAACCATCTGAGTGATGGATCATCTTCCTTTCGGTTTTTATTGCACCTGTCACGTGCATCAATCCCAATATTGGACAAAACAAGAAACGCATTACAAGAAATGCCGTTCAACGAGTCAATATACAGCTTGCGCTGATAGTGGCAGAAACTGTGATCTGATCGTCCGAAATAATGTTCCAGCCTAAAACAGTTTTACCGGCGCACAGTCCCTCGATACAAATGAGAAACTGTGATTTTCATCGTACATTGGAACCACCGCCTTTCCTGTCAATTTCTTTTCTTCTGGATCTCTCCTTCTGTGTTTTTATTATATGCAAATCGTTGTAAAATGTCAATAGTAAAATTAAACAATTTACAGAAAATACATACAAAACATATAAAGATCCAGATCGATTGACATTTTGCCGGGGATGCATTATCATAATACTGTAAAGAACGCTTTTCTCATCAAAAGGGCATATTGCCTGTGAAAAGGAGCACAATGATATGGCGCAGGATTTCGGGGACGATCTGTTGACTCTGGTCGATGACGACGGTCAGGAGCATGAGTTTCAGATTGTGGATACGCTGGAGCATGACGACGATCGGTATGTGGCGCTGGTGGCCACTTATGACGATCCGGACGCGGAACTGCAGGACGATGGGGAACTGGTGATTCTCAAATCGGTCTATGAAGGGGACGAAGAGTTCCTGGAAGCGATTGAGGACGAAGCCGAGTTCGATGAAATCGCCGCAATCTTTATGGAGCGTCTGGAAGATCAGTTTGACTTCACCGAGGACGAGGAGCCCTCTTAAAAAACTGCCACTCCCTGCTGTACACGACAGCTTCGCCCTTTATACTCCGATAACTGTATAACGGGAGTCCATATTCCGCAGCGGATTGCAGACCTCCCCGGCAACGGGACGAAGGGAGCAGGAACCTGTGGAGCGGACGTACCCACCTTGTCATAAGACGGGGTTTGCAGCCGGCGGGGCATCGATATGGCGGGGTCACACAGAAATGGAAAGCGGCCTGTCCCTTTATGGGGCAGGCCGCTTCTGCGTTTTCGGCTAAATTTGCAGCAGCGCCCGCGCGACATGCGCCGCGATGAGGTATCCCGCCACCGGAGGCACAAAAGCGATGCTGCCGGGCGGATGCCGGCCGTTGTTGTCTCCGGGCGCGACCGCGGCCAGCGGCTGCTCGCGCGAATAGCAGACGGTGAGGCTGGTGATCCCGCGCTTTCGCAGCTCGCGGCGCATGACCCGCGCAAGCCCGCAGCCGCAGCCGTTGGCTGTTTCAGCAAGGTCGCCGATGCAGAGCTTGCCGGGGTCGAGACGGTTGCCGGTGCCCAGGCAGGAGACGAGCGGCACCCCGCGCGCGGCGCATTCCTGCGCGAGATGAAGTTTGGCGGTGACCGTGTCGATCGCGTCCACCACATAATCGGGCTGCCAGTCGAAGAGGAAGGCGCTGTTTTCGGGCAGGTAAAACTGGGCGGCGAAGGTGAAGTCGCCGTCCGGGTTGATGGCGCGCAGCCGTTTTTCGGCGGCCTGCGCTTTGGGCAGGCCGACCACGTCGCGGGTGGCGACGAGCTGACGGTTGAGGTTTGTGAGATCGACTGTGTCGTGGTCGACGAGCAGCAGGTGGCCGACCCCGGTGCGGCAGAGCGCCTCCATCGCCGCCGAGCCGACCCCGCCCAGCCCGACGACGGCGACCCGCGCGGCGGCGAGCTTTTCAAGGCCCTGCGCGCCGACGAGCAGCCCGGTGCGGGCGAGCCAGCTATTTTCTTTTTCCATTATATGGATTCCTTTCGTCGGAGAGGCCAAGAATGTAATCGGCTGTGGTTTGGTACAGCAGGACCAGATTTTTCACATGCCGCATCGGAAGGTCCACCTCTCCGGTTTCGTAGCGGCGATACATCTGCCGTTTGATGCCAAGATAGTTTGCCACATCTTCCTGCGTTTTGTCACTGTCTTCGCGCAGCGCGCGAAGACGTTCGAAACACTCCATAAAATTCCCCCTCTGCTCTCAGATCATAGCATGAAACGCAAATGTAGCATTGACAAAGAAACATATTTGTGCCATAATGCGAGATGAAAGAAACAAATATGTAGCACGGAGGGCAAAAAATGGACAAAATTTTGAACCGCACCGACCTTTCTGAAATCAGCTTGTTCCTTCTGACCGGCTGCGAAGCGGTTGGGCCGCTCCCGCGCGAGGAGGAGATCGAAAGCCTCCTGCGGATGCTTTTGGAAAAGCTGCGCACGACCGGGGACGAAGATGCTGTTGACAGCGTCTTTGGACAGATCGGCACACTGGAAATGATCTATTTTGAATCGGGTGTGCGCGCGGGCGCTTCCCTTGCTTCCGCCGTTCTGCTCGGCAGGTGAAATGCGCGTTGCGTCGCGCCCGCTTTCGCGCGTTTCGCCGCGTGCACGGGAATCAAGCGGCCTCGCCGCTTGAGAATCACTGGCGCGTTTCGCCGCGCCCCACGAGTCCATTTCTTGCTCGCCCAAGAAATGGACAAAAGAAGGCGCTCAAGGGGCTAGCCGCCCCTTGAGAAACCCCGCGGACGCCTTGCCAAAACTTGCGCCGTAAGCGCTCCCAACACACGGTCAGCTCAAGACTGATGGTAACGCTTCGCGCTCCCAAGTTGCTCCCGGGTTATGGGTTTGCTGTATTTTCTAATCGGCTTGTCCGCTTTGCGCGAAGCGCGCGGCCGCAACGGTTGCGGCCGCCCGTCCCGCGCGTCATTGCGAAGCGCGCGCGGCGCACTTCGTCTTGCCTGAGCAGATTGCGCGCGATCTTTGCCGTAGGCAACGAAATCGCGCGCAGGGGGTCGCGGGGGACTCCCCGCGTGTCTTCTTTCGTCCATTTCTTGGACAGGCAAGAAATGGACCCCGGGCGCTCGGAGGGCGCAATATCCCAGGCGCGCAAAGAGCGCAAATCGTGCGCGCGGCGAAACGCGCAATTACCATCCGCTCACATGCCCGCGGCGGATCGCTCCGTATATACGTTTTGTAATACCTGGATGAGTTTTCTCCATTTGGGATAAAAATTCCTTAGTCCATTGCCGCTCGGTGCAGCCGTCCACCGGACATTTGCTCTTGACCACCGGGAGCCCGGCTCGGTTGACCGCGTTGCGGATTTCCCGCTCCGGCGCAAAAATCAGCGGACGGATCATGGTGATATCCTTGCGGGAAAGGTAGGTCACCGGCGAAAAACAGCCGACCCGGCCTTCGTTGAAAAGATTCATTAAAAAGGTTTCGACCGCGTCGTCGAAATGATGCCCGAGCGCGAGCTTCTGACAGGAGAGTTCCTTGACCGTGTCATGCAGCACGCCGCGGCGCATCCGGGCGCACAGGCTGCATGGGTTCGACTCCTGCCGCTGGTCAAAAATGATCTGTCCAATCTGGGTGCGTTTGATCACATACTCCACGCCAAGGGAATCGCAAAGCGCCTGGATAGGCGAATAATCGGTGTTCACACCGTCGAAATTGTTGTCGAGGGTGATGGCCTTGAGGGTAAAATCGATGCCGATAAACCGGCGCACGCCAGCCAGCGCCGCCAGGAGCGCGACCGAATCCTTGCCGCCGGAAACGCCGACGGCAACTGCGTCACCGTCGGCGATCATCTGATATTCTGTTATGGCGCGCCGGACATATCCCATGATTTGCTGCATAAACTACTTTTGCTCCTTTTCCTTCGCGGAGGATTCCTCCTGCGCGGGGATGCGTTCGGCGCGGATGCGCGCAATGCGCCGGTCTTCGACCAGCAGGACGGTGAACTGTACGCCGCCGATGGTGACCGATGGATGTTCATCCGGGGCGGGAATGCGTTCGAGCTGTTCGGTGAGCAGGCCGCCGATCGTATCATATTCGGATTCTTCCTCTTCGAGCGTCGTGTCAAAGAGGCGTTCCACCTCGTCAATGCCTACGGTCCCGTCGATCGAATAGCAGCCTTCTGAAAGCTTGGAGATTTCCTCCTCCTCGTCGTCGTATTCGTCCTGGATGTTGCCGACGATCGATTCGAGCAGATCCTCCATCGAAACGATGCCCGCTGTGCCGCCGTATTCATCCACCGCGACGGCGACCTGTACCTTCTGCTGTTTGAACTGGGTGAACAGATTGACGCAATCCATGTTTTCCGGGACAAAATAGGCGGAACGCATATACTTCTGCACGTCGAAGCCGGTGTCGTGCTTGCCGATGAGACAGAGCAGGTCCTTGACGTAAACAATGCCGATGATGTCGTCGATGTCGTCATCATAGACCGGGATGCGCGAATAGCCGGTGTCGATCGCGATGGCGGAAAGCTCGTCAAGCGTAACCGTCTTTGGTACGGCGACCATATCGGTGCGGTGGGTCATCACCTCCGAAATGCTGCGGTCGTCGAACTCGAAAATGTTATTGATCATATCCTTTTCACTCTGTTCGATCGCGCCCTTTTCCTTGCCGACGTCGACCATCAGGCGGATTTCCTCCTCGGTGACCTCGTCCGGCTCCTCCTCGGCGCGCACGCCGAACAGGGCGGCAAGCCCCGAAGCGATCGCGCTGTTGAGCGCGACAAAGGGACGCATCAGCAGCGCGGCGGCGCGGCAGAAGCCTGCCAGCGCGAACGCGACAGGCTGTGGATAGCGGCAGGCGATGCGGTAGGGCAGCAGCAGACAGAGGACATTGAGCGTGAAGATGACCAGGATACAGCCCGCGGCGGCCGCGGGATAGAAAAAGCCTGGCCCGCCCTTTGCGGCCAGGGCAAAAATGAACGGCATGGCAAGATAGAAAAACGCAAGCACGCTGCTGACAACGGTACAGGAAAAACCGGCGAGCTTGAGCCCTTCGAGGAAGGCGGCGGGCTTTTCAAGCAGCTTCGAGATGAAGGTGGCCTTGCGGTCACCGGAAGCAGCCAGCTTTTTGATGCTCGAGTCCTTCAGCACAGTGAGCGCGGTGCGTCCGGCGGTGAGCAGGGCGTTGGCCAGCACAAGCAACAGGACTGCAATCAAAAAAGTTGTCGTATTACCGTCAGGGTCCATGAAATAATTCCTCCAAAAAATATGGTCGCATCCGCATAAATACAAGGATGATCGATATAAATATAATCATTTTTCGGGCTGCTGTCAATTTTTCGAGAAAATTCCACATAAGTTCAGGGAAAAGTCATAAACTATACGGATTTTTTATGTGGAGACTTATTTACAACCACCGCTAAAGATGGTAAAATCTATAAAGATAGGCTCCACAGGGGATTTTCCTTTTTGGAGGACCTCATTTGTACTCTTTATCAGTACCACTAATTTCTTAGGAGGAAGATAAAATGGCAAGAAAAATGAAAACCATGGATGGCAATAATGCCGCCGCTTACGCCTCATACGCGTTTACGGATCTGGCTGCCATCTACCCGATTACCCCTTCGTCGGTAATGGCGGAAGTCACCGATGAATGGTCGACCCAGGGCCAGAAGAACATCTTCGGCCAGACGGTCAAGGTAGTCGAGATGCAGTCTGAGGCGGGCGCCGCGGGCACCGTCCACGGCTCGCTGGCAGCCGGCGCGCTGACCACCACCTACACCGCTTCCCAGGGCCTGCTGCTGATGATCCCGAATATGTACAAAATGGCCGGTGAGCTGCTGCCGGGTGTCATCGACGTTTCCGCCCGCTGCGTCGCTTCCCACGCGCTGAACATCTTCGGCGACCATTCCGACGTCTATGCCTGCCGCCAGACCGGCTTCGCAATGCTCTGCGAAAGCAGCGTGCAGGAGGTTATGGACCTGACCGCCGTCGCGCATATGTCCGCGATCAAAGGCCGCGTCCCGTTTGTCAATTTCTTTGATGGCTTCCGCACCTCCCACGAGCTGCAGAAGATCGAAGTCTGGGATTATAAAGATCTCGACGAGATGGTTGATCACGACGCGATCGACGCTTTCCGCAAACGCGCTCTGAATCCGGAGCATCCCGTCCTGCGCGGCTCCGCTCAGAACCCTGACATCTTCTTCCAGGCCCGCGAGGCTTGCAACCCCTACTATCTGGCGCTGCCGGCGATCGTCGAGGAGTACATGGACAAGGTCAATGCCAAGATCGGCACCAACTACGGCCTGTTCAACTACTACGGCGCCCCGGATGCGGAGCATGTCATCATCGCAATGGGTTCGGTCTGCGAGACCATCGATGAGACGGTCGACTTCCTGAATAAGAACGGCCAGAAGGTCGGTCTCATCAAAGTCCGCCTGTATCGTCCGTTTGTCAATGAGAAACTGGTTGCCGCCATCCCGGATTCGGTCAAGACCATCTCGGTTCTCGACCGCACCAAGGAGCCCGGCTCCAACGGCGAGCCGCTCTATCTCGATGTTGTCGCGGCCATCAAGGACACCAAGTTCGAAAAGGTTCCGGTTCTGCGCGGCCGCTACGGACTCGGCTCCAAGGACACCACTCCGGACCAGATCATCGCCGTCTACGACAATGCCGCCGCGATGGGAAAAATGCAGTTCACCATCGGCATTGAGGACGATGTGACCGGTTATTCGCTCGAAGCCAAGAAGAACCCGAACACCGCTCCGGAAGGCACCACCGCCTGCAAATTCTGGGGTCTCGGTTCGGACGGCACCGTCGGCGCGAACAAAAACTCGATCAAGATCATCGGTGACCACACCGACATGTATGCGCAGGCTTACTTTGCATACGACTCGAAGAAATCCGGCGGCGTCACCGTTTCGCACCTGCGTTTCGGCCACACCCCGATCCATTCGACCTACCTCATCAACAAAGCGAACTTTGTCGCCTGCCACAACCCCTCCTATATCGACAAGTACGACATGGTTGAAGACCTGGTAGACGGCGGCACCTTCCTGCTCAACTGCCCGTGGAGCGGCGATGAGCTCGAGCAGCATATCCCCGGCAAGGTGAAGAAATTCATCGCCGACCACAATATCCAGTTCTACACCATCGATGGTATCGACATCGGCCGCAAGCTGGGACTCGGCACCCGCATCAACACCGTTCTGCAGTCCGCGTTCTTCAAGCTCGCGAAGATCATCCCCGAGGCGGATGCGATCCAGTATATGAAAGACGCGGCCACCAAGTCCTACGGACGCAAGGGTGAAAAGATCGTCAAGATGAACCATGACGCGATCGACGAAGGCGCGAAAGCCGTTGTCAAGGTCGAAGTCCCGGCCTCCTGGAAGAACGCCACCGACGACAGCACCGTTGCGGTTGCCACCGGCGACCGCAAGGACCTGGTTGATTTCGTCAACGACATCCTCATCCCGGCGAACGCACAGCGCGGCGACAAGCTGCCGGTCTCCGTCTTCAAGGGCCGCGAGGACGGCACCTTCCCGCAGGGCTCCGCTGCTTACGAGAAACGCGGCATCGCCGTCGATGTCCCGTCCTGGCAGCCTGAAAACTGCATCCAGTGCAACTTCTGCTCTTATGTCTGCCCGCACGCTGTTATCCGCCCGGCGGTCATGACTGCCGAAGAAGCTGCCAAGGCTCCGGCCGGCACCAAGATGGTCGACATGACCGGTATGCCGGGCTATAAGTTCGCGATGACCGTTTCGGTTCTCGACTGCACCGGCTGCGGCTCCTGCGCGAACGTCTGCCCGGGCAAGAAGGGCGCCAAGGCGCTTGTTATGGAAAAACTCGACACCCAGCTCGCGCAGCAGGAAGTGTTCGCCTATGGACACGCGCTGCCGGTGAAGCCGGAAGTTGCCGAGAAGTTCAAAGAGACCACCGTCAAGGGCAGCCAGTTCAAACAGCCGCTGCTTGAATTCTCCGGCGCCTGCGCGGGCTGCGGCGAGACCCCTTACGCGAAGCTCGCAACCCAGCTGTTCGGTGACAGAATGTATATCGCGAACGCGACCGGATGCTCCTCCATCTGGGGCGGTTCCGCTCCGTCCACCCCGTACACCGTCAACAAGGACGGCCACGGCCCCGCTTGGGCGAACAGCCTCTTCGAGGACAACGCCGAGTATGGTTACGGCATGTATCTGGCTCAGGCCACGCTGCGCCAGCGCCTGATCGGCAAGGTCCTGGAGCTGTCCAAGGATGCTCCGGCAGACGTGAAAGCCGCTTGCGAAGCGTATCTGTCCACCGTCAACGACGGCGCGGCCAATGCCATTGCAACCAAGAACCTGATCGCAGCGCTCGAAGCCTGCGGCTGTGACGCCGGCAAGGAGATCCTCAAGGATAAAGAGTTCCTTGCGAAGAAGTCCAACTGGGTCCTCGGCGGCGACGGCTGGGCGTTCGATATCGGCTTCGGCGGACTCGACCATGTGATCGCTTCCGGCGAGGACGTCAACATCCTCTGCTTCAACACCGAGGTTTACTCCAACACGGGCGGCCAGTCCTCCAAGGCGACTCCGACCGGTGCGATCGCGCAGTTCGCGGCGGCCGGCAAAGAGGTCAAACAGAAGGATCTCGCCGCGATCGCCATGAGCTACGGTTACGTCTACGTCGCGCAGGTTGCGATGGGCGCTGACTACAACCAGTGCCTCAAGGCCTTCATCGAGGCGGAGAGCTATCACGGCCCGTCCCTGATCATCGCGTACGCGCCCTGCATCAACCACGGCATCCGCGGCGGTATGACCATCGCGCAGACCGAGATGAAACGTGCTGTTGAGGCTGGATACTGGCACAACTTCCGCTTTGATCCGCGCAACGTGGAAGCGGGCAAGAATCCGTTCATGCTCGACTCCAAGGCGCCGACCGCGGACTACAAGTCCTTCATCGAGAACGAGGTCCGCTACTCCTCGCTCCAGCGCCAGAATCCGGAGCGTGCGCAGGATCTGTTCGAGAGAGCGAGCAAATCCGCTGCCGACAAGTATGCGCATCTGGTCCGTCTCTCCAAGCTTTACGACGTCGAATAAGCAAAAGCGTATTTCTCCGCCCGCGGCAGTCGCCGCGGGCGGATTTCTTTTTTTCGGCCGTTTCCCGCCGCATATTTGAAGGCGCGCGCCGCACAATAAAAATGGAAAAACGATGGGGAGGGATGGCGGTGCCGCTTTTGGATATCCGTGGGATGCAGAAGGTCTATAACGCCGGGGAAAATGAGGTGCGTGCGCTGCGCGGGATCACGCTGTGCATCGAGCCGGGGGAATTTGTTGCGATCGTGGGACAGTCGGGCTCCGGGAAATCGACCCTGATGAACATGCTGGGCTGTCTCGATCTGCCGGACGCGGGGGAATATTACCTCGATGGGGAAAATGTCGCGCAGATCCCGGAGGAAACGCTTGCGCAGATCCGTAACCGGCGGATCGGGTTTATCTTCCAGGGGTTTAACCTGATCCCAAGCCTGAGCGCACTTGAAAATGTTGAACTGCCGCTTATCTACCGGGGGATACCGCGCCGTGAACGCGGGACGCTCGCGGCCGCGGCGCTCGAACGGGTGGGCGTGGGCAACCGGATGTATCACCGGCCGGCGCAGCTCTCGGGAGGCCAGCAGCAGCGGGTTGCCATTGCGCGTGCGATCGCCGCCCGCCCGCCGATCATTCTGGCGGACGAGCCGACCGGGAACCTCGACCGTGCGTCGGGCGAGGAGGTCATGAAGATCCTGCACGAACTGCACGCGGAAGGCCGGACGGTGATTCTGATCACCCACGACAACGAGATCGCGCGCAGTGCGCAGCGGCTGGTGCGGATCATAGATGGGGACGTGGTGGAGGACCGGCGGCTGTGCTGAACTAAAAATCAGAAAGAAAACGGGCCGTGCCCCTGCGAAGAGCAGGGCACGGCCCGTTTTTGGCGGCTCAGTAGAGCGCGCGTACCGAAGCGCGCTCCACAATGGAGGGCCGCAGATTAATGGCGGCGTTTTCCACACGTTTTCCGCTGATCTTGTCCATGAGGATTTTTGCGGTCAGCCGTCCGATTTCATAGGCGGGCTGGTTGATGGTGGTGAGCGGCGGATAGAAAAAGGAGCTCTGCTCGAGGTTATCAAAGCCGACCACAGAGATGTCCTCCGGCACCTGGAGATCCTGCCTGCGGAATTCGTCAATGAGGCCAAAGGCGGTCATATCGTTCAGGGTAAAGACCGCGGTTGGGCGTTTTTCGAGCTGCAGAATCCGTCCGGCAAAATATTTGCCGTTTTCAAAGTCGTACATCCCGTCGTCCCGTTCCTTTTCCGCTTCGGAGAGGATGATGTATTCCTGCCGCTGCGGCACCGAAAATTCCTCCAGCCCAAACAGATAGCCGTTGAGCGCCTCCTGGCGGACCGAGCGGTTGATCGGCGGGGAAGCGAAGGCAATCCGGCGGTGCCCCTTGAGGTAGAGGTGCTCGACCGCGAGCTTGGCAGCTTCAAAGTAATCGAACTTCACATAGCTCACATCCAGCTCGCGCAGCGATTGGTCAAACACCACAAGCGGGATATCCTGCTGCAGGAGGCTGGAGAGAAATACGTGATTCTCGTTGATGGAGGAGAGGATGATGCCTGAGACCGATTTGGAAAGGAAAAACTTGAGATTTTCAATCTCCTTTTCCGGGTCCCGGTGAGAGCTGCAGAAGAAGGGGGTGTAGCCATGCTCCTCGCAGACATTTTCCACCCCTACCAGCAGCTGGGAGTAGAAGGGGTTGGTCAGGGTGGGGATGAGCACGCCGATATCCTTTCCAACACGGCTTTTCGCGGGTTTGCGCACGGAGGGGGAAACATAGCCGAGTTCCCGCGCGCAGAGCAGGATTCTTTCACGCACATCAGCCTTCACGGGATAATTGCTTCCGCTGAGCACGCGCGATACGGTCGCCAGCGAACAGCCCGCCCGCTGCGCGACCTGTGCGATCGTTGCTTTTTGGGTCATTGAAAAACCTTCCTATCTTCTGATAAAGTACACCTTTTCGTTAGAAATAATAATATCATTTTTCTATTTAAAAAGCAATATGTATTAAAAAATTAGGCCAAATAGACAATGAAAATTCCCGAAATCAATGAAAAATGCAGAAATTGTAATAGGAAAACACATTTTTATTGAAAATAGAAATAGAAAATGGTATCATAAAGTTGCAGAAAAAAGAACGGAATTATAGAAAATATTTAGATATTTTTCTGAAATTCCGCCAGATCAGGAGGGTTCGTAATGAAGATGACGTTCCGCTGGTATCCGGACGCACACGCGGTGGATCTCGATTACATCCGGCAGATTCCAGGCGTGACCGGGATCGTGGGGGAACTGCCGAAGCCGGTCGGAGCGGTTTGGCCGCTCGATGAGATCCTTTCTCTCAAACGCCGGGTGGAGGAGCACGGCCTTGCGCTGGAAGTGATCGAAAGCGTGAAGGTACATGAAGATATTAAACTCGGCTTAAAAAGCCGTGACACCTATATCGCGGCTTATATCGAAACGCTTCAAAACCTCGGAAAAGCCGGAATCAAGACGGTTTGCTACGATTTTATGCCGGTGTTCGATTGGATGCGCACAGAAACCGCACGCAGGCTGCCTGATGGTTCCACGACGCTGGCCTACGACCCGGAGACCATTTCGCGGACCGATCCCCTTCAGGCGGATTTCGCGCTTTGTGACTGGGAAGCCGTCTATTCCCACGACGAGCTCGCGCGGATGTTTACGCTCTATGAAGAGGTCGGCGAAAAGGGGCTTTGGAAAAACCTTGAATATTTTCTAAAAGCCGTCGTCCCGGAAGCTGAAAAAGCGGGCGTGCGCATGGCGATGCATCCGGATGATCCCTGTTGGCCTGTTTTCGGCCTGCCGCGGATTATCACCGGCGAAAAAAATATTGACCGTCTGCTGGCGATTGTTGACAGCCCCTTCAACGCGCTCACCCTCTGTTCCGGATCACTTGGCTGCTCGGCTGAAAACGACCTGCCGCGGCTTGTCTACAAATACGCCTCGATGGACCGGATTGCGTTCGGGCATGTGCGCAATATCAAACGCCTGCCGGATGGTGGCTTCGAGGAATCCGCGCATTTCTCCCGCGCCGGATCGCTCGATGTGGTCGCGATTATGAAGGCCTATCACGACGCGGGCTACCAGGGTTTCCTGAGGCCAGACCATGGCCGGATGATCTGGGGCGAGCGCGGCGGCGCGGGCTATGGGCTCTATGACCGGGCGCTCGGCGCGATGTACCTGTCGGGCATTTGGGAAACGCTTGAGAAAACGCAGGGTATCCGTTAAGGGGAAATCCCTTAATCAAATAAAGAATATCAATTATGGAGGGAAAATTATGAGAAAAGCAATCTCGATCCTGTCGGCTTTGGCAATGGTAGCTACACTTGCCGCATGTGGCGGAAACTCCGCTCCTTCATCTTCGGCGCCAGCGCCGTCTGCGGCTCCCGCCGCGTCGTCCGAGCCCGCTGCTTCCGAAGCGGCTCCAGCTGAGGCGATCACTCTTAAATTCGTTGAACAGATGCCCGAGGGGCACATCATGACTGACACCCTTTTCCATTTTGCGGATAAGGTGGAGGAACTCTCAAATGGCTCGATCAAGGTGGAACGTTACGCGGGCGGCCAGCTTGGCGACGACACCGCCATGCAGGAAGGCGTCCAGATGGGTACGATCGACGTCATCCGCGCGGAATTCACGACACTGGTCAACTTTGGCGCGAAGAAAGCGGCGGTCACCACGCTGCCATACGTCATCCGGGACCGCGACCACTTCTGGAAGATGGTCAATTCTGACGTTGGCGAAGAGCTGCTCGCCAGCATTCAGGAGGACGGGACCCAGATGGTGGCCCTTTGCATGATCGAGGAAGGCTCGCGCCATTTCTTCACCAAGGACCCCGTGAATTCGCTGGCCGACCTCAAGGGCATGAAACTGCGCGTCCAGAACACCGAGATGTGGCTTGAGATTGTCAAGGCTCTGGGCGCCTCTCCGACACCGATGAGCTTCAGTGAGCTTTACACCGCGCTGCAGTCGGGCGTTGTGGACGGCGCGGAGCAGCCGCTTTCCGGATTTGTATCCCAAAAATTCTATGAGGTTTGCCCGAACATGATCCTGGACGGCCATGTTTATCCGGTTCAGGCATATGTCATCTCTGAACTGACCTGGAATAAGCTCACCGATGAACAGAAAGAAATCATCCAGCAGGCCGCGAAGGAAACCCAGGCCTACAACCGCGAGACAATCCAGGCCGCAGAGGACGAGATCATGAAGAATTTTGCGGATCTCGGCGTTACCGTGGTGGATGTTCCTGACAAAACCGAGTGGATCAATGCGGTACAGCCGGTTTATGAAAAGTTCGGCACGCCGGAAGTGCTCGAGCTGCTTAAACGGATCCAGGACATCAAGTAATAACGCCCTGAAGGCTTGAATTACAGGGGAAATCAGGATTGGCATTGCGTTGCAAGGTTAGGAATGATTTCCCCTTTTCAAAGGGAACGGGAGGAACGATGGCAGAAAAAATTTTCGATTTTATATTTGAAGTGGTAAAAAGTGTTTGCAAAGTGATGCTCTGCATTCAGGTCGTATCGGTTACGATCGTTTTTATCGGCCGGTATTTTTTCAATATCACACCGCCTTGGGGAGAAGAGCTCACGCTTTTCTGCCTGGTGTGGCTGAGCCTGCTCGGCGCGTCCCTGCCGATGCGTACGGGAGGGCATCTGCGCATGACGCTGCTGGATTATCTGGTGAAGCCCAAGACGCTCGCCAGGATCGACGTTTTTGGGGATGTGCTGATTGTCGCGTTTGCGGTTGTGATGTTTTTCGCGGGGATGGCAATGACACAGCAGGTTTCCAATACGATTCTGCATGGAATCCGGATCAGCAAGGGATTCCTTTACGCGGCTGTGCCGACGTCAATGATTTTCTTCCTGCTCGCGCAAACGGATAAATACTACAGGATTTTCAAAAAAATGGCGAAAAAGGAGGGGGATGCGCAATGACTCCGGAAACCATAGGCGCATGGCTGCTGATTGGCAGTTTCCTGGTTTTGATTGTTCTGCGCGTACCGATTGCCTTTGCGGTTGGCGTTTCCACTGTCGCAACCTTCCTCTATCTTGACATTCCAATGATGATGGTGGTCACCAACATTGTCAAAGGGCTCAATTCCTTCTCGCTGATGGCGATCCCGTTTTTCATTCTCGCTGGTGAGGTCATGAGCGCGGGGAGCATTTCCGAACGGCTGTTCCAGCTGGCAAAATCGCTGGTGGGGCAGTTTAGAGGGGGACTCGCGCACGTCAATGTGCTGGGAAGCATGTTTTTCGGCGGGATTTCCGGCTCCCCGGTGGCCGATGTGTCGTCATTGGGCGTCATTGAAATCCCGATCATGGTCAAGGATGGGTATGATCTCGATTTTTCGGCTGGTGTCACGATGGCCAGCTCGATTGAAGGGCTTCTCATTCCGCCAAGCCACAATATGATCATTTTTTCGATGGCGGCCGGCTCGGTCTCCATTGCGAAGCTGTTTTTGGCGGGGATGATCCCAGGCGTCCTGCTGGGGCTGTGCCTGATGGTCTTTTGCTATGCGATGTCGGTGAAACGCAACTATCCCAAGGGGGATAAGTTCAGCTTCAAGGTGATGACCAAGGCGTTTGTCGATTCCATCTTCGGAATGTTTACGGTCATCATTATTATGGTGGGTGTGCTTACCGGGCTTTTCACTGCGACTGAATCGGCGGCAATCGCGGTGGTGTGGGCGGTGCTGGTCACCTTTCTGTTCTACCGGGAGCTGCCGTTCAAGGAGCTGTGGAAGATCCTGGACCGGGCTCTGGGAACCCTTTCGATCATCATGGTGCTCATGGGGATTTCTTCCGCGTTTGGATGGCTGCTTGCGTATCTGAAGGTGCCGGAAATGGTGATCAGCGGAATTATGGGCTTTACCAGCAACAAGGTGCTGATCCTCATTATGATCAACCTGATCCTGCTGTTCCTCGGAATGATCATGGATATGTCCTCGATCATCATTATCACGACGCCGATCCTGCTGCCAATTGCGACCAGTATTGGGATGGACCCGATCCAGTTCGGCGTCATGATGATCCTCAACCTTGGCATCGGCCTGATCACTCCGCCGGTGGGCGGCGTGCTGTTTGTCACCAGCGGAATCACGGGGCTGAAAATTGAACGGCTGACAAAATGTATGCTGCCCTTTTACGCGGTTATGGTGCTGGCGCTTTTGCTGATCACCTATATCCCGGCGATCAGCCTTGCGATTCCCAATATGATTTATCAGTAAGAGGAGTCTGCCGTTATGAATTTTATCACCGAAGATTTCCTGCTTTGCGGCGATACAGCAAAAAAGCTCTACCATGGAACCGCCGCGGGCCTTCCGATCATCGATTACCACTGCCATGTGAGCGCCTCAGACATTGCGGACGACGTGGCTTTCGGAAATCTGACCAACGTTTGGCTTGACGACGACCACTACAAATGGACGGCGATGCGCTGGAACGGCGTGCCGGAACGGTTTATCACCGGTGACGCGCCGGACTATGAAAAGTTCCTCGCCTATGCGAAAACCCTGCCGGACTGCATCGGCAATCCGCTGCATCATTGGTCGCACCTTGAGCTCAAAAAGTATTTTGGCTACGACGGCCACCTCACTGGGGAGACGGCGCCGAGGGTCTGGGAATTGGCAAACGCGAAGCTCGGCCCCGGGGGGCTTCGGGCACGGGACTTCATGCGCCAGGCGAAGGTGGAGTGCATCTGCACAACCGACGACCCGGCGGACGACCTCAAATGGCACGCGCAGCTGCGCGGCAGCGGCTTTGAGATCAAGGTGCTGCCCGCCTTCCGCCCGGACAAGGCGCTCGATATCCGAAAACCGGACTTTCCCGCGTATCTGGAGAAACTCTCCAGCGCGGCAGGCAGGCGGATCGAATGCCTTGATGATCTGCTGGACGCGCTTTCCGGGTGTCTTGACGCTTTTGGCGCGCTCGGGTGCAGGCTTTCGGACCACGGGCTGTCCCGGCTGCCCTACGCGCCATGCGGCGAAAAACGCGCGGCGGAGATCCTTGGCCGGCGGCTTGCCGGGGAGGAAACGGGCGCGCTGGAGGCTGAACAGTACGAAACTTTCCTGCTTTGCTGGCTCGCGTCGCAGTATGCCCGGCGCGGCTGGGTGATGCAGATCCATTTTGGGGTGCTGCGCGACCTGAACCCCGGCCTATATGAAACCATCGGTGTGGACGCCGGCGGCGACGCGATGGGCGACTGCCTGTGCGGGGAGAAGCTCGCGGGCATCATGAGCGATCTGGAACGGCAAAAATCTCTGCCGAAAATGATCCTCTATTCCATCAACCCGAATGACAACGCGGTGATCGATACGCTTGCCGGATGCTTTCAAAACGGAGAGGCGCGCGGGAAGATCCAGCACGGCTGCGCCTGGTGGTTCAACGATACGAAGATCGGTATGGAAGCGCACCTGCAGACACTTGCAAGCCTGAGCGCGCTCGGCAGCTTCATCGGGATGCTCACCGATTCACGCAGCTTTCTTTCCTATACCCGGCACGATTATTTCCGGCGAATCCTTTGCAATTACCTTGGCGGGCTCGCGGACCGCGGGGAATACCCGAAAGATTACAACCTATTGGAAGCGCTTGTCCGCGGCATCTGTTACGAAAACGCCAAAGCATACTTTGCGTTCTGATCGATTTTTTAGGAGGAAGACAATATGGGGAAATACACAAAGGAGTTCCTGGACCGCCTGCAAAAGGAACTCAATACGGCGGTGCTCTGCGATATTCTGGATGAATTGGGCTACCGCAACCAGGCGATGAACGGCCGGATCAAGCCGCTCGATGACGGTTATAAGCTCGTAGGAGTCGCAAAGACGATCCTGAGCTACGACGTTTATGAAATGCCGGAGGAACCCTACAAAACCGAAATCGACGCGGTCGATTCGGTGCAGGAAGGGGATCTCGTGGTTTGCAGCACCAACAATTCCAGCAGCAACGGATTTTGGGGCGAACTGATGGCGACTGCCGCGATTGCGCGCGGCGCGCGCGGCGTGGTGGTGGATGGGGCGGTGCGCGATATCCGGCAGCTCAAGGCGCTGGGGGACACCTTCAAGGTATTCGCGGCGGGCCGCAACCCGCTGGATTCCAAGGGCCGCTGCCTGGTGGCGGATTATGACTGTCCAATCCTCTGCGATGGCATCCTCGTTCATAGCGGGGATCTCATCTTTGCCGATGTGGACGGGATCGTCGTGGTACCGGCCGGCTGCGCACAGGAAGTGTTTGAGCGTGCGCTCGGGAAGGTGCGCGGGGAAAACCGCGTGCGCGAAGAGCTGCGCGCGGGGGCTTATCTGAAAGACGTATTCGCAAAGTACCATATCCTTTGACCAGGGAGGGATTTTGATGGAATTGCAACTGTTTGACGCAGGCGTTATGCTGGGCCGGTCGAAAATGGACAAAGGCGGCAGCTTCGACAATTTGAAAGACCTGCGTGCGGTCATGGAGCGCCTGCAGATCGGCAGGGCGCTGGTGTACGGCGCGCTCGCTAAGGATAGCTGCCCGCGGGAGGGCAATCTGCTCCTCTCGGAGATGATCGCGGACGAACCGTGCCTTTTCCCGGCGTGGGTGGGGCTGCCGGGGCATACGGGTGAATTTCCGGACGCCGGGACGCTCAAAAAACAGGCTGCGGAAAATCGTGTCTGCGCGCTGCGCCTGTTCCCGCGCCAGCACAACTACCCGACCTCTGACTGGTGCTGCGGAGAGCTGTTCGGCGCGATGAATGAGATGCACATGCCGGTCTTTCTCGACTATGGCGTGGAACACTGGAGCGAGCCGATGCCCTGGGACGAAATTTACCGGCTTTGCAAAACCTACCCGGATATCCCGTTCGTGCTCGTGCGGGTCGGCTGCGGCTCGAACCGGCCACTCTTCCCGCTGCTCGAAAAATGCCCGAACCTGCACTTTGAAATCAGCTACTTTGACGCGAATCGCGGTCTGGAAGCAGTGGCGCAGCGGTTTGGCGCATGCCGGATGCTGTTTGCCACCGGCATGCCGACCTACAATCCCGCCTGCCCGATCGCGATGCTCCACTTCGCGGACCTTTCCGACGCTGACAAACAGAAGATTGCGGGCGAAAACCTGAAAATGCTGATAGGAGGGATCCGCTATGCGCTTTAAACCGCTTTCCGAACAGCTCGACACCAGCGGATACCGGATTGTCGATTCCCATGCGCATCTGGGACTTTACCACAAGTTTGACATCCAGGGCGGCTTCGAGGACGACCTGGTCGCGCAGATGGATCGGGTCGGCGTGCAGGCGCTGGCCATCTCCCCGATGGTGGGGCTTGGGCTTGACAGCCGCCGCGCCAATGATATGACCGCCGCGGTGCTAAAAAAATACCCCGATCGCTTTTATGGGATGGCGCTCGCGAGCGGCAACCGCCCGGAGGAGATCCTGCCGGAACTGACGCGGTGCTTCGACACGCTCGGCATGACCATGATCAAGCTCCACCCGGACGAGGCGAACTGCCCGATGGAGCGCAAATGCTACGACCTCATCTACGGTTTTGCCGCCGAGCGCAAGCTCGCGATCATGAACCACGACTGGCAGTCCCCCGCGCGTCTGGAGGCGCTTGCGAAGCGGTATCCGCAGGTGCGTTTCACCCAGGCGCATTCGGGCGGCAACTGGGACGGCCACCGGGAGGACGATTATTTCCGGCTGGCGCGCGATTATGAGAACGTCTTTGTGGACATCTGCGCGAGTCCCATCTTTTACGGCGCGCTCGAAAGCCTTGTGGAGGTGGCGGGCGCGGACAACATCCTCTTTGGCAGCGACGCGCCCTTCCTGAACCTGGCGTTTGGGGTCGGCAAGGTGCTGCTGGCGGATCTCCCACATGCGGACAAACAGAAAATCTTCGCGGACAATTTTCTTGGGATTATTGCGCCGCGCGACTGATGAAAGAAGGTATTTTTCATGAATCTCCCATTCCAGATTGATCTCTCCAGGAAAACCGCCGTGGTTACCGGCGCGGGCGGGGTGCTCTGCAGCGGCTTTTCCAAAGCGCTGGCCGCCTGCGGCGCGCGCGTCGCGCTGCTCGACATCAACCAGGCCGCGGCGCAGAAATACGCGGATGAGATCACCGCGGCGGGCGGAACCGCCAAAGCATACGAATGCGACGTGCTCAACCGCGCGAGCGTCGAGGCGGCGCATGCGCAGATTGCGACGGATTTCGGCCCCTGCGACATCCTCTTAAACGGCGCGGGCGGCAACAACCCGCGCGCGACCACCACGAACGAATATTATTTTGAAGGCGACCTCGACAAGGACATCGCCACCTTCTTCAACCTCGACCCCAAAGGGGTGGAGTTCGTCTTTAACCTCAACTTTCTGGGGACTCTTATCCCCACGCAGGTCTTCACGCAGGATATGCTCGGCCGTGAGAACTGCTGCATCGTGAACATCTCCTCGATGAACGCCTATACGCCGCTCACCAAGATCCCGGCCTATTCCGGGGCCAAGGCTGCTATCAGCAACTTTACCCAGTGGCTTGCGGTGCACTTTTCGAAGGCGGGTATCCGCGTGAACGCGATCGCGCCCGGCTTCTTCGTCACCATCCAGAATGAAAAGCTGCTTTTCAACGATGACGGCACCCCCACTCCCCGTACAGACAAGATTCTGGCAGGCACGCCGATGGAACGCTTCGGCAAGCCCGAGGAACTGAATGGGGCGCTGCTCTACCTGATTTCGGAAGAGGCCGCTTCCTTCGTCACCGGAATCGTCATCCCGGTGGACGGCGGATTTTCGGCATATTCCGGCGTGTGAGGAGGGGCCGCTATGACGGCTGCGCTTAAAATGCAGGCGGGCAACCTGCAAATTGAGATCTGCGAAACGCGTCGGGCGATGGGCGAGGCGGCCGCACGGTGCGGTGTCGCGCGCGCCAAAGAGGTGATTGCCGAAAAGGGCGAGGCCAACATCATTTTCGCGGCGGCGCCCTCCCAGTTTGAACTGTATGAGAGTCTGCTCGCCTCGGACCTCGACTTTTCGAAAGTGAACGCCTTCCATATGGATGAATACCTGGGCCTTGCGCCCGACGCGCCGCAGGGCTTCGGGAACCTGCTCAAAATCCATCTCTTTTCAAAAAAACCGTTCAAATCGGTGCATTACCTGAATGGCCAGACCAGCGACCCACAGGCTGAGTGCGAGCGCTATGCAGAGCTGCTCGCCGCGTTCCCGCCCGACGTGATCTTTCACGGGATCGGGGAGAACGGGCATCTCGCCTTCAACGACCCGCCGGTGGCGGACTTTTCCGACCCCCGTGTTGTGAAGGTGGTGGCGATGGACGAGATCTGCCGCAACCAGCAGGTGCATGACGGCTGCTTCGCGCGGCTCGATGAGGTGCCGCGAAAGGCGCTCTCGCTGACCATTCCGGCGCTGACGGACGATCGGACCTGGCTTGTGGTGACGGTGCCCGGTCCCACCAAGGTGGAGGCGGTGCGCCGCGCGGTGCGGGACGAAATCTCCACCGCCTGTCCGGCCACCATCCTGCGGCAGCATCCGCACGCGGCGCTCTTTCTCGACAGGGAGGCGGCAAAGGGAATTCTCTGACAAGGCGAACATCAAAAGCGGCGTTCCAACCGAAAGGTTGGAACGCCGCTTTGCGTCCGAGAGGCTTCGCGTTTTCAGCGCGCAAGGATCACGCAGTCATAGGGGAGCAGATTTTTTCCGTTCAGCCGGCCGAACAGGGTGCGCGCATCCGCGAATTCGGGCGGGATGACCAGGTTGACCTCGTAATTGGTACGGTTGACCGCCGCGAAAAAGCTATCCCCGTTGCAGTCGCGCAGGAAGGAGACCGCTTCGGGCGTGAAGGAGACCGCCGAGAAGCTGCCGGTCGAAAGCTGGGGGTAGTCGGTGCGGATCTTCCCGAGCGTCTGGAACACCTCGAGCAGCTCGTGATCCTCCCGTCCCCAGGGATAGCAGGTTCGGTTGAAGGGGTCCTTGTAGCCGTAGAGCCCGGCTTCGTCGCCGTAATAGAGGCAGGGGATGCCGGGCAGCATGTACTGGATGACCGCGGCCAGCCGGAAGAGTTTTTTGCCCAGTTCGTACCGCTGCGGGCTGAGGGTGTTGTTCTGCCCCTGCCATTCGCGCCCATTCTGTCCGGCCGGCTGTCCGGCCAGCGCGGTAATGGCGCGCTCGACATCGTGGGTCGAGAGGGAATTCATCAGCACGTCGAGCACCGGCTTCGGGTAATGCTCCAGGATGGTTTGGATGGTGCCGTAAAGACGGCTGGCGTCACCGTCCCGCACCCAGGTGAGGATCGCGTCTTTAAAGGGGTAATTCATCACGCTGTCAAGCTGGCCGCCCAAAAAATACCGGCGGCGCACGCCGTAGGCAATCTTGGTGGTTGCATCCTCCCAGACTTCCCCGATCACCGCGGCCTGCGGGTCATAACTTTTGACGCAGGCGGAAATTTTATCGAGGAATTCGTCCGGAAGTTCGTCCGCCACATCGAGCCGGTAGCCGGAAATGCCGGCACGCAGCCATTTTTTGAGCACGCCGTGCTCCCCGCAGATGAATTCGCTGTAGCCGGGATCTTTCTCATTGAGATTCGGCAGTTCCTGAAAGCCCCACCAGGACTGGTACTCAGCAGGGTAGTTGATGAACTCGTACCAGGAACGGTAGCGGCTCTGCGGGTCGTTATAGGCGCCGCCGTTTCCATAGCGGCGCTCTTTGTTGAAATAGACGCTGTCGCTGCCGGTGTGGTTAAAGACCCCGTCGAGGATGATATGCATCCCCATCTGTTTCGCCTTGTGGCACAGCGCGGAAAGATCCGCTTCGGTGCCGAGCAGCGGGTCAATCTTTTCGTAGTCGGCAGTGTTGTAACGATGGTTTGAATGCGCTTCAAAGATCGGGTTCAGATAGATGGTGGTCACGCCGAGCCCCTTGAGGTAGGGGAGCTTTTCGGCGATGCCGCGCAGGTCGCCCCCAAAGTAATCGGAATTGGTGATCTTCCCGTTCTGGTCGGGCAGGTAGTCGGGCATCTCATACCAGTTTTCATGCATCCGGCGGTCGGCGGGCACACCATATTTCTCCGCCCCGGAACAGCAGAACCGGTCGGGAAAAATCTGATACATGACGCCCTTCTTGAGGAAATCCGGCGTCTGCATATTTTTGTCGTAAACGGTCAGCTGCCACATGTCGCTCCCCTGGGCGGAGAGCTTGCCGAACCCCTCGTGATCCCGGATAATCCGGGTGCAGCCGTTGACGCCTTCAACTTCAAAAAGGTAAAAGTAGAGCTGCGGGTCGGGGGAATAAAAAATGCACCGATAGGCGATATTGACCCCATCGCTTTGCTCGAACTCCATTGGGATGCGTTTCGGGGTATCCCAGCGGTCGGCCTTGAACATGAGAAGCACTGGGTTTTCGAGCTGGTAGGTGATCGGCAGGTAGACACGGAAGGTCACGACCTCATCGGTGCGAACCGCTCCGAACGGGGATTTGCAGCGGCTGTCGCGGCTGTCAAACATACTCAAAATATCAACTCCAAAGGCAAGGAGCGTTTGTCGTGACATCTGTCTTGGCAGACGCTCCGGAATGCGCCGCGGGCGGGACTGCACATCCCGCCCGCGGCTTTTGCTCCTGTTTTATCATTTGCGCAGGTTCCAGATTTCGCGGCTGTAATCGTGGATCGAACGGTCGGCGCAGAAGAAGCCGGAAGCCGCGATATTCATGAGGCTCATCCGCTGCCAGCCTATGGCGTCGCGGTAACGGCGGGAGGCCTCCTGTTGGATGTCGCTGTAGGACGCGAAGTCGGCAAGCACCATATACGGGTCGTTGTAGCGCAGGGAATTGGCGATATCCGGGAACTGCTGTCCGTCAAGGCCGGAGAGCAGCAGGTCGATCGCCCGGCGCAGCGCGGGATTGCGGTTATAGTAATCGTTCGGATTGTAGCCGGCCGTCTTTATGTGGTTCACCTCAGGCGTGGTCATGCCAAAGATGAGGATGTTCTCGTCGCCGACATGCTCTTTAATTTCAACATTCGCGCCGTCGAGCGTTCCGAGGGTGATCGCGCCGTTTAACATCAGCTTCATGTTTCCGGTGCCGGATGCCTCGGTGCCCGCCAGCGAGATCTGCTCGGAAATTTCGGAAGCCGGCATCAGGATCTCCGAGATGGTGACGCTGTAATTCTCAAGAAACACGATCCGCAGCTTTTCACGGATGACGGGGTCGGCTTCGATGAGGTCGCGCAGAGTGCAGATGAATTTGATGATCTGCTTGGCGAGGAAATACCCGGGCGCCGCTTTCGCGCCGAAAATATAGGTTTTGGGGGCAAAGTCCGCATTGGGGTTTTCCTTGAGCCAGAGGTATTCGGTGAGAATGTGTAGCGCGTTCAGATGCTGGCGCTTATATTCGTGCAGACGCTTGACCTGCACGTCAAAGATCGAATTGCAGTTGACCGCCACACCGGAGGTTTCAAGCACATATTTGGCGAGCCGTTCCTTGTTTTCAAGCTTGACGGCCGCCAGCTTTTTCAGCAGGTTTTTATCGTCTGCAAACTTGCTGAACCGGTGCAGTTCGGACATGTTTTTGAGCCATCCATCGCCGATGGTCTCATTGAGCAGGCTGGTCAGACCCGGGTTTGACTGGTAAAGCCAGCGCCGGGAGGCGATGCCGTTGGTCACGTTCTTAAACTTATACGGCGTAAGCAGATAGAAATCGTGGAAGACGCTGTCCTTGATGATCTGGCTGTGCAGGGCGGACACGCCGTTGACACTATGGGAAGCGATGACCGCCAGGTTCGCCATGCGCACCTGGAAATCATAGATCACCCGCATGCGGTCGATATCATACTGGTCATAGTGGTATTTTTCCCGCAGGTCGTCGCAGAAACGGCGGTCGATCTCCTGTACGATCTGGTAGATGCGCGGCAAAAGGTTGCGGAAGATGTCCTCTCCCCACTTCTCGAGCGCCTCGGACATGACCGTGTGGTTGGTGTAGGCAAAGGTGCGGGTCACGATGTCCCAGGAACGGTCCCAGTCGTAGCCGCAGTCGTCGAGCAGCACCCGCATCAACTCGGGAATGGCGAGGGTCGGATGGGTGTCGTTGATCTGAACGGCGTTCTTCTCGGCAAAGTTGTCGATGGTGCCGTAGAGAGTGATGTGGCGGCGCACAATGTCCGAAATCGAGGCCGCGACAAGGAAATACTGCTGTTTTAAACGCAGCATTTTGCCCTCGGTGTGGTTGTCGTTCGGGTAGAGCACTTTGGAGATGGCCTCGGCCGCGGCCGCGCCGCCGACCGCGTTCACATAGTCGCCGCGGTTGAAGCTCTCCATATCGAAGCCCGGGCTCTGGGCCTTCCAAAGCCGCAGGACGCCCACTCCGTCGCTCTCAAAGCCGGGGACGTACATATCGTGCGGAACGGCGTAGACCGTCTGATAATCGACATGGTTGACCCAGTGGTGGCCGTTTTCCCAGCCCTCCTCAATCCGGCCGCCAAAGTGAACCGGAACGGTGCGGTCGGGCTTCACCTTGAGCCAGACACTGCCGCCGGGCAGCCAGTAATCGGGGGTTTCGGTCTGCCAGCCGTCGATGATCCGCTGCTTGAAGATACCGTATTCATAGAGGATCGAATACCCCATGGCGGGCAATTCCAGTGTGGCCATCGCGTCGAGGTAGCAGGCCGCGAGCCGGCCAAGACCGCCGTTGCCGAGCCCCGCGTCCGGTTCGAGCGCGTACATCCGGTCAATATCGATGTCGAGTTCGTCGAGCGCCTTGGTCATGGCGTCCTGGATATCGAGGTTATAGAGGCTGTTTTTGAGCGAACGCCCCATGAGGAATTCCATGCTCATGTAATAGACTTTCTTTTCCGCGCGGGCGTTGTAATGCGCGGAGAAGATTTTGAGTTTTTCCGCGAGAATTTCGCGCACCACACGGCAGCAGGCCTCGTAATAAGCCTCGTCGGAAGCATGCTCCGGGTCGATGAGCATATCGCTTTTGATCGTGTCGAGGATCAGGTTCTTGAGGACCTCGGTGCTGTAATGCTTATTTGTATCCATCAGACTGTCGTCTCCTAATCATACAGATTGCCGGTTTTCCGGCGTGCAGGTAAATAGAAATGTTCCATTTTATTATACCCGATCGGCTGCTTGCATGCAAGTTTTCCGGCAAATATTACCGCGGCATGACAAAGCGCCTGCTTTGGGTGGAAAATTTGGACAGGCCCCTTTCACAGGCGCGAAAAATGTATTATAATGATATCAATGTTGAAATGAATTTTTACTCATTGGAGGAGTCGATACCATGAATGCAGCAAACCGGGTCCGCGTGCTCATCAATGGGGTGCATTATACCATTGCCACAGTCGAACCGGAAGAATATGTACAGAATCTCGCGCAGGAGCTGGATGAGCAGATCAAAGCGATCCTCGAAAAGAATCCGACCATCTCATTCAACGATGTGATGGTCCTGTGCGCCATCAATTATATGGACGCCTACAAGCGCAGCGAGGAAAATGCCGACCGGATGCGCTCTCAGATCACCGAATATCTGGAAGACGCAGCAAAGGCACGCATCGAGCTCGACGAGGTCAAGCGGGAGAACGCCCATCTGCGCCGCCAGCTTGACGGCCAGGAGCTGAAGGGCCAGATAAAGGATATGAAAGTTTGATGCCGGTGAACCAGCCTGAAATCCTGGCGCCCGCGGGCGGCCCACAGGCGCTTGCGGCGGCGGTGCTCTGCGGCGCGGATTCGGTCTATCTTGGAGCCGGCGCGTTCAACGCCCGCCGCAACGCGGAAAATTTTACAATGGAAAATCTGGCGGAAACGGTCCGTTACTGCCACATCCGGGGTGTCAGGGTTTACCTGACGCTCAATATTGTTTTACTCGAAAACGAGATCCCGCGGTTCCTCGCGGCGGCGCAGGCGGCCTGTGAGGCCGGGGTAGACGCGGTGATCGTGCAGGATTTGGGCGCGGCTAGGCTTTTGCAGAGACATTGCCCGGCGCTGCGGATGCATGCCTCCACCCAGATGGCTGTGCACAATCCCGACGGCGTCCGCATGCTCGAGGACCTTGGCTTTAGGCGTGTGGTACTTGCGCGCGAGTGTTCCAAAGACGAGATTGCCCGGATTGCCGCCGCCACGCCGCTCGAAATCGAGCTGTTTGTGCACGGCGCACTGTGCATGTGTGTGTCCGGCCAGTGCTACATGTCCTCGGTGCTCGGCCAGCGCAGCGGGAACCGCGGACTCTGTGCCCAGCCGTGCAGGCTGGCGTTTTCCTCGTCCGCGCGGGAATATGCGCTCTCTCTGAAGGACATGAGCCTCATTGCCCGCATGGACGAACTGCGGGGGCTTGGGGTGCATTCGCTCAAGATTGAAGGCCGCATGAAGCGGCCGGAGTATGTTGCCGCGGCCGTGACCGCCTGCCGGTCGGCGCTGGCAGGGGAAGCGGTCGATCTCAATGCTTTACAAGCGGTATTTTCCAGGGGCGGATTTACAGATGGTTATTTTACCGGCAAGCGTACCATTGATATGTTCGGGGTGCGCGGCAAGGAGGACGTCACCGCCGCCGCGGGGGTCCTAAAGCAGCTCGAGAATCGCTATACCGACCCGCGCAAGCAGGTGCAGAAGGTTGGCGTGGAGTTTGCTTTTGCGATGAAACCCGGCCAGAAGGCGTTCCTGTCCGCTTACGATTGTGATGGGAACAGCGTGTGTACCGAAGGCCCGGTGCCGGAAAATGCCGTCAATAAGCCGACTGACGAGGCCCGCGTGAAAGCGAGCCTTGAAAAGACCGGAGGCACGCCCTATCATGTAGAAAATGTCCGGTGCTCCATTTCGCCGGGGCTGATGCTGCCCGCGTCAGCGCTCAACGCGATGCGCCGTGAGTCCCTTACGCAGCTTGATGAAACCCGCGGAACTTTGCGCCCGATCCCGTGGCAAGCCGCCGGGCGCGAAGCGCCCGCGCCGCGTATAAGTGCGCGGCGGCCCGCGCTGCGGGCGCGGCTTACCGCGATGGCGCAGCTGACCCCGTCCATCCGAAAACGCGCGGCGCTCATCACTCTGCCGGCGCCGGAACTGCTCAAGCTCTGCGAAAGCGGCGCGGAGGACTGCATGGACCGTCTCTGCGCGGGCGTGCCGCGCATCCAGTTTTCCGGGCAGGAGGAGACGAAAGCGCAGCTCGCAAAACTGTGGGAATACGGCGTGCGGCATGCCGAGGTGGGGAATCTCGGCGCAATCGGGCTTGTGTCCGGTATGGGATTTGCGCTGCATGGGGAAGCTTTCCTCAACGCGGCCAATTCCGAAGCTGTGCAGGCGCTCGCTGGGATGGGGCTCCGTGACCTGACCCTTTCCTTTGAACTGAGCCTTGCGGCGGCAAAACATCTTCCGGAGGAGATCCCCTGTGGGGTTGCGGCCTATGGATTCCTGCCGCTGATGACGGTGCGCAACTGCCCGGTGCGGCTTTCCGCCGGGTGTGCCCGCTGCAAAAAGGGGGAAGCTGCGCTCACCGACCGCAAAGGCAACAAATTGCGGACAACCTGCGCCTATGGGTGCAGTGAAATTCTCAATCCGGTGCCACTTTATATGGGAGACCGGCTGGAGGAACTTTCCGGGTTCGATTTCGTCTCTTTACAGTTTACGGTCGAAAGCCCGGAAGAATGCGAACAGATTTTTCTGGACTATGAAAATGGGGGTGAACCGCGCGGAGCGTTCACCCGCGGGCTGCTCTATAAAACGATCCTGTAGGAGGGCATTATGCTGAAAATGAAACGCCTGCGTCCGTCGGCGCAGATCCCGAAGAATGCCACACCCGGAAGCGCCGGGTACGACCTCTACGCCGATCTTGACGCGCCGGTGGAGATCCCCGCGGGCAGGACGGTCAAAATCCCGACCGGTCTTGCGATGGCGGTGGAACCTGGCTATGCGGGTTTTGTGTTTGCACGCAGCGGGCTGGGGATCAAGCATGGGATTGTGCCGGCCAACTGTGTCGGCGTGATCGACAGCGACTACCGCGGAGAGGTGATCGTGGGGCTGCACAACCAGTCACAGGAGGCCTTCACGGTGAACCCGGGAGATCGGGTCGCCCAGCTGGTGCTCCTGCCGGTTTTTACTCCCGGGATCGAGGTCTGTGAAGAATTGGACGAGACCGGCCGCGGAGCGGGCGGTTTTGGTTCGACCGGGCGATAAGCCGGGAGAAGCGATACACGCCGGCGGACGGACAGGGAGGAATGACAGCAATGCGAAGGGCGCTGATAGGAATTTTTTATACTGTGGCGGCGGTGATCGTGGGCGCGCTGGCCGCGGCGATCGCGGCGAACGTGCCGTTTCTCAGCTGGCTGGCCTTTGGCAAGAGCATCGGCCTGCCGGTGGACACCCCGATGGTGCTCGATCTATCGGTTGTGAAGGTCGCATTCGGATTCGAGGTCGGTGTGACGGTCGCGCATATCCTGGCGTTCATTGGGGCATTTTTCGGATATAAATATACGATAAAGGCGATGCATCTGAATGGAAAACACGAAGGTGAAGAATAGGCGGGTGGTGCTGGCTTCCCAGTCCCCGCGCAGGCAGGAACTTTTGAAGTTCCTGTTCGAGGATTTTGAAGTCCGGGTATCGGACGCGGACGAAAGCCTGCCGGACGCAACTCCGCCCGCCAAGGCGGTCGAAACGCTCGCTTTGCGCAAGGCGCGGGCAGTGGCGGCGGACTGTCCGGGCGCGCTGGTGATTGGCTCGGATACGGTGGTGGCGATCGATGGGCTGATCCTGGGCAAGCCGGATGATCCCGAAGAGGCCGCCGCGATGCTTCGCAGGCTCTCCGGGCGGGTACATGAAGTTTACACCGGCGCGGCGCTTTGCCTTGGCGGACGGGAAACAGTGTTCCATGTCTGTACCGGCGTGGAATTCTGCCCGCTCAGCGACGCGGAGATCGCCTGGTATCTCTCAACCGGCGAGCCGTTCGACAAAGCGGGCTCCTATGGCATCCAGGGGTATGGCGCGCGGTATATCAAAGGCGTTCGCGGGGATTATTTCACCGTGATGGGGCTGCCGGTCAACCGCCTATATGCAGAAATTGGGGAATTCGCCAAAGAATACTTGACCGAAAAATGAAGAATATTAACATTTACCCTGTTGTGCATTTTGGCGGGAACAGGTATAATATGTAGGATAATGAAAGCGCAACGCTGTTTTTGTAAAAGTATAAGGGGGAACCGGGTATGTTTTCGAAAGACATTGGAATAGATTTGGGCACCGCAAACACCCTCATCTTTATGAAGGGAAAAGGAATCATCATGCGGGAGCCCTCGGTCGTGGCGGTTGATACCCGCAACGACACCATGCTGTACGCGGGCAATCAGGCAAAGGAAGTCATCGGGCGCACACCGGGCAGTATTGTGGCGGTCCGGCCCTTGAAAGACGGCGTTATCGCCGATTTCGACGTCACTGCCTCGATGCTCCAGTATTTCATCAAGCGGGCGCTCAACAACTCGATCCTGGCGCGCCCGCGGGTGATCATCTGCATCCCCTCCGGCGTCACGGCGGTCGAGCGCCGCGCGGTCAAGGAGGCCTCCTTCAAAGCCGGCGCGAAACACGTTTCAATCATCGAGGAACCCATGGCGGCCGCGATCGGCGCGCAGCTTCCTGTGGCGGAGGCCACGGGAAGCATGGTGGTCGACATCGGCGGCGGCACCAGCGAGGTCGCGGTGATTTCGCTCGGCGGCATTGTGGCGGCGCGTTCGGTGCGCGTGGGAGGCGATGAGCTGGACGCTTCGATCATCCAGTATATCAAGCGCAAATACAACCTCCTCATCGGTGAACGCACCGCCGAGGACATCAAGATCGGAATTGGTTCGGCTTATCCGCTCGAGGAGGAAGCCACCATGGACATCAAGGGCCGCGATCTGATGGACGGCCTGCCCAAGAACATTCAGATCACTTCGGAGGAGATCCGCGAGGCGCTTGCCGACCCGCTTTCGATGGTGCTCGACGCGATCCGCACCACGCTTGAAAAAACCCCGCCGGAACTTTCCGCGGACATTATCGACCACGGCATCACCCTCACCGGCGGCGGCGCCCTGCTGCGCGGGCTCGATTCGCTCATCGAGCGGGAAACGGGCATGCCGGTACATATTGCGGAAAACCCGCTCGACTGCGTCGCAATGGGCACCGGCAAGGTGCTTGACGACATCGATAATCTGCGCAAGCTGCTTGCAGACGACGACAAAAGTTACTAATCCGAACATGTTGCGGCGCCCGTTCAATCTGTGAAACAAGGAGGATTGGACGGGCGGCCTTTCATTCTGACCAATCCGTGGATTTTGCCGGAAGAGGAGTGGCCTTTTGGGAGACTTTTTTAGAAGCGCAAAATTTAAAATACTTGCCGGTGTGTTCATCGTGCTGCTCGCCTTCATGCTGCGGGCCGCGTGGACCGGCGGCCTTTCCCCGATCATCTCCTCGGCGGTCGGGTTTGTTGTCACGCCGCTGCAGAGGGTTTCGGCTTCGATTTCCGATACGGTGCGCGGCTACTTTGAACGCTATACCAGAGCGGACGAGATCGCGCTGGAGAATGAGCAACTGCACGCGGAGGTGAATGAGCTGCGCCGCCAGCTGGTTGATTACGAGCAGTCGAAGAAGGAAAACGAGATGCTCAAGCAGTTTCTTGACCTCAAGGAACAGAACCCTGACTTCGTCCTGGAGCCGGCCTCGGTGGTCGCGCGCGACCCGAACGACCGATTCTATTCCTTCACGATCGACAAGGGCTCGCTGAACGGCGTGAGCCTGCACGACCCGGTGGTTTCAGCCGACGGGCTGGTCGGGCGGGTCAAGGAGGTCGGCCTCAACTATTCAAAGGTGCTCACAATCCTGGATGTCGCGGTCGATGCGGGCGCTTATGATGTGCGCACCCGTGATATCGGCATCATCGGCGGCTCGATCGACCTGGTGGACAAGGGATACTGCAAAATGAGCTACCTGCCGCGGGAAAGCGGAGCGGCGGCGGGGGATCTTGTGGTGACGACCGGCGGCGGCATCTTCCCGAAGGACCTTGTGATCGGCAGGATCACCCGCATCGCGGACGAGGCCGGCGGCATTTCGCTCTACGCGGAAATCGAACCGGCTGCCGATATCCCAAACCTCACCGACGTGATGATCATCAAGGCTTACGACGGGCAGGAGGAACAGCCGGATGAATAATAAGGCCCGGGTTCATATCGAAAAATACATATCGTATATTGCTTTGATCACAATACTTTTTGTTTTGCAAACAACCCCTGGATTTCTTGCTATTTTTGGCATCAAGCCCAATTTTGTCGTCCCTGCGGCGGTCTGCATCGCGATGATGGAGGATGAATTCATCGGCGGGCTGTATGGCGCGTTCGCCGGGGTACTGTGCGATTTGGGCGGATTTACGCTGTTCGGCTTCAACGCCATCCTCATCATGGCCGGCTGTGTGGCTGTGGGGCTGCTTTCGATCTACCTTCTGCGGATGAGCGCCATCAACTTTGTCCTTTTGGTCGCTGGGGTGTTGCTCGCGCGCGGGCTGCTCGATTACCTGCTCAATTTTTACATGTGGGGATATGAAGGAGTCTGGCGGGTGCTCTGCTACCGCATCCTGCCCGGCGTCATCTATTCGGCGGCCGCCGCGCCGCTTTGTTACTGGCTTTTTACCCGGATGCGCGGCTATTTTGAAGCGCGCATCCAGTCCTGATATTTTGGAGATTACCGCATGAAAAAACATTCCCAGACGGTACGCATGATAATCCTCGGCGCGGCGTTTGTGCTGGTGCTGCTGCTTTACTGCCTGCGGCTGATGCAGATGCAGGTGGTCGAAGGGGAGGACAGCGAAGCGCTGCTTGAACGCGGCTGGTCCTCCACCCAGGTCATCAAGGCGGCGCGCGGCGAAATCCTCGACCGCAACGGCCGCCCGCTTGCCATGAACGCGATTGGCCGCGACGTGGTGATCAACCGCGCGTTTTTGGAGCCGAAGGACACCAATGCCGTGATCCTGCGGCTCATCCGGATTATGGAGGAAGCGGATGAGGACTGGATCGACAACCTCCCCATCACCGAGGAAGCGCCTTTCCGTTTCAAGGATCAGCAGACCTATGCCACCGAGATCGCACGTCTCAAGAACGCTTTCGACCTGGGACAGTTCGCCACGGTGGACGACGTGATCTATCACCTGAAGAAAACCTACAATCTGGAGACCTATGGCGATCCGGAAAATCCGCAGCATTACACCGACGAGGAATTTCGCAAGATTGCGGGTGTCCGTTACGAGATGACCCAGCGGGGATTCTCGATGTCGGTGCCGTACACCTTTGCAACCGACATCAAAATCGAAACGGTCCCGAAGATCAAGGAGCGCAGCTTTGAGATCCCGGGCGTGGACGTGGTGGAAAGCCCGATCCGCCAGTATGTAAGCGGCGATATCGCGCCGCACATCATAGGCAGCGTCGGCCCGATCTATAAAGAAGTATGGGACGGCATGAAAAAGGAAACGGTGGACGGCCAGGTCTATGCCACCAGGGAGGGCCGCACCTATCAGATGAACGATGTGATGGGCAAGGACGGCGCTGAGCTTGCGTTTGAGCAGTACCTCAAGGGGGTCGACGGCGAACGCAAGATCGTGCAGAATTCCCGCGGCGACGTGATCGATATTGTCGAAGAGGAGGCGCAGGTTCCGGGCAGCACGGTTGTGCTCACCATCGACAGCCAGCTGCAAAAGGTTGCGCAGGATTCCCTCGCCAGCAATATCAAACGCCTCAACGAGACAAAAGAGGAAGGCAAGGGCAAAGAAGCGCAGGCCGGCGCTGTGGCGGTGGTCGAATGCGAAACCGGCGAGATCCTCGCGCTGGCCACCCACCCCTCTTACAGTCTTGTGAATTTCCAGCGGGATTATGAGCAGATCGTATCCCAGCCCAACCAGCCGCTTTTCAACCGTGCGCTCAGCGCCGCCTATACACCCGGCTCGTCCTTCAAGCCCGCGGTTTCGCTGGCGGCCCTTGCGAGCGGCACCATCACCCCGTCGACCCGATTCAACTGCACCCATGTCTACAACCGTTTCGCGCCGGGCTACACCCCCTACTGCGAATCGATGCACGGACAGATCGACGTGGTGCGGGCGATCCAGGGCTCCTGCAACATCTTTTATTATGAAACCGCCTATTATATGGGTATCGAGACGCTGGACGAATACGCCGCGCGGCTGGGCTTTGGGGTGCCGACTGGCATCGAGCTGCCCGAAAATATCGGGCAGGTGGCTTCTCCTGAGGTCAAAGCGAAATCCCCGGCTTATGCGAACGATCCGACTTGGTGGCCGGGTGATGTGATTCAGGCGGGTATCGGCCAGCAGGCAACAACGGTTTCACCGCTGCAGCTGGCCAATTATACCGCCGCGCTTGCCAACGACGGCAAGCGGATGAAGGCGACCATTTTGAAGTCCGTGCGCTCCTATTCGTTCGACGAGACGATCTATGAGCACACCGCCGAAATCGCGGAGGAGATCGACGCGCCGGAAGCATTTGCGACCGTCCGGCAGGGGATGGTCGCGGCGTCCGGTGTGGGCGGCACCGCGAGCGGTACTTTTGCGAACTATCCGATCCAGGTCGCGTCCAAGACCGGCACGCCGGAACGCGGAGATGGACTGTTCAACTCGGTATTTATTGCCTACGCGCCGGCCAACGATCCGAAAATCGCGGTTGCGGTGGTGGTTGAAAAGGGCTGGGAAGGCTTCCAGGTCGCGCCGGTGGCACGGGATATTTTTGATGCATATTTCTTCTCACAGAACAGCAAGTCGTCGGCGGAAGCGGATTACGGCGTGCTGCTGTCCTGATTTTATAAGGAGGGCCCTATGGCACAGGTGATACTGGTGACCGCCGGACGCGGCGGCGTTGGAAAATCCACAGTGACCGCGCTTCTGGGCGGCGCGCTTGCGCGCGCCGGGAAAAGCGTGCTGCTGATCGAAGCTTCGCACCGTTCGCTCGACGTGATGTTCGATGTGGCGGACAAGGTGCTTTTTGATCTTTCGGATATTCTGGAGGGCAGGTGCGAGGTAGCTGAGGCGATGCTCCAGGTCGGCGCGACAGAACGGCTGCAACTCATCTGCGCGCCGATGGAACCGTTTGATGAGATCCCGCTGGCGGTTTGTGAGGAGCTGATGCGGGCGCTTGATACGCATTTTGATTTTATCCTGGTTGAAGCGGACGGACATGACCGGGAGCTGCTGATCGTGCTGACGGCGGTGATCGACCGCGCGATCATTGTGGCCACGGCAGATCCGGTGAGCGCCAGGGACGGGCGCTCGGTATCGGATCTGCTGGCCGCGGCGGGCGTGATAGATATCCGGCTGTGCGTCAATATGCTGCCGGGCGATTTTCTCAAACAGCGGGCAATCCCGGATCTGGACTGGCTGATCGATCAGATCTGCGCACAGCTCATTGCAGTGATCCCTTACGATAAATCGATGGCCGTGTTGCATGGTCTGTCACAATCGATCAATTTGTCCAATATATCCAAAATGGTATTTGATAATTTTGCACAAAGAATTCTTGGAAACTATATTGATTTATTGATCCAATAAGTGCTATAATATAATATGTAATTTTGTCTGGAATTTCGTGGAAAGGGACTCCGTTTCTGTGGCTTTCGTGGATCCGCGGCAAAATACTTGATTTTTTCCCAAGGTTTGGATAATATAGAGGAGGCAACGCCCATGAACATCGCACTGATCGCACACGACTCCAAAAAGGAGCTGATGGTGCAGTTTTGCATCGCCTATTGCGGCGTCTTCAGCCGCCATAGCCTTTGCGCCACCGGCACCACCGGAAAGATGGTGGCGGAGGCAACCGGACTGGAAGTGTTCCGTTTCCTCGGCGGATCGCAGGGCGGCGACCAGCAGATTGCGGCGCGTATCGCCTGCAATGAGATCGACCTGCTGCTCTATTTCCGGGACCCGATCCGGGCTAATCCCGGCGAACCGGATGACGCGGGGCTGCTGCGCCTTTGTGATGTACACAACATCCCGGTCGCGACCAACATCGCCACTGCTGAAGCGCTTATCCATGCGCTGGAGCGCGGCGACCTCGACTGGCGCAACATTGTAAATCCAAAGCGTTGACCCGTTTTTGATAAAGAGGAAAGGCGTCGATGCGGGAACAGTACCAACAGCATGCGGACAGAGAAGCCGGACCTGGCTGAGAGCCGGCATACGCGGGATGCTTTTGGGAAGGACACCTGCATAGCCTGCCGTGAGAACGGCACGTAAAGCCTGCGTTAAAGGCCTTGAGTGGGATGCGTTCAAAGCATCCAACAAGGGTGGCACCGCGTGGAAAAAACCTCGTCCCTTTGCAATGGCAGAGCTTTGCATCGAGACGGGGATTTTTGTTTTTTCTGCGGCCCCATAGGCAGGCGCCTTCCAGCGTACCATCCGGTGGGAATTTGCTTGGGGGTGAAAAGATTGGACAGGCTCACAAAGGACCTGCTTTCGCTGGCAGCTGTGAGCGCGGTGGTTTTTTTATGGGCCGTGGATTGCGGCCAGGACGGCGGAGGGATTTTCGTACAGCTTTCTGTTTCCCATTTTCCATGCGGGGAACGTGCTGTTCGGGTATCCTATCTTCTGCCTCGTTGCCGGGATGCTCTGCAGCGGGCGGCACGGGTTTTCCTGGTTGCGGGCGCTTCTGCCCGCGCTTGTTTCGCTTCGTTTCTGGGAGATGTTCCCGCTTTATGCCCTGGCGGGGCTGCTGGGCGCCTGGATCGGCGGCAGGGGGCGTAAAAAAGGCCCCTGATACATTTAATTCCCGTTTCAAACAACATTTCAGATATAGGAGGAACCTTCATGGCATTACTCACAAGCGCCCCGCGCGGAACGCAGGACGTTATTCCGGCGCAGAGCCGGAAATGGCAGTATATCGAACAGACCGCGCTGGAAGTTGGCAGGCTGTTCGGCTTTTCGGAGATCCGCTTCCCGACCTTTGAGCACACCGAACTCTTCAACCGTTCGGTGGGCGATACGACCGACGTCGTCCAGAAGGAGATGTACACTTTCAATGACAAAGGCGGCCGTTCGATCACCCTGCGTCCGGAAGGCACCGCGGGTGTGATGCGCGCCGTGCTGCAAAACGGCCTGCTCAATGACGGCATCCCGCTCAAGGTGAGCTACCTGACCAGCTGCTTTCGGTATGAGAAACCGCAGGCGGGACGGCTGCGCGAATTTCACCAGTTTGGCGTGGAGATGGTCGGCTCCGCGAACGCCGCCGCCGACGCACAGGTCATTGGTGTGGCCAAAGCGATCTTTGACAAGCTCGGAATAAAGGATCTGCGGCTCGAGCTCAACTCGATCGGCTGTCCGGAATGCCGCGCGAAATACCACGCGGCGCTCAAGGACTACTTTACCGCGCATATCGATGAGCTCTGCGAAACCTGCCGCGGCCGGCTCGACAAGAATCCGATGCGCATCCTAGACTGCAAAAGCCCGGTCTGCGCGGAGATTGCGAAGGGCGCTCCAGTCGTGCTCGATTATATCTGTGACGATTGCCATACGCACTTTGAAACACTCAAGGGCAATCTCGACGCAATGGGTATTTCCTACCAGGTGAACCCGACTATCGTGCGCGGGCTTGACTACTACACCCGCACGGTGTTTGAATTTGTCGCGACCGGCATCGGCGCACAGGGGACCGTCTGCGGCGGCGGGCGGTACGATGGACTGATCGAGCTGCTCGGCGGCGCCCCCACCCCTTCGGTTGGATTTGCGATGGGGCTGGAACGGCTGCTGCTCGTGATGGAACAGCAGGGGTGCGCATTCCCGGACGCCAAGCCCTGCATGCTTTATATCGGCAGTATGGGAGAACCCGCTTCCCGGAAAGCGGCGGAGCTCTGCGCCGCGCTGCGCGAGGAGGGCTTTTACGTCGACTGCGACACCGTGGGGCGCAGTATCAAGGCGCAGATGAAATATGCGGATAAGCTGCATGCAAAGTTTAGCTGTATCATCGGCGACAATGAGCTTGCCGAGGGCAGCGTGAAAATCAAGCGGATGGACAGCGGAGAAAGTGAAACAGTCTTTCTCGACCCGAACGACCTGACTCGTTACATCTATGGCGAAACACTGAGCGACCTGAATGAATTCACCGACGGCACCATGGGTTCCGTTTTGCGCTACTGAGTGCAAGCGCTGTCCGATGCTGGGGATTGAAGGAAAAACCGATTGAAAAATGCGCGTTGGGAGCGCAAAACGCCGGCTTCAGCCCTGAGCTGACCGTGTGTTGGGAGCGTTTGCGGCGCGAGTTTTGGCAAGGCGTCCGCCGGGATTTCGCAAGGGGTCGGCTAGTCCCCTTGCGCGAACTTTTGGTTACTTTTCGTTCGTCCGAAAAGTAACCCGTGGAGCGCGGCGCACCGCGCCGGTCAGGCCGCAATACAATCTAAATTTACAGAAAAGGGAGACTATAAAAAATGGATACCATGCAGGGACTTAAACGAACCAAATACTGCGGACAGTTCACCGCGGACGATATCGGCAAAGAAGTGGTAGCCTGCGGGTGGGTGCAGAAAACCCGTGATCTTGGCAACCTCATTTTCATCGATCTGCGGGATCGAAGCGGTATTGTGCAGCTCGCCTTTGATGACGGCACCGCCCGCGATGTACACGAAAAAGCCGCTTCGGCGCGCGCGGAATACGTGCTGATGGTGAAAGGCGTGGTGCGCCGCCGCGAATCGGTGAACCATGAAATCCCCACTGGTGAAATTGAAATCTATGCAGGCGATCTGCGGGTGCTCGCCAAGGCGCAGACCCCGCCGTTTGAGATCACTGACCACACCAACGTCAAAGAGGAGCTGCGGCTCAAATACCGCTACCTCGACCTGCGGCGCGGCGAGATGCAGGACGCCTTGATGATGCGCCACAAGATCGTCAAGATCGCCCGCGACTATTATGATGAGAACGGCTTCCTTGAGATCGAAACCCCAATGCTCATCAAGTCCACGCCGGAAGGCGCGCGCGACTATCTGGTGCCCTCCCGCGTGAAACCGGGCTGTTTTTATGCGCTGCCGCAGTCGCCCCAGCAGTACAAGCAGCTGCTGATGCTTTCCGGCTACGACCGCTATATGCAGATCGCGCGGTGCTTCCGTGACGAGGACCTGCGCGCTGACCGCCAGCCGGAGTTCACCCAGATCGATATGGAGATGTCCTTTGTCGAAGAAGAGGACGTTATGGCCATCAACGAGGGTTTCATGGCCCGCGTTTTCCAGGACGTGCTGGGTATCGAGGTGCAGACGCCGTTTTTGCGGATGCCTTACCAGGAAGCGATGGACCGTTTCGGCTCGGATAAGCCGGACACCCGCTTCGGACTGGAACTCTGCGACCTGTCGGATCTGCTCGCGAACTGTGAATTCAAGGTGTTCAAAGGCGCGTTGGAGGCGGGCGGCAGCGTGCGCGCCATCAACGTGAAGGGCGCGGCGGCAAACCTCTCCCGCAAAGAGATCGACAAACTTACCGATTTTGTCAAAACTTACAGGGCCAAGGGTCTTGCCTTTACCCGGCTGACTGCGGACGCGGAATCCTCCTCATATGAAAAATTTCTCACCGAGGACGAGAAAAACGCCATCCGCGCGCGCATGGGAGCCCAGACCGGCGACGTGATCCTGGTGGTGGCCGACGGCAGCAGCCAGGTCGTTTATGACAGCCTGGGCGCGCTGCGCTGTGAACTGGCACGCCGGCTCGATCTGATCCAAAAGGACACTTTCAACTTCCTGTGGGTCACCAAATTCCCGCTTTTCGAATACAGCGAAGAGGAGGACCGGCTGGTCGCCAAGCACCATCCATTTACCCACCCGGCGCTCGAGGACCTCGACAAACTCGAAAGCGACCCGGCCCACTGCAACGCCCGCGCCTACGATATGGTCCTCAACGGCTGCGAAGTCGGCGGCGGTTCGATCCGTATCAACAATCCGGAGCTGCAGGATCGGATGTTCAAGGCGCTTGGATTCACCGAGGAGCGCGCGCACGCGCAGTTTGGCTATCTGATCGACGCGTTCAAGTACGGCGCGCCGCCGCATGGCGGCATGGCCTATGGCCTTGACCGTTTGGTGATGCTGATGCTCCAGAAGGATTCGATCCGCGATGTGATCGCCTTCCCGAAGGTGCAGAATGCGAGCGAACTGATGACTCAGTGCCCGGCTGAGGTGGACGAGCAGGCCCTCAAAGAGCTTTCGCTCAAGCTCGACATCCAGAAAGAAGAATAAACCCGAAGTATTTTGCAGGGGAAACTTCATCCGGAAGTTTCCCCTGTTTTGGAGGAAGCAGATGAAAGAACGCAATTTTCCGCAGGCGCAGATCACCCGAAAAGGCCAGAACGCCCTGGAAGGCGGGCATCCGTGGGTATATGACACGGAGGTCGCAAAGCTTTCCGGCCCGTATGAAAACGGCGGGCTTGTCGATGTGGTAAGCGACAAGGGCCGGTATCTGGGCACCGGGCTGCTCAGCGAAAAATCTAAGATCCGCATCCGGCTCATCTCCCGCAACGCGAACGACCGTTTTGACGAGGCCTTCTGGGAGCGCCGGTTCCATTACGCATGGGAATACCGCAAGGCGGTCATGGGGGAACAGGATCTCTCCTGCTGCCGGGTGATCTTTGGGGAAGCGGACCAGTTCCCTGGCCTCACCGTCGATCGATTCGGGGATGTGCTGGTCACCCAGACCCTTTCGCTCGGCATCGAGCGGCTGAAACCAGTGCTGCTTCCCGCCCTTTACCGGGTGCTCACAGCGGACGGGCAGGCGGTGCGCGGTATCTATGAGCGAAACGATGTGGCGATCCGGGAGCTTGAAGGGCTGGAGCAGAGCAAGGGCTGGTACCCGCTGCCCGGCGTGACGCCCCCGGAAAACACCGAAACGATCATCACCGAGAATGGAATCGAATACCTGGTGGACTTCGAGAACGGACAAAAGACCGGTTTTTTCCTTGACCAGAAATATAACCGGCAGGCGGTGGCAAAGCTTGCGAAAGGCAAACGGGTGCTCGACTGCTTCACCCACACCGGATCGTTTGCCCTGAACGCCGCGAAAGGCGGCGCGGGACATGTCACGGCGGTGGACATCTCGGAAGCGGCGGTAGCGCTCGCGCGGGAAAACGCGGAGCGAAACGGCCTTGACGGCCTTATGGACTTTCAGGCGGCAAATGTATTCGACCTGTTGCCCACCCTCGAAAACAGCCCCCAGAAATATGACTTTATCATCCTTGACCCGCCGGCTTTCACCAAAAGCCGCAAAACGGTCGAGTCCGCGTCGCGCGGCTACAAGGAGATCAACCTGCGCGCCATGAAACTGCTGCCGCGCGGCGGATATCTGGCCACCTGTTCCTGTTCGCACTTCATGACCGACGAGCTGTTTCGGAAGATGCTGCACGCCGCGGCGCGCGACGCGGCGGTGCAGCTGCGGCAGATCGAAGCGCGCCAGCAGGCTCCCGACCATCCGATCCTCTGGAATGTGCCGGAGACCGACTACCTGAAATTCTACCTGTTCCAGGTGGTCTGACGGCGCAGAAGCGGGATGCCTGTCCCACTTTTTGCATGTGGGTGGTTTCATTCGTAAGCAGTATTTGCGGAAAGGAGAATCTTCCGTTATGAAAAAAACATTTGCAGCGCTTCTATGTGCCCTGCTTCTGCTCGTGGGCTGCCAGTCCCAGGCCGGAGTGCCGGATACCTCCGTATCCTCCGCGCCGCCGGTCCCCGGCGTTTCGTCCATATCCGAACCCGAAGCTTCCGAAGCGGTAGAACCGGAAACCTCCGTGCCGGAGACTGAAAAGCCGCTCACAGCGACGGACTGCGCGCCGCGTTTTGTGCCGGACGGCTGGCAGGTCTTTGTGGTGCGCCTTGCGGTCTATGACCAAGCGGACCGCAAGGAGATCGGCTATAACGGGCTGGCGCTCGCTGTCCCGGCAGGCTGGACGAACGGCTCGGAGCCGGACGAAAACGGTATGACCAGCTCGATCAGCTTTTCGGATGAAAACGGCAGGAAAATGCTCGATATCTTCGGCGGGCGGAATATGGAAGGGAAGGGCTTCCCGGACGAAAAGAACATCAGCGATTCGCCCGAAATGACCCCGCGCACCGACCTTGTGATCGATAGCTGCCCGGCTGCGGCATATATTGGGGAACCGTCCGTGATGGATGGCGGCGGACCGGAAATCCGGGTCACGGTGCCGCGCGTCTACGAGATCCTTTCGGGCGATTACCGGATTGGAATGAATGCCTATCCGGACGAAAACGACCTGGCGGCGCAGAGCGCGGTGCTGGAGCAGATCCTCGCAAGCGCTGCGGTCACGCCCGGAAATTTTGAAAAAACGTGATTTGGGTTTTGAGCATACGAGAGAATGAAAGAGAAAACAGGCGAAAACGGGAGTATCCATTTTGTAAATTAAATTTTTCTGAAAAAAGTGTTGACATGCCGTGCCCGGCAGGTTATAATACAAACTGTCGTCTAATGGAATTAGAATAATACTGAAGAAATTTGGAGGAAACGGTATGTCTACTACAATGCCTAAAGCAGCCGAAATTACCCGCAAGTGGTATATTCTCGACGCTGCTGGAAAACCGCTTGGACGTACGGCGGCCACCGCTGCCAACATCCTGCGCGGCAAACATAAGCCCGACTTCGCCCCGAATGTTGACTGCGGTGATCACGTCATCATCATCAATGTCGAGAAAGCGGTTCTGACCGGCAAAAAGCTCGAGCAGAAAATGTACCGCCATCACAGCGGATGGGTCGGCGGCCTCAAAGAGGTTAAATACAGAATCTTTATGCAGGAATCCCCGGAGAAAGCGATGCTGCTGGCTGTGAAGGGCATGATCCCTGACACCACGATCGGCCGCAAAGCGCTCACCAGATGCCGCGTTTTCAAAGGCGCAGAGCATAACCATGCCGCGCAGAAACCGCAGGCATGGACACTGTAAGGAAGGGGGATAAAAAGAATGTACGAATCGAGACCTTATTTTTACGGCACCGGCAGAAGAAAACAGTCGGTTTCCCGTGTACGGCTGTATCCCGGCACCGGCTCCATCACCATCAATGGCCGTGACATCGACGATTATTTCGGCCTTGAAACCCTGAAACTGGTTGTCCGCCAGCCGCTGAACCTGACCGATACAGTCGGCAAGTTCGATGTCGTCTGCACCGTTACCGGCGGCGGCGTTTCCGGCCAGGCAGGCGCGATCCGCCATGGCATTTCCCGTGCGCTGCTCCAGTCGAGCGATGAGATGCGCCCCATCCTGAAGAAGGCCGGGTTCCTTACCCGTGATCCTCGTATGAAAGAGCGTAAGAAGTACGGACTCAAAGCGGCCCGCCGCGCTCCGCAGTTCTCCAAACGCTGATTTCAGTATATTGCTTGTCAAAGGGCCTCCCGTTTTTCGGGAGGCCCTTTTTCGTCTTCGCGTTTTCTTGTCGGCCGTGTTTTGCAAATATGCCTCGCAAATGAATGTTAGAGCAGGAAAAATTGTAGTAAAATTTTTGTGAATATTTACCGCAAGCCCGACTTTGGATTGTAGAAAATTTGTCCAGATTTGTCACAAAACATTTTAAAAAAACAGATAAAGCGCCATTTGGGCGAAGATATTGCACAACCGGAATTTGACAAAACTGTGGATATTGAATATAATGGCAACTGCTCTGCTATACTAAGCACAGGGTGATTTTTCCAACATCAATTGCGCAAATCCAACTGACAGAGTACACCCTATGTAGGTCTCCGCGGGCTTGCCTGCGGATGGAAAAGCGAGAAGGAGTAACTATGATAAACCTATGGAACAAAGTCCGCGCGCTGGGCAGATTTATGCGCAGCCGGGCCTTTGCGGTAAGCATGTTGTCGGTGGTGCTGGCCTTTGTGGTATTCCAGATCACCACCCGTACCAACGTTGTTTACTACATGGATCAGGATCAGCGTACGATCACTTTTACCATGGAAGATCAGCCGGAAAAAATTCTGCAGCAATTTGGGAGCGGAATGCTTTCGTCAAAGGACATCAATTTTTCCGGGATATCCGGACACTTTGCACAGATCAATGCGGACCACCTGCTGGAAGCCAGCATCACCGTTGACGGTGCGACCACCCTTTATCAGGTCAAACGTGGTACGACCGTGGGGGAACTTCTTTATCAGCAGGGCATCACCTACGACGGCAATGACCTGCTCAGCCCCGCGTCCGACAAACCGCTGGAACAAGGAGATAAAATCCAGCTGCAGCGGGTGGAATATGAGCGGTATACGGTGGACAAACCGATTCCCTATAAGACGGTGCATAAAAACACCTCTCTGCTGCGCGTGGGCGCGACCCGGACCATCCAGCCGGGCATCGATGGGATCAACACCCAAACCTATGTGCGGCGCACAGTAGATGGGGTGAAAGAGGACGTGCAGCTGCTTGGTGAGCATGTGACCAGACAGCCGGTGACTGAAACCATTTTAATCGGATCGGTGGCAGCGGTTTCACCCCTGGATTTCGATTTGGATGTGGATGAACATGGAAAGCCGATGGAATATGCCAGACTGCTGACCGAACAGATCGCTACCGGCTATAGCGCCCGCCCGGGCGCAAAGACTGCCAGCGGACGCTATGCGGTTCCGGGGCATGTGGCGGTGGACCCACGGGAAATCCCGTACGGTTCCAAACTCTATATCGTTTCGCGTGACAACAGCTTCATCTACGGCTGTGCGATCGCGGCCGATACCGGGACAGGCTTGATGCAGGGGATCGTGGATGTGGACCTGTTCTACGACACCTATGCGGAAAGCGCGCTCAACGGGCGCAAAATTCTGGATATCTATGTTTTGGAATGATTTTTTCCGGCCGCGTCAAAAATATGGCGCGGCCGGAAAAAATATAAAATAATACTTGACTTCGCTTGGTAAATATAGTATTATAGTAGGGCTGACGAAAGCTCCGTAAGGGCAGGCTGGACAGGCTTGTTATGAAGCGGAAGCGCTCTCGTCGGATGCCGTTCATAGATGCGCGTGTAGCTCAGCTGGATAGAGTGACTGGCTACGAACCAGTAGGTCAGGGGTTCGAGTCCCTTCACGCGCGCCAAATGTTTGGCGGACCGCCCACACCTTTTTGGTGTGGGCGGTCTTTTTGTATTTGCAGAGTGTGCAAAGCTGAAGCCATGTGGATTCCATTCATAAACGGGTGCAAAGCGGGAGGGGAAAACCTACCGGATCGTGGCTCGTTTCCAATTTTACATACAATTAATTGGCTGGGATGATGGACTCCACAGATGCAGCTCACAATGAAAAGTGCTCTGGAGAGGACGTTTCCGGACAAGGACATCTCTGACAAACCTGATTTTATATTTGTTAAGGCCTGCTCTATTGCAATTCTGTACAAAAGGATTTCGGAATCTTTGTAAAGTCGATGGAATTTCCTCGAATGGTATTGACATGCCTTTTGGGGGATGCTATCATCAAGTTAATAAAAATTGCATGCAAAAATCCATTATTTATCGTAATAAACGTTAAATTTAAGAAAATTTTGCGAATTTTGTATACAACGAGGTGTACTTGTGAAATCTGGTGATCAATTAATCGTGACTTCGATCGTCGAAGTACTACGCAAAAAAATTATCAGCGGGGAACTCCCGCCGGGCAAAAAAATGCGGGAGGTGGAACTGTCAGCCGAATTTTGCGTCAGCCGTACCCCCATCCGGGAAGCATTCCGTGTCCTGCAGTCCGAAGGACTGCTCACATATATTCCGCGCTGCGGGGTGATGGTAGCCGACGGGCTCGATGATCTGAAAGTATTTGAGATGATCCAGGTGTGGGGGCTTCTCTCTACCGAAGCGTCCTTTCTGGCTGCCATGAACGCCACCGATTCGGAGAAGGCGGAACTTTTGCGCATCCAGGACATCATGGAGCGGGATCCTTTTGAGCCAAACAAGATGGGGAATCTGGATCATCGGCTGCATGGCGCCATTGCGAAAATCAGCCGGAACTCCGCACTTTACGATTATGTCTGCGATATCCAGAGCCATCTGGGAAGCCTGGCTTTTGCGACCCAATTCAATGAACGCAGGTATGTAAATTCAGTGATGGAACACAAGAACATGGTAGATGCCATTGTCAACGGCCATGCCGAACTAGCGCGCGCCTACACCCAGATCCATTTCCAGCTGTCCGCGGCTTTCCACCGTGGCAACGTCCAAGAGTTCAATCAACGCCTTTCCGGGAAAAAAGGCCCGTGAGATACTTTGAAATCACAGTAAAAAAGAGGCTGCTGCGGACTGGTCCTCCGCAACAGCCAGATGGTTAATTACACTTGGGGAAGCGTAGCTTAACCGTTTTCCAGTTTACGCTGTTTCCTGATTTCTGTCAATTGTTTTTTCTAATTGGCACGGGAAATGGGTACGAACAGGAAGCTTTGGTTGCTGCTGGTTTGCAGAGGATCTTTCCGGCCTTTTTCATAAATGTCCATATACAATTATGAAGGAGGTCTCACAAATGGCAAAGAAAGTATACGATCTGACACAGGAACTCTACATGGGTATGCCTATCTGGCCGGGACATGTGCGTACCGTGGTCTGGACCCACGATACCCATGAAGGCACCTTAAAGGAGCCGGGTGGGTATTCCTGGGAATCCCGCGGCATCATGGTCAGTGATCACGGCGGCACCCATGTGGATGCGGTCACCCATATGACTGACGATCCAGCCGCACCGTCGATTGAACAGATCCCGCTCGACAAGTTCTACGGGACGGCGGTCTGCCTGGATGTCTCCGAAACCGACCGCGATGGCTTCATCACACCTGAAATCCTCGACAGGGCGGAAGAGAAACTCAGAGCCGCAGGGCAGGAGATCCGGCCGGACGACATTGTTCTGCTCTTCACCGGCGCCTGGGCCTATCATCATGACGACAAGGACTTTTTAACCCGTTACGCCGGACTCGATGGCCCAGGAACCGAATGGCTGGTCAATAAGAAGGTCAAGAATTTCGGTATCGACGCCCCCAGCACCGACAATCCCAAAGCACCGTGGTTCCCTTCGCATCTTGTAACCAAGGAACATTGGCTGATCCACATCGAATACCTGGCGGATCTGCGCCCGGTTGTCAATAAACGTTTCATGTTCTACGGCTTCCCGCTCAAAGTCAGAGGCGGCACAGGGTCCCCGATCCGTGCGGTCGCTGAAGTGGATGAATAACCGATACGGTTCGTGTAACCGCCACAGGTCACTTTGAGAAGGAGGGTAAAGCATGGAAAATATCCGTCGGAAATTACTCAAAAATGCGCTCGTCATGACCCTGAACGAAAAGGACGAGATTCTCGAAAATGGTGATCTTTTGATCGAAGACGACTTGATCAGTGAAATCGGCCGTGGGCTGAATTCACAGCCGGGCGACCAGGTCATCGACTGTACCGGCAAACTGGTGATGCCAGGCCTTGTCAACGCACATCTGCACTCACAGGAAAACTTATTCAAGGGCTATCTGGACAATCTGCCGCTCGAAATATGGATGCTCTACACCTATCCGCCGCTTGCGTATGGGCCGATTTCCCATCGGCTGATCTATCTGCGCACGATGCTAGGTGCGATTGGCATGCTCAAAAGCGGGGTCACCTCGGTACAGGACGACTTCCATGAGATTCCGTTCGCAACGCTGGAAGGGGAGAGCGCCGCCATTCAGGCGTATGTTGACGCAGGGCTGCGCGCGAACGTTTCTATGACCGAGACGACAAAACACCTGTGCGATATGATCCCCTATCTGCGGGAGATCTTCCCCAAGGAGGTACAGGACAGCATTCCCAACTCGCGCGGTTCGGACGAAATTTACCATACCCAGGAGGAGATCATCCAGGCATGGAACGGCAAGGAAGACGTGAAGATTGTCGTTTCTACCGGCGCGCCGCAGCGGTGCGATATCGCGCATCTGCAGCGGATGTTCAGACTGGCGGAACAATACGATCTGCCGTACCATATCCACATCTGCGAAACCCGTGCGCAACGGGTCACCGGGCATGAATTTTATGGATCCACCATCGCGCAGTTCGCCGAATCTGTTGGGATTCTCGCACCGCGCACAACCATCGCTCACAACATTTGGGTGGATGAAAAGGATCTGGAAGTCTATGCCCGCACCGGCATCAACGCGGTGCATAATACGGTGAGCAACCTGAAGCTCTGCAGCGGCGTCATGCCGATCATCAAGCTGCGGGAAGCCGGGGTCAACGTCTGTCTCGGCACCGACGGCATGAGCAGCAACGACAGCTACAATATTTTCGAGGTGATCAAGACCACCGCGTTGCTGCATAAGGTCACCCAGCCGGATTTCACAAAAGCCCCCACCAGCGGGGAGGTCCTTCAGATGGCCACCAAAAATGCGGCCCGCAGCCTGATGCGCTCGGACGAGATCGGATCGCTCGAGGAGGGCAAAAAGGCCGACCTGCTGATTTTGGACCTCACGACCGATGCGTTCGGGCCGCTGACTACCCCGGAGAATCTCAAAAACCATCTGGTCTATTGCGAAAACGGCACTTCAATTGAAAAATCCATCATCCGCGGAAAAATTGTCATCGACGGCCACAAGATCGTTTCCATCGACGAAAAAGCGTTGCTTGCGGAACTGCGGAGTCTGATGCCCGCTTTCTGGGAGGACTACAAAAAGACCAAAGCGGCCTCCGACAAGCTGGTTTCGTACCTTCGGGAAATGTATTGGAAGTGCATCAACCATCCCGATCCGATGTGGCGATTTACTGCGCCAAAGTCCGAGTACCTCTGAAGGGGTGGTTATCCGTCTGAGGCACCCGAACGATGGGAGGGACTATGATGAAAATATTGGTGATCAATCCAAATATTGTCCTGCCGATGACCCGCGATATCGAGGCGACTGCCCGTACAGCAGCCGGCCCTGGCGTGCAGGTCGACGCGGTCAGCCCGCGGATCGGGCCGTCGGCCATCGAATGCTACCTGGAATTCAACTATGCGTCGATCGGTGTGGTTGACACAATTGCCAGAACGGAAAAAGAGGGCGGCGCGGACGCCTATATCACCGCCTGTTTCTGTGACCCCGGACTCGAAGCGGGCCGGGAGATCACCGAAAAGCCAGTGGTCGGCATCTGTGAAGCGGCCGTGACCTACGCGCGGATGCTCGCCCCCAATTTTTCCATTGTTACCGTGCTGGATGCAACCAGGAGGCTTAACGAATTTCGGATGGTCTCCTACCACGCGGAAAAGCTCTGCAAATCAATCCGCCCGACCCATGTGGGCGTTTTGGAATTTCGAGAGAACCCGCAGTGCGGGCTCGACGCGCTTTTTGAACAGAGCCGACTTGCGGTGGAGGAGGACGGCGCTCGATGCATCCTGCTGGGATGTGCGGGTTTTGCGGCGGCCGCCCGTGAATTCACCGAAAAACTCGGCGTACCGGTGCTTGACGGGGTGACCCTGGCGGTACGGTTGGCGGAGAGCCTGGTACAGACTGGGCATAAAAATGTAGCAACGCTGAGCCGCGCGTACCTCGAGACAAAAACCATGAAGGGCTTCGACATAACCTTTTAAGATGGAGGAGGGACAACATGATTAATTTTGATATGCCCGAGAAATGCGACCTCATCAACGACGATACGAAACCGGTCAATTATGCCAAACGCCAGGTCGGCATGATCTCGCTGATCACCCTGTGGGTCGGCATGGAAGTGAACCTCGGCGCAATGATGATCGCCGGGCAGCTCTATCCGACCCTTTCGGTGGGGCAGGTCTATGTCATCATCGTGCTGGGCATGCTGACCATCGGTGTGATTCTGGGCTGTGTACAGGATATGGGGCTCAAGTACGGCATTCCCTTCATAGTGGCGATCAAGGCCTCCTTTGGATACCGCGGGGCTGCTATCGTGGGCTTCTTTGAATGTATCCCACTGGTCTTTTGGCTGGGTATTAACACCTGGGCCGGCGGCGAGGCGCTTTCAGAAATTTCCCGGATGCTCTTTGGCGTGTCGAATACGCTTATCGGTGTGCTGGTATTTATGGCCATCCAGATGTATCTTTGCTTTTATGGTATCAAGTTACTCAAATACTGTAGCTGGGTCGCCACACCAATTCTGCTTGTGATGTGCGGTTACGCTTACTATTCGCTCGTACAGCAGTCAGGCATGAGCTTTGGACAGGTTCTCACGCAGGGCGGCACCGCGTTCACCTTTTCCAATTTTCCGATCTTTGCGGCGGCCTTTGTCGCGTATGTGGGCGCTTGGGTGGGCGTCATGGAAAAGATGCAGGACGTCACCCGCGACGTCTATACCAGCGACGCGGTCTCAAAAAGTTGGTGGAAGTCGAATTTTAAATATGTGATTGCACAGATCATCGGCCTTCTGCCGACAGGTATGTTGGTCAACGGCCTGGGCGTCATCTCGAACGCCACCACTGGAAATTGGAATCCGATCATCATGTTCAGCAATGTTTTTGGCGCGAAATCCACCGCCTTGGCGGTGGCGGCACAGATATTCATCGTTTTTGCGCTGCTCTCCACCAATCCGGTCGCGAATATGTATGGACCGGCTATCACCATCTCCAATTTCTCTAAGAAGCGGCTCAGTATCCGGCAAGCGGCGTTCATTTTCGGCATCATTGCCATCCTGATCCAGCCGTGGAGCCTCATCAACTATCTGAATAACATCATCACCTATTTCGGCAGCTTTATGGGTCCGATCTTTGCCATTTCGGTGGTCGACTATTTCATCATCCGTCACCGCGAGTATACGCTTGAGGACCTCTACTGGTCGAAAGGCAAATACCGTTATGACAAGGGATTTAGCCTCGCGGCCATCTATTCCATGCTCATCGGCTTTGGTGTGGGCTGTATTCTCAGCAGCTTCATGTATTTTGCCAGTATCCTTGGGGCGGGTATCGCCTACTATTTCCTGATGACCAAATGGTATCTGAAGAAGCATCCGGAAGTGGCCGACCTGCCGTTACCTTCCGTCGTTTGATCAGATCCGCACCGGCAAATGGGCGGCCTGCAAAATGATCCGTTTTGCAGGCCGCCCAAAGAAGGAGAAGAAGTTATGTATCATATGAATGAAGGCGGAGGGTGTTCTTCTATGGTTGCGCTGCCGGAAGCCACGGCGGACGGCAGCACTATCTTTGGCAAGAACAGTGACCGTCCTTTAAACGAATCACAGCCGTTCTGCTTTTATCCCGCGCGGGATTATCCAGAGAGGGCGCAGGTGGAATGCACCTATATCCGCATCCCGCAGGCCTCCCACACCTATGCCTGCTTCGGCTCGCGCCCCTACGCAATCTTCGGGTTTGAAATCGGGGTCAACGAGCGGGGCGTTGTCATTGGAAACGAAGCGGTCTATGGCAGGGAGATCCCCGAGAGGCGCTGGGGACTTTTGGGAATGGATATCCTGCGGCTGGCACTCGAGCGTGCCGACAACGCGGCGAACGCCGTGACAGTGATGGGGGAACTGCTGGAAACCTATGGAACCGGCGGTAATCCGGCGACGCGCGACCAACGCTTCAACGGCAACTATATCATCGCGGATGCGAAGGATGCCTACCGCTTTGAATCGATGCAGCGCTGCTGGGTGGCAAAAAAGATCGAACACGTTGGCTATCTCTCGAACTGCTATTCCATCCGGGATGACTACGACCGCATTGGGCGGGATACGCTGCGAACGGCTGCTGAAAAAGGCTGGACGCTGCCCGGGGAACGCATCGACGCGGCCAACTGCTTCACCCGCAGCGATCTTGTTTTTGCCGATGTAAAAAGCTTTCTGCGCTTTCCGCGCCTGCGGTACCTGATGGAGGGCCGGGAGCCCTTTACCCCCAAGATGATGATGAAAAATCTGCGTGACCACTATGAGGGCACCCCACAGGAAAGTCTCTTCTATGGGCGCGCCGCGGCCAAGGTGCCGGGCGTCTGTGGACATTCAGGCGGGCTCAGCGGCAGTACCTCGGCGGCAAGCGCGGTTGTGGTGATCCGGGCGGATGCGCCGGAACCGCTGCGTTTTACCTACTGGAACAGCATGTCTCCGCCCTGCTGTTCGGTGTTCCGACCGTTTTATAATATCCACTGGTTGCCGGAGGATCTCCAGCACGCGCACGCGCTGTTCGATGAGCGTGACCAGTGGTGGGTATTTATTGCGCTGGAGCGCTACATCGCGCTCAATTATGACCGGTTCGCACCTGTGGTACAGGAACGCTTTCAGGCGTTGGAGGACGATTTTCTGCAGGAAGCGGCTTCCCTGGAGAAGTTCTTCGACGGAAACGTCGAACCGCTGCGCGCCTTTTCGCTGCATGCCTCCTGCCAGAGCGTGCAGCTTGCCAAGGACTGCCTGAATGAAATCAAATCCAAGCTGAAGACGACCGATATCGACCGCCTGCTGCTTGACTATTTCCAATTGTCGGCCGAGGGGTGCGGGATGCCTTACGACCAGCGGGTAATCCGTTAGAAGGGGGCTTTTGCAGTGGCCTGCCTTTCGGCGACAGGGCTTCCAAACAGAACAAGGCCCTCCGCAGGAAACTGCGGAGGGCCGTTTTTATCACATGATAAACAATACAAAATCAGCCGCCAGCTGGTCCGGTGGTCTTGCGCACGATGAGCTGGGGATCATAGATCACACACTCATTCGCGCTGGACGGCGCGGAGATTTTCTTATGCAGAAGCTCGGCGGCACGCCTGCCCATCTCGCCCGACTTCTGACGCATGGTGGTGAGGTCGATGCCTGCCACAGCGGAAAATGGGATATCATCAAAGCCGATAATCGACATCGTTTCCGGGATAGAAACCTGACGTTTGCGGCATTCGTCCAGAAAACCGATCGCCATCAGATCATTGCAGCAGATGAGCGCATGCGGCAGCTGGTCGAGCCGCGGCAGATAAGCCTGGGCGGATCGGCGACCGCATTCCATCGTCAGATCTCCGGGAATGAGATAATCGTCCCGATAAGGAAGATTATAATTTTTGAGCGCCTGCCGGTAAGCATCGTAGCGGGCAATCATGGCGGGGGAATCTGCCGGACCCATCAGGAAAGCGATATGCCGGTGGCCGAGCTCGATGAGATGACGCGCTGCGGTATAGCCGGCCTGGAAGTTATCCTGGATAACGACGTTGCCGTCGAAATCGTTGAGATGACGGTTGAGCAGCAGCACCATTGGGCAGGAGAACAGACGGACCGCTTCCTTTGCCTGTTCAGGGTCGGCGGGCGGCATCATAAGGACCCCGCCGAAACTCGATGGCACATCGGTTTTTGCCAGCTCCTGCAATTCCTGCAGGGTGCCCTTGAACGGCATTGCGACGGGGATATACCCATTTTCAAGCAGGGCCTCCTGCGCATGATAGATGATATCCGCGTAGAAAGGATTGCGCACATCGCGGATAAAAATTGCGACAATATTTGAAGAACGGGCCCTTCTGTTTTCATAGGAGGAACCGCTCGGCGCATAACCGAGAGATCGGGCAATTTCTAGAATTTTTGCCCGTTTTTCCTGTCCAACTCCAGCTGTTCCATTCAACACGCGGGACACTGTGGCGGGGGAAACCCCAGCCAATTCGGCAATATCCCGGGCGGTATATTTTTCCACACGACCACCCCTATTTGGTATTATTATAAGCAATCCGTCGCAATTGCGCAAGCGGTTTGGAATGTTTTCTATTTATTGGATGAAAACAAGTTGATTTTCCTGCAATATTTCATAGGCCGCTTGCCAGATGCGGTGAAATCCACTAAAATAAGAGACGTTCAGATTTTGACAGGCTTATTGTAGGCTTTTAAAGATTGTGAGGGATTCTGATGCAGAAGATCAGATGGTATGTACTGGTGTCCGGACGCGTACAAGATGTTGGATTTCGTTTTTTTTCGCGCTGTCTGGCGCTGTTGGGCGGATTGACGGGTTGGGTGCGAAACCGGCCGGACGGCAGGGTCGAATTGGAAATCCAGGGGCCGCAGGACCGTGTGAATACATTCCTTCGCCGGATGAAAAAAGGAACCCGGCGCGTCCAAGTGGAAACGGTGGAGACTGAACCGCGGGAAACTCTCCCAAATGAAAAGCATTTCATAGTCCGGTACGACGATATCTGAATCCGTGTGAAAAAGGAGATCCCCTGTATGGATGTACCATACGGGGGATCTCCTTATTTTTGTTTCCGATCCGCAGGAAGGACGCCGGTAGTCCGGCGCACAATCAGCTGGGAATCCAGGATTACATATTCATTGCCGCTTTCGGGGTGGCTGATCTTTTTATGCAGCAATTCCACCGCCTGGAAGCCCATTTCGGCGGTGGACTGGCGCATTGTGGTCAGTGCGATCCGCTCGAGCGAGGCGCTGGGGATGTCGTTAAAACCGATGACCGAAATTTCCTCTGGAATTTTGATGCCGTTATGTTCGCATTCGTCCAGAAAACCGATGGCCATCAGATCATTGCAGCAGATGAGTGCGGTCGGCAACTCACCTTTGGCGATGCAGGCAAGCGCAGTCTTTCGACCGCGTTCCAGCGTAAAATCCCCTGGATATACCATATCTTCCCGGAAGGGGATATTGTAGTACCCGAGTGCCTGCCGGTATCCCTGCAGGCGCGCGGCGCTTACCGCGGAGCGCTCCGGCCCGGTCAGGAAGGCGATCTTGGTGTGGCCGTACTCGATGAGGTGGCGGGTTGCGGTGTAACCCGATTGGAAGTCGTCCAGGATGACCACGCTGCAGCTCATCTCGCTGCCGACCGAATAGTTGAGCAGAAGCACCGTCGGGATGGTCAGGGACTTGAGCGAGTCGAGAAATTCGGGCGGTTCGTCGACAGATATGAGGATGAGTCCGCTCAGTCTCTGTGGGAGGCATGGGGTGCTGGAGCGGGCCTGCGGTTTCTGAAAATTGGAAAAAGGGAACAGGACGGGGAGATACCCGTATCGTTTCAGCCGTTTCTCCATATGATAAGCAATTTCCGCATAGAAAGGATTGCGCAGATCTCCGCCGATCACGATGCCGATTATCGAACCGCAGTCTCCGGTGGCGCGGTTCATTGCGATTTTGGGCGCATATCCAAGCGATTTTGCAACAGAAAGGATTTTTCGGCGGCTTTCGCCGCGCACGCCCGGGAAATTGTTCAGCGCGCGGGAAACGGTCGCCGGCGATACGCCGGCGATCTGGGCAATATCCTGAATGGTGTGTTTTTGCATTGAAACTCCCCCTCTGTACTGATTATAGCGCTTTCTCACCTTTGTTTCAATGAGTTTTTATGAATGCCTAATAAAAATGTGAAAAAATTTCAAAAATAATTTTTTATAAAAGAAATTTTAGTCGCAATTTGTTTATGCAAATTTGCTAAGATTTCTAAAAAAACTTTTTAAACTGTGGTTATTGCATAATTATAATATAAAAATTTTTACATTAATATTTAATTTGATTATTTAAAAAGTATTGAAATTACTAAACACAGGTAGTATGATTCAATTACAAGAGAAATATTTCTAAATATATTTCGTTTATCAGAGAAATGGATTACGAAATAATATGAAACAAATCAGAAAAACAAGGAAAGAAGGAGCCAGCATGAAAATTGGAGTTGTCGGGGCTGGGATGATGGGCTGCGGAATTGCGGAGACCGCTGCGCAGGCCGGCTTCACGGTAATCAATGTGGACACCTTTTCGTCCGCCTTGGAAAATGCGCAAAAATGTGTGCAAAAGGATATGGAAAAGCTGGTCGCCAAAGGCAAACGCATCCGCGGGGAAGCCGACGCGGTGATCGCACGAATTGCCTATGGCACAGATATGCGGATGCTGGCTGATTGCGATGCGGTGATCGAGGCCGTCCCGGAAAATCTGGAGCTCAAAGCGTCGATCTTCGCGCAGCTTGACGCGATTGTAAAGCCGGAGGCATTTCTGGCGAGCAACACCTCCGCCATCGCCATTTCGGCGCTCAGCGCCAAAATGACAAATCCGGCGCGCTGCGTGGGTATGCACTTTTTCTGTCCGGCGCCGGTCATGAAGCTGGTGGAGATCGTGGACGGCCTCTATACCGCGCCGGAGACCACCGGGCGCGCCGTCGAACTCGCAAAGGCGCTTGGCAAGACGCCCGCCAAAGCACCGGAGATGCCGGGCTTCCTGGTAAACCGAATGCTTGTTCCAATGCAAAACGAAGCCGCTTTCCTTGTCATGGAGGGGGCCGATCCGAAGGATGTTGACACGGCGATGAAGCTTGGCGCGAATTTTCCGATGGGTCCGCTGGAGCTCACCGATTTTGTCGGTGTGGACATCATGTACAACACGATGCTCACCCTTTATGAAAGCTTCCACGACAGCAAATACCGCCCCTGTCCGCTGCTTGCGAACATGATCGCGGCGGGAAGGCTCGGGCGCAAATCCGGCCGTGGATTTTATGAGTATGGATGACGGAACCTGGGCTGGAAAGGCCTGAAAATATAATCATCAAGGAATAAGGAGAGAAAACTGTATGGCAAAAAAGATTATCGGCGCGGGCAAATGGAAAGCAAAAGTCCTTTTCTGCGGGGATCATTCCACCTATAAGGCGAACCTCACGATCGAACACGATCCGGACCTCTATATCAAGCTGCCGTATCTCGCCTTCCTGCTCACAGACGGCGAGATGAACGTCCTCATCGACAACGGCATGAACGACCGCTTCATCATCGACGGCAAAGCCTGGGCGAACTGCCCGTGCAATTCCGGCGCGCAGTATTTCCTCGATTCGCTTGCGAAAGAGGGCCTCAAGCCGGACGACATCGACCTGATCCTCTACACCCACCTGCACAACGATCATGCCGGCAACTGTAATTTTTTCCCCAAGACCAAATCGATCGCGCAGTATGACGAGTGGCAGAACCTGCTTGATCCGAACTTTTCGGAACGCCGCAGAAGAGACTATGACCTGGATGTCATCCCCTACCTGCGCAACAACCCGAACTTCTATAAGATTGACGGCGACGCGGAGATTCTCGAAGGAATCAAGCTGATCAAAACCCCGGGACACACCCGCGGCAGCCAGTGCATCGTGGCCAACACCGTGAACGGCGTGCGTATCTTTGTGGGCGACCAGTTCCATATGGGATGCAGCTTTTATCCGTGGCTTGAGGAGATGCCGGATGTCGACGGCGTGTCGCATAAGATCACGGCGGAACACGAATGGCCGACCATCCCCTCCAGCCTGATTTACGACTACCCGTCCTATTATAAGAGTGTGGAAAAGGTTCGTGCGTATGTCCCGGACATCACCGACACCCAGTATGTCATGTGCGGGCATGACCCCGCCCTGCTTTTCAGAGAGATTTAAGCTCCTTTCTGTCCCCTCCGGCGTTCCGGAAGGCCGTCCGCCGGAGGGCCCCTGGTTTTAAAGGGTTCCATCCCATTCGGTTTCCCTGCCGAAAAATCCAGCAGCTGGTCGTCGTGACGAAATCGAAACGGCGGTTCGATGCGAAAGAAAGGAGATATGCAGATTGATCCGGAAGTTCGACGCTTTTATGAATAAGCTGGCGTCCTGGTCCAGCTTCATTGGGGCAATCTGGATTTTTATTATTATGATATTCATCTGTGTCGATGTCAGCGGGAGGCTGTTTTTGCACCGCCCGATCATCGGCACGCCGGAAATTGTCCAGAATTCGCTGGCCGCCATCGCTTTCCTGATGCTGCCCTGGGCGACCCATCTCGGACAGCATGTCCGCTCCACCATGATCAAGGATAAACTCCCGGAAAGGGGCGGCTATATCATAGAGATCTTCGCTTTCCTGATAGGCGCGCTCCTGTTTGCCTTCATCGTCTATGCGAGCTGGGAACCAATGGTCTTCGCAACGCAGATCAAGGACTTCCAGGGCGAAGGCCTGCGTGTCCCAATTTATCCCGTCTGGTGGGTGATCGTTTTCGGCGCGGTGCAGAGCTGCTATCAGTGTATTTCCAAAATCGTCCGCGCGGTGCTCCTGTTCAAAGGGAAGAAAGGCGTGGAGGACCTCAATGAGGAAGGAGGCATCCAGATATGAGCGCAATCACGGTTGCAGTCCTTTCGATCTTCGCGCTGCTGGTATTGGTTCTTTCGGGTGTGCATATCGGCTTTTCGCTGGCTGCTATGAGCTTCGTCGGCATCTGGATGATGACGGCGAACCATGTCACCGCGTTTTCCATTCTGGCGACCACCTCGTTTGAGGCGATCCGCGACTATTCCTTCGCGGTCATCCCCTTGTTTGTCCTGATGGGCTGCTTTATGAGCCGGTCGGGCGTGGCGCGGGATTTATTCGATGCGGCGAACTATTTTCTCAAGAAGCTGCCAGGCGGCATGGGCATCGCCACGGTTATTTCGAACGCGGTCTTTGCGGCCGTGACCGGCGTGAGCGTCGCGTCCGCTGCGGTTTTCAGCCGCATCTGTTTGCCGGAGATGGACCGCTTCCACTATAAGAAAAATTTTGCGCTGGGCGCGGTGGCGGGAAGCTCGGTGCTCGGGATGCTCATCCCGCCGAGCCTTCTGATGATCGTCTACGGCATGCTCAGTGAGACCTCGATCGGAAAATTGTTCGTGGCGGGCGTCGTACCGGGGCTGGTGCTCGCGGGAATCTACTGTATCGGTATCATCATCATGGTCACCCGCCGCCCGGAGCTTGCTGGACAGCGGCGCAACGAACATGGTAAAATCATGCCGGTGAAGGTCGATTCGGACAAGAATGAAAGCTTCCTGAAGGTCTTTTTCCGCGCACTGCCAATCTTTGGCGTGGTGGTGCTGGTGCTCGGCGGCATCTGGGGCGGGCTTTTCACCCCGACCGAAGCGAGCGCGGTAGGCGCGCTGGCTTGCTGCATCCTGAGCATCTGCAAGGGGATGCGGCTGCAGGAACTCAAAAGCGTTCTGCTCGAATCGGTCGGCACGACCGCTTCGATCCTATTTTTGCTCATCACCGCGCAGATGTATTCCCGGATGCTGGCGGTGAGCGGCATCACCGTCCTTTTGGGCAATGCCATCGTAAATTCCGGCCTCACTTCCGGGTGGGTGCTGCTGATTGTCTGCCTTGTGCTGATCGCGCTGGGCTGCGTGCTCGATTCCACCTCGATTTTGCTGCTCACCGTGCCGCTGATCCTGCCGATCGCGGACGCGTTTGGATGGGACCGCATCTGGCTCGGGATCGTGATGATTATCGTGGTCGAGATGGGGCTTCTGACCCCTCCGTTCGGCATGGTGGTATTCTCGATGAAGGCGACGGTCGACGACGACAGCGTTTCGGTCGAGAGCATTTTCCGCGGGGCAATGCCGTTTTTATTCATGATGGTGATTGCGGTGCTGCTCGTCATCTTTTTCCCATCGCTTGCCACCTGGCTTCCCAGCCTGCAATAGAAGCCTGTACGTTCTGAGACCGGCCTGACGGCGGGTTTGCCGCAGGCCAACATGAAATGGAGGAGCAAAATGAAAGGCATCAAAAATATCGTCAGCATCCTGTTGGTTATCTGCATCGCAATGGGCCTGCTTGCCGGATGCGGTGGCAGCGCCGCTCCAAGCGCGGCGGCTCCGGCATCCTCCGCAACAGCCTCCGGCGCTGCTTCCGCGCCCGCGGCGCCCTCGGCCGACCGGCAGAAGATCACTTTAAAGATCGGCGGCGGCCATCCGTCAAACACAATGGCCTATACCGCGGTCTGTCAGGATTTTTTCCAGTCGGAAATTTCCCGGCGCTGCGCGGAGGAAACCAACTACGACATCGAATGGATCGAAGCCTACGGCGGGACCATCGCGAAGCTCGCGGAATGCCTGACCGCCTGCCAGCAGGGCCTGCTCGATGTCATGTGCAGTTCCTACTCCTTTGACAACAAGAAGCTGTTCCTGATGAACATGCCATATTATATCCCGTTCTCCTCTCCGGACCCGGTGACCGTAACCCAGGCCGCCCGCAAAACGGTCGACCAGTTCCCGGAAATCTATGAAAATCTTTGGAGCACCTACAACCAGAAATTTCTGGCGTTCGGCCCGACCGGCCGCTACGAGCTCATCACCAACTTCCCGGTCAATTCCCTCAGCGACCTGAGTGGGCATAAAATCGCGGCGGCGGGCGCGAACCTGCCGTGGCTGGACGCGGGCAACTCGATCCCGGTGCAGTCGAACCTCAACGAGGCGTATACCTCGATCCAGACCGGCGTTTATGAAGGCTGGGTCATGTGGCCGGATTCCTCCTATCGCTACAAGCTGCACGAGGTTGCGCCATATTACACCTTTGTGGGCTTTGGCGCAATGCCGATCCAGGGTATCTCGATCAACCTGGATGTTTGGAACAAGCTTGACCCGTCGGTTCAGAAGATCTTTACAGAAGTAGCCGCCGAGTATGAGGTCAAGTCCGCGGAAACCGCGAAACAGTGGGATGAAGAGGCAACCGAGGAAATGAAAGCCGCTGGCGTTACGGTCACCGACCTGCCCGCGGCGGATGTCGAAAAATGGATTGAAAGCCTGCCCAATATCCCGCAGGAAAAGGCGGATGAAGCGACCCAGATGGGTTATCCGGGCGTGGAGATCTTCAACGCCTATATCGCCGCGCAGAAGGAACTGGGCTATACCTACCCGCGCGAGTGGGTTATCGAGTAATCCCGCAGTGAATTGGGCGGTCTGGAAGCGGGCAAACACCCGCTTCCAGATCGTTTCGCCGCATCTGTAAGGATGCGGATAAATGCGAATAAAGGAGGCGGCGCAATGAGCGTCTATGGAACCAGCGAAACAATTTTCAGCGTCAGGGGGAGGAAAGCGCTTGTGACCGGCGGCACCAAGGGGCTGGGCAGGGAGATGGTGACCTGCCTTTTGGAAAATGGGTGTGATGTGTTTGCCGTGAGCCGGCACGTGGACGGGAACGATGATTTGAAGGCGCTTGCAGAGGAAAACGGCTGCAAGATCCATTTTTACGCATGCGATGTGACCGTGACCGAAAAGGTTGTGGAAATGGTAGCAAAGGCCGTCCAAACCATGGGACGGATCGATATTCTCATCAATTCAGCCGGAATCAACATCATCAAATTCCTCACTGAAATGGATGACGAATCCTGGGACAAAGTCCTCAATCTCAACCTGCGCTCGGTCTTTATCGTCACCCGCGAGGTGGCCAAGGTGATGAAAGCGCAGAAATACGGCAGGATCATCAACCTCTCCTCAATGAAAAGTGTCTTTGGGACCTCTGAGCAGGGATATACCGCCTACTGTGCGTCCAAGGGCGCCATCAATATGCTTACCAAGCAGATCGCCTGCGAATTGGCGGCGGACAACATCACCGTCAACGCGATCGCCCCCACCTTTATCCGCACTGCCATCAACGCGCACCAGCTTGACAATCCGGATTTCCGAAAAGCGCTTGAAGCGCGCATCCCGGTCGGCAGGGTGGGGCAGTTTAAGGATTTGATGGGACTGCTTTTGCTGTTCGCATCCGACGCGTCCGAATTTATCACCGGGCAGACGGTGCTGCTCGACGGCGGGATTGCAGCCAGGCAGTAGGAAGGGGATTTGAGATGAAAAAGATGAAACAGATCGTGCACACCTGGATGTTCGGGGATTCCCCGCTCGAAGAGAATACCGCCAGCCTTGCGCGCGTTGGCGCGGATGGCGCGGATCTGAGCATCACCTATGAAGGCAGGCACACCACCGAACAAGCGCTCCGAAAGCTGGATATCCAGCGGATCATGGCGGACAGCGGCCTTAAAGTGATGGCGGTGACCCCGCTGTATATGCATCCGGATCTGGAGCTCTGTCATCCGGATGAAAGAGTCCGGCAGATTGCGATTGATTTTTCCAAAGCGGGCGCGGACATCGCCGCGCAGGCGGGCTGCGACCGTATGCTCATTTCCCCGAGCTGGATCTCGGTGCGCCATCAATATTACCGCTGCTATGAGGACGACTGGAAGCAGGCGGTGGATTCGCTGCGCATAATCGCGGAATACGCGGGAAGGCAGGGCGTTTCGCTGATGATCGAACCGATCAACCGCTATCGGGTCAGCCTGGTACATACGGTGGAGGAGGGCCTGCGGATGATGCGCGAGGTGGATATGCCCAAGGTTGGTCTGGTGCCGGATATTTTCCATATGAACATGGAGGAGCCGCTCCCGCTCGCGCAGACCCTGAGAGAAGCGAATGGGCATCTGCTCTGTCTGCATATCGGGGACAACAACCGGAAAACTCCGGGCGGCGGCTACCTCGACTGGAAGCCCATCCTCCAGGCAATTTCCGATATGGACATGGAGATTCCACTCTCCCATGAGCCGGTATTTCTCTATTTCAGCGAGCAGAAGGTTGCGCAGGACCAGTCCTGCCGCAAATTCTTCGAGGATCACCTCGCAAACGGAATCCGTCATCTGAACGCCGTTATGGAGGCGTAAAAATTCCGCTTCAGCTTCAAGGAGGGGAGCCGTATGGCCTCGTGGGGAAAAAACTGGCCCGAAGAGATGGAAAAAGACCTTGCCGCGCGGGAAATTGGCGGCAGGCAGGTTGTCACCTTCCCGGGCCTGCCGCCGAGCATCTATCATGCGCTGTCCGCGTCCGCCGCGCGGAATCCGGACAAAACCGCGCTTGTGGACAACTGGGGCAGACCGTACTCCTATGCCATGCTGCTCCGCTTGACCAACCAGTTTGCGGGGCTGCTGCACCACAACTTTGGCGTTCGTAAGGGCGACCATATCGGGCTGATGCTCTATAATTCGGTGGAATTTTGTATCAGCTTCCTGGCGCTTTGCAAAATCGGGGCGGTCACCGTGCCGCTGCCGAGCAAATATAAGCAGCCCGAAGTGCTTTCCCTGGCGGAAAAGGCAGACGTCTGCGGCGTCATCTGTGACGCGGACTTCTACAACTGGTTTTTGCCATGCCTGGAGCAGGGGGTCTGGCTCATAAAATCCACGGAAGGCGCCCGGGGTTATGGATTCGCCTCTCTGTTCCCGGAGGAAGCCGCCTCGGTCAAAGCTGCCGGGGAACCTGCCGACCCGGTCATCCTGATGTTCACCTCCGGCACAACCTCCCGCAGCAAGGGCGCGCTTTTGCGCAACTATAATCTTATGCATGCAGTGGAAGCCTACCGCCGGACATTGAGGATCAGCGAAGAGGACCGGACGATGATCTCGGTCCCGATTTACCATATCACCGGTATGTCGGCGCTTTTAAGCCTGTTTCTTTATGTGGGCGGCACCATCTATCTGCAAAAAAAGGTGGACGGCCCCCGGATGCTCGCCTGTATCCGGGAAAATGAGATCACCTTTCTGCATGTCTCGCCCACCGTGCTTTACCTGCTGCTCGACTGTCAGGAACGTTTTCCGCATATCCCCAGTCTGCGCAAGATCGCCTGCGGCAGCAGCAACACGCCGCCGGAAATTATCCGCCGGTACCATTCCTGGATGCCGCTCATGGAGTTTCACACCGTTTACGGGCTCACCGAAACCACCTCGCCCGCCACCGTCTTTCCCTATGACGCGGCGCTCAGCCCCCACATCGGTTCGGATGGTTGGCCGATCCCCGGGCTTGAATGCATCATCGTGGATGAGAATGGGCAAGAGCTGCAGCAGGGGGCGGTGGGAGAGGTTGCGCTCAGAGGCGCCGTGATCCTGGAAAGCTATTATCACATGGAAAGCGGCGCGTTTTTGCCGGGCGGCTGGTTTCGTACCGGCGACCTTGGGTATTTCGACCCGCAGGGCTACCTGTTTATCGTCGACCGCAAAAAGGATATGATCAACCGCGGCGGCGAAAAGATCTGCAGCTTCGATGTGGAAAATGAACTGTATGCGCTGCCGGGCGTGGCGGAAGCCGCCGTAGTGGGCGTCCCGGACGAAAAATACGGGGAAATTCCGGCCGCCGCCGTGCGGCTGCAAAAGGGCGCGGAACTTACGGAAGCGGAAATTCGCGCGGCACTGGCAAAACGGCTGGCGAAATACCAGATCCCGCAGCGTTTCCTGTTCTTATCCGAGATTCCCAAAACCCCGAACACAAAGACGGACAAAAAGGCCATCCGCCTCCTGTTCACCGAACTCCCTAAGCAATTGACGGAGGATTATATATGTTAAAAACGACTTTTATCACCGCACAGCAGGCGGCCGGCATGATCCCGGATGAAAAGACGGTCTGCACCATCGGCATGACGCTGGTCAGCGCGAGCGAAAGCATCCTCAAGGCGCTGGAAACCCGTTTTTTGACGTCCGGCCATCCTGCAAACCTGACTTTGCTGCATTCCTGCGGGCAGAGCGACCGCGACCGGGGCATCCAGCATTTCGCGCACGAGGGGTTTATCAAGCGGATCATCGGTTCCCACTGGGGGCTGCAGCCGCGCTGGATGGATATGATCGCGCAGAACAAGGTGGAGGCCTACTGCCTGCCGCAGGGACAGATCGCGCAGCTCTACCGTTCGATGGCATGTGGCCTTCCTGGCAAGCTCTCGAAGGTCGGGCTCGGCACCTTTATTGACCCGCGCCTCGAGGGCGGCAAGATGAACGACCGTACCAAATCTCTGCCGGACATCGTGGACGTGGTGGAGCTCAAGGGCGAGGAATATATGCTCTATAACGCTGTCCCGCTCGACTACTGCATCATTCGCGGCACCGTCTGCGACGAGATGGGCAACCTCACCACCGACGACGAAGCGATGAAGCTGGAGGTGCTTCCGGCGGTGCTGGCGACAAAGCGGTTCGGCGGCAAGGTGATCGCGCAGGTGCGCGAGGTCGCCCAGACCGGCACCCTCAACCCCAAGAACGTCACGGTGCCCGGTGTGTTTATCGACGCGGTCGTCGTCTGCGAGAATCCCTTCGAGGACCACCGGCAGACCTCCTCCTGGTACTTTGATCCCTCCTACTGCGGCAAACTGCGCACCCCACGGGGCAGCATGGAGCCGGTGCCGTTTAACGAGCGCAAATTTATCGCGCGCCGCGCCACGATGGAGATCTGCCGCGGCAACGTCATCAACCTCGGCACCGGAATCCCCAACGACATGGTCGGCAAGGTCTGCAACGAGGAAGGGGTGGCGGACGACATCATGATCACCGTTGAGTCGGGCATTTACGGCGGTGTGCAGGCCGGCGGGATCGACTTCGGCATCGGCAAAAACCTCTATGCGATGATCGCCCACCACGAGCAGTTCGATTACTATAACGGGGCGGGCGTGGACGTGACCTTCATGGGCGCGGGCGAGCTCGACCAATGCGGGAATGTCAACGCTACCAAGATGGGACCGCGCTGTACCGGCGCCGGAGGCTTCATCGACATCACCCAGAACGCGAAGAAAGTGGTTTTCTGCGCGACCTTCACCGCTTCCGGCGCGAAATATGACTTTTCCGGCGGGAAGCTGCGGATTTTGCAGGAGGGCAAAGTGCGCAAGATGGTGAAGCAGGTGGCGCAGATCTCCTTCAACGGAAAGATCGCGCGCGAGAAGGGCCAGAAGGTGGTCTTTGTCACCGAACGATGTGTCTTCGAGCTGGTGCCAAACGGCGTGCTGCTCACTGAGATTGCGCCCGGCATCGATCTGCAAAAGGACATCCTGGCCAATATGGATTTCCAGCCGATCATCAGCAAAAATCTCAAAACCATGGAAGCTTCCCTTTTTAACCGGGATGGCCTTTTCGGCCTGCGCGAAATGATGCTTGGGAAAGCTTAGAAAGATAGGAGGCAGCCTTATGAACCAGAAGATTGTACTTGTGAGCGGATGCCGCACGGCGGTCGGGGAATTCCTCGGCGGGCTTTCCACCGTGAACCAGATCGACCTGGGCGGCATTGTGGTGAAGGAAGCGGTGAAGCGCGCGGGGATTGATCCGGCAATTGTGGATGAAGTGATTGTCGGGAATGTCGGCCAGATCGCGGAGAGCGGATTTATCGGCCGCGCGGTCATGCTGAAAGCGGGTCTGCCAAAAGAAACGACCGCTTACAGCGTCAACCGGCAGTGCGGCAGCGGCATGCAGGCGATTGTTGACGGCATGCTCGAGATTCTGACCGGCAACGCGGAGGTGGTCGTGGCCTGTGGGACTGAAAACATGTCGCAGGCGCCCTATTATATCAAAAATGCCCGCACAGGGCTGCGCATGGGCCATCAGCAGCTGGAGGACGGCCTCATCGACCTGCTGACCTGGCCGCTTGGTCCATACCACAATGGCATGACCGCCGAAGCGGTCGCGGAGAAATTTGGCGTCACCCGCGAGATGCAGGACCGGTTCGCGCTGGAGAGCCAGAACAAAATGATCGCCGCGATGGATGCGGGCAAATTCAAAGAGGAGATTGTCCCGGTGCAGGTGAAACAGAAAAAAGAAACGCTGACAATCGACACTGACGAGCATCCGCGCCGCGGGCTTACGCTTGAGAAGCTCGCACGGCTGCGTCCAGCTTTCAAGGAAGGCGGATCGGTCACGGCGGCGAATTCCTCGGGTATCAATGACGGCGCGGCTGCCGTGGTGATGATGACCGAAGAAAAAGCAAGGGCGCTCGGCTGCAGGCCGCTGATGGAATTCGTTGGATACGCGGTAGCGGGATATGAGGACATCCTCATGGGTTACGCCCCATATTTTTCGACCCGAAAGCTGCTCAAAAAGCTGGATATGAACCTTGATGAGATCGACCTGGTCGAGCTCAATGAAGCGTTTGCCTCTCAAAGCGTTGCGGTGATCCGGGATCTCGGGCTTAACCCGGCAAAAGTGAACGTCAACGGCGGGGCGATCGCCATGGGCCATCCGGTCGGCGCGACCGGATGCATCCTCCCGGTCAAAATGATGTATGAGATGAAGCGCACCGGCGCGAAAACCGGCCTCATTACCATGTGCATTGGCGGTGGGCAGGGCATCTCCGCTATCTTCCGAAACCTTCAATAAGCCTTTTCTTCATCACTTTCCATAAACCGCGGGGGCGGGCCGGGAAATTTACTCCCCGGCCCGCCCCCGCGGCTCAGCGTGAAAGGTTTGCGTCAGAATCGCTTTTTCACCGGCAATTGAACCATATGGTCATTTTTTTCCATCATCCGCTCAAATAAGGCGTATTATATAGGGATAAAGAAGGCGGTAGAAAGAGGTATCGACAGAACTTCGACAAATCGTCTTGAAAAAGACTTTTATACGCAGAAACAGGAAGGGGTAAAATTTTATGCACACAAAGTTTGCGAAACGTGTCGGTCAGATCAAGTCCTCGGAAATACGGGAGATCTTGAAGGTAACAGAGCGGCCGGAGGTCATCTCGTTTGCCGGGGGGCTTCCCGCCCCGGAACTGTTTCCAGTTGAGGAAATGAGAGCAGCCTGTGACGCCGTTTTGAAAGAGTCCGGCGAGCAGGCGCTCCAGTACGGCATCACCCAGGGAAAACCTGCGCTGCGGCAGTGGATTGCCGAACGCATGAACGGCAAAGGCATCAAAACCGACGCGGACGGCGTGATGGTCCTCACCGGTTCCCAGCAGGGGCTTGACCTGACCGGTAAGGTCTTTATCGATGAAGGAGACGTCATCCTCACCGAAAGCCCGACCTACCTGGCGGCAATCAATGCGTTCAAGGCATATTCCCCGCGCTTCGTCTCGGCCGAGATGGATGAGGAAGGCATGATCATGGAAAGCCTGGAGGAAGTGCTGAAAAAAGAACCGGTCAAGCTGATCTACACCGTTTCGGACTTCCAGAACCCGACCGGCCGGACTATGAGCCTGGAAAGAAGAAAGAAGATTGTGGAACTGGCCAACCGTTACAATGTGATCATTGTGGAGGATAACCCGTACGGCGAGCTGCGTTTTGCAGGAGAAGCGGTCCCGCCGATCAAATCTTTTGACACCGAGGGCCGTGTGATCTATCTGAGCACCTTCTCCAAGATTTTCGCTCCCGGCCTGCGGCTTGGATGGCTCTGCGCCAGCCCGGAAATCCTGCAGAAATATATTGTCTTTAAAGAAGGTTCCGATCTGCATACCGACACCTTCTCCCAGATGATCGCCGCCCGGTACCTGCAGGACTTTGATATCGAAAAGCACATCGAGGAAATCCGCAAGGTCTATGGCTCCCGCCGCAACCTGATGCTCAAAACGATGGAAGAAACCTTCCCGGAAGGTGTGAAATTCACCCATCCGGAAGGCGGCCTGTTCCTTTGGGTGGAGATGCCGGAAGGCATCAATTCCCGGGATGTCTTTGCCGAGTGCATGAAGGAAGACATCGCGTTTGTTCCCGGCGAGCCGTTCTTTACCAACGGCAAAGGCCAGAACACCTTCCGTCTCAATTTCTCCAACATGCCGGAAGAACGGATCGTCGAAGGCATCACCAAGATGGGAAAGGTTCTGACCCGTGTGATCAAGGGCTGATTTTGGCCTTTAAGAACGTATTTTGCCGTGCCGTATCCAGATGGATGCGGCACGGTGTTTTTGTCTCCCGCATCGGGCACACAACCTAAACGAGCCCCGCCGCCCGAAAATTTCCCGGGCGGCGGGGCTCGTTTTGAGGTCCTTTATTCTTCAAAAAGGGGCGTGCTGAAATACCGTTCGGCGGTGTCGGGCAGGATGGTGACCACCGTTTTGCCCGGGCCGAGCTTTTCGGCCAGCCTCAGCGCCGCAGCCACATTGGTGCCGCTTGAAATGCCGCACATCAGGCCCTCCAGCCTTGCGAGATTGCGCGCGGTTTCGATTGCCTCATCGTCGGTGACGATGTAAATGTCGTCATAAATTGCCTGGTTGAGATTATCCGGGATGAGCCCGTCGCCGATGCCCATCTGCAGATGGGTGCCGATGTTGCCGCCCGCGAGGATTGCGGCGTTTTCCGGTTCGACTGCCCAGATGGTCATAAGGGGATTTTCCGCTTTGAGCACCTCCCCGATGCCGGAGATGGTTCCGCCGGTGCCCACGCCGGAGCAGAAGCCGTCGATGGGGCCGTCCACATCCGCGAGGATTTCGAGCGCGGTCTGCTGTTTATGTACCATCGGGTTGGCGGGATTTGTGAACTGCTGCGGGACATAGACCCGCGGATCTTCCCGCGCCATACGCAGAGCGGTATTAAGGCACTCCTCAATGCAGGCGCCGATATCGCCGTCGTCATGGATAAGAACCACTTCAGCGCCATAATGCCGCACCAGCTTGCGGCGTTCCTCGCTCACTGAATCCGGCATAATGATGATGGTATGGTAGCCCTTCACCGCGCCGATGAGCGCGAGCCCGATGCCCTGGTTGCCGCTGGTCGGCTCGACGATGATGGTTTCCGGGCCGATAAGCCCCTTTTGTTCCGCATCGGAGATCATATTGAACGCGGTGCGCGTTTTGATTGACCCGCCGACATTGAGTCCTTCATATTTGACGAGCACCCGCGCCATCTGCGGCCCGGCCATGCGGGAAAGCTGGATGATGGGCGTGCGGCCCATCGCATCAAGTACATTTTGATAGATCACTGCATTATTACCGCCTTACCTTGCAAAATCATTATCAGAACACAATAATACATTATATACCGAAAACCGAATTTGGGAAAGCGGTCTTTTGAAAAAAACAAAAGGTTTTTCCAATGGTTTTGGAGGATAAACAAAAACGGGCTGCCCGGATATTTTCCGGACAGCCCGCAAAGAGCTTGCGGCTGCGCTTACAGGAAATCCTTGCGCACCGGCGTGAACACGTCGAGCAGCACCGCGTCGGTGACCGGGTAGGCGTTATGCAGCGCGTCCGACGGGACAACGATGCTGTCGCCCTCCTCCAGCACAAACAGATCCTCGCCGATCGAGTATTCGACCCGGCCCTTCTTGACATAGCTGACCTGATTGTGGGGATGGCTGTGAGGCGCGGTTTTTATCCCCGCTTTGAAGGTGAACTCCACCAGCATAATGTCGTCGTCATAGGCAAGAACCCGCCGCTCCTGGCCGGGCTGCAGTTCCACCGCCTTGACGTCCTGATAATGTACGGCCATATAGAATCCTCCTGAATGAAAAAATTGATTTGTTTTAGTGGTTTGCCGCCTGGTAGACGGCAAGAATGCCATTGTAATCGAGCTTGCGGAAAGACCCGATGGTGCGCTTGCCGAAGAAGGTGCATTTGACGCTCAGCTCGTCGAGCTCCTCGCTGGTGAGCGTCCGCCCAACCAGTTCCCCGATACAGGTCGGCATGCCGAGCGAAGCGAAGAACTGCACGGTGCGCGCGATACCCTCCAGCGCTGCCGTATTGTCGTCCATTTCGGTTACGCCCCAGACATTGCGCGCGTAACGGGCAAAACGGGAGGGATTGTCTTTATAAACATGGTGTGCCCAAGCTCCCCACATGGCGGCCAGAGTGGCGCCGTGCGCCTTGCCGAACATGGAGGAAAGCTCGTGGCCAAGCTGATGGGTGGCCCAGTCGCCCGCGTTGCCGAGCCCGGTGAGATGGTTGTGGGAGATGCTGCCTGCCCACATCATTTCGGAAGCCGCCTGGTAATCCTGCGGGTTTTCGAGCTGGAGCGGTCCAAAATGGATGGCTGTGCGCAGGAGCCCTTCGGCGATCTGGTCGGTCAGCTCGTTGCCGGTGATGGGGGAGAAATAGCGTTCCAGCGTATGCATGACAATGTCGGTGGCGCCGCAGGCGATCTGGAACGCTGGGAGCGTATAGAGCAGCTCCGGATTCATGAAAGCGACGACCGGACGGTTGAGTTCGGTATTGAGGCCGCGCTTGAGCATACCGTCCTCATTGGTGATCACCATGCTGGTGCTCATTTCACTGCCGGCCGCGGCGATGGTCAGGACCGAACCGACCGGCAGATGTTTTTGTGGGACAGCTTTCTGTTCAAAAAAATCCCACGGGTCGACCTCCGGCGCGGGCGCGGCCAGCGCGATTGCCTTGGACGAGTCGATGACGCTGCCGCCGCCGACCGCGAGGATGAAATCGACCTGTTCCTCACGGCAGAGCGCTGCCCCGGTGCGCACAAGGCTGAGCACCGGGTTGGGCTGGACGCCGCCGAGCTCAGTGAACGCGATTTCTGCTTCGGAAAGGGAATCCTTGATCCGGCCGAGCAGCCCGGAACGGATTACGCTGCCGCCGCCGTAATGGAGCAGGACCTTTTTTGCCCCGCGTTTTTTGAGATCCGCGCCTACCTTGTTTTCCGCGCCTTTTCCAAAGTGCACGCAGGTGGGGGAATAAAACTCAAATGCCTGCATAAACATTCCTCCTGTATCTTGCGTCCAGCACCGGTTTTGCGCACCGGGCCGGCGTTATTTTTTACCAATTTGACAATAGCACGCCAAGGGCTTTCTGTCAAGAAAACCGTGCGGCGAAAAGGCGCGGCGGATTGCCGCAAAATAATTTTGAACAAGCCGTAAAACCGGCGCAAATGCTCTTGCGTGCGCGGCTGGGTTGTAGTAAACTAGGTTAGAATATAAACCGGAAAGACGGAGGAGGGCTCTGATTGAAACATCTGATCGAACCGAAGGACCTCACCGACCAGGAAGTGGACGGCATTCTCGACCTGGCCGACCGGATCATTGCGGATCCGAAAACCTATGCCCACAAATGTGACGGCAAAAAGCTCGCCACGCTGTTTTATGAGCCGAGCACCCGTACCCGCCTGAGTTTTGAAGCGGCCATGCTCGAACTTGGGGGGAGTGTCCTCGGCTTCTCGTCGGCGGATTCCTCATCGGCCGCGAAGGGTGAAAGCGTGGCTGACACCATCCGCACCGTCCAGTGCTATGCTGACATCGTCGCTATGCGCCATCCGAAAGAGGGCTCCGCGAAGGTTGCTTCGCTGCACGCGGATATCCCGGTCATCAATGCGGGCGACGGAGGCCACCAGCATCCCACCCAGACGCTCACCGACCTGCTTACGATACGCAGGCTCAAGGGAAGGCTCGACAACTTCACAATCGGGCTCTGCGGCGACCTCAAATTTGGACGCACGGTGCATTCGCTTATCCGCATGCTGCTGCGTTATCCGAATATTTCCTTTGTGCTGATCAGCCCGAATGAACTGCGGGTGCCGGACTACCTGCGCGAGGAGCTCGAAGACAAACAGGCAAAATTTAAGGAGGTCGAGCGGCTCGAGGAGATCATCGGCGAGCTGGATATCCTATATATGACCCGTGTCCAGCGGGAACGCTTCTTCAACGAGGAGGATTATGTCCGCCTGCGTGACAGCTATATCCTCGACATGGACAAGATGAAGATGGCAAAGGACGATATGATCGTGCTGCATCCGCTGCCGCGCGTCAATGAGATTTCGGTCGAAGTGGACAGCGACCCGCGCGCCTGCTATTTCAAACAGGCCCTCTGCGGCAAGTATGTCCGGATGGCGCTGATGCTCAAGATGCTTGGGCTCGACTAGGAAAGGGGTTTCATATGAACGTAGACAGCATTAAACGCGGCTTGGTCATCGACCACATCAAGGCCGGCAAAAGCATGGATATCTATAAGTTCCTGGAGCTGGACAAGCTCGACTGCAGCGTCGCGATCATTAAGAACGCCCGCAGCAAAAAGACCGGCAAAAAGGATATTATCAAGATCGAGGACAACATCGACATCGATCTTGACGTGCTCGGTTTTATCGATCCGGATATCACCGTCAACATCATCGACGATGGCCGCATCATTGAAAAGAAGAAGTTAACCCTGCCCGTTGAGGTCACAAACGTCGTGAAATGCAAGAATCCCCGCTGCATCACCTCGATCGAGCAGGAGCTGCCGCAGGTGTTCCGGCGGGTAACGGGCGGCTCCAAAGCGGTTTACCGCTGCATCTACTGCGAGCAGGAATACGACCCGCACAAATAAAACTTACAAAAGAAAGAGTGGAGATTTCTCATGGTAACGATCCAGATGGAAAACGGAAAAGAGATCAAGATCGAGCTTTATCCCAACGTCGCGCCGGTCACGGTAGAGAATTTCAAAAAGCTGGTACAGGAAGGCTTCTATGACGGGCTGATCTTTCACCGGGTCATCTCCGGCTTTATGATCCAGGGCGGCTGCCCGGAAGGCACCGGCATGGGCGGCCCGGGCTACCAGATCAAAGGCGAATTTGCCCAAAACGGCGTCAAAAATGACCTCAAGCACACCCGCGGCGTGATCTCGATGGCGCGTTCAGCGCGTCCGGATTCGGCGGGCAGCCAGTTCTTCATCATGCATGCGGACGCTCCGCATCTTGACGGGCAGTACGCTGCGTTCGGCAAGGTGGTAGAAGGCATGGACGTGGTGGATGAGATCGCCGCTGTGCCGGTCGATTACAGCGACCGGCCGCGCACTGAACAGAAGATGGCCAAGGTCACCTACACGGAAGATTAACCACAGTCTCTCAAAACCAGAAGAGAAGGAAGGCCGCCGGCTTTTGCCGGCGGCCTTCCTTGAATTTCACATTATTTCGTAAGCGTGCCGTAGGGCGTTTCGAGCAGGAGCAGGATCTGCTCTTCCGCGCCGTTTTGCGCGTTCACATAGATGAGCAGTTTTTCGCCGTCCGGCGCGGTGGTGAGAAATTCGTAGGTGAGCACCTCTCCCTTGCCGCTTGTGGGGATGAGCGCGAGCCGGTTTGACAGTACGGCGAGGTCGGGGTTTACCGACGCCTGTGCCTGCTCCGCCGTGAGGGCGGGCGGTGTGATGGCGCGGTCATAATGGTTATTGATATAACCGCGCGCGTCGAAAAAGACGGTCCCGCCGTCGTCAAGGGCGATGCCAACCTTGACAAGATCGGTGTAAAGGGTGATGTCACCGTTCATCGCGGCGTAATTGATCGTGCAGACGCCGTCGATGGTCTCGTAGTAGGTTGCCCGCAGATTCTGAAGACCCATGCGTTCGAGGTAACGCCCGGCGTTTTCAAAAATGGAAGCTTTGTTGATACGTTCCTCATTCACATCGCGGGAGTTGACCATGTAGGCGGTAAGTCCGCCTGCCTTTGTCACAGCGGCGTTGATGCTCCCTTTTTGGAAAGTATAACAGGGCATATTGGAATTTTCATCATCCGCGCGGGTCAGATCGCCGGGGTTGACCATGGCGGCGCGGGCGGCAATTTGCAGGGCCTGTTCAGGCGTGACCGCAGCCAGGCCGCGCGTGAGCTTCGGCCGCTGGGTCAGCAGATGGTCGGAGAACGGACCGTCATAAATGAGGGTGGGATAACCGGTCATCGTCTGTTCGATATCCTCAAAGCCGGCGGAGAGACTGCGCGGCATGGTGCCCTCGGTGCCGTCCCCCTGGCTGGTGCGCATGGCCGAAACTTCAATCGCGCCGTCGCGCACCCGCTGCTGGAGGATATCGATATATTCGGTCAGGCTGAGCGCATACCGGCGCAGCGCCTGTGCGTTTTCCTTTTCTTCCTCGCTGAGCGTCCCGCCGGAAGCCACCTTTTTCGAGAGCGCCATCGCATAATCCCCCACCTGAGAGAGGAATTTATAGGTGGCGTCCATATGCAGGTCGCTGACAGGCAGGGTGGAAAGGGCGGATTTTGCGCCGCCGCTCTCCCGCCAGATGCGCGCGGACATCTGTGCGAGCTGGCCGCCGGTGCCAATATACTGCCCCTTGTCCAGATCGGTGGAGATATTCGTCAGATAACTTGACAGTTCTCCAAGCGAACGTTCATAGGTGTTTTCGAGCTGACCGCGGTAGTCGGCCGCTGCGGCGTTTTGCTGCCAGGCAACGCCGCCAAGGGTGAGCATCCCAGCAGTGGTATAGCTGATGACGCGCACCAATACGCGCCGTTCAATAAAGAGTTCCATAGGACACCTCCGGATAAAATTCCTGCAATTCGATGGAAACTGTTATACGTAAAGTTATTTTGTGAATAAATATTGAAAATATTATGATCCATATGGGCATTTGGTTGAAAAGAACGGCGAATTCATGTATAATATAACAGATAATGGGTTGATATGACCTTCGCCGATGGGGGAACGATCAAAAATGGAACAGAAAATGGCATATCTTGACAATGCCGCGACCACGCGCGTCTGCCAGGCTGCCGCTGAAGCCGCAGCGCGGATGATGCGGGAGTGCTTTGGCAACCCGTCCTCGCTGCACGCTTTGGGTGTTGCCTCTGCGCGTGAACTTATGAAATCGCGGGAAGCGGCTGCGGCGCTTTTGGGCTGTCAGGAGGAATGTGTGGTTTTCACCTCCGGAGGCAGCGAATCGAATAACCTCGCCATTTTCGGTGCGTCGCAGGCAAAAATCCGCCGCGGCAAAAAGATCGTAACCACCGCCGCCGAACATTCTTCGGTCGCGGCGGCGATGAAACGGCTTTCAGAGACCGGTTTTCAGGTGACTTATGTCGCACCGGATGCGTCGGGCTGTGTCGATCCGCAGGCAATCGCGGACGCGGTGGACTCGGAAACGACCCTCGTGAGCATGATGCTTGTGAACAACGAGACCGGCGCGATTTTCCCGGTGCAGGAGACGGCGCAGCTGATCCGCCGCAAAAATCCCGAAACACTCATCCATTGCGACGGGGTGCAGGCGTTTGGCAAGCTGCCGCTTCGGGTGAGCCGGATGGATGTCGATCTGATGAGTGTGAGCGGGCATAAAATTTGCGGCCCCAAGGGTTCCGGCGCGCTCTATGTGCGGCGCGGCGCGCGGATACTGCCGCTCATCTACGGCGGCGGTCAAGAGCGGGGGCTTCGCTCCGGCACCGAAAGCCTGCCGATGATCGCGGCTTTCGGCGCGGCCTGCGCGGAGCTTTCCGGCAAGGTTCCGGAAAATCTGAAACGGGTGCAGGCGCTAAGCGGCATGCTGCGGGAGAAGCTCGCCGCCATCGAGGGCGTGCGGATCAATTCGCCCGAAGATGCGTCGCCCTACATCCTCAACATTTCGGTGCCCGGCTATCGGTCGGAGACGATGCTGCATTTTCTTGAGAGCCGCGGCGTCTATGTTTCGAGCGGCTCGGCCTGTTCAAAGGGCGCGGCCAGCCCGGTGCTTGAGGCGATGGGGCTTTCGCCCCGCCTGATCGACAGCGCGCTGCGCGTCAGCATGATCTACGACACCACCCAGGAGGAGCTTCTCCAGCTCGTGCAGGGACTGCGGGAAGGCATCTCTTCGGTCGCGCACCGATGAACAAAAAAATACACAGATTGAAAATAGATTGGTTGGGAAAGAAATGAAAGAACTCATCCTGCTCAAATGCGGCGAGCTGGCCCTCAAAGGCCTCAATCGCCACACCTTCGAGGACGCGCTCATCAAAAACTGCCGCAGACGGCTGGAAAGCCTGGGAAAATTCCGTATCTGCAAGGCGCAGTCGACCATCTACGTCGAACCGCAGGCGGACGATATCGACCTGGATGAGGCGGTTGACCGCCTGCAAAAGGTGTTTGGCGTGGCGGCGCTGACCCGGGCGGGAATCGTCCCGAAGGATTTTCCACAGATCCGCGCGTTTGCGGTGGAATATCTCCGGCGGGAGCTCTCGCGGGCAAAGACCTTCAAGGTGGAGGCCAAGCGTTCGGATAAGGCGTTCCCGATGAAGTCGCCGGAGATCTGTATGGAAACCGGCGCTGCGCTGCTTGAAGCGTATCCGCACCTGAAGGTGGATGTGCACCATCCGGATGTGACTGTCTACGTTGAAATCCGCGAGGTGGCCGCCTATGTCCACGTCGACCAGCTGCCCGGCGCGGGCGGTCTGCCGGTTGGAACAAGCGGCTCAGCCGCGTTGCTCATCTCGGGCGGCATCGACAGCCCGGTGGCGGGATACATGATGGCCAAACGGGGCCTGCGGCTGATCGCGGTGCACTTCGTCAGCCCGCCGTACACCAGCGAACACGCGCTCGAAAAGGTAAAAACCCTTTGTAGAAAGCTGACTCCTTGGTGCGGACGGATCAGCCTGTTTGTTGTACCGTTTACCGAAATGCAGGAGGCGATCCGCGACTGCTGCCCAGAGGAATATTTCACGATCATCATGCGCCGCTGCATGATGAAAATTGCGGAGCGGATCGCGCTGGAAAACGGTTGCGAAGCGCTCATCACCGGCGAAAGCGTCGCGCAGGTCGCGTCCCAGACGGTGCAGGCGATCGCCTGTACCGATATTGCCTGTCAAATGCCGGTTTTACGGCCGGCCATCGGCATGGACAAGGACGAAATCGTGAGGATCGCGTATAAGATTGACACCTTTGACACCTCGATTCTTCCGTATGAGGACTGCTGTACCGTATTCACCCCGAAGCATCCAAAAACCAAACCGCGTCTGGAACAGGTGCTCCAGGCGGAAGAACACCTGGAACTTGACACGCTCCTGCAGAAATGCATCGACGGCACAGAATCGGAAATGATCGGCTGATGACCCGAAGCCGGATACAAGGAGGTGGGGTATTTGATCGCTGAGATCATCGGCGTGGGCGCGGGCCTGGCGGCGCCCGGCATGCTCGACGAAAATACCCGCTTGATCGCCCGGGAACTGGAAGCGTGTGAAATCCGCGTCAACCATTCGGTTCCGGTGGGCGTGAACGTCCCGCAGCTGCGGTGCGCGATTGCGCAGGCGCTCGGGCGCAGTGACGTTGTGATACTTTTGGGCGGGCTTTCGGCCGGTGCGGACGGGATCACCAAGGAGACCGTCTGCGAGGGTTTGGGCAAACGCCTTGTTTTACATGAGGACAGTCTGCGGCGTATCCGCGAGGCCTATCAGCGCGCCGGGCGGCAGATGCCGCAGCAGGTGGCGCGGCTTGCAATGCTGCCCGAACAGAGCGTGGTGTTCCCGGGTGTGCGGGGCATCACGCCCGGCTGCGCGCTTTCCGCGGGCAGCCAGTATATCATTATGATCCCCGACACGCCAAAGGAATTTGTTCCGATGCTGCAGAACAGCGTTATCCCGTATCTGGCGCGTTTTTCGGAGGCGGCGGTCGTCACCCGGACGGTCAACGTCTTTGGACTGGATGAAACGTCCGCGGCGGAGAAACTTGGGGAGCTTTTGCGGTCGGAAAACCCTGCGGTGACGATCCACCAGAACAAAGGCGAGCTGTTGGTGCGGATCACCGCGCGCGGAAAAAATAAGCGCGAAGCCACGGCTGTCAGTATGCCAATGCTTCAGAAGGTGGTAAATTTCCTGGGCGAAGCGGCTTACGGAACCGACCAGAAAAATCTGCAGAGCGCGGTGGCAAACCTGCTTTTGGAAAGCCGCATGCGCGTGTCCGCGGGGGAATCGGGAACAGGCGGGCTGCTGGCCGACTGGTTCACGGCGCTTTCGGGCGCGGAAGGAATTTTGCGTTTCGGCGTTTCAGCGAATACCGGAAAGCTCAAAGAAGAATCGCTGCACGTCCCGAAAAAACTCCTCAGGAAATTTGGTCCGGTCAGTGCGCAGACCGCAGCGGCAATGGCCGCGGGCGCGATGCAGGAGGGCCAGTCGGAGCTGGGGGTGGGGATTACAGCCGGCGTGGGTGAGGAACCCAAAAAGACCGGGCTCATCTATGTGGCGGTCTGCGACCGGGAGAATGTCTGGGTCCAAAAGCTTGATCTGCCGAAAAAATCCGAGCCGGATTATATCCGGTATATGGCCTGCATGGCGGCGCTCGACCTCTTGCGGCGGTACATAATGGCTCTGCCTGGAAGGATGGAAGGCGCGTCCAGCCGTAAAGCGGCCGCGGCGGGAAAACTCGCGGCAGTTTTGGAACGGGAATCGGGAGACGGCCAGAAAAAGCGCAAAAATGGGAAAAAACGCCCGTGGTATGCAAAGATATTCCCGGTAAAAGGGGACGACGGAGCAGAGATTGTGCGCAAGCTGATCCTGCTTCTCGCAGTGGCAATTTTTCTCACATCGATTGGGTATCTCGGGAATTTCCAACTCCAGTCGAAGCGCAACAAATCTCTGCAGAGCGACCTGGAAACGATGTATGTGGAGGGTATGAGCGAACAGGACGCGACCGAACTGGAGATCCCCGACAATTATCCGGAAGGCTACCAGAAAAAATTTGCAAATCTTTATAAGCTCAATGAGGACGTTGCGGGCTGGCTCAAAATTCCCGGTACCAACGTGAGTTATCCGGTCGTGCAGTATGAGGACAATGATTACTACATGCGCCGGGACTTTAACCGCAAGCCGAGCAAATACGGCGTCCCGTGGCTCGAAGCGGCGGACGAGATGAACCCGCAGAGCGCGAACTATGTCATTTACGGCCACAATATGACCGACGGGCAGATGTTCGGGGAGCTTATGAACTATAAAGGCCAGAACGGCCTTACCTTCCTGCAGGAGCATCCGATCGTAGAGTTCGACGATGTCTACCGCGACAATACCTATAAGATTTTCTCGGTCTTTATCACCAATGCAAAGTCGCAGTACGGGGAAGTATTCTATTATAATGAAGCAACCGATTTTGCGGATGACGCGGCATTTACCGCATTTGTGCAGGAGGTCAAAGACCGCTCCTACTACGATTCCAATGTGGATGTGCAGCCCGGTGACCATCTGATCACCCTGTCGACCTGTTCGTATGAATTCGGCCCGGTTTCCGATGACGCGCATGTGCGCACCGTCATTGTGGCCCGCAAGGTGCGCCCGGGTGAAAAGGACGATGGCAGCGATGTCTCTTATCAGTGGAACCCGGACTATAAACTTCCACCGGGCTTTGTAACAGGCGGCACGGCGGCGGTGCAGGCCGCCGCGCCCGCGAGCATGCCAGCATCGGCGTCATCGACTCCGGCATCGTCCGCGCCGGTGGCGGTGAATACCCAGACCGCCGCCGCACAGGCGGAAGCTGCGAGCAAGGCGGCGTCCGACGCGGCGGCCAGCAAAGCGGCAGCGGAGGCCGCGAGTAAGGCGGCGTCTGACGCGGCGGCCAGTAAAGCGGCAGCGGAGGCCGCGAGCAAAGCGGCGTCCGACGCGGCGGCCAGTAAAGCGGCAGCGGAGGCTGCGAGTAAGGCGGCATCCGACGCGGCAGCCAGCAAAGCGGCAGCGGAGGCAGCGCAAGCGAGCCGGCAGGCCGCCGAGGAAGCAAGCCGGAAAGCTTCTGAGCAGGCGGAGTCCAGCCGTATCGCCTCTGAAGAAGCGGAAGCAAGCCGCCAGGCTGCGGAAGAAGCGGCTCGCGTGGAAGAAGAGGAGGATGACGAAGATGAGGACATCCGGACTTCCGGCAGCGGCAGTGACAAGCTGACCATCGTTTCGGGCGGCAGGAAAGTGAGCGGCAGGGCGGACGATATTGTGGCCAAGGTCGTCATGAACGAAATGGGGACAGGCTTCAATGATGAGGCGCTCAAAGCGCAGGCGGTCGCGGCTTACACTTTTATCAAGCAGCAGAACGCCAGCGGCATCACCCCGGCGCTCGGGACAAAAAAACCATCCAGCCAGGTGCAAAACGCCGTGGATGAGGTGATCGGGGAAGCGGTCTACTATAAGAACAACCTCGCGTTCACTCCGTTTTATGCGACCAGCGCAGGGGTGACGATCTCGTCGAAGGACGTGTGGGGCGGCAGCTACGCTTACCTGGTGCCGGTAGACAGCGAAATTGACGAGCAGGCCCGCAACTATGAATATACCGTCACAATGACGGCGGATAAGGTGGCCGACCGGGTGGAGGATGTGCTGGGGGTGGACCTGTGGGACTTCAGTGACGACCCGGACGACTGGTTTGATATCCGCAGTTATACCGAAGGCGACCGTTACGTCAAGGAAATCAAGGTCGGAAAAAAGACAACCACCGGACGGGTGGTGCGTGAGCAGGTGCTTGGCCTGCGTTCAGCCGCGTTCGAGATTGATTACAGTGACAGCACGGAAAAGTTCACCTTTACGACCTATGGTTACGGCCACGGCGTGGGAATGAGCCAGACCGGCGCAAATCTTTATGCCAATGAGGAGGGCTGGGATTACGAGGAAATCCTGACCCATTATTATCCCGGCTGTAAGGTGAAATAAAAAGATGAAAAGAAGGCGGGGCAGCGGCCCCGCCTTCTTTTGTGCGCTTTTGGTGATGCGGATATTGCAGGGCAACAAAAAATGAATTTTCTAGAAATTTCCCCTCCACAAGGAAGGAAAGATGTGCTATAATTATAAACTGATGTTAGCAAGTTCATTTACATAAAGAGGATGGTTATGAACATATTGAAGAAACTTTTACGCGGCATTTATTATTTTTGTGTAGGGGTCAAATCCTCCTGCTGTGACTTTTACGAATGGTACATCGACAACCGAAGCATTCCTGGTTTCCTGCGCAACAAGGTAGCGCTCATCGTGATGGCCCTTGTGATCGTAGGTGCGGGATGGGGGCTTGTAGCGGCGATTGGCAGCGCTTCGAGCGGTGAACGGCATCAGCTGCCGTCCTCTTCCCAACAATCCTCTTCGTCCACAGTTTCCGACAGCGGGGAAAGCAGCGCTTCTGAACCTACTGCGTCCCATGAAGCGCCGTCAGATGCGGATTCAGCCGTTTCGGACGCGTCCTCCGAAGCTGTTCCTGCGCCTTCCGAGAGCACACCCGAAGCAATCGACGCGATGGCCAGTGCTACCCGGTATACCCCATTCACCGCGGAGGAGCTGACCGCCGCGCTTGCCGAACGCGCAAAGAGTTATTATGAGCATCCGGTATTTATCCCGCCGGCAGCGGGCGATATCGCGGGCTGGAAAGAAGTTAACCCAGATGTGGTCGGCTGGATTTCCATCTCGAACACCAACATCAACTACCCGCTGGTCATTGGCCAGTACACCGACTATTATACCCACCGCGGCTATTATAAGGAAGCCAGCCGCAACGGCGTCATCTGGTTCGATTCGGACACCCGTTTTGACGCGCAGGGCAATATCACCTCGACCAACGCGGTGCTTTACGGGCATAACTGGACCAACTGCTGGCGGCCCACCCGGGTCGGCAATCCGAACGATGTGATGTTCGCGCAGCTGGCCGCTTACGACCACGCCGACTTCACCGCCCAGAATCCGTATATCCGGATTGCGACGCTCGGAGGGGAAAGCCTCTATCAGATTTTTGCAGTCTTCTATACCGATCTGAGTTTTGGATACAACTATGCGGAACGTCCTGGCAACGGCATGATGAACATCATCAACACCGCGAAGGCCAAGAGCATCCACAAGCTGGATGTTCCGGTAACCGCATCGGATAAGATTCTGACCCTGTCGACCTGCACACGCGTAATGGGCGCGGGCGACAACCAACGCTTCGTGGTTATGGCCAAGAAGATTTCCTAGCAGGAAAAAACAGCAGAACGGCTCCCGATGCCTGACCGGGAGCCGTTTTTTGAAAAAGGAGGCGGGGACCTTGCTGAAAGAGATGATTTTTGGGCTGCTGCGCCCGTTTTTAACCTTTTATGCCATACTGCGTTACAAAAATATCTGGGGACTCAAACAGCATCTGCAAACCCATCCAGGTAAGCTCATGAAGCTCACCTACCTGCATTACTTTATGCGGCGCGGCAGCTTTGTAGGCCTTTCGAGTGAAATTGCGGGAACACCGTGTTTCCCGCATGGAATTCAGGGCATCTTCATTTCCAATTCCGCAAAACTGGGCAGGGATGTGGTGATCTTCCAGCAGGTGACGATCGGCTCGAATACCCTGCCGGACAGCAAGAACCCCGGCGCGCCGGTGATCGGGGACAATGTCTATATCGGCGCGGGCGCCAAGATCATCGGCGGCATCAGGGTGGGGGACAACTGCCGGATCGGTGCGAACGCGGTGGTTTATACGGATATGCCCGCCAATTCGGTCGCGGTCTGTGCGCCGACCCGGATCCTGCAAAAGGAAAATCTGGACAACACCTACATCACCCGGCTGGACGGGGAGGAATATTATTTTCGCGGCGGCCGGATGCACCGGAGTGAAAAAGCGGAATAAAAGTAAATAATGGGCCGCCAGCGAAAGCTGGCGGCCTATTTTGTCATTTTGCGTTTCGCTGGGAAAGCAGCAGGTCGATGAAACCGTTGATCAGCCGCCGTTCGGAAGGCGAGCAGGTTTCGAGTTTCTGGATGATGTCGCTGCTCAGATATTCCGGGCTGGCGGTGCCGGTTCCAAGCAGGATCTCATCCGGCGTGACCGAAAGCGCGTCACAAAGCTTGACGATGGTTTCAAGGCTTGGGATTGAACGGCAGGTTTCGATATGGGAAATGAAGTTGTTGGTCAGGTCGGCCATTTCCGCAAGTTTTTCTTGGGTAAGGCCGCGCTTTTTTCGGATTTCTGCGATGCGCCTGCCCATCAGATTGTAATCGATCGTCAAATCAATCCCCCCTCAATCAAATTTTACAGGAACTGGGTCTGATAAACACAAAATATAAGTACAATAGTACTTGTATTTATAATTATTCTAAGTTATAATACGATTATACTTTTGGTTATAATCAGAGGAGAGAAAAGACACCGGGAGGAGACTCCCGGCGGGGACAAAATTCGGGAGGCCAAACATGGTGAAATGGAAAAACACACAGCGCGGGCCCTTTTGCCGCGGCATCGGTTTCGCGGTTCTGGCCGCGCTTTTACTGTGTGCGGTGACGGTACAGGCTTCGCTTCCCGATACGTCTTTGTCCGCCGAGAAACGCGAAACGCCGCAAAATAGCTGTGCCGCGCTTTGCTCCATTGACAGTGAACCGGTCCGGCTGGCGGTTTTCTATTCGCGGGAGCGCGCCTCCCGTCCGGACAGCTTTCAGCTGTCGGGTGTTTCACTGGCGGACCGCCCGGACGGGAAGGGCTGGCTGATCGCGGTAAAGTTTTCGGTGCAGGAAGCAGGCGGGATGAGGGTGAACCGGGCGGACTACTATGATTACGATAAAAACGGCGGGAATATCACGCCGCGAGCATAAAAAAAGAGGCTGCCAGTCGATACGCAGCCTCTTTTTGATTCAGGAGAAACACAGGGAAAGAAAAATTTATTATTCAACGACCTTGCCCATGGCTTTGAGCGGATCGACCCATTTTCCATCCGACTTCATGGCGAAATGCAGATGCGGATCGAGGGAAATTTCGCATGGGATATCACCGATTACGCCGATGGCCTGTCCAACCTTGACTTTGTCTCCCTGTTTTACAGTGACATCTTTTGCAAGTCCGCAGTAAACAGAGGTGACGCCGTCCTCATGCAGGATTTCAATGGTCATGCCCCAGAGCGGATCGTCGCGCACAGCGGAAACCTTGCCGTCACTGGCGGCTTTGACCTGGGTGCCTTTGTCCGACTTGATGTCGATGCCGTCGTGGGTGCGCCATTCCTTCAGAGTGACGTTTTTCACAAGCTCACCGTTGCTGTACGGTGCGAAGATCTCTCCAGAGATCGGCAGAACGTAGGAGGAGGGCTGCGGCGCCGGCTGCGCGGCGACCTCTTCGGATTGCTTTTGCTCCTCGGAGGATGCTGCCTGCGAGGACGAAGATGCTGTAGCAGAGGAGGACGAGCTGGACGGCACTTTCACGTCGTTTTGTGCTTTTCCGGCCTCCTCTAAATCGGGGAAACCATATGCGGGCTCCTTGGAAGCAGCCGGGGCCTGTTGTTCGATGATCTGGCTGTTGCTGTCGTCGATTCGGGAAATGGTCTTGTCAACAGCGACCCACGCTGCGGTGCCGGCACCCACAACGCAGATTGCAAGGGCGATGTAAAAGCCTTTGCCAGCCATAAATTTACTGAATTTGCTTTTTGGATTATAGGAATCATTCATAATGTGGTTAACACCTCCGGTATTATTTTGAACGGGCGGGATTGCGTTTATACCATGCCAAACTTTTCTTTTGATCCTTTTTTGTCCATGATTTCCCTTTTTCTTTGCCTTGTCCGGGTCCTTCTGCAAAACCTCCCTTACCCCCACAAAAAACAGCAGGACGGCGAACAGCTTGGAGAGCCACTCGGTTCCGAGGAAATTTCCAATCCAGACCCCCGCGAATACCATCGGAAGCCCGGCCGCGATCGAGAGCCCCGCAGCCTTCCAGCTAACGAGCTTGTTTTTCGCGTGCAGGATAAGCGACAGCACCGCAATGGGCAGAAAGAAGATCAGGTTGATCCCCTGCGCGGCGAACTGGTCGTAACCACCATAGACTCGCAGGTAGAGCAGCAGGACGGTCCCGGCGCCCATGCCGAGCGAACCGAGCAGCCCGCTTGCCAGCGAGACCACCCCAATAAGCAGCCAGCTCATTGGAAAAGCAGCCGTACGGCCGAATAGAGCACGATTCCCCCAAACACCCGGTGTAGCCAGACCGTTTTGATCTTCGGCAGCAGCCAGGCGCCGATTCCAGCGCCCAGAAGCCCGAGCGGCAGAAACTGTGCGGCGCTCATGAGATCCATGTGGCCGAACGAAAGATAGAGCATGCTGCTCACGGCCGAAAGCGGCAGGATCACCGCGATCGAAGTGGCGTGGGACTTTTCAGCCGGCAGGCCGTCCTTGTGCAGCATCGGGACGACGACCATGCCGCCGCCCGCGCCAAACAGGCCGTTTAAAAGCCCGGCGGCCGCGCCGGTCAGGAGGAATTTGCACTTCTTCAGGGGGAACACTCCTTTTGCGGAAAAGTTGGCGGTAGAACTCTCAGCAGCATTTTTGCAACAAAAAAAGACGCTGCATGGAACTAGCATTCCATACAGCGCCTCTCTTATGCAGTTTTAAAATTTATTTGGTGCCGAAAATCCGGTCGCCGGCGTCGCCCAGGCCGGGCACGATGTATTTGTTTTCGTTGAGTTTTTCATCCAGCGCACCGCAGTAGATCTGCACATCCGGGTGCTTTGCCGTAAGCGCTTCGATGCCTTCCGGCGCGGCGATGATGCACATGAATTTGATGTTTTTGCAGCCGTGGGCCTTGAGCTGGTCGATCGCGTCAATCGCGGAACCGCCGGTTGCGAGCATCGGATCGAGCACGATGATATCCCGCTCTTCGATATCGGCAGGCAGCTTGCAGTAATATTCAACCGGCTCGCAGGTGTCATGGTCGCGGTACATGCCGATGTGGCCAACCTTCGCAGCGGGGACGAGCTGTAACAGGCCGTCCACCATACCGAGCCCCGCACGCAGGATCGGAACAAACGCAATTTTGCGCCCGGAGATGACATTTGCCTTTGCAATGCAGATCGGGGTCTCGATCTCGACCGTCTTGGTCGGCAGGTCACGGGTAGCTTCATAGCACATGAGCATCGCGACTTCGTTGATCAGCTCGCGGAACTCTTTGGAGCCGGTGTTCTTGTCGCGCAGGAGGGTGACCTTGTGCTGGATCAGCGGATGATCCATAATAAACGGTTTGTTTGCCATAATAAACGTCCCCTTACTTTCATGATTCAGATCGATTTATCGGTTCTCGATCACAGTCAGTTTATCAATGCGGCGCTGATGGCGGCCGCCTTCAAATGGAGTATGTAAAAATACGTCGACCAGTTCGATAGCAAGCCCCGCCCCGACCACACGACCGCCCATACACAGGGCGTTGGCGTCATTGTGGGCGCGGGTATATTTTGCGCTGAAATAATCCGAACAGCAGGCCGCGCGGATACCTTTCACCTTGTTGGCGGCCATCGAAATGCCGATGCCGGTGCCGCAGAAGAGCAGCGCCTTTTCACATTCGCCGGAAACAACCGCGTCGCATGCGGGAAGGGCCATATCCGAATAGTCACAGGAAGCTTCGCTGTAGGTGCCAAAGTCCTTATAAGCGATCTTCTGCTCATCCAGCCAGCGCCGGACCTCCTCCTTGAGGGCAAATCCGCCGTGATCGGCAGCCAAAGCTATCATTGTCTCCATCTCCTAATCCAATCTGCAGTTTTAAGCATTCTTTTGTTTTGCCAGCAGTTCCCGTTCCGCCTGCGGCAAACGCAGGTAGGCAGGGGCCAGCGCATCCGGCGCGACCGTGCCGCCCCGCGCGGCAATCCGCTGCGCGGCTAGCGCCACCGAAGCGGCGCGCGTGAAGCGCGCTGCGGGCGAAACGAGCCCCAGTCCGGGCAACTCGTCTTTGAGAATAGTATAGCACATTTTTGCGCCGTCTCCAACCAGCAAAACACAAGTTCCGAGATTTTTCAGCCGCGTGGAAAGCTCTTTAATGGTGATCGCCTCATCGGGCGCAAGGCGGATGAGCACGCCGTCCTTCCAGCGGAAGAGCGCGGTATAAACCTGCGAGCAGCGCGCGTCGAGCACCGGCGCGACCACGCAGTCCGGCCCGCAGAGGTTCCATGCGAGCGCCTCCAGCGTCGAAACGCCGGCACAGGGCTTTTCCAGCGCGTGTGCCATGCCCTTGACCGCGGAAAGCCCGATGCGCAGCCCGGTGAAGGAGCCCGGCCCTTCGGTGACGGCAAAGAGGCCGATTTCTGAAAGCGCAACGCGGGTCTGCGTAAGCAGGCTCTCGACCATCGGCATGATCGTCTGGGAATGGGTGAGGTTCACATTCCCGTAAAATTCCCCGAGCAGCTTGTCGTCCTCCAGGATGGCGCAGCTTGCCGACTGGGATGAGGTGTCCAGCGCAAGGATTTTCAAAACCGTTCCCCCTCGATGGTGATTTCCCGGGTGTTGTCGTCGATCCGCGCAAGGGTCAGCGCAATCGTCCCGGGCGGCAGCGCCGATTCAATGTTTTCGCTCCATTCGATGAAAAGCACACCGCCCTGGTCGAGATAATCGAAAAATCCAGTGGAGTAGAGCTCGTCGAAGCCGGAGACACGATACATATCGAAATGATAAAGCGGAATATTACCATTTGTATATTCGTGAACCAAAGCAAAAGTGGGGCTGGACACGTCGTCCACAAGCCCCAGTCCGCGAGCCAGTCCGCGTGCAAAGGCGGTTTTGCCCATGCCCATGCCGCCCCGGCAGGCGACGACGTCGCCCGGGCGCAGCTCGGCGGCAAAACCGGCCGCGAATTGTTCGGTTTCAGCGGTGGAATGGCTGGTGAAGGTGATCAATGCGCTGGCCTCCAAAAAATATAAAGTTTTCGCCCGCCTTTTTCAAAAAGCGGCAGGGCGGCGCCTTAGAATAGACCAGAGATGTGCCCGTCCGCGTCGACGTCGATGCCGAAGGCGGCGGGTGCTTTCGGCAGGCCCGGCATGGTCATGATGTCGCCGGTGAGCGCCACAATGAAGCCCGCGCCGGCCGAGAGCCGGATCTCCTTGACGTTGATGGTGAAGCCCTTCGGGCGGCCGAGCTTCGCCGGGTCGTCCGAGAGGGAATACTGGGTCTTGGCCATGCAGACCGGCAGGTCCGCGCAGCCGAGTTTATCAATTTCCGCAATCATCTTTTCCGCGGCGGCGGAGTAATTCACCCCGTCCGCGCCGTAGATTTCCTTGCAGATCGTCTCGATCTTCGCCTTGACCGGCAGCGCCGTGTCATAAAGGGTGTGGAAGTTGGCCGGGTCTTCGCAGGCGTCGATCACCGCTTTCGCAAGCGCGACACCGCCTTCGCCGCCCTTCGCGAACACTTCGGACAGCGCGAACCGGCAGCCGGTCTTGGCGCAGAAATCGGACAGCACCGCGATCTCCTCATCCGTATCGGTCCCGAAGCGGTTGATGGCGACCACGACCGGCACGCCGTATTTCTGCATGTTCTCAACGTGTGCTTCCAGGTTCACAAGCCCTTTTTTGAGCGCTTCCACGTTTGGCTCGGAAACCTGGGATTTCGGCACGCCGCCGTTATATTTGAGCGCACGCATCGTGGCGACCAGTACGATCGCACTTGGCGCGATGCCCGCGAAGCGGCATTTGATGTCGAGGAACTTCTCAGCGCCGAGGTCGGAACCGAAACCCGCCTCAGTGATCGTGTAGTCAGCCAGCTTGAGCGCCAGTTTGGTCGCCCGAATTGAGTTGCAGCCGTGCGCGATGTTTGCAAACGGGCCGCCGTGCATCAGGGCCGGAGTATTTTCGAGCGTCTGCACCAGGTTCGGTTTGAGCGCGTCTTTGAGCAGGGCTGCCATCGCGCCCTGTGCCTGCAGGTCACGGGCGTAGACTGGTTCATTACTATAAGTATAAGCAACAAGAATATTTCCTAAACGTTTTTTCAAATCTTCGAGATCGGATGCCAGACAGAGGATCGCCATGACTTCGGAAGCGACCGTGATCATGAAGCCGTCCTCCCGCGGCACGCCGTTGACTTTGCCGCCAAGACCGACGATGACGTTGCGCAGTGCACGGTCGTTCATATCGAGGCACCGTTTGACCAGAATCCGGCGCTGGTCAATTCCGAGCGAGTTGCCCTGCTGCATATGGTTGTCAAGCAGTGCGCAGAGCAGGTTGTTGGCCGAGGTGATCGCGTGCATGTCACCGGTGAAATGCAGGTTGATGTCCTCCATCGGCACAACCTGTGCATAGCCGCCGCCCGCCGCGCCGCCTTTGATGCCGAATACCGGCCCGAGCGACGGTTCGCGCAGCGCGATAATTGCCTTTTTGCCGAGCTTCTGCATCGCCTGGCCAAGGCCCACGGTGGTGGTGGTTTTGCCCTCGCCTGCCGGAGTGGGATTGATTGCGGTCACAAGCACCAGCTTGCCGTCCGGCTTGTCCGCCAGGCGGGAATAGATGGATTCTGCGAGCTTCGCTTTGTAGCGGCCGTATGGCTCCAGCTCGTCCGGAAGGATTCCGAGCCGCCCGGCAATTTCACTGACCGGCAGCATTTTGGCGCTTTGTGCAATTTCGATATCGCTCTTCATCAGATGACTTCCTTTCCTTCTGCTATTTACTGAATAGATTCTTTAATGTGTGCATATAGACCGACAGCACCAGCCCGATGCCCATATAGGAGGCGAGCACGGACGAACCGCCCGACGAGAGAAACGGCAACGTGATGCCGATGACCGGGAGCAGCGAGAGGCACATGCCGATGTTGACGACCACCTGGAAGGAGATCATTGAAAAGACCCCCACGCAGATGAGCTTGCCCTGAAGGTCCTGCGCCATCTGCGCGTCCGAAAGGACCCGGACGCAGAGCAGCGTGATCACCAACACCACGGCAAGGCTGCCGACAAACCCAAGCGACTCCCCGATAAATGAAAAGATGAAGTCGTTGTGCATTTCCGGTACATACCGGTGGCTGTCGGAAAAAATTCCCTTGCCCCAGACTTTACCCGAACCGATGGCAAGATTGGCCCAGTACTGCTGGTAGTAATCCCCCCGCGGGTCGGCGGCATGCGGCTGCAAAAGGATCAAAAACCGCTGCCGCTGGAAATCACTGAGGATAAAGAACCAGACAAGCGGAAAGGCGGCGATCGCCGCGGCGATTGCCCCAGCGATATATTTCCAGTTAATCCCCGCGGCAAAGACCATTCCGGCAAAGATCACGGCAAACACCAGTGCGGTGCCGTCATCCCCTTGGAAATGGACGAGCAGGATCGGCGCCGCTCCGTGGGCACAGACGGCGAGAATGTTTTGTGGGCGATTTAATTGCTCACGCAGGATGTATAAGTGGTAGGCAAGCGTGAGAATGAAGGAAATCTTGAGAATTTCGGTTGGCTGGAAGGTAAAGCCGCCGGGCAGCACAAACCAGGATTTATCATCCGGACGCAGCTCGGCTCCGACCCCAAAAAAGAAGGTCAGGATCACCAGCAGATAGGCGAGCGGCGCGTGCAGTTTCCACAGGCGGGCCATCTCGTGATAGTCGAGCTTGGAAAGGATGATCGCGGCAATGCCGCCCAGGCCGGTGGCGCCGATCTGGACGAGTATTTTGCGCAGGCCGATGTCGACCAGCCCGGAATAGGCGATCCCACAGATGAGCACGACGCTGAAAGCGGAAAGGGAAAGGCACAAAAACCAGAGCCATTTATCGGTCTGCCGGATATATGAGGCAATGGAACGAAAGAATTTTTTCATATGCAAATGCTTTCCGGCCTGAAGGAATTTCCCTGAGGCCTTGCGGGAGGACTTTTTTGTCGAATGACCAATCCCTATTATATAGAATCCTCCGGCAAATTACAACCGGCAGCCCCTGAAAAAAGCGGAAAACGGGGATGGGATTATCCGCTCCTGAAGGGCGTCCGCTTCCTTGACAGGAGACGGGACAACGCGGGTGAAAACAGATGGAAAAGCGAAAGCTGCTTGGTTAGGCAAAAATCTGCGCGGGACGAATCTTTTTACGCCGCGCATTTCGACATATATCGCCTGGTTAATTGACATTTTCCATTTTTTATGATAAACTTATTTGGTATAGGTACACAGATCGCTGCGCGCAAAAATATATTCGGACAAAGGATGAAACAGCCATTGCTTTTCTGATGGCTCAGCGGATATTTCTTGTCAGTTCCATCTGAAGAAATGTCCTATGAGGTAGAGATAAAATGAAATACGATAAATTTCAATATGACAGAATATTTGAAATTTTAAAGAACAAGATCGAATCCGGCTTGATGCCAAAAGGCACTGCGCTCCCCTCCTATGCCGATCTTTGCAGGGAGTACAAAGTCTCCAATAAAACGATACGCCGTGTGGTAGCAATGCTGATTGAAGCAGGGCTGATTGAGACGAAAGAGCGGCAGCTTTCTGTGGTTATTTTTGATCAGGCAAACCCGGAGAGCAATTCTGCGGACAATTTGGAAAAACCCGATATGCCGGTTATGACAGATATCCTAAAAACAGCGGAAATTCTCTGCTATCCGCTCATATGCCATGGGATTTCTCTGTGCGGCAAGAACGATTGGGATATTCCCGAAAAAATAGTTCGGCAATTGAATCCCAAACAGCCAAAACTCTTTTGGAAAAACTCGAAACGATTCTGGCGGTTTTTTATTGCCAGATGCGAAAATGAGTTAAGCCTTCATGCGGTTGACGCTCTCGGCTTTTTAGAACTGGAATATAGGGAAAGCAATTTTGGATCGCGTGTCGCGTATCAGCGGGCGCTCATCGATTTTATAAACAAAAGCAGAATCGCGACTCCTGCAAGCGATGTGATCAGAAATTTCCTTACAGAGATTCACAGGATTACGATCTCACGGCATGATTTTCAATGTTACGTTCCCGCCGATTCCCCCTTTCGTATCGGTGTTCAGGGCCTTGATAAATGGATGAAAACAGCGGAAGTGCGTTATTCCAGCATATATCTGGATATTCTGGGACTTATTGCTATCGGCTATTATCAGCCTGGAGACAGGCTGCCGTCTCATGCTCAGATGCAGAAACAATACGGCGTCAGTGTGAACACGACTACGCAGGCTGTCCAATGCCTGCAAAAATGGGGAGTTGTGGAAGCAACTCGAGGCAGAGGGATTTTTGTATCTGCCAATATACACGCGTTAAACGAGATCCCTTTGGACCCGCGGTTAATCGCCAGCCACATCAGAAGGTACTTTGAGTGTTTGGAGCTGCTTTCCCTTACGGTGGAAGGGGTAGCTTACCATGTTGCGAATCATGCCTCCCGCGCACAGATGCAGGATTTCATTCGGAATTTGGATGCCGCGAAAAAAAACATGGATTTATATCAGCCAGCGCCGATTATTCTGCTGGAATTTTTGACAGAGCAGATTCCATATGAAGCGCTGCAATCAATCTATCGGATTATACTCAAGAACTATCGAATTGGCCGAAAGATACCGGGACTGATAAACAGCGCCAATGCATCTGGAAAACTTGAGATACACCGCAAATGTGTAGAAGCTGCAAACACACTGCTTGTCGGAGATCAAAGCGCGTTTGCAAAACAAGCCTCGGAAATGTTCGCGTACACCCATCGGCTTATCATTCAAGAGTGCAAAAGACTGGACTACTGGAAAACAGTTAAGGATATCTATGACGGCTCTCAGCTATGGAAATAATTTTTTGGTGAACCCGGAAATATATCTGGTACAAATGTGGCGGGATTCTATGCCGAGGGGGCCGGAGGAACAAAATGAAAAGGGGAATGAACAGCAAAATCAAGAATGCCGGAGCGGAAGTTCTGCTGCGGCTCAGATGGGTGACCATTCTGCTGGCGGTACTTTTCATTTTTGAAACGTTGTTGTTTACCGCTACATATCGTCATTTGAACCAATCCATACAGAACGAGCGTGTCGAATCCATCAGTCAGATGAGCACCCTCATTTCAGAAAAGCTGCTTCTGCTGCGGCAAAATTATGAGGACAAGGTGAGGCAGGCGGCCCTGGTCATAGCGAACAACCATGTTCAATCGCTGGAGCAGGGGCGGGAGCTGCTCTTGGGCTTTGAGAACCTATACCTGCTGGCTGAGGACGGAACCTGCACTTCCCTTTCAGGAGAAAGAATCGTACCGCCCGAGTCGGAAGAAATCAAGAAGCTGAGAACCTCGGACGAAATCCGGACGGATTATTGCACCGTACAGACGAAAGGCGACTTTTGGGTCTTTATGGCTCCTCTGCGCAATGCCGCCATAGATAATAAAAAATTAATCGGCGTTTTAATGCTGGTGGATTCAAACACCTACGCAGAGATCGCAGCAACTGCGCTGTATGAGAATCTGGGAGCTTCCTATGTGGTGAATCAGCAGGGCGTGATTGAGCTGCGGCCAACCAAGGCAACCGCCAACGATTATTTTGGAGGATACAACCTGCTCCACACCCTGCGGGAAAAGAAGGTGGACGAGCAGCAGATACTTGCGCTGCAATGGGGGCTGGAAGAGCGGCAGGAAGTCGAAATTATAGCAAATATAGACGAAGAAACATGGCGGATACAAAGTTTCCCGGAAAGTGGGGGCAACAGCATCGTCATAGTAGTCCCCATTTCGATCACGGCCCGGACAACCTTTGACGCAATGCGCAGTGTGATCATTATGATTGGGCTTACCCTCTCAACCGTGGTGGCTCTGGCTCTGGTCTGGATTTTCTACTATGTGAAAAAGGGACAGCAAAGCGAGCTGGAGCAGGAAAAAACCAGATTGAAAAGCGATTTTATGAACAAAGTATCCCACGATATCAGGACACCGCTGACAGCCGTGATCGGATTAAACGATCTGCTGCTGCACAACGCGGACAAACCGGATATTGTGGTGGACTGTGCGCAAAAGGCGAAACAGTCCGGTGAATATCTTGTCTCCATTATCAATGACGTGTTGGATCTAAGCCGGATCGAAAGCGGAAAGCTGCGGGTTTCGCACACGGCTTTCGATATGAAGGAGCTGCTGGATACCGTTGTCCAGTTGGAAACTTATCCAGCGGGCGAGAAAGCGCTGAACTTCCGTCTGGTTTGTCCGGGTACATTCCACCGAGGTTTTTTGGGAGACGCCGTCCGCATCAAGCAGTGTCTCATCAATTTAATTTCCAATGCCATTAAATTTACGCCCGAGCAGGGAACCGTGACGCTTACATACCGGGAAGTACAGGAAAACGGGAATTACACCAGGGCCCGCTTTATCGTCGAGGACACCGGGATCGGCATGAGTGAAGCGTTTATGCGGCAGATGTTCCATCCCTTTGAGCAGGAAGAATCTTCTCTGATCTCCGCCAATGTGGGCAGCGGCTTGGGTTTGGCGATTGTGCACAGCCTTGTGACACTGATGAACGGCACAATCCAGGCGGAGAGTAAATTGAATCAGGGGAGCAGATTTATCATAGAGCTTCCCCTGGAGAAAACCGTGCTGAGCGAAACCAGCCCGGAAGATGGGCGCAACGGGGAGCTGCCCGCATATTTGCATGGCAAGAGAATCCTGTTGGCAGAGGATAACGAAATCAACCGTGAAATTGTCACAGCGCTTTTGACCGAGCTTGGCTTTGTGATCGACGGGGTGGAAAACGGCGCGGAAGCTGTGGAACGGTTTAAAAACTCCACCATGGGATATTATTCCATCATTTTGATGGATATCCAAATGCCGGTGATGAATGGCCTGGAAGCCGCTGCCGCAATTCGCGGATCGGCCCATATGGACGGACAGAGCATTCCCATTATCGCCCTGTCCGCAAACGCCTTTGAGGAGGATGTGGAGAAATCTCTCGCCTGTGGAATGCAGGCTCATATCAGTAAGCCGATAGAAATTGAGGTTATCAAGAAGTTATTTATCCGATACATACATTAAAGAGGAATTGACATATGAAAACGCTGCGTTTTTTCAGTCTGTTATTGGCGGGCGCCATGCTGCTGGGGTTGGCGGGCTGCGCCAACACGCCGCACAAATCGGAGATAGAGTCGCGTTTCTGCGCGGACAATGAGATTTTGACCTATGAGCCGGTGGATTTTGAGAAAACCATCGTCACCATCGGCCTATATGCCCCTTGCAGTCTAGGACCGATAGAGCTTGCCATTGAGGCTGAATTCCCCGGCGTTGACGTCGTTGCGCTGAATCAGCCCAGCATTCCCGACATTCAGACGTACGCAAAACATCCCCGCGTTCAAAAGGACTTAACGGATATTATCATTACAGGGTTTGTAAAAGACGCGGCGGTAAGCGGCGAGATTTTTTACGATCTGTCTGCGGAGGATTTTACCTCCCGGTATAATCAATCCGTTCTGAACGATTTAAGCTCCGACGGGAGGCTCTATCAGCTCCCGATCAATAACTCGGTGCAGGGCATCTTTTACAACAAAAGCCTGTTCGAGGCGCACGGCTGGGAAATCCCGCAGACAATCGATGAATTTTACGCCCTGTGCGATGAAATTTCCGCGCAGGGAATCCGTCCCTTTGTCCCCTGCTTTAAGTACTCCATGGATGGGGTCGGGCTGGGATTTGGCAATCGCGCCGTCTTTTCCACCATGGAAAAGCGGGAGCAGTATGACCTGTTCTGCAATGGTCAAGCCTCCTGCAAAGGCTTGCTGGAACCGTATTTTGCAGTGCACAAAACGCTCTATGACCGCGGCATCGTGGTGGAGGACGACTTCTCCTCCAGCCTGACACAAAACCGACGCGCCCTCTACGCGGGTGAGATCGCCATGCTGCCGGAACAGTTGACGATGTTTTCCCTGTACGAGGACGAACAGCCGGCGTGTGAGATCGACTTTTTCGGCTACCCATCCGATATTCCCGGGGAGCGGTGGATGCAGATGTCGCCGGGGCGCAGTATGGCGTTGTCGAAATTATCCATGGAGGATCCTGATAAAAAGCAGATCCTGCTGGACATCTTTGCGTTCCTCAGCACCAATGAGGGACAGGAAGTCTTGCTGGAAGTCTTTTCGGGTCTGAGCAGCGTGAAATCCGCCCAGGCAAACTTGAGAGAAGAATTTTGGGACATACAAAACTGTATTGAAAACGGGCGGATCTTTTTTGCGGACAAAATTGGAAACGATCTTCATAACCAAACGATGAAGGCATACTTGGAAGGCAAGCTGACCCTGGAGCAGGTCATTGCTGAAACGGATGCTCTGATTAAAAATATTTCAGCCGCCCAGAAGCCGGAGGAGTCCATCGGAACCGCCACCGAGGACTTTACCATCCTGGAGACCAGCAGCTTTATTGCCGACGCCATGCGCAACGCAACCGGGGCGGAGATCGCCCTCATCCCCCACTGTGTTTACTACAAAGGAAATTTTGCGAAATTCTATGAGGGCGACGTGACCATGCTGTACCGCTTTTATCTGCGGGGGCTGGGCGCCGAGGACTATCTGACCACCTATGAAATCACCGGGGAAAACCTGAAGGCGCTTATGGAACATCCCATCATCAACGGCGAAGAAATAAACGCCATGTATGCATTTTCCGGCCTCGCGATGGAATACGCCCCCTGGCGTGATCAAAACGAAAACGTCATAAAACTGACTTTGGCGGACGGCAGTGAAATTGAAGATACGAAGCGCTACACCGTCGCCGCCTGGGCGACCTCCATTGATGAATCCTATATCGCTTCTGCTCTAGCTGTCCACAGCGAGCTTGGCAAAAACATTGATCTGGTCACTTCCGCCGTCAAACAGGAAGAAACCATCTCTCCTGCGAAGGATGGCCGGCTTACCCTGGTGTGGGATCGTGATTAGACGGTTTTAAAGCCCGTCCGGGTTTCGGGAGTCGTGTTCCCTTACTGTCCTGCTGGGACGGATTCACCCCATCGGCAGACTGTTTGAAAAGCATGTCCAGGGCATCAATCGCGCCACAGCAATCGGTATCGGCCCAATCAGGTCCATCCATAAATGCGTCACCATCAATTTCTCCGCCAAACTGGCTTCAAGGCAGAAAAGAAGAGCGTATTACCACCAATCCCATGATTTGTGGTAATACGCTCTATTGTTTTATCCGCTTAGACAAGCGGTGATTTTATGCAGCGGTGTGCCTGAATTCCCTCAACTTTTACACAGGATTAATTCTCACTGGCCGCCTTTTGCTTGATGGCAGCCTGCGCCGCGGCGAGCCTTGCGATCGGCACGCGGAAAGGCGAGCAGGAAACGTAGTTGAGGCCGAGTTTGCAGCAGAATTCGACCGAGCTCGGGTCGCCGCCGTGTTCGCCGCAGATACCCAGCTTGATGTCCGGGCGGGTCTGACGGCCGAGCTTGCAGGCGCGTTTGATCAGCTTGCCAACGCCAGCCTGGTCGAGACGGGCAAACGGGTCGGACTCGTAGATCTTCTTGTCATAGTAGCTGTCGAGGAAGGAGCCCGCGTCGTCGCGTGAGAAACCGAAGGTCATCTGGGTCAGGTCGTTGGTGCCGAAGGAGAAGAATTCGGCTTCGGTCGCGATCTCGTCGGCGGTGAGCGCCGCGCGCGGGATTTCGATCATGGTGCCGACCTTGTAGGAAAGCTTGACGCCCGATTTTTCAATGATTTCGTCGGCGGTCTTGGTCACGATGCCTTTGACATAGGCAAGCTCCTTGACCTCTCCGACCAGCGGAATCATGATTTCGGGAATGAGCTTCCAGTCGGGATGTTTCTTCTGGACGTTGAGGGCGGCCTCAATGACTGCCTGGGTCTGCATCTCGGCGATCTCCGGATATGAGACGGCCAGACGGCAGCCGCGGTGGCCCATCATGGGGTTAAACTCATGCAGCGAGGAGATGGTGTTTTTGAGCTCCTCCACCGGGATGTTCATCTCGCCGGCCAGCGCCTGGATATCCTCCTCGGCGGTCGGCAGAAATTCATGCAGCGGCGGGTCGAGGAAACGGATGGTGACCGGCAGGCCTTTCATCGCCTCGTAGATCCCTTCGAAATCGCCCCGCTGGTACGGCAGCAGTTTGGCAAGCGCCGTGCGGCGCTGCGCCTCGGTTTTCGAAACGATCATCTCGCGCATGGCCTTGATGCGTTCGCCTTCAAAGAACATGTGCTCGGTGCGGCAGAGCCCGATGCCCTCGGCGCCGAAGGAGAGCGCCTGCGCGGCGTCGCGCGGGGTATCGGCGTTGGTGCGCACCTGCATGGTGCGGTACTGGTCCGCCCAGCTCATCAGACGCCCAAAATCGCCGGAGATGTCCGCCTCGACGGTCGGGATGGCTTCACCGTAGATATTGCCGGTCGAACCGTCCAGCGAGATATAATCGCCCTCGTGATAGGTTTTGTTGCCAAGGGTGAACTGTTTATTTTCCTCGTCCATGATGATGTCGCCGCAGCCGGAGACGCAGCAGGTGCCCATGCCGCGCGCAACCACCGCCGCATGGGAGGTCATGCCGCCGCGGACGGTCAGGATGCCCTGCGAGTAGTTCATGCCCTCGATGTCCTCCGGAGAGGTTTCCAGGCGGACCAAGATGACCTTCTCACCGCGCTTGGCCCACTCGGTGGCGTCCTCGGCGGTAAAGACCACACGGCCGCAGGCGGCGCCCGGGGAAGCGGGCAGCGCGGAGCCGATCGGCTTCGCGGCTTTGAGGGCTTTGGCGTCGAACTGCGGATGCAGCAGCGCGTCAAGCTGTTTCGGGTCGATCATGCAGACGGCTTCCTTCTCGGTGATCATTGCCTCGTCGACCAGATCGCAGGCGATCTTAAGCGCGGCGGCGGCGGTGCGTTTGCCGTTACGGGTCTGCAGCATGAAGAGCTTGCGGTCTTCGATGGTGAATTCCATGTCCTGCATATCGCGGTAATGCTTCTCGAGACGGCCGCAGATTTCAACAAACTGGTTGTAGGCTTCCGGCATGATCTCCTTGAGCTGGTCGATCGTCTGCGGGGTGCGCACGCCGGCGACGACATCCTCGCCCTGCGCGTTCATGAGGAACTCGCCGAAGAGTTTCTTTTCGCCGGTGGCCGGGTTGCGGGTGAAGGCCACGCCGGTGCCGGAATTGTCGCCGGTGTTGCCGAAGACCATCATCTGGACATTGACCGCGGTGCCCCAGGAGGAGGGGATGTCGTTCATGCGGCGGTAATAGATGGCGCGGGGGTTATCCCAGGAGCGGAAGACCGCCATGATGGCGCCCATGAGCTGCTCTTTGGGGTCGGACGGGAAATCCACGCCTTTTTTGGCCTTATATTCGGCCTTGAACTGGCGGACCAGCTCCTTGAGGTCGTCGGTGGTAAGCTCGGTGTCGAGCTTGACGCCCTTTTTCGTTTTCATCTCGTCGATGAGCTTTTCAAAGTACGCCTTGCCGACCTCCATGACCACGTCGGAATACATCTGGATGAACCGGCGGTACGAGTCGTAAGCGAAACGGGGGTTCTGGGTCTTTTTGGCGACGACTTCGACGACTTCGTCGTTGAGGCCCAGATTGAGGATGGTATCCATCATGCCGGGCATCGAAGCGCGCGCGCCGGAACGGACCGAGACGAGCAGCGGATTTTCCATGTCGCCAAATTTTTTGCCGGCAATCTTTTCGAGCTTTCCAAGGCACTCGTAGATCTCGGCCTGAATGGCGTCGTTGATTTTCTTGCCGTCCTCATAGTACTGGGTGCAAGCTTCGGTCGTAACGGTGAAGCCCTGCGGGACAGGCATTCCAAGACCTGTCATTTCTGCAAGGTTCGCACCTTTCCCGCCGAGAAGCTCACGCATTTTGCCGTTGCCTTCGGAGAACATGTAGACGAATTTTTTTCCCACTTTAAACCTACCTCCAAATAATTTTTTGGCCTTTACCATTTTTTTCTCGGATCAACCTGTATTATACCAGAGAATATGGGGCTTTTCCAGTGGTTCTATACAAAAATAATTGCCGATATTTTGACAAAATAACGGTTCCTTCTCTTGCAAACTGCCAAAAAAGTTGACATAATATATAAGTAGTAACTTCCTACATTTACAAAACCGGAAAGGCGGGGCGTTTTCCCCATGGATAATCGACGTACCTTTGCGATCATCCTCGCGGCGGGCGACGGCAAACGGATGAAATCCAGCCGTCCCAAGGTGCTTTGCGAGGTGCTGTTCAAACCGATGCTCCGGTGGGTGGAAGACGCCTGCCGTACGGCGGGAATCGAAGAAATTTACATCGTGGCGGGCAAAGACCCCGACTCCCTGCGCGCCGCGGTCACCCCCGCATGCCATTTTGTCCTCCAGCCCGAACGGCTTGGCACCGGCCATGCGGTCATGATGGCGCGCGACGCGCTTCTGCGGGGCGGCGATGTGGCGGTTTTAAACGGCGACGCGCCGTTTGTGAGCGCCGAGGTGCTTATCGGCGCGCTCAGCCAGCACCGCGCCGCGCAAAACGCGGTCACGGTCGTGACCGCCCGGATTGAAAATCCGGCCGGCTATGGCCGGGTTTTGCGCGGGGAGGACGGCGGGGTGCGCGCCATTGTGGAGGAACGGGACGCGACCGAAGCCGAACGCGCGGTGACGGAAATCAATTCCGGCGCCTACTGGTTCGACGCGCAGTTCCTGCTGGGGGCGCTTGAAAAGCTGCGGCCCCAGAACGCGCAGGGAGAATATTACCTGCCCGATACGGTTGGGATCGCTGTCGGGGAGGGCCTTTCGGTAGGCGGATACCTCTGTGCGGACAGCGACACAACGCTCGGCGCGAACGACCGCAAAACCCTCAAAATGCTCAATGAAATCGCGCGCAGGCGGGAGATCGACCGCCACCTTGAAAACGGCGTCGACATCCCGTGCGACGACGGGGTGATCCTTGCGCCGGGCGTCAAAATCGCGCCGGACGCGCAGATCCTGCCTGGAAGCATCCTACTGGGGACTACCGCGATTGGCGCGGGCAGCGTGATCGGCCCGAACAGCCGGATCGAAAATTCCACGATCGGCGCGGGCAGTAAAATTCTTTCCTCCTATGTCACCGATTCGACGGTGGGGGAGGACGCGCGCATCGGCCCGTTCACCCAGCTGCGCCCGGGAAGCCATGTGGGCGACCGGGTGAAGATCGGGGATTTTGTGGAGATCAAGAATTCCACGCTGGGCGAGGGCACTTCGGTGGCCCACCTGACCTACATCGGCGACAGCGATGTGGGGCGCTTCTGTAACTTTGGCTGCGGCGTGGTGACAGCCAATTACGACGGCAACCGCAAATACCGCACCGAAATCGGGGACCGAGCCTTCATCGGCTGCAACACCAATCTGATTTCTCCGGTGAAGATCGGCGCGGGAGCCTATACGGCGGCCGGTACGACGGTCACGGGCAAGGTGCCGGACGGCGCGCTCGCCATCGGGCGGGTGCGGCAGGAGATCAAGGAAGACTGGGCCGACAAAAATATCGGTTTCAAGAAGGATCAGAAGTGAGCGGAAAAAAGGATATGGAAAGGGGCCCGCGCAATGAATCTGCATGGGAAAGACATCAAGATTTTCAGCGGCAATTCAAATCCGGAGGTGGCGTTTCAGATTTCCCGCAGCCTGGGGCTTCCACTGGGCAAAAGCGAAGTGAAGCTTTTTTCAGACGGGGAGGTTTCGGTATCCATCAATGAGAGCGTGCGCGGGTCGGATGTGTTTGTTGTGCAGTCCACCTGCAGCCCGGTCAACGACCATCTGATGGAACTGCTCATCATGATCGATGCTTTCAAACGCGCGTCGGCCGGGCGGATTACCGCGGTGATCCCGTATTTCGGATACGCGCGGCAGGACCGTAAGGCGAAGGCCCGCGATCCGATTTCCGCGAAGCTGGTGGCCGACCTCATCTCGGCGGCGGGCGCCGACAGGGTGCTCACAATGGACCTGCATGCGGCGCAGATTCAAGGCTTTTTCGATATTCCGGTAGACCATCTGCTGGGCGTGCCGCTGCTCGCGCCGTATTTTGGTTCGCGTTTTTCCGGGAGGAAGGAGGAGCTGGTGGTTGTTTCACCCGATCTGGGATCGGTTACACGGGCGCGCAAGTTCGCCGAACGCATCGACGCGCCGCTCGCGATCATCGATAAGCGCCGCCCGAAGGCAAACGTCTCGGAGGTCATGAACATCATCGGCGATGTGCGCGGCAAACGGGCGATCATCATCGACGATATGATTGATACCGCGGGAACTCTCTGCAACGGCGCCCAGGCGATTTTGGAAAAGGGCGGCGCCACTGAGGTCTACGCCTGCGCTACCCACGGGGTGCTTTCCGGCCCGGCGTTCGAGCGGATCGAAAAAAGCTGCATCAAGGAACTGGTGCTGCTCGATACGATCCCGGTCCCGCCGGAGAAGCAGCTTGATAAGATCACAATGCTTTCGGTCGCGCCGGTTTTTGCCGAGGCGATCGCCCGAATCTATGAAGACAAGCCGGTTTCGCCGCTTTTCGGCTGAAACGGGCGCAAAACGACAGGAAAGAACGAGGCGGGATATGCTGCATATCCCGTCCTTTGGCATGGAGAATCAGAAATGTTTGGAAAATGGAAAACAAAATCTTCCGCCCCCGCCCCCACCGGGCCGGTGGAGTTTCTGGTGGTGGGGCTTGGAAATCCCGGCGCGAAATATGAGGCAACCCGGCATAACGCGGGTTTTATGGCGGTCGACTGTCTGGCGGAAAAGCTGGGGGTGAAAATCGACCGGCTCAAATTTAAATCCCTCACCGCCGACGCGATGATCGGCGCTCACCGGGTGCTGCTGATGAAGCCGTCCACCTTCATGAACAATTCCGGCGAAGCGGTGCGCGAAGCCGCCAGGTTCTATAAAATTCCAGCGGAGCGGGTGTTGGTGCTTTTTGACGATGTGAGCCTTGAACCCGGGCGCATGCGTATCCGCAGGCAGGGCAGCGACGGCGGGCATAACGGGATCAAGAGCATCATATACCTGCTGGAGAAGGACACTTTCCCGCGCATCAAGATCGGCGTGGGAAAAAAACCGCATCCGGAATACGACCTGGCGGACTGGGTGCTGGGAAAATTCCCAAAGGAGCTTTCCGACACGCTGGACAAGACCTTCGAAGCGGCGGCCGAAGCGGCGATGCTCATTGTCGAAGGAAAAACCGATCTGGCGATGAACCGGTTTAACTCCTGAGAATACCCGAAAGGAAAGCGTAATGAAAGGTTTTGAACATCTCCTCGAAAACAGCGCGGCGTTCATGCGCGTCCGGAATGCGGTCGAAAAATCCGCTACGCCGGTGCTGGTGACCGGCCTTTCGGGGGCACACAAGGCGCACACCATCGTGTCCATCGTATGCCCGCTCGAAAAGAGCGGGCTTGTGGTCGTGCCCGACGAAGCGAACGCGGTGCGCATCTGTGAAGATATCAATATCATGGCGGGAGAAGGCACGGCGGCGCTCTTTCCTTCGCGGGAGATGACCTTCTACGATGTACAGGGCGTTTCGCATGAATATGAGCACGCGCGCCTGAGCGTGCTCGGCAGGCTCGCCGCGGGAAAGCTGCGGGTGGTGGTTGCCTCCGCGAAGGCGGCGCTCCAATATACCATGCCGCCCCCTGTGCTTGCAAAACGCACTCGAACCCTGCGTGCTGGGGAATCCTATCAGATGGACGAGCTGACAGCTTTTTTGGTTGGCGCGGGTTACACCCGTTCGGATCAGGTTGACGGCGTCTGCCAGTTTTCCCAGCGCGGCGGTATCCTTGACTTTTTTCCGCCGCATATGCCGGACCCGTTCCGTATCGAATTCTGGGGAGATGAGATCGACACCATCTCCACCTTCAAAATTGAAAACCAGCGACGGGAAGACACGGTGAAATCGGTGGATATCACCCCGGCTGCCGAAGTTGTGGCCGACAGCCCCAAACGCCTTTTGAAGCTGTTGGAAAAAGCGATCCCCGGTATCCGCGGCACCCAGGGGAAACTTGCAAAAGAAAAGCTGCGGCAGGAGATGGAAAAGATTGAAGGCGGCGTGATGCCGCAGAGCCTCGACCGTTTTCTGCCGCTTCTCTACCCGGAGCCGGCCACCATCTTTGATTATATGCCCGACGCGGTCTTTTTCCTCTGCGACACCGGAAACTGCCGCGAAGCGCTGAAAGCCGCGCAGGCCCAGCAAAACGAGGATATCAAAATCCTGTTTGAGGAGGGCGTGCTTTTTCGGGGATGCGACAAATATAACGGGGATTTTATAGATCTGCAAACGGCGGCGTCCCGCTCCAACACCGTGCTGCTTGACACCTTTGTGCGGTCGGTGGGTGACATTCCGCTGCGGGACATAGTTTCGGTCAACGCGGTGCAGCTCTCCTCCTGGAGCGGCGAGATTGCCACCCTGCGCGAAGAGGTCGGCCATTACATGGAGCAGGACTACTGCGTCGTGGTGTTCGCGGGCACCGACCGCGCCGCCGAAACGCTGACCGAGGATCTGCGCCGCGCCGGGATTGCCTCCCGGCAGGTGCGGGAGATCGGCCCGCTCACGCCGAAGCTCGTCTATGTGGTGGGCGCGAGCATGTCCGCGGGGATGGAATATCCCGATCTCCGGCTGGCGGTCATCTCCCAGTCGAAGGCGGTCTCACAGCAGAAGAAGGCCCGTAAGCCCCACCCGAAAGAAGGCAAAAAGCTCCGGGATATCAGCGACCTTTCGCTGGGAGATTATGTTGTGCACACCGCGCATGGTATCGGCGTATTCGAAGGGATCGTCAAGCGTGATATCCAGGGGATTGTGAAAGATTACATCAAGATCCGCTACGCCGGCACGGACACGCTGTTTGTGCCGGTCACCCAGCTCGACCTCGTGAGCAAATATGTCGGCGTACGGGAAGAAGCAAACGTCAAACTGAGCAAACTCAATTCGGTTGAGTGGCAGAAGACCCGCCAGCGGGTGAAAAAGGCCGTGGAAGACATGGCCAAAGAGCTGACCGAACTGTATGCGAAGCGCATGCAGGTGAAAGGCTATGCGTTTTCCAAGGATACCGACTGGCAGAACGACTTTGAGCGCCGCTTCCCGTATGAGGAAACCGATGACCAGCTGCGGTGTATCGATGAAATCAAGGCGGATATGGAGGCCACCGTCCCGATGGACCGGCTGCTTTGCGGGGACGTGGGCTTTGGAAAGACCGAGGTGGCGCTGCGGGCAGCCTTTAAATGCGTGATGGATGGCAAACAGTGCGCGCTGCTCTGCCCGACCACCATCCTTGCCTGGCAGCACTACAACACGGTGCGCCGCCGGATGGAGGGCTTCCCGGTTAAAATCGAGCTGCTTTCGCGTTTTCGCACGCCCAAGGAACAAAAGCAGATTCTGGACGAACTGCGCCGCGGGGAGATCGACATCATCATCGGCACCCACCGCCTGGTGCAGAACGATGTGAAATTTAAGGACCTGGGCCTTTGCATCATCGACGAGGAGCAGCGTTTTGGTGTGCGGCATAAGGAAAAATTTAAGGAGATGCGCGCCACGGTCGACGTCCTGAACCTCTCCGCGACGCCCATCCCGCGCACTCTCAACATGGCGATGAGCGGCATCCGGGACATGTCGATCTTGGAGGAGGCGCCGCAGGACCGCCACCCGGTCCAGACCTATGTCATTGAGCACGACTGGGGGATCATCGCGCAGGCGATCGAGCGCGAAATGCGGCGCGGCGGACAGATTTTCTACCTGCATAACCGGGTTGAAAGCATCGACAGCTGTGCCTATAAGCTCCAGCAGCTTGTGCCGGACGCGCGGATTGTGACCGCGCACGGCAAGATGACTGAGGAGCACCTCTCGCGTGTCTGGCAGCAGCTGCTCGACTACGAGGTGGATATCCTGGTCTGCACCACCATCATTGAAACGGGCGTCGACGTGCCAAATTGCAACACCCTGATCATTGAGGACGCCGATTATATGGGGCTTTCTCAACTTTACCAGATCCGCGGGCGGGTCGGACGTTCTTCCCGCCGCGCGTTTGCATACCTCACCTTCCGCAAAGACAGGCAGCTTTCAGATATCGCAACCAAACGGCTTGCCGCCATCCGGGAATTCACCTCGTTTGGGTCGGGCTTCCGCATTGCGATGCGCGACCTGGAGATCCGCGGCGCGGGAAACATCCTGGGTTCGCAGCAGCACGGTCACATGGAGGTGGTCGGCTACGACATGTACCTGCGGATGCTTTCCGACGCGGTGGCCGAACAGCGCGGGGAAACCCCGACCGGCGCCGCGACCGAATGTATGGTCGACGTGCGGGTCGGCGCGCACATCCCGGAGGATTATATCGACAACCTTGCGCAGCGGATCGACATCTACAAGAAAATTGCGGGCATCGAGACCGAGGACGATGCGATGGACCTCATCGACGAATTGATCGACCGGTTCGGCGAGCCGCCGGAGGCGGTCAAGGGCCTGGTCGATGTGGCGCTCGTGCGCAATACGGCGTCGCTCATGGGAATCAAGGAGATCTCCCAGCGCGGCGACGCGGTGCTGCTCTACCCGGAGGTTATGGATATGTCCCGCGCGGGCAGCCTTGCGGTTAAACTGCGCGGCCGCGTGATGGTGAGCGCGGGCAATAAACCGTATATCACCGTCAAGATCGCAAAAGGCCAGACGCCGCTCGATACCATCCGCGAAGCGCTCGCCGCAATGAACGACGCTGCCCGCTGAGGGGGTACTTTCTTGCTTGCCCAAGAAAGTACCCAAAGAAGGGCACTCAAGGGGACCCCTGCGGCCCCCTTGAAAATCCCCCAGCCTTCCCTCGCAGAGCAGACGAAGCGTTCCGCGCTTATCGCACGGGACAGGTTTTCGCAACCGTTGCGAAAACCGGCTGCGCCGAAAGCGGACAAGCGGATTGAAAGAACGCTTCGCGTTCAAAAACCGGCGCGGCAAAACGGGATTTCCTGTCCAGCTATTTTGCAGATTATATTCCGGGCATAATAATTTTCGATGCGGTCAAATTTTTTGCAGGGAAAATTCATATGGACTTTTCAAATGGGAAGTAGTATAATATCAAAGTATGTAACGGGCGAACCCCCAATTAGGAGGAATTTGAAAAATGAATGTTGTGAAAAAGGGCCTTGCGTTTGGTATGGCGCTGATGATGGCAGGTTCCATGGCGGCATGTGCCGGCGGCGATACCACCTGGGCCGCAAAAGCGGGAGATCTGACCGTTCCGGCGGGCGTATATATTTCGCAGGTGATGAACGCCTACTATACGGTTGCGGCGGAGCTGCCGCAGGATACCAAAGATCCGCTCAAGGAGCAGATCGACGGCGTTTTGGCGTCGGATAAAATGATTTCCGATGCAAAGGCGAACCTCAATAAGTTCATTGCCGTGGAGCAGAAATTTAATGAGCTCGGCCTCACCATGTCCGATGCGGATACCACATTGGTCAACCAGATGGCAGATTCCTACTGGCAGTACCTTGGGGAAGCCTATCAGGCAAACGGTATCTCGAAGGACTCCTATGTCATGATGACTGCCAACGACCAGAAGCGCCAGCTCATTTTCAATGCGATTTATGGCGAAGGCGGCAGTGAAGCCGTACCGGAGCAGGAGCTCAAAGACAAGTTCTACAATGATTTTGCGAAGATTATTCTGATCCCGTTGAATTTCAGCCAGAGCGAGGATGCCGAACAGAAAGAATCCGACAACAAAAAAGCGCGCGAAATCGTGGACAAATACCTCAAGCAGGCCCAGGCGGGCAAGGATATGGAGGAGATTGTTTACGAAGCGCAGAAAGAAGTCACTGGCAATGAAGAACTCGAAAAACCGGAGCCCGGCACTTCTTTCAGCTTTTTGAGCAAAGAGAACACCAACTATGACCAGAAGGTGATCGACGCGGTGTTCGGCGCTGAAAATGGCGTGCCGACCGTGGTGGAAACCGAATCGAGCATCTACCTGTTCCAGCGGTACGATATCACGGAGAATGAAAATGACTTCACTTCACGCAAAGAGGCGCTGATCCAGCTTCTGCGCGCGGATGAATTCAATGCCAAGCTGGACGAGTGGGCAGCGGCTATGAGCGGCGTGACCTATAACGACGCTTCGTTCAAGCGCTATACGCCGGATAAACTAAAACTGTAAAAGAGAAGATAAAAAAGCCTCCTGCTTTAAGCAGGAGGCTTTTTTCGGCTGTCCGTCTCCCTAACAACAGCCGGGCACACTTAAAAGTGCAAGTACATAATATCAGGAAATCTTCGCTTTGTCTGCCACCAGTCTGGTGTCAAAATGAATGAATCTGATACCAGGCTGACACCAAACTGATGGCATACAGGCAGGTGAAAAGATGCTAAACTGTCGTTGGAAAGGTGGTGACAGCATGGCGGTAATCAGAGGTTTATTCACCTTGAGAATTGACATACGGACACATGCAAAAATACGTAAGATTGCTGGAATGGAGCGCCGCTCTATGACAAATATCATTGAACTGATGCTGACGCGGGAGATCGAACAGTATGAATTGGAACATGGTGAGATCCGGCTTACAGACGATGATATCTATGGAAAACCTGACGAATAGCAAAACTGTCCGGGAAGCGCAAGAGTCGAGATGAACGGGCCTGCGGCCCGCTCTTGCGCGTCCCATCCCGTTTTGCAGCCAAACAGACAAGTGCTTTCCGCCCTATTTTTGAATCCGTTTGTCCGCTTTGCGCGCAGCGCATCGCCGCAATGGTTGCGGCGATATGCCCCGCGTGCTTTTTATCGCGCGGCTCACTTCGTGGCATCTAAGCAGATTGCGCACGATCTTTGCCGCAAAGCGGCAACAAAAGCGCGCGCAGGGCCGCGGGGTGTCCCCGCGCGTGTTCTTTGGGTACTTTCTTGCACGAGCAAGAAAGTACCTCGTGGTGCGCGGCGAAACGCGCAGGAGTGGTGCGCGGCGAAACGCGCGAATTTCAGGCGCGCGAAGGGCGCAATACCTGGGCGCGAACTCAGATTTTTTCAAAGAAGCTGGCGTCTTTCTTGCAGATGGGGCAGATAAAGTCCGGCGGCAGTTCTTCGCCCTCGTAGACGTAGCCGCAGACTTTGCAGCGCCAGCCGTGTTTTTCCGCGGTTTTTTTGTAGGACGGCGCATTCGGAGGCGTGGTGCCCTTGACCACCGTATGGTAGTAGTCATAGGTCATGACCGGTTCATCCGAAAGCTTTTTGGCTTCGACGGCCTCGCCCACAAAGAGCAGATGGGTGTCAAGGTCGAGCTTGTCAAGCACCTTGAAGGAAAAGACGGCAGCGGCATGCTGGGACGGGTAGCGCACGCCGTTTTCATCGACCGCGAAGGAGATGCCGTAATATTTTTCGGTGTCCCGGCCGCATTTGAATCCAAACCGGCCAATCATTTCCATATCGGCGGATTGGGTTAGCGGAACAGCGTTAAATACGCCGGATTTTTCGATGAGTTCGGTGGTGAAATTTTTTTTGGAGACGGCAACGGCAACTTTCGGCGGCTCTGCGGTCACCTGGGTGACTGTGTTGACGATGCAGCCGTTTTGCCTGCCGTCAAAAGCCGAGCTGAGCACATAAAGGCCATAGGACATTTTAAAGAAGGCTTGCAAATCCATTTTTCATTATCCTTTCTGTCACAATACAACAGCGCCGTATCGCGCGGCGACCTCTTCGAGATCTTCTTTTTCGATCTCACAGGAAGTGGAAACCACCAATGCTTTGCCATTGTAGTGAAGGAGTGCGTTTTCCAGCGCTTCGAGCGATTCCGATTCAAACGCAACCGGCATATCGATCATGTGGGCGTTGAGGGAGAAACGGTAGCCGTCGTCCGGCGTGTCCAAATGGATCAAGACCGCGTCGCAGCTTTCATGCGAAACGTCGAGCAGCGAATCGGCCATATCCACCTCACAGATGATCGGTTCGGAATATTCGAGGCCGTCGTCGAGGTAATAGACATTGCGTCCGGCCGCGATGATATCATAGTCGGCGGGCGGAATCTTCACCTTATCGATATCGAACGAATCCACCATGTGGCGCAGCGCTTCAATATATTCCGGATCGGTCCCGCAGCATCCGCCGATGATCGAGACCCCGCGGCGCATGAGCCGCGCGCATTTGTTGGCAAACTGAATGGGCGTAAGCGGAGGATTGCCCGCGTTTGGCTTGGCGATGAGCGGGATTTTGGCATACGGCGCGAGCTTTTCAAAGAGCGGCACCATATCCTCCGGCCCTTCGGAACAGTTCAACCCAAAGGCGGCAATCCCCATGTCCTGCAGGGTGAGCATGCTGGCGAGCGCGTCGTCGCCCCACATCGTGTGGCCGTCCGCGCCGACCGTCATGGTGAGAAAGACCGGCAGCCCAGTCTGGCGCGCGGCGATGACCGCGGCGCGGCATTCGCAGAGCGAGGACATGGTTTCGATCACGAGCAGGTTGGCGCCCGCGTCGGCAAGCGCGGCCGCCTGTTCGGCATAGATGCCGATGAGATGCACGAATTCGGTTTCCCCGAACGGTTCGCACATCAGGCCGGTGGTGGACATATCGCCCGCGAGCAGGACGCCGCGCCCTTCAAGCGCTTCCCGCGCGATGCGGACAATTTTTGTGTTGAGCTCCTGCACCTGCTCGCTCAGGCCGTGCAGTTTCAGATTCCCCGCATTTGCAAGAAAAGTGGGCGCATAGACGATGTCACTGCCCGCTTGCACATAACCAAGCAGGGTTTTGCGGATGACTTCGGGATGCTCGCTGGCCCATTCTTCGACACAGACGCCGCTGGGCATCCCTTCCTTCATGTACTGGGTACCGGTCGCGCCGTCCAGAAGGAGCGGCAGCCGCAATCGATCTTTCCCATTCATGGCCATAAATTCCTTTCCGCCGTCGACCGGCAATTACATGGATTCTGGAACAGTAATTTTTAAAAGCGTTAATACATTGTGTAATACTGTTTTGACCGACATACAAAGGTTGAGCCGCGCCTGCATGACCGGCTCTTCCTCACCCTTGACCCGGCAGGCGTTATAGTATTTGTGGAAACTGGTCGCCACATCCACCGCATATTTGGTGAGCCGGGCGGGGTCGTAATTACGCGCCGCGTCGACGATTTCCTGCGGGAAGCGTGCCAGCGTGCGGATCATCGCGGTTTCTTCCGGGGTGGTGAGGTTTCGCAGCTCCGCGTCGGAGCAGCTGCGCGGAGTGATGCCCTCCTCGGCGAGCTTTTTGAGGATCGAGCAGATGCGCGCGTGCGCGTACTGGACATAGTAAACCGGATTCTGGCTCGACTGTTCGACCGCGAGATCGAGGTCGAAATCGAGGGTGGAGTTTGGCTCACGCATATTGAAGAAGAAGCGGGCCGCGTCGACCGGGACCTCCTCAATGAGATCGGTGAGACTGATCGCTTTGCCGGTGCGCTTGCTCATCTTGACCGGCTGGCCGTCCTTGGTGAGCCGCACCAGCTGCATCAGCACAATATCAAGCTTGTCCCCATTGAGGCCGATCGCATCCATCGCGCCCTTGAGGCGGGCGACATGGCCGTGGTGGTCGGCGCCCCAGACATTGATGACCCGGTCGAAGCCGCGCACCGCGAACTTATTGTAATGATAGGCGATATCCGCCGCGAAGTAGGTCGGAAAACCGTTCGCGCGCACCAGCACCTCGTCCTTTTCACCGCCGTTCTCGGTGGCCTTGTACCAGAGCGCGCCGTCCTTCTCATAAGTCATGCCGCGCTCGGTCAGAAGCCGGATCGCGTCGTCGATCGCTCCCTGATGCAGCGTGCTTTCCCGGAACCACACATCGTAATGGATGCGATAGCTCTCGAGGTCGTTTTTAAGCTTTTCGATATTTTTCGGCAGCGCGTAGGCGGTCAGCGCGTCCTTACGCTCCTGTTCGGAAGCATCCAGGAATTTGTCGCCGTGGATGTCCGCGAATTCGCGGGCGCGCAGCTTGATATCCTCGCCGTGGTAGCCGTCCTCCGGGAAGGGAACCGCGTCCTCGCCTTTATAAATCTGCAGGTAGCGGGCATTGAGCGAGCAGGCGAACTTTTCGATCTGGTTGCCCGCGTCATTGACGTAGAATTCGCGGGTCACGTCATAACCGGCCCAGTCGAGCGCCGCCGCCAGACAGTCGCCGATGGCGCCGCCGCGGGCGTTTCCCATGTGCATCGGGCCGGTGGGGTTGGCCGAAACGAACTCGACCTGCACCTTCTGGCCGCCGCCGAAATCGGTGCGGCCATAGCGGTCACCGCCTGCGCGGACCGATTTGACCACGTCCGCGTACCACTGCGCGCCCAGGAAGAAGTTGATAAAGCCCGGGCCCGCGATCTCGACCCGGTCGAAGGCGGTGCCTTCGAGGGCGATATTTTGGCAGATGGCTTCGGCGACCTTGCGCGGCGCGCATTTATAGGCGCGCGCGCCTGCCATGGCGACATTGGTGGCAAAGTCGCCATGGGAAGTGTCGGCGGGGATTTCCACAACAAAGGCGGGCAGTTCGCCGCAGACGGGCAGGCTGCCTGCCTGGGAGGCTTTTTCCAGCGCGGAACGCACCAGCCCCTCAATCGATTTTTTTGCGTCAGAAACCGGATTGGTCATGGGTTTTACACATCCTATTATTTATGATTTTCATTTATTGGGGTTGTTCGCGCACATTGATAAAAACAGCGTTTTCGCTGGCAAGCAGGGTGTTGACGTCGAGCGAATAGGCAAACTCCAGATTCCCGCCGCTGTCGGTGAGGTCGGAAACGATCCGGTCGCCGGAAACGCCGATCATCATCGGACCGTAGCCGGTGTCATAATGGCACTGGTGGCGCACGCCGCGCTCTACGATGAGCTGGGAACGGGCGTGTCCTCCGGAACGGGTGAGGGTGACCTTCTCACTGTCCTCCACCTTGAGCACCGTCCGGGCGCCTTCAAATCCGGTGGCTTCCGATTCGTCATAAGCGATGTAATAATGCCCGTTGCGCTTATAGTAAGAGCCGGTCGTGAACAGTTCGACCTGGTCCTCGTCGCCGTCCTGGCGGTAAACGCCCTTGATTTTGATCACTACGTCTTTTTTCATATCCTGATTCCTCCCCGGGAAGGCGTTTCACAAAGCGCTTTCTCGGATGTTTTTGGGATTTGCGGGCGGGGTCAGATTTCGACCGCGTCGATATCGATCTGAGTGACCTGCCCGGTCAGATCGCTGCCAAGGAAAATCCCGGCAATATCACTGAAGTTGTCGATTGAATCGGTCACATAGAATTCGCATTTTCCCGCTCCTTCAGCCAGCTGGTCCTCACTTGCCAGGAAGGACTGTGCCCAGCGGGCAACCTGCTTGCCCGGATCGATAAGGGTGACCTTGTAATTGAGAAGCTGGTTGAAGATGTCATAGATGATGGGAAAATGGGTGCAGCCCAGGATGAGCGTATCGACCTGCTCTTCGATGATCGGCTTCAGGTAACGCTCGGCCACCATGCGGGTGACCGGGTTGTCCGGCTGGATGAATCCATTTTCCACGAGCGGTACAAGCAGAGGACAGGCGCTGCCAAAAACCCGCATGTCAGCCGAAATATTGCGGATTGCGCGGCCGTAAGCCCCCGAACGGACGGTCGCGGGAGTGCCGACCACGCCGATGCGTCCGCCGGTGGAGGCCGCACAGGCCGCCTGCGCGGCGGGAAGCACAACGCCGGAAAAGGGGACCCCGATCGATTTGACCATCTCCGGCGTAATGGTCGCGCTGACCGTGCCGCAGGCGGCAATGATCATTTTGACGTCGAACTGCTGCAGGAAGTGAATGTCCTGTGCGGCGTATTTGCGAACGAGTTCCCGCCCGCGTGTTCCATAGGGCATCCGCCCTGTATCGCCGAAATAGATCAGGTGTTCGTTCGGCAGAAGCTTGCGCAGCTCCTTGACGGTGGTGAGCCCGCCGAGCCCCGAGTCAAAAATACCAATCGCCCTGTTGTCCATCGGGAAACCCTCCTTTCAGTATGGTGAATTTTTTTGCGTTTTAACAGTTTTTTTTCGCAATTGCAAGCTGGATCAGCCGGTGGATCAGTTCGGGATAAGGAATTCCAGACGCCGCAAAAAGCTTGGGGTACATCGAGATTGAGGTGAATCCCGGGATGGTATTGAGTTCGTTGAGGATGACGCCGCCGTCCGCCTCCGCGAAGAAATCGATCCGGGCAAGCCCGGTGCATCCCATGACCGCGAATGCCTTGACAGCGGTTTCGCGGATCTTTTCAGAGACTTCCTGCGGGATGCGCGCCGGGATATAAAGATCGGTCGAATCGTCGAGGTATTTGCCCTCATAGTCGTAGAATTCATGATGCGGGACGATCTCACCCACCACCGAGGCGGCCGCGTCGCCGTAGTTGCCGAGCACCGCGCATTCGACCTCGGCGCCGACGGCGGTCTTTTCGACCAGCACTTTGCGGTCGTACCGGAAGGCGCACTCGAGCGCCTCGCGCAGCGCCGCCGCGTCGCACGCCTTGCTCACGCCAACCGAAGAACCGGTGTTGGCGGGCTTTACGAACATCGGATACGCGAGCTTTTCCGCGAGCGCCGGCTCGATTTCACCAAAACGCGCACAGTCCGCCCGTGTGAGCGTGACCCATGGATTGGTGCGGATGCCGGCGCTCTCGAGCAGGATGTGGGAAACGTCCTTATCCATGCAGGCGGCGGAAGCGAGCACGCCGCAGCCCACATAGGGGATGCCAGCCATCTCGAAGAGCCCCTGGATGGTGCCATCCTCGCCGTGCTCGCCGTGCAACACCGGAAAGGCCGCGTCAATCTTTACATTCTCCGGGCCGCGCGGGGTGAAGCGGGTGATGCCGCCCGCCGCGCGGTCGGGGGAAAGGATCGCGGGGACAACATGGCCGCTTTCGAGCCATTTGTCCGGCTGGATGAGGCTTACGTCACCGGTGTATTCATACCAGCGGCCGTCCTTTGTGATGCCGAGCATGACGACGTCATAGCGGTCGCGGGGGATATTCTGCAGCACCGAGGTTGCGGAGCGCAGCGAAACCTCATATTCACTTGAAACGGAACCGAAAATGACTGCGACGGTTTTCTTTTCCAAAAGCGTTCCCTCTTATCTTAATCACATAATAATTCAATCTATATTCTAACATAATTCACAATAGACCGCAATTAGAATTATGAGGTGTTTCCAATGCGATTTTTGCATGTTTCGCCATGTTCGGGGCGGTGCGCGGGGGGATTTGCAACGGGCGGGATGCGCACGTTCCTGAAATAGTACCGTATGGTATTGGCACATCTAGTTCCGTTTGGTACTTACATAAAATATTCACAGGGGGGATCATTTATGTATTTCCAGCGGCTTAAGGACCTGCGGACCGACCATGACCTGACCCAGGAGCAGGTGAGCAAAATCCTGATGATCACGCAGACGGTCTATTCCCGGTATGAGCGGGGCTTTCGGACGATCCCGGTCGAGCACCTGCTGGTGCTGGCGGATTACTACAAAACCAGCACTGATTATCTGCTTGGACGCACCAATAACCCGGCGCCCCCGCAAAAGTGAACGCCCAGCGCCGGAAAACAAAAAAATATTCCCCAAAACCGCATAACAAAGGGCTTGACGAGCCATGCTCGTTATGATACAATAATTACACCTCTAAAAGGGTTATTTTTTTATGTCCAAAAACCAGTGTTTCCTTTACGAGGGAGGCAAAAAAATCCGGTAAAATCAGGAGGTGCCGAAAAATGAGAGTAAAAATTACTCTGGCCTGCACAGAGTGCAAGCAGCGCAACTACAACAAGATGAAAAACAAGAAGAACGATCCCGACAGGCTCGAAATGAACAAATACTGCAAATTCTGTCGGAAACACACCCTTCACAAAGAAACGAAGTAAGGATGAAAGGCGGGTCACATTATGGCAGATAACGCAGCCGCGAAAAAACCCGGCTTCATCGAAAGGGCAAAACGCTTTTTCAGGGACATTAAAGGCGAAGTCAAAAAGGTGGTCTGGCCCGGCAAAAGCCAGATTATCAACAACACCGGTATTGTTATCGTGGTTGTCCTGATTTCGTCCGTGTTCATCGGATGCTTCGACACGATCATGACCTTCCTCATCAAGCTTTTCCTTTCAATTCTGACGGGAACACCATTATCTTTTTAATGATGCCGGAGGAAACGGATCTTTTTGTGTGGGGAGGTAAAACATGTCTGACTCTATGAGATGGTACGTGGTGCACACCTATTCCGGCTATGAGAACAAGGTGGCCTCGAACATCGAAAAAGCGGTGGAAAACCGGAAGCTTCACGACCTGTTCGGCGAGGTGAAGGTCCCCACGCAGACGGTTACGGAGATTAAGGACAACAAAAAACGCGAAGTTGAACGCAAGATCTTTCCGGGCTACGTGCTGGTGAAGATGATCATGACCGACGACAGCTGGTATGTTGTGCGCAACATCCGCGGCGTGACCGGCTTTGTGGGCCCGGGCAGCAAACCTGTCCCGCTCACCGAGGAGGAAGTCAGCCGCCTGGGCGTCGAGCAGAAGAATATTGAGGTCAACTTTGAAGTGGGCGATTCCGTCAGGGTCAACGACGGATACCTGGAGGGCTTCATCGGCACGGTCGACGAGATCGACCTGCCCAATCAGCTTGTCCGGGTGACCGTTTCGATGATGGGCAAAGATGTGCCCGTCGAGCTTGAACTTGATCAGATAGAGCCGCTGGATTAATCTTTTTTCAGAGGAAGCCGGTGAAAATCCGGCAGTGGCTCCGGCGCCACAACCCGCGCCGGACCGGTATGAGCCGGTGTGAACCGGCTTGTGGGAGGGGCGGCAATTTTTATCCGCCCCGAAATGAACCACTAATTTTGGAGGTGCTTTATCAATGGCTCAAAAGGTAGTCGGCTATATCAAGCTGCAAATTCCGGCAGGCAAAGCAACGCCTGCTCCGCCGGTAGGCCCTGCGCTGGGTCAGCACGGCGTCAACATCATGGCTTTCACCAAGGACTTTAACGAGCGTACCAAGAACGATGCCGGTCTCATCATCCCAGTCGTCATCACCGTGTACGCCGACCGTTCCTTCAGCTTTATCACCAAAACGCCGCCTGCGGCTGTTTTGATCAAGAAGGCGCTCAACCTGCAGAGCGGTTCCGGTGTCCCCAACAAGAACAAGGTTGGCAAGATCACCCGCGACCAGCTCGAGAAGATTGCGGAAACCAAAATGCGCGATCTGAATGCTGCCGATATCGATTCCGCGATCAGCATGATCGCCGGTACCTGCCGCAGCATGGGAATCGAAGTAGCAGACTAAGCGCCCGGGTGGGAGGAAAAATCCGCTAATTACCACTCTAAGGAGGAAATGATTCAATGAAACACGGTAAAAAATATTCCGACAGCGCAAAGCTTGTTGAAAAGCTCAAGCTGTACGATACGGCCGAAGCCTTGGAGCTTTGCACCAAGACCGGCAAAGCAAAATTTGACGAAACCGTCGAAGTCCATGTCCGTCTGGGCGTTGACTCCCGTCACGCTGACCAGCAGGTCCGCGGCGCGGTTGTCCTGCCGAACGGAACCGGTAAAAAGGTTCGCGTAGCCGTCTTTGCAAAAGGCGACAAGGCGCAGGCCGCCACCGATGCCGGCGCTGAGATCGTCGGCGCCGAAGACCTGATGGAGCGTATCCAGAAGGAAGGCTTCATGGAGTTCGACGTGGTCATCGCATCTCCTGACATGATGGGCGTCGTCGGCCGCCTCGGTAAAATCCTCGGTCCCCGTGGACTGATGCCGAACCCGAAGGCCGGTACGGTCACCCCGGATGTCGCGAAGGCTGTCACCGACGCGAAAGCCGGTAAGATCGAATACCGTCTCGACAAGACCAACATCATCCACTGCCCGATCGGTAAGGTCTCCTTTGGCGCTGAGAAGCTCCAGGAGAACTTTGACACCCTGATGGGCGCGATCGTCAAGGCGAAACCGGCCGCTGCGAAGGGCCAGTATGTCCGCTCCTGCGTGGTTGCCACCACCATGGGCCCTGGCATCAAGATCAATCCCGGACGTTTCGTCTAAACTTCTGAAAAAAGGAAATCCCCGCCGCTGGCGGGGATTTTTTTGTTGCGCCAGGACGGGTCAGGCTGTTTATAGGCTTTCTTTCAGATATGCCTGGACAGCTTGCTCAATTTTTGTATTGGAATTATAGCCCAGAAAAGAGCGCAGAGAACGATAAGCCGCGTAACTGATTTGCAATTGATTGTTGTATGGCGCGATATCTAAAGTGGGATTTCCACAAGCACGGAGACGCTGCAGATGACGGAGAAGCACTTCAAGATGCCAGCGCTGTATCCGTAAAATTTCCCGCCAAGGTACAGCTTCATCCAAATGATAAAGGCGCATAGTTATCACCTCCAAATCTATTTTAGCGATATTATCGCTAAAAGTCAATAGCGAATTATTCGCTAGAGTATACTGATGAAAAAAGAGGTGGTTTTATGTATGGGCGTATTAGAGATTTACGGGAAGATCATGATTTAACACAGAAATATATGGGGGAGCTTCTTGGATGCAGTCAGAGAATTTACAGTAACTATGAGCGTGGAGAGGTCGATATTCCGACAAGATTTTTAATTAGACTTGCAGATTTCTATGATGTAAGTGTAGATTATCTTTTGGGCCGCACGAACAATCCGAAAATGAACCATTAAAAATACTTGACATGCCCCCACAAAGATGCTAAAATATAAAAGCTGTCCAAAGACAGCAGGTGTCGTAAAGACATAAAGGGTTTGTCCCGCCTGCCGAGGAGATGCGCTCAATACCGTCATCGCGCTGCGCGTATGAATGTTTGATGCTCTTCCCGGCAATGGGAAGGGCTTTTTTGTTTCTTTATAGATTCGTGCAAATGACTTGGAGGTGAATAAATTGCCAAGCGAGAAAATTCTCGAACAGAAAAAGCAGACAGTTGCAGAACTGACTGCGAAACTCAAAAACGCTGCTGCGGGCGTCGTGGTCGACTACAAGGGCATCAATGTGGCCGATGACACCAAGCTGCGTAAAGAGCTCAGGGAAGCCGGCGTGGAATACGCGGTCGTCAAGAACTCGATGCTCCGCTTCGCTGCGAAAGAGGTCGGTTATGAGGCGCTCGATTCCGTGCTGGAAGGCACCACCGCGCTTGCGACCAGTGAAGGCGATCAGGTTGCCGCTGCGAAGATCCTCACCAAATACGCGGAGGACAGCAAGGGCAAATTCGTCGTCAAAGCGGGCTTTGTTGACGGCGGCGTGATCGACGCCGCGAAGGTCGCGGAACTGGGCAAACTGCCGAGCCGCGAAGCTCTGCTCTCGATGCTGTGCAGCGCGCTGCAGGGCAACATCAGAGGTCTGGCCGTCGCGCTCAATGCGATCGCCGAGAAATCTGGAGAGGCCGCTCCCGCCGAGGAAGCCGCTCCTGCTGCCGAAGCTCCGGCCGAGGCTGCTCCCGCCGCCGAATAATCGGACGGCACATCATTTTAAATCATATTTGAATTAATAGGAGGTAACTTATCATGGCTTCTGAGAAAATTTTGAAGTTTGTAGAAGATATCAAAACCCTCACAGTCCTCGAGCTCAACGAGCTGGTCAAGGCGATTGAGGAAGAATTCGGCGTTTCCGCCGCCGCTCCGGTTATGGTCGCGGGTGGCGCTGCCGCCGCTGCTCCTGCCGCTGAGGAGAAGAGCGAATTCGATGTCATCCTGACTGCTGCCGGCGCTTCCAAAATGGGCGTCATCAAGCTGGTCAAGGAGATCACTGGTCTCGGCCTCAAAGAGGCGAAGGATCTGGTCGACAACGCGCCGAAGCCGGTCAAAGAGGCTGTTTCCAAGGCCGACGCCGAAGAGATCAAGAAGAAACTCGAAGATGCGGGTGCTTCTGTCGAACTCAAGTAATTTATCCGTCTTTCAAACGCCTCCCGCAAAAGCGGGAGGCGTTTTTGTTCGCGTCCTCCAAAAAGGCGGCGACCGCAGGAATGCGGCCGCCGCCTTTTGGCTTTATGCTGATAAAGTTAGCCTTGCGTGGGCGGAGTGGGTGCTGGGGGCTCTTTCGTGGCAAGTTTTTTCGCACGTTTGGCTTCGCGGCGTTTCTGCATGGTGCGGGTCAGCTTCACAATTGCGAGCACAATCACAAGGATGATCACCGCCCAGAAGAGCAGGACCGGGCCCGCCTCGATCACAAAGAGAATCAGCCCTTTGCAGGAACGGAGCAGATTGCTGACCGAACGCTGGAACGCGGCGGAGACCTCCTCGCCGAAAGTCTTGGGCGCGGTGGTCACATTTTTATATTCGACGACTTCCCGCAGTTCTATGTAGAGGTAGGAATAGGCGACCTGCTTATCCATCCGTCCCAGCTGCGCGGTGAGCGACTCGATCTGGTAGCGCACTTCGGCGAGCGCCTGTTGCAGGGTGATGACGTCCTCGAGTTTTTCCGCTTTGGCAAGGATGTCGAGCAGGGTCGTCTCCTGGACTTTAAGCGAATTGAGGCGCGCCTGTGCGTCGAAGTAGGTGTCGGTGATGTCGTCCATGTTTTCGCTGCGCGAGACGACGTTGCAGAGGGTCCCAAGGGTGTTCACTGTTTCGTCAAGCTTTTCCGCCGGGATGCGCGCGGTGATGTTGCCGTAGCGTTCATAGTAGTCGCCGCGGTAGGTCATACTGATGCCATCGGCGCTTTGACTCTCGATATAGCCGCCCTTTTCCTTGACGAGTGCGGTAATTTGTGTGATTGCGCTGTCAAATTCCTTGGTTTCCAGGGTGAGATAGCTGTTTTTGATGATTTTGCGGTCGGCAAGCACATCGCCGCCGCGCGCCGCGTCGTCCTCGGCGTAGTCCGCGTCGGCGGACTCAGCCACCGCCATTTCTTCGTCGTAAATATCCCCGGAATAGAACCCGTTGTCTGCCGCCAACGCCTGCGGAGCGGTGGAAGCCATGCTCATGGCGGCGGGCGCTGCGGATGCCGTCGCAGTAGAATCATAGCCTGAACCGCCGCAGGCTGAAAGCAGGAGCGTCAGCACGGTGAGCAGTACCAATGCGATAGAAGCATATCTTTTCATCATTTTTTCCTCCTTAACGATTGGGCCCTTCACCCATAGAGTGAAGATTTCCCGGCCATTTCCTGCATCTGTACAAAGAAAAAACTTCCGGCGGGTAAATGCGCGCCGGAAGTTTTCCATTTTATCACCTTGCGGGAGGCTTGCGGCGGCGCATCTGGTAACGGCGCCGGTTGCGGTTGCGGATGATCATCAGGACGATATACAAAACGACCAGCACAATGAGGAAGGTCAGCACAAACTTGAACAGGAAATTGCTGGTGAAAGATTTGACCTTATCCACATAATAGAGCCATTTGCTTTGCTCAACGCTTTCAGCAGCCACCAGACGCACCCGTCCGACTTCCTCGCCGGCGAGCATCAGTTTGACATGGCCGATCTCCTCGCCCTTCTTCACCGGCGCGTCGATGAACTTCTCAGTGTCGGGGCTGTTTTCGCCTTTTTTCCCTTTCACCGGGACCTCGGTGTACTTTTTGTCAATCTCGACGAAAGTCTCGAGACTGTCCTCAGTGGTTTCGTTGGGCACCAACGAGGCGAATTTATCCGCAGCCAGCAGCTTGATGTGGTCTTTGTCCCATGAGAGCCGCACACCGACCTCCGCGACCTCCTCGCCGATGTCCATCAGCGTCTTGACCCGGAAGGTTTCGAACGCCCAGTTGTAGAGCCGGTTGGTATCAAACCAGGCGAGGTTGGTCTTATAGCGCTCGCCGTCCTCATTGGTGATCGGGGCGCCGAGTACGACCAGCAGGTAGCTGTAGCCGTCGCGGGTGGCGACCGATGCGAAGTTGCGCATATTGAGCTCGGTGAGCGCGCCGGGGATGACTCCTTTGAGTCCCTCGTAGTAATAATCGGTGTCGCTGGGGTTCTGCATCTGGTTGTTGGAAACCCAGGAGATGCCGTTGGGGTAATTGGGGGTTGGCTGTGAAGTGTAGGTGCGGGTGGTGACGATATCCACAAAATCCTGGTTCTGCATCGCGTACTGGACGATCAGCGCCAGGTCATAGGCGGTGGATTTATTCTCCTCCGCGTAAAGCCCGGTGGGATTGGCAAAGTTGGTGTTCTTTGCGCCGATCTCCTTGGCTTTTTTGTTCATCAGCTCGCAGAAATATGGAATGTCCCCGTCGCCGATATAGTCGGCAATCATCATCGCGGCCTCGTTGGCCGACTGGAGCATCATGGCGTACATCAGATCCCGGATGGTCATCGGCTCACCCATGTAGATGCCGCCCAATTGGGTGACGCCCAGGTTATAAAGCTCGTTTTGGATGTAGGCTTTTAGTTCGGTGGTTTCGGTGTCCGGGTCGGCGACCTCTTCGAGCGCAAGGATACAGGTCATGATTTTATTGAGCGAAGAGGGATTCATCTGCGCCTGTTCGTTTTTGGCAAAAACCTCGGAATTCGAATCGAGGTTCAGCATATAGACCGCCTGGCAGTAGAGCTCATCGGCGAAAGGCGGCGGGTAGTTGGCCGCTGCGGAAGAAGCGGACGCCGGAGTGAGCAGGGCCGTGCAAAGTATAATAACGGTCAGAAGGGACGCGATTTTTTTCCTCATATCCAAATACCAATCCTCCGCTGCCGGGGCGGGAATCAAAGACGCGCAGCCTTGCGGCGGGATTCAGGCGGCGCCAAAAGCGAAACTGCAATTGACAATCCCAATTGCAGGAACAGAAAAATTGTGCTAGAATAATACCCATACATATGGTAGAATAACCGATATCTACAAATAGTATACCAAAAACCCGTCCAAAAGAAAAGGGCATAAAGATGAATTTTGTCGAATAAACGGAGGGAATGTCAATGCTGGATTTCGCGGATAAAAATTATGGATTTGATACCCTGATGGTGCACGCGGGCACCGAGCCGGACCCGGTCACCCATGCGGTGAACCTGCCGCTCTATCAGGCGACCGCCTACACCTTTGACAGCACCGAACATGCCAAGGAGCTGTTCGAGCTGAAAGCGGCCGGGAACATCTACACCCGGCTTATGAACCCGACAGTCGATGCGATGGAGCGCCGTGTGGCGGCGCTTGACGGCGGCGTGGGCGCGCTCGCGATGGCGTCCGGCCATGCGGTCATGTTCAACACCTTTCTGAACCTCGCTTCGGAAGGGGACGAGATCGTTTCCTCGATCTGCATCTACGGCGGCGCGATCAACATGATGGGGATTACGCTGGGCAGGCTCGGCGTGAAGGTCAAATTCGTCGATCCGGACGATCTGGGCGCGTGGGAAGCGGCCGTGACCGACAAGACCAAAGCCTTCTTTGTCGAGGTGGTCGGCAACCCGAACGCCAATGTAGCGGATCTCGAGGCGATTGCCGCCATTGCCCACAAGCACGGGATTCCGTTCATCGTGGACAGCACTTTCACCACCCCGTACCTTATCCGCCCGATCGAATTCGGCGCGGATATGGTGGTGCATTCGGCCACCAAATTCCTGGGCGGCCACGGCACCTCGATGTGCGGCGTCATCACCGACGCGGGCACCTTCCAGTTCAAGGGGAACCCCCGGTTCCCGCTCTTCAACGAACCGGACGTGAGCTACCACGGCGTGGTCTTCGCGGACACCGACGCGCCGTTTATCACCCGCCTGCGCGTATTGATGCTGCGCGACCTGGGCGCCTGCTGCGCGCCGTTCAACGCGCTGATGATCATGCAGGGGATCGAGACCCTCTCACTGCGCATGCGCCGCCATTCGGACACTGCGCTCGAAATCGCGGAGTATCTGGAACAGAACCCGAACGTTTCGTTTGTGCATTATCCGGGGCTTGCCTCGAATAAGTATTATGAGCGGGCGCAGAAATACCTGCCGAAAGGCGCGGGCGGCGTCTTTACCTTTGGGCTCAAGGGCGGCCGCGAGACCGGCGCGAAATTCATCGACTCGCTGCGGCTTTTCACCCATGTAGCCAACGTGGGCGACGTGCGTTCGCTGGTGATTCACCCGGCGACCACCACCCACAGCCAGCTTTCGGACGAACAGCTCGCGGAAAGCGGGATCACGCCGGAGACGATCCGCCTTTCGATCGGCCTGGAGGACCCCAAGGACCTGATTGCCGATCTCGAACAGGCGATCAACGCGGCTGTGGGAAAATGAGAAATAATTGATCCTATGGAGGGGAACGGCGGATTGACGCCGGAGAGAATATGATCTATGTAACCGGAGACATGCATGCCGATGCGACCCGGCTGAAAAGCAGGGCGGCCAAACAGCTAAAAAAGCAGGACACCCTGATCGTCTGCGGCGATTTCGGGTTTGTGTGGGACGGCTCCAAAAAGGAGCAGAAGATGCTCAAGTGGCTTGGCAAACGGCCGTACAGCGTCCTGTTTGTCGAGGGAACCCATGACAATCTCGACCTGCTCGCGCAGTATCCCGAAGTGGACTACTCCGGCGGGAAGGCGCGCCAGATCAGCGGGAACTGTTATCAGCTGCTGCGCGGGGAAATCTATACGATTGAAAGCGACGCGATCTTCGCCTTTGGCGGCGGAGAGAGCATGGATATGGATACCCGCGTGCAGGGGGAAACCTGGTGGCCGGGGGAACTGCCCACCCAGGAGGAGCTCGGCCATGCCCGGGAGAATCTGGAGAAGCACGGAAACGTGGTGGACTACATCGTCACCCACACGGCCTCGTCGATTGTGAACAGCTTTCTGGATATGGACAGCGCCCATGTCAACCAGCTGGCGGCCTTTTTTGATGAGGTTTCCCAGCAGGTCCGCTATAAGCACTGGTTCTTCGGCAGCTATCATCTTGACAAGGTGATCCCGCCGAAATACCATGCGATGTATCAGGAGATTTTGCCGCTCAAGGCGCTGTGATTGACGCGGGAATGCGCCCTTCGCGCGCCCGTGGCATTGCGCCCTTCGCGCGCCCGGACCCCATTTCTTGCTCGTGCAAGAAATGGGGGAAAGAACACGCGCGGGGAGTTCCCCGCGACCCCCGCCGCCGCAAAGCAAAGCGGCGGCCGTGCCCTTAGACTTCGAGACTTGTGCCGCTGCCCGCTCCCCAATAAACGGTCAGCTCAGGACTGAATGCGGCGTTTTCCGCTCCCCGGTTATGGGATGGCGGAAAATGTGGGCCGCGCATATTGAACGGATGGTGGGAGAAAAAGGGTTGCCTTGCCTGGAGCTGTTTGCAGAGAAACCGAAAGCCCCCTGCTGAAAAGCAGGGGGCTTTGTTTTCGCCTTGACGGGTTTGCGCGGCGGCGGGGAAGGAGGACGCTTGGGGAGACGCCGGTCCCCCGCCGCCACGAGCCCGCAAGGCAAACAAAAAGACGCAGATACGGAAACTTTTCCATACCAGCGCCTGACCTTCCTAAAACCACCTCGATACCCGTGCCCCGGTAAAAAATTGTCTCCCTCTTGCGAAAAACCGAAAAAGCAGGTATAATAATGTGGCAAAGTGCGGTAACGTTGTATATGGAGGGCCTTCTCCGTGTACAGGCGGTACGGAGTTGCTGCTCCGTACCGCTGCTTTGCATATCTTGTTTGCCTTATGCCTATTATAGCGGAAGATAAAGGAAAATGCAAGTGGAAAAGGACGGGGAGGCCCGTCCTTTTTTGTGCTTTACCTGCTTTTGCGCAAACGCCGGAGGCATTCCATAATCCGTTTGCTGAAGAGCATCCCGCAAAGCCCCAGCGCCGCGGAGATGCAAAAAACGACCACCGCGCGCAGATAATTGCCGTCCATCAGCGCGTCGGACGCAAAGGTCAGACAGAGGATGGTCGGCACCCGCGCGGCGAGCGTGAGCGAAAGGTAGCGGCGCAGGGTGAGCGGGGTGAGCGCCGCGATGTAGGTAAAGACGTCCTTTGGCATCGCGGGGATGAGGTAGAGGATGAATACGATCATGCCCAGCCGGTCGGCGTCATAGAGGAAGGAGAGCTTCTGCTGTTTTTGAGGTGGAAAGACCTTGTCAACCAGCGGCTGGCCATATTTTTTGACCGCCGCAAAGACGAGCGTACTGCCGCAGAAGATGCCAAAAAGACAGATGGCCAGCCCGCCGAGCGCGCCGTAGGTGAGGCCGGCGGCAATCTGGATGGGCAGGGCGGGGATGATGCCGGAAATGACCTGCAGCACCTGGATGCAGAAAAGCGCAAGGATTCCGAAAACGCCGAAAGAGGAGAGCTTTTCACGGAACGCCGCCATATTTTCCGGCTGTGTGAGGTTCTGGATCACCGGATAGTATTTCCAGATGAGCCAGCCGCACACGCCGAGCAGCAGGACGGCGGCAGCTGCGCCGAGGATCAGAAGTGGTTTGCGCTTTTTCATGGACGCCTCCGAAAAATTCAGAAAATACCCGGGCCGCGCCAAACGGAAGTTTGCCGCGGCCCGAACTGCGTTTATGGTTATTTATAATATGCCACCGCGCCGCCAAACATGTTCTGGAATTTATTTCCGGATACGTTCTGGTAGAGGTCGGGGGCGGTGCGCTCGCTGTGGCCCATCTTGCCGAATACCCGTCCGTCCGGCGAGGTGATGCCCTCGATTGCGTCGAAAGAATTGTTCGGGTTAAAGCGGATATCGAGCGACGGTTTTCCGTCGAGATCGACATACTGGGTTGCGATCTGGCCGTTTTCAGCGAGCTTCGCAATCAGATCGCGCGGCGCGACAAACCGGCCTTCGCCGTGGGAGATGGGGATGGTGTGGATATCGCCCACCTGCATGCCGGACAGCCACGGGGACTTATTGGAGGCGATGCGGGTGCGCACCAGCCCCGACTGATGGCGGCCGATCGTATTGAAGGTGAGGGTGGCGCAGTTTTCGTCCATATCGCGGATCTCGCCATAGGGCACCAGGCCGAGCTTGATGAGCGCCTGGAAGCCGTTGCAGATGCCGCACATCAGGCCGTCACGCTTTTGCAGAAGCTCCATGACCGCGTCGCGGATCATGGGGTTTCGCAGGAACGCGGTGATAAACTTGGCCGAGCCGTCCGGCTCGTCGCCGCCCGAGAATCCGCCCGGCAGGGCGATGATCTGGCTTTTGGCGATGCTTTCGGCAAAAGCCTGCACGCTCTGGGCGATATCGGCGGCCGAGAGATTGCGCACGATGAAGATTTCGGCCTCGGCGCCGGCGTGCTCGAAGGCGCGGGCGGTGTCGTATTCGCAGTTGGTGCCCGGAAAGACCGGGATCAGCACGCGTGGCTTGGCGATGCTGGTTTTGGCGGTGATCCGCTCCTTCGCCTCGCAGCGGTAGGCAGGAACCTCCTGCTGCTCGGCGGGCAGCAGATAGGGAAATACTTTTTGTAATTTTTCCTCCCAAATCTCCCGGATGTCATCGAGCTGGATGAGATCAAAGCCGTAGCGGATGGCATACGCGCCCGAGACAGTGCCGATGCAGGGCAGGCCTTCGAGTGGTTCGTTGGCTTCGAGGATAAAACCGCCATAGAGCGGCTCGAAGAGCGCCGCGTCGTCGAAGGTGGCGGAAAAGTCGAAGCCGAGCCGGTTGCCGAAGCACATCTTGGTGACGCCCTCGCAGACGCCGCCGTAACCGAGCGTCCAGGCGGCGGCAACCTTGCCGCCGGCGATGAGCGATTCGACCGTATCAAAGACCTGTTTCACGCTGTCGAAGTTGGGCATCCGGTTTTCGTCATAACAGGGAGTAATGATATAGACGTTATGTCCGATTTGTTTAAATTCAGTTGAGACGATATTTCCGGTATAGGCGGTTGAAACCGCGAATGAAACGAGGGTTGGCGGCACGTCGAGCTGCTCGAAGCTGCCGGACATCGAGTCCTTGCCGCCGATCGAGCCGATCCCAAGGCCGAGCTGGGCTTCCAGCGCGCCGAGCAGCGCGGCCATCGGCTTGCCCCAGCGTTTTGGATCATTTTTGGTGCGCTCGAAATACTCCTGGAAGGTGAGCCAGCAATGTTTATAGCTGCCGCCCGCGGCCACGACCTTTGCGACCGATTCGACCACCGCGCAGGCCGCGCCGTGGTACGGGCTTGCCGCCGAAAGGTCGGGGTTGAAGCCCCAGCCCATGATCGAGGCGGTGGTTGTCTCGCCGCCGAGCACCGGGATTTTGGCGGCCATCGCCTGCGCCGGGGAAAGCTGCGTTTCACCGCCGAACGGCATCAGCACGCTGCCCGCGCCGATCGTCGAATCAAAGCGTTCAACCAACCCCTTCTGGGAACAGACGTTGAGGTTTTGCATGGCTTTTGCCCATTTTTCCTTGATTGGGCGTTCCGAACGGAAACGTTCGAACTCGCGCGGGGAGGTGATTTCGATATCGGTGTACTTGGCCGCGCCATTTGAATTCAGGAAGGCGCGGGAGAGGTTGACGATGGTGTTGCCGTTCCAGCGCATCACCAGGCGCGGAGCCGCCGTGACCTTTGCCACGACGGTGGCCTCCAGGTTTTCTCGGTGGGCGGCGGCAATGAATTTTTCGACGTTTTGGGGCGCGACGACCACTGCCATGCGTTCCTGTGACTCGGAGATCGCCAGCTCGGTGCCGTCGAGGCCGTCATATTTTTTCGGGACCGCGTCGAGATTGATCTCGAGCCCGTCAGCCAGTTCGCCGATCGCGACCGAAACGCCGCCCGCGCCGAAGTCGTTGCAGCGGCGGATCAGGCGGGTGACCTCGCCGTCACGGAAAAGGCGCTGGAGTTTGCGCTCGATCGGCGGGTTGCCTTTCTGGACCTCGGCGCCGCAGCTCTCGAGCGACTGCAGGGTGTGGCTCTTGGAGGAGCCGGTCGCGCCGCCACAGCCGTCGCGGCCTGTCCGGCCGCCGAGCAGGATGACGATGTCGCCCGGGTCGGGGCATTCGCGGATGACGTTTTTGGCCGGCGCCGCGCCTACCACCGCGCCGATCTCCATCCGTTTGGCCGCGTAGCCGGGATGATAGACTTCAGCCACATGCCCGGTCGCAAGGCCGATCTGGTTGCCATAGGAGGAATAGCCAGCCGCCGCGGTGGTGGTGATCTTGCGCTGCGGGAGCTTGCCTTTCATCGTTTCGGAGAGCGGGACGGTCGGGTCGGCCGCGCCGGTCACCCGCATCGCCTGGTAGACGTAGCTGCGCCCGGAGAGCGGGTCGCGGATCGCGCCGCCCAGACAGGTCGCGGCGCCGCCGAACGGCTCGATCTCGGTCGGGTGGTTGTGCGTTTCGTTTTTAAAGAGCAACAGCCAGTCCTGGTCCTCGCCGTCCACATCGACCTTGATTTTTACCGTACAGGCGTTGATCTCGTCGCTCTCATCGAGGTCGGCGAGCTTTCCCTCGGCCTTCAGCGCCTTCGCGCCGATGACGGCGAGATCCATCAGGGTCATCGGTTTCTCTTTGCCCGCGTAAAGTTTTTCACGCAGCGCAAGGTATTTGTTGAAGCTTTCCTGAATATAGGGGGAATCGATCCGGACGTTTTGGATGTTGGTGAGGAAGGTGGTGTGGCGGCAGTGATCCGACCAGTAGGTGTCGATCATACGGATCTCGGTGATGGTCGGGTCACGTTTTTCCTCGTCACGGAAATACGCCTGCAAAAAGGCGATGTCCGCCTCGTCCATGGCAAGACCGTATCGCTTCACAAAGTCCGCGAGCCCTTTTTCGTCGAGCACGGTGAAGCCAGAGAGCGTCTCGACGGTGGTGGGGATCTCATATTTCACATCGAGCGTTTCGGGCTTGTCCAAGGAAGCGAGCCGGCTCTCGACCGGATTGACGAGATAGTGCTTGATGGAGGCGAGCGTTTCGGGGGAGATTTTGCCGCTCAGAACATAGACCCGCGCGGTGCGCACGAGCGGCTGTTCCCTGGCGGTGGAAAGGGAGATGCACTGCGCGCAGCTGTCGGCGCGCTGATCGAACTGGCCGGGCAGGTACTCGACGGCAAAGACCTGCGCATCCGGCCCGAAATCGGGCAGTCCGTCATAGGTCACATCGACCTGCGGCTCGGAGAAGATGGTGTCGCGCGCGGCGTCGAAGTCCGCCTTGTCAATCCCCTCGACATCGTAGCGGTTGATGACCCGCACGCCGGTCACACAGTCGAGCATCAGGGCGGTGCGCAGGTCACTGAGGACCCCGGCCGCTTCGACGGCGTATTCCGGCTTTTTTTCCACATAGATTCGATAAACGCTCATGTAATTCCCTCCAACTTCTGTATGTCCAGCCGCCGGAAACCGGCGGCCGTTTCATGCTTCCTTCTTTCAGTCAATCGGCGAGCGCGCCTTCACACCAGTCGGGATAAGCCGCGACAATGCTGACGGGGCGCTCCTGTCCGCGCAGGTCGCCGGGCGACAGGACCCGCACAGGTGTGTAATTTTCGGTATATCCTTCGTAAAATCCGTCTTTGAGACGGTTTTCAAACAGGACGGAGGCTGTCTGACCAACCTGCGTACGCAGAAACGCGGCGCGCGCGTCGTCGGTCGCTTTGATCATCCGGCTGCTGCGGGACTCCTTGTCCGGGCCCGGGACCTGGTCGGGCATCGCGGCTGCACGGGTGCCGGGCCGCACCGAATAGGCAAAGACGTGGACCTTTGCGAACCCGATTTTTTCCGCAAATGCGAGCGACTGCGCGAACTCCTCCTCGGTCTCGCCGGGGAATCCAACCATGAGGTCGGTGGTGATGGCACAGTTCTCAAAATGCCGCCGCAGATTTTCAACGATCGCGGCGTACGCGGCGGTGTTGTAATGGCGGTTCATCCGCGAAAGCGTCGCGTCGCAGCCGCTTTGCAGCGAGAGGTGAAACTGCGGACAGACTTTCGGCTGGCGGCTCATCCGTTCGATGTCGGATTCACTCAGCAGCTCCGGCTCGAGCGAGCCGAGCCGCACCCGGCTGATCCCCTCGGCCGCGCAGGCGCATTCAACCGCGTCGATCAGCCGCAGGCCGAACTCCTTGCCGTAACAGGAGAGGTTGATCCCCACGAGCACCACCTCCCGGTAACCGGCCGACGCAAGGCCGGAAAGCTCGTTTTGCAGGTCGGAAAGCGGCTTTGAGCGGACCGGCCCGCGCGCCGTTGGGATGATGCAGTAGGAGCAGTAGCGTTCGCAGCCGTCCTCAATTTTGACAAAGGCGCGGGTGCGTTCGGAAAAACGGTCGGCGTGCATCGTCTCAAAGGATTCGCCGCGTTCGTGCGGGGTGATTGCGACAATGCGTTCGCCGGTGGTGAGGTTTTGTTCGACCAGCCCGACGATCCGGCCGCGGGAGCGCGCGCCGGTGATGACGTCGGCTTCGGGGAGGCGTTCGGCCGCGTCGGGGAACGCCTGCGGAAAGCAGCCGGTCAGCACGATCCGGGCGGCGGGGTTCTGCGTTTTGAAACGGCGCAGCATCTGGCGGGTCTTTTTGTCGCCGGTCGCGGTGACGGTGCAGGAGTTGACAAGGTAGATATCAGCTTTCGCGGTATGCGGGACGATCTCATAGCCGCCGGCCGAAAAAAGCTGGGTCAAAACCTGCGTCTCATATTGGTTGACCTTGCAGCCTAAGGTAAAAAAAGCAATTTTCATTGGTAACTCCATCTAAAAAAGTCAAATATTTCATATGCAAATTTCACAATTGAAAATTGATATTAAGCGGATTATACACATATTATAATGAATTTTTGGAACAAATACAATTAGCAGTTGACTTAAATAAACCGGACTGATATAGTGTATTTGTGGTAAAAATAGAAATAAGTATGTCTGGGAAGAAGGAGGACATCACTATGAAATCCGTAATGATCAAACTTGACACCATCAACGACGTGAAAAACTTTGTGAACACTGTTTCGAGATACGATTTCGACGTGGATCTGGTTTCGGGCCGCTATGCGGTTGACGCGAAATCGATCATGGGCATCTTCTCGCTCGATCTGGCAAAACCGATCAAGATGGAAATCTATTCGGACGACTGCCCGGAATTTTTAAGCGAAATCAAAAGCTTCGCGGTGGAAGAATAAGCGAGGAACGGAAAAAAGCACGAAAAAGCAGCGGCGCGGCCGCTGCTTTTTGTTTTTGCGGCATGCGGGCCGCCTCCGGCGGCATTTTTGCGGCTGGCACGCGCATACACATGTATTACTTTACAGGTGAGAGGTGTGCGCGAATGAAAAAACGGATCATGGCAATCCTATTATGCGTATTGATGGTGATAAATGGGACCGCTGTATTTGCGGAGGACCAAGCGGATCTGGGTGCGCTCGAGGCGGCCGCGAAAGCGGACGAAAGCCTGCCCGCGAAATCGGCCATCCTGATCGAGCAGCAGTCGGGGCGGGTGCTTTTTGAGAAAAACGCGGACGAACAGCTTCCGCCCGCTTCGATCACCAAGGTGATGACCCTGCTGCTTGTGATGGAAGCTTTGGATTCCGGGCGCATCCGGCTTGACGATATGGTGACCTGTTCGGAGCACGCCCAGTCGATGGGAGGCAGCCAGATCTGGTTCGAGGCGGGTGAACAGCTTTCGGTTGACGACCTTCTGAAGGCCGCCGCCATTTCAAGCGCGAACGACGCCTCGGTGGCTCTGGGTGAATACCTGGCGGGCAGCGAGGAGGCCTTCGTCGAGCAGATGAACGCGAAGGCGCAGGAGCTCGGCATGACCAACACCCACTTTGTGAACGCGACCGGCTTAGACGCCGAAGGCCATCTGACCACGGCGCGGGACATCGCGGCCATGAGCCGGGCGCTGCTTTCCCACCCGAAGATCACCGAATACTCAAGCGTTTGGATGGGGGAACTGCGCGGCGGAAAGACCCAGCTGGTCAACACGAATAAACTGGTCCGCTTCTACGACGGCTGCACCGGTCTCAAAACCGGAACGACCGACGGCGCGGGCAGCTGCCTTTCGGCCAGCGCCACCAGAAACGGCATGTCGCTCGTCGCGGTGACGCTCGGCAGCCCCACCTCAGCCGAACGGTTCTCAGCGGCGCGCGGCCTGCTCGATTACGGATTTGCGAACTTCGCGCGGGTGGAACTGCCGGTTGTGGAAGGGGTGGAACCGGTGAAAGTCAAAGGCGGAGTTGATCCGTTTGTCGAAGTGGTGAGCGAACAGCCCGAAGCGGTGGTGGTGCGCTCGTCGGATAAGGATAAGGTCGAGCAGCAAGTGGAGATCCTGCCGGATGTGCAGGCCCCGGTCGAGTCCGGGCAGCTGCTCGGCAAGGTGGCTGTCAGCGTGAATGGCGAAAAACTCTGCGAATATAACCTTGTGGCGGCCGATGCGGTTGAGGAGATGACGATTGGGCGGGCGCTGGCCCAGCTGCTGAACCGCCTTATCCAGATGTAACTTGTAAAAGCCCCGGAACAGGCGGGCCGCCCTGCCGCCCGGGGCAACCCTTTCATTCTGAACGATCCATGCGGAAACTTGCTGCGGATTTTTGAAAAAAGACAGAAGGCGACTTGAAATAACGGGCAAAATAGGGTACAATGTGTGCAAGAAGAATCCTAGCCAATCCACAATGGGTTGTGCGAATTGTACAATGTCTTCCCGGAAAGTCCAAAAGGAAAGGAATGAAGCGAGCATGGCAGTGAAGCTGAACACCAAGCATCTGAACGGCTTCGTCAGCGACCATGAACTGCAGGCGATCGCGCCGCAGGTCTCAGCCGCGCATCGGACGCTGACCGAAGGTACCGGCCTCGGCAGCGATTTCCTCGGGTGGGTCAACCTGCCCCGCGATTATGACAGGGAGGAATTCGCCCGCATCAAGGCGGCGGCCAAAAAAATTCAGTCGGATACCGATGTCCTGGTGGTCATCGGCATCGGCGGCTCCTATCTCGGCGCACGCGCCGCGCTCGAACTGCTGAAAAGCCCTTTTTACAACAACCGGAAAAAGGATACCCCCGACATTTATTTTGTCGGCAACAACATCAGCGCCGACTACCTGAACACCATTTTGGGGCTCTGCGAGGGCAAGCGGGTGTCGGTCAACATCATCTCGAAATCCGGCACCACCACCGAGCCCGCGCTGGCGTTCCGCGTTTTCCGCGAATTGCTTGAGCAGCGCTATGGCAAAGAGGAGGCAAAGGGCCGCATTTACGCCACCACCGATAAGGCGCGCGGCACCCTCAAGGAGCTCTCCGACCGCGAAGGGTATGAGACCTTCGTCATCGCGGACGACGTGGGCGGGCGCTATTCGGTGCTGACCGCGGTGGGCCTTCTGCCGATGGCGGTCGCGGGCATCGACATCGACGCGGTCATGGCGGGCGCGCGGGAAGCGATGGACGCGCTGGCGGCGGACGATCTCGAAAAGAACGACTGCTACCGCTACGCTGCGCTGCGCAACATCCTCTACCGCAAGGGGAAGAAGATCGAGCTGATGGTCAGTTACGAGCCCGCGTTTACCCTGATGAACGAATGGTACAAGCAGCTGTTCGGTGAAAGCGAAGGCAAGGACGGCAAGGGCCTTTTCCCGGCCTCGGTGGTCTTTTCGACCGACCTGCATTCGATGGGTCAGTTTATCCAGGAGGGCCGCCGGCTGATGTTCGAGACGGTCGTCAGCATCGGAAGGCCGCAGAGGGATTTCTTTGTGAAGGACGACCCGGAGAACCTCGACGGACTCAACTTCCTCTCGAACCAGAACATGTCAGTGGTCAATGAAAAGGCGATGCAGGGCACCATCCTGGCGCATACCGGTGGCGGCGTGCCGAATATGGTGCTCGAGATCCCTGAAATGAATGAGCACGAGTTTGGCTACCTGGTCTATTTCTTCGAGAAGGCTTGCGGCATCAGCGGTTACCTGCTTGGGGTGAACCCGTTCGACCAGCCGGGCGTGGAAAGCTACAAGAAGAATATGTTCGCGCTGCTTGGCAAGCCGGGTTATGAAAGCCGGAAAGCCGAGCTGGAAGCGAAACTGAAGTGAAAAGCAAAGGAAAATTTGTAGGATTCGCCGCAGGGCGTTCAAATAAAAGCATTTGGAGGAATTTCACATGATAAAATTAATCGTCGGCAACAAAGGCTCCGGAAAAACCAAAACCCTGATCAATATGGCAAACGACGCGGTCAAAACTTCCAAAGGCAATGTTGTGTGCGTGGAGAAAGGAAACACCCTGACGTTTGATATCAGCCATCAGGCTCGGCTGATCGATATCGACCATTATGCGGTCAGCGGCTTTGACGCATTCTATGGCTTCTTCGCGGGCCTTTTCGCGGGCAATTATGATATCACTGAGGTTTTCGTCGACGCGACCTTTAAGGTTGGCGGCAAGGATTTCCTGGCGTTCGCGCTGATGGTGGAAAAACTGGTCAAGCTGACCGATGAAAACGGCGCAACCATGACCTTCACCGTTTCCTGCGACAAGGCGGATCTGCCGGAGCGTATCCACAAATATATCATCTGAGATTGACGCAACAAAGCGGCGCGGGGAAATCCGCGCCGCTTTTGCATGCGGGGCGGAGGGGTGGCCGCGCCGCTTTTGCACTTGATATGTGTCCGGAATGTGAATTCTGTTCAGGCCCATAGACATAGTAGGAAATAACTGTTATATTACAGATGGCGGGTCAACCGCCGTCCCAAATCGAAAAGGAGGAGTTCCGTGAAAAAACTACTGGCGCTTCTGATCAGCGCAATGACCATCCTGTCCTTCTGCGGATTCACCGCGGACACCGACCCGGCAAAGGTTTATCAGCAGGCCTATGAAAAGAGCGTGGCGGCGACCAAGCAGGAAGCGAAGGCTGTCATGGATATGCAGATGGAGCTGGGCGAGCTCACCATCCCGATGAAGATGGACATGGACATGAAATGGAGCCGTGAAGGCGGAAAATATCTGATGTCCGCCGCCGGAAGTATGACGGCGATGGGCGAGACCATGCCGTTTGCCTATTACTATACGGACGGCTGGTATTACATGGATATGATGGGCCAGAAGATCAAGGCGCCGATGGATATGGAGCAGATGATGGAGCTTTCCAAGCAGATGATGCTCCAGTCGCCCACAGCCGAGCTCTTTGATCAGGTGCATATGGACGAGGTTGGAGAGAACTACCGGATCACCTATAAGATTGGCAACTCGAAGATGAAGGAATTCATCGGCCAGGCAATGGGTATGGTGAACACGATGGGCGGCGTGTCCGACGCGGCAGCGGCGGACACGGCTGAAATCCTGCCCGGCACAATGAACGGCCAGATGACCGTCGACGGGAAAGCCAACATCCTGAGCGAGCGGATGTCGATGAACCTGTATATGAAGATTGCGGACGAAACGGTCAAATGCGCGATGCGGATGAAGGCGTCCTATGAGCCTGTGGGCAAAGATTTTGCAATCACCTTCCCGGACGACCTCGCAAGTTACCAGGAGCAGGCGGTCCCGGCCGCATAATCGCGGGCAAAACTGGAAAAGGTAAAACCGTGCCGGGCCATTCCGGCACGGTTTTTTACAATTTTCACAAATCTGGAGGAACTGCGGTTTTTGGCAGGTTTTGTATTGACAAGACGCAGCAAAACAGATATAATAAACTTCGTGACATTTGCAAGGGACAATTGCGCCCGGATTTGCAGATGCGGACCCGAAAAGCGAAAAACCGAATGGAGGCAAAGCATGATTGTCGATCTCTCCAAGCTGTTTGACGAACTGGGCGGGACAAAGGCAATCGAGGCTGCGCTCGACCTTGGCGAAGTAAAGCGCTGGGGTGAAAAGCTGTTCGCGGGACCTGTCCATGTGACGGGCAAAGCGCAGAACCGTTCGGGAATCGTGACAGTCAGCTACCAGGCGGATTTCATCCTCGATGTGGTGTGCGACCGGTGTCTTACGCCGCTCACCAGGAAAGAGCAGATGGAATTCTCGCACATCGTGGTTTTATCCCTGAACCGTGAGGACAACGATGAGTTTATAGTAATACCGGACGGGAAGCTCGATTTGGCGGAGCTTGTTACGGCCGATATTCTCCTCGAACTCCCCACCTCGATCGTGTGCGATGAAAACTGTAAAGGGTTATGCCCCATATGCGGAAAGAACCTCAACGAAGGCGCCTGCGGCTGTGACCGCACGGAGCGCGACCCGCGGTTAGACAAGCTGAGGGAACTTCTGCAGGAATCGTAACAAAAAGCGTGCCTGTGCTTTTATCAGGCACAAGCCGCCATCATCATAATATTTTGAAGGGGGTGCCACCAAATGGCAGTACCGAAGAGAAAAACATCCAAAGCGCGCAAAAATAAAAGACGTTCCAACGTTTGGAAGCTGGACGCCCCTGCATTTTCCAAATGCACACACTGCGGAGAGCTGAAAGCTCCTCACAAGGTTTGCGGCAACTGCGGTTACTACAAGGACAAAGAAGTAATCAAGGTCGAAGCTTAATTCCTGTGGTTTAGACGGAGGTGGATGGTATGCCACCTCCGTTTTTTCGTGATTTGTGATTTTTCTGCCAGTGTAACCTTCACCCAAGCTGAAAGGGGAAATCCATGCCGGTTCTCATCCAGAGCGTCGAGCGCCGTTCCTATGCCGAACGCGCGGGCATCCGTCCGGGCGATACGCTGCTCACCATCGACCAGAATCCGGTCAACGACGTGCTCGACTATCGTTTTTATATGACCAATCCTGTGATCGAGCTGCACCTCCTGCGTGGGGGCGCGGCTTATTCGGCGCAGATCAAAAAAGGCGAATACGACGACATCGGGCTGGAATTTGAGACCTACCTGATGGACAAGCAGCATTCCTGCAAAAATAAATGCATCTTCTGCTTTGTCGATCAGATGCCCAAAGGGATGCGCGAAACCCTCTATTTCAAGGACGATGACAGCCGGATGAGCTTCCTCTTCGGCAACTATATCACCCTGACCAACTTGACGGACGCGGATATCGACCGTATTATAAAGATGCACATCTCCCCGGTTAACGTCTCGGTGCACACCACCGATCCCGCGCTGCGGGTGCGGATGATGAAAAACCCCAACGCGGCCGGAAGTTTACGGTACCTGAAACGGCTGACCGATGCAGGTATCAAGGTGAATACCCAGCTGGTGCTCTGCCCGGGCTACAACGACGGCGAGGCGCTCGAAAAAAGCTTAAACGACCTCGGCGTGCTTTACCCAAATTTGCAGAGTATCGCCTGCGTGCCGGTCGGGCTGACCCGCCACCGGGAGGGCCTGCCTGCGCTGCGGCCGTTCGACGCGGCGGGCGCAGCCGACACGATCGAACGCATCCACCGCTTTGCGGGCCGAATGCAGGCGCTGCACGGCGAACGGGTCGCGTACCCGTCGGACGAATTTTTCCTCAAAGCGGGCCAGCCCATTCCTGATGCGGCCTATTACGGCGAATTCGCCCAGCTCGAAAACGGCGTGGGGCTCATCGCGCTTTTAAAAGATGAGTTCGAAGCCGCCTTTGCGTCCGATGACGGCGCTGAAGCGCACTTCGATGGCGCTGTCGTCACCGGGACGGCCGCCGCACCGCTCCTGCGGGAGTTTGCTGAAAGGGTTTGCGGACGCTTTTCGCGGGTTAACATCCGGGTCTATCCGATTACCAACCGGTTTTTCGGGGAGACTATCAACGTGGCCGGGCTGGTGACCGGCGGCGATATCGTTTCGCAGCTCGCAGGAAAGCCGCTCGGGGAAAAGGTGCTGCTGCCTTCGGTGATGCTGCGGCACGAACGGGACAGATTTTTGGACGATATGCCGGTTGGGGAGCTCGCGGAAAAGCTGGGCGTCCCAGTCGAGCCGATAGACAACGACGGGTATCAGCTATATGATGCCATGACGGGAAGATAGAAAGGAAGTGAGCGGTATGGCAAAGCCGCTGATTGCGATTGTGGGCCGCCCCAACGTGGGAAAATCAACCCTGTTTAATAAGCTTGCGGGCGCGCGGATCTCGATTGTGCAGGACACGCCGGGCGTGACCCGCGACCGGATTTATTACGAGTGCGAATGGCGCAGCAAAAAGGTGATGCTGGTGGATACCGGCGGCATTGAGCCGTATTCAGAGGATGTGATCCTCTCACAGATGCGCCGGCAGGCACAGCTTGCCATCGACAGCGCCGATGTGATTATCTTTGTCACCGACATCCAGACCGGCGTGACCGCTACAGATCAGGAGGTCGCCGTCATGCTTCAGAAGAGCGGCAAGCCGGTGGTGCTCTGCGTCAATAAATGCGACCGGCTCGGCGACCCGCAGCCGGAGTTCTACGAATTCTATAACCTTGGCCTTGGCGACCCCATCGCGGTGTCCTCCACACACGGACATGGAACCGGTGACCTACTCGACGCCTGTTACGAGCATATTGACTTTGGTCACACGGAAGATTATGATGAGGAGTATATCAAGGTTGCTGTGATCGGAAAGCCGAACGTCGGCAAGAGTTCGCTCATCAACCGGATCGCGGGTGAGGAGCGGGTGATCGTCTCGGATATCGCGGGAACCACCCGCGACGCGACCGATACCGTCATCGAAAATGAAACGGGCAAATACGTCTTCATCGATACGGCAGGCATCCGCCGTAAATCCCGCGTCGACGAGGAGATCGAACGCTACAGCGTCCTGCGCGCGTATATGGCGGTCGACCGCAGCGACGTCTGCGTCATCATGATCGACGCGACGGTCGGGTTCACCGAGCAGGACAGCAAGGTGGCGGGCTACGCGCATGAGCAGGGCAAAGCGAGCATCGTCGCGGTCAACAAATGGGACGCGGTCGAAAAGGACGGCAAGACCATGCAGGAATTTCGCAAAAAGCTGGAGAACGACTTCTCGTTTATGTCTTACGTCCCGTTTTTGTTCATCTCGGCCAAGACCGGACAGCGGGTCGATAAACTGTTTGAGCTGATCCAGTTCGTGTCCAATCAGAACGCGATGCGCATTACGACCGGGCGGCTCAACGACATGCTCTCGTATGCGACGGCGCGCGTGCAGCCGCCGACCGACAAGGGCAAGCGCCTGCGGATCTTCTACTGTACCCAGGCGACCACCAAGCCCCCGACGTTTGTATTTTTCTGCAATAATAAGGAGCTGTTCCACTTTTCCTATCAGCGGTATCTGGAAAACCAGATCCGCGAGACATTTGGGCTCGAAGGCACGCCGATCCGGGTGATCGTGCGGGAACGCGGCGACGGGAAAGACTGACGCGGCTCTGGCAACTGTTTTGAGGATGATGGTTATGAGTGATTTTACAGGGAAATTCTGGCTGTTTTCCATACTGGTGGCGGTTATCGCCTATCTGATCGGGAGCGTGAGTTTCGCGGTGATTGTGTCGCGGCTGGGCGCGCAGGACGATGTGCGCCAGCATGGCAGCGGCAACGCGGGGATGACCAACATCCTGCGCAACTACGGCAAGAAATTTGCCGTGGTCACCGCCATTGGCGACTTTGGCAAGGGGATTGTCGCCGTGCTGCTTGGCCGGATGATCTTTTCGCTGGCGGGCATCTCCGCCTTTGACGGCGGTTACATAGCGGCGCTGTTCGCGGTGCTGGGACATCTGTTTCCGCTTTATTTTGGCTTCAAAGGCGGGAAGGGGGTGCTCACCGGACTTGGGGTCATGCTGATCCTCAATCCGCCGGTGGTCACCGTCATCATCCTGCTGACCGTCCCAATTGCCTGGTTCAGCAAAATTGTCTCGCTCGCGTCGGTGATTGGCTATGTTTCATTCCCCATCCTGACCGGGCTCTATGATTTCTGGAAACACAGCCCGGATATCTGGTTCAACCTGTTCTTCGCGCTGCTGATCAGCGCATTGGGGCTCATCATGCACCGCGATAACATCAAGCGTCTTTTGAACGGTACGGAATACCGTTTCGGACAGAAAAAATAGAACTGAAAAGACAAATCCCGCATAGGAGGTTTTAGAAAATGGCAGAGATCATGATCCTGGGCGCGGGCGGCTTCGGCACCTCGCTGGCAGTCATGTGCGAGAAGAACGGCCACCACGTGACGCTTTATTCCCCTTTTCAAAAGGAAATTGAAGTCCTTTCGGCCGAGCGGGAGCATAAAAAACTGCTGCCTGGCGTGCACATCCCGGAGACGATCAAAATGACTTGGCAGCTGCCGGAAAAGGTCGATCACGATCTGGTTATTGTTGCCACGCCATCCTTTGCGGTGCGCGGCGTATGCGCCTCTATCAAGGACCGTATTGTTCCCAAAACGGTGGTCGCCTGCGTGGCCAAGGGGTTTGAGCTTGAGACGCTCAAGACGCTTGACACGGTGATGGGCGAAGAACTGCCGCAAAATGGGATCGTTATGCTGTCAGGACCTTCGCATGCCGAGGAGGTCGGCCGCGGTGTGCCGACCACGATTGTGGCAGCATCCCGCAGCCGTGCGGCCGCGGAATTCGCGCAGGATACGCTGATGAACCCGGCGCTGCGTATCTATGTCAACGACGACGTAACCGGCGTCGAATTGGGCGGCGCGCTCAAGAATGTCATCGCGCTGGCGGCGGGCATCGTGGATGGTCTGGAGCTCGGCGACAACCCGAAGGCTGCGCTCATGACCCGCGGCATCACTGAAATTGCGCGGCTGGGCGTGGCGATGGGCGCCAAGACCGAAACCTTTGCCGGGCTTTCCGGTATTGGCGACCTGATCGTGACCTGCACGAGCATGCACTCGCGCAACCACCGCGCGGGCATCCTGATCGGTAAGGGGCGCACCGCGCAGCAGGCGATTGACGAGGTCGGCATGACAGTGGAGGGTTATACCGCCACCAAGTGCGCGCATGAGCTTGCGGACCGCACTGGCGTGGAAATGCCGATTATGCAGCAGGTTTACGCGGTGCTTTATGAAGGGAAAACCCCGGAGGATGCGATCCGTGACCTGATGGGCCGGCCAAAGCGCCACGAATCGGAGGTTATTTGGCTGCTGAGCCGTTGATTGCACATTGCGTTGTGCGGTCGCTTTTGCGCCTTCCAGGCGCCCCGGGGCCATTTCTTGCTTGTCCAAGAAATGGCCGAAAGAAGGACACGCGGGGACACCCCGCGACCCCGTGCACGCCGTGAAGGCTGCCTTCGGCAGAAACGGCGCGCAATCTGCTTAGGCATAACGTTGTGTCCCGCGTGATGAAAAGCACGCGGGACGGGTTTCCGCAACCATTGCGAAAACCGGCTGGCGCCGAAAGCGGACAAACGGATCGAAAGAACGCTTCGCGTTCCAAAAGATGCCGGTGGACCTTCTCCCTGTCCAGCAATGCGCGATAGCGCAATCGCCGCCGAAGGGCGGCGATTCATGGGCTTACTATGATAAGATTTTACGCCAGAATTCATGCCAAATCCGATCTCTTTAACCTGATTCAGGTTAGAATGGGAACATACGGAAGAAAACTGCTATCATAGGACTGGGAGGCGGTTGTATGTACCCAAGAATCAAAGACCTTCGAATTGAAAAAGGGATCGGGATTGCCGCGCTTGCGAAAAAAATCGGCATTCCCGCGACAAAATACTGGCGATACGAATCCGGGGAACGGGAAGTCACCATCCACGTGCTCATAAAGTTGGTACAATTCTATAACGTGCGCGCGGATTATCTTTTGGAGCTGAGCGATCGCAGATAAACGAAAAAAGCCGGTATCCATTCGGATACCGGCTCATTTTATCGGGAAATCAGATTGCGCGCGTCACTTTATTGGAACGCAAGCAACGGGTGCAGGCGTGGATGTGGCGGGGAGTACCGTCGACAATCGCCTTTACGCGCTGTACATTGGGTTTCCAAGTCCGGTTGGACCGGCGATGGGAATGGGAAACCTTAATTCCGAAAGTAACACCTTTTCCGCAGATGTCGCATTTTGCCATGTGTCTGCACCTCCTCTATCTGGAACAAATTAAAATTCTCTTTCGGGGTCAACATTAGCATTCTATCAGATTCCCAAAATAAATGCAAGCATTTTTTTGCTTTTTTTTCAGGAAAAGGAAGAGTCAGATCAAATTCCGGCGAAATCCGCTTGTAATTTTGGCGGGCACCCGGTATAATAATCCTATTGTACGATGAGATAGTAGCGCAATTTTCAGATAAAATCAAGAACAAGGAGTATTTTATGGGACTGTTTTCAATGGGCACACAGATGGCCATGTATGTAATTTTTGCAAGATTGATCGTTTTATTCACTTCCATGCCGGTGCATGAATTTGCCCATGGCTGGGTTGCGCATAAGCTGGGCGACGACACCGCCTATTATCAGGGCCGTCTCGATTTTAACCCGCTCGCGCATCTTGACCCGTTCGGCACCATCCTGCTGTTGTTTACCGGGTTCGGCTGGGCAAAGCCGGTGCCGATCAATCCCCGCAACTTCACCCGCAAGATTTCGCTGCGCGGCGGTGTGGCGCTTACTGCGGTGGCGGGCCCCGTGGCGAACATCATCCTTGCATTTTTCATCCTGTTGCTCTTTAAGATTCTCGCCTATTTCATCCCGATGGGCAACGCTGTTTCAATCATCGCGCAGATCCTTTCGCTGATGGTTTCGATCAACGTGTCGCTTGCGGTCTTTAACCTGCTGCCGATCCCGCCGCTTGACGGCTACAACATTGTGTCCTATTTCATTCCGGCCAAGTGGGAATACACCATCATGCAGTACCAGCAGTATATTTTCCTGGGTCTCATGGCGCTCATGATGTTCACGAATATCCTCAGCGGCCCGCTCAACATCCTCACCGGGCTGATCTATAAGCTGCTCAATTTCGCGACCGGCTTTGTCGATCTGATTGCAATGATGCTCTGAGCCGTATAAAACCCGGTCCATCCACCCAAAATGTCAGGGGAGCATAATGGAAAAATTATCGTTTAAAACTGCTGAATTTGAAGGGCCGCTCGACCTGATGCTCTTTTTGATCCAGAAGCACAAGCTGGATATCTACGACATCTCGATTTCCGCGCTGCTCGAGCAGTATCTGGAATATATCCGTTCCCTGCAGGACGCGGATCTGGAGGTGGCCAGCGAATTTCTCGAAATGGCCTCGCGGCTGGTGTATATCAAGACCGTCTCGCTGCTGCCCAGGCACGAGGAGGAAAGTGTCCAGCTCAAAGCCGAGCTGCAGGGCCAGCTGCTTGAATACCAGGTCTGCAAGCAGGTCGCGGCGAAGCTCGGCGAGCAGAACCGGCAGCACCTGACCTTTGTGCGCGTACCGATGAAGCTCCCGGCGGACACGACCTATAAGCTTACCCATCCCGCAAGCGACCTTTGGAACGCCTACCAGGACGCGATCGGAAAGGGCAAGCGGCGGCTTCCGCCGCCCGCGCAGGCCTTTTCCGGCATCGTTTCCCGGCGGGTGGTATCGGTCGGCAGCCGGATTATCTTTGTGCTCAAAAAGCTCTACCGCCGCGGAAAGGCCTCCTATGCGAGCCTGTTTGAAACAAGTACCGACCGCAGCGAGCTGGTTGCGACCTTTCTGGCGGTGCTTGAACTGATGAAGGCAAAACGTATTTCGGTGGACGAGGAAGGCGAAGTGCATTTCGACCGCACCCACCATGACAAAGAAATCCCGAAAGAGGAACTGACCTATGATTGACCTGCCGCAGAAACAGATCCTGTCAATCCTGTTCGCCGGCGGCGAGGCGGTGGAGATCGAACGGATCGCCCAGGCCATCGGCGCGGACGGGGATACGGTGATCAGATATATCCCGCATATCCGCGACGCTCTGGAGGATGCCGGGGTCCCGTTCAACGTGCTGCGGCTTGGGGACAAGCTCCAGCTCGCAACGCTGCCGGAATTTGCTCCGGTGATCCGCGAGGCGCTGGAACTGCGCCGAAACATCCCGCTTTCCCAGGCCGCGCTGGAAGTGCTGGCCGTCATCGCTTATAACCAGCCGGTCACCCGTTCGTTCATCGAGCAGGTGCGCGGGGTGGATTCCTCCGGCGTGGTCAATTCGCTGCTCGAAAAGGAGCTTGTGGAGGAGGCGGGGCGGCTCGATCTGCCCGGCCGGCCGATCGCCTACAAGACCACCTCAAATTTTTTGCGTTGTTTTGGGCTGGAATCGCTCGAAAAACTCCCGGCGCTGCCCGGTTCCGGGGATGAGGAAGCCGAACTGCTGCCGGACGACGTACTCGAAGGACAGGTCGCTTTCGGGGAGATCGAGGAAGACGGGGCCTGACCCCAAAGACGCAATCCGCAAAGGGGGTGTGACGCATGGCGGTTGTCGGTTATACGCTGCTGGGAATCCTCGCGGCGGTCCTGCTCCTGCTGTGCATCCCGGTACGGCTCGAAGTCCGATACAAAACCGGGCATGTCCCGGTTGCGGTGCTGCGCTGGCTTTTTCTGAGGTTTGACCTTGCGAAGCCGGAGGAACCCGCGGCAGGAAAGCCCGCAAAGCAAAAGAAAGCCCAAAAGGAAAAGACCGAAGCCGCGCCCGCCAAGCGCCCGCCGATGGAATTTGCGGAGCTGCTGGGCATGATCCTCGACCTGCTTTCGTCGCTCAAGGGGAACACCGGGATGCTGGTGCGCAGCTTCAAGCTTTATAAGATCAGGCTCTCGATGGTGGTGGCCGAAGGCGACGCGGCCGACACGGCGATCACCTACGGAAGGGTCAATGCCGCCGTTTACGGCGCTTACGCGCTGGCGCAGTCGTTTTTGCGGCTGGGGCGGCCGGAGATCGAGATCCGGCCCGACTTCACCGCCGAAGAGGGCAGCGTCGATTTTGAGGTGGGCGGCAGGCTCACGCCGATTGCCGCGCTCGGCACGGCAATCCGGGTTGGGGTGGCTTTCCTGGTGAAAACCATCCGGCGGAAAAAAGCAAAACAGGCCGCCGAAGCGCCGCCGCGGCCCGCGGCGCCCGTCAAGACAAATGAACATCAGGCGCCTGCCGAATCCGAAAAGGAAGAGCAGGCGGTCAAATAGGAGGTTTTTCGTATGAGCAACGGCAATCATCCGATCAATGGGCTGATGGACAGCTCCCTGCAGAACCTGCGTTCCCTCGTGGACGCGGACACGGTCATCGGCGAAGCGATCACCACGCCGGACGGCACGGTGATCATCCCGGTGTCGAAGGTTTCGTTCGGCTTCGCATCGGGCGGCTCCGATCTGCCCACCACCAAGCAGGGCGACCTGTTCGGCGGCGGCGCGGGCGGCGGCGTTTCGGTGCAGCCGCTGGCTTTCCTGGTTATCAAGGACGGCCATGTCGAGCTTTTGCAGATCAACGACAACAAGAACACCGCCGACCGGGTGGTCGCAATGGTGCCGGAGATGGTCGACAAGCTCGGCGTGCTCTTCACCAAGAAGGATAAAAAGGACGGGGAATCTGCCAAAGCGAAGCCAGCCCCCGCCCCGGACCCGCTCGACGATATCCCCGGCCTGTAATTTTGGATGGGATTGCCGCATAAAATGACCTGTACGGATTCTATGAGACAAGGTGCAGGTGATTTTATGTTGCGCAGAATTGCGGCGGCCCTGCTGGCGCTGATGCTTGCGGGCGGGATGTTTGTGTGCGGCGCGCGGGCCGAAGAGGTTCCCGCGGCGGCGCAGACGATCCCGAATACCAGGGATTATGAAACCAAGGCAAAGGGCGCGGTGGTGATCGACGCGCAGACCGGCCGGGTGCTTTTCGCGCAGAACGCGAACCTTCGACTGCCGATGGCTTCCACAACTAAGATTATGACCGCGCTCATCACCCTTGAGCAGGAAAACCTGGACGAATACTTTACGGTGGACCCCGCTGCGATCAAGGTGGAGGGTTCCTCGATGGGCCTGCGGGAAGGCGATCAGGTTTCGCTTTCCGCGCTCGCTTACGGGATGCTGCTACCGTCCGGCAACGACGGCGCGAATGCCGCCGCGGTGCGCATAGCGGGCAGCAAGGAGGCGTTCGCAAAGCTGATGAACGAACGCGCCGCCGAAATCGGCCTGGAGGACACCCATTTCGTCACGCCGTCCGGGCTTGACGACCCGGAGCATTATTCGAGCGCCTATGATATGGCGCTGCTCGCGCGCGAAGCGCTCGGGAATCCGCGCTTCGCGGACATCTGCTCCCAGTATAAGGCAGTTGCCCAGTACGGCAACCCGCCTTATAACCGCTGGCTGCAAAATCACAACAGGCTGCTGAGAAGCTATGAGGGCGCGGTTGGGGTCAAAACAGGCTTTACCGACACGGCGGGACGCTGTCTGGTGTCCTGTGCGATGCGCGGGGGCGTCAAGCTGATCGCGGTCACGCTTGGCTGCCCGGACGACTGGAACACCCACGCAAATCTCTATGACCGCTATTTCGAGCGGCTTACCCCAACCGATGTGGAACCGGCCATCCCGGAGGTAAACGTCCCGGTCGCGGGCGGCGAAACGCTTTCGGTGAAAGCGGTCTATGAACCGCAGCAGAAGATCCCGCTGTTCGAGGGCGAAAGCCTCACAGCGCAAACCGTCCTGCGTCCGCTTCTGTTCGCGCCGGTGGAAAAGGGGGAAGTGCTCGGCAGAGTGGTGCTCTCCTGCGACGGGCAGAAGCTTTCGGAGATTACGCTGACAGCGGCAAAAAGCGTCCCGGCACGGGAAGACGACGGGAATTCACTGATCGGATTTTTCCAGAGGCTGATCGGGTTTTAATACATAACGTAAAAAAGAAGATAATATACACGAGACGTAGAAAGACAGGGAATTTATGGCACAGGCAAAAGGCATCCGCATCCAGAAGGTGCTCTCGGACAATGGGATCATGTCCCGCCGCAAGGCGGAGGAAGCGATCCAGCAGGGCCGTATCACGGTCAACGGACACCCGGCCGTGCCCGGCAACCCGGTCAACCCCATGCGGGATGTGATCGCGGTGGACGGCGTGCGCGTCAGGCTCCAGAAGAAAAAGAAAAATTATTACATCATGATGCATAAGCCCCGCGGGTATGTGACCACCACCTCGGACGAGATGGGGCGCAAATGCGTGACCGACCTTTTGGAGGACGCGCCTGCGCGGGTTTATCCGGTGGGACGGCTCGACCGCAACAGCGAAGGCCTGCTGCTGTTCACGAACGACGGCGACTTTGCCAACATGGTGATGCATCCCTCGAACCACATCACAAAAACCTATCGGGTCACCATCCGGCCGGGCATCACCGACGAGCAGGCCGCGAAAATGTCCGCGGGGATCGAGCTCGACGGCAAGATGACCCTTCCGGCGACCGTTCTGGTGCTCGAAAAGGGAGAAGGCCGCGCTGTTTTGCAGATCACCATCCAGGAGGGGCGCAACCGGCAGGTGCGCCGGATGTGCGAAGCGGTCGGGCTTACGGTGGCGCGGCTCAAGCGCACATCGGTCGGGCCGCTCAAACTGGGGATGCTGAGCCCCGGAGAGTGGCGGGAGTTAAAGCCCAGCGAATTGACCGCGCTGCGCAATGCCGTCAGCAAGAAGTGAGCGGGAGGATATAGAAATGTTTCTGATCAGACGGATCGCGGATCCGCGCCTTTCCGGGCGGATCTGCCAGAGCTTCGGGGTTGACGCGCCGGGCGCGTTCGCCTATGGCGCCTTCCAGAATGACAACGTGCTGGCAACCGCCGTGTTCCTCACCGGCGCGGGCGGAAATGTGACGCTCTGCGGTGTGGATACCGGCCGCCGGACGGATATCGGGCTCATCGATGGGATGGCGCGCGCGGCGTTTTCCGCGCAGCGCAAGTGCGGCGCGCGCACCGGTCAGCTTGGGGACAAGCTGACGGACGAGGTGCGGCTTGCGCTCACCAAACTCGGTTATGCGGAGCGGGAACCGTTCGATCTTGCGGCGTTCTTTGCGAAGAAGGCCTGCTGCGGCAGATAAAGCGGATATTATGAGACAGGCGGGCCGGCGGCCGGCCTGTTTTTTATCATAATGAGACGCTGATACCGGAGACGATCTTTTTTGTTCCGGATAACAGCGTAAATTATGTGAAAATATTATTTTTTCCCTTGTTATTTCCAGCACAAACGTGCTATACTTTAACGTGGTTACATTTTGAGATTTTCGTCAAGGGGAAAGATCAAAATGAAGGATTTTTGTGTTAGTTTTAGTTTTAGAATAGGAGGAAAACAACATGAGTGACCAGGCAATGTCACTGGCCGACGCACGCAAGGATGCGCTGAAGGCTACCGCCGCCCGTGAAAGGCTGACGGCCCTGTTCGACCCCGACTCCTTTGTCGAGGTCGGCGCTTTGGTGAAGACCGGGTGCGACGGCACAGGCGTGATCACGGGTTATGGCCTCGTCGAAGGCTGCCCTGTGTATGCGTTCTCCCAGGATTCCACGGTGAAAAGCGGTGCGGTGGGCGCCGCGACAGGCTCCAAGATCAGAAAGATTTATGATCTGGCCTACAAGACCGGCGCGCCGGTTGTCGGAATCTATGATTCCAACGGCGCGGCCGTCGATGAGGGCCTTGACGCAATGGCCGCATACGGAGATATGCTGCATTGGTCGAACAACCTTTCCGGCGTTGTGCCCCAGATCTCCCTGGTGCTCGGCGTCTGCGCGGGAAGCGCCGCGATGATCGCCGCTTCCGCCGATTTTGTCGTGATGAGCGGAAAAGGCGAGTTCTACCTGACCACCGCGGACGCGGCGAGCGCGAGCAGCGCTGAAGAGGCCGCCAAGACGGGCGTCGCCCATATTGTCGAGACGGAGGAAGCCGACGCCATCAAGGCGGCGCGCACCCTGATCTCGATGCTTCCGTCGAACAACCTTTCCGCTCCGCCGGTCTGCGATTTCTCCGCCGTTTCCGGCGCTGAAGCAGCGCTTTCCGCCGCCGCCGCGGACATCGGCGCCGCGGACATCTTCGAGATTGCGAAGAACGTCGTCGACGCGGACAGCCTGGTTGAACTGCAAAAAGAATATTCCACCTGCGGCGCGAAGGTCGGGCTTGCGACCCTGGCCGGTTCCACCGTGGGCGTTGTGGCAGCATCGAACGGCGGCACCATCTGCTCGGGCGGCGCTTCCAAGATCGCCCGGTTTGTCGCCATCTGTGACTCCTTCCAGATCCCGGTCGTGACCTTTGTCAACGCCGCGGCGTTCGCTCCGCTGCCGAATCACGGCTTCCGTGGCGGCGTGCGTGAGGTTGCCAAGCTCGCGCATGTCTATGCCGAAGCGACCACCCCGAAGATTGCGGTCGTGGTTGGCAAGGCTTATGGTTCCGCATATATCGCGCTGGCCGGGCGCGGCGCTTCGGCCGACCTGACCGTTGCGTGGCCCTGCGCCACCATCAGCGCGCTCTCTCCGGAAACCGCCGTTGCGTTTATGTATGGCGACCGGATCACCGCCGACAAATCCCGTGCGCAGGTTGAGGCCGAGTATGCCGCAAACGACGCGGGCGCGCTCGCCGCTGCCGCCAAGGGCCACATTGACGATGTGATCGATCCCGCCGAAACTCGCGGAGTTGTTCTTTCCGCGATCGATATGCTGGCTGGCAAACGGATTACCACCCTGCCGAAGAAACACGCGAATATCCCGATGTAATAGAACCCCCACGGGCACAATACGCTAAAGAATTTGAAGGAGGAAACGATCTATGAAAAGGTTTAATATAACGGTCAATGGCAGAGCTTACGACGTCCAGGTGGACGAGCTGGCAGCGGGCGCTCCGGCGCCTGTAGCCGCGCCCGCGCCGGCCCCCGCCGCTGCTCCTGCTCCTGCAGCCGCCCCGGCTCCTGCGGCCGCTCCGGCCCCCGCCGCCGCTGCCGGCGCGACCAAGGTCAACGCCCCAATGCCTGGCAACATCCTCGATGTGAAGGTCAAAGAAGGCGACACCGTTGAGGCAAACCAGCTGCTGCTGGTCCTCGAGGCGATGAAGATGGAGAATGAGATCTTTGCACCTGTCGGCGGCACTGTCGTGAGCGTGCATGTAAAGAAGGGTGACGCAGTCAATTCCAACGATCTGTTAGTCTCCATCGGTTAAGAGGAGGGAAACATCAATGGCTCAAAAGGTTAAAATTTGTGAAACCATCCTGCGCGACGCGCATCAGTCCCTGATCGCGACCCGTATGCGCCTGGATGAGATGCTCCCCATCCTTCCGGCGATGGATGAGGTCGGCTTCTATTCCTGCGAATGCTGGGGCGGCGCGACCTTCGACAGCTGCATCCGTTTTTTGGATGAAGATCCCTGGGAGCGTCTGCGCGTGATCCGCAAGAACATGCCCAACACCAAGCTGCAGATGCTGTTCCGCGGCCAGAATATGCTGGGTTACCGTCATTACGCCGACGACACGGTCGAATATTTCGTCCAGAAGTCGGTCGATAACGGCATCGACATCATCCGCATCTTCGACGCGCTCAACGATATCCGCAATCTCGAAACCGCGATCAAGGCCACGAAGAAGAGCGGCGCCCATATGCAGGCGGCGATCTCCTACACCCTGAGCCCGGTTCACAACATCGAGTATTTCGTCAACTATGCAAAGCAGCTTGAGGACGCGGGCGCGGACTCGATCTGCATCAAGGATATGGCGGCTCTGATCACCCCGTACGCGGCTTCCGAGCTGGTCACCGAACTCAAAAAGGCGGTCAAGATCCCGATCGACCTGCACACCCATTACACCTCGGGACTTGCTTCGATGGCGGAAATCAAAGCGATCGAAGCGGGCGTCGACATCATCGACACCGCAATGAGCCCCTTGGCGATGGGCACTTCGCATCCGGCAACCGAGTCGATGGTCGCCGCGCTGCAGGGCACTCCGTATGACACCGGTCTTGATCTCAAGAAACTGGATATCGTGCGCGCGCATTTTGCGAAACTGCGTGAGAAGTACCTCGCCAGCGGTCTGCTTGACCCGAAGGTCATGGGCGTCGACGCGAACACCCTGATCTATCAGGTACCCGGCGGCATGCTTTCGAACCTTGTTTCCCAGCTCAAACAGGCTGGCAAAGAGGATCAGTTTGAAGATGTGCTTCGCGAAATTCCGGGCGTCCGCAAGGATTCCGGCTATCCGCCGCTGGTCACCCCGACCTCCCAGATCGTCGGCACCCAGGCGGTGTTCAACGTCATCATGGGCGAGCGCTACAAGATGGTCACCAAAGAGTTCCGCGCACTGGTCAAGGGCGAATACGGAAAGACCCCGGCTCCGATTTCCGATGAGTTCCGTAAGAAGATCCTCGGTGATGAAGCGCCGATCGACTGCCGTCCGGCTGATCTCATCCCGCCTGAGCTGGAGAAACTGCGCGCCGAATTCCCGGCCGAGTACCTCGAGCAGGACGAGGATGTCCTCACCATGGCGATGTTCCCGCAGGTGGCTCCGAAGTTCTTCGAGTCCCGCAAGAACAAAAAGTACGGCGTGGACGGTCATGCCGACAAGGACAGCAAGGTACATCCCGCATAAAAATGCGATGAAAGGGCCTGTTGCGGTATAACGCAACAGGCCCTTCTTGTTTGCTGGGCGGGGGTCCGCTTTCTCTATCCTGCCAACCTTTAGAACAGCCGGCGGAGTTTTCTGCGCCGCAGGTCCTGAAAGAGGGGAACTCATGAGGGAAGGCCATCGACCGTTTCTCCGTGATGCGCAGCGAGCCCGCACATTCAGTCCCTGACGATCAGGCCGAGCAGTTTTGCGAGATCGGCCGCCTGCGGAGAGGTGACGATGGCTCCTTTGAGTTCCTCGCCCGCGAGCACCAGCCCGTCGATTTCGCTTTTGGTGAAGTCGACGCCCCGAAGCGGCGTTTTGAAGAAATTTGCGCCTGACAGCACGGACTGTGAAAGCTCCAGCGCGGAAATCTTACATTCGGAAAAGCTGCAGAACCGCAGGTCGCTTTCCGCAAAACGGGCCTGCTTGATCTTCGCGCGGTCGAAATTGGCATAGCGGAAATTTACGCCGTCGAGGATAATTTCGAGAAGGCTCGCGTTCTGAATATTTGCCCCCACCGCCTTGCAGCCGGTGAAGGTACAGCGTTTGAAATAACAGTCCTCGAAGTCGCTGTTTGAAAGATCGCAGGAACAAAATTCCACATCGATGAAATCGCATTTGCGAAATGAGCAGCCGGTCAGCCGGCAGTTTTCAAAGGAAACGCCGTGGAAGCTTACTGGATCGGCAGTTTCGCCGGAAATTACAAGCGCCTTAAAAATCCGTGCTTTCACATCCTCGCCGTCCGCATAGGCGGCCGCGCAGAGGGCAAATAGTTCGGAAGTTTCTTCGCGCGCGGCGGGCAGCTGCGGCGGTGTGATTTTCATGCAGACCCCTCCAATCGTAGTACAGCGGAAATTGTAGCACGAACCGCGCGTTCTGGCAAGTGGAGGAAAGGCCGGCAAAGCCGCGGATGCAAATTGACAAAACGGCCGGTTTGGAGTAAAATAACAAGATATAGAAGTATCGCCCGGCGTATATCCCCGGGCAGAAAAACGAGGGGCTGTAACACGGATGATCAAGAGCATGACAGGCTACGGACGTGCCCAACAGACGCTGGACGGACGGGATATCACAGTGGAGGTCAAATCGGTTAACCACCGTTTTTTTGAATTCTCCGCCCGGGTGCCGCGCGCATACGGATATCTGGAAGAAAAGCTGAAAAGCTATCTGCAGGGGCAGATTTCACGCGGCAAGGTGGAGGTCGGCGTTGCCATCCAAACAGTGGAGGGCGGCAATGTCGATGTGGAAATCAATACCGAGCTGGCCGGCGCTTATGTCAAAGCCCTGCGCGGGCTGGGCGAGCAGTTCTCCCTGACTGACGACCTTTCACTTTCCACTGTTTCCCATTTTTCGGATATTTTTACCGTGCGCAAACCCCTTGAGGACGAGGAAGCTGTCTGGGCGGCGGTCAGGCCGGTTGCGGACGCGGCGGCGGCCCGGTTTGTCGCCATGCGCGCCGCCGAAGGCGAGCGGCTGAAAAACGACCTGCTGGACCGGCTTGAAAGCATCGAACAGCAGGTGGCGCTTGTTGTGGAGCAGTCCCCGCGGACGGTGGAAGCCTACCGCGAACGGCTTACTGCGAAGATCCATGAAGTGCTTGCCGACCGCCAGATCGACGAAAGCCGGATCATCACCGAGGCCGCGATCTTTGCCGACCGTGTTGCGGTGGATGAGGAGACGGTGCGCCTGACAAGCCATATCGCCCAGTTCCGGGAGATCCTGACCCATGAGGAGCCGATCGGCCGGAAGCTGGATTTCCTTGTGCAGGAGATGAACCGCGAAGCCAACACCATCGGTTCCAAGGCGCAGGATGTCGCAATCGCGCAGGTGGTTGTCGACATCAAGAGCAATATCGAAAAAATCCGTGAACAGATCCAGAACATCGAATAAAGGGAGGCAGCAAGCGTGAAACTGATCAACATTGGCTTCGGCAACATGGTGTGTGCGAACCGCCTGGTTGCGATCGTGAGCCCGGAATCGGCCCCTATCAAACGCATCATACAGGACGCGCGCGACCGCGGAACGCTGGTGGACGCCACCTATGGCCGCCGTACCCGCGCGGTGATCATCACCGATTCGGACCATGTGATCCTGTCGGCCGTCCAGCCGGAGACGGTTGCGAACCGCCTGGTGGATGAGGATGACGAGGAAGATGAGGATGAGTAACCGCGGGATGCTGATTGTCTATTCCGGGCCATCCGGCGTGGGCAAGGGGACGCTGCTGGCCCCGTACCTGAAAAGCCATCCTGACGCGGCGCTTTCGGTTTCGGTGACGACGCGCGCGCCGCGCCCGGGGGAGACCGATGGGGTGGAATACAGCTTTATCACACGGGAACGGTTCGAGCAGCTCATCAAAAGCGATGGCCTGCTCGAATATGCCGAATACAGTGGGAACTACTACGGGACCCCGCGCGCGGCGGTGGAGGAAAAGATTGCCGCGGGCAGGGACGTCGTTTTGGAGATCGAGGTACAGGGCGCCATGAAGATCAAAAAGAGCTTCCCGGACGCCGCCTTTATCTTTATCCTGCCGCCCTCCTATGCGGAACTCAAGCGGCGGCTGCAGGGCCGCGGGACCGAACCGCCGCAGGTGGTCGCGCGCAGGCTCGCGGCGGCCCGCCGGGAACTTTCATACGCGGGGGAATACGAATACGCGATTGTCAACGACAGTCTGGAAACCGCGGGTGCGCAGCTTGCGGCTGTGATTGAAGCGTCCCGCTGCCGGACCAAATACATGAAGGATTTCATTAAGCAGATAAGTGAGGTAGAAGAAGTATGAGCATGCTCAGACCATCGATGGCTTCCATTATAAAACCGGGTGAGAATTATTACAGTTTTGTGGTGGCTGTTGCGAAACGTGCCCGTGACATCGCGGAGGAGGACGAGGAGATTCATTCCCTCACCGAAGAGAAACCGGTCAAACGGGCGGTCGAAGAATTTGCCAACGGCAAATGCAAGCTGGGCAGCTCGGTCTGCCATGACCTGATATAAGCCTTTTGCAAAGCAGCCCTGTTTTTCGCAGGGCTTGTTTTGTTTTCTGCGCGTGGATTTTGAAATGGGGGATTTTACAATGAGGCGGACCTGTTTTGGGGGGATTGTGCTGTTGACGGTCCTGCTGCTATTTGGCTGTGAAAGCCGCACGGCGGGAGGTTCGTCCGTACAGATGTCTGTGCCCGAAGCCATTTCACAGGCGGCGCCGGAGGAAGCCGAAGCGAAGGATTCCGAGCAGGAGGAGAGCGGCGCACAGCTGAATTTGTGGTATGCGGGAAATCCATATGGCAGCCAGTGCGGGTGGGAACCGGATGGACAGGCCGTGCAGATTGTCTGCGGCAACACGATGTACCGGGTCGATCTGCAAAACCGGAAAATCAGTTCTGCGCAATGTGGCGGACCCGTGGGGCCGCAGGAGGAAGTTTTCCTCTGGCCGGGTGAAAAATACATTCTGCGCACAGGAACGCTCTCGCGCATTGCGCGCCCGGATGGGCCGGACGGCGCGTGGAAGCTGACCAATGCGCAGCTTTATAGCCTGGACGGGAAGCTGGAGCGGGAATTTCACGAACTCACGCCGGAACAGGCCCAGAATGTCAACGACGTCTATGAGGACTTCTATTCGCTTGAAGTTTACTGGCTCGGGCCGGATACCTTCGCCGTGAATACCGGCGCACTGCTTGCGCTCTGTGATGCCGAAACTGGGAAACTCACAATGGTGGAGGATTTCCGCCTGCTCAAGCGGGCGGGCTATTCAGTCGGGAATTCCGGCTCCTATGGGATCAGCGAATGTCAGGCGCAGGACGGTACGCTCTACTACCGGGCTTCGACTGTCGAAGAGGTCGGGTCCCAGGACACCAGCATCAACACTTCCGCTCTGTTTATGCTCACGGCGTCCGGCGAACGCCGGCAGGTTTTCGAAAAAAACGATTTCTACCGCTTCGAGCCGTTCGGCGATCGGATGCTGCTCTATCGTGACTGGAACAGCGGTTCTGCGCAGAACCCTGACGATTCCGAATGGGGAACCCAGGTCTGGCTTGCAGACCCCGAAACGGGCGAACAGACCGAATTGGTACGGCATAACGAGCTCAAGGTGGACTATCCAACCGACGGCAGCCACTACGATTATACAAGCTGGGTGACCGAGAACGAGATGCTTTTGCCAACCTTTCACCGATACGATCTCGAAAGCGGAAAAGAAACCACTTTCACGCCGGGCGATTACGACGATCGCCGCTGGGACAATTACGACGGCAACTTTGGACTGCGGACCACCAGTCTGACGAAGGACGGCCGGGTGCGGTTCCTCTATACGGTGGAATGGGTTGAACAGGACGCGGACGGCGGCTACTGGACGGGCGAATGCTGGAGCTACACCGACGGCGATGCGCAGCCGGTCAAGCTCGATGTCCCATGGATTGACTGGCAGTGCATCCGCGCGATCAATCCGCAGGGTACCCACGGGCTGTTCGAGACGGAAGTGGAAAACAACTGGTGGAATTACCGGGTGATGCCGCTCGACAGCATTACATGAGGAAACGAATGATGAAACGTGCACTGTGCTGTATTTTGATGTTTGCGCTGCTTTTCAGCGGCTGTGGCGCGAAGCCGGAGGAATCCGCGAAGACGGTGACCAGAGAGCCGTTTGACCTTGCGGATGCGGAAAAGATCCTTTCCGAAACCGAGGAATGCGTCGTCGGCCTGGTGCAGGCGGGCGGGGGCAGCCGAAAAACGAGCCTGCGCCGTTTCGAAAAGTGCTACGGCGGCCAGACGGCGGACAGCGCGCAGGAAAACCTATGGCGGGAGATCTGGCGGGTATTCTTTGACAGCGACGCGGACGGAACCGCTGAAACCTTGCAGATTGTGTCGTCCGGATTCTTTTTCCCGACCGTCTACCACGAGGGAATCGAAGTGGCCGAAGCGGATGTGGAGACCGTTTCCTATGAAAAGCCGGAGGACCGGTGGATGGACAGTGAATTTCTGAGAATTCTGGAACGGTACACCGGAGACGATCCGCTGCTCGAAGGCTTCTGGCGCAGAAGTTTTTACCGAAAGGCGCAGGACTCTTGGGTGTTCGACCATCTGGAAGGTCAGATAAATATTGGCGCGGACGGGCTCAATTTCCAGTACCTTCCCTACAAGGAGCGCTATTTTTCCGCGCCGCGGGAGCTTGGGTTCCCATACACCGTCGGACGAGGAAAGGCCACGCTCATCGACGGGAGCGTGGTGGAGATCGCGCTCGAGATGATTGACGGCGTCTATTACGATGTGCGTTCGCCGGGATTTGTTCCTTCGGCGTTTACGTTTAAAACAAACTATGAGGGGACTTATCAGATCCGCTCCACCAAGGGCCCGCTCACCTTTACCTGCCCAATTTTGGCGGACGGGGATGATGCGAACCCGTCTTGGCGCAGGCTCAATTTCCCCGCTGAATTTGAGCTGCTGGTGGAGGATTTTAACGGCGACGGCAACCCGGATTTCACCATCGGACAGCCGGCCTCCAGCAGCATTTGGAGCTACCTGCTCTTTTCGGTGATGGAGGACGGGCAGGTGGAGCAGGCGGACTGCGGAGAAGGGATCTTCGCTTCGGCGGACGGTGCATTTTCGATTCCGCTGGAGATGACTGGTCCAGAGGAATTTACCGTATCCTATTACCACAACGGCGAGGCAGCATATCTGCCGGTGCGTTACAGCTGGGCCGGCAATGTGGTCCGAACAAAAACCGAATGACAGGAGGAAACAGGATGTTTGAAGGAAAAACGATCCTGCTCGGCGTGACCGGAGGGATCGCGGCCTATAAAGCGGCGCAGCTGGCGAGCGACCTTTCGAAGACCGCGGCGGATGTGCATGTGATCATGACAAAGAACGCCACCGCGTTTGTCTCGCCGCTCACCTTTGAAACGCTCACGAATAACCGGGTGTCAGTCGATACCTTCGACCGCAATTTCGAATATAATGTCGAACATGTCGCGCTGGCCAAAAAGGCGGACGTGTTTCTGGTCGCGCCCGCGACGGCCAACTTCATCGCCAAGATGGCGGCGGGCATCGCGGACGACATGCTCTCCACCACCATTTTGGCGGCATCCTGCCCGAAGATTGTCGCGCCTGCCATGAATACCGGCATGTACGATAACCCCATCACCCAACGGAACTTACAGACGCTGCTCGCTTTCGGCGTGGATATCGTCGCCCCGGGCAGCGGGCATCTCGCCTGTGGGGATGTGGGGCGCGGCAGACTGCCGGACCCGGCGGTGCTCTTTGAAGCGGTGCGTCGGGCGCTTACGCCGCAGGATCTGCTCGGCGTGCGGGTGCTTGTCACGGCCGGGCCGACCCGGGAGGCGGTTGACCCGGTGCGGTTCCTCTCGAACCACTCGACCGGCAGGATGGGCTATGCGGTCGCGGCGGCGGCGCGGCGGCGCGGCGCCGAAGTCACACTGGTATCCGGCCCGGTTTCGCTCACGCCGCCCGACGGTGTGGATGTGGTGCCGGTTGTGAGCGCCGCCGAGATGTTCGAAGCCGTAAAGGATGCTTGCGAAGAGGCGGATATCATCATCAAGTGTGCGGCGGTGGCCGATTACCGTCCGGTGAACGCCGCAACGGAAAAAATCAAAAAATCTGAGGGAGGCATGGAGATACCCCTTGAGCGTACGCAGGATATCCTTGCGTGGCTTGGGGAGCATCGCCGCCCCGGACAGGTGCTCTGCGGCTTTTCGATGGAGACGAAGGATCTCATCGAGCATAGCCGTCAGAAGCTGGAGCGCAAAAACGCCGACATGATCGTGGCGAACAGCCTGCGGGAAACGGGCGCGGGCTTTGGGACCGAGACGAATCTGGTGACCATCCTGACGCGCGAAAATACGGAACGCCTGCCGCTGATGGAAAAGGAAATGGTCGCGGACGCGCTGCTCGACCGGCTGCTTGCGATTTACCGGGGATAGCGGGTTTGCCGGCGGGGCCGAAGGCCCGGCCCCGGGCGCGTAGCCCGGCGCGGCGGCTGCCGCGGGCAAACCCGCCGTTTGCACGGGGTGTGAAGTGATCGAAAGGAGGGACCGGGATGCCGCTCACCGCGAATGTTGTGGTGGAGAACGCTACGCTGCAATTTGATAAGCCATATAGCTACCTGGTTCCGGAAAAAATGCCGGTGCGGCCCGGCTGTCGAGTGGTCGTGCCGTTTGGCGCGGGCAACCGGACCCGGTTCGGTCTGGTGCTCGAACTTATCGAGCGGGAAAATACCGCGCGGCTTAAAAAGATCGCGTCGCTTATCGATGAAAAACCGCTTTTATCATCTGAAATGGTGCTGCTGGCGCGCTATCTGCGCGACACGACCTTCTGCGGCTATTTTGACGCGGTGCGCGCGCTGCTGCCGCCCGGCATCGGCGTGGCGCTCAAATATACCTATGAGCTGGCGAAGGACGCGTCCATCCCGGAGGACGCGCCGCAGGATGAACGGCAGGTCTTTGATTATCTGTCAGGCCGCGGCAGGCCGGTGCGGGAGGAAACCCTCTGCGCCGCGCTTGGCATCGCGCCGGAAGCGCCTGCGCTGCGTGCGCTCTGCGAGCGGGAGATTGTACTCAAATCGCAGGAGGTCCGGCAGCGCATTCTCGATGAAAAACTGGTGATGGCCCGGCTTGCGGACGGGATCGGGGAACTTTCGGATGTAACTGTGAAGATCACAGCCCGCCAGAAGGCGGTGATTGAACTGCTTTTGCAGGTGGGGCAGGCCTCGGTCAAAGAGATCTGCTATTTTGCCGCTGTGGGAAAGACGGTGATCGACCGGCTGGTCAAGGCCGAAGTTGTGCAGCTTTTTACGCGGGAAATTTACCGCAATCCCTATGCAAACACCGGCATCACCGCTGAGATCGGCAGCATCCGGCTTTCGGAAGAACAGCAGGCCGCCTATGAGGAAATCTGCGCGATGACCACAAAGGATGAAGCCAATACGGCGCTGCTCTATGGCGTGACTGGCAGCGGGAAGACCGAAGTTTTCCTGCGCGCGATCAAAGAAGTGCTGGAATCCGGCCGCGGCGTAATCGTCATGGTGCCGGAAATTTCCCTCACGCCGCAGACGATCGAGCGGTTCCACCGGTATTTCGGCGGGCGGGTCGCGGTATTGCACAGCGGCCTTTCCATGAGCGAGCGGATGGATGAATGGAAACGCATTCGTGACGGCAAAGCCGACATCGTGGTCGGCACCCGCAGCGCGGTCTTTGCACCGCTTGCAAAAATCGGGCTGATCGTCATGGATGAGGAACAGGAAAGCTCCTATAAATCCGAAAAATCCCCGCGTTTCCACGCGCGCGATGTGGCGCGTGTGCGCGCGGCCTATCATAAATGCCTGTTGCTGCTCGCTTCGGCCACGCCGAGTGTCGAGAGCTTTTACCGGGCCAGGCAGGGGAAATACCGCCTGCTGGTTCTGCGCACCCGCTACGGCGCGGCAAAGCTGCCGGACGTGACCATTCTTGATATGTCCACCCAGCCGCTTGAGGCGGCCTCCTCATCCCTTTCAGGCGAGCTTATCGACCAGCTGCGGTATAATCTCGAATGCGGCGAGCAATCGATCCTGCTTTTAAACCGGCGCGGCTACAATACGCTTGTCAAGTGCGCGGTTTGCGCGACGGTGGCGACCTGTCCGAACTGTTCGGTTGCGATGACCTATCACAGCGCGAACGGCCGGCTGATGTGCCACTACTGCGGGCACATCCAGAAGCCGGACGACCTGTGCCCCAACTGCGGGAGCCGTTTTATGCGTTTTTCGGGCGCGGGAACCCAAAAGGTACAGGAAGAACTGGAAGCGATCTTCCCGGACGCGCGGATTTTGCGGATGGATATGGATACCACCATGTCGCGATTTTCACATGAAAAACATTTTGCAGATTTTTCCGCTGGAAAATATGATATAATAATCGGGACACAGATGGTGGCCAAAGGACTCGATTTTCCGAATGTGACGCTGGTCGGCGTGCTTTCGGCCGATGCGTCCCTCTATGCGCAGGACTACCGCAGTTTCGAGCGGGCGTTCTCGCTTTTCACCCAGGTGGTGGGCCGTTCGGGACGCGCCGAAAAGGCCGGCCGGGCGTATATCCAGACCTTCACGCCGGAAAACCCGGTGATCGCGCTGGCGGCGGCACAGGATTACGACACATTTTATGAAACCGAGATCGAAAGCCGCCGCATCCATCTCTACCCACCCTACTGCGATATGATTGGCGTGGGTTTCTCGGGCCTTGCCAATCTACAGGTGCGGGACGCGGCGCGGCGCTTTCTCTCAAAGCTGGCTGAGGTGGCGAAGAATGAATACCCGGACCTGCCGCTGCGGGTGCTCGGTCCGTGTGAAAGCCAGATTTTAAAAATTGCAGGCAAATTTCGATGGCGTATGGCGATCAAATGCAGCTGCAACGCCCGCACACGGGAATTTTTGTGGAAGGTGGTCGAATGGTATTATTCCCAGAACGAAAACCGCCAGGTCTCCCTCTCGATCGACCCGCGGTATGAAAACAGCATCTGACGCTTCTGGCGCACAGCGCCATTCGATAAAAGAAATTTGATCATGCTAAGGAGGATTCTTTCTAATGGCACTTCGTAATATTTTAAAAAACGGCGACGAGCGGCTGCGAAAAAAAAGCCGCCCGGTCATCGATTTCAACGAACGGCTCTGGATGCTCTTAGACGACATGGCCGAAACGATGCGTGACAGCGACGGGGTGGGGCTTGCCGCGCCGCAGGTCGGCATCCTGCGCCGGGTTGTGGTGATCGACGTGGGCGACGGGCTTGTCGAGCTTGTAAACCCTGTGATCACCGAAACGGAAGGGGATCAGTACGGCGGCGAGGGCTGCCTTTCGGTGCCGGGCGAGTGGGGCATGGTGCACCGTCCGCAGAAACTGGTCGTCAAAGCACAGGACCGCCATGGCAAAGAGATCGAATTGCCCGCGGAGGACTATTTCGCGGTGGCGGTCTGCCATGAAACCGACCATTTGGATGGAATCCTGTTTATCGACCGTGCCGACCGGATGCTGACTCCGGAGGAAATGGAAGAATCCCAAGAGGAGGAATGACCCCATGCGCATCGTTTTCATGGGAACCCCCGACTTCGCGGTGCCGTGCCTGGCGCGGCTCATCGCGGATGGGCACGAGATTGCGGGCGTCTTTACCCAGCCGGACAAGCCGAAAGGCCGCGGCATGAAGCTCTGCCCGCCGCCGGTCAAAGAGCTGGCGCTCGAGCGAAACCTCCCGGTGTACCAGCCGGAAAAGATGAAGGACGGTACGGCGCTTGCCATCCTCAAGGGATTGGCCCCCGAACTGATCGTCGTGGTGGCGTTCGGACGCATCCTGCCGGTGGACATCCTCGACCTGCCGCCGTACGGCTGCATCAATGTCCACGGCTCGCTGCTGCCCCGTTACCGCGGCGCGGCCCCCATCCAGTGGAGCGTCTTAAACGGGGACGAAACCGCCGGCGTGACCACCATGTATCTGGCCGAAGGGCTTGATACCGGCGACATGATCCTCAAAAAAGAAACCCCGGTCGGCCCGGAAGAAACTTCGGGCGAGCTGTTTGACCGGCTTTCTGTGCTTGGCGCCGAGGCGCTCTCCGAAACGGTGGCGCTTATCGCGGCGGGAAAAGCGAGGCGCACGCCGCAGGACGATTCGCTTTCCTGCTATGCGCCGATGCTCACCAAGCAGGACGCGAAAATCGATTTCACAAAGTCTGCCCGCGAGGTTCATAACCTCGTGCGCGGAATGTCCCCGTGGCCGGTTGCGCACACCACCCTGGACGGCAAAACGCTCAAGGTGCACAGGACGCGAACCGCTGAAGGCAGCGGTGCTCCGGGCGAAGTGCTCGCAGGCGGCAAAGCGCTGGTCGTCGCATGCGGAGAAGGCGCAATCGAGCTTCTCGAAATTCAGGCGGATGGCAGCCGCCGGATGGCGGCGGCGGATTATCTGCGCGGGCACCCGGTCATGAAGGGCGCGAAGCTCGGCTTGTAAACGCACCGGAAAGGAGAAGATTTTTATTTTATGTTTTTTGATTATTACTATCTGATCCTGGTTGTCCCGGCCCTGCTGCTTGCGGCGTGGGCGCAGGCGACGGTCAGCAGCACCTACCGCAAATATTCCCAGGTTCATTCCTCCCGGCGGCTGACCGGCGCGGATGCGGCCCGGCGGATTCTCGATTCCAACGGGCTTTATAATGTGCGCATCGAGCACATCCGCGGGGAGCTGACCGACCATTATGACCCGGGCGCGAATGTTGTGCGCCTTTCGGACAACGTCTATTCGAGCAGCTCGGTGGCTGCGCTCGGCGTGGCGGCGCATGAATGTGGGCACGCGGTGCAGCATGCCACCCATTACACGCCGCTCATCTTCCGAAACGCGATCATCCCGGTCACAAACTTCGGCTCGAAGCTGTCGATCCCGCTCATCATTATTGGGATGCTCCTGTCCTACGGGCCGCTTATTGATATAGGCCTTTTGCTTTTCTCACTGGTGGCGATATTCCAGCTTGTCACCCTGCCGGTCGAGTTCAATGCTTCGTCCCGCGCGCTCGCCACGCTCGAAAACGACCATTTTCTGGAACCGAACGAGCTTCGCGGCTCCAAGAAGGTGTTGCAGGCAGCGGCGCTCACCTATGTGGCGGCGCTGCTCGTGACAATCATGCAGCTCCTGCGGCTGGTGCTGCTTTCCCGCAATCGCCGCGACTAACATGCAGATGGGAACAAACTGATGAAAGATGCACGCTGCACGGCGGCGCAGGCGCTGATGCGCCAGTATTCCGCCAACGCCTACTCAAACCTTGTGATCGAGCCGCTGATTGCCAAAAACAGGCTTTCCCCACGTGACGCGGCCTTTGCTTCGGCGCTTTTCTATACCGCGCTCGAGCGGATGCTCACGCTCGACCACATCCTGCGCAAATACTGCTCCCGTCCGCCCGAAAGGCTCGATCAGACGGTGCGGGCAGCTTTGCAGCTCGGCCTTTGCCAGCTGCTTTACATGGACGGCGTGGACGACTACGCGGCTGTGAATGAGAGCGTCAGCCTGACGAAAGCGCTCGGCGCGGCAAGGGCCTCCGGCATGGTGAACGGCGTGCTGCGTTCCTTCCTGCGCGATGGGAAGGAGATTCCGCCCGTCAGAGGCGGCAAGGCCGAACGGCTCGCGGTGGAATACTCCTGCCCGGCCTGGCTCATCGAACGCTGGATTTCGGCCTACGGCGAAGAGACCGCGCTGCGCATGCTTGCGGGCTCGCTTGGCCGCCCTCCCATTTACCTGCGCGCCAACACGGTGAAAACCACCGCGCGGGCGCTCGCCGCCCGGCTCGAGGCCGAAGGCGTGCGGGCAATTCCCGAACCGGCGCCGGAAGGATGCCTTCTGGCGGAGGGAAAATTTGCGGTCGAAACGCTCCCGGCCTATCGGGACGGCCTTTTCCATGTGCAGGACAAGGCCTCGCAGTTCACGGCGGCGGCGCTCGGCGCCTTGCCCGGTGAACGGGTGCTTGACCTGTGCGCCGCGCCCGGCGGCAAGACCTTCACGATTGCCGAGCTGATGGAAAACCGGGGGGAAGTCGTCGCGCGCGACCTGCATGAAAAGCGTGCCCGGCTGGTTGCCGGCGGCGCGAAACGGCTCGGCCTCACAATCGTTTCGGCTTCGGCGGGGGACGCGGCTGTTTTTGATGAAACGCTCGGCAGCTTTGACCGGGTGCTCTGTGATGTACCGTGCTCCGGTTTTGGAATTATCCGCCGCAAGCCGGAAATCAAGTATAAACCGATGGAAAGCATCCAGAACCTTCCGGGGATCCAGTATAAAATTCTCCAAACCGCCGCACACTATTTAAAGGCGGGCGGTACGCTCGTTTATTCGACCTGTACGCTGCTCCCCGAAGAAAATGAACGGGTCGTTGCGCTTTTTTGCGGGGGACATCCGGATTTCTCCCTTGAAAACCAGGAAACCTACACCGGGGAAACGGTGGATACTGACGGATTTTTCGTGTCCGTCCTCAGAAAACGGTGAAAATGAATGGGTAAACAGGACATCAAATCCTTAACAGGCAAGGAACTTGAAACGGCGGTCTGTGAAATGGGCCTGCCGCGTTTTCGCGCGGGACAGATTTACAGCTGGCTGCACGGGAAACGGGTATCCACATTTGCTGAAATGACCAACCTTTCGGCGGCGCTTCGTGAACAGCTTGATGAAAAATTTTACATAAACGCCATCCGCGTCAAAAAAAGACTTGTTTCCAACCTGGATGGTACGGTAAAATATCTTTATGAGCTGCGTGACCAAAACTGTGTGGAAGCGGTGCTGATGCGTTACCGCCACGGCAATTCGCTCTGCATCTCCACGCAGGTCGGATGCCGGATGGGCTGCAAATTCTGCGCCTCGACCATCGGCGGGCTGGTGAGAAGCCTCACGCCGTCCGAAATGCTCGACGAGGTCTACACAGCGCAGGCCGATTCGGGCGAGCGGGTCGACAGTCTGGTGCTGATGGGCATCGGCGAACCGCTCGACAATTTCGATAATGTGATGGCGTTTTTGGAGATCCTTTCCTCCAGGGAGGGACTGAACCTTAGCCTGCGGCATGTGTCGCTGTCGACCTGCGGGCTGGTCGACAAGATCTATGAGCTCGCCGCGCGCAAATTGCAGCTGACTTTGTCCGTTTCGCTGCACGCGCCGAATGATGCCATCCGCAACCAGTCGATGCCAATTAATAAAAAGTATAGCGTTGAAGAGCTTCTGGAGGCCTGCCGCCGGTATTTTGAAGTCACAGGGCGGCGAGTCTCGTTTGAATATGCACTGATCGCCGGTGTGAACGATGCGCCCGCGCATGCAAAAGAGCTTGCAGAGCGCCTGCGCGGCATGGCGGCGCATGTGAACCTGATCCCGGTCAATCCGGTGAAGGAGACCGGCTATCAGCGCGGGAGCCGCGAGGCGGTCGAACGTTTTCGGGCCGCGCTCGAACGGTACGGGGTGAACGCAACTGTACGCCGGGAGCTTGGCGCGGACATTGCGGCGGCCTGCGGACAGCTGCGCCGCCAGGAAACCCTTTGAATAGGGTTTCCCGGATCTTCTTAAACTTTTGATCCTGCTGCGCCGCAGGGCTGCGGACGCGGCGTTTCCACCGCAACAGCCAACGGGCCCCCAACAGGAAGGGGCACACGGGGGGAGGGTCGCCGACCCTCCGCCCGTGATGCGCGACTGCTTCGGCTTGTCTGAACGGCCCGTCAGTTGTGGACGGGAACCGTAACTGACTCGCGCAAAAAAGGGAGGTTTTCATTTGATACGAATCTTTGCCGGGACCGATAAGGGACGGGTGCGGCCGATCAATCAGGACGCTTTCGTTTATGAAGTGCTGGATGACAACACGGCCTATGCTGTGCTGTGCGATGGCATGGGCGGTGAAAGCGGCGGGCACATCGCCAGTTCGAAGGCAGTCGAGATCATCGGGCAGGCGCTTTCAAGAGGGCTCAATGCCCATCCGCTGGCTTCGTCGGTCAAACCGATGTTGATTTCCGCCATCACGGCTGCGAACGCCGTGATCTTTGAGATGAGCGAAAACGACAAGAACCTGCGCGGTATGGGCACCACGGTGGTGGCTGCGGTCGTGCGGGACGATCTTTTGTGCATTGCGCACGCGGGAGACAGCCGTGCCTACCTGTTCGCACAGGATACCGGCAAGCTCCGGCGGCTCACCCGCGACCACAGCGTGGTGCAGCTTCTGGTGGACAACGGCGAAATCACCGAGGAGGAAGCCAAGAAGCACCCCAAGCGCAACTATATCACCCGGGCGCTCGGCGTGGAGCGGATGATTGAACTGGAATATTCCGAAACCCCCTTTGCCGCCGGACGGCTGCTTCTCTGTTCGGATGGGCTTTATAATTTTGCGCCGCCGGAGGAGCATCTCGACCTGGTGGGTACCTGCGCGAGCGAGCAGGATGTTTTCCTGCTTATTGACGAGGCGAATAAAGCAGGTGGATCTGACAATATTACAGCCGTGATTATTGCGAAATAGGACGCAGGAGGAAACCTTGAATGGATAAATTTTTGGGAAAAAAGCTGGACGGCCGCTACGAGATCATGGAGATCATCGGAATCGGCGGGATGGCGAACGTCTACAAGGCTTACGATGTGATCGAGGACCGCATCGTGGCCGTGAAAATCCTGCGTGAGGAATATATGGACAACGAGGATATGCGCCGCCGGTTCAAAAACGAATCGAAGGCGATGGCAGTCCTCAACCATCCGAATGTCATGCGCGTCTATGACGTCAGCTTTTCCGACCGGATGCAGTCGATTGTTATGGAGTATATTGACGGCATCACCCTCAAGGAGTATATCGAGCAGCAGGGTATCCTCAAATGGAAGGAAGCGGTGCATTTCACTGTGCAGATCCTGCGCGCTTTGCAGCACGCCCATGACAAGGGGATTGTCCACCGGGACATCAAGCCCCAGAACATCATGCTGCTTTCGGACGGCACCATCAAGATCACTGATTTCGGTATCGCCCGCTTTGCGCGCAGCGAAACCCGTACCCTCACCGACAAGGCGATCGGTTCGGTTCATTATATCAGCCCGGAACAGGCGAGCGGCGGCGCGATTGACGCGCGCACCGACATTTATTCGGTGGGCGTCATCCTCTATGAGATGTTGACCGGTAAGGTTCCGTTCGAGGCGGACACGCCGGTTTCGGTCGCGCTCAAACAGATCCAGTCGGCGGCTGTCCCGCCGCGCGAGCTGAACCCATCGATTCCGGAGGGCTTACAGGAGATCACTATGCACGCCATGGAAAAGGATCTGAACAAACGCTACCAGAGCGCGGCGCAGATGCTGCGCGATATCGACGAGTTCAAACGCGACCCGTCTATCTCATTTGAATATAAATATCTGAATATGCCGCATGCGCATGACGAAACAAAATATTCCGATGCGATCCAGGATGTGCGCAAGAGCAAGAAGGACAAGGGCAAGAAATCCAAGAAGGACAAGCCCAAGCGCGCCCCGATCATCCCGGTGCTCGCGGGGGTCACGGCGGCGTTCGTGCTCGTTTCGGGCGCGTTCATCGGCTGGATGGTCTGGCTCAATAATCCGTTTGCGACGGTGGCCGACGCGACCATCCCAACGCTCATCGGGGAAAAGTACGACAATGTCCGCATCTCCCCAAAATATGAGCAGTTCAACATCCAGGTGATCGAAACCGACTACAACAACGAATACGGCAAAGGGATCATCTATGACCAGAGCCCCAAACCGGGTACCACGGTCAAGGTCAATTCTGATATCAAAGTCAAGGTCAGTACCGGAAAACTCACCACCACACTTCCGGATTTCACTGGGCAGGATGCGGCGCAGGTGATTGCGCAGCTGAGCGAGTGGGGCGTGCTTTACGACGAAAAATCCATTTTTGACGACAACATCCCGTCTGGCAGCGTGGTTAAGCTCACCGACGAGAACGGCGCGCTGCTGCCGGAGGGGTCACAGGTTGCGGCGGGCGATTCGGTCGCGATCTATGTCAGCATGGGCCGCGAGGAGAAACTGGTCACAGTGCCGGATCTGACCATCGGCATCAGTCTGGACGACGCAAAGACCCTGCTCGAGAACTTTAAGCTCAAGATCGGCCGGATCACCTATGAGGAGCCGGACGAGGACGAAGATTATCCGGACGGAACGATCATCAAGCAGTCCCCGGCGCCGGATTCACAGGTTTCGCAGAATTCGCTCATCGACGTGACGGTGGTCGGCAGGGATGACGGCACCATCAAGATGACTCTCTTCATCCCGCTGCCAAAGGACGTGAACCGGATTGTCGAGATGTCCGCCACAATGGACGGGCAGCAGGTTGCCAGGGACAATGTCAATCCCTCTGAGATGAAAACCTGGAAACCGCTCTTCCAGGGGGAAGGGAATGTGGAAGTCAATATCTATTTTGACGGGGAGCTGTACCAGATGTACGAGCTCGACTTCGATCTCAAGGGGCACAGGCTGATCAACGACTACTCGGATGAGTTCACCGAATAAGGAAAAACACATGGATTATCAGACAGGACTTATCATCAAAGCGACCGGCGGCTTCTATTATGTAGCCGCCGGTGACGTCATCTATGAATGCCGTGCCCGGGGGCTCTTCCGCAAGGATGGGGTCAGCCCGCTTTGCGGGGACCGGGTGAAGGTGGAGGTGATCTCCGGGACGACCGGCTGCGTCTCGGAGATTTTGCCGCGCAAAAACGCGCTCATCCGCCCGCCGCTTGCAAACCTGGACACGCTGGCGGTTGTGACCTCGGTCTGTGATCCGGCCCCCAATCCGCTCGTGATTGACAAGATGCTGGCGATTGCCTGCCACAAGGGCATCCGGCCGGTCCTGGTCGTCACCAAGGCGGATCTTGGCAGCGCCGGGAAACTCCAGGAGATCTACCGGCTGGCAGGAATCGACCTGTTCACCGTTTCGGACAAGAGCGATGAAGGCATCGCGGAGATCCGCGTGGCGCTCAGCCATGGAATCAGCGCGTTCACCGGCAATACCGGCGTGGGAAAATCGAGCCTTCTGAATCGGATCGACAGCCGCTTGGCGCTGGCCACCGGAGAAACGAGCCAGAAACTTGGCCGTGGAAGGCACACGACCCGTCACGTTGAGCTCTACCGGATCGGGGAGGATGGCTACATCGCGGACACGCCCGGCTTTTCGGCGGTTGAACTCGAACGGTACGAGGTGATCCGCAAGGAAGAACTGGCCGATTGTTTCCCGGAGTTTGCAGAATATACCGGGCGCTGCCAATTCACCGGCTGTTCCCACACGGTGGAAAAAGGCTGTGCGGTCCTCAGCGCACTTGCGGAAGGGAAGATCCACCCCTCGCGGCATGCGAGTTACCGCGCGCTTTACGAGGACGCGAAAAAGATCAAAGAATGGGAATTGAAGGGACGTTAGGCTTTTGAAGGGACGCTGCATTATCCTGGCGGGAGGACCGTCGCGCTGCGGCGGGGTGCCGCTTACTGTTTTGCCGGGCGACTATGTCATCGCATGTGATTCCGGCTACCTGCTTGCACAGGAACGCGGGCTTTTGCCCGACCTGGTGGTCGGGGATTTTGACTCCTATGGAGGCGAGATCGATCCGCGGATTCCGGTGCAGGAAGTCCCGGCGCGTAAAAATGATACCGACACGCTGCTTGGCCTGCGCAAAGGGCTAAAACGCGGCTTTCGGGATTTTTTCATTCTGGGCGGTTTTGGCGGGCGGCTCGACCACACGGTTGCGAACCTGCAGTCGCTTGCATTCCTCTGTGAGCAGGGCGCGCGCGGGCAGATCCATACGGACGAAAACCATGCCTGGGCGGTTCGAAACGGGGATGTTACGCTGAAAAAGCTCCCAGGCTGTCATCTTTCGGTATTCGCTTGGGGAGGTCCGGCATATGGAGTGACCCTTTCCGGTGTTTCGTATCCGCTCGAAGAACACACGCTGACCCCAGGTTTCCCGCTCGGTGTAAGCAACGAATTTGCGGGAGATATCGCGTGTATTTCGGTGCGGGAGGGGACCTTGCTCATTGTCGCGTCCCGGGAGGGCGTATGAAGATTTGAAGGAGGAAATACATATGGCAATCACTGTAAAGCCGTTTGGAGAAGGCGCAAGTCTCTACCAGCTCAAGAACAGCCGCGGCGTCACCGTTGAAATCAGCGACCTGGGGGGCGCCCTGGTGCGCGTCTGGACGCCCGGCCGGGATGGTACGCTTGCGGATATTGTGCTCGGTTACCGGGACGCAGCGGGTTATCGCGCACGCAAGGGCTTTTTTGGACTGCTGATCGGGCGCTGCTGCAACCGGATCGGCAAAGGCCAGTTCACATTGAATGGCAAAGTCTATCAGCTTGCCTGCAACGAGGGCGGCAAAAATCATTTGCACGGCGGGATTTCCGGCTTTGACCAGAAGCTTTGGAAAGCCGAGCCATCCGAACAGCCGGGGATGCAGTCGCTCACCCTCACCACCTTCAGCCCGGACGGAGAAGAAGGTTATCCGGGCGGGCTCGATGTGCGGGTTACCTATACCCTAAACGACGAAAACGAGCTGAAAATCCATTATGAGGCGGACTGCGACGCGGACACGCTCTGCAACCTTACCAACCATGTCTACTGGAACCTCGCGGGGCACGATTCCGGCGGCATTCTGCATCAGGAACTGAAGCTCTATGCTGACGAATTTACCGAAGCGGATGCCGGGAGCATCCCGACTGGGAAAATCCTATCGGTCGCGGGAACGCCCATGGATTTCCGGGATTTTTGCAAGGTGGGCGACCGGATCGGTGACGATTATGAGCAGCTCCGTTTCGGTCATGGCTATGACCATAACTGGGTGCTGCGCAAGGGCGCCGAACGGCTGCACCCGGCGGCGGATCTGTACGATCCGGAAAGCGGGCGGCTGCTTTCTGTGTGGACAACCTGTCCGTGTGTGCAGTTCTACGCGGGCAACAAGCTGGACGGGTCCCAGAAGGGCAAGGACGGATGCACATACTATGCGCATGCGGGCCTCGCGCTGGAGACCCAATTTGCTCCGGACGCTGTCAACCATCCGGAGTTTGAAAGCCCCATCCTGTATAAAGGGGAGCATTACGACCAGATCACCGTCTACCGCTTCAGTGTGAAGGAATGATGTGAAAAACGGGTCCGCGAAAAATTTCGCGGACCCGTTTTGGGTTTTGCGGCATGGCGAAGGACTCAGCCGATATACCTGCCGCGTTTGCTGTATTTGGCACAGGGATTATAAGGCTTGGGCTGTTGGGCGCATCCGCAGGCGGGTTCTACTACAGGGACCGGGGTCACGGCCGGTGCGCATCCGCAGGCAGGGGCTGCAGGCACAGCGGCGCATCCGCAGGCAGGGGCTGCAGGCGCGGCAGCGCATCCGCAGGCAGGGGCTACAGGCGCGGCAGCGCATCCGCAGGCAGGGGCCATGGGCGCAGCGGTACAACCGCAGGAGGATGCTGGGGCAGCTTTACTTGTGCAGGGAGTGGTCGGAACTGTATCGGGCGGGTTGCATTTCTTATCAAAGCTTGGGTTGAAAGCGTAAAAGTTCTTTGCATCGAGATTATCCTGCGTAATACGCAGCGCGTCGCCGAAGCGCTGGAAATGCACGACTTCACGCTCGCGCAGGAACTTGATCGGATCGCGGACGTCAGGATCGTCGATCAGCCGAAGGATATTGTCGTAAGAAAGCCGGGCTTTCTGTTCAGCAGCGAGATCCTCATAAAGATCTGCCAGCGCATCGCCAGTGACCTGCAGGATCGCGGTAGTGAACGGTGTACCCGAGGCAAATTGTGGGAATGCCCCGGTGGTGTGATCGACAAAATAGGTGTCAAATCCGCTCTTCTTGATGTCAGCCATGGACAGGTTCTGGGTGAGCTGATAGAGAATGGCGGAGATCATTTCAACGTGTGCAAGCTCTTCTGTGCCGATGTCGGTCAGCATCCCTTTCACTTGGCCGTACGGCATGCTGTAACGCTGCTGCAGGTAGCGGGTAGCCGCTCCGATTTCTCCGTCAGGTCCACCTAACTTCTTAAAGATATAACTCTTTAAGGAGTGGGTCGGGGTGTATTTATCCGGTGTCCCTCCATGATGTTAAAACAGAAAAGGCGCAAGGTGTACAAGACCTTGCGCCCTTCCGTTCTTTCATTTTGACATCAAAGGAGTAGACTGCATGTTAGCATTATTTCTATCCACGCGCTCCGCACGGAGCGCGACAATAAAAGAGAATTTAGGAAAAAGAATTGTCGCGTTTCGCACACAGATTGGCTGGACGCAGGAAGATTTGGCGCATTACGCGGATCTCACGGTGTCGAGCATCAGCAAGATCGAGCGGGGCAAAAGCAACCCGACACTCAGGACGTTAGACAGGATTGCAGACGCGCTCGGCGTGGAAACGGACGAGCTGCTGCGGTTTTAAACCCGCCAGCGGTAACCACAGT